>Ga0207695_10000128_pt1 | contig 226098 bp, 183 predicted proteins | sample KBSC54metaG_FD_184354 | JGI IMG/M metagenome (GOLD analysis project Ga0207695, IMG submission 184354) | Corn rhizosphere microbial communities from Kellogg Biological Station, Michigan, USA - KBS C5-4 metaG (SPAdes) (version 2) | ecosystem: Host-associated > Plants > Roots > Rhizosphere >...
AGAGAGCTCATAGTTTTCCCTTCCTATATCTTTCCATTCAAGCAATGCGTTCGCGGAAGCGGTAGAAGCCTCGGCAGATTGGCTAGCCTTATTAAGAAACGCCCGATTGGTGGAATCCTGTCTTCCCTGCGCGACCTTCTCATTAACGGAAGCCGTGCTATCTTTTGTATGGCTATCCGCGAGGGCATCATGCGCCACTTGAACAGAATCTTGTGTAGCTTTCCAGATAAAGAATGTTGCAACCAATACGCCCAAACTAATAATACTCCCTGCAATACTTGCTATAAACATTCTATTAGCAATCGTATTTGCTCTAACGGCTTGGGTATCATCTGGCTTATCGCGCTGAATTATGATATTGGGGGGCTGCTGGGCTTCGTATCTGCATGCCTGATTGGGGGCACTGGCATCTTCTCGATGCTTTGGGGAATTATCAGTATCATTACGCGGCTCAATAGATTTTTCCGAGGAATGGTCTTTGTGTTTTTGGGATTGCTCTTGGTCTGTATCTGCCATTGCCTGTTTGGTCTTTTGGCCTAATATATAAACAACTGAGCAATATTTTGAAAGGTGTTTTAACCCTTTTTAGAACAAAAAACCGCCCTTTCGGACGGCTCTCCTATTCCTCCATCATTTGAGTAAAAATACTTGGCGGCAATTCCTTCCCGATCAATTGGGCGTATTTTAACCGGCCCTCTGAACGCTGAATATAATGCTCGAAACGTTCATGGTCTTTTATCTTCCGGGTGTTGTACCGGGCCGCAAACTCGTCGCAATAGCGCTGTAGATGCTGCGGGCTGACTTGGTGAAAGATCCCAATGATCCCCCTTTTAAGCAGGGACCAAAAGTTTTCGATACCGTTGGTATGAAAGCCTCCGTTCACGTACTGACCTGCCTTGTGGTCTACCATAACGTGTTTGAACTTGTCATCTTGCCCCAAGAAAGCATACATAGAATACCCGTCCGTTACCATAGTTGAACCTTCGGCAACGTGCTTATCGATCAACTCCTGTGCGCTCTTTTTGGTCACCCAATTCGTGACTTTAACGATGACCCTGCCGTCGGTTTCAGCAATACCGAATACAGGAGTTTTGGTATCGCTACGACCTTGCAGACCCTTTCCTTCCTGTTCCCGCCTGAGCTTTGCTATCTTGCTCTTATGTTTATTCTTCAACGAACCACCAACATATGTTTCATCAATTTGAGTAGTGCCGCGTAGCACCTGCGGAGCTTTCTCCTTCAGCATTTCACGGAGCCGGTGCAAAACAAACCACGCCGTTTTTTGTGTGATACCCAATTGGCGATGAAGCTGCAAACTGCTGATCCCTTTCTTCGAGGAAAGCAGGAGGTAATTTGCGGCAAACCAGTTGCGGAGAGAAACCTTAGAGTTTTCATATATCGTTCCCACCTTAACCGTGAACTTCTTACCACAGCCCTTGTCGCTGCATTTAAAGCCCCTGTTCGTCCGATAAGGATTGACAACCCCGCAGAACGGGCAAGCGGGCGTCCCGCCCCACCGCCGCTGCTCCAAATACGCAATGCAAACATCTTCATCCTTGAAGTAGTCCAAACATTCGGTGAGGTTATTGAAATTCATAAATTAGGTGTTTGTTGGGACAAAGATAATGGATTTATATTACAAACCAAATATTACTTAAAATATTTTTCGGATAACATCATTGATTATCAATAATTTAAAAAATTTATCGGATTGTGTAGGATAAAATATTTTGGTAATTACCATTCACTATCATAGCTTTGAAATAGCAAAAAGTTACAATCATGGACGCAACTACTTCTGGCCCGGTTCAGAAACCGGCATCCGATCAACTAAAAAAGCCACCGCGACCACGCAGCAAGCCTTACCCGGCGTTCACCATTGATCATTGCGTAACATTCGCCCAAAAGGTGGATACGGCATTCTCCTCGATAGGATTTACACCACAAGCGTCTATTTCAAAAACGCTGGAACAATCGGGCGGTGGATTTCTAACTCTCCTATCCAGTTGTGTTCAATATGGCCTATTGGATAAGTCCACGGGCGATGGATACAAGCCTAGCGAACTTTTTAAGAAAATCAGCCGTCCTCTGCCGGGGGAGAAGATAGAAGATTCGAAGTTGGAATGTTTTAGAAAACCCAAGCTATATACAGCGATCATACAAGCTTATGCTGGAAAGCAGGTACCTGCGGAGGCTGGGCTGGCCAATATTCTAGATAGATTACATGGCGTGATCGGAGACGCCTCAATTCTCGCGGCGAAGGTATTCTATAAGAACGCTAAGGCTTTAAAGGTGCTAGACGATAACAACGTTTTGCGACTGAGCAGCAATGCGCCGCCTGTTGAGGAAAGGAAGGAGGAGGAAGAACAAGCGCAACCGGATGTACAGAGTCATAACCAGACACATCAACCGCCGCCTAACCATCCGCCAGTGGTCCTGCAATTGCCGCCTTCCACATTCAAGGAGATCCCAATAGTCTTAAAGAATAAAGGGGAGGCAAAATTGCTATTGCCGCCGGATGCTGACGATGATGATTTAAAGCGTATTATTAAGGTATTGACCGCATATGTGGAATAAAAAAGCCGGGGTGGAAACCCCGGCCGTAGCAAAAAATTACAATCACTCGCAAGTGATTGTGTAGAATGCAAAGATACTAAAAAATGGCATTTCTTCCCTATAAAATATGTTATCGCATGTCGTGCCAGAATTTTTAGCCGACCCCACATTAGAGGGGTAGTACCCGACTGGTCTCATTAGTCAGTTCGAACACGCTACCATACGATGACGCCCGGAAGGCATTACCCGCGTTTCCACGCGGGTTTTGCCGTTGTAAAGATACAAAAAATGTAACTTAGTACTATGGCTAAAGCAAAGAAGGCCCGGGCGGCCAAATATGACGAAAAGCTGGCGGTTAAGGATCTAACCTTTGACGAGCTGATCCAGCTATCGGTCAACTATACCCCTCCCAAGAAGGAGAAGGCCAAAAAGGCCGTTAAAAAGAAGAAATAATGGATGAAGAACAAGTTGAGAAATTGAGAATTATCGCCGTTGAAAAGTACGGCCAATTCTTATTGATACAACAGATTGCCTATAGGAGAGGCGACCCAGCCGAAAAATCCTCAAAACAACAACTAGAGGAGGCGGAATCTGCGCTAAAGGAAGCGCATCAAAAATGGCATACGGCGGCGGTTCAGTTGCGAATAGAGGCGCTTAAAGCTCGCGCACAGAAGAAATAGCTTTGTCCCAAGATGTATATAGTTGCCCTAGAAAAAAACTACCAACTGTTAGTTTGCTAAACAACTTTCTCTTACTTTTGGGCCGCGAACCGGGCGTATTCCGGCCGTTGGCGGGCGTACTCCCTAGCCGTAGCAGGGCGTATCTCCGGCCGTAGGCGGGAGTATTCGGCGCAGAACCAAAGCTTAATTGCCCATGCATTTTCAATTATCGGAAGAGCATTTGATGATCCGAAAGGCCGCCCAGGATTTTGCCCGCAATGAATGTTTGCCGGGCGTTATCGAGCGGGACGAACACCAGAAATTTCCGAAGGAGCAGGTGAAGAGACTGGCGGAGCTGGGATTTATGGGGATGATGGTCGATCCGGCATACGGCGGATCGGGAATGGATACGATCAGCTATGTGCTGGCCATGGAAGAGATCAGCAAGATCGATGCGAGCGTCAGCGTTTGCATGAGCGTCAACAACAGCCTGGTCTGCTGGGGACTGGACACCTACGGCAACGAGGCGCAAAAGGAAAAATACCTCACGCCGCTGGCCCAGGGGAAAAAAGACGGTGAATTGTATATCGGAGCTTTCCTGCTGAGTGAACCTGAGGCCGGAAGCGATGCCACATCACAACGTACGACAGCCGGGGACAAGGGAGATCATTACGTTCTCAACGGCACCAAGAACTGGATCACCAACGGGAATTCGGCTTCGGTCTACCTGGTCATGGCGCAAACGGATGTCTCCAAAGGCAGTCATGGCATCAACACCTTCATCGTGGAGAAGAACTGGCCTGGCGTAGTGGTCGGCGCAAAGGAAAACAAGCTTGGCATACGCGGCAGCGACACGCACAGTATCCTGTTCAATGACGTAAAAGTGCCGAAGGAGAACCGCATCGGCGAAGACGGATTCGGATTCACGTTTGCCATGAAAACGCTGGCCGGGGGACGGATCGGGATCGCCAGCCAGGCCCTGGGCATTGCCAGCGGCGCGTACGAGTTGGCGCTCAACTATTCGAAAGAGCGCAAGGCATTCGGAAAAGAGATCGCGCAGCACCAGGCCATCCAGTTCAAGCTTGCGGATATGGCTACCCGTATCGAAGCGGCCCGGCTGCTTTGTCTGCGCGCAGCCTGGGAAAAGGATCATCATCTCGATTATGCCCTTTCTTCCTCCATGGCGAAGGTGTTTGCATCCGAAACGGCCATGTGGACCGCCACCGAAGCCGTGCAGATCCATGGCGGATATGGCTATGTCAAGGAATACCATGTCGAAAGACTTATGCGGGATGCCAAGATCACGCAGATCTATGAGGGGACCAGCGAGGTCCAGCGGATCGTGATTTCGCGTTCAATTTTGAAATAGGGGTGCGGCGTGCGTAGGCTACCCGTTGCTCGAGTCATCGGCTTTATGGCGATCGCCATTGAGCTCTCTTCCGAAGCTATAGGTAAAGCTGAGTTTCAGCACCCGGGTCTCGGGTTTACTGATGGCATCCTGGTAGAATGCCCCCGGCGAGTAGGTGTCCGAGTGGCTGCGTTGGGTGTTGAGGACGTCCGACAGGCTGAGCACCAGCGTGCCGGCATTGTGACGCAGGACGTCCCTTCTGATGGCGAGGTCCAGTCCGCCCGAGGGCAACGTTTTCCCCTGCGCGAAATAACTGGCGGCGCTGTAGCTGCCCGTCAGCTGCAGGGTGTAGACATTCCATAATTTCATATCCGAATTGAGCTTTGCAAACCAGCTGAAACCGGAGTTCGAGAGACCCTGGGAAAGATTGTCGGCATTGATATCGGTCTGGAACAGATTGAAATTCGTCGTGGCGTTCCACCACTTGAGGATCGGGATGCGCGCGATGATCTCGGCGCCATAGGTGTTGGCATAGTTGCCATTCTCGAACGTGCTGAGCAGGGTATCGTTGGAAAGCGGTTTGTTGTAGGCCATCATCGGGTCGAGCGTATTCTTCAGATAGACGGTGGTGCTCAGCGCGACACCCGACAGCTGCGTATTGTAGGCCAGCTCGACGAGATTGGTGTTCTCGGGCCGGATACCGGGATTACCTTTCTGCGGGTTCAGCGGATTGCCATAGTTCGTTTGCGGGGTGATCTGCCACCATTGGGGCCGGTTGATACGACGGGAAAAATTAAGGTGGAGGTCGTTGTCGTCGTTGAATTTTTCGGTCAGGAAAACGCTCGGGTAAAAGCCCGACTCCTGATAACCGAAGCCGGTGTTGCTATCCAGGAGATGACCGGTATAGATGTATTTCTCGTAACGAAGTCCGGCCATGTAGCTGAACTTCCCCAATTGCTGCGTGAAGGCGCCATAGACGGCATAGGTGTTGTTCCCGTAGCTGTAATTATAGCTGGCGTTAGGGTCCTTGCTATAACCCTGGGGGACGCTATCCTCGAAATCCTGGAAGCTGCGGTTGCCGCGAATGATCGTTTTGGCGCCGACATCCAGCTTCGCCTTTCCGTCGAGCAAAGGATCCGAATAATCGCCCTGCAGGGTGACATGATAGGCGCTTCCGTGACCGTTGTAACGCTGCACGAAGGGGCTTGCCAGGGTAGAGCCGCCCTTGTTCAGGAATTGCATATCGTAGTTGCCGTTACTATTGCCGTTGTAGGTCTCCGCAGCGGCGCTTGCGGTCAGCCGCTCATCTTCCTTTTTAAACGTATGCGTATAATCGAAATGGGCATGCGAAAAAACGAAATGGTTGCCCGTGTACGAGCTGCGATAACCGTTGGAATCGAGCAGCGCGCCTTTGTCCCAGTATTCGGTATTCTGCGTGCCCCTGGTCGGGTGGCTGCCGAAACCGATGTTCCCTGAAAGACTGAACGTATTGTGGTCATCCATATTGTAGTCCACACCGAGCCGGAGGTTTTGGAAAGGGCCGGTGGTCACGGCATGCCCGTGCTGAATGGCAGTGGTATTGGCGGCGAGATTATTGAACGTGGTCGTGGTATTGGAGACCGACCGGTGGGTATGGCCCATAAAATTGAGCCGGAAGTTCCATTTGTGTTTGTAGACGTTCATGTTGGCGAAGCCATAGGTCTCGCCGAGCGTGCTGCCGACACCGGTGAACGAGCCGTTCATGCCCGGCCGCCGGTTCTTTTTGAGGACGATGTTGACGATACCATTGTTTCCCTGCGCGTCGTATTTGGCCGACGGGTTGGGCATGACCTCGATGCTTTGGATCTGATCGGCGGGTATTTGATCGAGGGTGAGATCGGTTTGTTTGCCGTCCAGGAGAATGGTGGGGGACCCGTTGCGGAGGGTCACATTGCCCGAAGCGTCGACATTCAGCGTGGGCACCTGCCGGAGCGCATCCTGCGCTGTGCCTCCTTTTGAAGCGAGGCTTTGATCGACATTGAATACTTTCTTATCGATCTCCGTTTTGAAGATCGGCCGCTGGGCCACCACCACCGCGGTCGTCATTTCCGAAGCAGTGGGTGTCAGGCGGATGACCCCGGCGCTGGCCGCGCCGCCTGCCGCATGATGGCCGCCCGCGAGGCGCTGGTGAAAGGGTTTATAACCCACCACGCTGACCTCGAGTATCGCCGGCGATTCGGGCAGATTTTTCAATGTAAAACCGCCGTCGGTACGGCTCAGGCCCATCGAGGCAACCGAGGAGTCGCTGCGAAGCAAAGTGATCGTCGCGGTAGCGATGGGTGATTGCGTCTTGGCGTCAATGATCTTCCCGGTGAGAACGGATGAACCTTGATGAGGTTTCGTCTGAGCGAGGGCGAACAATGGGAACAGGAACAAAAGGGTAAACGTGTAGTACTTCATCACGGAGGCAAAATTACGTCAAAACGGGACGCGGCAGTCTGTTAAAATTAACCATTCGTATACTTATCTTCGCGTTAAACCAATTTTAACATGTCGGCCGATACGGGGGTTTACCGGAGAATTTTGTCGGAATTGCGTGAAAATGTGCGACTGGTGGCGGTTTCCAAAACTAAAACTGCCGAAGATATTTTAGCACTTTATGCAGCGGGTCACCGGGATTTCGGAGAGAACTATGTGCAGGAGCTGCTGGATAAGCAGTCGCGGCTACCGGCCGATATTCATTGGCATTTTATCGGTCATCTGCAATCGAACAAGGTGAAGCATATCCTGTCGTTCGTTCATCTCATACAGGGTGTGGACAGCATCCGCCTGCTGAAGGAGATCGAACGGCAGGCGGTCCGCAGCGGCAGGACGATCGACGTGCTCCTGCAGGTGCATATCGCGCGCGAGGAAACGAAATTCGGATTCGGCCCGGATGAGATCGGAGAGGCGACGGAGGGCCGGTGGGCGGCCGTGCGTATACGTGGATTGATGGGGATGGCCTCGAATACACCGGATAGCAGTGCGGTGCGATCGGAATTCAGGACGTTGAAAGGTTTGTTCGACCGTTGGTTTCCGGGCGGCGGCATCCTTTCCATGGGAATGAGCGGCGACTACAAAATAGCGGTGGAAGAGGGGAGTACGATGGTAAGGATCGGCAGCCTGTTGTTTGGTGAACGGGGATGAGCGCTTGGCAGGCTGCGGGGGATGAAGTAAATTCGCGCCTATGGACGAAATCAAAAAAGAAGAGCAAAAGTCGTTGAATTTCCTGGAGGAGATCGTCGAAGAAGACCTGGCGGCCGGGAAATATAAGAGCATCCTGACCCGGTTCCCGCCGGAGCCTAACGGCTATCTGCATATCGGGCATTCCAAATCCATCGTATTGAATTTCGGTTTGGCGCAAAAGTATGGCGGCAAGACAAATCTGCGTTTCGACGATACCAATCCCGTCACCGAAGATGTCGAATATGTGGATAGCATCAAGGAAGACATCCGCTGGCTCGGTTTCGAATGGGCCAATGAATTCTACGCTTCGGATTATTTCGAGAAGTTGTATGGATTCGCGGAGGACCTTATCGGGAAGGGGCTGGCGTATGTCGACGACAGTTCGGCCGAGGAGATCGCGCGGATGAAGGGGACGCCCACCGATCCGGGCACGGATAGCCCGTACCGGAGCCGGAGCGTGGAGGAAAACCTGCGGCTGTTCAGGGAGATGCGCGCCGGAAAATACCGCGATGGTGAAAAAGTGCTGCGGGCGAAGATCGATATGGCGTCGCCCAACATGCATTTCCGGGATCCCTTCCTGTACCGGATCAGGCATGCGCATCACCACCGGACGGGGGATGCCTGGTGTATTTACCCGATGTATGATTTTGCGCATGGTCAGAGCGACTCGATCGAGCATATTACGCATTCGATCTGCACACTTGAATTTATTCCCCATCGTCCGTTGTACGACTGGTTCATCGAGAAGCTGGGCATCTTCCCGTCGCGGCAATATGAATTTGCGCGACTCAACCTCACCTATACCGTGATGAGCAAACGCAAGCTGCTGCAACTGGTCAATGAAGGTCATGTCACGGGGTGGGACGATCCCCGGATGCCTACCATTTCGGGTCTTCGCAGGCGGGGTTATACGCCTGAATCGATCCGGCTATTTGCGGAAAAAGTGGGCGTCGCCCGGAGGGAGAACCTCATCGACGTATCGCTGCTTGAATTCTGCGTGCGGGAACATCTCAATAGGATCGCGCTGCGCCGGATGGTCGTCTTCGATCCGTTGAAGATCGTGCTGACCAACTATGAGGCCGATGAGGAGATGCTGTCGAGTGAAGACAACCCGGAAGACCCGGATACCGCGCACCGGGGGATCCCGTTCAGTCGGGAGCTGTATATCGAACGCGAAGACTTTATGGAAGATCCGCCGAAGAAATTCTTCCGGTTGTCGCCGGGGCAGAAGGTACGGCTAAAGTCTGCCTATATCATCCAATGCGACGAGGTGGTGAAGGATGCACAGGGAAAGATCACCGAACTGCGGTGTTCGTATCTGCCGGAGAGCCGGAGCGGCGGCGCGGCGAAAGGCGGAAAGCCCGATGGAGCGCAGGGAGCGCAATCCACTATCAAAGTGCAGGCTACGATCCATTGGGTGAGTGTTCCGCATGCCATTACCGTGGAGGTGAAGCTGTATGACCGGTTGTTCCGGGTGGAGAATCCTGCCAGCGAGGAGGGCGATTTCAAGGACTATGTGAACCCCGACTCGCTGCAGGTGTTACCGGCGGCCTATGCCGAACCGGCATTGCGGGAGGCGCGTTTCGATGAACATTACCAGTTCCTGCGTAAGGGCTATTTTTACCTGGACAAGGATAGTTCGGAGGATAAGATGGTGTTCAACCGGACGGCCACGCTGAGGGATACGTGGGAAAAAGAAAAGAAAAAGGGCGGCTAGCGCCGCCCTCTGTATAGCTTCATTTATCGGTTGCCTCCGCCACCGCGTTGGGGGCGATTCGCCTGCATCCAATCCTGGACTTTCTTGGCAAGATCGGGTCCCAGCGCAGCCTGCATGCGGGCATTCGCAGCATCGGTGAGGGGCTGCATCTTTGCCATCCTATCCTCGCGGCTCATACCCTGGTTAGCGGGGTCCATGAAGATTTGACGCATTGCGGTCATACGGTCGGTCTGAATGGCTTTGACCGAATCACATTGGGTTTGCGTAAGATTGAGATCCGTCTTCATCTTAGCCAGCATTGCCTCCTGGCGTTGCCGCATGGCAGCCGTATCCATCATGCGTCCGCCCTGGGCAAAAGCAGAGGAAACGAAGAACAGCGCGGTGATCACTGTAGCGCAAGCGATGAGTTTTTTTCTAAGATTCATGATTCAACTTTTTTTTAATGATGGATGTAGTACCAAATTTGTGCTAAAATACCGTGCCACGGAATGCTTTTAGATAGGCGGCAATCACGCTTTTCGCCTGTCGGTCAATGTCAGCTTTTTTGGCGTGAATATTGCTTTCCCATTATCCCACCCCGACCAGCCCGCCACCGTTGATCCAATTTTCCTTGTTAAAGCTAATCTACTGAGTTCCAATTTGAAGACAACTCTACTTAAATCTCTTCATCATGTGCCTACCCATCATTAGCGGCTATGAGCTCGGCCAGTTCCTGCGCATACTTTTATGGATCTTTCTCCCGGTCGCCATCCTTTCCATGTTAGTGACGACCTGGCTTCATTACCGGCGCAGAAGAAGGGAATCGGGGGAGATCTTGCTTTCTATCGAAGGTTTGGATACCGGCAACGGGCGGGAAGAGATCTTTGTGCCGGTGCGGCTGTCGGAGAATGGGGGCGAGGGAGAGAAGGACACGGAGGGAGAGGACCAGGAATACAGGGATACGGTATATAAGGGTATCCTTTGGATGAAGGAAAAGTATGAGCAATACCGGGATATGGCGGATCAGCGTTACGAGCGGTTGAAAGACGAGCACACGAAGGCCGAGCAGAAATACCAGGACCTGTTGGCGTCGATCGAAGAAGGAAAGACGGTGGATCGCGGGGAAAAGGTACCACCGGGAGCGGCTACGGCCGCCGAAGTCGAGCGGGACTCGTTGCGCGACCTGCTGATCGAAAGGAATCAGCAGATCATTTTTCTGCAGGGGCAACTGGATCAGCGGATAAAGGACTTCCATTTCGCCGAGCACGAAGGGCGGGGCGCAAAGGAGCGGATCAGGGAGCTGGAAGATCAGCTGCAGGTGTATCGTCAGAAAGTGGAGGAACTGGTTGATAAGCTCCGCAATAACAGCCTCCTGCTGATGAATATTTACCAGGATCTGGACAAATCGCTGAAGACGGACTCCGGCGAATGAGGGGGGCTGGCGGACTCCGGCGAATGAGGGAGGGGCGATGCGGAGCAGCAAATCATTTATATTCTCCAAAAATTTCCCGAAGGGTGTCTGCGATCTCGCCGAGTGTGCAGCGCTCCTCTACGGCCGTCACCACGGCGGGCATGATGTTCTCACCCGACGCTGCCTTGTCATTGAGGTCCTGCAGGACGGAATCGACGCGGGCGGGGTCCCGGCGGTTTTTCAGATCGTTCAATTTGCCGATCTGCACCTGGCGGATGGAATCGTCGACGCGGAAGACAGGGATGGATGTCATCTCTTCGCCCTGGAAGCGGTTGACGCCGACGATGATCTTTTCTTTCGACTCGACCTGCTGCTGGTATTGGTAGGCGCTGCGGGCGATCTCCTCCTGGATGAAGCCCTGTTCAATGGCGCTAACGCTGCCACCCATGCCGTCTATTTGTTCGATGAGGCGCCACGCGGCCTCCTCTATTTCACGGGTTAACGTTTCGACATAATAGCTGCCGGCGAGGGGATCGGCGGTGTCTGCTGCGCCGCTTTCATATGCAACGATCTGTTGAGTTCGGAGGGCGATACGGGCGGCCTCTTCGGTCGGCAGGCTCAGCGCCTCGTCATATCCGTTGGTATGAAGGGATTGTGTTCCTCCCAGGACGGCCGCCAGGGTCTGGACCGTGACGCGGCTGATATTGTTCAGGGGTTGTTGCGCGGTGAGGGTGCTTCCGCCGGTTTGCGTATGGAAGCGCAAAGCCATAGCCCTGGGATCGGTGGCGCCGAGCGACTTCATGATCCGCGCCCACATTCTTCGCGCCGCACGGAATTTAGCCACCTCTTCGAAAAGATTGTTATGCGCATTGAAGAAAAAGGACAGGCGTTTGCCGAAGATGTCGATATCGAGGCCTTTTTCCATCGCCGCCCTGACATAGGCCTTGCCGTTGCTGAGGGTAAAGGCGATCTCCTGAACGGCCGTGCTCCCGGCTTCACGGATATGGTAGCCCGAGATGGAGATGGTATTCCATTTCGGCAGTTCGCGGCTGCACCATTCGAAGATATCGGTAATGATGCGCATCGAGGGTTTCGGCGGATAGATATAAGTTCCGCGCGCTGCGTATTCCTTGAGGATATCGTTCTGGATCGTGCCGTTGAGCTTTTTCCAATCGGCGCCCTGCTGCCGCGCGAGAGCCGCGTAGAACGCCAGCAAGATATAACCCGTGGCGTTGATGGTCATCGACGTGGAGACATCCTCGAGACGGATGTCTTTGAAAAGCGTCGCGATGTCTTCCAGCGAATCGATGGCCACGCCCGTTTTTCCGACCTCGCCTTCGGCGAGGGGATGATCGCTGTCATAGCCGATCTGGGTGGGGAGATCGAAGGCTACGCTGAGGCCCATGACACCCTGGCCAAGGAGATAGTGGTAGCGCGCATTGCTTTCTTCGGCGGTGGAGAAACCGGCGTACTGGCGCATCGTCCACAGCTTGCCGCGGTACATATCGGGCTGGACGCCTCTCGTGAAGGGGTATTCGCCAGGGAGTTCGGGGCCGGCAGGGGGGGCCGCGGGGTCGGAGGGTTGCGCGAGATCGTCAGCCGTATAGACCGGTTTTATCTCTATTCCGCTGTCGGTGAATTTTTTTCCAGGCATAAGCGATCGTTTGGTGGGGGGGAGGGCGGGTTACATCAGCTTTTTCGCTTCATAGCTCAACGCGTCCGACACGACGTTTTGCAAGGAGGCCTTCGGGTTTTGTACGAGCAGGTCGAGAAGGGCCTTGTTCAGATCGGCGCCCGTGGCTTCCGGGGGAAGGAACGAGCTGACCTGGTTAACGATCAGCAGATGCTGTTCCTTGTAATTGCGGACGGCGTCCCAGGCTTCCGCGCTGACATAGATCTGTTGGGTGATATTGTGCTCGAACTCCTGGCGGATGCTTTGCGTCAGCAGGGATTGCATGTCGCGGGCGCTGAGACCGGGAACGTTCACCCGCTGGATGAGATTGGGCAGGGAGATGCGATCGGTCAGCAGGATCAGGCGCTCGTAGGCCTGCAGTTGCAGTTGCCGGGTGGGACCGCCGGCGGTATCCGTTTTGGCGGCGGAAGCGTGGGCTTGCTCAGCCTGGGCCGCTTGCGCTGCCTTCAGCTCGCGGCGCTGTTTGAGGAACAGGAAAACGAGCGCGCCCGCGACCAGCAACGCGAAGACGATGGCGATTACCAGGTAATTGGAGTCAATCATGGGCAAATATAGGACAAATTCAGCACGCGGTAGGGGGGCCGTGCGGTTGCCCGGGGCATGTGGATGGGGGGCGCTCGGAACGCGGTTTAACGGCGGGCGGCTGGCCGTTAGTCTTCCCGTTGGTGCAGCGTATCGACCTTGCGATAGGCCAGGAAAAAGATCAGCGGGAAGATCAGCAGCGAAAATGCCGTCGCAAAGGTTAGGCCTCCGATAACCACCCGCGCCAGGGGCCGGGAGCTTTCCGAACCGATTCCCGTGGAGACGGCCGCGGGCAGCAGACCGATGGTGGCCATGAGGGCTGTCATTAAAACCGGCCGGATCAGCTCGTTGACGCCCAGCTTGATCGAAGTATACAGCGGGCTTTGACTATGCCGTATCGTTTCCAGGTTGCGTTTGAACGCCGTGATCAGCAACACGCCTTCGAGGATACAGATACCGAACAGCGCGATAAAGCCGATACCGGCCGAAATGCTGAAATTGGTGCCGGTGACCAGCAGCGCGACGATCCCGCCGACGACTGCGGTAGGCACGTTGAGAAAGACGAGGCCGGCGTCCTTCAGATTGCCGAACATCATGAACAGCAGCAGGAAGATGAGGAGCAGGCTGATGGGGACCACCTGCGAGAGCCGTTTGGAAGCGCGTTGCTGGTTTTCGAAGTCGCCCTGCCAAACCATCGAATAGCCTTTTTTCAGATTGACCACCTGATCTACTTTTTGCTGCGCCTCTGCGATGGTGCTGCCCATGTCCCTGCCGCGGACCGAGAACTTTATAGCGGAATAGCGCCGGTTCTCGTCACGAAAGATGAGGCAGGGGCCTGTTTTCTGGGAGATACGGGCGATCTCACGGACGGGTACCTTGGACCCGCTGGTCGTAGGCACGAGCAGGTTGCCGATATCTTCTACGGTCGCGCGATATTGTTCGGGAAAACGGATGCGGATGTCGAATTTGCGGATCCCTTCATAGAGTTGTGTCACTGCCTTGCCGCCGATGGCCATCTCGATCACTGCGTTAGCATCGGCGGTACTCACTCCATATAAAGCCATCTTACTTTGATCGAGATCGATATCCAGTTCGGGTTGCCCGATATTCTTGATGACCCCGAGGTCTTCGATGCCATCGATGTGTTTCAATACATTGTATACTTTCATCGACTGTTGTTCCATGTAGTCGAGCGAGTCGCCGTAGATCTTTACGCAGATGGACCCTTTCACGCCGGAGACCGCCTCTTCCACGTTGTCCATGATCGGCTGGGAGAAATTGAGATCTGCACCGGGGATGATCGAAAGGGCCTTGTTCATGGTATCGATCAGCTCTTCCTTGGTGATCTTAGGGTTCCAGTCCTCCTGCGGATAAAGCGCCACGCCGAACTCGTTGTTATAAAAGCCGGCGACATCGGTGCCGTCGTCGGGACGGCCTGTCTGGGACATGATGCGGGACACCTGCGGAAAACGCATCATGATGCGCTGCATCTGCTCGGCCTTGGCCATGGACGTATCCAGTGAAATGCTATAGGGAAGCGTGGCCCTTACCCATATGGAACCTTCGTTCAGCTCGGGCAGGAATTCGGTGCCGAGGAACCTGAAGGCATACAACCCGACGCCGATGCCCACGCAGGTAACGACCAGGGTCAGCCGTTTGCGCCTGAAATTGAAACGGAAGATCCCCATCGTTATCTTGGTAAGGAAATGGACGATAGGGTTATGCTTTTCCTTTACGTTCTTGCGCAGCAGCACATTGACCAGTACGGGCACCAGCGTGAGGGTAAAGATAAGGGCGCCCAGCAGGGCGAAGCCCAGGGTATAAGCCAGGGGAGAGAACAGCTTGCCTTCCACCTTCTGGAACGAGAAAATGGGCAGCAGCGCGGTGATGATAATGATCTTCGTAAAGAAAATGGCCTTAGCCAGTTCGCCTCCCCTTCTGCGGATCATCCCCAGTTTGGACAGGTGGTTGAAGCGCTCCATGCCCACCTCATTCGCTTTCCGGTCGAGCACCACAAAGAGGCCCTCGACCATGACCACCGCTCCGTCGATGATTATACCGAAATCGATGGCCCCCAGCGAGAGCAGGTTGGCCGACATGTGCATCTGATTGAGACAGATGAAGGAGAACAGCAGCGACAGCGGGATGATGATCGAAACGATCAGGGTCGTCCGCCAGTTGAACATGAACAACGACACGATCAGGGTCACCAGCAGGATGCCTTCCACGAGGTTGTGCAGGACGGTATGGGTGGCGTATTTGATGAGGTCTTCGCGGTTGTAGAAGGGAACCATCTTCGTATCGGCGGGGAGGATACGGGTGTTCAACCGGTTAACCGCACTCTTTATCCCCTGGATCACCCGGTCGGGGTTCTCTCCCTTGCGCATGAGAATGATCCCTTCTACCGCATCCGGGTTGGTGCGGAGACGACGATGACCAGCAGAATCGATGGCATCCATTCTTGCCACTTCACCGAGCCGGGGAAGATTGGATATCTGCACCTGCGCCACGTCTTTGACCAACACGGGGATGCCGTTGTTGTTCTCGACGATAATGTTCCTGATCTCGTTGATATCGTTCAGCAGCCCGATGCCGCGTACGACATAGGCCTGGGAATTCTTTTTGATGATGTCGCCGCCGATGTTGATATTGCTTTTGCTGACGGCGTTGAAGACGTCCAGCGGCGTGATCCCGAGATTGTTCAGCACCATCGGGTTGACCTGTATCTCGTAGGTCTTGACCATGCCGCCGAAGCTGACGATATCCGCCACGCCTGGCACGGCGCGCAACTCGCGGTCGACGACCCAGTCCTGGAGCGTTTTGAGCTCGCGGGGATCCCGGAAGCTGCTTTCCAGCGTATAGCGGTATACTTCCCCGGTAGGACCGGTCGGCGGCTGGACCTGCGGGTTCACGTTTTCCGGCAGATCGGCGTTCGGCAGGAGATTGTTCACCTGCTGGCGGGCGTAGAAATCCTCAACATCGTCATCGAAGATGAGCTTGACGACGGAGAGGCCGAAGATCGTCGTCGACCGGAGACTGGTCTTTTTCTGAACCGGGTTCATCGCCAGCTCGATGGGAATGGTCACGAATTTTTCCACCTCCTCGGCGCTCCGGCCGGGCCATTGGGTGATGATGGTGATCTCCGTATTGGTGACATCGGGGAAGGCCTCGATGGGCATGTTCCGGAAGGTGATGACCCCGTATACTACGAGCAGCGCCGTTGCAAAAAAAATGAAATACTTATTCTTCAGCGAAAAGGCAAGGATGCCTTTAAAGAGTTTGTTCATCGTCGGTAATTAACAAGCCGGATAGGACTGGATTATCGGCGGTTAAAACTAGCCATTTTCCCCAGATAGTGGAAGCTATTTTGGTTAACTAATAGTAAAAGGGCCGGAATTTCAGACCGTTCGCTTCATTCCATTCGAGAGCGGGCGCCGGCATTTTGAAGGTCCGGTTCACCTTGAGGAAAGTGGCGGCTGCGGGTGAGAGGCCATCGATCCGCCACAGATCGGTATCGAACGAGAGATAGAACTGGCGGTAGCGTTTGAAATCGGGAACGGGCCGACCATCGGCCTCGGTGGGATTTTTGAAGGCCCCGATCATGCCTTCCGCGCCGTATCCGGCAGAGACGTCGAGCCAGCGCGGGAAATTCGCCGAAGCCGGCAGGAATGACGCGATATTGAAGGACAGCCAGTATGTTTGGCCGTTGTAATCTTTCAGCATGCGCTGCGGCAGATTGCTACCCAGCTCGGCGGGATAATATTGCGGGAAGATCGTGCCGTGATAGGAATACCTGAGACCGACGCGCTGTTCTCCCCACATCCATTGCTGGCCCTGGTGGAGGAGACAGCCGGCAAGATTGGCGAGCATGTCGCCCTTCGAGAAACCCCACTTGGTGCTATGGCCGTCCATGATCTCGATCATCGTCATGAAAGCGAGCGCCGTGCCCGTTCCGATAAGTGCCGATGTGCCGCGGGGTACTCCCGCCCAGTAGAAGAGATCGCTCTGGATGGCGGCGATGTTATAAGCGGTGGTAGCGTGCCCCACCTTATCGACCTGGAGCCATTCGCCATTGTCGTTGAAGTAATGGAATTTGCTGTGGGGGAATTTTTTGTACCAGAGATAGTTGAGACCGATGGTGACGATAGTGCCGATCGCGGCTTCGGTGATAATGATGCCGGCGACGCGGCCGGAATTGTAGGTTGGCGATGGTCGAAAGAATTCCTGCGCATGTGCGGTGGACAGGATGAGGAGGAAGAGGGTCAGCGACAGGCAATATTTTCTCCATTGCATAGGGTGAAGGTACGGCAAATTGCTCCTAACTGTTCAGGGCATTGTAGATAAGGATCGCCTGGGATGCAATGACGCGGTCGCCTTTGTTCACGCCCGCTGCTATGAAAGTCCGGTCACCTACCGCGTTGATCCATTTGACGGGTGTTATCCGCACATCGGATTTGCTATGGAAAACGAGCACATAGTATTGGCTGTTATCGAAGATCACCGCGGAGGTAGGCACGCTGAGACACTGCTTGTTCTCTTTATCGCTGACAGTTATGCTGGCATACATTTCGGGTTTGAGCGTATAATCAGGGTTGGGCAGGACGACACGCACCTTCATGACCTTGCTGGTCGGGTCGAGGACGTTCATGATCTTGTCGACACGGCCCTTGTAGATCGTGCCGGGGTAGGCGAGGGTCGTAACGTCCACGTTCTCGCCGGGATGGATGAGGCTGATATTGGATTCATAGACATTGGCCTGGATCCAGACGTTTTTCAGATCGGAGATCGTGAAAAGACTGGCCGAATTGTCAGCGCGGATGGCCTGGTCGTTGGTGGCTCCTTTCTGGACGATGAAACCGCTGATCGGCGCACGCACCACGAACTCACCGTTGGTATTGCCGCCGTTGATCTTCAGCACGCGGTTGACCCTGTCGAGCTCGGCTTGGGCCTGCTGTACGGCCACTTCGGCGCTGAGTGAATCGGTCAGCGAGGCCAGACCGCCGTGATACATATCGATGGTCTTGTCGAGATTTTTCCGGGCGATGCGCAGGTTGGTCCCGGCATTCAGCAGATCGCTGCTGTATTGCGCCATCTCCTGGCTTCTCACTACGGCCAGCACCTGTCCCTGCCGCACATAATCTCCCAAAGCGACCTTGATATCCTGGACGATGCCGCTGACAAGGGAATTAACCGGGATGACATTATCCTCATTGGTTCCTACTTTCCCCGTCAGGGTAATCGCATTTATCAGGGGGCTTAAGGTAACCGTATCGATCCGCAATGACTGCATAACGGTATCGGGAATGACGAAGCCTTTGTCCGCCTCGGGCTTCTTATCCTTCGTTTCACAGGACTGGAGGAAAAGACCGCCCGTCAGCAAGACGAGAAGGATCGGACGGAAATTATGAATGCGCTTTTGCATGGATGATCAGTTAAAGAAATTAGTACCTGTATAGTAATTGATATCCTCGAACGCGCTGACCAGGTTGAACCGGAGGTTGTTCACCTGCAGGACATTCTGTTTGTACGAATCATAGAAATCCAGGAAATCGAGGATGCTGATGTTTCGTTTTTGGTAATTGATCAGGACCTGTTGCATCAGCCGGTCGAAGTTCCCGAAGAACCCGGGGTCGATCGATTTGGCGAGCCGTTGTTCGTCGAAAGCCTTCTGCAATGAGCGTGCGACGTTCTCCTCCACCGTCGCCTGGGTACTTTTTTCCGTCGCCTGGGTACTGGCGATCAGGGTCCTTGCATTTTTGATGTTTCCCTGGTTGCGGTTGAAGAAAGGGAGATCGATGGAAGCGGAGACGCCATAGTTATTGTAGAGGAAGCTGCCGGCTTCGTCGTAACCAAGCGCCAGCGTGAGGTCCGGCACGGCGAGCGCCTTCTGGTAGTTGTAGTTCAGCTGGTTGATCTTCGTATTTGTTTTGGCGATCTGCAGATCGGTCCGGTTGTGATACGCCGAGTCGATGAGCGTCGTAAGCGGATATTTTCCCGCGTCCAGTTGCGCGATGGCGCCCGAATCCACCTCCGGATCGATGAAATAGTGGGGTTTCGCCTGCAGGATCAGCCGCAGCTCGCTTTCGGTGTCGTTGACCTGGTTGATGAGTTGGTTATATTCGCCCTGGAAGCTATACAGTTGGGCCTGGATCCGGACGACTTCTTTCTCCGAAATATAGCCTTTGCCTTCCTGTTGCGCAAAGGCCGCCGATATTTGCCGGAGCGCCCTGATCTCTGCGTCATAGACCGTCGCGGACTTACGCAGATAGTAGACTTGGAAAAAATCGGTGCGAAGGGTATACTTGAGCGTCCGCAACAGATCGTAGAACTGGTATTCCGAAAGCTGCACATTGGCCTGGACGAGTTTGATCTGTTTGTTGCGTTTGCCGGCCAGCAGGATCAGTTGTGACAGACCCGCAGTCGTTTCGTCATTGGCGCCGGTGGGGAACCACTGTTTCAACGTCCCCGAATAGAGCGTATGACCGATCTGGAAGTTCGGGTTGGGCCATAGACGGGCCTGAAGGACCAGCGCGCGGGTGGCATCCACATTGTACCGTTGGGCCAGCAGCTGAAAATTGCTGTCCAGGAATAGCCGCTCGGCCTGTGGCAGGGAAAGCCGCATGGTGTCCAGTTGCGGAGGTTGGGCCGTCGCGCTCAGACTGTAAAAGCAAATGGAAAGGCTAACCAGAAGCCACTTTCGCATACTACCATTGTTTAGAGGCTGCAAAGCTATCCAATTTAATGTTAATCAGGGGTTAAGCCTGCTTTAGCCCCGTGGAGTATTGAAACGAAAACCGACGCCGTGTATTGTCTCCAGGTTGACCTGGGGGTCGGCTTTGAAATATTTTCGCAATTTGGTGATAAAGACATCCATGCTGCGGCCCAGAAAATAATCGTCTTTCCCCCATACATTGAGCAGGACTTCCTCCCTTTTCAGGATACGGTTGGAATGTTCGCAAAGGAATTTCAGCAGATCGGCCTCTTTCTGGGTGAGATTGAAGACCTCGTTGCCGATGGCCAGCTTGAGATCGGTATAGGAAAAATTCAGCTGTCCGATGATGAAGTTGACCGCGCGTTCGGAATGCATTTTCCGCGTCCGCCGGAGGAACACCTCCATACGCATCAGCAGTTCCTGGATGGAGAAGGGCTTGGTGATGTAGTCGTCGGCGCCGCTTTGAAACCCTTTGATCTTATCTTCTTCCATCGATCGGGCGGTGAGGAACAGGATGGGTACCATATCGCTTTGCTGCCGGATCTTCCTGGCGACTGCAAAACCGTCCTTATTGGGCATCATGACGTCGAGCAGGCAGATACCGAACTCGTTCTTGTCGAATTTATCGATGGCGGACTGGCCGTCGGGGCATAAAACCACCTCGTAGCCCGCATCGATCAGGTTATCCTTGATGACATAGCCGAGGGAAAGGTCGTCTTCAGCGAGCAGCACTTTTACTTTTGACGGTTGTTGCATAGACAATCATAGTTAGTTGAGGGGGATGAATAATCGGAATTCGGTGCCGATGCCCGGGAGGCTGCTTACCCTGATCCGGCCTTTGTGGGCATCGATGATCCGTTTGACGAAATTGAGGCCCAGGCCAAAGCCTTTCACATCATGGACGTCTCCGGTGGGCACGCGATAGAATTTCTTGAAAATGTTCTTCAGGTATTGTTTTTCGATGCCGATGCCGTTGTCCTTTACCGAGATGTAGAAGTCGTCTTCGACGTGACCCGTTTCGACGACGATGTGCGGGTTGGAGGAATATTTCAACGCATTCTCGAGGAGATTGACCACGGCCAGCTCGAGGTGCGCCTTATCGGCATGGACCTTGCCTCCGGCGCCGTCCAGCTTCACTTCCAGCCGGGCCTTTTTCTGTTCGATCAGCGGTTGTACCTTACCGATAGCATGCTCGATCAGCTGTTCCGGATCGACCTCTTCCATGCGGATGGGGAGGTCTTTGGTCTCGATGGAAGCCGTGCGGAGCAGCCGTTCGACCTGGCCTTGTAAATGTTCGGTCTGGTTGCGGATGATGGCGGCATACCGCTGGAGACGGTCGGGCTGTCGTGAAATGGACTCCTGCGATAAGACGTCCGCGGCGATCTTCATGACGGCCAGGGGTGTCTTGAATTCATGGGTAAAATTGTTGACGAAGTCTTTTTGCGTCTCGGCGAGGAACTTCTGGCGGTAGAAATAGAAGATGCTTGCCGCCAGGCCGATCAGCGCCAGGAACAGCACCACCGTGCTGACGATCCAGAAATCCATCTGCTCGAGGACGTATTCCTGCCGGTGGGGGAAATACAGCAGGATATGGTCGTAATCCCTCGAATAGATCGGCAGCTCCCGGGCGGGTGGGCGGACCCCGGCATAGCGCGACGCCGGGGCCGGAATGAATTCTTCGTAGATGTATTTTTTATCCGCGGCGCTGTAGGCGGCCAGCCGGCAGTCCGTCAGGACGAGGAAATCGGCGAATTCGTGCTGGATATAGAAGACGAGGGAATCTTCGGGAGGGATGGTGTCGGCTTTGAAAGAGAAATAGTTGTCGGCGGGGGCGTCGATCAGGTCTTTCAGATTGAGGCCCGGGGCGTCGTTCATCTTCAGGTCTTCGAACACCCCGCGGATGCTTTTCACCACGTCCACATTGAACTGGCGTTGTTCGTATGAATAAACTTTCTTCAACCAGTATAGCTGGACGGTGACTACCACTGCCGCGAGCAACGTGGCGGAGAGTACGATCCATTTTAAGGTCGATGAACGCATGGATGCAAATTTGGTATGCTTTGGTCTTCCCTCATGGGGAAAATAGTTAAGTGGTGGTTAAGCAATATCGGAGGTTTTTTATCGTTAACCCAAAAACATCAAAACATGAAAAGGATTGTCCTGATTGTCAATTTGTTGTTGGTCTTTACCGGACTCAGCCTGGCGCAGACCACTCCTTCGCCCGCCAAGCCTGCTAAAACCGCCAGGACGGCGACGGCCGCCAAGCCTGCCGCGCTCAAAAAGACGAGTTGATCCATCATAAGTTTAAAAACCACCACATCATGAAAAGAATCCTATTAATCGTGTTAGTATTTATCGGAATGACCGGTTTTGCCATGGCGACGGGTCATCACGAACCCGGGCATCAACCGGCGCATCACAGACCGGTGCATCATCATGCCGTGCATCATCGCTTCGTGCATCATCACACCGTTGTCCATCATCATACGGTGCATCATTCCGTTCATCACCGCTAAACAAGCTGTCCGAAGCATCCCTTCGGGCTATTTAATGCAAAAAGCCCGTCAGAGACGGGCTTTTTTATGGAGCGCCGAAGTGGGCCATAGGCCCACCGGCCGTTGATCAGGCGGTTGCGGTCCTGGATTTCTGAGGAACCGGTTTGGCTGCCTTGCCTTCGCCGAGGGGTTTGCTTTTCGCGAAGTCCACGAGGAAGGGAGCGGCTACGAAGATCGAGGAGTAGGTACCGGTGATGACACCCACGAGCATCGCAAAGGCAAAGCCCCGGGTCACTTCCCCGCCAACCAGGAAGAGGATGAGGATGGTCAGGAAGACCGTCAGCGAGGTCATGACGGTACGCCCCAGCGTATCGTTGACGGCCTTGTTGATGATCTCACCGTTGGTTGCGCCCTTCATCAGATGGCTATCCTCACGGATACGGTCGAAGACGATGACGGTATCGTTCATCGAATAACCGATGACGGTCAGCACCGCTGCGATGAAATGCTGGTCGAGCTCCAGCGGGAAGGGGACGATGTCCTTCAGCCAGGAGAATACTGCCAGTGTCACGAAGACGTCGTGCAACAGGGAGATGATGGTGCCCAGCGAATAGCGCCAGTCGCGGAACCGGATGAAGATATACAGGAAAATGATCAGCAGCGCGCCTATCGTGGCTTTTACGGCGCCGGCCTTGAGGTCGTCCGAGATGGTCGGTTCGACTTTGGTGCCTCCCACGAGGAACCGAGAGGAAATGAACTGCTGATAGGTGGTGCCGTCGGGCAGGAAAGGTTTGAGCCCCTGGTAGGTCGTTGCCAGAACGACGGAATCCGTCCCGGGACGGGTGTCTTTGACCAGGTAGTCGGTCGTGATGTCGAGCTGTTCGTTACTTCCGTATGTCTTGATCACAGGTTCAGTTCCCGGCTGGGCTTTCCGGAGCGCCTGTGTTACCTCAGCCGTCTTTACCGGTTTGTGAAAATTGACGATGTAGCTGCGGCCGCCCTGGAACTCTACGCCTTCCTTGAAACCATGGAAGAAGGAACCGACGCCGAAGAACACGACGAAAATGGAAATGATATACGCTACCTTCCGGTACTCGATGAACTTGAACGACCTGTGTTTGAAGATGCGCCGCGACAGCGGGGTGAAATAGTTGAAGTGGCGGTTCTTGTTCGTATAGAAATCGGTGATGAGCCGCGAAACGAGGATACCGCAGAACAGCGATAGCAGGATACCCAGGATCTGCGTGGTGGCAAAACCGAGCACCGGGCCCAGACCAAAATAGAACAGGATCAGCGCAGTCAGCAGGGTAGTGACGTGTGCGTCCAGTACGGGCGCCAGCGACCGCCGGTAACCGTCCCTGATAGAGAGGGGATAGCTCTTGCCGCGGGTGAGCTCTTCCTTGATGCGTTCGAAAATGATAACGTTTGTGTCCACGGCCATACCGATCGTGAGGACGAGACCGGCGATACCGGGAGCGGTAAGGGTGGCTCCCAGCGAGCTGAGTACCCCGATGGTGAACAGGAGGTTCAGTATGAGGGCGCAGTTGGCGACCCAACCGCCGGTATTGTAATAGATCAGCATCAGGCCGAAGATGACGACGAAGGAGATGGCGAATGCCATCATCCCGCCGTGTACGGCTTCCTGCCCGAGCGTGGGTCCCACGACCTGTTCCTGTACGATCTTAGCGGGAGCGTCCAGCTTACCCGACTTGAGGATATTGGCGAGGTCTTTTGCTTCCGTGATGGTCTGTTCGGAGCTGCCCCGGCCGCGGCCCATGGTGATACGGGACTGGCCGCCGGTGATGGGTTCGTTGACGTATGGAGCGGAATAGACGATATCGTCGAGCACGATGGCGATCGGCTTGTTGACGTTTTTGGTGGTCATGTCGGCCCATTCCTTGGTGCCCTGTTTATTCATACTCATCTCGACTACGACCTCGCTGGTGATGGGATCGAAGTCCTGGGAGGCATTCTCTACTACGGAACCTTCGATCTTGGCCTTATCCGAGCCGGGGATGGTCTTAATCGCATAAAGCTCGAGATAGGGCAGCTTTTTCCCGTTCTGATCCAGCTCCTGTTTTCCCCAGAGGAATTTGAGATCCTGCGGGAAATTGTTTCGGACGATGGGATTGCTGAGATAGGTGTTGACCGTCCCTGTATCCTTGAGCATCGAGCGGCCGACGAAGGAATAGTTCGTGGCCTGTCCGCTTTGTCCCTGGCCCGCTTCGGCGGGTATCAGGACATGGAACAGGGGCTGGGTATTGGCCAGTTGCGGTGTCGTGTCTTTTTTGGCGGAATCGGTTTTGTTCTTGCCGGTGCTATCGGCATGGGCGGCGGCCGAATCGGTCTTTACTCCGTTGAGATAGCCCTGGAGGGCTTTGTCAGCATTGACGAAAGCGTTCTGCAGATCGGCCCAGCTGTACACTTCCCAGAACTGGAGGTTGGCGGTCGACTGCAGGTATTTGCGTACCCTGTCCGGATCTTTTGCGCCGGCCAGCTCCACGGTAATGATGCCTTTGGCCTGATCGAGATTGATATTGGGCTGGGCTACGCCGAACTGGTTGATACGGTTGCTGAGGACCTGGTAGGTCTGGGTCATGGCGGCGTTGGCTTCGTCGTGCAGCCAGGAGAGCACCGTGGCGTCGGAAGCGTCGTAGCCGATCTTATTGCGGTTGATGTTGGAGAACAGCGGAGCGAGTTTCGCCGTCGGATCGATCTCTTTATAGGACTCAGCGAACAGGTCGATGAAGTTCGTGCTGCGCGTCAACTTTTTTTGTTGTGCCATCGCGATCGCCCTGAGCACGTTCGGGTCGTGTGGATTATTGGCAAGGCTCTTGATCAGGCCGTCGAGCGCGATGTTCATGGTAACGCTCATGCCTCCCTGCAGATCGAGACCCAGCAGGAGCTCGCTTTCCTTGGCCTTCTGGTATGTGGTGCCCCAGGGAGTGATCTTGGTCTCTTTCGTGCTGTCCAGCAAGTGGGTCAACCTGGCATTGTACACCTGGTCGAGGGTGTCCTGATAGAGGGCCTGAGCCTCTTTGTCGCCGGGATATTTTTGAGCGGCGGTTTGGGGGTACAGCCTCGACACGGAAGTTTTCGCCTTTGCCTGCATTGCCGATTCATGTTTGTTGACGAACCAGGTAAAGGAAAGCTGGTACACGGAGATGGCGATCAGTAATGCAGCAAAAAGACTTACCAGTGCTCTCATTGTATAGAGTCGTTTGATTTTTTAGGAACGGCAAATATAGGTTTTTTCCTACCTTCGCGGCGCAATTTAGCAATTTATGAGATTATCGTCCATTCTCTCCCGCTTCAGCGAGCCGGAAACGTTAAAAATGGCCAAGCTTGGCCGAGAGCTGAGGGCAAAAGGCGTCGATGTCATCGACCTTTCCCTCGGCGAGCCCGATTTTGACACCCCAGAGCATATCAAGAATGCCGCAAAAAAAGCCATCGACGACAACTGGTCGCACTATACGCCCGTTGCTGGTTATGCCGATCTCCGGGAAGCCGTTTGCATCAAATTCAAAAGAGATAACGGCCTGGAATACAAGGCGGAGAACATCGTCGTCTCTACAGGCGCCAAGCAAAGTCTGGCCAATGTGATACTCGCCCTCGTGGACGAAGGCGATGAGGTCATCATACCGACCCCCTACTGGGTGACCTATTCCGAGCTGGTAAAGATAGCACGGGGCAAGGTAGTCGAGGTGCATACGACGCTGGACAGCGATTTTAAGATCACTCCCGCCCAGCTGGAAAAAGCCATCACGCCGAAAACGAAGGTATTCCTCTTCTCCTCGCCCTGCAACCCTTCCGGCGCCGTATACAGCAAGGGTGAGCTGGAGGCGCTGGCAGCCGTATTCCGCAAACATCCTGAGGTAGTTATAATTTCAGATGAAATATATGAATATATCGATTTCACCGGCAAACATGAAAGCATAGCGCAATGGGCCGATCTGAAGGAGCGGGTCGTCATCGTCAACGGGCTTAGCAAGGGTTTTGCCATGACAGGATGGCGGTTGGGTTATATTGCCGCGAGTGCGGAGATAGCCAGGGCATGCGAGAAGCTGCAGGGCCAGTTCACCAGCGGTACCAACAGCATTGCCCAGAAATCGGCGGTGGTTGCCCTTACGGCGGACCTGGCGCCTTCGATGGATATGGTGAAGGAATTTGGTGCCCGGCGCCGGCGGACGATGGACCTGGTGAAGAAGATCCCGGGTATCCAATGTTTCGAGCCGCAGGGGGCCTTCTATATATTTCCGGACGTGTCTTACTATTATGGCAAATCCGACGGCACGACGACGATCCGGAACTCCGCAGACTTTTCCATGTATCTGCTCAATACGGCGCATGTCTCCTCGGTGATGGGGGATGCGTTCGGGGAGCCGGCCTGCGTGCGTTTCTCGTTTGCGAATAGCATGGGGAATATCGAAAAAGCGTGGGGAAGGATCAGTGACGCGCTGGCGGCGCTCAAATAGAGAAGCCGCTGCCCGGCCCTGATGAAGCGGAACCGGCTGCGGACATCTGCTTCAGGCGTCGGTGCAGCGCGAGCACCTGTGGTATGACGGGCTCCGTCTCGTCGTTGCGGATCACCGCGTCGCAAAGCCGCATCTTGATATCTTCATCGATCTGGCTTTTCATCCGGCGAAGGACCTCTTCGCGTGTCACTCCATCGCGCTGCATGGCGCGGTGGATGCGTAATGCCGGTGGGGCATATACGCCGATGATGAAGTCGAGCTCTCCTGCCGCGGCCGACTCGAAGAGAAGCGCGGCCTCCCGGATCGCATAGGGATGGAGGACTGCCTGTTCCTGCATCCATCGCCGTCCCTCGCGGATGGTCACCGGGTGTACCAGGCTGTTCAGCAACTGCAGTTTCACCCGGTCCGTGAAGACCTTTTCTGCAAGGTATTTTCTATTTAACTGACCGGCGTTATAGGCTCCATCTCCAAAATGAAGGCGGATAGCCTCGCGGAGGCCTGGTTCGTCGTTCATGAGGCGTCTGGCTTCTGCATCTGCATAGGCCACGGGGATACCGACGACCTCGAAGATCGCCGCCACCGTGGATTTTCCGGATCCGATGCCGCCCGTCAGACCGACTCTTAACATAAGAGAATAAAATAAAGCCCGGATTGACCGGGCTTCAGTTCGTTATTTGGCGGCTGCCGCCGTGGCCTTGTTCAGATTTTGCGTCCATTCCATGGAGATGGCGCTTTTTTCTATCTTGAGATAGCTGCCGGGGCTGGTCTCTATCATAAGGGTGCCGTCTTCGTTAATCTTGTTCACGGTCCCGTGGATCCCTGCGATGGTCACTATCTTGTCTCCCTTTTGCATGTTTTGCTGGAATGTCTTGGCCAGCTTGGCTTTTTTGGCCTGGGGCCGGATCATGAAGAGCCAGAACACGAGGATCATACCGCCCAGCAGGACCAGTTGCAGAGAGCCGCCGCCACCGGGAGCGCCGGCCTGCAGGAACACGAATAGTAAGGAATGCGTCATTGTTGTTTATTGTTTGTATTGAATTATGATTTTTTGTCGACCACCACGGAGAACATGAGCGACCAGGTCTGTTTGCCCTTCGTGTTGGAGGTGACGAATAAGGTCTTATGATTAACACCCGGGCGGCCTTCACTGTTGAATGTGGCGCGGATCTGTCCTTCGGCACCCGGTGCGATGGGTTCTTTGGGCTGTTCGGCGACGGTACATCCGCAACTGGGCTGGACGCGGCCGATCACCAGCGGCGTAGTGCCGGTATTCCTGAACCGGAACGAGACATCCAGTTTCTGTCCTTCATTGATCGTGCCGAAATTCCGGTAGGAAGAGTCCAGCCACTCGATGGTCGTAAATCTCGTGGAATCGTTCACCGCGGCCGGGGGGTCGGATCTCCCGCCGGTGTGGCAGGCGGCAAGCGAAAACGCGAGCAGGGCGGAAAACAGGCATCCCGATAAAAAGGTGCGCATGCGGGGAATGTATTTTTTGCAAACCTACTAATTCGTTCTGAAATCGACCTTATGCATCTTGTCTTCCCGGACCAGCTCCTTATGGATATTGTCCAGGATACCGTTGACAAACTGTCCGCTTTGCGGGGTGCTGTATTCCTTGGCCAGATCGATGTATTCGTTGATCGTCACCTTGGGTGGGATCGTCTCGAAATAAAGGAATTCCACCACACCCATTTGCATCAGGATCATGTCGAGGGTGGCGATGCGTTCGGGGTCCCAGTTCTTAAGCCGCGGACGGATGAGGTCCATCACCACCTCTTTTTTCTCCAGGACGGTTTCGAGGAGGAGCCGAGCGAATTGCGATTTTTCCTTGCTGATGATCTCCTGGAAATTCAGCGAGCCGGGCTTGCCAATATAGCTCATGACGATCTGGCTGATCATCTCGCCGTCGTCATCCCAGTTGGAGAAGAGCTCTTCAACATGCGTCAAAAAATCTTCGTTGGAAAGCATCAACCCGGAAAAGATGAATTCCAGCATTTCCCTTTCCGGCTTTTTGTCCCGATTCTTCTCTTTTATATATTGACGGTATTCTTCCATTGCCGCCAGCTCGTGATAAAGCCGCCGGATCAGCTCGCGGTTATCCTGCAGCTGGGGTTTGTCGGTTTCCTGCGCTTTTTTCAGGGAGGGGTCTTCGAGCATTTTCCAGAGGTACTCGTTGCCGGCCAGTTTGATGTTGACATTCAGGTCTTCTTCGCTGGGCAGGTGTTTGGAAGCCCGAAGACGGGCATCCGTCTCGGCATAGCGCGCGATCTCGATGATACAATAGAGAAGATAGGATAGTAGTTGTCTGGACTGGTCGAAATGCTTTTGCAGGATCCGGACGGGTTCTCCCGGCTTCATGGTCTCCCCCTCCTGCGCCTCCAGGCTATAGAGGGTTTGCATCACCTTTACCCGGATATTTCTTCTGCTGATCATTTATTAAGAACTGTGGTTTGCGGCTGCAAATATAGGAACTTTACGAACCCGGGGGTCATAAAATAAATGACGCGCCGGCATAAAGGTCCTGACAAACAGCCCGTTGCCGGCCTGAAAAATTGACACTACGGGTGAGGCGGCGACGGTCCGGGGCGTTCCCGGGTTTGCCAAAACTGCAAAAAAGGCATTGCCGCCCCGTTTGGTATAAAATTCGTGTACCTTTGCAAACCTGTCAGGACGCTGGCATCATCGTCCGGAGACAGGGGACTTCATCTTTCATCAAAACAATAAATCAATACAACTATGGGCAAAAAGTTAAACGTTACCCCCTTATCTGACAGGGTAATTGTGAAGCCGGCTCCCGCCGAGGAAAAGACTGCCGGCGGTATTATCATTCCCGATACGGCAAAAGAAAAGCCGCAGCGTGGTACGGTAGTGGCGGCCGGTCCCGGTAAGAAGGACGAACCGGTGACAGTGAAAATTGGCGATACGGTATTGTATGGCAAATATGCCGGTACCGAGATCCAGATCGAAGGTGACGATTTCCTGATCATGAGGGAATCCGATATTCTCGCAATCGTATAGTCCCCGACATTCTATTCATAACCTGCCCCGGGGCGTTTTGCAGAGAGACCCGCCGGAGCCTAACGTAAAATAACTATGGCAAAACAACTTTTCTTCGAAATCGAAGCCCGCAACAAAATGAAAAAGGGCGTCGACACACTGGCCAATGCCGTCAAGGTGACACTCGGCCCCAAGGGACGCAACGTAGTCCTGGAAAAGAAATTCGGCGCTCCGGCGATCACCAAGGACGGGGTTACCGTCGCCAAGGAGATCGAACTGGAAGACCCGATCGAGAACATGGGCGCCCAGATGGTCAAGGAAGTCGCTTCCAAAACGGCCGACATCGCCGGCGACGGTACGACCACTGCAACGGTGCTGGCCCAGTCCATCATCGGCGAAGGTCTGAAGAACGTCGCTGCCGGCGCCAATCCCATGGACCTGAAACGCGGCATCGACAAGGCCGTTGAAAAGGTGGTCGAAAGCTTGAACGCACAGTCGAAAACCATCGGTAACGACAAGAACAAGATCGAGCAGGTGGCTTCCGTCTCCGCCAACAACGATTCGACGATCGGCAAGCTGATCGCCGAGGCATTCGGAAAGGTCGGTAAAGAAGGCGTCATCACGGTGGAAGAAGCCAAAGGCACGGACACCACCGTGGATGTAGTCGAAGGCATGCAGTTCGACCGCGGTTATATCTCTCCCTATTTCGTTACCAACAGCGAAAAGATGGAAGCAGAATTGCAGAACCCATATATCCTTATCTATGATAAGAAGATATCTGCGATGAAAGACATCCTGCATATCCTCGAGAAGGTGGCACAGGGTGGCCGTCCGCTGCTGATCATCGCCGAAGACCTCGAAGGCGAAGCACTGGCCACGCTTGTAGTGAACAAACTGCGCGGAACGATCAAGGTCGCTGCCGTGAAGGCTCCCGGTTTCGGCGATCGCCGCAAGGAGATGCTGCAGGATATCGCTATCCTTACCAAGGGTATCGTGATCAGCGAAGAACAAGGTTACAAACTGGAAGGCGCCGATCTCGGCTACCTGGGAACTGCGGCATCCGTTACGATCGACAAGGATAATACCACCATCGTCGGCGGCAAAGGCAAGAAAGATGAGATCACGGCCCGCGTCAACCAGATCAAGGCCCAGATCGAAACGACCACTTCCGATTATGACAAGGAGAAATTGCAGGAGCGGCTTGCGAAATTGAGCGGCGGCGTAGCAGTCCTCTATATAGGTGCCGCTACGGAAATGGAGATGAAGGAAAAGAAGGACCGTGTAGATGACGCTCTGCATGCCACGCGCGCGGCTGTAGAAGAAGGCATCGTTCCCGGCGGCGGTATCGCTTATATCCGCGCTATCGAATCGATCGAGAAGCTGAAGGGCGCCAACGAAGACGAGACTACCGGTATCGCCATCATCAAGCGTGCGCTGGAAGAGCCGCTGCGTCAGATCGTCGCTAACAGCGGTGTAGAAGGCAGCATCGTCGTACAGAAGGTGAAAGAAGGCCAGGCCGATTACGGTTTCAATGCCCGGACGGAAAAATATGAGAACCTGTTCAGGGCCGGCGTCATCGACCCCACCAAGGTCACGCGCATCGCGCTGGAGAATGCCGCTTCCATTGCAGGGATGTTGCTGACCACCGAATGCGTGGTTGCCGACAAGCCCAAGAAGGAAGAAGCGCATGCTCATCCGGGCGGCGCCCCCGGCATGGGTGGAATGGATTACTAATCGTGGAATTTCCGATAAGAAGAACCCCGCGTCAGCGGGGTTCTTTATTACCACTTGATGCCAAATGTCAGGAGGAGGGTGCCGCCGGTCTGTCTCAGCGACGCGTAGGAATTGTTCTTGTCGGCCAGCAGATAGGGCATATCGATGTCATTGTTCAGGCGCATGACATAGGTCAGGTCGGCGAAAAAGGCCCTTGTGCGATAGCCCAGCCCTGCGCTGAGGAAGAGCCGGTCGACCTTCAGCCCGGATTGCGCATACGGATTGCTGTAATAGGCGCCGCCGGCCCGGACCAGCCAGGTATCGAATTTCATTTCCGCACCGAGACGGGCGCTGTAGGTGCCCTTATAAAGCTGTTTGATGACCTGGTTGACCTGGTCATAATAATCGTTCGCGCCGGAAGACTGGTCTTCGCTGCTGGGTGTGGAATAGCTGGGATTATGGGTGGTGATGTATTCGAAATCGGCCGTAACGAAGCCTTTTTGTTTTCGGAAATCCGCCTCTCCGGCCCCAAAAATATAGGAGCCGCTGATGAGAAAATGCCAGGGCGTGTAGAGATCGTAGTTGACCGAATTGGGCTGGGGCGAAACGTTCGTCAGGCGATCCAGCGAGTCCGAGCTGATGGACACCTGTGGCAGCGATGTGTAGTTCTCGGTCCGCGCGATCATGGAAGCGCCGATATGGTCGGTCAGCGCATAGAGGGAGGGGGTATGGATGGCCAGACCGATGCGCCAGGACGTAGACGGGCTGAAGATAGCTCCCAGTCTTGCATTGACGCCCGTTCCGCGGGTGGAATACGTCTCGCGATAGGTGAACGATTCGAAATCGTTGTTGGGATTGCCGGTCGCATCGGATTCGGTAAAGGTCTGGTGGCGGGTATAGTTCAGTATGGGGATCCCCAGGCTTCCACCGAAGTACCATTTGTCGCGCTGGTCGGTCGCCAGCGACAGGGCGATCTCGGTGATGCCGCCATTGGTGAGGAGGTCATTTTGCTGCAGGAGCCTCCCGGCCTTTTGCGGCTGGCCGATCACCTGCAGGGTACCATTGATCGTTGCCGTGTCGATGAGCGAAGTGTAGAGGGCCATCCGGGTCCCATAATCAAGCGAAGGGCTGGCGATGCCGCCGTCGATATCGAGGCCGGAGGAAGCAAATTCCTCGACATACTGTTCCGAAAAAGAGCTGTACGAGTTGATTCCCTGGTAGGCGGTATGACCATTGAAATCGGCCATCCGGTTGACCGAGATCGCAAAGGCGTTGCTGGTGCCCGGGTTGGTTCCGCCATAGGCGAAAACCGCGCCGCTGGCCCCGGTGCTGAAGCGGTTGAAGAGGGGAGCTTTTGTGGCCGTGCCAAGATAGTTGCCCTTGTCGGTGAGGAAACGCCAGCCGGGACTGATCGCCAGCTCGCTGGTCTTATAAAGCCCGAGACCCGCGGGGTTGACAAAAGCGGCGGTAATATCTCCGCCAAGCGAACCCATGGCTCCGCCGATGGCTTGCTCCCGGGCCGTTCCCCCGGGCACCGTCCATGAGTAGCGGAGGACATCGGTTGGCAATTGGCCCTTGGATTCGAGACAAAGGAATAACCCTACGGCCAATAAGAATTTGTTCATAGCAATGGAGTCCGAAAAAATTGATTAGTGTCTGCCCGGCCGGAAACCTCCTCCGCCGCCACCGCCACCCATAGGACGGCTGTAAGACGGGGATGGGGAATAGCTGCGCGTGGGGCTGCTAAATGAATTACCGGGTCTGTAACTATTATTATTGTTATTGACGGGGCGGTAAGAGGTGGTATTGACAGGTCTTCCCGTGCCCGACATCCGGCTGTTATAAGTGGCAGTCCCGTTCATTCCCGGGCGGTAATACCGGTTGCCGGCTGCGCTGCTGCCTGTTCTGGCTGTAAACGCATTGCGATAAGCCACTGAATTAAAGGGCCGGAGATTGGAATAGATCGCGGTGGGTGTCGAATGACCGACGACCATTATGGGGGCGCCGTAATAGGGGTTGTAGAAATAAGGATTATACCACGAATTCCACATGAAATAGCTGTTCCAGGCCATGTAGGGGTCCCAGAGACCGACTCCGTATCCGAGACCGATGCCATATCCGAATCCCAGTCCCATTGTAGGATACCCAAACCCGTAGGCCGGGTAGCCAAACCCATAGCCATAACCTGCCGAAAAACCAGGGGAATAGTAGTAGGAATCGTATGCGTTGTAATCCTCGAACGTGGCGAAACGGGGGTCCGTCATCGACATTCTTATATAGTTGTCGCTGGGAGCTGTGGAATAATAATCACCCTGGCTGGCGCCACCGGATGGAGCCCCGGCAGTCCTCGAGCCGCCACCCGAATAATAAATGTCATCCGTATTTTGCGCATTGCGGGAAGAAGAGCAACTGCTTACTCCCAGCACTGCGGCGGCGGCCATCAGGGTATATATTTTTCGCATGACGAGTTAATTTAATTGAAGTTGTACATTTGCAACTCCCTGTTAAAGTTACAATAAATAACGAGCCTTAGCAGCAAAAAGTTAACATTTTCTTGTTAAAAGCTGATTAATATTCGCTATATGAGCAAAGAAATCACGAGCCGGGCAACTGATTATTCGCAGTGGTATAACGATCTGGTGATCAAGGGTGGTTTGGCCGATCATTCGGAGGTTCGCGGCTGTATGGTCATCAAACCCTATGGATTTGCCCTTTGGGAGCGGATGAGGGATGAATTGGACCGGATGTTCAAAGAAACCGGGCACGTCAATGCTTATTTCCCGCTGTTCATTCCAAAGAGTTTTCTCAGCAGGGAAGCCGCCCATGTGGAGGGTTTTGCGAAAGAATGCGCGGTAGTCACGCATTACCGCCTGATGAACGACCCGAATGGGGGTGGCGTCGTCGTCGATCCGTCGGCAAAGCTCGAAGAGGAACTGATCATCCGTCCGACCAGCGAGACCATCATCTGGAACACGTACCGTGGCTGGATCCGCAGCTGGCGTGATCTGCCCTTGCTGATCAACCAGTGGGCGAATGTCGTCCGCTGGGAGATGCGTACCCGTCTTTTCCTGCGTACGGCCGAATTCCTCTGGCAGGAAGGGCATACGGCGCATGCCACCGCCGTGGAAGCCATCGCGGAGACCCGACAGATGCTGGATGTCTATGCGACCTTCGCTGAAGAATATATGGCGCTGCCCGTCATCAAAGGCGTGAAGACCGAAAGCGAGCGTTTTGCGGGCGCCGTCGACACCTATTGCATCGAAGCGTTGATGCAGGACGGGAAAGCCTTGCAGGCGGGGACCTCTCATTTCCTTGGCCAGAATTTTGCAAAAGCCTTCGACGTCAGGTTTTCGGACCGGAACAACCAGCTGGATTATGTCTGGGCCACCAGCTGGGGCGCCAGCACCCGCCTGATCGGCGCTCTCGTGATGGCGCACAGCGATGACGACGGACTGGTCCTGCCGCCGCGTATCGCGCCATTGCAGGCCGTCATCGTACCGATCTATAAGGGAGACGAAAGGAAGGAAGCGCTGGATGCGAAGGGACGGGAGATCGCCGCGCAGCTGAGAGCCGCGGGCATCAGCGTGAAGTTCGATGACAACGACAACAACCGGCCGGGTTTCAAATTTGCGGAATACGAGATGAAGGGGGTACCCGTACGAATAGCGATGGGGCTGCGTGACCTGGATAATTCGAGCGTCGAGATCGCCCGCCGCGATACCCGCGAGAAAACCACGGTCGCCATGGAAGGGCTGGCCGGCTATGTCGGCCGGTTGCTGCAAACCATCCAGCAGGCGATGTATGACAAGGCGCTTGCCTATCGCGCGGAACATATCACGCGCGCCGACACCCTGGCGGAATTCGAGCGGCTGCTGGATGAGAAGGGCGGTTTTGTCCTGGCGCACTGGGACGGCACGGCAGCTACGGAAGAGGCCATCAAGGATAAAACGAAGGCGACCATCCGCTGCATACAGCTGGATAATCCGCAGGAGGAGGGGAAATGCATTCTCACCGGGAATCCCAGCAAACAGCGGGTGCTTTTCGCGAGAGCGTATTAATGGCCGGGCGCCCGCGGGACGCGGGCGCTTCATCATAAATCTTACAACTATGGAACCGACGCAAAGCAATCTGTTCGAGTTGCAGGTGGACCACCTCTCCACGGTCTACCTGAGGGGAGCGGCCAGGTGGGCCAAATTCCTGACCGTGATCGGTTTTATTTTCTGCGGTCTTTCGGTCGTGATGGCCATCCTGTTCGGAACGGTGTTCTCCAATCTTTTCAACTCGCTGGGGTCAGGCGGGGTGGGGATGAGCGGCGGATGGCTCGCCATCATCTATCTCTGTATCGCGGTGCTGAACTTCATCCCGTGTCTTTACCTGCACAATTTTGCCGTCCGGATGCTGCTGGCGCTGGACAACCATGACCAGGAGCGGCTGAGCAGCGCGTTCCGGAACATGCGGGCCTTCTACCGCTTCGTCGGCATCCTGATGATCCTCTGTCTCGGCATCTGGCTGCTCTTCATCCTGATGATGCTGGTGATCACGGCCGGGAAGGGCGGAGCGTAGGGGGCGAAGTGATCACCGCCGGGAAGGGCGGGCGCGTAGGAGGAGAAGCAGACATCTGCCGGGCGGGGCGCGGGCTCAGCGTGTAGAATAATAATTATAATCCATCAGCAGGGTCTGCAGGAATTCCAGCGAATCCTGGTCGCTGGACAGCTGGAGTTTCGACCGGATCCGTTCGGCGATACGCATGGAGAGGTCGTAGTCGCCCGACCGGCTGACCGATTTGATGATGCTTTTCAGCGTATTGATGTCCTTATCGCTGAGCTGCATCACCTGCGGATAGCGGGGTTGGTAGTTATCGGACAGCTCGGTGAAGACGGTATCTTCCCAGGACGTGCGAGTACGGGTGTCGATGAGGATCGTACCGGCAACCAGGTCACCGATGCGTTGGGAATGCGACGTCGACAGGACGCAGGCCAGCCCGCCGAAAATGAAGATCGAGTACCACCAGGGGACGGAGCCGTCACTGATCGCCATCATCACCCAAAAAGGAAAATCGATCGGCCGGAAGAGCCAGCGGATCAGGAACTGGCTGATGGTCGGCTGTCCCCCATCGGACGTAATGACCTTGATGCGCATCGCTTTTTTCCCGATGCTCTGGCCATTGAGGAAGATCTCGCACAGCAGATGATAAAGCATGGGCGGGAGCGCGAAAAGGATGATCATCCACAGCCGCAAACCCCACAGCGGTCCTACCGCAGAAATGAGGAGTTTGGAGCCCACGATATAATAGGCGATAAACAATGCGAAATCGATCAACCACGCCAGGAGACGTTTGTAAAATGCGGGTATGGCGAACTCCACCTCTATGTTGAAACCGGTATCCAGCCTGACGAGCGACATGCAAAGACGATTATATAATATCGGGTTTACTCACTATATTACACGCCATAAATATATATTTTTCCAGTGAGAGAAGGTCTCTTTATCAAGAAGAATATCGATAAATGGAAGCAGTACCAGTATGAGCCTGCCGGCAATCCGGATGAGATGGCCTCGGAGTTCACCGATCTCGTGAACGACCTGGGATATGCCAAGACCTTTTATCCCCATAGCAGGGTGACCCAATACCTCAACGGTCTTTCCTCGCGCATCTACCTGGGCATTTACCGCAACAAGCGCGAGGAGGTATCGCGATTCGCGCGTTTCTGGAAGACGGAATTGCCGCTCATCGTCCGTAAGTATCACCGGGAAATATTCTATTCCTTCGTTATTTTTTTCCTGTTCGCGGTGATCGCCGCATTCTCGGCTGCGCATGACGAGACCTTTGTCCGGGGTGTGCTGGGAGACCAGTATGTGGATATGACGGAGGACAATATCACGCGCGGCGATCCCTTCGGCGTCTTCAAACAACCGGACCGGCTGAGCATGTTCTTCCGGATCGCCTTGAACAATATCCAGGTTTCCTTTTCCGTCTTCATCTCCGGGTTCCTCCTCTCGCTCGGTACGGTATGGCAGTTGTTGAAGAACGGCGTCATGATCGGAGCATTCGAGTATTATTTCTTTTCCAAGGGGCTCGGCTGGCAATCGGTGCTCGTCGTATGGATCCACGGGACGCTGGAGATATCGGCCATTATCATCGCCGGTGCCTCGGGTCTCGTGCTGGGCAACAGCATCCTTTTCCCCGGTACGCATAAACGGCTGGATTCGTTGAAAAGAGGCGGCAAGGACGGTGTGAAGCTGATGATCGGTCTCGTACCCATCTTCATCGTGGCCGCCTTCCTGGAAGGGTTCGTCACCCGGTATTCCACGATGCCCATCTGGTTGAGCATTTCCATCCTGCTGGGGTCGCTTTTTTTCGTCGTCTGGTATTTTATCGTCTATCCCATCCGGCTGGAGAAAAAAATGCGATCGCTATGATATCGCTACGTCGTCGGGGGATCGTTCTCCTTATCTGCATATCCGTCGGCTATCTTCCTGCCGCCGCTCAGACAAGCGACAGGGGCCGGGGAGATACGGCGGTCACCGATACCGTCGTAGTCGGCAGCGAGGAAGGGACGACAGCAGTGCCGCAAAGCGATTCGATGTATGACACCGCCGCCGATACCGCGGGTTTGGGGGGAGATTCGCTTACGGCGCGTACCGTTCCCGATTCCATGGTCCGGGCCTGGAAAAACGACCCGGACTTTGCCTATGCCAATGACCCGCGTTACTGGCAGCGGGAGCGCGAAGAGGAATCACCGTGGCAGGTTTGGTTGTTGCGGTTCCTGTCGAGCGCGGCATTCCGTTATGGCGTTTATATTATCCTTGGAGCGCTGCTGGTGTATGCGATCGGCAGGATCGTGACCGAGAACAACCTGGGGGAATTCTATCGCCGCGGGAAGAAACGACCCGGCGGAAAGGAAGAGCAGCCGGCAGAAGAGACCCTGACGGAAGAAGATCTGGACCGGCGGCTGCAACATGCGCTGGATAGCGGGGATTACCGCAGCGCGATCCGTTATAGCTATCTCCGGTCGTTGATGAGGCTGGACGAGCGGGGGCTGATCCGGTATCATGGACGCGCGACGAACCATGAATACCTGCGGCAGCTGGCCGGGACCGCACAGGAAGCGCCGTTCCGGTTCCTTACGCTTGCTTACGAAAAGGTCTGGTATGGGCAGTTCGGTCTCAATGAAGAGACATTCCGGCGTTTGTCCGGCTATTTTATGGAATTCGATAAAACCTTACGGGGATGAGAAGATCCCTGTCCCTCCTGCCGGTGATAGCGTTGCTGTGTTCCTGCAACGGACGGCCTCAGCTGAACCGCCGCCTTTCGCTGTGGCGGAAGGACGATATCCCTTATGGCACAAAGGTCGCATTCGATGCGCTTCCGCTCCTGTTTCCCGATGCAGAAGTGTCCATCAACAAGACCGGCCAGCTTCCGACCTCGTCGGAAGAGAACCGCAAAGCCTATATTATCATTTGTCCGCAGCTGTCGGCTGCAGAAGAGGAGGTCACCTGGCTGACGAATTTCGTCGGCGCGGGTAACCAGGTCTTCATATCGGCCAACCGGGTCAGCGAATCGCTGCTGCACAGTCTTAATATCAAGACATCGTTCAACGGGCGTTTCGAAATGGAACCGGATAGCCTCACGGTGGGCGTTTACGCTCCGGCGAAAGCCGGGTATCATGCCTATTCCTATCCAGGGGACTCCTATGATAACTGGGTGACCTCGCTGGATTCCCAATATACGGCCATCCTGGGCCGGGATGCCCGCGGCCGCCCGGATTTCGTGCGTATCCGTTACAAAGGGGGAGGGGCCATCTATCTGCATTTTGCCCCGCTGGCATTTTCCAATTTCTTCCTCCTCCACAAGCAGAACATGTCCTATTACGAGCATGTCCTGTCGTATATCCCGTCCTCGGTAAAAGAAGTCGTCTGGGACGATTATTTCCGTTATGACCGGCATACGGGTGGGTTTCCGTTGTTCAGCTTTATTTTCAACAGCAGGGCGCTGACCTGGGCATTCTGGCTGTTGCTGTCCCTGTTCCTGGTCATCTATCTCTTCGACAGCAAGCGGCGTCAGCGACTGGTGCCCCTGATCGTCGCCCCGCGCAACACCTCGCTCGATTTTGTCCGGACCATCGGTCAGCTGTACTTCCAGCGTAGGGATAACCACAACCTTGCAACGAAGATGGCGGCACACTTCCAGGAGCAGATCAGAACGCGGTATCACCTGAGTATGCCGCTGGAAGAAGAAGGGTTTGTCGACCGGCTGGCCCATCGGACCGGTTATCCGAAACCCGAACTGGAATCGCTGGTCGATTATGTGCGGCGACTGCCGTCGATGGCCGATGTCCCGGATGTGCAGCTGCTGGAATTCCATCATCAATTGGAAGCATTTTATAAACATACATAACATGGAAGAAAATCTATTCGAACAGAGAACGGACCTGGATGCGCTGGATCAGGCGGTACAACAGCTGAAAGCGGAGATCGGCAAGGTCATCGTCGGTCAGGAGCAGATGATCGAGCTGTTGCTCGCCGGTATCCTGGCGGACGGGCATATCCTGATCGAAGGAGTGCCGGGCGTTGCCAAGACGCTGACAGCCAAATTGCTCAGCAGGGTGATCTCCGTCGGCTTTTCGCGTATCCAGTTCACGCCCGACCTGATGCCCAGCGATGTTATCGGGACTTCCGTGTTCAATCCAAGGGACAACAATTTCCAGTTCAAACACGGACCGATCTTCAGCAATATCGTGCTCATCGACGAGATCAACCGGGCGCCGGCCAAGACCCAATCGGCGCTGTTCGAAGTCATGGAGGAGCGGCAGATCACGGTCGACGGGCAGACGTACCACCTGATGCCTCCTTTCATGGTCGTGGCTACCCAGAATCCCATCGAACATGAAGGAACCTATCACCTGCCCGAAGCGCAGCTGGACCGTTTCCTGTTCAAGATCAAGGTCGGATATCCATCCCCGGAAGAAGAATTCCATATCGTCTCGAATCATCACGGGATGAAAGGCGATCAGCGCATCGAAACGGTGGGACCCGTGCTGGCCGCCGCCCGGATACAGGAGCTGCGGGATAAGGTGCGCAGTCTGCATGTGGAAGACCGCCTGATCCAGTATATCACGGCGATCGTCAACGCGACGCGCAATCACAACGCCATCTTCCTGGGAGCGTCGCCGCGGGCGTCCATCGGCATCCTGAACGCATCGAAGGCTCTCGCAGCCATGCGGGGAAGGGATTTCGTGACCCCCGACGATATCGTGTATACGACGCCGGCCGTGTTGCGTCACCGGCTTGTGCTCACGCCTCAAAAGGAGATGGATGGAACGACCATCGATGAGGTCATTAAAGAAATACTCCAATCGATAGAGATCCCCAGATAGGCACATGTTGAAACGATTCTATAAATCGCTGTTCTTCGCCCGCCGGTGGTACTGGCTCTTTGTCGGGGTCATCCTGCTATTCGTGTTTTCCTATTCGACGGCCTTCCTGTTTACGATCGCCCAGCTGCTGTTGTTGTTCCTGGTGGTGGTCACGATCCTGGATTACCTGGTACTTTTTGCGCGCAAAGAACCCCTGACCGTCCGGCGGCTGATATCCGACCAGATGAGCAACGGCGACAGCAATCCCGTACGGCTGGAAGTGGAGAACGGGTATCCGTATCCCGTGACGGTTCGCATCATCGATGAATTGCCAGACCAATTGCAGGAACGGAATTTTTTCCTGGATGCGGCATTGAAACCGGGCGCCGGCTGCGAGCTGAATTATGTCCTTCGGCCGAAGGAGAGAGGGGAATACGTCTTTCATAACATCAATGTCTTCATCCGGAGCCCATTCGGGCTGTTGGTCCGGCGCAAGATCATAGCCGCCGAAATGACGGTAAGGGTATTGCCTTCGTACCAGGAGCTGAAAAAGTTCGAGCTGCTGGCTGTATCGCAAAACCTTGCCGACAGCGGCGTCAAACGCATACGCAAGCTGGGGCACAGCCTGGAGTTCGAGCAGATAAAGGAATATGTTACCGGCGACGATATCCGCAACCTCAATTGGAAAGCGACCGCGCGTAAAGGGGGGCAGCTCATGGTCAATACCTTTACCGACGAGAAGAGCCAGCAGGTGTATTGCCTGATCGACAAAGGCAGGGTAATGAAAATGCCTTTCGACGGTATGTCGCTGCTCGACTATGCCATCAATGCCACGCTGGTCCTGTCGCGGGTGGCGCTTATCCGTCACGACAAGGCGGGGCTGCTCACCTTTTCGGACCAGATCGGCACGTTCCTGCCGGCAAGCAGGATGTCGATGCAGATGAGTCATATCCTGGAGGTCCTGTATAATCAGCAAACGCGCTGGCAGGAGACGGATTTCGAGAAGCTGTATGCCCTTGTCAGGACGCGGATCACACAACGGAGCCTGGTCGTGCTGTTCACCAATTTCGAATCCCTGTCGGGGCTGCAGCGCCAGCTGCCGTATATCCGGGCCATCGCCAAAAGGCATTTGCTGCTGGTAGTCTTTTTCGAGAACACCGAATTGCAGCAACTGCGGGAAAAAGAGGCGGATGACATCGAAGGCGTCTATATCAAGACGATCGCAGACAAATTTGCATATGAGAAGCGGCTGATGGTCAAGGAGCTGAACCAGCACGGTATCGCTACCATACTCACGGCGCCCAGGAATCTCACCGTGCAGGCGGTGAATAAGTATTTGGAAATAAAAGCGAGACAGGCGATATGAGTGAACCCGCGCACAATATCTTCGAGCAGGGACAGGTATTGCTGATCGACAAGCCCCTGGGCTGGACCTCTTTCGACGTCGTGCGGAAGCTCCGCGGCCTCGTCCGAACCAAAAAGATCGGACATGCGGGTACGCTCGACCCGCTGGCCACGGGTCTGCTCATCTTTTGTACGGGAAAATATACGAAGCGAATCAACGAATATATGGCGCGGGAAAAGGAGTATACCGGGACGGTGACGCTCGGCGCCTGCACGCCGACCTATGATCTCGAAAGCGAACCGCGCGATTTCAGGGACTTTTCGCCGGTAACGCAGGACGGAGTCCGGGAGCTGATCGCGCGCCGGTTTACCGGGGATATCCTGCAGGTCCCTCCCGCGCATTCGGCGATCAAGGTTGGGGGTAAGCGTGTGTACGAGCTGGCGCGAAAGGGCCGTGAAGTGAAGCTCGAGCCGCGGCCGGTCGTCATTAAGGAGTTCGAGGTTACTGGGTTCCGGCTGCCGGAGCTGGACTTCCGCGTGGTCTGTTCAACGGGAACGTACATCCGAAGTTTGGCCCATGACGTAGGGGTTGCGCTGGGTTGCGGCGGCTATCTGAGCGCGCTGCGGCGGACGCGGATCGGGGAGTTCAGGGTGGAGGAAGCATTGACGATGGAGGCGGCGGAAGGATATATACGGGAGCGATTGAAGGGCGCGTGAGATGAGTGCGGGCACGAGACAGGAATCCCCGTTGGTTCAAAACGGATAACCGATGCCGAGCTGGAACTGGCCGTCCAAAAGGTGCATATCATAGAACCACGTTTCGCTGTGGTCCAGTCGCTGCGGATCTTTGAGCTTGTAGGCGTAATCGAAGCGTATGATGAACAGATCGAAATCGAGCCGCAGACCCGTGCCTGCGTCCACGGCGAATTCCCTGTAGAAACGGTCGAACCTGAAATCGCTGCCTCTCATCGCCTCTTCCGTATTCTGATTGGCATCGAGCAGCACGTGGCGGTTCCAGATATTGCCGGCATCGACATAGAGGGCGCTGAGCAGCTTGACGCCGAAGAGGGTGCCGATCGGGAAGCGCCATTCGATATTCCCTTCCAGCTGCACGTCGCCGAACCGGTCCAACGCCCCTGTATGGGCCGAGGTGCCGGCCGTATCATAGAACTTCGAGGAGCCGAGGCCCAGCTGTCGCACCTGCCAGCCTCGCATGCTGTTGGGGCCGCCCGCGAAAAAGGCCTTGTAGAAGGGCAGGGTCTGCTCCCATTGGTTACCTTCCCGGCCATAGGCCCAGCCGGCGCCGGCATAAGCATGGAACGCGAGCTGTGTCCGGCGATAGTCGATATGATGGCGGTAGTCGACCTCTCCCTTGAGGAAACGCCACAGCGGACCTTCGTCCAGCGACTTGATCAACCCGAAAAGCGCGCCGCTGGATTCCCCGCTGATCGTCAGGAAATCGGTATTTTTTCCCACCTTGTGAAGCGACTTATAGACGAACTGCTGGCTCAGGACCAACCCGCTTTTGAAAGCCAGATTGAGGGAAGGGTTGGAGAGCAGGTAGGTATTGAAGCTGTCTGTCTTGTCGACCTGGGTAAACTCGATATTGACGGGCCGATAGAGGAAAGACTTGTTACCCTTTGTCCATTCATAGCCGAACGACCCGTTGATCGAACGCATGGTAAAGAACTGACGGCGGTCGACGAAAGAAGCGTTGACATTGATGACCGAACGGAGGCTGTCCAGCTGGCTTCTTCTTTTCGGCCGGATCGCCTGGGGCAGCCAATTCGACAGGTTCCGCGGCAACAACTCGGGAAAAGAGATAGTGTGCGAAATGCTGGCCTGGGTATTCTGGATAAAATCGGAACCGAATTCCACACCGCCGCGGAGGGTCGACGAGCTAAGCACCGATTCCCTGAACGTATTGCGGTTGCGCAGACCCAGGTTCAGGTTGATACCAAAGAGATTGGTGGCGGTGACGATATCGTTGGTATTGCGGGCGACCTCATAATCTGCGCTGAGGAAATATTTTTTGTTCGGGTATAGCTTCAGGGTAGCGTCGAGGACCGAATCGCTGTTGTCGGAAGGTATGAATGTCATCGATTCCTGCGCCCAGGCGCCCATCTGGTTGAAACGGTTTAGCGTGCGGATATAATCCTGTTGACGATAGAGGTGATCGGGCAAGATGAATACATTGCGGACGATGGTGGAGGGCCTGAACTTGTCGGCTCGCGAAACGATAGTGAAGCCCCTGGCCGCATTGGTGTCGATCCTGCTGACCGTAATCGTGTCCTCGAGGACGATGGGGAGATCGGGGTAGACGGTGACATGCCCGATATGGTATCTGACCAGGTGGCTCGAATCCTTAACGGCCCGCTGCTCGACGACGACATTTATCGTCGGGTGTTCTATATTCTGTTTGAGCCGGGCCAGGAGGGCTGCTTGCTGGAAGGGGTCCAGGTTGGGGTCGATGAGCGCGGACATCACCGTATCCACGACGACCTTCAGGTCCTGCCGGGGGGAAATGTAGTAATAGCCATTGTTGCGGAAAACGGTGGCCAGGCGGTCGAGCTCGGCCGACATCAGCTGGTTGGAAAAGGGTTGGCCCTTACGGAGCAGGGACTGGCTGCTGTTTTCAAGGGCGAGGGCTTGCAGCGCGGGAGTGGACAGGTTGAAACCGACCGAATCGAGATGCAGTTGTTTGCCGGGGTCCACGGTAAAATTGACCGTGACGCGGTATTCGTTCCTTTCCGGATGTTTATGGAAACGGACCGTATCGCGGCGGATGGAATCCCTGATGACGGGTTTGTAGTAACCGTTGGCGTTGAGCAGGACCACCATGAAACCGATGGAGCGCCGGACGTTTGCCGTATCGAACGCGGGAGGATACATTACCCGGTCGTATACGCCCGCTATTGAAATGACCTGGGGATGAAGGCTGTCGTCCAGCTGGTTGGTGAGCCTTTGCGCCAGGTCCTTTTTTTCGTCTTTTGGTAGGTTGCCCTCTACCTTGACATTGACTGCAAAAACGAAGGGTTTGCCATATTGAAAGTGGCGGGGAACGGTACAGGAGAAAAGGCCCGCGACCAGCGTCAGCAGCAGCAATGCAAGGGTAGGAAAAGATGATGTAAATTGCCGGCGCCGGAACATAGAGGAATTAGACAACCCAGAACGATTTTTTTAAACGATTGTGCAATGCTGATCACTAAAACGCAGGTCAAATATATTCAAAGTTTGGGCCATAAAAAATTCCGGGATGCCGAAGGGGTCTTCGTTGTGGAGGGACCCAAGATCACGGCTGAGCTCCTGGCGGTGCTCTCCCCCAGGCAGATCTATGCGTTGCCGGAGTGGATCGAAGCGATGCCGTCCGGGTCGTGGAAGGGGGTGGTCACGGCGGTCGGGAGCGTCGAATTGGAGAGGCTGTCCGCTCTGACGACGCCTAACCGGGTGGTGGCGGTATTCGAGAAGCCCGTCTTCGGCGAGCCGGATTTTGACGCCGGTATTCATCTGGTGCTGGATGGTATCCAGGACCCCGGCAATCTGGGGACGATCATTCGGTTGGCCGATTGGTTCGGGATTGGAACGGTGGTTTGTACTCCTGACAGCGCCGATGTCTTCAATTCAAAGGCGGTCCAATCGACGATGGGTAGCGTTGGGCGGGTAGCCGTGATCTATTGTGAGCCCGAGGAAGTGTTACGATCGGCCGGAGGGATGCCGGTCTATGCGACGACACTGGAGGGGGAGAGCGTGTATGGGATTGGTCGGATCGAGCGGGGATTTATTGTTGTAGGAAATGAATCGAAGGGTATAGGGCCGGAATTGCTCGGGCTGGCAACGCGGCGGGTGACGATACCGCGGAAAGGGAGTGCGGAGTCGCTGAATGCGGCGGTAGCCACGGGAATAATGCTGTCTCACCTTGTGAGATAGGACTCAGAGGAAACGGATCGCCCTGGCGGGTTGCATCCTGCGAACGAGGATGGTAGGGATCATCAGCACCAGGAAACAAATGAGGAACGTGCCGGCATTGACGAGCGCGAAATGCCACCATTCCAGTCTGACCTCGGCCTTAGAGATATAGTAAGCTTCTTCGGGTAACTTAAGAAAGCCATAGCGTTCCTGCAGCCAGCAGATCAGCAGACCGAAGACATTACCGAGAAGGATTCCGAAGATAGTGATGATGCTGCCTTCGTACAGGAAGATGCGTTGGATCGACCAGTCGGTGGCGCCGAGGCCCTTTAGGATGCCGACCATGTGGGTGCGCTCGAGCACGAGGATGATCAGGCAGGTTACCAGGTTCAGCGTTGCGACTACCGTCATGATGATCAGGACGATGAGGATCGTTTTGTTCTGGAGCCTTAGCCAGTCGAAGATATTGGGATAGGTTTCTTCCGTCGTGCGGCTTTCCCAGTCTTTGGGAAGGCTGTCGAAGATCGCCTGATCGACATCGTCGGCATTGCGGTAGTCGTCGGTGAAGATCTCATAGCCGCCGATCTCGTCGGGTTTCCAGTTGTTCAGCCGTTGGATCAATCTCAGGTCGCCGATGGCGATCAGCTTGTCGTAGTCATCGATGCCCGTCTTGTAGAGACCGCAGACGATCATCGGCCGGACACGCGGCGGGCCGTCGGGCTGGATGAAATAGATGAGTATCCTTTGGCCGACCGTCAGTTTCAGCCCCCTGGCCGTGGATTCGGACAACACGATCTCATTGCTGTAGCCGCTGTCGGGGAAGCGGGGCCAGCGGCCGCTTTTGAGGAAGCCCTGCAGGTTACCGAAATCGTAGCTTTTTTCCACGCCTTTTACCTGTACATAATCGATGCCTTCGCTACTGCGGAGGACGGCATATTTGGTCGCAAAGGCCTGGATGGTCCGGACATGCGGGGTCTGTTGCAGGATGCGCAGGACCGTATCGTTCTTTTTCATGGCCTCTTCTTCCGAGATGGAAGCGCGGCTGGACGAATAGTGTTGAACGCGGATATGCCCCCACAGATTGAAGACCTTCTGGCCTACGGCGTACTGGAAGCCGTTGGTGAATGCAAGCGTCACGAGCATGGCGCCTACGCTGATCACCGTCGCAGCTATTGCCAGCCGGATGATAAAGCGGGAAAAGGATCGTTCCCGGTTGAAAGCGATGCGGCGGGCTATGAAGGCTGGTGTGTTCAAGAAGCTGTATTATTCAAAGGTCAAAAGTAACGGGCTGCGTCCTATCAATGAAATTTTTGTGCTAATATTATGTCCATGAAGATTACTGCATCGGTACTCGTATTATTCATGATGGCTGTGACCGGTGTTCGCGCCCAGGTGCCCGATTTCATCTATTCGCCTTCGATCGGAACGCCGCAGCTGTTCATGGCCGGCAACCAAACGGCTTACCCGATCCTGCGGTTGAACACGAATGATCACCTGGAGCTGCATTTCGACGACTTCGACGGCGTGAAGAATTATTATTATACGATCGTGTTGTGCAACGAGGACTGGACGCCGGCGGAGGTCAGCGAATTCGACTACATCAGGGGATTTTCACAGGTACGGATCGACAATTATACGCTGTCATCGGTGGCATTGACGAACTATGCGCATTACCAGGCCATCGTGCCGGACCCCAATTGTCAAATCGTCCACTCGGGCAACTATCTGCTGAAAGTATATCTCGACGGCGACACGTCGAAGGTGGCTTTCACGAAACGCTTCCTCGTCGTGGATGCGAAGGTGCCGATACAGGCGCAGCTGTCGACGCCGCTGAATCCCGAATTGTCGCATACGCATCAGAACATCCAGTTCCGGCTTAACACCGAGCAGATCAATCCCCCGAATCCTTTGGACCAGGTGAAGGTGGATGTGCTTCAAAATTATCGTTGGGACAATGCCATCCGGGGGTTGAAGCCCACGTTCGCCGTGAGCAACAGGCTGGAGTACACCAATCCGGACGATGTCAATTTCGAGGGGGGGTATGAGTGGAGATGGATCGATCTGCAGAGCTTTCGTTTCCAGAGTGCGCGTGTCGCTTCCGTAAATTATGGCAAGACCGCAACGGACATCATCGCCAAACCGGATTTTGAGCTAAGCCACCGGGAGTATTATTTTTTCCAGGACTTCAACGGCAAATTCGTCATCCGGATGACGGAAAGTTACAATCCACTGTTCCAGGGCGATTATGCGACGGTCCAATTCAGCTTCGTTCCCCCGGGCGGCGAGGCTTTCCCTGATAAGGACGTGTATATGTTGGGCCGGTTTACGGGGGGCGGACTGAACGACTCTACCAGGATGGTGTTCAATCCCGACAAAGGACGGTATGAGCGCAGCTTCTTCCTGAAGATGGGCTATTACAGCTACTCCTACGTTACGGTGGACAAGCACGATCCTGCAATGAAGCCTTCCTTTGCCCAGACGGAGGGCAATCATGTGGAGACCGAGAACGATTACATGATCCTGGTTTATTATCGTGCGTTGGGATCGCGCGCCGATGAGCTGGTGGGCATAACGAGGTTCAATAGTTTGAACAAGTAAAAAATTATTTCCGAAAACCGCGAATTGCTGTGAATGGCGTATATTTGCAGTGGCAAAGTCTTATACGACCAGCTCCCGCTGAACCCCGCCAGGGCCGGAAGGCAGCAACGGTAGGTGGTCGTAGCGGTGCGATATAAGTAACTTTGCCTTTTTTTATTCCCCTTGGAGCCGCGCCGGAGGCGGCTCGCTCAAAAATAAAGCATCATTTTATGAAATTCTTCATCGACACGGCCGACCTGGCGCAAATCAAAGAAGCACATGACTTAGGCATTTTAGACGGTGTTACCACGAATCCCTCCCTGATGGCAAAGGTGGGCATCAAAGGCGAGGCGGCGGTGACCAATCACTATAAGACGATCGCAGAGCTGGTAGACGGTGACGTCAGCGCGGAAGTGGTATCGACCGAGTTCAATGCGATCATCGAGGAGGGAAAGAAATTGCATGCCATCCACCCCAACATTGTCGTCAAGGTACCGATGATCAAGGATGGTGTCAAGGCATTGAAATGGTTTGCGGACAACGGTATCAAGACCAATTGTACACTCTGTTTTTCTGCCGGTCAGGCTATATTGGCCGCCAAGGCGGGCGCCAATTATATATCTCCTTTCATCGGTAGGATCGACGACAGCAACTGGGATGGCATGGAACTGATCGCGCAGATCGCCGAGATCTATTCCGTGCAGGGCTATGAGACCGAGATCCTGGCTGCCAGCATTCGCAGCCCTTTGCATATCGTGAAGTGTGCCGAGGCGGGCGCCAATGTAGTGACCTCGCCGCTGGAGTCCATCATGGGATTGCTGAAGCATCCGCTAACCGACATCGGTCTTGCCAAGTTCCTGGCCGATGCCAAATCCTGGAGTTAAGATCGGCGCTAATGTTTTTGGGCCGGAAGCTGTGTGTCGATGGCTGCCGGCGCCTGCTTCTTTGCTGATTTCCACTACTTCTCCGATGACGATGATCGCGGGGTTGTTCAAGCCTTGTGCGGCTGCCATGGCCGGCAGGGAACCGGCTGTACCCAGGGCCAGCTTTTGGTGCGTCAGGCTCCCGTTACGGATGATCGCGGCGGGTGTTTCTCCCTTTCCTTCCTGTTTATACCTATCGGCGATCTCCGCCAGTTTTTTCATCCCCATATAAATGACCACGGTCGACTTGCTTCGGATGGCCAGACGCAGATCGGCGGAAAGGCTTCCGTCTTTCCGGGTCCCGGTCAGGATCCAGATGCCTTCGCTGACCGAGCGATGGGTAAGCGGTATCTCTGCCAGTCCGGCCGTTTGCATGCTGGTGATGCCAGGGATATAGGTGACCCGGAGACCCAGCGAGTGCGCCACCATCGCTTCCTCGAATCCCCTGCCGAAAATGAAGGGATCGCCGCCTTTGAGACGGACGATGACCCCGCCTTTCTCCGCTTTTTCCCGGATGAGCCGGTGGATGGTGTCCTGGCTGGTGGAAGGTCCGTTCGGCAGCTTGCCCACGCAAATGCGTTCGCAGCCTGCCGGGGCCAGATCGAGCACCGCCGGATGAACGAGACGGTCGTAGAGAACGAAGTCGGCTTTCTGAAGGGTCCGCCATGCCTTTACTGTCAGGAGATCGGGATCGCCGGGACCGGCGCCTATCAGGATGAGTTCAGCAGCTGGAGGAACAGGATTCATATTATAATTATTGTTATATAAAGTTACAAGCAAATTTAACGAAAATAAATCGTATAATTGCGCTATATCATTACATGTATATAATAATAATATGAAAACTACAGCAGTCGTTATCGGGAATGGGATGGTAGGGCACCGGTTCTGTGAAAGGTTGAAAGCATTGGGCGGTTTCCGGATCGTCGTCTTTGGCGAAGAGCCTCGTCCGGCATATGACCGGGTCCATCTGAGCGAATATTTCAACGGGAAGACTGCGGCCGAGCTGTCGCTGCCCATGAAGGGATGGTTCGAGGATGAGGAGATCGTCCTGCACCTGGGGGACCCGGTACGCGAGATCGACCGGCAGCAGCGCCTTGTCCATTCGCTGAAAGGCGTCATACAACCTTATGATGTGCTGCTGCTGGCTACGGGTTCCTCCGCGTTTGTACCGGATATCATCGGCATCGAGAAGGCCGGAGTATTCGTGTATCGCACGATCGAGGACCTGGAACGCATCAGGGCCTATGCCCCGAAGGCGAGGAGCGGCGCCGTCATCGGGGGCGGGTTGCTTGGTCTGGAAGCGGCCAAAGCATTGCTGGACCTGGGGATCCCGCAGACACACGTTATTGAATTTGCTCCCCGGCTGATGCCCCGGCAGATCGACAGCGCGGGCAGTGCGGCGCTCGAAGCCAGTCTCCGGAAACTGGGTTTGCATCTGCATCTCAATAAAGTTACCCAGGCCATCGAGGGGAATGGGCGGGTGGAGGGGCTTCAATTCGCCGATGACGGAAGGTTGGCGATAGACATGCTCGTCATCTCTGCCGGGATCCGCCCCCGCGACGAACTCGCGAGGCTGGCGGGTCTTTCGGTCGGTACGCGCGGCGGCATCCTTGTCAATGAGAAATTGCAGACATCCGATAAGAATATCTATGCCATCGGGGAATGCGCGCTTTCGCAAGGCATGATCTACGGGCTGGTGGCCCCGGGGTACGAGATGGCGGATGTAGTAGCCACCAACCTGTCGGGCGGGAACAAGAAATTTACGGGTTTTGATATGAGCACCAAGCTGAAGCTGATCGGCGTCGACGTGGCCAGTTTCGGCGATCCTTTCGCCGCCGAGCCCGACTGCCGCAGCATCGTATTCGAGAACCGTCATAAAGGCGTATACAAGCGGATCAATATCAGCAGCGACGGAAAATACCTGATCGGGGGCGTCCTGATCGGGGACGCCGCGGCCTATAACCTGTTATTGCAGACCGTGAACAACAGGCTCGTGCTGCCGCCCGATCCCGAGGACCTTATCCTGGGCAGCCGCGACGGTGGCGGGGAAGGTGCGGGGGTGATGCATTTGCCCGATGAGGCGTTGATCTGCAGCTGTGAATCGGTCACCAAGGCGGCGATCTGTTCGGCGGTGACGGAAAAAGGGATCGAGACGCTGGATGCCATGAAGAAGTGCACCCGGGCGGGTACAGGTTGCGGTGGGTGCATACCGCTGGTTAAAGATCTGATGACGGGCACGATGAAGGCCGCGGGGGTATATATCCGTAACACGCTGTGCGAGCATTTTTCAAAGTCCAGGCAGGAACTGTTCGACCTGGTGAAGCTGCACAACGTACGCAGCTATGAAGAAACATTGAAGCGGTGGGGCAAGGGTGACGGGTGCGAGGTTTGTAAGCCCGCGGTGGCAAGCATCCTGGCCGGCTGCTGGAACGAGAATATCGCCAAACACGCGACCATACAGGACAGCAACGACCGCTACCTGGCCAACATCCAGAAAGGCGGCAGCTATTCGGTAGTGCCGCGTATCCCAGGAGGGGAGATCACTCCGGACAAGCTGATCGTACTGGGGAAAGTAGCGAAGAAGTACCGTCTCTATACCAAGATCACCGGCGGCCAGCGGATCGACCTGTTCGGAGCGCATGTCGGCGATCTCCCTTCCATCTGGGAAGAGCTGATCGAAGCGGGATTCGAAAGCGGCCACGCGTATGGGAAGGCCCTTCGAACGGTGAAAAGCTGTGTAGGGAGCACCTGGTGCAGGTATGGTCTCCATGACAGCGTATCCTTCGCGATCGAGATCGAAGAGCGGTACCGGGGCATCCGTGCCCCTCATAAGATCAAAGGCGGCGTCAGCGGCTGTATCCGTGAATGTGCCGAAGCGCAGAGCAAGGACTTCGGCATCATCGCCACCGAGAAGGGCTGGAACCTGTTTGTCTGCGGCAATGGCGGATCGAGACCACAGCATGGCCAGCTGCTGGCGCAGGATATCGACAAGGAATCCTGCGTGCGCTATCTCGACCGGTTCCTGATGTTCTACATCCGCACGGCCGACCCGCTGGCCAGGACAGCCACCTGGCTGAACAAAATGGAGGGCGGGATGAGCTATCTCCGCAATGTCGTGATCAATGACAGCCTGGGGATGGGGGCACAATGGGAGCAGGAGATGCAGGCGCTGGTAGACAGCTACCGGTGTGAATGGAAGGAGGTCGTGGAGAATCCCGAGCTTCGGAAACGGTTCAATCATTTCGTGAACGCGCCCCGCAAAAAGGATCCGGGGCTGGAATTCGACGACCTGCGCGGCCAGATCAAGGCGCGCGAATGGTAAGACAAAGGGCTGCGGGGACGAGCCGCGGCAACGGTGTGACAAAATTTCTTTTACTATGAATACGACGACGACAGCAGAGAAAATGAAATGGATCACGGCCTGCAGGGTCGAGGATATCCCTGCAGACGGCGGGGCCTGCGTGCTGCTTGGTGGAGAGCAGATCGCCATCTTTCACTTTACGCGCCGCGGCGAATGGTTTGCCACGGAGAACCGCTGCCCGCACAAAATGCAGATGGCCCTTTCCCGCGGCATGACCGGCAGCGCCGGCGAACACTGCGAACCCAAGATCGCATGTCCCTTTCACAAGAAGACGTTCTCGCTGAAGACCGGTAAATGTCTCAGCGGCGACCACTACCGGATACGGACCTTCCCGGTCCAGGTGAAAGGCGGAAAGGTATATGTCGGAATGATGGCGTAATTTCGCCTTCATGCGCGATATCAGTCACAAACAGATCACCTTACGGACCGCCAGGGCGCAGGGTGTCGTTCACTGTTCTGCGGCGACCATCGAACTCATCCGCAACGGGCGGCTGCCCAAGGGCAACCTGTTCGATGTGGCCCGGGCAGCGGGCTTCCTGGGGGCCAAGCAAACACCCCAGCTGTTGCCGCATTGTCACCCGGTGACCATCGACGGGATGGAGATGGAATTCGAATTTTTGGAAGAGCCGGCGGAGCGCAGCGGGATCGTGATCACGGCGGAGGCCCGTTCCATCGGCCGGACGGGTATCGAAATGGAGGTCCTGACCGGTGTGGCGGTGGCGGCGCTGGAGATCTACGATATGCTGAAACCCGTGGACAAGTTACTGGAGATCGGGAATATCCGTTTGTTGGAAAAGAAGGGTGGTAAAAGTGACAGGGAGCGGTATTTCGCTACGTCTCCAACATGTGCCGTGATGGTCTGTTCCGATTCTACGGCGGCCGGTAAACGCGAAGATAAGAGCGGTGTCATCATACAGGAAATGTTGACGGCCGCGGGCGCGTTGGTCGTTGCCTATGTCGTCGTGCCGGATGAAAAGACCGTGATCCAGCGGCAGATCCGGGAATGGGTTGACGAGGATATCCAATTCATTTTTACAACCGGCGGTACAGGTCTCGGTCCCCGGGATAATACGGTCGCCGCAGTCAGCGAGATACTCGAACGCGATGCGGACGGCATAGCCGAAGCCATGCGGGCCTACGGGCAACAGCGGACCCCCATGGCGATGATGAGCAGGGGCGTGGCCGGCTCGGTCGGGCAAACGCTGATCGTTACGCTGCCTGGCAGCAGCGATGGGGCGCGCGAGTCGCTGGAAGCGATCCTTCCGGCCGTTTTTCACGCGCGGAAAATGATGAAAGGGGGAGGGCATTAATCCATGATCGATATTCAGCAGGCGAGGGAGATGGTATTTTCTCAGGCGCGGTCTTTTGGACGCGAGGAGGTGCCGTTGGAGCAGGCGTTTGGACGCGTGTTGTCGGAGACGATCAGCGCCGACCGCGATTATCCGCCATTTCCCCGCGCTACGATGGATGGCTATGCCCTTCGCTATGCCGACCTGGAATCGGGCATCCGGCGCTTCCGGGTGGCCGGTGTCATCTATGCCGGCGGGAGGACGGAAGTGTCCATCAAGGCGGGCGAATGCTATAAGATCATGACCGGGGGCGCCGTTCCCCCATCCGCGGATATCGTCATCCGCCGCGAGAATGTGGAAGAAGGCGGGGACTTCATGACCCTGCTGCCGGCGCCGGCCGACCCATTGCCTTCCGGTCTCCTTCCCGCTCCCCCCGATCCCTCCTTTCCCTGGCGCCCATTGCAGAATATTGCGGGTCAGGGGGAGGATCTGACCGCGGGGCAGGTCGTCATCGAGGGAGCATGCCGCTGCGAACCTGCGGTCATCGGGTTGCTGGCCACGCTGGGCCGGACGGCGGTGACGGTGGAACGGATGCCGAGGGTGGGCTTGCTGACGACGGGTAACGAGGTCGTGCCGGTGGGTGCGCCGGTGGGTCCTGTGGAGATCCGCAACAGCAACCGCTGGCTTCTCGAAGCCGCCCTGCGTAAGGGTGGGGTCACTCCGGCAGCCTACGCGCACGTGCCCGATGAGCCGGAGATCATGCGGGCGCAGCTGGAATCGATGCTGGCGAGCGATCTGCTGATCCTTTGCGGGGGCGTGTCCGCCGGCGATGCCGACCACGTCCCGTCGGTGCTCGAATCGGCAGGGGTTAGGCGGCTCTTTCACAAGATTGCCATGCGGCCGGGCAAACCGACCTGGTGCGGGCTGACCCCTTCGGGACGGATGGTGTTTGCCCTTCCCGGAAATCCTTTTTCCACCTTCGTCAATATGACGCTGCTGATACAACCCTTTCTGCAGGTTTGTTTCGGGCTTCGTCCGCCCGAGCCGCTGGGTCTGCCGTTGAGCGCAGAACGCAAAAAGCGGTCGCCGATGGACGAGTTCTTCCCCGTTTCGATATTGGGCAAACCCGCGCAGGCCCATGCCGTTCACCTGAATGGATCGGGAGATATCCGGCTTGGCAGGGAAGCCAATGCGCTCGCGCTACATCCGGCCGGTTACGGAAACCTACCTGCCGGCTCGCTGGTATCCTGTTATTCTTTCGCCTAGTCGCCTCTCCTGGCCGGCTATCTAAATTATAAAAATAAATATATATCGTATCCGCCATCTGAGATGGTGAAACTTTCTATTTTATTCGTATTTTTATCGTATGTATAATATTTATATGTCAATATCGATATTCTAATCCCCGATTCTCTTCTATTCCGGTTGCTGCCATTTGATCCCGTGTAACCAAAACGACTGTATATGCGAAAATTCATCACCGGAATGAATGTCTTTGTGCTATCCCAGTTTTATCTCTCAGCCAGTGGGCAGGTGGCGGTCACCGGTCAATTTCGTATCCGCTCGGAATACCGCAACGGCTACGGGACCCTTGAGACGCTGGGTAGTCAGCCGGCTTTTGTCACTTCGCAACGGGCCCGAATCAATTTCGCATACCGTTCTTCCCGGGTTATCTTTCAGGCATCCGTCCAGGACGTCCGGGTCTGGGGTGCAGACGCGTCGACGATCAGCAATGCGGATGGAGCCAGGCTTGCCGTACACGAGGCCTGGGGCGAACTGGTACTCGCCAACAGCCGCGACAGCAGCCTGGGGCGTTCGGTTGTCGAATATTTCGGTATTCGAATCGGGAGACAGGAGCTGGTTTATGACGATCAGCGATTGCTTGGAAATCTCGACTGGCTGCAACAGGGGCGCCGTCACGATGCCATCGTATTCAGGCTGTTAAATAAGGGCTGGCAGGCCGACGCCGGCTTTGCGTTCAACCAGAACAGCGACGCTTTCAATTATAACGGTACCTACTATACGCCGGCAAATGTCCCGGCCTATGCCAGGGACAGTAAGGGAAATCTCGCGCCGGTGCCATCCGGTTTCATCCCCCTGATCAACCCGGCGGGTGTCAGCTCACGGACAGGATCGCCGTCGCTGGCAGCGGCGCCTTCCACCAATGGGGCCAACCAGGATTATAAAGCGATGCAATACGGCTATGTCGCCAGACAATGGCGCCGCGCGCGGTTATCGGGGCTGCTTTTTTTCGATGAATTCGGTCGCTATAAGACCGACTCGGTCAGGAATATTGCAGGATCGGACACGGGTTTCCTTTATGGGAAGCATTTCAACCAACCAGGCGTAAATGCGCGTGTGACCGGCGGTTTGTTCCTGACGACCCCGTTGGACAGTCGCAACGACTGGCGGCTGCAGGCCGGGGCATTTTATCAGACGGGACGTGACCGCGACGGGGTAAACCTGGCAGCCTACACGACCACGCTATCGCTTACCTACGGTCCCCGGCGTTTCGCGGAAACGATCGGATGGGATTACCTGTCGGGCAACAATGTTTTTTCGGGCTCGGCTACCGACCACCGCTTTGATCCCCTGTATGGGACGCCCCATAAGTTCTGGGGATACATGGACTATTTCTATGCAGGCACCGGATCGGCTACGGGTGGCTTGAACAATCCTTTCCTCAAGGAGAAATATACGTCGCAGAACAACCGTCTTGTCCTGGAGCTTTGTTATCACTATTTCGGACTTGCGGCTGCGCAGAAGGATACGAAAGGGGCTGCCTTGCCGAAATATCTCGGCAGCGAGTTGGATGGCGTCGCGGCCTGCACGATCTATAGGATGACCACGCTTGAGGCTGGCCTCTGCGGGCTTTGGGCGTCCGCCAGCATGGAATACGCCAAGAACATTGCCCCCGGAACCGCGAGGCGGAATGCGGCATGGGCCTATTTGCAATTGAACATTAAATTCTGAATGATATGCACACCAACAACCAACCATTGTACCGGATCCGTCTTTTTTCGCTGGCAACGGTTCAAATGCGGACCTTTCATATCACGTGGCTAATGTTCTTCGTGTGTTTTTTCGGATGGTTCGGTTTAGCTCCGCTGATGCCAGCCATCCGGGCGGATCTTGGACTAACAAAAGCACAGGTAGGGAACACCATCATCGCATCGGTTTCTTCGACCATCGTTGCGCGTTTGCTGATCGGGCGGCTATGCGACAGGATCGGGCCGCGCAAAACGGCCGTCCGGTTGCTGCTGTTGGGTTCGATACCCGTCCTTCTCGTGGGGCTGGCGACGAATTATACGACCTTCCTGCTGTTCAGGCTGGCCATCGGGGTGATCGGCGCCTCGTTCGTCGTCACACAGTTCCATACCGGTATGATGTTCGCCGCGCGTGTCAGGGGGACTGCCAACGCGGTCACCGGCGGCTGGGGCAACCTGGGCGGGGGCATCACGAATATGGCGATGCCGGTGATCTTTTCGGTCATCGTCGGCTTCGGTTATGCGCCGCATTTAGCCTGGCGTTATGCCATGATCGTACCCGCAGTCCTGATGTGGACGGTCGCCTTTCTGTATCACAGATATACCAGGGACACCCCTTCGGGAAATTTTTCGGAGACGGGCCGGCGCTTTGCCGGCAATAAGACCGATTGGTCCGTCCTGGCCGACTGGCGCGTCGTGGCGCTGGCGCTGGCCTATGCGATGTGTTTTGGGATGGAGATCACGTTCGACAATGTGGCCTCGCTGCATTTCGTCGACAACTTCCATCTTTCCCAGCATAGCGCCGGATTTTGGGCGGGTCTTTTCGGTTCCATGAACCTTTTCGCCCGGGCCCTGGGCGGTTTTCTTTCCGACAAGACGGGCATCCGTTGGGGTATGCGGGGTAAGGGCTTGTTGCTGACGGGGGCATTGCTGCTGGAAGGTGTCGGGCTCATCGCTTTTGCGCATGCGCCGACCATTGCCATTGCCATCGTATGCATGTTGTCGTTCGCGCTATTCCTGAAGATGGCCAACGGGGCCACGTATGGCATCGTGCCGTTTGTCGATGAAAAGAATGTCGGATTGGTCAGCGGTGTCGTCGGAGCGGGGGGTAACGTGGGAGGAATGATCTTCGGGTTCCTTTTCCGAAGCGACAGCATTACCTATGCGCAGGCCTTCACCTATATTGGTGTGACTGTCTTACTTGCGGCCGGGGTCGTCGCCGTCGTTCGCTGGACTAAAAGCGAGGTGGTGCCTGCGGCGCCGGTCACTGCCTAATCCCAACTATGACCGTCCCTCATCGTCATACCGAACATTTTCACTCTACCTGCTGTTACTGCGGCGTAGGCTGCGGCGTCAATGTATACAAGGATAAAAAGGGCCGGGTCACGGTCGAAGGCAATCCGGACTATCCTGTAAACAAAGGGATGCTTTGCAGCAAAGGGTTGAATCTTCATTATACCGTCAACGATCGCAGGGACCGGCTGCTGTATCCGCAGATGCGGTATAACAGGCTGATGCCGCTGAGACGTGTCGGCTGGGATTGCGCGTTGGACCGTGCAGCAGCCGTTCTCCGGGCGTTGGTCGACCGGTATGGGCCCGACAGTGTCGGTTTCTATGTCTCCGGGCAGTGTCTGACGGAGGAATATTATGTCGCGAACCGGCTAATGAAGGGTTTCATCGGCAGCAACAACATCGACAGTAATTCCCGGCTTTGCATGAGCACGGCCGTTGCAGCCTATAAGATGGCGTTGGGCGAGGATATCGTGCCGCTGAGCTATGCCGACCTTGAGCTGGCCGATCGTTTTTTCGTGACCGGCGCCAACCCGGCCTGGTGTCATCCGATCCTGTGGCGGCGGATCGAAGCGCACAAAGCCGCCAACCCTGCCGTAAAGATCATCGTGGCCGATCCGCGTCGTACGGACAGTTCCGCGATCGCCGATCTACATCTGCCGCTGAATCCAGGTACCGATGTTACGCTGCATTATGCCATCGGTCGTCTGTTGATCGAGGGGGGAAGGATCTCGCCCGCATTTGTACAGGATCATACAGAAGGTTTCGAAGACTATCGGCGTCGGGTATTCGAAAGGACGGTAGAAGAAGGGGCTGCGATATGCGGTCTGCCGGTCGCAGCTATACGGCAGGCGGCGGAATGGATCGGCAGTGCCGAAGGTTTTATCAGTCTTTGGACCATGGGGCTCAATCAAAGCGCGATCGGCGTGAATAAGGTGCTTTCGCTGATCGATCTGCACCTGGCTACGGGCCATATCGGGCGTCCCGGGGCCGGTCCCTTTTCGCTGACGGGTCAGCCCAATGCGATGGGCGGTCGTGAGACTGGCGGGCTGGCGAACCTATTGCCGGCGCATCGCGATCTGTCCAACCCGGAACACCGCCGCATCGTGTCGGAATATTGGGGCAGCGGACCCATTTCTCCGAAACCGGGGCTGACGGCGACCGAACTATTCCAGGCGCTTGCCGACGGCCGGCTGAAGGCCATCTGGATCATGGGCACGAACCCCCTGGTCAGCCTTCCCGATGTCCGGTTGGCGGAGGCGGCGCTGGAAAAAGCGCGTTTCGTCGTCGTCCAGGAAGTAAGCGCCAAACCCGAGACGCTACCTTATGCCGACCTGATCCTGCCTGCAGCGGCCTGGACGGAAAAGCAGGGCACCATGACGAATTCCGAGCGACGGATCAGCTTGCTGGACAAGATCGTCGAACCGCCGGGTGAAGCATTGCCGGACGCAGAGATCCTTTGCCGGCTGGCGCAGAAAATGGGGTTTCCCGGATTCGATTATGCGGGGCCGGCCGATATTTTCCGGGAACATGCGTTGCTGACTGCCGGCACGGCCATCGATATCAGCGGTCTCGATTACGACATCCTCCGCCGGCGGCGTTCGGTTCAATGGCCGTACCCGGCCGGAGATGCGGGACACGGGTCGGCCCTGCAGCCTGGATCGGAGGCCGAACCGGTCAGGTTTTTCACCGACGGGCAGTTTCCCACGAAGACCGGCAAAGCGATCTTCCATGCGCCGCCCGACGGGCTGGGGAGCGAGCTTCCCGGCGACGGCTATCCGCTGATCCTGACGTCGGGTCGTATCCGCGACCAATGGCATACCATGACGAAAACGGGCAAGGTGGCACGGTTAAAACAGCATATGCCGCAGTCGCTATTGGAGATGCATCCGGAGGATGCGGGACCGCTGGGTATCGGGGAAGGCGATATCGTCGTCGTCGCGTCCCGGCGAGGAGAGGTCCGGGTGCCGGTTCGGCTGACCGGCAACGTTAAAAAGGGGAGCGTTTTTTTGCCGATGCACTGGGGGAAGATACAGGGCAGCGATCTCAACCGGGTAAACAACCTCACCGATACCCTGCTGGACCCGGTGAGCAAGGAACCGGACCTCAAATTTTGCGCGGTCCGCGTGGAAAAATACCGGAAGAAGAAGGAAACCATCGTTATCGTCGGAGCGGGCGCCGGAGCGCATGGGTTCATCCGCAGCCTCCGCGCTCTCAACAGCGAAGACGAGATCATTGTATTCAATAAGGAAGACCTGCCTTTTTATAACCGGGTACAGCTGCCGGATTATATCAGCGGCGCGCGGCATTGGGGACAGCTGGTCAGGATGACCGACGATGAAGAGATCGACTATGCCGTCCGGCTGCACAGGGGTGTGAGCATCGAGCGGATCGACCGGCAGAAGAAGCAGGTGGTGGACTCGACAGGGGCGGTCACGGCCTATGACACGCTGATCCTTGCTACGGGAAGCCGGGCGGCCCTGCCCCGGCATGTGCCGGAGCTGGAGGGCATTTTTACGTTGAGGAGCCGCGGGGATGCGGACCGTTTCCGGAATGGACTGGCGGCGTGCAGCCGGGTGATCGTCGTAGGGGGCGGGTTACTGGGATTGGAGCTGGCTGCTTCGCTCCGGGAAATGAATATGACCGTAACCATCGTTCACCGAAGCAGCCGTTTCCTGGATCGTCAGCTCGATGCGTTGGGAAGTCAGCTGTTGCAGGAGGAGATGGCCGACCAGGGTTGCACCATCTATTACTCCGACGAAGTGCAGCTGTATTACGGGCAGACCAGGCTAACGGGGATCCGCCTGCGCAGCGGCCGTGTGCTCGAATGCGACGCGCTGGTATTTGCCATCGGGACCGTACCGAACATCGAGATCGCCCGGGCGGCGGGATTGGAGCATCGCCGGGGGGTCGTCGTCGACGGTTATTTGCGGACTACCGACCCGCATATCCATGCGATCGGGGAGATTGCGGAATTCGAGGGCAGCCTGTATGGGTTCACCGCAGCCGCGGAGCAGCAGGCCGAAGCGTTGGCACGCTATCTCAGCGGGGATATCGCGCGTCCCTATACCGGCACCGTGCCGATGAACATCATCAAGATCCATGGATTCGATCTGTGCAGCATCGGGTTGCCGGAATGCCCGGATGCACGGGATTACGAGGAGATCGTATTCATCGACAAGGCGCGTCGCTACTATAAGAAATGCATCATCCACCAGGACAGGCTGGTCGGCGCGATACTCATCGGCGACAAGGATGAGTTCAGGGAGTTCAGGGAATGGATCACGGGGGGTATCGAGCTGAATGAACGGCGGTTGCAGCTGTTACGCAGCGGCAGCAGGGTACAGCCCGTGCAGGGGAGGCTGGTATGCAGCTGTAATAACGTCGGCGTCGGCAATCTGCGGCAGAAGATCTCCGAAGGCTGCAGCGACATGGCTGCGTTGTGCGACGCTACGGGCGCCGGTTCGGGCTGCGGCAGCTGTCGCCCGGAAGTGAAACGGATATTGGAGGAACATGTTTCGTAAGAACTATACCGTGAAGATCAATCTGCCAGGCGGCATCGTCGCCGCCGGGGACCTGTATGCCATCGTGGAAGCGGCAGCCGGCGCGAAAGCGGAAGATATGCAGTTGGGCGGACGGCAGCAGCTGTTCTGCAAGGTAGCCGATCGCTATGGGGAAGCGTTCCTGCGCGATCTCGATGCCGCGGGGATCTTTTATGAGACGGAGAAGGAATGCTATCCCAACATCATCAGCAGCTATGTTACGGAAGGCGTCTTCGGCAAATCGATGTGGGTCAGCGAGGGGCTGTATAAGGACATCCTGGATGGATTCGACTTCCGTCCCCGCCTGAAGATCAATCTTGTCGATATCGGCCAGTCGTTCGTACCCTTCCTTTCGGGGCATCTCAACTTCATCAGCAGCGGCGTGAACAATCACTGGCACCTGGTGATCCGCCAGCCGGGCACCAACCGGCTGTATACGTGGGGGACGGGCATCTATTCACCGGATATACCCCGGATCAGCCGGGCGATAGAGGACGTATTGGCCCCGGCAGGCGACGGAGAGCGGAGTGGCGCGCGGAGGAGCAGTGAAGCCGACGGAGAGCGGAGTGGCGCGCGGAGGAGCAGTGAAGCCGACAGAGAGGGGGGCGGCGCGCGGAGGATCAGTGAGGCCGGCGATCCCGATCGTTGGGGCCAGCAATTATACGACGCCGTTAGTAAGAGCAGGGAGTTCCGCGAGGGGCCCCGTTTGCCGGACATGCGTCTGCCGCCTTTTCAGCTGCCCTATTATGAAGGTTTCAACCGTTCGGGCAATAGCTATTGGCTGGGTATCTACCGGCGGGAGGAGCTGTTCCCTACATCGTTCTTAAAAGACGTTTGCCTGCTGGCGTTGCAGACGAAGGTCGCGCAGCTGTATACCACGCCGTGGAAATCTTTGCTGATAAAAGATATCGGCGAACAGGATGTAGTGCGCTGGGAGTATGTGCTGGGTAAATACCGGATGAACGTACGCCATGCCTCCAACGAGCTGAACTGGCAGACCGAGGACCTTTGTCCCGATGGATTGCGGTTGAAGCGGTACCTGGTGCGCCAGCTGGATCAGGACGATGTCCGGACGGAGGGGCTGGCTTTTGCGATCAAGATGCAAAAAGGTTCCGGTCTTGCCGGATCGGTCATTATCCGCAAACAGGAAGCGCTTCGGCCGGGGCAATATAAAGTCCTGGATCGGTTTTCGATATGGCATACCGAGGGGCTCGATCCGCATGCCAGGGAAGCGGTCATTTACCGGAAAGATCTCGAAAAGGAACATCTTTTTCCCTATCTCGTTTCCTTGTGCAAAGCGTTTTACGAGCAGCAAAGCAAGGTACATTCGCCGGGGACGCCGGAAACAGGCCACGGGGCGATTGATGGAGCGGCCGGAGGAACGGCTGGCGAACGGCAGACGGGGTTTCAATGCCGTCATTGTCTGACCCTCTATGGGGAGACGTATGGCGATCCGGATCAGGACGTTGCGCCGGGAACGCCGTTTACGCAACTGAAGGAGGATTATGTTTGCCCGGTTTGCGGCGGTCCGGTTAGCGATTTCGGTATGACTGTCGTAACTTAGGGGTGTGAATATGCGTCCAATCGAAGACCAGTATGGAAGGAAGTTCCGCACGTTGCGGGTAAGCCTGTTGCAGCATTGCAACCTGGGCTGTGTCTATTGTGTTGCGGGCGAGGACGATCTGAAACAGGCCAATACTGTACCGGCCGGTGGGTCGCTGACCGTCGACCAGCTGCTGGCCATCATCCGGCGTTTGCACGGGCAGCTGGGGCTGGATCATATCCGGCTAACGGGAGGGGAGCCTCTTTTGTATCCGGGTCTGACGACCTTGATCAGGGGTATCCGGGATGCCGGGATCGCATCGGTCCGGTTGACGACCAACGGGTTCCTGCTCGAGAGACAGGCTGCCAACCTGAAAGAGGCCGGGCTCGACGCGCTGAATGTCTCGCTGGATGCAGTGGATGAGGAGATATTTTTCCGGATAAGCCGCCGTCATTCCGCGGGGCGGATCGTCCGGGGCATCGATGCTGCGGTCGGGGCGGGTTTGGCTGTCAAAATGAATGCCGTCGTCATGAAAGGCATCAATGACTCCCAGATCCTGTCTTTGCTGGATCTCGCGTTTTCGCGCGGGATCAGGATCCGTTTCCTGGAGGTGATGGCCATGGGTCATCTGCATGACGATGCGGGTCGTTACCTGGTCACGCAGGACGAGATCCTGCAGGTGATCGGGTCTCGTCACCGGTTCGAGCCGTTGCCGAGGGCGGTAGCCTCCACCGCGCGTTACTGGAAGACGGAGGACGGGCATGTGTTTGGGATCATCGCCAATGAAAGCGAACCGTTCTGCCGCGACTGCGATCGTCTTCGGCTGGACAGCAGCGGTAGGATCTACGGATGTTTGAGCAGCAATCAGCCCATCGGGCTGGGCATCGATGAAAGTGAGGAGGAGTGGCGGGTACGGCTGCAGCAGGCCCTGTCGCAGAAACAGGCGTTGCGTTTTGTAGGCAGCGATCTGAGCATGCTGAGGATAGGTGGGTAAGACAATGAAAATTCACGTATATGCCGGTTTGAAAGATTACTTTCAACCGGAATTCGAGATCGTGGGTGTAGCCCGGAATACGGACGAGCTGAAAGGGCTGTTGCTGGCCATCAACGATAAGGCGGAGACGATCCTGTCTTCCTGCCGGTTTGCCGTGGAAGAAGGGTTTATCGACAACCAATTCAAATTGAACGAAAATGACACCATCGTCATCATTCCACCGAGCAGCGGGGGGTAAGAGTGTCGCGGGGGGTAGAGGCACTGAGGACGGCGAACGAGTAGCGGAGGGTAAGGGCATCGCGGAGGGAAGGAGTGTCGCCGGGCGCGAACGAGCAGTTGGGGCCGGGAGCGTCGCGGGCAGCGCATTGCGGGCGGAGCCGATCGATATGGCCGGCATGCTGGCGGGGGCTCATCATCCCGGCGCCGGGGCGGTCGTGTTGTTCAGCGGCGAGGTAAGGAACAGCAACCGCGGCCGTGCCGTGGCCTTCCTGGAATATGAGGTGTATGCGCCGCTGGCCGAGCGGATGGTGGAGGAGATACTCGCCGCGGCGAAAGAAAAATGGGCTCTGCATATCGCATTGGCGCAACACCGGACGGGCAGGGTAGAGGTCGGCGATACTGCCGTTGTAGTGATCACCGCGTCCGTGCACCGCGGCGAAGCCTATGCCGCCAATCGCTATATCATCGACAGGATCAAACACGAAGCGCCGATCTGGAAATGCGAGCACTATGCCGATGGCAGTCATGAATGGGGCAACAACTGTAACTGTCATGCCGTAACGGGCGATCCCGCGAAACATATCTATGAGAGTGATCACTGAAGGTCCCGGACGATTGAGGGATGGGCGTGACGGCATGCTGATTGGGCTGGTACTTTGCGGCGGTGAAAGCCGGCGGATGAGGCGCGACAAGGGACTTATCACAAAGGATGGGATACCGTGGGCACAGTATGTCGGGCAGCGGCTGTTTGGTTGTTCGGAGGTCTTTTATTCTATTCATTCCCGGCAACGGGAGGCATACGCGGAGGTGTTTCCGGCGAACCGGCTGATCGTCGATGCATTGGATATTCCCGGACCTTTGAATGGACTGCTCAGTGCGCATCGGCTCATGCCCGGGCCAGATATCCTGCTGGTAGCCTGCGATATGCTGGATATGGATACGATAACGCTGGAACGACTGGTTGCGACCTGGCAGACTCACGACGAGTCGAAAACAGATTTTATCGCGTATGGCGATGACCGCCTCTGGCAGCCGTTCGGATGTATTTATACCAGCCGGGGTTTGCGAAAGGCGGATAGAATAGATAGCCTTCAATCGCTCCTTCGAGGTGGCCGGACGCAAGGCCTGCCGATAACCGATCCGGCAGCTTTTTCCAATTACAATTCGTTATAAGAACGGCCGCCCGCGGAGCGGGCGGCCGTGGCGTTCCTTATTGTAGAACCAACACCCTCACAGGAGTCGGATACACGGTACTGCCATCATTTAGCATGATGGAGAAATAAAAGCGATTTGCCAGTTCGACATTCGCAGCCGGAGCGGGATTCGAGCCGGCCTTGATCGGATAATTCTTAATGTATTCTGCAAGGGACGTTTTAAACGTTACCGAATTATTGGTGGCCGCTATGGGAGCGGCATTGTACCATTTCGATGTAGCGTTTTGTATAGCCGCATAGCTGGTCGATCCGATGATGTTGGTGATCTGCGTCATGCTCTTGCCGCTGGCGCCCGTGAGGGCGAGCGTGATCGTGATGCTGCTGTCTCCGCTTAGCGAAGTGGTCACCGTCGGGTCTGGCCGGTAATCTACGGCATTCGTCACAATGACGGGCGCCGCCGGTGGGTTGTAATCCGAGTAATTTGGGCCAAGACCCTTTTGTTTCGTGCAGCCGGCGATGGTCGCTACGGCGAGGAAAAGAGCGTATACCGGGAATTTATGGATGATCATGTTTGTTCTTTTGGTTGTGATAAAACTTATTTCGCCCACCAGAGCTTCACATCCACCAGCGGTCTCGGGTTCGGCGCATTGGGATTGGTGGAAAGCTCCCCATTGGTATAGGGCAGACGCGTAGGGATCACCGAAGGGTCGTCGCCACCCGGGTTGAGCGGCAGCGCCAGAACGGGGTAACCGGTCCTGCGATAGTCGTCGAACACCTCGATGCCGTTGCCGCACCACGCAATGTATTTCTGCGTGATGATCTGCTGCAACATTTGCTGCTGCGTGCCACCGAGCGTAACGACGGTAGGGTTCGCGGCGAAATAGGCAGTAATATCCGATGCCGCCATCCCCACCTTTTGCATACTGGTCGTGATGCCAGCCTGGTACAGCTGATTCGGATCGCCGGGCGTGCCGAGGGTCAGGGCCGCTTCCGCCAGGATGAAATTCACCTGGAAATTGGTCAGCAAGCGGATGGGCGCGGCGCCCAAAGCGGTAGGATTGCCTGCAGGTGCGATCAGGTAGGTGCCATATTGCGAGCGGGTCGCCTGTGTCGGTGCGGGAGCGTTGGAGCCATTGTTGAAGCCTACGAACACCCCATTCGGCTTGGTGAAGAACCTGGCGAGCCGCAGGGTATCGTTGAGGCTTTGTTCCAGCGCCAGGAAACGCGAACTGAGCATCTGGTCGCCGGACCGGTTGACATAATTGAAATTATAGATCGGGTTCTGGTTACTGCTGGAGGTGCCGAACGGGACCTCGAAATCCAATGCGTTCGAGTTGATGAAATTGTTCCCGCTGATCACGCCGGAGATCACGCTCTTGGCCATCGTGGGGTTGACATTGGTCAGCATGATGGCGAATTTGAGCAAAAGGGTATTTCCCATGCGGGCCCATTTCGTCAGATCGCCGCCATAAATGATATCGTCCTTCCCAGGTTTGAGCGCGCCGGGTTTGGCGAGATCGGCAAGGCCGCTGTTCACGAGATCGAAAAGGCTTTGGATGCCCAGGCTGGAATTGCCCTGGTAGATATCCTGGACCTTGTCGAATCTGGGGTAGAGATATTTATTTCCCTGACCGGCCTGCGAATAAGGCACGTCTCCCCAAACGTCGGTCAACATCGAGAACGCGTAGGCCATCTCCAGTTTGGCAATGCCCGAATAAGCCGGGCTGGTGGCCGAATCCATGTTGATGAGCGCGACGCAGTTGTTGATACTGCCGCCATAGAGCTCGCCGTTCCATTGGTTGTCGAAGGCGCCGCTGAAATTGTAGACATCATACCCCAGCGTCTGGTTGGCGACCCCGGCTATCTGCTGCATGATGGCGGAGGTAGCCCGGTCGAGATCGTTGCCGTTGGCAAAGGCGATCCCGATCTCCGTTGTGGGCAGCAACACGGAGGGCGGCACTACGGTCGGTGCATTGGGAGAAGTGTTTACGTCCAGGTATTTTTTGCACGAACCCAACAGCATCCCCGCGAACAGGAGCAGGATGGCGAGCCGGATAATTCGATATCTATTGATCAGTGATCGTTTCATGTTCGATTTTTTTTGACGTTAGAAAGATACTTTGAGGCTTGCACCGACGGTCCGGGCGTTGGGAGTGCCCTGAAGATCCAGACCCCGGATATTACCCGCGCCCTGTGTATTTAGCTCCGGATCGAAGAATGCATTGGGAGCGACATGGAACACGTTGTTGGCGAAAACGGACAGCCGGATATAATTTATCTTCAGGTTCTTGGCGACACTTGCCGGCAGATCATAACCAAGGGTGATATCCTGCAAACGGAAAACGGTAGCGTCATAAACGTTGAACTCGCTTTGCAAGCCTCCGAGCGTCTGCCAGTAGGTCTGTGCCGGTATCTGGATATTGTTCTGGGTATACTTGCCGTTCGTCAGGATCTCGCCGGGGAGGATCCAGGGTTTGTCGCGGTCCTTGCCCGTTTCGACATAGGCGCCCCTTGATTTGTAGGAAGCTGCCGTGAACGACAATATCTGACCGCCCTTGATGAAGTTGAACGTGAATCCCAGCGAAAGCGTCTTATAATGGAACGTGTTGGAAACTCCCAGGATATAATCGGGGTTCGGGTTCGCCAGGATCTGGTTGGCAATGGTCGTTGCATAGACGCCTGTTCCGGAATTGATGAGACGGGCGCCTGTCGTGCTGTCGCGGGGGATGAGACCGCCGACGATCACGCCGTATGGTTGTCCGACCTTGATGGTTGGTATCGATCCGATGAAAGCGCTGCCGGGGACGGAAAAGCTGGTGATGCCCGGGTAAATGCTGATGACCTTGTTGACGTTCTTCGTGAAATTGCCGACGATATCCCACCGGATGTTCCTGGTGGAGATGGGTTCGACGGAAAGCGTAAGCTCGACGCCTTTGTTGGTCATCTTACCGGCATTGACCGTCTTGGTCGTGAAGCCGGTGGAAGGAGGAATGCCTACGGAGAAGATCTGGCTTGTGCTGATGGTATTGTAAACGGTAGCATCCAGCGAAGCGCGGTTGTTCCAGAAGCCCATATTCGTGCCTATCTCATACGACGTCACGAATTCCGGCGTAAGGAGGTTGGGCGCGATCGTCGAGCTGAGGGTGAAGCCTGCAATCGCTCCGTCGGGGAAGGTGAAATTGGCCACGTTGTTGCCGTAACTGCCTTTCACGAACGTATTGGCTAACTGGTAAGGCGGCGCATCGGTGCCCACCCTGGAAATATTGGCTCGCAGTTTTCCATAGGTGAGGATCTTCGAGTCAATATGGAAGGCATCCGTGAAGATGAAGGTCGCATTGACCGAGGGGTAGAAATAGGTGCTCTTGCTTTTGGACAGGGTGGAAGATTCGTCGGCGCGCCCCGTTGCTTCGAGGTATAAGAAATCCTTCCAGTCGAGAGATATCTGGCCATAGTAGCCCAGCAGACGTTGCACCGTGGTCTGTTCTGCCGTGCCGACGGCGAAATTGGTGCCGTTGTTGATTTGATAGTAACCGGGGATAGACAGCGCGTCGGCCTGTGCCGTCACCACCTGGAAACGGCGCTGGTTGATGTTCTGACCCACCAGGCCGGTGATGTTGAGGTCCTTGACCAGGAAGTCATTCTTGTGCGCGGTGATGATCAGGTCGCCGTTCAGCTCGCTGCGGTAAATATCGCTTTCAAGGTCCTGACCGCCAGGAACGCGGGCCGAACTGATGGCGAATATCTGTTTTCTCCGGTCGGTATACGCATCGAGTCCCAAACGGTAGTTGACGTTCAGCCAGGAGGTGGCATCGAAACCGGCGTTGACGCTGCCGATGATCCGGTAGAGATTGCTTTTGAGCGGGTTCTTATAGGCATCGTAATAAGGATTGTCCTGGTTGGGGATCGGCCAGTTGTTGGTGCCGTCCAGGTTTTGATACGTGCCTTTTACCCGGTAGGTAGTAAGGTCGATGCTGCGCGCGAGACCTTCGATGACGGCCAGCGCGCTGGCCCCGTTGCCATCGAGGATGCCGGTCTGCAGGGTATTGAAGAAATTGGCCGAGCCGCCCACTTTGATCTTGTTGCGGAAGACGGTGTTGCCGCCGAATTTGATATTGACCCTGTCAACTGAAGTATTGGGTAGGATGCCGGTCTGGGCCGTGTAGCCGCCCGACAAGATAAAATTTTGTTTGGCATCGCCTCCGCTGATGCTGAGATAATTGTCGGAGATCGTACCGGTCTGGAAAAATTCGTTGATATTATTCGGATAGGCCTTATAAGGAACCGGCTGTCCGCCCACCAGCAGACCGTTGGCTATCGATGGGGTGGCGCCGAATTTCGGGCCCCAACTGTTGCCGGATGCCGGGTTGTAAATGCCGGTAGAGCCCTGTCCATACAGGTTTTGTACCTTGGGTAGCCCCTCCATATTTTGCATGCTGTACGAAGTGCTTGCAACGATCTCGCTTCGTCCGTTGACGCCGCCTTTCTTGGTAGTGATGATGACTGCGCCCGCGGCTGCTCTCGAACCGTACAATGCCGCCGCAGCCGGTCCTTTCAGGATGTTGATAGCTTCGATGTTGTTCACGTCGAGATCCAGCGCCCGGTTGGCCGGTTGCTGATCGCCCAGTGTTCCATTTGGCCCACCGTTGGTGCGATCCACATCGTTGCTGATGACGACGCCGTCCACCACGAACAACGGCTGGTTGCTGCGGGTAAAGGAGGTGATTCCCCGGATATTGATGTTGACCGAAGCGCCGGCGCCTCCGCTGGCGCCGGTAATGTTCACGCCGGCTACTTTGCCTTCCATGGCGTTGACGAGGTTGACCTGGCCTTTATCGGCGAGCTGATCCGCCTTGAGGTTCTGGGTGGCATAGCCGAGGGAGCGTTTGTCGCGCGTGATGCCGAGCGAGGTGACCACTACTTCGGAAAGTGTGTTGTCCCTGGCGGTCATGACAATGGAAAAGGAAGTGCGGTCCCCGATCTCGATCTCTTGCGAGGATAAGCCCACAGCGGAGACGACCAGTGTTTTGGCTGTCGCGGGGAGATTGAGACTGAAGGACCCGTCGGGTCCCGAACTGGTGCCCGTTCGGGAATTCTTGATAAGGATGCTGGCGCCCGGTATCGGTTTGCCGTTGGCATCGCTGATCTTTCCGGTGATCGTCCGGGTCTGTGCAAATAAATGCAATTGGAATAGCAGGAATAGACTACTCCAAAGAAGCTTGTGCTTTCTCATTGAGTGGCAGTTTTGTTTTGGTGGCAGTTAAATATTTTTATTGGGATCGACCATGCTCCTGGAGGGAATAATGAGCATGACAGGGTATTTTAGCCCCAATCGATTGGTTGCTTTCTCATAGACGCGTTGGTTTTGGTGTGTAGAAAAGTATTGCTAATGTAAGCTAAAATCGCGGTATTAAAATCGGGTTAAAATGGGTATTTCTTACTAATTAAAAGAAAAGTGGGGTGAGGGGTGATCCGGGCGGATGCGGTTATTTCAATTTCGCCTGGAGACGCTGGTCGATGGCGTCGAGGAATTCTTCGGTAAAGAGGAAGTGTTTCCCGTGTTCGACCTTATTGCCGTGGATGCAGATGGCGAGGTCCTTGGTCATCTTGCCGCCTTCGACCACTTCTATACAAACGGACTCGAGCGTATTGGCGAAATCGATCAGCTTCTGGTTGCCGTCCAGCTTGCCGCGGAAGGCGAGACCGCGGGTCCATGCGAAAATGGAGGCGATGGGATTGGTGGAAGTGGGTTTCCCTGCCTGATGGTCGCGGTAATGCCGGGTGACCGTCCCGTGGGCGGCCTCGGCCTCCATGATCTTCCCGTCGGGGGTGATCAGCACCGAGGTCATCAGACCCAGCGAGCCGAAGCCCTGGGCGATGGAATCGCTTTGTACATCCCCGTCATAGTTCTTACACGCCCATACGAAATTGCCGTTCCATTTCAGCGCGCTGGCGACCATGTCGTCGATGAGCCGGTGCTCATACACGATACCGGCTTCCAGGAACTGCTGTTTGAACTCTGCCTGGTAGATCTCTTCGAAGATATCTTTGAACCGCCCGTCATATTTTTTGAGGATCGTATTCTTGGTGGAGAGATACAGCGGCCATTTTTTGTTGAGTGCCATGTTGAAACAGCTGCGTGCAAATCCTTTGATCGACTCGTCGGTATTATACATGGAAAGGGCTACGCCGTTCCCTTTGAAATTAAAAACTTCAAAAGTTTGCGGTGCGCTGCCGTCTTCGGGCGTAAAGGTCATCGTTAACTTTCCTTTGCCTTTGATCACCGTGTCCGTCGCCCTGTACTGATCGCCGAATGCATGCCTTCCCACTATGATCGGCGCGGTCCAGTTGGTAACCAGCCGGGGCACATTCTTCATGACGATCGGTTCGCGGAATACGGTCCCATCGAGGATATTGCGGATCGTACCGTTGGGGCTTTTCCACATCTGCCGCAGACCGAATTCCTTTACCCTCGCTTCGTCGGGCGTGATCGTGGCGCATTTGATGCCCACGCCATATTGTTTGATCGCACCTGCGGCATCGATGGTCACCTGATCGCCGGTCTGATCCCGGTGTTCGACGCCCAGATCGAAATACTTTATATCGATATCCAGGTAGGGGAGGATCAGTTTGTCTTTGATGAATTTCCAGATGATGCGTGTCATTTCATCTCCGTCCAGTTCGACTACAGGGTTGGTAACTTTAATTTTTTGGGCCATATTTATACTTATTTGTCGCTAAAAAGATAGCAAACCTAGGGAAAAATGACGACTTTTGAACATGCTGGAGCTACTGCGGCAATATGTGACCGATTATGTTGCGCTTACCGATGAAGAGTTCTCGCTGCTGGCATCGAAGATCATCGTCAGGAACTTCGACAAGCATGTGCGGCTGATCCAGCCCGGCGAGGTGGAGCGCTACATGAATTTTGTGGTCAGGGGCCTGGTCCGCACCTATTTTTATAAGGGCCGGACGGAGGTGGTCACTGTTCTTGCCAAAGAGCGGGAGCTCATCAGCGCATCGGCGTCGTTCCTGTCGGGGGAACCTTCCAATTATTTTATCGAGACGCTGGAGCACACCATCCTTTTATCGATGACGCGGGAGGACCTGGAAGAGGTGTACCGGCTGAGTCCCAGGGTCGAGCGGCTGGGTCGGTTGATGACAACCCAGTTCGTGCTCATAAAAGAAGAATGGGAGCATGAATATATGCGGCTGGATACGCGTGAACGGTTCATCCGTTTTGTGGAAAAGAATTCCGGTCTGGTGCAGCGCGTGCCGCAAAAATACCTGGCCTCCTATCTGAATATGAAACCGGAGACCTTCAGCCGTCTAAAACACCTGTTGAAGAAGCGGCCCGTGCAGGGGAGGTAAAACCGATTAGCCATGACCGATTCGATTGCATCGTACAAGGCTGCATTAGAGGGACTGCATCGTTATCTTTCCCGCTATGTTCCCCTGAGCAAACAGGAGTTTGGTCATCTGCTGCCGTATATCGAGATAAGGGAGTTCGACAAAAAGGTGAAGGTCATCGACCAGGGCGAGATCGAGCGGTACCTGAATGTCATCGCCTGGGGGCTGGTCCGCAAATACCTGCCTGTCAGGAACCGGGAGATCACCGTTCAGCTGGCTTCGGAAGGGCATATCATCCATTCGGAACTGTCGTTCCATTACCGGACGCCATCGGGTTCGGTGATCGAAACCATCGAGCCAACCGTATTTTTTTCCATTTCCTATGACAGTTTGCAGGAACTGTATGACCTCGTGCCCAAGGCCGAGCGGATGGGCAGGCTGCTGATATCGGACCTGTATGTCAGGAAGGACAACCGGTATTTCGATCAGCTCCTCAAAAGCACCCGCGAACGTTTTTTGCAATATGTGCGGACCCATCCGCAGATGGTGCAGCGGGTGCCGCAGAAATATATCGCCTCGTATCTGAACATCAAGCCGGAAACCTTCAGCCGGCTGAAGCATTTGATGCGACCCGGGCGGCGGTAGTCGTCATCACAAACTCACCACCAGCACAGGTATCTTCACTTTATGCCGTACGGCATTCACCGTTTGTCCAAAGATGAAGTCTTTCAAACCGGTGTGCCCGTGCGAACCGATGACCAGCATATCGGCCTGGTGCTCCCGGACGATGCGGGCGATCTCGCGGGTGCGATTACGGAAACCCAGCACGCCCTGGCTTTCCATGCCTTTTTTGCGCAGGATTGCACTATAGCTGTCGAGGCGCTCCTGGTCCTTTCGTGTTTCATAGTCATCGCTTTGGCGGCCCAGCATTGCGGCGGAAACGCTTTCCACGACATGGATGAGCAGGTAACGGGCCGACTTCCCGCCCTGGCCTGCGGCATAGGCGAGCAACTTTTCGTCATGCTCGCTGAAATCGAGGGCGACGGCAATGTGCCGGAAAGAAGGCGGCGTCCAGTCCTGCAGGTTATCCGGATGCGGGTGCAGCTGTGGAGCCGTGCGACGCATCCGCGCTTTCAAGAAGGGATGCAGACCGACATAGGCCAGCAACGCCAGCCCCGCAAAGCCCAGGATGACGGTAGCCATCTTCAGCAGCGGATGGCCGGGGGTGGCCAGAAAGGGCACTGCTTCTTCCACGACCAGTTTCCCGTTGAGCCACACCAGCAGCCCTGCGCAGCTCCAGGAAAGCCAGCGCAGGAACGGACGAAGGCTGAATTCGCCCATGGTGGTCTTGTCGCTGACGAAATGGATCAGCGGTATGATAGCGAAACCCAGCTGAACGCTCAGGATGACCTGGCTCAGCACCAGGAGATTGTCGGCCTGTTCTTCGCCAGAGATGACGATGACGAGGACTGCGGGGATGATGGCCAGCAGCCTCGTTATAAGCCTGCGGACCCAGGGGTTGATCCGCAGCTGCAAATAGCCTTCCATGACGATCTGTCCGGCGAGCGTGCCCGTGAGCGTCGAGCTCTGACCGGAAGCGATAAGCGCGATGGCAAACAATTTGGGGGCCAGCTGCGTGCCCAACATGGGTAACAGCTGGTATGCCTCTTTGATGGAAGCCACGTTCGTCTTCCCGCTGTTATAAAATACGGTGGCTGCCAGGATGAGGATGGCGGCATTCACCAAAAAGGCCAGGTTGAGTGCGACGGCACTATCTAAAAAGTTGATCTTTAGAGCTTTGCGAATATGCTTTGGAGTAGACCCGATCTTTCGGGTCTGTACCAGCGCCGAATGCAGATAGAGGTTGTGCGGCATTACCGTAGCGCCGATGATCCCGATGGCGATGTAGAGCGCTTCTTTTCCTTTCAGGACCGGGACAAGACCGGTAATGACGTCTCCGGCTGCGGGTCTTGCCAGCAGGATCTCCACCAGGAAAGAGCCGCCCACGACTGCGATCAGACCGATGATGAAGGCTTCCATGCGCCGCATGCCCAGCCGTTGGAGGAACAGGAGCAGGAACGTATCGAGCGCCGTGATGCAAACCCCGTAAACGAGCGGGAGACCCGTCAGCAGCTGGAGCCCGATGGCCATACCGAGCACCTCGGCCAGGTCGCAGGCGGCGATGGCTATTTCGGCCAGTATATACAAGGGGATATTTACATAGGCCGGGTATACCTCCCTGTTGGCCTGGGCGAGATCGCGGCCCCGGACGATCCCCAAACGTGCCGCCAGGTTCTGAAGGAGGATCGCGATCGCGTTGCTCATCAGGAGCACCCATAACAGGGAGTAGCCGAAACGGCTGCCCCCGGCCAGATCGGTGGCCCAGTTGCCGGGGTCCATGTACCCGACGCTTACCAGGTAAGCCGGACCGAAAAAGACGAACAGTTGCCGCCACCAGGACGTCTTGCCGGTGGTGTCGATGCTGCCGTGCACTTCGCTCAGGCTAACGTCTTTATGTAGCCGGTTCATCATCGTTTACCAATACGTTTTTTGCTACCCTGGCGCTGAGGGTAACCGGGGGTCGGTTACGGACCTTGACCTCCAGGGAGTCGTCGAAAGGGAATTTTTTTCTTACTTCCAGCCTGGTGCCCAGACGGATCTGGTGATAGTTCAGCATTTCCAGCATCTCGGGGGTTTGGCTACCGATCGCCGATACCAGGACGGTCTTATTCAGTGGCAGTTCGGAAAGGCGGATCATGCGTCGTGTTTGCAGCCTCCCCTGGCTGTCGGGGATGGGGTCGCCGTGCGGATCGGTCTCGGGAAAACCCAGGAAGGAGTCCAGCTTCTCGATCAGTTTCCGGCTGCTGATATGTTCCAGTTCTTCGGCGATCTCGTGTACCTCGTCCCAGCCGAATTGTAATTTTTTCACCAGGAAATATTCCCAAAGGCGGTGTTTGCGGATGACCAGCACCGCTGCCTTTCGTCCTTCATTGCTCAGCCGGAATCCCTTGTAGCGTTCGTAGATCAGCAGCCGCTGTTCCTTCAGCTTTTTCAGCATATCGGTCACGGAAGCCGGGCGGGTGCTGAGCGCAGCGGCCAGGGCGCTGGTCGTAACGATGCCATGCTCCTGTTGCAGGTGGAAAATGGCTTTCAGGTGGTTCTCTTTGCTGGCCGAATATTTCATGTTTGGGCGATCTAAAATAAATGTTAGACAAATCTAAAAATAAATTCTGGGATTTCGGGGACTAAAATTGTTTAATTTTAATCCATGAAGAAATTCCTGTTGCTGATCGTGGTCCCGGCAGTATTCTTTTCATGCAAGAGCAAAAAAGTGTCCCTATCGGTCGATGATGAAAAGGTGAACATTTCCGATTTCCTGGAGTCTTTTCAGCCGCTGAAGCTGCCATACGAGGTGACTGATACGATCCTGCATCGCAGGGAGCCGGAGACAGCGGTCATCGATGACGACCTCTTCCTGCGTTTCGTCCCCGACAGCATTCTCGCGCATCTTTTCGGAAAGGACGGGCATATCCGTTTGTATGCCATCGGCCGGATCAGGGTTCCGAATGCGGAGAGCTATCTATTCGTCAAGGGGGTGGCAAAAGAGCGGAGGGCGCTGTATATCCTGTGTTTCGACAAAAAGAACCGTTTCGCCGCCGGCCGGCCCATCCTGTATTCCGATAATGAAACCGGCGTTACCGGCAAAGCGGATATGGACAGCAAGTATACGCTCACGCTGCTGCATCAGCGGCGGGCTGCCGATGGGCAGATCTATTACCATCGGGACGCCTATGTGTTCGCGGAGGGAACCGGGCTCTCGCTGATCTTCACAGAATCCAACGAAGGCAAGCCAAAGACGCCGGCGATCTATAACCCGATCGATACTTTGCCGCGCAAGCACCGGTATTCCGGCGACTATGCGCAAGACAAACGCAATATCGTATGTGTCCGCGACGGCAGGGACGCTTCACGTTTTATATTTTTCGTGCATTTCGAAAAAGAGGAAGGCACCTGCAAGGGCGAGCTGAAAGGCGAGGCAAAGTTCATTTCCCCCGGCGTGGCCCGTTTCAGGTCCTATTCCGACCCCTGCGCGATCGAATTTACCTTCATACCGGAGGGCGTGTCCCTGAAAGAAATAGGGGGGTGCGGCGTCCACAGGGATATTAAATGTTATTTTGAAGGTTATTTCGAGCGGAGGAAGAGCCCGCATGCGGCGCCCAAAGGCCATCGCCATTGAAGCCGAAGGCCCTTTACAATTGAAATGGGGATTATACGTTAATACGCGTAGATCGGAAAATGCCTATATTGCGTACTTTTTACACAAGGAAAACAATTTGGTTTGGCTATGAGCTTTAAAAATTATGTGGTGCCTTATGCCGTGGACGAGCGGTATTCCAAGAAAGTAGCTTATTTCTCCATGGAGTTTGCCGTTCATCAGCCGCTGAAGATCTACAGTGGCGGTCTGGGTTTCCTGGCGGGTTCCCACTTGCGTAGCGCCTACGAACTGCGTCAGAACATGATCAATATCGGTATCCTGTGGAAATACGGTTATTATGATCAGGCGCGTAACCAGGACCAGACGCTGTCGGTCGCCTGGATGGAAAAACAATACAGCTTTCTCGAAGATACGGGCATCCGTTACCAGGTGACCATTCACGATCACCCCGTGTGGGTCAAGGTCTGGTATTTAAACCCCGAGACGTTTCAAAGCGCGCCCCTGTTCCTGCTGAGCACCGATGTGCCCGAGAACGATTACGTGTCCCAGACGATCACGCATCGGTTATACGATGCCAATGTCGCAACAAAGGTGGCCCAATTCATCCTTCTGGGTGTGGGAGGAGCCAAGCTGGTGGACGAACTGGGCTTCAATCCCGATCTGTATCATCTCAACGAGGCACATGCCATCAGCAGCACTTTTTATCTTTATCAGAAATACAACCGCAATATCGAAGAGGTGAGGAAGCGGCTGGTCTTTACTACGCATACGCCCGAAGAGGCCGGCAACGAAAAGCACGATATCTATCTCTGCCACAAGATGAGCTATTTCTGCGGATTGTCGATCGACGAAGTAAAGAAACTGACGGGACTCGAGGACGATGCTTTCAATCATTCGCTGGTAGCCTTGCGGTTCGCACATCTCGCAAACGGCGTTTCGCAGCTGCACGGCGTGGTCTCGAGGGCGCTGTGGAGCAAATACAAGGATATCTGTCCGATCATCGCGATCACCAACGCGCAGAACTGGCGTTTTTGGGCGGATAAGGAACTCTACCGGAAAATGGAGGAAGGCAATGATTTCTGGTGGGATGACCGCAAAAAATACCTGAAGCGCAGGAGTTTCGAGATCGTTGCGGATCAAACCGGAAAGCTATTCGATCCGGGCGTGTTCACGATCGTATGGGCGCGGCGGTTTGCGGGCTACAAACGCGCAGGTCTGCTGACCCGCGACATGGACCGTTTCAACCGCCTGGTCAACGGCAAGAAATATCCCGTGCAGATCATCTGGGCCGGCAAGCCTTACCCCATGGATTACCCGGCGATCAACGAATTCAATCATCTCGTGCATTTGAGCAAAGGATATAAAAACATAGCGGTGGTCATCGGTTATGAAATAGCTTTGTCCAAACGGCTCAAACAGGCGGCCGACTGTTGGCTGAACAACCCGCGGGTTCCGCGCGAAGCCTCCGGCACCAGTGGAATGACGGCCGCGATGAACGGCGCCGTCAATTTCTCGACCGATGACGGCTGGATACCCGAATTCGTCAATCACGGCAATAACGGTTTCGTAGTGCCAAAGACCGATTACGCTTCGATGCATGTCGAGCAGGTAGACGATTACGATCTGGACCACCTGTACGAGATCCTGGAAAAAGAGATCCTTCCCCTGTATTATGACAATCACGACACCTGGCGGCAGATAGCCAAGAACGGAATGCGGGATGTCCGCTACCAGTTCGATGCCGGCCGGATGGCGCATGAATACTACGAGAAGCTGTATAAATAGTCCCGCAATTCCGGCAGGCGGGGTGGGAAGCGCGGTGGGTGCGGCGTGACGCGGCGGGGGCGGGGAAACCGCTTTTATGTAATTCTTCCGTTTGTTGCATCAATAGGGTAAAATCACTCTATGCAACGGTTAATCCTTTTTTTTGCGGGGTTGTGGCTTGTTATCGCGGCTAAAAGCGAGCCCGTCATTCCATCGGTGCTTAGGTCAGCAATGGTCTATCGCAGCGGAGCCGAACTTGTCCATACGGCGACGGCCCGCCTGGAGCAAGGCAACAATCAGCTCATTATCGGCGACATCAGCAATTCGATCGATCCCTCCAGTATCCGGGTCAAATGTTCTTCCAATGTTACTATTCTATCCGTAACGGTCTCCACGGATTATCTCAAACAGCAACCCGCCGGGCCGGTCATCAAAAAATTACAGGACTCGATCCTGGGCATCGAAAAACAGCTGGCGCAGACTGCGGTCCTGACAAAGACTGACAACGAATTGCTAGATGTACTGGCTTCCAATAAAAGCATCGGCAGCACCACGACCGGCGTTTCGGTTGCCGAACTGGCGAAGATGATGGATTATTACCGGCAGAAATCGACCGAGCTGAGGACGGAACTCAGCGGGTATGCCGACCGCACTGCGCAATTGAAAGACCGGCAGCACCGGCTGGACCTGCAGATCGCGGAGGAGGAAAAAAAGAACAGCAAGACGGGCGGGGCATTGGTCCTGCAGCTGATGAGCCCTGTGGCAGGTCCGTGCGATCTTACGATCTCCTATCTCACCACCGCGGCGCATTGGGACCCGTCGTACGATCTTAAGGCAGGAGGTAGCGGCGAGCAGCTGAAAATCCTTTACAAGGCCCGTCTCGTTCAGACCTCGGGTATCGACTGGCGGCAGGTGAAGCTGAGTTTGTCGACGGCATTGCCTGCGCAGGGTGGGAATGCGCCCGTGCTGAAGACCTGGTTTTTGCGGTTCCTCGATCCGTACGGGCGGGGCTATTTGAACTCGAACGCGAAGTCGAATACAGTGGCGGGGGCTGTACCGGGAGTTGCGGTCACGCGGAACAGCGATGCATTTTTTCAGAAGGAAGAGGAAAAAAAGGATCTCGGCGATTATGTATCGGTCAATGAACAGCAGATGGATGCCGTCTTCGACATCGACATCCCCTATGATGTTGCAGGCAACGGGAAAGAGCAGAGCGTGGAACTGAAGGAATACCAGCTGCCGTGTGCGTACCAGTATTATGCCGCCCCGGGAGTGGACAGGGACGCCTATCTGCTCGGGCAGGTGGTGGGTTGGGAAAAGCTGAATCTCCTTCCCGGAGAGGCCAGCATCATGGTGGAGGGGACCTATATCGGGAAATCGTTCATCGATCCGGGATCGCTGCAGGACACCCTGAACCTCACGCTGGGCAGGGACAAACGCATCGTCGTCAAAAAGGAGAAGGTGACGGATTTCAGCAGCGTCAAATTCCTGGGCTCGAACAAGAAGCAGGTCTTTACCTATGAGATCACCGTTCGCAACAACAAGAAAGACAAGGTGAGCATGCTGCTGAAAGACCAATACCCGATCAGCAGCGACAAGGATATCGAAGAAGAGCTGCTGGACAGCGGCGGCGCCGTCGTGAACAAGGACACGGGCATCCTGACGTGGAAGCTCGAGCTGGCGCCCGGCGAAAGCCGCAAGTTCAGGGTCAGCTACAGCGTCAAGTATCCGAAGGACAAATATGTGAATATTAATTAGATTCGCTGATGCGATCGATCTGGCTTTCCTTTGGTTTGTGGACGTTGTTTTACGGGCATCTTTTTGCAGGACGCGGTCAGGATGCGTCCGCCGGTGTGCCCTATACGCTGGCGGTTTATCGCAGTGCCGCCGTGCGGGATATCCGCTATGCGCTCGGGGCGACCGGCCGCTGTTGCTGGATTTCAAAACACGCGATGAGGCGGTTGCAGCCCTGAAGGTGAACGGGGTATCCTCCGATGTCAGCTGCCGGAATGAGCATTTGGCGCTGCCGGCGCGACTTCTCCATAGGGGTGTCAATACGGTGCGCGAACGTTGTTCCTCTGTTTCGATCAGCCGGACCTGAAGGCCGAATTCGATCTGACGCTGGTGGCGCCGGCCGGATGGACCGTCATGGGTAATGCGCCATTAAAGGATTCGACGCCGATGGGCGACAGCTGCCGGATCGAAGGGCAGGCGTTCAGCGGACAATTTATTTCGGGCTGTGAAGCTGCAGCAGTGAAACGGTCGAGCAGCCGGGATCATTTCCCTTTCGACGAACTGTCGTGTGCTGTGGGCGGGGCAGCCGGTTTGGTGACGATATCCAGCAATTCGACATCGAAGACGAGCGCGGACCCGGGCGGGATCAACGGGCCGGCCTGCTGGTCGCCATAGGCCAGATCGGAGGGAATGAAGAGCTTCCATTTGCTGCCGACGGGCATCAGCTGCAGCGCTTCGGTCCAGCCGGGGATGACGCCGTTGACTGCCAGCTCGATCGGCTGTCCTCTTTCGATGCTGCTGTCGAAAACCTTTCCATCGATGGTTGTTCCATGATAGTGTACCCGGACCCTGTCGGTCAGCGATGGTTTGGGGCCGGTGCCTTCCTTGATGACCTGGTATTGCAGACCGCTGGGCAGGGTAACTACTCCCGGTTTGGTCTTGTTCGCGGCGAGGAATTGCTGTCCGAGCTTTTTATTACCGGATGCTTTTTCTTCTTCGTTCTTCTTCATGTAGCTGTAAATACAGGACTGCGCCTGTTGCTCGTTCATTTGCAGCCGGCCATTCTTGTTCACATCGTTGATCGCCCGAATCACAAGGGCCGTATTGATGTTGGTAATGTTCTGCCTTTTATAGAAATCGGCTACGCTGAGACCGATGGCATAGCTAAGCGAATCCTGCTGGGTCCTGAGAGCGGCAGGTGTGGCTGTCGAGCTTTTCGCGGGGTTCTTGTGAGCCGTGGAAGGATGCGAGGCCTGCGCGAGAGCCGGAACGGCAGCGATGGCGAGAAGAGACGATACGAACAATACTTTCATGCAATATTATTTGAATGTTACGGACGGCCTCCGGCCTGCTGCCATAGGCGGCCCGGAGCGGCGTAAAAATAGGCAATAAATGGGGTCGGGCGGCGTTGATTAGAAAAAAATTCTCCATGGTCAAGCATTTCATCACTGTCGTAACTCTCTCCGTATTTTCCGTGGTAGTCGTTCGTGCCCAGGGCAGTCTGCTCGACAAGGCCAAAAGTGCAGCCAGTTCGCTCAGAGGCGGCAAAGGACTCAGCTCCGAAGACATAGTGGCCGGTTTGAAGGACGCGCTGAACCATGGCACACAAAAAAGTACGGACAAATTGTCGGCCGTGGATGGATTTTTCAAGGACGCCGCTGTGAAGATACTCCTGCCGCCCGATGCCGCCAAAGTTGAAAGGACTCTGCGTAGCGCAGGTTTCGGCAAACAGGTGGACGATGCGATCCTGAGCATCAACCGCGCGGCGGAAGACGCAGCCACCAAAGCGGCGCCCATTTTCCTGGATGCCATCAAGCACATGACGGTATCGGATGGTGTCGGTATCCTGAGGGGCAGCGATACCGCCGCTACTGCCTACCTGCGCAAGATGACCGCTGTGCAATTGACGGCGGCATTCAAACCGGTAATTGAGCAATCCTTGCAGAAAACCGGCGCCACCAAATACTGGAAAGATATCTTCGATACCTATAACAAGTTCCCCACTACGTTTCACAAGGTGAATCCCGATCTCCCTGCTTATGCTACCGATCGGGCGTTGTATGGCGTTTTCTTTTATGTGGCCGTGGAAGAAAAGAACATCCGGCAGAATCCCGCCGCGCAAGTGGACGATCTGCTGAAGAAGGTGTTCGGTGGAAAATAGTATCTTCGGCGTGAATGCTCACCCGGACGGTTTCCCTTTATAAAAATGCTTATAGCGGTCTCTCGCGCAGCACCTGGCTGTTGTCTGCCGTGATGTTGGTGAACCGGAGCGGCACGATGGTCGTTCCCTTCATGACCCTCTATCTTACGCAACCTTCGATGGGGTATAGCATCGGTCAGGCAGGCGCGGTAGTGGGCATATTCGGACTGGGCTCCATTTGCGGCGGCTGGCTTGGCGGGCGTCTTACCGATAAGATTGGGTTCCACCGCGTGCAGAGAGTAACGCTGGCCGGCGGAGGGCTGATGCTTATGGTGTTGGGACAGGTGAAAAGCTATCCGCTTATCTGTGGCTGCGCCTTTTTGCTGAACGTGGTGAACGATGCTTTCCGGCCCGCCAATTCCACGGCTATTGCCGCCTACAGCAAAGAAGAGAACAGAACGCGGTCCTATTCCCTTAACCGTCTCGCGATCAATCTCGGTTGGGCCGTGGGAGGCGCCATCGGCGGTATCCTGGCCTCCATTAATTTCAAGCTGCTGTTCTGGGTGGATGGCGGCACCAATCTGGCAGCCGCCCTGTTGCTGCGGTATTTCCTGGACCCTTCCGTGACCCGGATCGCCAGACCGGTGGAAAGAAAGGCACCGGTCACTTCACCGTACCAGGATAAGGTGTATCTCCTTTTCATAGGCGCCACCATTCTCTTCGCCTCCTGCTTTTTTCAAATTTTCTCCGTATTGCCTGTCTATTATAAGAACATATTGCACATGCCTGAATACATGATCGGGCTGCTGATGACCACCAACGGATTGCTGATCGCCTGTTTTGAAATGGTACTGGTCTTCAAAATGGAAGGCCGCCGCGAAAACCTGGTCTATATTTTTTTCGGCTCGTGTTTCGTCGCACTGGCCTATTTCCTGCTGAATATTCTTCCCCTCTCGGTCTTTACCGCTTATTTTTGTATGATCCTCATGACGGCCGGTGAGATATCCGCCATGCCGTTCATGAACTCCTTCTGGATCTCGCGAACGAAGCCCGACAACAGGGGACAATATGCGGGGCTATATACGATCGCCTGGTCTACAGCGCAGGTGATCGGGCCTGCCGGCGGTGCGGAGATCGCGCAACATGCGGGCTTCCGACCGCTGTGGTGGGCAGTCGGCGGCATCTGCCTGTTGGCGGCAATGGGGTTCAGGCGATTGAGACGACTAAAAACGGTGTGGGATGAGTGAAGACAAGTTACAAATGTTCCGCAACCGCCTGACGAAGGACTATCGCCACATCGGCCGCCTGGCCCGCCGGCAGGGTGTCAGCTGCTACCGGATCTATGACCATGATCTTCCCGAATTCCCTTTCTGCATCGAGCGGTACGAGGACAAACTGTATCTCGCCGAATACCAGCGGCGGCACGGCATGACCGGGGAGGAACATGCGTCATGGCTCGAGTCCTGTATCCCTGCCATCAGCGAAGTGATGGAGACGCCCGATGAAAGGATCTTTTTCCGGGAGCGCCGGCGCAAGGCGGGACGGCAGGATCAGTATGAAAAGCTGGCCAGCGAACAGGAGTTCTTTATCGTAAATGAAGCCGGTCTCTCTTTCCGGATCAATCTCACGGATTATCTGGATACCGGGTTGTTCCTCGATCACCGGATCACGCGGGGCATGGTCCGTGCAGAGGCCGCCGGCAAAACGGTATTGAACCTGTTTTGTTATACCGGATCTTTCTCGGTATATGCCGCGGCGGGCGGCGCGGTGCGGGTGGACTCGGTGGATCTGTCGAAGACCTACCTGGCGTGGGCGGAAGCCAATATGGCGTTGAACCGGCCTGCCGATGGGGCAGCCCCGCGGTTCATCCATGCGGATGTGAAGCAGTGGCTGGAGGAGGCGCCCGCTGAGACCTACGACCTCGTAGTGATGGATCCGCCAACGTTCAGCAACAGCAAGCGGATGAAGGATTTCCTGGATATCCAGCGGGATCATGCCGGACTGATCAACCAGGCGCTGCGGTCGATGAAGGGCGGTGGTGTGTTGTATTTCAGTACGAATTTCCGCCGGTTTCAGCTGGAGACGGAAAAAATAATGGCGGCGTCGATAAAGGATATTACCAATGCCACCACTCCATTCGATTTTCAGGGGAAACTATTCCGCTGGTGTTACCGAATTACAAAATAGGAAATGCCCTACAGGCCTTTCGGGCCAAATAGCGATTACCGGGTTGCAGCCGTGACCGGGAGCGCGATGTCCCGTCTGAGCATATCGTTGCGATCGGCCATGTCCCAGGCTGTAAAGAAGACCAGCTGCGCCCTTTTCGCCATCAGCCCGTAGTCTATCTTATCCGGGGTATCGGTAGGCCGGTGATAATCGGCGTGTATGCCGTCGAAATAGAAGATGATGGGAACGCCTTTGCGTGCGAAATTGAAATGGTCGCTGCGGTAGTAGATGCGCTGCGGGTCTTTCGGGTCATCGAACTTATAGTCCAGCTCCAGTTTGGTGAATTTCTTGTTTGTGCCTTCGCTGATCGGCCGCAGATCGGTGGACAACTTGTCGCTGCCGACGACATAAACATAATTCATCGAGTCCCCATAATTGCGGTGCGGATCGACGCGGCCGATCATGTCGATATTGAGATCGACCGTGGTGTGGTCGAGAGGATAGGTCGGATGGTCGGTATAGAAGGCGGAGCCCCAGAGACCTTCTTCTTCTCCCGAATTGGCGAGGAAGAGGATGCTGCGGCGGGGACCTTTGCCGGCGTCTCTTGCCTTCGCGAAAGCGCTGGCCAGCTCGAGAAGGCTGACCGTTCCGGAGCCGTCGTCATCTGCGCCGTAATAGATCTCGCCGTTGCGTATCCCGAGGTGGTCCATATGCGCGGAGATCACGACGATCTGGTCTTTCAGGTCGGTGCCGGGCAGGAAGCCGAGCACATCGCTGGCTTCGAGCCGATGCGTCGTTTTTTGGAGCGACATCTTAATGTCGGCGGTATAGACCCTTGACAGCGGCGTGCCGGATTCCAGCCTTCCATAGTCATCGCCGAAGATCGCCCGGGCAACCTTGTCCGTGATGTAAAAATTATTTACTGAATTGGTGCGGCGGTATTCGGAGACCGACATATTCGCTTTCGAGGTCGTCAGTTGCGGCGGCACGCGATCGCCTTTCCACAGGATGAGGACCGCGGACGCACCATTACGTTGCGCGAAATCCTGTTTCGTAGGGCCAAAGCGGCGGCGGCCCGTGGGCGCGGGGGTACCCGGCGGGTTGCCATTCAGCACAACGACGATGCGGCCGCGGACGTTCAGGTCCTTGTAGTCGTTGCGCGTCGAATCATCGTTGCCGTAGCCGGCAAATACAACCTCGCTGCCCAGCAGGGTGAGGTTATTGTTGGACCCCGTCGGGGCGAAGAAATCCTGGTTGAGCGTGAAAGCCTGGCCACCCACCGAAAGCGATGCGTTTTCCAGCGAATCCTGGTAGACGGGATAAGGCAGCTTATAATGGTCCCCATTGCCGGGCTGAAGACCCATGGATTTGAAATGATCCTCGATATAGTCGGCGACTTTGTGCTGGCCTTCGGTCGCGGTCTCACGACCTTCGAAATCGGCGCTTGCAACAATGTACAGGTGCTTTTTCAGGTCTTCGGCGGTTATCGTTTTGGCGTAAGGGCGTGCGTCCGGTATTTTTTGAGCCTGCGCGGCGGAAGCGAGGCACAGGGATGCTGCGATCAGGATCTTTCTCATGAACCAAATATAGGGGAAAGCGATTACATTCCCAGCTCGCTGAGCTCGAGCCAGCGTAGCTCTTTATCGTCCAGCAGTTGGCTGACCTCGCCGATGCGGATGGACAGCTGCTGCAATTGGTCGAACGGGATGGCGCCGCTGTTCAATTTTTCGGTGACTTCGATTTTTTCCCGGGTGAGTTGTGCGATGTCCCGTTCCAGTTCTTCGAATTCTCGTTTTTCCTTATATGTCAACTGGCGTCTGGCGGAAGCAGTTTGGGTGGGGGCGGGCATCGCGACGAGTGGTTCTTTGCCGTCGGCCTCTGCGGTCTCCTGGTCTTTCAGCCAATCGCGGTATTGCGAATAGTTGCCGGGAAAATCCCGGATGGCGCCATCTCCTTCCAGGACAAGGATGTGATCGACGAGCCTATCCATAAAATACCGGTCATGCGATACGATCAAAAGGCAGCCCTGGTATTCGCTGAGAAAATTTTCCAGGATGCCGAGCGTCGGCAGATCGAGGTCGTTGGTGGGTTCGTCGAGCACGAGGAAATTCGGGTTGCGGAACAGGATGGAGAGCAGGTGCAGGCGCCGTTTCTCGCCTCCGCTGAGTCTCGAGATATAGGTATATTGTTGTTCGGGCGGGAAAAGGAAGAGATTGAGGAACTGCGATGCGCTCAGCGAGCCGCCGGCAGCCAGAGGGAAATGTTCCGCGATGCCCTTCACGAATTCGATGACCCGCATGTCTTCCTTTACCACCAGGCCCTGTTGCGAATAGTTGCCGAAGATGACAGTATCGCCGATATTGATCTTTCCGCCGTCGGCGGGTTCCAGGCCCTGGAGGATATTGATGAAGGTGGATTTGCCTACGCCGTTTTTCCCGATGACGCCTACGCGCTCGCCGCGTTTGAAGGTATAGTCGAAGCCCCGGAGGATGACCTTGTCTGCCCAGCTTTTATAGACCTTTTTCAGCTCGACCACCTTGCCGCCGAGCCGGTTCATCTTCATCTGCAGCTCGAGCTGCTGGTCTTCTATGCGTTGTTTTGCGCGGGCTTCCACGGCGTAGAAATTATCCTGGCGGCTTTTGCTTTTCGTCGTGCGGGCCTTCGGCTGCTTGCGCATCCATTCCAGCTCTTTTCGATAGGTGTTGCGCGCCTTCTCTATTGAAGCCGTATCGCTTTCCAGCCGGGCCGTCTTTTTTTCCAGGTAGTTTTGGTAATCGCCCTTGTATACGTGGAGCGAGGTGTCATCCATTTCCCATACTTCGTTCGTGACGGCGTCCAGGAAGTAGCGGTCGTGGGTTACCAGGAGAAGGGTCACCTTCTCCTGATCAAGATAATGTTCCAGCCATTCGACCATTTCTACATCGAGATGGTTGGTGGGCTCATCCATGATCAGCAGGACATGTTTGTGGTCGAAGCCGATGTCGATGAGGGTTTTTGCCAGCGCCACGCGTTTGCGCTGACCGCCGGAAAGCGTGCCCGCGGTTTGGTGCAGCCTGTGTATATTCAATTTACCCAGGATCTGTTTCACGCGTGAATCGAAATCCCATGCGCCCAACTCGTCCATCTTCACGATGGCCTGTGTGAGCCGCTCGGCGTCAGCCGTCTCGCTGGCGTCTTCATAGACCTTGATGGCATTGATTATGGGATGATCGTGGTGGAAGATATTGTCGAGGATGGACCGGTCTTCAATGAAGGAAGGCTCCTGCTCGAACAAAGCGACGGTGACATCTTTATGTATCCAGACCGTGCCCTCGTCGGCGGTGTCTTTTCCCGAGAGTATTCGCAGCAGGGTAGATTTGCCGCTGCCGTTGCGCGCGACGAGAGCGATCTTATCTCCTTCTTCGATATGGAAGCTGATTTCGCGGAACAGCGGCTTGATGCCGTAGGATTTACCCAGACCTTCGACGGAGACATAATGCATGCTGCAAAGATACAGTCTGTATGCTGTAAAGATACGGCCGGGGCTCAAAACCCCGGCCACGAATGCCTTATCCTTTCACGAATTCCAAACCGACATGGACGCGAACCTCTTCGCTTACGATGAGACTGCCTGTTTCCGTTACGCCATGCCAGGCCAGGCCGAAGTCTTTGCGGTTGATCTTTCCGCTGACGGTGATGCCGGCGCGGGTATTGCCCCAGGGATCTTTGATGACGCCGCCGAATTCCGAATCGAACCGAACGGGTTTGGTGACCCCGTGGATGGTGAGATCGCCATACACCTCGTAGGAACCGTCATTGTCGACGTTTTCATACCTGGTGGCTACGAACTTCAGCTGGGGAAATTTTGCCGCATCGAAAAAATCGGGTGATTTCAGATGGGCATCGCGCTGCTCCGCACCCGTGCTGATCGAATCGATATCGGCAGTAAAGGTCACTCTCGCCGTCATGAAGTCTTCGCCCTCCGTCTCCACATTGGCGTCGAATTTCGTGAATTCTCCGCTGACGTTGGAGATCATCATGTGTTTTACCTTGAATTCCACTTCAGAGTGGGAAGGATCGAGTATCCATTTGTTCGTAGCCATGGCTCAAAATTTTTTACAAAGGTATACCCAAACGTTGTGCCCGCCATTAATCTAGTTTAAGACTTTGCTGCCGTGGTTGGGGGACATAGTATTGGACGGGGTTACAGGATGGGTGGGGGACGGGGACATGGAATGGGAGGGGGTCACAGGCTGGGTGTGGGAGGCCATGCTGACGGAAGGGATACTGGCTACGCCGAAATGATAGCTGCCCGACCCGATCCGAACTACGAGGAAGCCTTTTTCGACCGACTCGATGGTGACCTCCTTTACTGCCGGCAGCGGGTTGCCGCTTTCGGTGATACGGCCTCCTTCCGGCGCGGGGATATAGACGGTCGCCGTTGTATTGCCAGGGACGGTTATATCCATTCGCAGCGAATCGTGGGTGACCTGCCAGTGGCTGCTGAGCATGCCGTAACAGGTGAGCAGATCGGCGCCGGCCGAATCGAGGCCTCCCCCGGGATTTGGGGCGATGCGGCTATGCCTGTACCCCGGTCCGTCCTCATAGGTGTCTATGCCTGCCACGACCCTGTACATCCAGTCGCCGATGGCGCCATAGGAATAATGGTTGAAGGAGTTCATGCCCGGCGTCTCGAAGGTGCTGTCCGGGCGAATGCCGTCCCAGCGCTCCCAGATCGTGGTTGCTCCCATCTTTACGGGGTAGAGCCATGAAGGGTAGGTGTCCTGCAGCAGCAGCCGGTAGGCCACGGGTGTATGCCCATAGCGGCTGAGCACGTGGCAGAGATAGGGCGTGCCGAGAAACCCGGTCGTGAGGTGATAGTTGTAATCCTGTATATTCTTCACGAGCCGGTCCGCCGCCTGTTTGCGCAATCCTTCCGGCAGCATATCGAACTGCAGTGCGAGCACATAGGCCGTTTGCGTACCGGAGACCAGCCGGCCGGCGGGGGTCATGTACTCGCGAAGGAAAGCATCCTTGATCTTCTTGAGCAGCACGCTGTAGGTGTCGACGTCTTCCATTTTGCCGAGTACGCGGGCAGCATTGATCAGTAATTGGGTCGAGTGCGCATAAAAACATTGCGCGATCAGGTATTTGTCGGTGACCGCGGAGCGGCCGTCGTTGTCGTCGAAGGGTCTGTAGAAGAGCCAGTCCCCAAAGTGAGAACCGGTATTCCAGAGGTTGTCCCTGGCCTGGCTGCGGATATAGTCCACCCAGGCTTTCATGCTCGGGTATTGTGTCGCCAGGACCTCCGTATCGCCATAGACGAGGTACACATTCCAGGGAATGATGGTAGCCACATCGGCCCAGCCGGCACTGGTGCCCTTACCCGTTACATTCGGGATGACGAAGGGGACTGCGCCATTGGCAAACTGGTCTGCCGCCAGGTCTTTCAGCCATTTGGAAAAGAAATTCTCTGTACCGCGGTTAAACGCAGCCGTTCTGGAAAAGACCTGCGCATCGCCGGTCCACCCCAGTCTTTCATCGCGCTGCGGGCAATCGGTGGGGATATCTAGAAAATTCCCCTGTTGTCCCCACTGGATATTATGCTGCAGCTGGTTGATCATGGCATTCGAACAGGAGAACTCGCCTGTTTTCGGCATGTCCGAATAGAGTGCGACCGCGGTGAAATCGTCCGGATCGATTCGGCCGTTCCATCCTTCGATGCGGATATAACGGAAACCATGGAACGTAAAATGCGGTTCGAATACCTCCTCGCCGCCTCCGCGGAGAATGAACAGGTCCTGTGCCTTTGCGGCGCGCAGGTTTTGCGTATAGAAATTACCGTATTTGTCGAGCACCTCGGCATGCGAGAGGCGGATACTGTCGCCGGCGCTGCCTTTTATTTTGACGATCACCCAGCCGGTGAGGTTTTGGCCGAAATCGATGACATGCTCGCCTTCGGGCGTCGTCAGCAGCCGCACGGCGTGGAAGGTTTCGTGTCTTTTTACCGGCTCATTTTCTGTCGCCACGAGATTGTTCATGGGGTAGGTGGCGGTGTTCGTGGCATACCAGCCCGAATCGTCATAGCCGGGAAGCGACCAGTCCTTTTTTTCCAGGCGGTGATCGATGGTCTCGCCGTCATAGATCTCGGATTGCAGCACTTCTCCCGTATTCGACCTCCAGCCGGGACCGGTGGCGATGATATCCGTTTGCCCATTCTTATAGTTGATGACCAGCTGCAACAGCAGCCCGCGTTTGTCGCCGTATACATTGTGCTGCCAGTTGAAGCCGATATAACCCCGGTACCAGCCGTTGCCCAGCAGGGCGCCAATGGCATTTTTTCCTTGTTTGAGCAAACCCGTGACATCATAGGCCTGGTATTGCAGCCGGTGGTTGTATGAGGTCCACCCGGGCGTAAATACCGCATCGCCGATGGTGTGGCCGTTCAGCTGCGCTTCGTATAGCCCATGGGCGGTGATATAGACGGTGGCGGAAGCGATGGAGCCCTTTGCGGTAAAGGCCGTGCGGAGGATAGGGCATGCGGCTGAATCCGGGACTGCCGGCTCGATCCAGACAGCCTTCCAGTCGGCGGGCGTCATCGGACCCATTTGCCAGAATGCCGTTGGGCTCCAGCCGGAGTTGCGTCCCTTGTTATCCCAGACCTTCACCTGCCAGAAATATTTTTCTTCCGGTCGGAGCGCGGGGCCGCCGTAAATGACCTGTGTGGACTGTTCGGAAGCGATCCTGCCCGATCTCCAGACCGGATCTTTGCCATTGGGGTGTGTGCCGACGCGCAGTTCATAGGCCGTCTGCAGGACATTTCGGTCCGAAGGAGGGACGGTCAGCTGCCAACTGAAGCGTGGCTGCCGGCTATCCAGACCAATGGGGTCCGGCTTGTTTTCGGTCAGCAGGTGCGAAACGCCCAGCTGGGCAAAGGCGGAAGGCGCGGACAGGAGCAGCGAAGACAGGAGCATCATCGTGATTCTCATGGCGATGGAGGTTGAGGTGACAAATATAAGGCACCGGCGGCTTTCGGCAGGGCGTTTGTATATTTGCCGGTATGTTCACCATCGACGCTCACCTGGACCTCTCTATGAATGCGCTGGAATGGAATCGCGATCTTACCCTGCCGGTCGCCGACATCCGCAAGCGGGAGCAAGGCCTGACCGATAAGCCCGACAGGGGCAAGGGAACGGTATCCCTGCCCGAGCTGCGGCGGGGAGACGTCGGGTTGGTGGTAGCCACCCAGATCGCCCGTTATGTGTCGCCTGACAATCCTCTTCCGGGTTGGCATTCGCCATGGCAGGCATGGGCGCAGACCCAGGGACAGCTGGCCTGGTACAAAGCCATGGAGGCCGCGGGAGAAATGGTGATGATAAAGGATTTACCGACGCTGGAAAAACATGTGCGGACATGGACGCGGGAAGGCAGCGGTCCGATCGGTTATATCCTGAGCCTGGAAGGTGCGGATTCGATCGTGTCGCCCGACTACCTGTACCGGGCATATGAATATGGTTTACGGGCGCTGGGGCCCGCGCATTATGGGCCGGGCCGGTATGCCAGCGGCACCGACAGTTCGGGGCATCTGAGCCCGATGGGCAAGATGTTGCTGAAAGAAATGGAGCGGCTTCGCATCATCCTGGATGCAACTCATCTTTGCGATGACGCCTTTTGGGATGCGATGGAGCTTTTCAATGGCCCGATATGGGCGAGCCATAACAATTGCCGGGCGCTGGTCGATCACAATCGTCAGTTCAGCGATGACATGATCCGGGCGCTTATTGCAAAGGGCGCCGTTATCGGCGGTGCGTTCGATGCCTGGATGCTGGTGCCCGGTTGGGAACGCGGGGTATCGCAACCCGCCGCGATGCAATGCGGCCTGGAAAAAGTGATCGATCATATCGATCACATCTGTCAACTAGCCGGCAATTCGCTGCACGCCGGTATCGGCACCGACCTGGACGGCGCATTCGGCAAAGAGCAATGTCCCTATGATATCGAAACGATCGCAGATATCCAGCTCCTGCCTCCCCTTCTGGAAAAGAAAGGATATAGCGTCGCCGACATCGGCAATATCATGCATGGCAACTGGCTCCGTTTTCTTCGCGAGGCCTGGAAGTGATCAATCTATTTTCTCCATTTTCAGACACACGGGTGCGGGAAGCCCGATCCGTTTGCCGGTATCCGTCAGCATGCCGGTTGCCGGGTCGATCCGGAACAGGACTACATTGTTGCCATTCTGATTGGCAACGAGCAGCCAACGTCCCGTGGGGTCGATCATGAAATTGCGCGGCGTTCTTCCCATGGTAGATTGAAAGCCTTTGCTTGTCAGACGCCCGGTGGCCGGATCGATGGAGAAGATAGCCAGGCTATTGGCATCGCCGCGGTTGGAGGCATAGAGGTATTTTCCACCGGGTGCGATATGGATATCCGCGCTGCCGATATCGCCCTTATAACCTACGGGATGAGTAGAGACATGCTGAAGGGGTGTAAATTTCCCATTGCTGTAATGAAATGCGTCCACGGTGCCGCCCAGTTCATCGATCACATAGGCGAAGGGTTTGCCGGGATAGAAACAGCTGTGACGGGGACCGACCCCCGGCTGCAGTTTTACCACTGAATCGGTGGCGGGTGTGAGGGGTCGATGTGTCGCGGTATAATCAAAACGCAGGACGGAAAGCTGATCCGTACCCAGATCGCACACAGCCAGGTATTTTTCATCCGGGGTGAGGATGGTGGAATGCACGTGCGCTTTTTCCTGTCTGGCTTTATTGGGGCCGTTGCCATAGCGTTGGACGACCTGTGTGGCGGGAGCCAGCGAACCGTCTGCCTTCACGGGTAATGCGGCGTAGCTGCCTCCGCTGTAGTTGGCAACCATCACCCATTTCCGGTGTTTGTCCACGGTGACATAGCAGGGATCGCTGCCCCCGCTGGCTTGTTTGTCCAGGAAGGCGAGACGTCCCGTCTTTTTGTCGAACGAGAAAGCGCTGACGTCTCCTGTGTTTCCTTGGTGCGTTTCGTTGACGGCATAGAGGAAATTGCCCTTCGGAGCCATCGCCAGGTAGGATGGATTATCGGTCATAATGGTGCTGACGGGCGTCAGGCTGCCGGCGGTTGCATCAAAACGGTAGACGTATATGCCTTTACTGCCATTTTTCCCCGCGGTACCTTCGGTATAAGTGCCGATAAAGAGGTAATACTGTTGGGTATAGCCGGAGATAGAAAGGAGCAGCAGGACTAAGAGATAGGTGAATCGCATAAGGTATACTGATATTTTGTGGTAAAATTAAGTACTTTTATTTCCTAAATCACTTTCAATCATGCGCATCATCCATTATCTTCCCGCCGCCCTGCTGGTGGGAATGATTGCCTGTAACAATGCAGGTGAGAAGACCTCTACCAGTGACACGACCAAGGCCGCTACCGCTGATACGATGGCCATGGCTCCAAAAGATTCCACTAAAGCGGCTGCCCCGATGCCGCCTGTTCCGGACGGGGCGAAGGTCTTTTTCAAAAATCTAAAAAACGGCGAAACCGTCAAGTCCCCGGTTAAAGTAGAGATGGGCGTCGAAGGTATGAAGCTGGATACGGCGGGTTCGATGGCGGCCGGAACGGGTCACCACCACCTGCTGATCGATGCGGGAGACAGCATTCCTGCCGGCGAGGTGGTCAGGAAGGATTCGACCCATCTGCATTTTGGCAAAGCGCAATCGAGTACGGAAGTTAAGCTGTCGCCGGGTAAACACGTCCTGACGCTCCAGTTTGCCGACGGGTTGCACAGGAGTTTCGGAAGCAAAATGGCCACGTCGATCACTGTAAATGTTAAATAAATCGCTGTCATAGGGGCCCCCGGCGAAGCCGGGGGCCTTTCCATAGGCAACCTGCGCAACGAAAAAGCCGTAGCTGTTGTCATAGAGTTGGAAAAAAGTGAATTATGACTAAAAGCCCTCGAAAATTACTAGCTGCAGTTGTTCCGTCCCTTTTACTTGTCCTCATCGGCGGTGCTGCTTGCACCAAGAGCAGCTCGTCGCTGACCATAAATCCGGTCAGCTATGTGAGCCTGATCAATGAAGCCACCTACACCGGTACCGCGAATGTTTATCTGAACGATACCCTCGTCACTGTACAGCAAGGGATCTCGGCGGGAACTTATTCTACGCGGTACGGCACGATCCGTCCCGGCACGTATGCCGTCAAATTCGTCAATGCATTGAACGACTCGCTCATGGGATCGATCCCGGGCGTCGCTTTCGATACGCTCAACTTCTACACGCTGATCGTCTGTAATCAGCCCGGCGGCGGAAGCGCGTCGCGGGCCTTCGAGGTATGGGACAATTTCAGCAGTATCTCCACCTCCAATACCAATTACCGGTTTTTCAATCTGTGCCCGGATTATCCGAGTGTGGATGTCTATCTGAACAATAATCTCGTTCAGTCGGGCCGTACGACGGCGGACAATGCCGGCAATCTAACCCTGAATGGCTTCCAGTCCGTCGCACCGGGAAATTATACGGTAACGGTGAAAATGGCGGGTACCGACAGCGTGGTCGCCACTGTCAATGCCGGAATGTTCCAGGGCGACGCCTATACCATCTTCCTGGGAGGGAATATAAAATCACACTCTACGCCCGTGCAAGTCAATGTCTTGCAAGCTGCATATTAAATAATGCTGGAAGCTGGCGCCCCCGTTGCATAGGAATCGACGGGCTCACAGGTGCAGATCAGGTTGCGGTCCCCATACGTATTGTTGACCCTGGCGATGCTCGGCCAGAACTTGTTTTCCCGCACATAGGGCAGGGGAAATGCCGCCAGCTCGCGCGAATAGGCATGGTTCCAGTTATCCGCGATGACGGTTTGCTGCGTATGCGGCGCATTTTTTAAAGCATTATCCGTTTTATCGGATCTGCCTTCTTCTATGGCGCGGATCTCGCCATGAATGGCGATCAGGGCATCACAGAAACGGTCCAGCTCGGCCTTGTCTTCGCTTTCCGTTGGTTCGATCATGATGGTGCCCGGAACGGGGAAGCTGAGGGTGGGCGCATGGAAGCCGTAATCCATCAGGCGTTTTGCGACATCTTCGGCCTCGATGCCTGCGGAAGTCTTGAAGGGGCGCAGGTCGACGATGAATTCATGGGCGCAGGTGCCATTGGCGCCGGTATAGAGGATCTTGTAGTATTTTTCCAGCCGGGCCTTCATGTAGTTGGCATTCAGGATGGCGTACTGGGTCGAAGCGGTCAGGCCTTCCGCGCCGAGCATTTTGATGTAGGCATAGCTGATGAGCAGGATGCTGGCCGAACCGAACGGCGCGGCCGAAACGGCCTGTTCGCCGGAGGCTTTCCTTATCTGTCCATTGGTTGCGGGGCGCAGCACGTTTTCCGCATGGCTGATATGTCCGGGGAGATATGGTTTCAGCTGTTCGGTCACGCAGATCGGTCCCATTCCGGGGCCGCCGCCGCCATGGGGAATGGCGAAGGTCTTGTGCAGATTGAGATGGCATACATCCGCCCCGATCACACCCGGACTGGTCAGCCCGACCTGCGCGTTCATATTGGCGCCATCCATATAGACCAGACCACCGTTTTCATGTATGATATTGCAGATATCCCGGATGCCTTCTTCGAAAACGCCATGGGTAGAAGGATAGGTAACCATGAGACCGGCCAGGCGGTCCTTGTACCCGACGGCTTTTTCCTTCAGATCGGCGACATCGATATGTCCTTCCTCGTCGCTCTTTACGACGACCACTTTCATGCCGGCCATGACGGCGCTGGCTGGATTGGTGCCATGGGCCGAGATAGGGATCAGCATGACATCGCGGTGCGAACCTCCGTGGGCGCTGTGGTAGGCGCGTATGGTCAGCAACCCGGCATATTCCCCCTGGGCTCCGCTATTGGGTTGCAGCGATGTGGCGGCAAAACCCGTGATCTCGCTGAGCCAGGATTCCAGGTCCGACAGGATAACCTGATAGCCTCTCCATTGGTCGGCGGGCGCGAAAGGATGCAGAGCGCCGAATTCCGGCCAGCTGACGGGGATCAGTTCCGTTGCGGCGTTCAGCTTCATCGTGCAGGACCCCAGCGAGATCATGGACGTATTGAGCGAGAGGTCTTTATTCTCCAGGCTTCTGAGATAGCGCATCATATTCGTTTCGGAATGATGGCTGTGGAATACCGGATGGGTAAGGAACTCCGAAACGCGCGTGACGGTGGAAGGGATGTTGACGAGGGTGTCGTCCAGATCGAAAGCGGCGGAGATGGTATCGGCGCCGGCGACATGCCCGAAGACCGAGAGGATGTCCATTACATTCTCCTGCGTCGTCGTTTCGTCCAGGCTGATTCCGATGGTCCCGCCGGAATAATGGAAATTTATCCCGCGGGCTTCCGCCTGATGCCGAATGGCCGTGGGATCGTTCACTTTGATCCGGATCGTATCGAAGAAGTATTCGTTGGTGTTGGCGTAGCCCAGCGTCCCGAGTTCGGTGGACAGCGTGCGGGTCAGCAGGCTTACCCGTTTGGCGATAAGCGTAAGGCCTTCGGGACCATGATAGACGGCATACATGGCTGCCATATTCGCCAACAGCGCCTGGGCCGTGCAGATGTTCGAGGTTGCTTTTTCGCGTTTGATATGCTGTTCGCGTGTCTGGAGCGCCATGCGAAGGGCCCGGTTGCCCTGTGCGTCGATGCTGATGCCGATGATGCGGCCGGGCATCGAACGTTTGAATTCGTCGCGTGCGGTAAAAAAGGCGGCATGCGGACCACCGAAGCCCATCGGTACGCCAAAACGCTGGGAAGAACCGACGGCGACATCGGCGCCTAATTCCCCGGGCGGCGTGAGCAGGGTGAGGGCGAGCAGATCGGTGGCCAGGACAACATAAGCGCCTGCTTCGTGGGCCTGCCGGATGAAATCGCGATAGTCGTGAACGGCGCCGTTGCTGTCGGGGTATTGCAGGATGGCTCCGAAATAGGAGGCGTCCAGGGTGGTTTTCCGGAAATCGCCGGTGACCATCTCGATTCCGATGGGCTGAGCCCGGGTGGTCAGGACGTCCTTCGTCTGTGCGAATACCTGCTGGTCGACGAAAAATTTTGGAGTGGTGATGTGCTCGTGGTCCCTGTTCTTGCTGTTGAAGAACATGGTCATGGCCTCTGCCGCGGCCGTGCCTTCGTCGAGGAGGGAAGCGTTGGCGATGGGCAGGGCTGTCAGGTCGGACACCATGGTCTGAAAGTTCAGCAGGCTTTCGAGGCGGCCCTGCGAGATCTCTGCCTGATAGGGCGTGTATTGCGTATACCAGCCCGGGTTCTCGAAAACATTGCGAAGGATGACGCTGGGTACGATGGTATCATAATAGCCCTGGCCGATGTAGGACTTGAAGACCTTGTTCATCGCGGCGATGGGCCGAAGCGAGGTGAGGTATTGATATTCGTTCAGCGGGCCGGGAATGTGCAGCGTTTTTTTGCTCCGGATAGAGGCAGGTATGGTCTTGTCGATCAGTTCATCCAGCGATCGTATCCCAATGGTTTTCAGCATGGCGGACTCTTGACGTTCGTCGGGACCGATATGCCGCGCCGCAAATTCATTTGCCTGTCGTTCGAATAGGTTCATAGATGTGATGTGAGGTTGACCGTTTGAAAAGATTGGCAAAGGTACGACGATGCGGGGAAAAATGAAAATGGAGTGCGGTGAGCGGGGCCCCGAATTTAGAAAAAACCGGAGAAGGCCCCCGAACGGCCGGAGGCCGTTCAAAGTCATAATGAAAGAAGGCCGTCCCTACTTTGATAAATTGTGACTGGCCTCCGGAAAGGGCGGAGCCCTTTCCCCAATCATAGGAAAGAGAAAATGGCCCCCCGACTTTGGAAAAAACCGGGGAAGGCCATTTTCTTAAAAACCCCTAAACCCTAAAAATTGAATGCTAAACTATTCGTGCTTTGGCATGAATGAATTACTACCACAAAATTACTGGTAAATCCTGAAACAGGCCTGCCGTGCAATTAAAACCGAATTAAAATGTCTGCGCCCGAGACGCATGGGTTGCAAAGTCCGGATATTCAGTGGTTTCGGCTTCCCTTAGCTGGTCGCTGGTGAGACGGCTGCCGTCATGGCTCCAGCCGGGCGGGCCGACCAGGTACTGCCATTTTTCTTTCCAACCGATGTCACGACGGGAAAGGTCTTTTCCGATGGCTTGCCATTCATGGAAGACGACGCCTGCCGGGCCAGGGTCCTCCAGCGGTTTGGTCAATCCATAGCGGAGGGGTTCATAATCTTCTACGGGAAGCTCGGGCTGGAAGGTGCCGAACAGCTGGTCCCAGATGATGAGGAACATGCCCATATTCCGGTCGAGGTATTTTGCATTGGACGCGTGATGGACCCGGTGATGCGAAGGTGTGACCAGGATATATTCCAGCCAGCCCAACTTGCCGATCAGCTCGGTGTGAACGAAAATGCCCCAGATCTGAGTGGCGGAATACATCAGGATGATGTCCAGCGGCCGGAAACCGAGCAGGGTCAGCGGGATAAAATAAATGAAACGATACAGCGGCTGGAAGACCGACGACCGGAAGCCGACCGTAAAGTTCATGTGCTGCGAAGAATGATGGGTGACATGCACCGCCCAGAATACCCGGATCTCATGATCCCAGCGATGCAGCCAGTAATAGACGAAGTCTTCGGCCAGCAACAGGAGCAGCCAATAGGAAAAGACATTGGTGATGGATATCCAGCGATGTTTGTAACAGCTAGTCAGGATCACGAGATAGACGGTGCGGAAAGACAGGTCGATGATGCCGTTGAGCACCATGAGGTAGATATTGGTCAGGGTGTCCCTCCATGTGTACGTCTTGTGTCGGCGGGAATCGTGGAGCGGTGCTGACCGGCGGTGGTGGTAATTACTGAGGAAGATCTCCACTCCGATGATGATAAGGTAAAGCGGGCTGCTGATCAGGATCAGTATTTGCTCTCTGAGGTTTTCCACATCGTAAAAGTAAACCAAATAATGCACCTTTGCAGCAGGGCGGGTTGTTAAACAGGTGTAAAGACCGGAAAGGCCCCGCCCGTACATACACGCATGAGCGATTTATTAAATAACTGGGAAAAAAAGGCCGCCGAACGGCAAAAGGTATACAAGCGCTGGCTGGAGAAGGCCGGTCGGGCGCCTATGCGGAACCGTGTGCTGGAACAACAGCCTGCCGCGCATGAAGAGGCGTTCCGGAAAGTCGATTGTCTGCAGTGCGCCAACTGCTGCAAGCGCTATTCGCCGCGGTTCAAGACTCCCGATATAAAGCGTATCTCCCGTCATCTCCGGTTAAAGGAAAGCGAATTCATCGACCGGTATCTTCGGATCGATGAGGACGGCGATTATGTGGTCCGCTCGACCCCGTGTCCTTTTTTGGGTACAGACAATTACTGCGCCATCTATGAAGTGCGGCCATCGGATTGCGAGCGGTTTCCGTATACGGATGAAGACGTGCTCGTGAAGCGGGCGGCGCTGACGCTCAAGAATTCGACATTTTGTCCCATTGTTTATGTGGTGCTGGAGCGGTTGATGGACGCAGTGCCTTAATATTCCATTTTTCGCAGGCTGGGTGCCGTCAGCCAGGTGACGACGACCACACCGATGGTCATGCAACCGCCGAAGACGACGGAGGGGATGACGCCCATGAGACGGGCCATCACGCCGCTTTCAAACTGGCCGAGCTCGTTGCTGGAATTGATGAACATCGAATTGACGGCGGACACGCGTCCCCGCATGGGGTCCGGGGTCTTCACCTGTACGATGGTGCCGCGGATCACGACACTGATGCCGTCCAGCATTCCGCTGCACAGCAGCGCGATGTAGGAAAGCAGGAAGATCCTGGACAGGCCGAAGACGATGATGCAGGCGCCGAACCCGGCTACGGCATAGAGGAGCCTGTAACCCTGCCGCCGGTGCAATGGCCGTATCGTGAGGGCCATGATCATGATGATGGAGCCGATATCCGAAGCGGCGTTGAGCCATCCGAAACCGATGGGCCCGACTTTCAGGATGTCTTTTGCATAGACCGGGATCATGGCTACGGCGCCGCCGAAAAGAACGGCAAAAAGATCGAGGGACACTGCGCCCAGGACTTCTTTGGTATGATAAACGAAGCTCAATCCTTCTCTTATGCTTTCCCAGGTGCGTTTTTCCCCGGCGGCCATGATCGGTTTCGGCGAAATGGAGAACAGGAAGAACCAGGCGATGGTCACATACAGGCCGACCACGCCGAAGCAAAACAGGTAGTTGGTGTGCGCGATGAGGAAACCGGCAGTGGCATGACCCGTTACCGACGCGAAAAGAAAGGCGCTGGTGTTCAACGTGACGGCGGCGGGCAGTTTTTCTTTCGGCACGATCTGGGCGATAATGGCCGAAAGGGCGGGACCCGCAAAAGCGCGGATAACGCCCGTGCAAAAGATGACGGTATAGGTCAGCCACTGGATCCAGTGGTTTTGCAAGGAGCGCATCAGGGGGCCGAAGGACAGTGCCAGCAGACCGATGACACAAAGCAGGTAAGCCGTTGTGGTACGCAGCAGGAGCGCGCGTTTATCGCTTTTATCGATGACATGGCCGGCATACAGCGCCAGACAGAATGCGGGAAGGAACTCGGAAAGCCCGATGAGGCCGATGGCGAAAGGGTTTCGCGTGATCTCGTAGATGCGCCAGCCGACGATGGTGGTCACCATCCTGAGCGCCATCACGTAAAAGAAGCGGGTGAGGATAAAGTTCCGGTATTCCCTGATACCTAATATTTCCAGAGCAGTCAGCTTTCGTTCGTCTGTCATGTTCGCTATGGTAAGGTTAAATAGTGTTGTCCTTCGCTATGGGGCTCTTCGAGGGCATCGAGGATCACCTTCAGATGGCGTTCATTTCCCAAAAAATCGGCGTTGGTGACATCGACGAAGAGCGTCCGGACATTGTGCTGCCGGATATATTGCGTATAGGTCTCCTGGATACGGAACAGGTAGTCGTCGGGTATGGCCTGTTCGTAGGGCCGGTTGCGTTTGCGGATATTGGCCTGCAGCTTCGATACCGGCGCGTGGAGGTAGATCAACAGCTGCGGATGTACGATCTGCGCATGCAGGATCTCGAAGAATTTCTGGTACAGGCGGAATTCCTGTTCCGGCAGATTGACGCGCGCGAAGAGGAGACATTTGGTGAACAGGTAGTCGGAGATGGTCAGTGTCTGGAAGAGATCGCCGGCCTGGACGAGGTCCTTCATTTGCTTGTATCGTTCGGCCATGAAGAACAGTTCCAGCGGAAAAGCGTATTGCGCCGGGTTCTGATAGAACCTGGGAAGAAAAGGGTTATCGGCAAACTGCTCGAGGATCAGACGCGCGTTGAATTTTCTTGCCAGCAGGTGCGCAAGTGTCGTTTTTCCTGCACCGATATTGCCTTCAATGGTAATAAATTGATCCTTCATGCGCGGGGTTTTGATTCTAGCCGTTTTACGTCCAGCGGATCGGTACATGCCTGCAGTAATTCCTGTACCGAAAGACCGAGGATGGGATGGATATAGAAAGACGCGATCTCGTTCATCGGCTCCAGGACGAAACGCCTGTTGGGGATTTCCGGGTGCGGAATGATCAGGCCGGGTTCACGAAGGATCGCATCGTTAAAAAAGAGCATATCAATATCGATCGAACGCGGGCCGTATTTTTCGGTTCGTTTACGTCCCATTCTTTCTTCGATGCCGAGCAGTATGCTCATCAGCGGGGCCGCGTCGCGTGCCGTCTCGACTTGCAGGGCCTGATTCAGGAACCAGCGTTGATCCGGATTGCCCCATGGGGCTGTCTCGTACAGCGAAGAGGCCTTTCGGATCGGGCCCGCTGCTGTCCTAATATGGGTTCTTGCTTCATCGAGGCGGGCTTCCCGGTCTCCTTCGTTGCCACCTATCAATAAATAGGAGATGTTCATAGATTCCTTACATTCGGGGGCCCAAATATCTTTAATTTTGGCACTCTCAGATAATTAATTATTGCACATGCGAGGATTCTTCAAATCATTTTTTGCCGCTCTGCTTGCGCTGACGGTATTTACCGTGATCGCCGTCCTTTTGCTGTTGACCATCGTCGGCGGTCTGTTGTCGCCGGGAAGGCCTGACATCGGGCACAAGGGTGTGCTGGTCGTCGATCTGGATCAGAGCTATAAAGAACAGGTGCAGGACAATCCGCTGTCCGATCTCGGATCGGAAGATCAATATGATATACCCGGCGTCTACGATGTGGTCAGGCTGATCCGTCACGCCTCCCGCGACTCTTCCATCCGGGGCGTCTATCTTAAATGCAACGGCGACCCTAATGGGTTCGCCACGAATGAAGAGATCCGGATCGCGTTGGTCAATTTCAGGAAAAGCGGAAAATTCGTGTATGCGTATGGGGAAGGCATCTCGCAAAAGGCCTATTATGTCGCCAGCATGGCGGATAGGATCTACTGCAACCCCAAGGGCGAAGTGGAATGGAAGGGTTTCTCCGCCGCCACGTTATATCTGAAGGGGGCATTGCAGAAACTGGAGATCGATCCGCAGATCTTTTACGCCGGCAAGTTCAAGAGCGCGACAGAGCCGCTGCGGGAAGACCATATGACGGACGCCAACCGGCTGCAGCTGACCCAGCTGCTCAACGATTTTTATAACCGGCTGCTGATCACCACGGCGGAGAGCAGGGAACTGGATACCGCGGTGCTGCGCAAATGCGCCAATGAGCACCTGATCGTGCGCGCGGGAGATGCGTTACAATACAAGTTGATCGACGGGCTGAAATACGATGACGAGGTCAAGGATGATATCCGGGCGAAGCTGGGGATCGACGCGCGGGGCTGGATCAATTTCGTCCCGCTGGGCAAATATGCCAAAGGCGTCGATTACAAGGCCGTTGGAAAAGACAAGATCTCGCTGATCTATGCGGAAGGAGACGTGGTCGACGGGAAGGGTGAGCGCGATGAGATAGGCGCGGACACCTATCGGTGGCTGATCCGCAAGGCCCGGTTCGACAAGGATGTAAAAGCCATCGTTATCCGTGTCAACTCGGGTGGCGGAAGCTCGCTGGCGAGCGAGGATATCTGGCGCGAAGTTACGCTGGCGAAAAAGAGCAAACCCGTGATCGTCAGCTTTGGAGATGTGGCCGCCTCGGGCGCCTATTACCTTTCCTGCAACGCCGACAGCATTTTTGCTTTACCGGGGACTATAACGGGGTCGATCGGGGTCTTTACCATCATCCCGAATTTTCAGTCCTTTTTCAAGAACAAACTGGGCGTCACCTTTGACGGCGTGAAGACTGCGCCGGAAGCGGACCTGCTTTCGACGACCCGGCCGATGACCTCCGGCGAACGGTCGCTTGTTCAAAATATGGTGGATACGATCTACAACACGTTCAAGTTCAGGGTTGCCACCGGCCGCAGAAAAGAGATGGGTTATGTGGACAGCATAGCGCAGGGCCGTATCTGGTCCGGCAGTATCGGCACCGGTCTCGGTCTTGTCGACCGGATCGGAACCCTGCAGGATGCCGTGGATTGTGCTGCCCGCATGTCCGGCACCGGCGATTACCGCCTGGTGGAATACCCGGAACCTAAGAGTTTCCTGGACCGGCTTTTGGGAACCTACAAACGGAGCACCAACATGAAGGCTGCGGTCCGGCAGGAGATAGGAGAGGAGGGATATCGCAGCTGGATCACCCTCAAAAAACTACGGAGCATGATCGGCATTACCGAAACAAAACTCCCGTTCGATCTGACGATAGAATAAAACAGAATCACATTCCGGAATGGCAACTAACTACAGCCAGCTGAGAGGGATGCTGGCCATCGCTAAAGGCAGTTTCATAGCAATATTGCGAAATCCATCGGCCGTAGCTTTCAGCTTTGGGTTTCCCCTCGTCTTCATTTTGGTGTTCGGTTTCATCGGTGGAAGCGGGCCTTCGGTATCCGTGGCGCTGGCCAACCCGCGGGATTCGGCGACCTGGGTCATCGGGACGCTGTTGAAAAATCCGATGGTGCGACTGTCCAACCACCATAACAAAGACAGTATCCGAAGTGATCTCCAAAGGGGAAGGATCGCGGCGATCATCTCGCTTGATTCGACGCGCTCGCCGGCAGGATTGACGCAATACACCGTGCATACGCAGACCTCTTCCGCCAGTGGCGACAAATATCCGATCCTGAAGCTGGCGCTGGCGCAGGTGTTCGAGTCGGCGGTGGAACGGAGCATGTCGGGTCCGTATGCGCAATACCGGCCGCTGGTGATCGACGAGCTGCCGCTGATCCCGGGTCGCGCCTATTCCATAATCGATTTCATCCTTCCGGGAATGCTGGGTTTTTCGCTGCTGAGCGCGGCTGTTTTCGGAGTCGCCTTCCTGTTCTTCAGTCTCCGGTCGCAGCTGGTTTTGAAAAGATATTATGCCACCCCGATCGGCAAGCGGTATATCGTATTGGGTGAAGGGTTGGCCCGGGTCGTATTTCAGCTGATCACCGCGATCGTCATCATCGGGATCGGCAAGATCGGGTTTCATTTCACCCTGGTGCATGGCTGGATCACCTTCGTGGAACTGCTGGTGCTAAGCCTGATAGGACTGATCGTCTTCATGGGGTTCGGCTTTATTATCAGCAGCGTCGCGAAGAGCGAAAGTACGATCCCGCCGTTTGCGAACGTTATTACCCTTCCCCAGTTCCTGCTCGGCGGCACCTTTTTTTCAACCGATGTTTTTCCCAAATGGTTGCAGCGTATCTGCGAGATATTGCCGCTGAAACAGCTGAACGATGCATTGCGGAATGTGGCCTTCGAAGGAGCGCATCTGACCGATTGCTGGAAGCAGCTGGGTATCCTGGTTATCTGGGGCATACTGACCTACGCGGTTGCCGTCCGGGTCTTCAAGTGGGAATAAAACGGGTTTTGGCCTATGCGGTACATCAGATTTTTTATCATTAGCCTGACCAGTATCTTTTTGGTGCTGACGGGGCTTTCGTTGTTATTTCCGTCCCATTTGCGCGTGTCGAGGGTGGTCAATGTAGCGGCTCCCCGGGACCGGGTGCTGGCGGCGGTGGGCGATCTGCGCGCCTGGTCCGAATGGAATGAATTCGTTCGCTCCACGCCGTTGACGCATAGGACCTGGTCAGTTCCTTCGGCAGGACCGGGAGCGCAGATGTCGTCAGATCAGATGACGATCACCGAGACGGCGGCGGACAGCGATGGGATAACGCTGGAGTGGGATCTGAAAGGAGGGCGGCGGTATGCAGGCGGCATTGCGGTGGGTAAGGTGAACCCGGACAGCCTGACCGTCCAATGGTGGTTCGAGCTGAATTTGCGCTGGTATCCCTGGGAAAAACTGGGCGTCTTCGTTTACGACCGAAAGCTGGGGCCTGTTATGGAGGAATCTTTGGATAGCCTGAAGCGTTATGTGGAAAATTCCCGTTAACTTTAATCTCCCAAACGTCATATCAAAAAAATCACCAATATGCGAGTATCACACGCGATTCTAACCTTGTTTGCAGTGGTGCTGGCCGGAACTGCCGGTTATGCGCAGCCCAGTCACCCGAAAAGCCCCCATGATACGCTCAGGGCGAAAGACATCACGATCACCTATGGCCGGCCTTATAAAAAGGGAAGGGAGATATTCGGTAAGCTGGAGCCCTATGGCAAAGTCTATCGTTGCGGCGCCGATGAAGCTACGCAGATCACATTCGCCAAAGACGTCACCTTTGGCGGCAAGCCCGTGAAGGCAGGGACCTATACTTTCTGCGCCATCCCCAATGAAAAGGAGTGGACGGTCATTCTCAACTCGAAGCTCGGCCAGTGGGGCGCATTCAGCTATGATAAATACAAAGACCAGGACGTCGTGCACGTGAATGTGCCGGTGATCACGCTGTCCAAGCCGGTCGAGCAGTTGACTTTCGCCGTCAGGAACGGCAAGGTCTCGATGGCATGGGACACGGTGGAGATAGAGGTTCCCGTCAAGATGTAACGAATCTAACGACCGTCCATAGGACGAGCCGGCTCCGCCGGCCTGGACGCGGCATAACGCATAACGCATTGGACCAGGAATTCATACACCTGGTCCATTTCTTTTTCGGTGATACAGTAAGGCGGCATGAAATAGATGGTATTGCCGAGCGGTCGCAAATAGATGCCTGCGTCGAGCGCTTCGCGGGTGATGGATGGTCCGATCGCGTTCATGTACCCATCGTCGCCCGTGCCGATCTCGAAAGCCAGGACGGTGCCCATCGAACGCGGGTTGCGGACGAGGGGATAGTGACGGATCTCCTCCAGGAAAGCGCGGTGCCGTGCGGCTATCCTGTGAATCCGGGGCAGGCAATCTTCTTTCAGCAACAGATCGAGACTGGCCAGTGCGGCCGAACAGGCGATGGGATTGGCTGTAAAGGAATGGCCATGAAAGAGCGTCTTGCGTTTGTCATCGCTTAGAAAGGCATCGAATATACGGCTGGTCGTCGCCGTTACACCCAGCGCCATCGACCCACCCGTCAGCCCCTTGCTGAGACAAATGATCTCCGACCGGTGTCGCAGGTATTCGCCGGCGAAAAATCGTCCCGTCCTGCCGAAACCGGTCAACACCTCATCGGCGATCGCGAGGATGCCCTGCTTTGTGGTTTCTTCGAGCAAACGGTCGAGTGAAGCCGCATCGTACATCAGCATACCGCCCGCGCCCTGCAACAGCGGCTCATAGATGATACAGGCGAACGCCGGCCCTTCGCTTTTTATGCAGGAAAGCAGGCTTTCGATGTTATGGGGGGAAGGCGTGTCGATAAAGACGACGTCGAACAGGTAATCGCGGAAGGCGTCGGTGAATACGCTTCGTTCGCTGACGCTCATGGCGCCGAACGTGTCTCCATGATAGGAATGGCGGAAGGCAAGGACCTTGCGTCGGGGCATGTCCCGGTTGCGCCAGAACTGGATGGCCATTTTAATGGCGACTTCGACCGCAGTGGACCCGTTGTCAGAATAGAAGACGCGGGAGAAGTCGCCGGGCAGCAGGGGCAGCAACCGTTCGGCGAGCGTTACGGCGGGTTCGTGGGTGAACCCGGTAAAAATGACATGTTCGAGACGGAGGGCCTGCCGGTAGATGCTTTCCGCTATATGCGGGTGCGCATGTCCATGAATATTCACCCACCAGCTGCTGATCGCATCGATATAACCCTTTCCCTGGTCGTCGAATAACCAGCTATCTTTACCTTTCGTTATGGGGATGGGTGGAAGCCACCCCTTATGCTGGGTATAGGGATGCCAGATCGTTTGCCGGTCGCGGTCCGTGAGTGAAGTTGTCATGGTGCAGGTGAGTTGCGGCGTGTAAAGATAAGGACGGATTGAGATACGGCGGAAAAAAGGGCCCGGGGTGCAACGAATGGAGCGTTTTCATTGTCAACCAGTTCAATATAGGAAAATGGATCATTACCAGTTGGTCAGAGACTGTCTCAGGGGGGATGGAGCCGCTCAAAAGCGGCTTTATGAGCAGTTCGCCGGCTCCATGCTGGGGGTCTGTTATCGCTATACCAAGTCCCTGGTGGATGCGGAAGATGTGCTGCAAGATGGGTTCATAATGGTTTTCAGGAATTTACATCAATTCAATTTTGCCGGAGAGCTGGGCGGATGGATTCGGAGGATCATGGTCAATACGGCGATCAATTATCTCAAGAAGAATAGCCGGTATCAGACAGATCTGTTGTTCACGGATGGGGTCCTGCATCCGGTGTCCGACGACGACCCGGAAGTCTCGCTGAGCACGAAGGAACTGGCCGAGCTGATCAGGCAGCTGCCGCCGGGATATCAGACGATCTTCAATCTGCATGCTGTCGAAGGTTACAGTCATGTGGAGATCGGAAAGATATTGGGAATCAAGGAAGGTACTTCGCGGAGCCAGTATGCGCGGGCGAGGTCCTTGCTTATCGGCTGGATAAACAAATTTGCGGCTGCAAAAAAAAATGAATCGACCTATGTACGACGCTAAATTTGAGAATGCAGTTCAGCGGAAGATGGAGGAGCTGGAGTTCCGTCCCTCGGAGTCGGTATGGGTGAATATTGAAAAAGCCGTCGCCGGGAAGCGTCGCCGGCGGGCTATACCCTTCTTCTGGCGTTTAGTTGTGCCGGCCGTGTTGCTGACGGCGGCTGCGGGAGCTTATTTTTTTGGAGAAAAGTCGGGGAAGAAGACCGTTGCGGAACCCGTGGCGGTGCGCAGCCAATCGGAATCGGGGGGTGTACCGAAGACCGGCGCCGGCGCAAAGGGCGTCGATGCTACGAGAGACGGCGGGATAAAGGGCGATGTCGGGAGGGCTGTCGCGAGGGCCGACCACAGGAATAGAGATGTCGTGAAAAACGCCGCCAGGATGGCTGACGGGGAAAAGACCGACAGCCGGGTCGCTGAAGAAGGTGCAGACAAGCTCGTCGAAACGCGCGATGCGGCGCAGCGCCCGCGTCTGGCGGCCTGGTTATTCCGGCCCGGGCTGGAAGATCAACGGTTGGCCCATCACGTTAGAGCGGCCGCGCTTTCGGCCGAAAGGGGCATGGTCAGGCTGAGCGAGCTTTCGCGGCCGAAAAGGCCATGGGAAGCGGGTTTTGTCGCGGGAGGCGGGGTCGACCGTCTCAACCGGCTGGATGCCAGCCATGCGAATACCGCGGTCTCGTATTCGGCGGCGTCGTTCTATAGCCTCAACCAGTCGGCGGTGAGCAAGAATTATATTTCGGATGTCCGGCCGGATGCATCCTTTTATGCCGGCGTGTATTTGCAGAAAGCCGTTTCGGCGCGCTGGACCTTCAACACGGGTGTGGATCTTCATTATTACTCCGTTCGCATGAGTGTCGGACAGCAGCTGAACACGTATGTTCCCGCCTCGGCCACGCTGCTGGCGCCGGTCGCCTTTGCCGCGGCGCCCCAGACGGTGTATACCGTCGGCAACCAGCAGACCTATACCAATCGCTATTACATGCTGCAGCTGCCGGTCGCGATGCAATACCGGATCAACTGGAACCGGATGCTGCCGATGTTCCTCGAAGGAGGCGCCTCGGTCTCCAGGCTGATGGGGTCCAATGCGTTATTCTACAATCCCTCATCAGGGTTATACCTGAAGAGCGACAACATCCTCAACAAGACCCAGATCGATCTTTCTTCCTCGCTGCTGGTCGGACTTCCCTTCCATGGGGTCCGTATCCAGGCGGGACCGCAGGTGCAATATGGGCTCACCCCGCTGCTCAATAGCCAGGGACTGGGGGACCAGCATTTCCTTTATACCGGCATCCGGCTGGTTGTATTGCCCGGCAGGAAATAATAGGATGCTCCTGCTGCGTGATGCCACGCGCCAGCTCACTTTCCCCGGAGGAATCGCAGGTTGCGTCGCAGACCTGCCCATTTGGCCCGCTTGATCGCCGAATGGCGGAATATCTCCCTGAATTTTTCCTCTGTCAGTTCCTCCCAGTCAGCGGTCCTGAAATTCAGGATAGCGGGCAGCGGCGTAAAGGCCGGTTCGGTGGCTGGTTTTGCAAATCTGTTCCAGGGACATACGTCCTGGCAGGTATCGCAACCGAAAACCCAATTGTCGAAGCGGTCCTTCATGGCATCGGGGATCAGCTGGTCTTTCAGCTCGATCGTAAAATAGGAAATGCATTTGCTGCCGTCCACGACCCGGTCTTCTGAAATGGCCTCCGTGGGACAGGCGTCGATGCAGCGGCGGCAGGTGCCGCAAAAGTCGCCGGAAAAAGGAGCGTCGTATTCCAGCGGGACATCGACGATCAGCGTGGCGATGAAGCAGAAGGAGCCGATCTGCCGGTTGAGCAGATTGCCGTTCTTTCCGATCCAGCCCAGCCCGCTTTTGACGGCCCAGCTCCGTTCGAGCACGGGAGCGCTGTCGATGAAACCTCGTCCGTCGATGTCGCCGATGACCGACCGCATTTTCTGCAGCAGATGATTAAGCCTGGACCGGATCACCTCGTGATAGTCGTCGCCATATGCGTATTTGGCAACGCGGGGCGCCCCGGACGGCTGTTGGTGCGAAGGAAAATAATTCATGAGCAGCGTTATCACGGATTGAGCGCCGGGAACCAGTTTCGTGGGATCGATCCGCAGGTCGAAATGATGTTCCATATAGCGCATTGTGCCCTGCATCCCTTTGCCGAGCCAGTCTTCCAGTCGCCGGGCATCTTCATCGAGACGCACCGCCCGGGCGATGCCACAGTGATCGAACCCCAGTTCGCTGCTCCAGTTTTTGATCAGATATGTAAGATCGGTTTTGTTCAGATGTTATTATTTTGCCCTGGTGGGGTGTTGTGTTTTTGGGTAATTTGTCTATCTTGGCGGAGTAATTACCCTAACCTCTGCTATGACAAGCCGTATATCGATTGCACTCTCTGCAATAATCCTATGCCTGTGTCTGACCGCATTGACCTCCAATGCGCAGGACAAAGCTAAGATTAGCTTTGCAAAGATAACTCCCGCGGATTTTATTCTTCCCAACACGCCGATCATCGACAGTAATGCCAATGCGGTCATTCTTTCCGACAGGGGGGAAGTGCATTATATTGGGAATAAGAACGGCTGGTTCTCGTATGTGTACACCAACCTGACGCGTATAAAGATTCTCAACCGAAAGGGTATCGATCTGGCCACAGTGAAGGTCACGTTGCTCGGACAGGACGAGCAGGCGGAACAGCTGAAAATGGTTTACGGGGCGACGTACAACCTGGAGAACGGGCAGATCGTCCGGGTCCAGCTCGATTCGAAAGGGGTCTTTCGGGACAAACTGGATAAAGAGCGAACACAGGTGAAATTCTCGCTGCCGGCCGTAAAAGAAGGATCGATCGTCGAATACGGTTATACCATCGCGGCGGACTATTGGTGGCATTTGCCCTCCTGGGACTTCCAATGGGTGGATTATCCCTGTTTGTACAGCGAGTACCAGGTCGAAATTCCCCAGACCCTATCCTTTGTGCAGATGAAACAGGGGGTGCATGGCTATGCGGTCGACCAGGGGTCCACCGGCAATTCCAGTTACAGGGTCATGCAAGGCGATAAAGCGGACGCGGTAGGGGAAGGTGCGGAATTCTTCTCGGTTGGTACCGTGAAACATGACTGGGTCATGAAGGATGTACCTGCGTTCGGCGATGAGGAATATTTGACGACGGCTAAAAATTACATCGACAAGATCGATTTTCAGCTGGAAGGAACCTACGATGGAGATCGGTTTGACAAATATAACAATTCGTGGGCCCAGGCTACCGACAAACTGTTGAAGAGAGACGATTTCGGTGCGGCCCTGGATCAGAATGACCTGAATGTCGACGAATTGGCTGGCAAGATCGCGGCTGGTGGCGGCGGCAGGCTGGCGCAGGCAAAGGCGATCTACAATTACGTCAGCCATCATTTCACCTGTACGGATCACTATGACATGTACATCAGGACCTCCCTGGAGGATGTGATTAAGAATAACAGCGGCACGGTAGGCGATATCAATCTGCTGCTCATCGCGTTGCTCCGGAAAAAGGGTTACCAGGCCGACCCGGTCGTGCTCAGCACGCGGGAGTTCGGATTCAACCTGGCCAACTATCCTTTATTGCAGAAGCTGAATTATGTTATCGTCAGATTAAGCTTGGACGGAAAGGCATATTATCTCGACGCCGCGCAACCTCAGCTGGGGTTCGGCCGTCTGGATGACAACTGTTATAACGGTCACGCCCGGATCATCAGTAACCGCGACTCCGGCTCGGTCTATTTCGATGCCGATTCATTGAAAGAAACCCGGTTCACGATGGTTATGGTCAACGCCACGGATAAAGGATTGGAAGGCACCTGGCAATCGACGCTGGGATTGGACCAGTCATACAAAGTACGCAGGGAGATCAGGGAGCATGGGCAACAGCAATACTTCAAAGATATCCAGACGCGGTATGGCGACGACATGCAGATCAGCAACGGCGGCATCGACTCGCTGGATAACCTGGAAGAGCCGGCCAAGGTGCATTATGATTTTACATTGAAACAGCAGCCGGACGCATCGGTGCTCTATCTTACTCCGGTGATCGGGGACGGTTGGAGAAAAAATCCTTTCGAAGCGGCGGAGCGAAAATACCCGGTCGAGCTGCCTTATGCCATGGATGAGACGTACATCTTTTCATTAGAGATACCGGATGGCTATGCGGTGGACGAGCGGCCCAAATCGGCGAGGGTTACATTGAACGGCGACAAGGGGCAATTCGAATACCTGATCAGCCAGCAGGACAACCTGCTGCAGATGCGATGCCGGCTGAGGTTGAACAAGGCGTGGTTTTCCGCGGCCGATTATTCCAGCCTACGCGATTTCTTTGGCGATGTCGTGAAAAAAGAGGCCGAGCCCATTGTTTTGAAAAAGAAATGAACGCTATGATGAGCATCCGAATCCCAATAGTATCCATAGCAGCTGTTGTATCCTCCTGGCTGGTCGCGCTACCATGTTTTGCCCAGGACAAAGCTAAGATTAGCTTTGCAAAGATAACTCCAGCGGATTTTATTCTTCCCAACACGCCGATCATCGACAGTAATGCCAGCGCAGTCGTCCTTTCGGACCGGGGAGAGGTGCACTATATCGGGAATAAGAGCGGATGGTTCTCGTATGTGTACACCCGGCAAACGAGGATAAAGATCCTCGACAATAAAGCGATCGATCTGGCGACCGTTAAAGTGCATCTTTACGGTCGCGAAGAACGCATGGAGAAGCTGACCGGTGTCGTAGCGAACACGTTCAACCTGGAGAACGGGCAGATCGTGCAGACAAGGCTTGACCCGAAGGATATTTTCGAAGACCGGTTGGATAAAGAGCGTACGGAATTAAAATTCTCGCTTCCGGCCGCCAAGACAGGATCCATTATCGAATACCAGTATACGGTAACATCCGAGTACTCGGACTTTTTGCCTTCCTGGGAATTTCAGTGGGAGAAATTTCCCTGTCTGTTCAGCGAATACCAGGTCGAAATACCGCAAACACTCTCCTTCGTTCTGGTCCGCCAGGGCGTACATGCCTACGCCGTCGATAAGGGAAGTACAGGACACGCCAATTATAGCGTGCAGGAACTGCCCGGCGAATCGCTGAGCATGGTTCCCATGGAAAATCGTGGGCTGACCGTATCGGCCGTAACCATCAAACACGACTGGGTCATGAAGGACGTCCCGGCATTCGGCTCCGAGCCCTTTCTGACCACTCCCGATAACTACCTGGATAAGATCGATTTCCAGTTGTCGGCGACCTACAATGGAGAGGAAACCACTAAGCATACGAACACCTGGGCCAAGGCGACGGAGGAATTGTTGAAACGAGATGACTTCGGGGCGGCGCTGGAGCAGGAATCGCCGGATGTAGCGACATTGGCAGACAAGATCAACGCGGACGGTGTGGACAGGCTCGCAACGGCGAGGGCCGTCTATTATTATGTCAGCCATCACTTCACCTGTACCAACCATTACGACAAATATATAAAGTCGAATTTTGTGGATGTCATCCGGAAAAATAGCGGAACGGTCGGCGACATCAACCTCCTGTTGATTGCGTTGCTGAAGAAAAAAGGGTTCCGGGCGGACCCGGTACTGCTAAGCACCAGAGAATACGGGTTCAGTCTCGCATCCTATCCGATGCTTCGGCGAATGAACTATGTCATTGCCCGTCTTGTAGTGGACGGCAAGGTCTATTATATCGACGCAGCGCATCCGGAGCTGGGATTCGGCCAACTGGCCGGGGAATGTTATAATGGCCCCGCGCGTATCATCAGCAAAGAGGACTCCGGATCGGTCTATTTCGAGGCCGATTCGCTAAAGGAACGAAGCACTACCCTGGTCATGCTAAGCAGCACGGAAAAGGGGCTGGAAGGAAGCTGGCAATCGACGCTGGGCACCCAACAATCGTACCAGGCGCGGAAGGAGGTCCGCGAGCATGGGCAGCAGCAATTCTTCAAGGATATTCAGACGCGTTATGGCGATGATATCGAGATCAGCAATGGGGGAATCGACTCGCTCGGCATGCCGGAACAGCCCGTCAAAGTTCATTATGACTTTACGCTCAAACAGCAACCCAACGCATCGGTCATTTATCTCAGCCCACTGGTCGGCGACGGTTGGCGGAAGAACCCTTTCGAGGCCGCCGAAAGGAAATATCCGGTCGAGCTTCCATATACCATGGATGAGACCTACATCCTTTCGATGGATATCCCCGATGGCTATGCGGTGGACGAGCTCCCCAAATCGGCGAGGGTTATGCTGAATGGCGACCAGGGGCAGTTCGAGTATCTCATCAGTCCACAAGGAAGCCAGATACAGATGCGATGCCGGCTTCGGCTGAACAAGGCCTGGTTCCCCGCGTCCGATTACTCCAGCCTCCGCGACTTCTTTTCCTACATCGTAAAAAAGGAGGCCGAGCCCATCGTTTTGAAAAAGAAATGAACCCCTACTAACCACTATAATTCTAACTACCATGAACCGCGTTCGAAAACGATTTTTTTTAGCTGTCTGCTGTTCGGTGCTTTTGTCGGGTCTCCGCGCGCAGGACAAACAGGATAAGCTGCCTGTCAAATTCGGGAAGGTGACGCCCGATGATTTCAAGGTTTCCGCACCCCCTACGGATTCGGCGGCCGGCGCGGTCGTCATCGCGGATTATGGGGTCAGCACCTTCGAAGGCAGCAACAGGGGCTGGTTCAACATCGTCTACAAACATTCGCGGCGGATCAGGATATTGAAACGAAGCGCATTCGACGCCGCAACGGTTACGATACCCTTGTATGTTCAGGGTAGCGAAGAGGAAAAGGTGGAAGGGCTGAAGGCGATCACCTACAACCTGGAGGACGGAAAGATAGTAGAGACAAAACTGGATGATAAATCGATCTTCATGGACAAGCTGGACAAAAACCATGTCCAGAAGAAGTTTACCTTCCCGGCGCTGAAAGAAGGTTCGATCCTCGAGTACACGTATACCCAGATATCCCCGTTCATCTTTAACTTGCAGCCCTGGGCGTTCCAAAGCGAATACCCCTGTATTTGGAGCGAATACCAGGTAGACATACCTGCATTTTTTCAATACGTCACGCTTAGCTATGGTTTCGAACCGTTCGCTATCAATACGACCGATAGCCGGTCGACCAGGTTCAACCTCACTTTCCCCGGCGGAGCGGACCGCGACGATCATGAGAGTTTCGAAGACCAGGTGGTCACGCATCGCTGGGTTATGAAGAATGTTCCGGCGCTGAAACAAGAGCCTTTTACCACTACCTTATACAACTATCTGTCCCGGATCGAGTTCCAGCTGGCATCCGAGCGGTTCACCCAGTTCAATGTCTATAAAGACTTTATGGGCAACTGGTTCAAGCTGAGCGCGGAGCTGCTGGCGGATGAGGACTTTGGCGTCGATTTGGACAAGGGCAATGGATGGCTGGACGACGATTGTAAGACTATTACCCAGGATGCGAACGATCAGCTGCGGAAAGCGCAACGCATCTTCGCGTTCGTACGGGACAAATTCAATTGTACCTCGCATAGCGGGCTTTACCTGTCGGAGCCGCTGAAGACGGTATTCAAGAACAGGCATGGCAATGAGGCCGATGTGAACCTGCTGCTCACCGCTATGTTGCGTCATGAGAAGATCAAAGCCGACCCGGTGATCCTGAGCACGAGATCGCATGGATTTGCCAACGAAGTCTATCCCCTCCTGGACCGGTTCAATTACGTGATAACGAGGGTCACGATCGATTCGTCGCAATATTTCCTGGATGCAAGCGAACCCTGGCTGGGTTTCGGCCTGTTGCCGGAAAGATGTTACAACGGCTATGCGCGGGTGCTCAATAAGGAGATGCCGTCCTACGTCTCGCTGGATGCCGATGCGATGAGCGAAAAGAAGGTCACGCTCGTCATCCTCAATAACGACGAAAAAGGCGGCCTGACGGGCCGGCTACAAACGACCCCCGGTTTCAATGAGGCCTGTGCTATTCGTGAACAGATTAAAACCAACGGGCAGAATGCCTTCACGAAAAAGATCGAGACCGCCTATGCGGGAGACGAGGCGGCCAGCAATTTCGAGATCGATTCGCTTCAGCGTCCCGACGACCCGTTGCAGGTGAGCTATGACGTGAAGGTCACGCCCGAAGCGGGATCAGACATCTTTTACTTCAACCCGATGATGGGACAGGAATACAAGGACAATCCCTTCAAGGCGGCGGAACGGAAATACCCGGTGGAGATGCCCTTTGCGATGGACGAGGTCTATACGCTGAATATGGAGATACCCGCCGGGTACGAGGTCGATGAACTTCCCAAACAGGCAAAAGTGCTTTTCAACGGCGACGAAGGCTTTTTCGAATACCTCATCGCGAAGAATACGGAGGGGATCCAGTTCCGGTCGCGTATCAAGCTGAACAAGGCGAATTTCAAACCGGAAGATTATTCCACCCTCCGGGATTTTTTCAGCTATGTCGTCAAAAAGCAAAGCGAGCAGATCGTATTTAAAAAGAAAAAGACATGAGAAGGACCATTTATTGGTTGTTGCTGCTGGTTCCCGGGCCGGCTTTTGCGCAGAACTACAGCACCGCATCGATCCCGGATTCGCTGCGAAAAGGCGCGCGGGCGGTAGTACGGGAAGATGAAATGATTCTGGAGATCAAATCGCCCGGGAAGGCCGTCGAGCGGGAACATGAAGTATATACCATCCTTAATTCCAATGGGGATAATATAGGCGGTTACAACCTCGACTATGATAAATTTACCGAGGTGAGTGATGCATCCGGGATACTCTATGACAGTCTGGGAAAGGTGGTCCGCAAGATGAAAAAGAAGGATATGCAGGATAGAAGTTATGTCGACGAGAGCAGTCTTGCCACTGATGATCGGTATTTGGAATATAACTTCTATTGTCAGACCTATCCTTATACGGTAGACTTTCAGAAGGAGGTACGGCATGACGGCATTCGTTTTTTCGACGACTGGCTGCCGCTGATGAATTCGGGCATTTCCACTCAACACACGAAATATACCGTGATCGCCCCCAAAGATTATAACCTCCGGTATCTATTGCTCAACGGAGCGCCGCCCCCGGTGATCACAGAAGAAAAAGAAAAGAAGATATATACATGGGAAGCGAAGAACCTGCCCGCGCGGCATACTGAGCCATCCGGACCCCGTTGGCGGGAAATGGAACCTTATGTCCTGCTGGGACCGTCCCAATTCGAACTGGAGGGGTACAAAGGGGATATGAGCACCTGGCTGGGCTTTGGCAAATTCGTAGGTCAGCTATGGGCCGGCAGGGACGTTTTGCCGGACAATATCAAGCTGCAGGTGCATGCCCTGACCGACAGCATCACGGATACCCGGCGAAAGGTGTATGCCTTGTATCATTTTTTGCAGCAAAATACGCACTATATCAACGTCTCTTTGGGGATCGGAGGGTGGCAGACCTTTCCGGCAACCGATGTTGCTAGCAAGAAATATGGCGACTGCAAGGCTTTGTCCAATTATATGGTCGCCCTGTTAAAAGAAGTAGGTGTCCCGGCCCGGTATGTGATCGTCCGCGCCACGGAAGGCGCTGCACCCATGGTGGAGGCATTCCCCAGTCTCAATCAATTCAACCATGTGATCGCGTGTGTTCCACTGGCGAAGGACACCATCTGGCTGGAATGTACCAGCCAAACGGAATCTCCCGGCTATATGGGTACTTTCACCGGCGGGAGGAAGGTATTACTGATCGATGCCGATGGCGGTCATGTGGTTTGGACGCCGACTTACTCTGCGAACGACAATACACAATACCGGTCGGTAAAGGCGCAGGTCGGTCCGGATGGCAACCTGGATGCCGAGGTCAGCACCGAATATCATTGCATCCGGCAGGAACTTCCGCACGAAATGATGGATGAATTGACGGGCGAGCAGCGTGAAAAATACCTGAACGATCTTTTTTTTCTCCCGACCTATAAGGTCGAGAAAAGTCATTATGAAGAGCAGAAGGGGCCCCTGCCCGTGATAAAAGAGGACCTGCATGTGGTCGCGCCCAATTATGCCAGTGTTTCCGGTAGGCGGCTATTCATTGCTCCCAATGTTTTTGACCGAAGCCGGACCAGGCTACCCACGGACAGCGTTCGCAAATATGATTATATCACCGACAAGTCGTATACGGATATCGACAGCGTACTGATCTCAGTACCTTCCGGTTATCAGTTGGAGGCCATGCCGAAGGATGTGGCGATCGACGGGAAGTTCGGCCATTATCATTGCAGCGTACGGTTCGAGGGGGACAAGCTGATCTATTACCGTTATCTTCAACAGACCGCGGACCGATGCCCTCCCTCGGAATATGCCGCGCTGGTCAAATTTTATGAACAACTGTACCAATCGGACAATCAGCGGGCGGTGTTGGTGAAGAAAGAATAGCCGGCACCCCGCGGGCAGCGCGGAGGCAATGGAGCACCTGCGTTAATTGCATGCCCCGCCGATGGCTTCGCCGATCAGGTTCATGAGATTCTGGTAGAGGGGCTTCTTTTCCTCCACGGGTTTTTCCACGATGATGATCGCGCCGTAGTTCCGGCAATTGTCCAGGAAGGCCGCCATACCGAGCAGATCGGGAGCCACGAAGGCAGTGGGTGCGCCCGAGGCATTGGTGGCGGTGATATAGGAGCCCAGCGCCACGTGGGCGCCTTGTAAACCGGCCGGCATGTACCTGACCGGTAGATTGGCGAACTGCGCCGTCTCCATTTCCTGCACCGCCTTTTCACTGAGAATGCGTTTCCCTTCGAACATCCCTTTGTTCAGCAGCATGGTCAGGAAATTGATATAGTCATTGGCGGTAGACTGGGCTCCGTTGGAAGGATTGGTGGCGCCGCCCAGCTCGTTGGAGAAGATGGTCGACCGCATCTTCAGCGGGCTGGTGATCCGCTCGCGCATCAGCCTTTCAAAAGGTTTTTTCGAAACGATCTCGAGCACGCGTGCCGCGATGTTCGGTCCCAGGTCGCTGTAGAAGATCTCCGTGCCGGGGTTCGTGGCAATGGAATGTTTGTCGGCATAGGTGTTGACCATCGCCTCCAGGTCTTCGAAATGATTCCTTTCCAGCGGCCGCTGCACGCTCTCATCCGTCTTGATGCCCGTAGTGTTGGTCAGACAATTGCGGATAGTGATATAGCCTTTCATGTACTTTCCGAAAAGGGGGATGTATTTGGTGACCTTGTCATCCAGAGACAGCTTGCCTTCGTCGACGAAGGTCATGACGAGCGCGGCCGTCATCCAATTGCCTGCGGCGGCGATCGGGGCCTGGGACTTGGGAGTGAAATCTTCGTTCCCTTGTTTGTGATAGACGACCTTGCCATCCCTGGAAACCAGGACAGCATATCCGCCAAGGCTTTTTTGGTTCTGTTTAAGTAATTGATCGACAGCGTCGAAATTGGATTGGGAAAAAACGGAAAGACAGAATAGCAGGAGAAGGGTGAACAAACTGAACCGCCGGCAGTTTATTTGGAAAGTATGTGACATAATAGCTGAATTGAGGTCCTGGTTTGGATTTTGTGTCACAAGTTTACTATTTATTCAATTAATAAAGGAAAATCGTAAATATATGAACCTGAATAATTTCACGATCAAAGCTCAGGAGGCGATGGCCCGGTCGCAGCAGCTGGCATTCGAAGGTCAGAACCCTGCCATAGATACGGATCATTTGCTCAAGGCGTTGCTGAGCGAAGAAGATTCCCCGGTGGAATTCCTGTTGAAGAAGAACAATGTGAACGTGGCCTTTGTGGATAGTAAGCTCAACGAGAGTATCCAGCGGCTGCCGAAGGTCAGCGGCGGCGAGCCGGCGCAAAGCATCAGCCGCGAGCTGAACAATGCGATCCTGCGGGCAGGCGCCGATCTGAAGCAATTCGGGGACGAATTCGTGAGCGTGGAGCACCTGTTGCTGGGATTGGTACAAGGCAACGACAATCCGGCTAAGCTGCTGAAAGATGCGGGTCTGACCGAAAAGGGACTGGTGGCGGCCATCAAAGATCTGCGGAAGGGGTCAACGGTCAACAGCCAGACCCAGGAAACGACGTTCAATGCACTCAACAAATACGCGAAGAATCTGAACGAGCTGGCCCGGCAGGGAAAGCTGGACCCGGTGATCGGGCGTGACGAGGAGATCAGGAGGACCCTGCATATCCTGTCCCGAAGAAGCAAGAATAATCCGATCCTGGTGGGCGAGCCCGGTGTGGGTAAAACGGCGATCGCCGAAGGTCTCGCGCATCGTATAGTCAATGGCGATGTACCGGAGAATCTCCGATCGAAGATCATTTATGCGCTCGACATGGGCCTCCTTATCGCGGGGGCTAAGTATAAGGGTGAGTTCGAAGAGCGGCTGAAAAGCGTTATTAAAGAGGTGTCGGGAAGTGATGGGGAGATCGTCCTTTTTATCGATGAGATACATACGCTGGTCGGCGCCGGCGGGGGGGAAGGAGCGATGGATGCCGCCAATATCCTGAAGCCCGCATTGGCGAGAGGGGAGTTGCGGGCCATCGGGGCAACTACGCTCAATGAATACCAGAAATTCTTCGAACGCGATAAGGCGCTCGAACGGCGGTTCCAGAAAGTGATGATCGACGAGCCCAGTGTGGATGACGCAATATCGATCCTGCGGGGTTTGAAGGACCGGTATGAAACGCACCATCATGTGCGGATCAAGGACGAGGCCATCATCTCGGCGGTGGAATTGTCGCACCGTTATATCACCGACCGGTTCTTACCCGACAAGGCGATCGACCTGATCGATGAGAGCGCCGCCAAGCTTCGGCTGGAAATGAATTCCATGCCGGAAGAGCTGGACAAACTGGAGCGCCAGATCCGCCAGCTGGAGATCGAGCGGGAAGCGATCAAGCGGGAAAAGGATGAAGACAAGCTTCGCGAATTGAGCGCCGAGATCGGTAACCTGAGCGTATCGAGAGATACCCTTAAGGCGAAATGGAAACAGGAAAAAGAGCTGGTGGAGAAAGTACAGAATGCCAAGGCGGATATCGAAAATCTGAAGCTGGCGGCCGAAAAAGCAGAACGGGAGGGACAATATGGGCAGGTAGCCGAGATCCGTTATGGGAAGATCAAGGAACAGGAGAGGATCATCGACGACTATTCCGCGCAGCTGGCCAAAATGAATTCCGGGACGCGTCTTATGAAGGAAGAGGTAGATGCGGAAGACATCGCGGAGGCCGTGGCAAAGGCGACGGGAATCCCCGTAGCGAAGATGTTGCAAAGCGAAAAAGAAAAACTCCTGAACCTCGAGGACGAATTGCATAAACGCGTCGTCGGGCAGGATGAAGCCATCGAGGCGGTCGCGGATGCGATACGCAGGAGCCGGGCGGGTCTCCAGGATCCCAGGCGTCCTATCGGATCGTTCATCTTCCTCGGCACTACGGGGGTCGGCAAGACCGAGCTCGCGAAGGCCCTTGCGGAATATCTTTTCGATGACGAAAGCATGATGACGCGGATCGATATGAGCGAGTACCAGGAAAAGCATACGGTAAGCCGGCTGATCGGGGCGCCTCCGGGATACGTAGGATATGATGAAGGCGGGCAATTGACGGAGGCTGTCCGGCGCAAACCCTACAGTGTGGTCCTTCTGGATGAGATAGAAAAGGCGCACCCGGACGTTTTCAATATTCTGCTGCAGGTACTGGACGATGGAAGGTTGACGGACAATAAGGGCAGGGTGGTCAATTTCAAGAACACGATCGTCATCATGACCAGCAATATGGGGAGCCAGATCATACAGGCCAATTTCGAGGATGTCACAGAAAAGAACCGGCCGGAGGTGATGGACAGGACCAAGCTGGAAGTGATGGACCTGCTGAGACAGACCATACGACCGGAATTCCTCAATAGGATCGATGAGATCATTCTTTTTCAACCGCTGCTCCGGGGCGAGATCAGGGGGATCATCCGGATACAGCTGGAAGGCCTGCAGCGGCTGGTAGCAAAAGGGGGTATCAGCCTCCATTTCAGCGACTATGCCATCGATTACCTGGCGGAAAATGGGTTCGATCCGCAGTTCGGGGCCCGGCCGTTGAAACGCCTGATCCAAAAGGAAATTGTCAACCAATTGAGTAAGAGGATATTAGCGGGGGATATTGACAAGACCTCGCCGGTACTGGTGGATGTTTTTGACGGGGTGGTCGTTTTTCGCAACGAGCACCCGCAGGTGGAAAAAAGTGACAGAATGGCCGAACCAAAGAGATAGTCGGTTGTTATAAGGTAAAGATGAAAGCAAAAGAAATAATCGAAATCATTCCTACGAAGGACGTTTTCGTGGGTGATCCCAAGGCGCCCGTAACCCTGATGGAATACGGGGACTACGAAAGCGAGGCCTGTGCAAAGGTGAATGAGGTCGTGGATAGGCTGTTAAAGGAATTCCCGGGAAAGGTACGGTTCAATTTCCGGCATTTCCCGCTGACGAAGATCCATCAGCATGCCATGAAGGCAGCAGAGGCGTCATTGGGCGCCGCACAGGAAGGTAAATTCTGGGAGATGCATTCGATGTTGTTTGCGCATCGGCGACGGCTGGGGGCGATCAGTCTCCGCGAGTATGCCAAGGACGTAGGAGTGGTGAATAAGAAGTTCCTGGATAACCTGGTCAACTCGACCTACGGATGGCAGGTCCGGAGCGACCTGCTCGAAGGTTTGAACAAAGGGGTCCGGGACGTACCGGCCTTTTTTATCAACGGGGTTCTCTTTGAAGGGAAGCCGACCTTCGACAATTTGCGAAAGGGGATCGAGGCGGCGTTGAAACAAAAAAAGAAAAGAGCATAAAGGGGCCTGGCGCCTCTCCCTGGAAAACGATCCGTTTTCCGGACATTGTGAAAAAAGGGCCGTCTACTTTTGGGCTTGAGACGGCCCTTTTTTTTTAACTTAGGGTGTGGTTCGGTTCAAAGCCAAAATATTGCAATTTCAGCAGATGGGGGAGAAGACCGGCTGGAGTTATATCCGGGTGCCGGCCAAACTGGCGCAGGAATTAAAGCCGGGAAACAAGAAGTCCTTCCGCGTGAAAGGGCGGCTGGACGATCATCCCATCAGCGGGATGGCATTGCTGCCCATGGGTGAAGGGGACTTCATCATGGCGCTGAAGGCGGCAGTGCGAAAGGCCATCCGCAAACAAAAGGGCGACACTGTGGAAGTGCAGATCGAGGTCGACAAAAAAGAGATCGCCCCGCCGAAGGAACTGCTCGATTGTCTCGCCGATGAACCGGAAGCGCAGCGACATTTCAAGGGTCTGCCCAAATCACACCAGAACTGGTATGGCAATTGGGTCAAGGCGGCGAAAACCGAAGGAACGCGTGCCCGCCGGATCGCCCAGATCGTGGATGGCATGGTCAAACGCATGAGTTTCGGGGACATGATCCGGGCCTATGGGGAAAATGTCCGGTCGATGCGGGAGGACCGTCGGCCGAAGGCCAATCATTAGAGTTCGCGCGGCGAGGACTACTTTTTGCCGGTTTCCGCAGACGCGCGAACGTGCCAGTCTACTGTTGCCTTTATACCATCCTCATAAGAAGTGGGGCGGAAATTATACGCCTTTTGGAATTTGGAGGAATCGAACACGTACTCGTATTTGTATTGATACAACATCTCGTGCAGCTCGGCCGTCGTCCGGTCGAACAAACCCCCCAGCAGGATCATCCAGGAAGGCAGGATCTGGCAGCGGGCATCCTTTTGCAGTATCGCGGCGGCCTGCCGGATGAAATCGGCTCCGGTGATGGGCGGCGCGGCGGTCGGCAGATGCCAGACCTGGTTCCAGGAATTGTCGTCGGCGGCGAGTATCGCCAGCGCACGGGCCGCGTCCGGCACATAGGTGAATGAATGCGGCATATCGGCGTTCGCCAGCCATTGTGCGCGCCGGCCTTTTATCAATCGCTGGAAAACGAGCAGATCCGGCACGCTGGTTTTGGCGGTTCCGGGTCCGTAAAAATCTGCCGAGCGGGCAATGCTGGCGGTGATGTGTCCCTTGCGGACCTCGCTCATCAGTTGCGTCGCCAGCCGGGCGCGGAGATCGCCTTTGCGGCTGGAAGGGTCGTAGGGCGTCTCCTCCGTCATGGGGCCTTCAGTCCTTCCATACATGTATACATTGTCGAAAAAAATAAGCCGCGCTCCGGACTGGATGCATGCCTCGATGGTATTGTCAAAAATGCGCGGCCACTGGCTTCGCCAAATGCGATAATCGTATTTCAGACCGACGCACAGATAGACCACCGAAGAACCGGCAACCGCCCGGAGGGTTTGGTCGCGGTCGGTCAGATCGGCCGGAAGGACCTCGGCGCCGGCGATCGAAACGGGATGACGGGCAACGAGCCGGAGGGGTATATGGCGATTGGCCAATTCTCCGGCGAGCGAATCGGCGATAGCGCCGCCCGCACCAAGGATGGTATGAATAGACATAAAGGCTTGGTTTTATTGAGTAAAGATATCTACCTTCCGCTTCTTAAAAATTGATTAAACGTTTGTTTAATTCAAACGTTTGTTTAACTTTGTTCGCTTTCGAGAGAGTTGGACGGAAGAGAAGCCGCCGGGAGCGCGGCAGGAAGGCGGACCGGGATATTTATTTCAGCGGCGACGGATATACCGGTCATTCTAACGATTTTTGCCGTCCCTGAAAGGGGGGTATAAAACAGCCATCCATATTATGAGGAACGTATTCCAAAGAGTATTCATCAGCGGTGGATTCAGCTTCATCTGTTTTATCGCGGGAGCCCAAAAGGTTCCCGATACATTGACCGACGCAACGGTGCAGTCCTGTGTTCAATATGCGTTGAAACATTATCCCCAGATCCAGCAGGCGCTGCTGGATGAGCAGATCACCGAAAGGGAGATCAAAAGCCATCTCGCCGACTGGTATCCGCAGATCGGCGTCGTAGGCAACTACCAACACTACTTCCAATTACCGTCCTTCTATTTCAATGGCAACGTCTCTCCCAGCGGTGTCGCCAATACTTCCGTCGTCGCGTTTGGTCTCAACCAGACGCTGTTCAACCGGGAAGTGTTGCTGGCAGCGCGTACGAGGAACGATGTCATGACCAGTATCCGCCAGACGACCGTAGGCGACAAGATCCTTGTGGCGGTGAATGTGAGCAAGGCGTTTTATGATGTATTGCTGACCGCCAGGCAGATCGACGTGCTGGATGACGATATCGTCCGGCTGGAGCGCAACCTGAAAGATGCGTATAACCAATACCGTGGCGGTCTCGTGGACAAGACCGATTACAAACGCGCCACCATCTCGTTGAACAACTCGAAGGCCGAAAGAAAGAATGACGAAGAATCGCTGAAGGCCAAATACGCGTTGCTGAAACAGCTGATGGGCTATACGTCACCCGATTCCCTGCACCTGCATTACGACAGCGCGCAAATGGAATCCGAGATCTACCTGGACACGATGGCGGTCGTCGATTATTCGAAACGCATCGAATATCAGCAGCTGATCACCCAAAAAAGGTTGCAGCAGGCCGACGTCAAATACAACAAGTGGGCCTATCTTCCTTCCGTAACCGCCAATGCGGCTTACAACCTGAACTATTTCAACCCCCGGTTCGACAACCTCTACAGCAATAATTTTCCCAGCTCGTATGCGGGACTGCAGGTCAATCTGCCGATCTTCCAGGGCGCCAAGCGGACCCAGAATATCCGTATGGCGGAGCTGCAACTGACGCGTACCGACTGGGACATCATCAGTCTGCAAACGGCGATATCGACGGAATACACGCAGGCGATGGCCGCCTATAAGGGCTACCTGAACAATTATTATGTCGAGCGGGAGAACCTGGGATTGGCCCGGGACGTGTTCAACACGATCGAGCTGCAATACCGTTCCGGTATCAAGGCGTATCTCGATCTGATCACGGCCGAGACGGATCTGCGGACGGCGCAGCTGATTTACAGCAACGCGCTGTTCCAGGTATTGAGCAGCAAGCTGGATGTGGAAAAGGCATTGGGGACGGTACAGTATTAGGGTGGACACGCGGTCTGCCGGCACAACCAAACAAATATTTCTTTTCATATGAGAAGTCTTTTACAGGGAATAGGTCTTTTATCGTTTGCCGCGCTTTGTCTGGCTGCCTGCGGGAATAAGCCGACCGGTCCCCAGGCTCCGCCGCCTGTCGCGGTGAATGTCTATACCGTAGAACCCGGCAACGCTACCTATTTCGATAACTACCCGGCCACGGCGACCCCGCTGAACCAGGTAGACATCAAGCCACAGGTCTCCGGCAATATCGTCGGCATCTTTTTCAAGGATGGCCAGCGGGTAAAGAAAGGGCAGAAGCTGTACGAGATCGATCAGCAGCAATACAAAGCCGCCGTCGAACAGGCCAAAGCCAATCTCGATGTGGCGAAAGCGAACCTGGCGCGATCGCAGCAGGACTACGACCGGTACCAGGAACTGGCCAAACAGGATGCCATTGCCAAGCAGGTGCTCGATCATCAGACAGCCGACCTGGAAGCGAACAAACGGCAGGTAGAGGCCGCGCAGGCGAACGTGGCCAGCGTGGAGACCAATCTGAAATACTCCGAGATCTACGCTCCCTTTGACGGCACGATCGGCATCTCGCTGGTAAAGGTGGGTACTTCGGTATATCCGCAGACGCTGCTGAATTCGGTGTCCACGGACGATCCGATGGCGGTCGATATCTCCATCGACCAGGCGGAGATCCCCCGCTTCACCACGCTTTTCGCAAAAGGCAGGGACAAGGATTCGACGTTCACGGCGATGCTGCCGGACGGATCGATCTATCCTTATCCCGGCCAGCTCTATCTGATCGACCGGTCGGTGGATCCGACGACGGGAACGATCAAGGTACGATTGATCTTCCCCAACCCTAAGGATGAATTGAAGGCGGGTCTCACGACGAATATCCGGGTAAAACATGCGTCGGGCGACAGCACCCTGTTGATACCGTTCAAAGGAGTGGTCGAGCAGCTGGGAGAATATTTCGTCTTCGTATCGCAGGGCGGTCGCGCCTTGCAGCGGAAGGTCACCCTCGGCCCCAGGATCGGGGGGATGGTCGTCGCGCGCACGGGCGTAAAGGCAGGGGACCAGATCGTGGTGGATGGCGTGCAGAAGCTGCGGGACAGCACGGCTATCAATGCGGCTCCGGTGAAAGGATTAATAAAGTAAGGAACGGAACAAACATCATATAAGAAATGAAGAGTTCGAATATATTTCTCCGAAGACCGGTCACGGCAATCGTCATCTCGCTGGTGATCCTGCTCGTGGGCGGACTGGCGATCCTGAATATGCCGGTCAGCCAGTATCCGGATATCACGCCTCCGACCGTACAGATCACGGCCAATTTCGTCGGCGCCGACGCGCAGACCGTAGAACAGACTACGACGACCTCTATCGAGACACACGTGAACGGCGTGCCGGGGATAGCCTATATGCAAAGCAACAGCGCCAATAGCGGTACGGCATCGATAACGGCCACGCTGAACATCGGCGCCAATCCGGATATCGTTGCGCTGGACATCCAGAACAGGGTAGGGATCGCGCTGCCCACCCTGCCGACGCAGGTGCAGCGACTGGGCGTGACGACGCTTAAACGCAACCCTTCGATCCTGATGCTGGTAGCCATCTATTCGCCAAAGGGCACGCACAGCGTCCCCTTCATGGATAACTATGCCAACATCTACCTGCGCGATATCCTGTTGCGCGTGCCCGGCGTGGGCGATGTCATCAGCCGCGCCGACAATTTCTCCATGCGCATCTGGCTGAAGACGGACCGGCTGGCGCAGCTGGGTCTCACCGTTAATGACGTGCAAAATGCCATCAACGAGCAGAACCTGCAGATAGCCGCGGGATCGGTGGCGGCTCCGCCGCAGAGCAGCAGTGCGCCTTTCGAATTCACCGTCTTTACCAACAGCCGGCTGAATACCGAAGAGCAATTCGGCAATATCGTCATCCGTACCAATCCTCAGCAAAATTCCATCGTCTATCTGAAGGATGTCGCGCGTGTCCAGTTGGGTAAGGTGAGCTATGCGGCCAACTCGTTCGTCGATGGCAAACGGGCGTCCTATCTGCTGATCTACCAGGCGCCCGGCAGCAATGCCTTGCAAACTGCCGACGGGGTGTATAAGGCCATGGTGGACGCGAAAAAATATTTTCCTGCCGATGTCGCCTACAACGTTCCCTTCGAATCGGTGTCGGTCGTGAAAGTCTCGATCGACGACGTGGTCCGGACCTTGTTCATCGCCCTGGCCCTGGTGACATTCGTCGTATTCGTCTTCCTGCAAAACTGGCGGGCGACCCTCATCCCCGTACTGGCGATCCCGGTGTCGATCGTCGGGACCTTTATCTTCTTTGTCCCGCTTGGTTTTACCATCAATACGCTGACGATGTTCGGTTTCGTGCTGGCCATCGGCATCGTGGTGGACGACGCCATCGTGGTAGTCGAAGCCGTTCAGCACTATATCGACACCGAGCATCTGTCGCCAAAGGAAGCTACTGCGCGGGCGATCGCGGATATTTCGGGGCCGGTCATCGCCATTGCGCTGATCCTGGCATCCGTGTTCGTACCGGTGGGCTTTATCCCGGGTATCGTCGGACGGCTGTACCAGCAGTTTGCCATCACGATCGCCATTTCCGTGCTGATCTCCGCATTCGTGGCCTTATCGCTGACGCCAGCCTTGTGTATGTTGCTATTGCGGCCGCACCGTGCCGACAAAAAGGCCAAGGGGCTGGATTGGGTATTCTATCATTTCAATAAGGGTTTCCACCGTTTTACGATGCATTATACCATCGGTGTGAAAGGCTGGATCCGGCGCGCACCGCTGGTACTGGTCCTTCTCGCCTGTATCATCGCAGGGGATATATTGCTGTTCGGCAAGAAGCCTACCGGTTTTATTCCCCTGGAGGATGAGGGCCGGGTGTATATTTCCTTCGAGATCCCCGAGGCAGGCTCCACGACCAGGGCGCTGGCCGTCCTGGACAGTGTTCAGCATATCGCGCAGGGCGTTCCGGGCGTCCTGCATACGGCGGCATTGGGGGGCCTGAACATCCTGACCTTCGGATTCAAATCGAATGCGGGGAGTATCTTCATGCAGCTGAAACCATGGGACCAGCGGAAATCGAAAGCCGAGCAGGAGAGTGGCGTCATTGCCGAGCTGAACAAACGGTTTGCCGTTATCAAAGATGCGCGGATCGTGGTCATTCAGCCTCCGGCCATCCCGGGTCTCGGCAATGCCGGCGGTTTTAGCATCCAGATCGAACAACGGCAGTCGAATGACGATATCAAGACCTTCGAGCGGATCGTCAACCAGTTCGTGGCCGAAGCGAACAAACAAAAGGAGATCGGGCAGGCTTTTACATTTTTTGGCGCGCATACGCCAGGATACGAAGTGGACGTCGACAGGGACAAGGCTAAAAAGCTCGGTTTGAACCTGGCGGACGTTTATAATACGATCCAGATGTATATGGGCAGCACCTATATCAACCAGCTGACCTTATATGGCCGGAACTATTATGTGGTCGCACAGGCCGACACCTCTTATCGAACCGAGATCCACTCGATCGATCACTATTATGTCAAGAACGTCGCCGGTCAAATGATCCCGCTGAGTTCGGTTGTATCCTATAAATTGACGGAAAGCGCCCCGCTCATCTCGCATTTCAATATCTACCGGAGCGCAGAGGTCGATGGCGGAGCCAGGGAGGGATATAGCAGCGGGCAGGCGATCGAAGCCCTTCAACGCGTGGCGGCGAAGGTGCTGCCGGAAGGGTATGGGTATGACTGGTCGGGTCTCAGCCTGCAGGAGATCAAATCCGGAAACAGCGCGGTGTATATCTTCATGCTGTCGGTGATATTCGTGTTCCTGTTCCTGGCCGCGCTGTATGAGAGTTGGTCGGTACCGTTCTCCGTCCTGCTGGCCGTTCCGATCGGCGTGTTCGGGGCCATCCTGACGCTGACGCTGATCCCAAGGCTCACCAATAACGTGTATGCGCAGATCGGATTGATCACGCTGATCGGGTTATCCGCAAAGAATGCGATCCTGATAGTGGAATTTGCCAAGGAACGGGTAGACCGGGGGATGGGCGTGATCCAGGCGACGCTGGATGCTGTCAAGCTGCGTTTACGGCCGATCCTGATGACGTCGGTAGCCTTCCTGCTCGGGGTATTGCCATTGGCGCTTGCCTCTGGGGCAAGCTCGGTTGCGCGCAATACCATCGGATTTACGGTGTTGGGCGGGATGTTTGCCGCCACCAGTCTCGCCATCTTTGTCGTGCCGGTGCTATTCGTGGTGATCACGCGGCTGACGTATGGACGCAGGAAACTGGATGAATTGCGGCATAAAGAGCTCAATTTGGCGGAATAGCGGCGCGGGCCGCCATTGTTATTCGCTACGCAAAGATTCCACGGGATTCGCGGACGCCGCCTTCAGCGCGCGGAAACCGATGGTCAGCAGCGTGATGACGGTGACAAGCAGCGCTGTAATCGCGAAGATCCACCAGGGGACGGTGATCCGGTAGGCAAAATCCCGGAGCCATTTGTTCATGCCCAGCCAGGCCGCCGGAGCCGCGATCAGGAAGGCCAGTCCCACCAGCCGCAGAAAGTCTTTCGATAACAAGGTCACGATCGTACGGGTGCCGGCGCCCAGTACCTTGCGGATACCGATCTCGCGTGTCCGTTCTGCCGCGGCGAAGGTCGCCAGACCGAAGAGACCGAGACAGGCGACAAAAATGGTCAGACCGGCAAAGATGCCCAGGACGCGGCCGATATTTTGTTCCGATCGATAGGTATTGTTGAAACGGTCGTCGAGAAAGGTGTAGGAGAAAGGCATAGCGGCCTTGTCATCGCTCCATTCTTTTTGCATGGAGGCCAGCAGACCGGGGATATCGGCCGTCCTCGCTTTTACGATAACATTTGACGCGTCGCCACCCAGCGTCATCACCAGTGGTTTGATCAGTTCGTGCAGCGACTGGAAGTTGAAGTCTTTGACCACCCCGATAACATGGTAGGTCCGGCTGACGCCGTTCCCTTCACTATGCGTGATCGTGTGACCAAGCGCGTTGTCCCCCCAGCCGTAGGCCGCAGCGGCCGTTTGATTCAGGATAATGGCCGATGAATCGGTGCCGAAACTGCGCGAGAAATTACGCCCTTTTGCCATCTCCATTCCCAGGGTCGGGATATAGCTTTCATCCACCTCGAAGCGGACCGATTTCAGCAGCTGGGTTGACGCTCCGTCGCCATAGGCCATGAAATTGTTGGAATAACTGGGACCTGCCGGAAGATAGCCCGAGGTCGTGAGCCCGCCTACCCGGGGGTCTTCGCGCAGCCGGTTGCGGAACGCATCCAGGTTCTTGCCCAGCCAGTAGGGTTCCTGGACGACGATCACCTGTTCCCTGTCATAACCGAGTCTTTTATGACGGATATAGGACAGCTGGTCATAGACGATGGCCGTGCCGACGATCAGGCCTATGGAGATAAAAAACTGGAACACGACCAGGGCGCTGCGCAGTGTCATACTGCGTCCGCCGGAGGTAAGACGGCCTTTAAGTACGGCAATCGGCTTGAAGGAAGACAGGAAAAAGGCGGGGTAGCTGCCGGCGAGCAGCCCGGTAAGGAAGACCATTCCGATCAGCATCGCGGTCAGCCGCAGATTGGCACCCCAGTGTAACGAGAGGTTCCGGCCCGCAATCCCGTTGAAAAAGGGCAGCGCCCAATAGACGAGACCTATTGCCAGTACGAAGGCGATGGCCGTCAGGAGCAACGACTCGCCCAGGAAACGAAGAACCAATTGTCCGCGTAAAGAGCCAAGGACCTTTCGGACGCCGACTTCGCGGGCCCTTTTTGTCGCGGCCGCGGTGGAAAGGTTCATGAAATTGATGCACGCGATCAGCAACATGAATATGGCTACGGCGCTGAAAATATAGACGTAGCTGACATCCCCGTTGGCTTCGAGTTCGCCGGTCAGGTTCGAATGGAGGTGGATCGCGGTCAGCGGCTGAAGCAGCAAACCGATCGAACCGCCCTTTTTCCTGAAATCCTCGAGGGTGATGCCCAGCCCTTGTTTCAACTGGGGCCCGATGTATTTATCGATCTCGGCGGGTAATCTTGCTTCCAGCTTTCGGTAGTCATATCCTTTCGGGAGGACCACGTAGGTGTGAAAATTGGAGGTCATCCAGGAAGGGCTATTTGCCTCGGGCAGCCCCGTCATCGACGCAAAAATGCCGAAGTGGAAATGCGAGTTTGCGGGCACTTCTTCGATCTCCCCTGTGACGATCATGGGTTTCAGATTGTCCTCTTTGGACACCAGGACCTTGCCGATCGGGTCTTCATTGCCGAAGAACTTCTTCGCTACCGCGCGGGTGATCACGACGCTGTTAGGTTGGCTTAGCGCCGTCCTGGCATCGCCCCGGATGAGGGGGAGCGTGAAGACCTGGAAGAAATTAGTATCCACAAAAGCAAATCTGTCCTCCCGCAATATCTTGGTCCCCGAGACGAGACGAGGAGTTCCCATCTGTCTGATCCTGGTAACCTGTTGGATCTCGGGGAAATCGTTTTTCAACGCCCGGGCCACCGGCGGCATCGCGTCGGCCTCGTTTATCTCCCCGCCCTGCATGACTCCCCGAAAGGTCACCCGGAAGATCCGGTCCGCCTTTTCGTTGTACCGGTCATAGCTTAATTCGTCGGATACATAAAGCAGGATGACGAGACAGGCGGCAATGCCGAGCGCGAGACCGGCGATATTGATGGTGGTCGACCACCTGTTCCGCCGAAGATGCCGGATGGTGATGAGAAAGAAGTTCCTGAGCATGAAGATAGATTTTGGATGAGACGCTATTGGCGTACGGGAGGTTGCAGCGAAAGGGATGCCGGAAAAAACGGTTGATGATCTTCAGCCGGTTAGCGGTGGGGTAGAGGAGAAGGTGTTCAGTTCCGATACAGCCGGTGTTCGGTTTGTATCGTATATTAGAGGGCCGGATGAGCGCTAATTTACTTAGTTTTTTAGCTTACGAGGGCTCCTGCAATACGGAAAAAGTGATGACAATAGAATTAGTGGTTTAGCAAATTATTTAAAATGTTGTTAGTTAATATGATATTATACATTATATTCAATTTAAAATTAGCTTTTAGCCCTTCTCTTTTGGGAATTGCAGCAATTTTTGCCGCTGCGCGTGGAACACCTATAAATGGATAAAATATAATGAACTTAATTATTGACTTACAATATTTTGCACCTTTTAGCTTCTATAAAATTTCGTATAAATATTCGAATATCATTTTTGAGCAATACGAAACCTGGCAAAAAATGAGTTTTCGCAATCGCTGCCGGATCGCCGGAGCGGAGGGAGTGATCGATCTAAGCATACCGCTGGTCGGCGGAAGGGATCAGAAGACGCTGATAAAGGAGGTCAGGATCGCCGATGATAAACAGTGGCGCGACCGGCATTGGAAGACGATCGTATCCTGTTATAGCCGGTCGCCCTGGTTCGATCATTACCGGGACGACCTGGCGGACCTGTACCGCCGGCCTGCGGGATTCCTACTGGACTGGAACCTGCGCGGTTTCGAATGGTCGATGAAGATCCTTGGGATGGTTCGGCCGGTGGCGTTAACCGACGAATATCGGAAGGTCTATCCGGCCGGAGAGGGGGACGATTGGCGGGGAAGGATCGTTCCGGGAAAGGGGGCGAAGAAGACTGCGTCGGATGGTGGCCGGGATGTAGAGGGAGGCGGAGGGAACGGTGATGGGCCGCGTTATCGCCAGGTTTTTGAGGAACGCACAGGGTTCATCCCCGATCTTTCGATCCTCGATCTTCTGTTTTGCGAAGGGAAGAATGCCATCAGATATATACAGTCGTGAGACGGCGGGGTGCCCGTTGCAGCTGCCGTTCGAGGCTATCCATACGGATCAGGTATTGCTGCTGTAGTTGCAGCTGGTCGCGAAGCAATTGTTTAAGCCGTTTTTGGGAGATCGGTTGCGCGCCCGGGGCAAGCGTTGCGGCATTGGTTTCGCCGGCGGCGGCCTTGTTGAGGGTGGATCGCTCTTTCTTCAGCATATCGAGTCTTTCCTGCAGCTCGCTTTCCAGTTTTCCCATCTGGTCCCGGATCGATTTTTCAGTCACCAGTTGCAACATTGCCAGGCGATCCTCGGGTGGGAGCGTATCTGTGTACTGGAATGAGAAGCTGGACTGGGGGACGAAGGGATACCCGTCGTTTGCCGGTGCCCGCGAAGGTGTTTTTTGGTCGTTTGCCGGTTCGCCTATCGAATAGTCGCGTTGGTCGATGAAGACCAGATCGGCGTAGGCCGGAGCGGTGATCTTCCCGCGCTCAGCCGTTTTGAACCAGAAGCCTTCGTTTTCGGTCCGTGTGTCGGGGGTCATTTTATACGTGCCGGTCTTATGAGGTATGGAGGCGGGTCGGGAAACGATGGCCGCGGTCCGATGCGGTTTTGTATCGATGGCAACGCTGACGATAGGTTTACCGAACCCTTCTGCAGTGGTAGGATCTGCAGCGGTATAAACGGATGCTGTGATAACCGCCGGGCGGGCGACGGTAGCAACGACCGGGCGAGCGGGGTGCGGGGACCGGTTGAGACCGGACAACAACGTCGTCATCAGTATCGTCAGGAGGAGCACGAAAAGGGATCTGAAGCCCGGCCGCTCATCCTGCCTTTTTTGCTGGAGGATCTTCCTGGCCCTTTGCAATAACAGCTGGTTGCTGCCGGAACCGGTAGCCGCCACTTCGAGACGGCCCTGCCGGTGTTGTCGCGCCAGGGAGAGCAGCGCGGAGACATAGGCATGGGGATCATATCGGAATTGAAGGACCAGGTCGTCGCAGCAGTGTTCCCGTTCCTTTTTCACCTGGTCGATCAGCATGCGGGCAAACGGGTTGAAGAAAAACAGCAGCTCCATCGCCGTTATCCCCAGGTTGATGAGATAATCCCTGCGCCGGATATGCGCCAACTCGTGTACCAGGACCGCTTCCACCTGTTGCGGCGTGAGATGGGTGATCATCGCGAGGGGAAGCAGGATCACAGGTTTCAGAAAGCCAAGCGTGACAGGGACATTGACGAGCGAAGACAAATGCACTTTTACAGCAGGCAGGATACCCATGTTCCGCGCCGTCGCAGCCACGAATACCCTGTACCCGGGCGCTATTTTCGAGAGCCCTGCGCGGGTGAGGCGACGCGACCGGAGATAATGACCGGCATATTGGATGAGCAACCCGCCCAAAACCAGCAAATAGAGAAAAGAGCACCAGGACAGGCCTTCATCGATGAACCGCCGGCCTGCGGAAAGGAGCCGGTTCTCATAGGATTGCAGTGGCGCCGTCAGGAGCCAGGTGTCTGTTGCAGGTCCGAACCAATAGGTAGTGATAAAGGTCAGCGCGGTCCATGCCGCGCCGGCCGTCAGCAGGATAACGGCGAGACCGTGACGGGTGCGGGCGGAGGATTCGCGGAAGATCAGGACGAACAGGTGATAGATCGCCCATAGCAAGCTCATTTGCCATAGGCTGTTGAACAGCGACCAGCCCAGCGCCTTCAGTAAAGCGGATTGGGTCAAGAGGTGCATACCGTATTATTGATCTTTCAGATTATTTAATAGCCGCTGGATCTCTTCGAGTTCCGCGGGGGACGCCTTGTGATTGCCCAGCGCCTGGAGGACCAGTGCGCCCGGAGAACCGCCGAACAGGGTATTGATCATTTTGCCCAGCATGTGTTTCTGGGTCTTTTCCTTACTGACGGAAGCCTGGTAAATATGCGTTTTGAACGAATCGTCCCTTTTGACCAGGCCTTTGTCGAACATGATCTGCATCAACTTGAGCGTCGTGGTGTAGCCCGCGTCCTTTGTTTTCAGCAATTCTTCATGTACTTCTCTCACGCTGGCCTGATCCTTTTGCCAGAGTACCTGCAGGATCTCGAGCTCACTTTCCGTGGGTTTGATCGTCTTCGTCGGCATCTTACTTAGAGATTTAGGATTTCAATTTACGACAAATTTCGTAAATCTTTGTTAAGACGAGGTGAATTTGATGAGCGGCGGAAGTCGGACGGTCCGATGGAGAGGGTCGCCGGCGGTCCGACGGAAATTGCGGGCAAAAAAAAGCCCCGATGTGGAAACACCGGGACTTTGGTATTTGGATCTGATTAGTGTCGTGGGTGTAAAGATATATTTTAAAATAAATTCGCCAAATTTTTTTTTAACGGCGCTCGCCTGCGGGAGCGGGAGCAGGTGTGTGGAACGCTGCCGTGATCAGGGGGGGTGGGGTGCGGTATTCCGCGACTGCTTGCGGGGCAGGGGCGTGGTAGCCGGTGGCGATGCGTGTGGCGGGAGGCTGTCCGTACCCTGCCAGACCGGTGGTATCGCGGGTATGGAAGATGGAAGCCAGGGTAGGTGCGATCACCAGTGAAACGATCGACATCAGCTTGATCAGGATGTTCATGGAAGGACCCGAGGTATCCTTGAAAGGGTCGCCAACGGTATCTCCGGTGACGGAAGCTTTATGCGGATCGGATTTCTTGTAATGGATCTGGCCGTTGATCTCGACTCCTTTTTCAAACGATTTTTTGGCGTTGTCCCATGCGCCGCCCGCATTGTTCTGGAAAATGCCCATCAGTACGCCGCTGACGGTCGCGCCGGCGAGGAAACCGCCCAACGCTTCCGGTCCCAGTATGAAACCGATGATCAGCGGGAAGAGAATGGCGATTGCGCCGGGAAGCACCATCTTCCTGATCGACGCCTGGGTGGAGATGGCAACACATTTATCGTATTCCGGCTTACCGGTGCCTTCCATGATGCCCGGGATGGTCCTGAACTGTCTTCTGACCTCTTCCACCATTGCCATGGCTGCCTGTCCGACAGCCTGGATGCACAGGGACGAGAAGATAAAGGGGATCATGCCGCCTACGAAAAGGCTGGCGAGGACCTTGGCCTTATAGATATCGATGCCGCGGATACCGGCCACCCCTACAAAGGCTGCGAAAAGGGCCAGCGCGGTCAGCGCTGCCGAAGCGATGGCGAATCCTTTCCCCGTGGCCGCGGTCGTATTGCCGACGGCATCGAGCACATCCGTCTTCTCCCGTACCTCCCTGGGCAACTCGCTCATTTCGGCGATGCCGCCGGCATTGTCAGCGATGGGGCCGAAAGCGTCGATCGCCAGCTGCATGGCCGTGGTGGCCATCATACCCGCTGCCGCGATGGCGACACCATAGAGACCGGCGCAGGCAAAAGAACCCCAGATCCCGCCGGCCAGGACGAGGATGGGAAAAAAAGTGGATTGCATCCCGACGGCCAGACCGCCGATGACATTGGTTGCGTGACCGGTGCCCGATTGACGGATGATGCTCAGGACCGGCGCTTTTCCCATGGCGGTATAGTATTCGGTAATGATGCTCATCAGGGTCCCGACCAGCAGGCCGACGCCGATCGCGCCCAGTACGCCCCATTTCGTGAATTCGGTGCCGCGGAGCGTCATGGTGTCGGGCAATATATAATTTACCAGGAAGATACAGGCGATTGCCGTCAGGATGATGGAACTCCAGTTGCCCATGTTGAGGGCTTTCTGTACGGTGGAGGTGTTGACACCCGCCGAGTCGCTGATATGAACAAAAAGAGTACCTACTATGCTGAAGATGATGCCGATGCCGGCGATCAGCATCGGGAGGAGGATTGGCGACAGACCGCCGAAATTGTCGTTGGCAACCGTCTCCTGTCCAAGGACCATGGTTGCAAGGACCGTGGCGACGTAGCTGCCGAAAAGATCGGCGCCCATACCGGCCACGTCTCCAACGTTATCGCCGACATTGTCGGCGATGGTGGCGGGGTTGCGGGGATCGTCCTCGGGAATACCGGCTTCGACCTTACCGACCAGATCGGCTCCGACGTCGGCGGCTTTCGTATAGATGCCGCCGCCGACACGGGCGAAAAGCGCGATCGACTCTGCACCGAGGGAAAAACCCGTCAGCACTTCGATGGTGATCTTCATTTCTTCGGAGTTGACCGGCTGCCCTGCAGCGAATATAGCTTTGAGCACGATGAAGAGGCCGCCGAGACCAAGGACGGCCAGACCGGCGACGCCTAGTCCCATGACCGACCCGCCGGTGAACGAAACTTTCAATGCTTTTGCAAGACTGGATCGTGCTGCCTGCGCCGTGCGGACATTCGATTTGGTGGCGCTGCGCATGCCGATATAGCCGGCGGTGGCGCTTAGGACTGCGCCCAGGACGAAGGAAACCGCGATGGACCAATGAGAATGAGGGTTCGTGCTACCCATGAGGGCCAGCAAAACGGCTGCGATGATCACAAAATAGGAGAGGATCTTCCATTCGGCCTTCAGAAAGGCCATGGCGCCTTCTGCAATGTGCTGAGCGATCTCCTGCATCCGCGCATTACCGGGATCTTGTTTGGAAACCCATGAGAATTTGACAAAGGTGTAAACGAGACCTACGGCTCCTAGAACGGGAACCAAATAAAGCAATTTGTCCATAAGTTGAATATCCTTAAAGAAAGGGACGGCAATATTAGCGAAAAAATGAAGAAGGGACGGCAAGAATACGGGAAAAAATGAAATAAGGCCGTGTCTTTTGACACGGCCTCTCGAAGTTGGGGGTTCGGGTTCAGGGGTCTCTCTTTGAGCGAGGGGTTTGGGTCAAGACCTTGCGAAATGGGTCTATCAGGTTGTCCGGAATACTAATTCCAGATAACATGCCAACCTCTAAACTACATTGAATCAATCCATTGGCGAGGTACTTGCGCAGGAATTATTCCCATTACCGGAATCGGCGTCCCGGAATGGGTGAAAACGGAACGACCCCTACTTTTTAGGTAGGGGTCATTCATTTTTTTGTAGAAGAACCTGTAAGCCTGAAAAACTGTAAAACCAGAAAACCTTTTAACTATTGATGGCCGTCAACACGTTAGTAAGGTAATATTTTGATGTGGATCAAGATTTTTGTCTAAGAACTGTTACATATAGATGGATGCGAAAGAGGTGCCAGTTTGTAAACGCTTGAAAACAATGGGGATGCGGACCCCCGCGGCACCGCGATCTTCCCCCCATGGGAAAAAAATTCCTATCCAAGGAATGAGGCCTCCGGCACACAATTTGACGCCTTTTCCGGCGTTATTTCAGACAGAAACATCCAATATTCTAAATAAAGCTAATAGTCCCTATGACCCCTTATACGCAGAACAATCAGAACCACCTGGCCGAGGAGCATCGTCGTTTTGAGAATTACCTGGTGCAGGAAAGCCGCATCGCCCTGCTGAAGATTCAGAGCTGGCAGTTCGCCATGAAGACCCCCGAGGTCGGCGCGCACTATCAGCAGGAAGCGACGGACATGGTCAAAAAGTCACTTCTGTCTTTCGTCCCCAACAGTTTTGTGCTTAGCGAGGAGGGTTATTATTTCAAGCCGATCTTCAATTAATGGATGCCCACGCGGGCGCGTAGTAAATGCTCACGCGGGCGCATGATGAATGCACGCGGCCCGCAGCCTGTTTGCGCCGGCTATCCCTTCGTAGGATCGTAGCATTCCCTCAGCTCTTTTTCCGAATAGGCGAGTCCGTATTGTTTCAATACGTCGTCGGGAACGCCGTTCCACTGGTTGGCGGTATTGCCGAAGTAGCCGATGTCTTTCACGCCGATGGGAGAAGTATAGAACCCGCTGGCAGTCAGGTTGCGCATAAGGTTGAAGAACGCGACGCCCTGCGCCATTTCGGGTTTGGCTTTATCGGGCCAGGCGATCGCATCCACCATTTCCATCTGCTGCGCGGGCTGGCAGTCTTTGAAAGCCCTGCCCCACCGATTCAGACATTGCATGTCCAGCCAGCGGAGACCGCCGCGCATCGGCGTCTGATGGCTCGGGACGTCTTTCACAATGAACTCGATGAAGTCAGGGACCTTCGCATCGGAAGCGCTGCCGCTGATGGCGTCCCGCGGAATGATGATATCGCCAAGGACCGTGATGGTGGCCATTTCGTCGGGAGTGAAGAACGTTTTGGAGCGGACTTCCTTTTCCCATTCGGCTTCTTCCTTCATCCGGTTGATCCCGCTTCCTGCTGTACTTTTTTCCGCCGAAGCGGGAGTGGTCTTTTTCTCTTCAGGGTTGCAGGCTTCGGCGAGTGCGCCTGCGGCAACCGTGCCTACCAGTATCGTTTTGATCGATTTCCTTCTGTCCATGATAACGAATTGATGCCTGCGCGTGGCGGCGTTAAATATTTTGTTTTTTCAGTTGATCGACGATATACTCGCTGGTCCGCATCGACAGCGCCAGGATCGTCCAGGTGATGTTCTTGTCGGCCTGCGATACGAAGGGCCCCCCGTCCACACAAAACAGGTTTTTGCATTCATGCGCCTGGCTCCATTTGTTGAGCGGCGCACTCTTCGGATCGTTGCCCATCCGCACCGTACCCGCTTCATGAATGATATTTCCCGGAGCGTGTAGTCCCCAGTTATTATGTGCGCCGTCATCCGCGCCCCAGGTCATTACGGCGCCCATCGCGTGGAGGATCTCCGCAAACGTCTGCTTCATGTGTTTAGCCTGTTTGATCTCGTATTCGGAGTGGCTGGTATTGAAGCGGAGTACGGGGATGCCGTATTTATCGACGACGTTGGGGTCGATCTCGCAATAGTTTTCCCTGCGTGCGATCGCTTCACCGCGGCCGGCCATGCCGACATGCGATCCGAAGAGCACCCGGTAGTCTTCTTTCAGCGAAACGCCGTACCCGCCGGCTTCCTTTGTTTTCCCTTTGATGGGTATCTTTCCGTTCAACTTTTGAATGTCCCATTGGAAACCGTAGAGCGGCATTCCGAAACCGCCGCCGAATTCGATATGATAGCCGCGGGGAAAATCCAGTTTCCTGTTGTCGAGCCACCAGGGTGCGTAGACGTGCATGCCGCCGACACCGTCTTCATTGTAGCGGCGCCGGTCCATGAGCTGCGGAATGATGCCGCCCATATCTGCCCCGGTAGAATCATGAAGGTACCTGCCGACTGCGTCGCTGCCGTTGGCCAATCCATTGGGATGACGCGAGGATTTCGAGTTAAGCAGCAGACGCGCGCTTTCGCAGGCGCTGGCGGCCAGGATCACGGTCCTGCCGAACACCTGGTACTCCTGCATGTCGTCTTTGTGCACATAGGACACTCCCGTCGCCAATCCCTCTTTATCGGTCAGCACCTCGCGGGCCATGGCATTGGTCACGAGATCGACATTGCCGGTGCTGACCGCCGGGATCACCAGGCACGAAGAGGAGGAGAAGTCACCGTAGACCTTGCAGCTACGTCCGCATTGCGCGCAGAAAAAGCATTGATTTCTTCCGGGGCCGAGGTCTTTGGTCACCTTGGTCAGGATCGAGAGACGGGAAGGTATGATGGGTACTCCCACGGTGGCACCTGCTTTTTTCAGCATCAGTTCGTGCAGCCTTGGTTTCGGCGGAGGAAGGAAGATGCCGTCCGGATCATTCTCGAGTCCTTCATTAGTGCCGAATACGCCGAGGAGGCGATCGGTCTTATCGTAGAAGGGTTTGATATCTTCATAGCCGATAGGCCAGTCGTCACCCAGGCCGTCGATGCTTTTCCGTTTGAAATCCTTTGGGCCGAAACGCAGCGAGATGCGTCCCCAGTGATTGGTCCTGCCGCCCAGCATTCGGGCACGCCACCATTCCCAGGCGGTAGTGCCCTTGTTCCCCGTTTGCGTATATGGTTCTCCGTCGACCTCCCATCCCCAGTAGCACCCGTCGAAATCGCCGAAGGGTCTGAATCTTGTTCCGGCGCCCCGCCGCGGGGATTCCCATGGGCTTCGAAGTTGATTGCTGTCGGTCTTGGGGTCGAACATAGGGCCCGCTTCGATCAGGCAGACCTTGAGACCTGCATTGGCCAGCACGTATGCAGCCATGCCACCGCCTGCGCCCGATCCCACGATGATGGCGTCGTATTTCTTCGGTTGTTTTTTTACCTGGAGATCTCCCATTCCTTTGTGCGATTGTAGTGATGGATCAATGTGCAAACGCCTCTGGCGTTTTAGAAGAACGAATTTAACGGTTTAGCAAAACAGCAAACAAATTTTATTTGTGGCCGGCGGCCGCGCTGGCGGGGTGCGATTTGTGTCGGCGGCCCAGCGGCGGGGTGTCATTTCCTTTCGGCGGCCGTCTTGTCGCGGATGGCTTTGAACTCCGAACCCGGTTTCCACTTTGGCCATTCGTGGCTGAAGGCCAATTTTTTTCCAACGGCATATACGAGTTCGACATCCTGCAACCCGCCTTCGAGATTCCAGGTGGAATCGTATTGATCGGAAGGCTGGTGATAGCGGTTGGCCGTGTATTCGTCGTGTTTTTGTTTGCCGTAAGCAATCCCTTTGGTCAGGTCGTCGACGCCGCCGTCGGCCGTGAGGGAAGGCACCCCTGCCCTGGCAAAACTGAAATGGTCGGAACGGAAATAATGACCTGCTTCGGGATGATCCTCCGGCGCGATATAACGGCCTTTCGATTTTACTTCCTGTGCCAGATCGTCCTCCAGCGTGGATTGCCCGTTACCGCTATATGTGATGTCTTTTGTAGGTCCGTAGGTATTCAGCACATCGATATTGAGATCGGCCACGGTCGTCGCCACGGGATATACCGGGTGTTGCGCATACCACGCCGAGCCGAGCAGCCCCTGTTCTTCGGCGGTTACCGATAGGAAGATGACCGTCCGTTCCGGTTTTTCCGGCAGACTTTTGAATGCCCGTGCGATCTGAAGCAGTGCGGCCGTGCCGCTTGCGTTATCTGCGGCGCCATTATAGATGGAGTCGCCTTTGGCGTCGGGCTTACCGACCCCGAGATGGTCCCAGTGGGCAGAAAAGATGACATATTCGTTCGGATATTTGCTGCCCGTGATCTTCGCGATCACGTTGTGCGACATATTGTAAACTTCTTTCACGTGCACCGAACCGGACAGGTTCAGGCCGAGCGGTACCGGTTTGAATCCGCGATGCCGGGCGGCGCCGAACAGCGTACTGTCTTTTCCCGCGGCCTTCAGTATACGTTTGGCGGCGTCTTCGGTGATCCAGCCCTGCAGGGTCAGCTGATAGGACGGATTGGAGCGGGTATCGAGATGGAGCTTGACACCGCCGTTGCTGCTTTGCACCACGCTGAAAGGATAGGAGGCGGCAGCCGTGTTGTGAACGATGAGACAGGCTTTGGCGCCCTGGCGGGCCGCTTCTTCATATTTATAGGTCCACCGGCCGTAATAGGTCATGGTATGTCCTTTGAACAGCGTGGAATCGTAAAACCCGGGGTCGTTGACCATTACGACGACCGTTTTGCCTTTCACATCCAAACCCGCGTAGTCGTTCCATTTATATTCCGGCGCCACGATCCCGAACCCCGCGAATACGATATCGCTTTTATCTATTGCATCGACGGTGTCCGGTTTTTCCGTCCAGCATACGAAGTCGGTCATGTTCTGCAGGTGCAGGACGCCTTTGGGGGAACGTACATCCAGGACAGGCGGCGCCGCGGGACTGATCTCCACCAGCGGGACGTCCTGGGTGTACCCGTTGCCGTTGCCGGGTTCGAGACCCAGCCGCGACCAGGCATTGACCAGGAAATCGACGGTTTTGGTTTCTCCGGAGGTAAAAGGCCGGCGACCCTGAAAATCGTCGGAGGCCAGCGTTTGGATATCGGATGCCAGGGTATCCTTATTGAAGGCTGCTACGCCGGCGTCACCGGAGACTGTTTCGCCACCGTTGTTGCACGAAAGGATGGAACAGGCGATCGCCAGGGATGCGATCGCGCGAAATGCGAAAGGGGTCATAAGCGTTTTTTTGAGATTTGATGGTGCCTACGGCATGAGCCGGACTCCGCCCGGCCCGGTGAAGTTAGTGGTTGTTAGCCAACCAATGGCAGCTTCTTTGACCGGATCGTTCGCCGGGGTGGCGGGAGCCCCGTGCCCGGGTGAATCTCCGGAGACGGGAGAGACGAGCATATCGGGACGGATCCTTCCTTCGCAGATACGGCCGGTGCAATCGGCTTCCTGGCAGATGGTCAGAACGAGCATCGAATTGTCGGATAGCGGATAGGTGGCATTGGCTGTCGTGAGGCCCGCCGTCGGCTGACCGATGAAATAGGTGAGCGCTTTTCCCCTGAACGCGAGGGCAACGGTCTCCCCGGCGCTGACGGTCCTGGGTCCCGTCAGTATGACGATATATTTGCGGTCTTTTTGCGTCCGGTAGCCCTCATGACTGACGCGGCACCGGATATGGCGACCCTGGAACGCGGATCCTTCGTGATAAGCGATTGGCACGCGCTCGTCTCCCGAGACGAAATAGCCACAAATGCCTTCCCCGAGCAGGGGACCTATGCCCGTCAGCATAGGCCAGCAGTTGCCGCCTGAATTTTTGCGCAGATCGATGATCCACCGGGAAATGTCCCTCGAGTCCAGCCGCGCAATGACGTCCTGGATGCTGTCTGCGATCCGTTCGCAGAGCAGGGAGTCGTCGGTAGATACCCATGGCACAGTCACATAGCCGATGCTATCCTGCAACCATTCTCCTTTGATCTCGCCTACCAGACCGGATAGCGCGGGTCCGGATGCCGCGTCGCCGGCGGCCCCGGTATAGCGGGCTGCCTTGTCGGGGGGCATGATAAAGCTGTGCGGCTCGTTCAGCTGTTTGAAACACCAGGTGATCGACGAGTAGGCGTCTTCGCAGTTGCCGGCGGTCTGCAATTCGCGGCGCGCCCTGGCCTCGAGATCGGGCCAGGAGATATCGTCTCTCCGGTAGTAGTTCTTTTCCATGAAGGAGAGGGCCTCGTCGAGCAGCCGTTCGGCTTTTTCCATACAGGGGAGAGGGAGAGTATCGCTGCGGGTCTGCCCATGGCCGCCGGCGGGGAGGATGCCGGCGAGGATCAGCGGCAGGATCAGATGTCGGACCATTCGTTTCATCGTTGCGATATAAGATAAGTAAAAAGTAAGATTCCACAACGGGATAAAAAATTATTTGGCTCCGGCTGCAAAAAAAATTACATTCATCCATCAATCCTATACACATATGGCCTCTAATCGAAGAACGTTCCTCCAGCAAAGCGCCCTGGCCGTAGCTGCAGCCGGTCTGATGCCAGGCGAATCTTTCGCTTTTTTCAAAAGGGACATCGTAGGACTCCAGCTGTACAGCGTACGCACAGACATGAACAAGGATGCCGCGGGCACGTTGAAGCAGGTGGCCGCGATGGGTTATCGGTATGTGGAGCATGCCGGCTACAGCAATGGCAAGTTCTATGGATATGAGCCCACGGAGTTCAAGGGGCTGCTCGATGGCCTGGGTCTAAAGATGATCAGCGGTCATACGGCCATGGGACCCACTGCCTGGGACGCGGGTAAAAAAGATTTCAGCGATGCCTGGAAAAAAACGGTCGAAGACGCCGCAGTTGCCGGCCAGCAGTTCGTGATCAGTCCCTGGCTGGACGAGAGCCTTCGGAAATCTTATGATGACGTCCTGCGGTTCATGGAGGTCTTCAACAAATGCGGCGAACTGTGCAAGGCGCATGGCATGAAGTTCGGGTATCACAACCACGATTTCGAGTTCAACACGGTCATCAATAACCAAAAGCTGTACGACATCATCCTTCAGCATACCGACCCCGAGCTGGTCGCGCAACAGCTGGATATGGGCAACCTCTACAATGGCGGCGCCATAGCGATCGCGATCGTCATGCAGAATCCCGGGCGGTTCGAGCTGATGCATGTCAAGGACGAGATCAAGGCCACCAGCGGCAACGAACATTACGAGAGCACCATACTGGGCCAGGGCATCGTCGGAACCAAACAGGTCTGCGACCAGGGCAGGAAAGGGGGTACCCGCTATTTCATCATCGAGCAGGAGTCGTACCAGGGTAAATCGCCACTGGACTGCAGCAAGACCGATCTGGAGATCATGAAGAAGTGGGGATACTGAGCTTGCCCGGGGGGCGGGCGGATGAGGGCGGATGGCGAAACAATCAGGGCGCCGCGGCAAAGGTGAATGTCGCCGTCCGGTCACCGATATAAATGTCGAAGTCTCCCGGTTCCGTCACTGTTTTCAACTGTGCATTGACGAAGGCGATATCGTCCTTGTTCAAAGTAAAGCTCACCGCCTGCGATTCTCCGGCTTTCAGGAATATCTTTTTGAACGCGCGCAGCCGCCGCATGCTGGGCGTAATGCTTGCGTAGTGTTCTCGCGTATATAGTTCGACGGTATGCTTCCCGTCCATTTTGCCAGTGTTCGTTACCGTTAGACTGACGGTCATTCTTCCGGCAGTGTTCAGCTGCTGCGAACTCAGTTGGATAGGGCTATAGGCGAACGTGGTATAGCTGAGCCCCCAGCCGAAAGGGAACAGGGGGTCGTACCCGCTCATATTCATATCGGAATTGAAGATCTCGCGGACGTCTTCCGTCGGTTTCCGGTCATAAAGCACCATTTCTCCCATGCTGCGCGGATAGCTGTAGGGGAGCCGACCGTCCGGGTTGTAGGCGCCCGTCAGCACGTCGGTAATGGCCTCTGCGGTCTTGCGGCCGCTCCAATACCCCAGCAGGATACCCTTCATCAGCGGGGCGATGCCGGTGATGAACCTTGGTCTTCCTTCCGTCAGCACGAGGATGACGGGTTTGCCGGTAGCTGCGGCCGCCCGCGCCAGGTCGAGCTGGCGGTCGGGGAGGACCAGATCGCGGATGTTTCCGGGGCTTTCGGCATATGCATTTTCGCCGAGACAGAGGACAATGGCATCTACGCCCGATGCCGCGGCTTTCAAGGCCGTGGTATCATAGTTGGCGGGGCTATCGAAACCTTGTACGGCGGTGGTGGTAACGCGATCGGCGCCCAGCCGTTCGCTAAGCGCGTCCACGATGGTCTTGCTGTCCCTGGGGTACCATTGTTCCTGGTTTCCCTGCCAGGTGTAGCTCCAGCACCCATTGAGAGCGGTAATACTTCGGGCGGCGGGCCCGGCAACAAGGACATGCGCGGAAGCGTTCAGGGGCAGGACGTCACCGTCATTCTTCAACAGCGTCATGGCTTCCCGGGCAGCCTGCAATGCGAGGGTTTGGTATTCGGGGCGTCCGAAATTAGCGGCCGCGGTCTGTTCGGGATAGGCGTTATCAAAGAGACCGACCTTTAATTTCAGCAACAGGATGCGGCGGACTGCTTCGTCAATGCGGCTCATCGGGACCTCGCCTTTTTGGACGGCTTCTTTCAGGAGGGTAAAGAAGGAAAAATCACTGGGGACCATGCTCATATCGACACCGGCGTTCACTGCCAGCACGACGGCCGCGCGCGGGGTAGGGGCGACGTTATGACGGGTATGGAGCCGGATGATGTCTTCCCAATCGGAGACGACTACGCCCTGGAAACCCAATTCCTTCCGGAGGACGTCGGTCAGCAGGTAGTGGCTGGCATGGACGGGTGTGCCATTGATCTCGGACGAATTGACCATCAGCGTCGAGGAGCCCGCCTGTACCGCGGCCCTGAACTGCGGGAGGTAATATTCGCGCATCTCGATCTCCGGGAGGTAGATCGGCGTGCGGTCTTTCCCGGTGCGGCTGTCGGAATAGGCGAGGTAATGTTTCATGCAGCTGGCAACTGCCGTCGGGTTGCGCAGCCCGTCGCCTTCGTAGGCCTTAATGGCGGCGGCGCCCATGGTCTTGCCGATGTAGACGTCTTCGCCGTACGTTTCCGGGAAACGCGACCACAGCGGCTGACGGCCGCAGTCGAGCACCGGCGCGAAATCCCAGCGGACACCGGAAGCGCGCAGTTCCTTTGCCGCCACCTTTGCAGCGGCGGCGACCAATTCCGTATTGCGGGTAGCGGCCATGCCGATGTTCTGCGGGAATAGCGTAGCATCGAGCGTATAGGTCTGCCCGTGTATCCCGTCCAATCCATAGATAACGGGGATCTTCAAGCGCGACCGCATGGCCTCATCCTGTATCTCGCTTTGCACCCGGCGCCATTGTTCAGCGGTCAATGCGTGATTGGTGACGTTCAGGATCGATCCTACCTTATAGTCCTGTATAGCTTTTTTCAGCGCTGCCGGATCGAGTACGCCGTCCTGCGGCGTCGATACGACGCCCAGGGTGACCTGGGTCATCTGACCGATCTTTTCATCGAGCGTCATTTGGCGCAGCAGGTTATCTGCTTTTTGCCGGTCGGCAGCTGTCTGGGCGATTGCGCCGGTGAGGGAAAACAGGAAGGTGCAGGAAAGGAAGCAGCGTTTTGTCATAGCGGCATAAAGATAAGGAGAAGGGGCGCCTGCCGGGCATGAACTTTTGCTCTTTTTCGGTAAAATTTTATCTATCCAACCCCGTCAGTTCCCGAAGGTAGTCGTATTGCAGGTCTTCGTGAAGACCGTCGATGACGGACCGTATCTTCTTCAGCTGATTCCGGTACAGATTGACGAGGACGGGACTGTCCCGGAAGGGGATGCCGGACTTTTGCAGCTTGCGGAGAAAATAGGTGAGCAGCTCGACTTCTGCCTGGGGCGAACCTGTATAACGGATCTGTTTGGATGTGGACCGAAGGACGTTGCGAAGGCTTTTTTTCGTCAGGTAGAGGTTCGGTTTCGGCAGCCCTTCGAACCCGAGATCGATCTCCTTTTTGACCGAGCGGATAAAAGCTTCCTCGTCCGAGGCCTCGAACAGGAGCCAGGTCAGCAATTCCTTGTTGTCCTTTTTGAACCTGGCCAGACGCAGACAGATGTCTGTCAGACGGGAGGGGGGCAGCGACAGCAGTTCCTGTTTGAGCTCGTTGATGGTGGCGGCTTTCATGGGCGGAAATTAGCCCTTTTTCTGCGGACGCCGCCGGCCGCACGGCCGGATACCGGCATGTCATCCCGGTTTTGGACCGCTTCATGTAAAATCATTCGCCGTCCCGGGGTGGAATGGTACCTTCGAAGCAATGAAACAACAACGCATCGGGATAGCGATCGGGCTCTGGTCCGGTCTGTATTTCTTATGGATCCTGTTGTTCCATGACCATGTCTTTACGGTCACGCGGACGTTGACCGTGCAGTTCTGCTACCTGCTGTTCGTCATCGCCAATTATTATATCCAGGTATACTATGCCATCCCGCGGTTGCTGCACCGGAGAAAATACCTGCTTTTTGCCGTCTGCCTGTTCGCGTCGATCGCGGTGAGCGCGCTGATACGGACGCCGCTGGCCATCTGGTTGCAGGTGCATGTCTTTCTGCCGGGGCATCCCGCTCCGGACGCAGGTATCGTGTTCGGCGTTTCTTTTCTGAACATCCTCATCTGGGTGGTCTTTTCGGTGTCTGTCCAGCAGGTGATCGAAAAAATCGGGTTCCGGCAGCGGGTGGATGCGATGGAGCGGCAAAGGACCCGGGACGAGCTGGACTTTCTGAAGGCGCAGTTCAACCCGCATTTCCTGTTCAATTCCATCAACTCGATCTACGGGCATATCGACAGGCGGAACGCCAAAGCGCGGGAGATGCTGCTGAGCTTTTCGGAAATGCTCCGTTACCAGCTGTACGAATGCAATGTGGAAAAGATCGTCATCGAAAAGGAGCTGCAGTACATCCGTCACTATGTGGCCTTGCAGCAGGAGCGGAAGGAGGAAAGCCTTCGCGTCCATTTGGATATCCCGGAAACCGTTGCGGGCTTCACGATCGCCCCGTTGCTGCTGATCACCTTTGTCGAGAACGCGTTCAAATATGTCAGCACGCATGAGGATGGAACGAACGAAGTACTGATCTCCCTGCGCAAGGATCGGGACCAGCTGGTCTTTCGCGCCTATAATACCAAGGATGGAACGGCGGCACGGCGTGGAACGGGGTTGGGCGGCATCGGGATCGCCAATGCGCGCAGGAGGCTCGACCTGCAGTATCCCGGCAGACACCGGTTGACGATCACCGACGCGGACCGTTCATACGAAGTCCTTTTAAACTTAAATATCACCAGCCATGTCACTGAAAGCCATTATAGTGGACGATGAACCGGTGGCCAGGAAGGTCCTTTCGGAGTACATCGGGGATATCGACTATCTCGAACTGGCGGGTATGGCTGAAAACCCGTTGAAAGCGGATGTACTGTTGACCGAGCGGGCCGTGGACCTTATCTTCCTGGATATCGAAATGCCGAAACTGAACGGCATCGCGTACCTGCGTGCCCGCGGCGACGGAGAAATGCGTCCCCTGGTGATCATTACCACCGCTTACCCGGAATATGCGCTGGACGGATTCGAGCTCGACGTAGTGGACTACCTGGTGAAACCCATCCCGTTCGAGCGGTTTGTAAAAGCCTGTCAGAAAGCACGGCTGAAACATAAAGAGCGTTTTCCCGGTGAATATGCCGCCGAAGAAGCCAGGCCCGACGATCATTTTTTCGTGAAATGCGGCGAAGCCCTCGAAAAGGTGGCGTATAACGAACTGGTATATGTGGAAGCGATGATGAATTATATCGTCCTGCATACCGCCGGCCGCAAGCTGATCGCCTATCTCACCCTGAAAAGCATGCTGGCAAGGCTGCCCGCGCAACGGTTCGTCCAGGTGCACAAATCGTTTGTCGTGAACAGCGGAATGATCACCAGCATCCGCGGCAACACGCTCCGTCTCGGAGCCGCGGAGGTGCCCATCAGCCAGCATTTTTACGAATCGGCGATACGGGAGATCGTAAAGGACAGGATCGTCAAAAGAAGCTGATCGCCGCCTGCTAACAGTTGTTAGTTTTGCGTATATTTGCAGCGCTCGCGCACACAAATCGCGGTTTCGTTTATGAATAAAGAAGTGGTCATCGTTGCGGCCGTCAGGACCCCGATCGGAAGTTTCGGAGGAGCGTTGAAAGAATTCTCCGCCGTCCGGCTCGGCGCCATCGCCATCAGGGGAGCATTGGTAAAGGCCGGGGTCCGGCCGGACCAGGTGCAGGAGGTCCTGATGGGATGCGTTCTGCAAGGCAACCTGGGGCAGGCGCCTGCCCGGCAGGCGGCAAAGGGAGCCGGGTTGCCCGACGCGGTGGTTTGCACGACGGTCAACAAGGTCTGCGCCAGCGGGATGAAAGCGGTAATGCAGGCGGCGCAGGGTATCGCGCTCGGAGATGCGGACATCGTCGTAGCGGGCGGCATGGAGAGCATGAGCAACGTACCGTTCTACGTCGAGCAGATGCGCTGGGGGAACAAATATGGGAATACGGCGCTGATCGACGGACTGGCGAAGGACGGATTGACCGACGCTTATGACGGTAAGGCCATGGGGAATGCTGCCGAGCTGTGCGCATCCTCCTGCGGCATCAGCCGCGAGGAGCAGGATGCATTTGCCATCACCAGCTACCGGCGGAGCCAGGCAGCCTGGGCTGCAGGCCGGTTCGATGAAGAGGTGGTGCCGGCGGAGATCCCCCAGCGAAAGGGCGGGTCGCTGGTTGTCGGAAAGGATGAGGAGCCGTTCAACGTAAAATTCGAAAAGATACCCGAGCTGAAGCCGTCGTTCCAGGCGGCGGGAACCGTGACTGCCGCCAATGCCTCCACGCTGAATGACGGTGCCGCGGCGCTGGTGTTGATGAGCAGGGAGAAAGCGGAGGAACTGGGATTGAAACCCCTGGCCAGGATCGCGGGTTATGCGGACGCAGAGCAGGCGCCGGAATGGTTCACCACTACACCCGCCATCGCCTTGCCGAAGGCCATTGCAAAAGCCGGATTGAAAATGGAAGACATAGCCTATTGGGAATTGAACGAGGCATTCTCGGTCGTCGGTATCGAAAATACCCGGCGGTTGAAGATCGATCCGGAAAAAGTGAACGTCCATGGCGGGGCCGTTTCGATCGGACATCCCCTGGGCGCCAGCGGGGCCCGGATCCTGGTCACGCTGATCCACGTGCTGCGACAAAACAAGGCGCGGTATGGAGCGGCAGGTATCTGTAACGGCGGTGGCGGCGCATCGGCGCTGGTCATCGAAAATCTGGGGCTCTGATCTTCCGGAAATGCCGAAGCATCTCACCGGGGGCCGGGCATTGGCGTTATTTCGGCAGGCGCCGTTCCATTTCCTCTCTCAGCGACTTGATCTCCTCCAGGACGAACGAAAGCCGGTCGTCGCCGTCGCGTATCACCAGGGATGGTTTCGGAGAATGATCATAGGACGGGGGGACGCCGCCGCCCTGTCTGTGCGGGGTATTAGGTTCGGCCAGATCGAACTTGATCAGGACATCCAGCGGAATATCAAAAAAATTGCTGAGGATTATTAATTCATCCAGATTGGGCTCGCTGATGCCGTTTTCCCAGTTTCCTATCGTCGTTTGCCCCTTTTTGATCAGGGTCGCAATCTCAGACTGCGTTTTGGACATCTGTTTGCGCAGGTATCGTATGTTCTTTCCCAGGTAATGCATAGCAATAAGATCGGTTTCTTTAAAATGTCAGTAACTTTATTGGTAAATTTGAATAAAAATATTGATATTCGAACTTGCAAATATAGCCAAATTTATTGGTAGTAAAACCGATCTTATTTATGAATACTTCGTTAAAACATTTATCCCCGCCGATGCGGGATAAAATAGGGAGGGTCATCCGGATCATTGTCCGGGCGGTACAGCCGGAAAAGATCATCCTTTTCGGAATTTTTAGCGGCGCTGGCAGGGAAAGCCTGCCTGCCGAGCTATTTGCCGATCCTTCGGTGCTGCCTCCGGCATTGGGCGCCTATGATCTGCTCGTGGTGACACGACAGGGGGACCGCCGTTCGGATTACGAGCTGCAGGACGTGATCGAGAACCGTTGCCGCGAGGAGGTGGCCGTTACGGCGCTGGTGCACGATATCGAGTATGTGAACAGACGTCTTGCCGAAGGGCAGTGCTTTTTTTCGATGGTGGCCTCGGAAGGGATTTTGTTATACGATGCGCACCGGACGCCGCTGGGCACTCCCTGTCTTCCGGATTGGGAGCAAGTGCGGTGGATGGCCGAACGGGATTTCGAGAGATGGGCTCAGCAGGCGAAGGCGTTTTTCCGGAGCGCGGAATTCAACCAGCGTGAAAAGGAATCGAAGATCGCCGTCTTTCTCCTCCACCAGGCCGCAGAACAGAGCTACCAGGCCATCCTGCTGGCATTCATGGGTTACAAGCCGACGACCCACAACCTGGACAAACTGCGACGCTATACCAACCGGTTTGCGCTGGAACTGGCGCTGATCTTTCCCCGCGATACGACCGAGGAAGACGATCTTTTCCGGCTGCTGGCGTCGGGGTATGTGGATGCCCGTTATAAGGAAGAGTTCATCATTACAGAGGAGGAGGTGGCAGTGCTGATCGAAAGGGTCCGGCGGTTGCTGGAAGTCGCCGAGAGGGTTTGTCTCAATTATTTCGTCAGCCTGGAGCGTCGCGTCGCGAGGGGGTAGGAGCCTGGGGCGTCGGGTCGCGAGGGAATAACGGCCGTGGTCGCTCTATTCCTTTGCCAGATCGGCGATCGTCTTTTTTTCGAGGATCCTGAGATTGGCGTCGCGCACCTGGCACATGACGTTATGGAGACCGCAGCTTTTTTCATCGCAGTTCTTGCAACGCTCGTAAAAATAAAGGCTCACGCAGGGGAGCAGCGAGATGGGACCGTCCAGCAGCCGCATGACGGTCGCAAGGGGCACATCCCTGGGATCTTTTGCAAAATAATAGCCGCCGCCTTTCCCTTTTTTGCTGTCCAGGATATTGGCATTCTTCAATTCCAGCAGGATGTTTTCGAGGAACTTGAGGGGTATCTTTTTTTTTCGCGCGATCTCGGCGATCAGTACCGGCTCGTCTTTATCTTTTTGCGCCAGGTACATCAGGGCCTGGAAGGCATATTGTGTTTTTTTAGACAGCATTTAATTTTCCTTTCAATCGTTTTGGATCGCGGCTATCAGAATCCCAATACCTCGCTCATGCGAAAGATACCTTTTTTGCCCGCGATGAATTCGGCTGCCAGTACGGCTCCCATGGCGAACCCCCGGCGGTTGTGCGCCGTATGGCTGATCGTGATCGTATCCACCGGCGAGCGGTATTCAATGATATGCGTGCCGGGGGCCGGATCGACGCGTTCGCTCAGTATCTCCAGTTCATCTAAGTTATCACTAATATGATTGACCCATTCTTTTTTTCGTTGAATTTTTTCCATGATCTGCTCGGCAAGTGAGATGGCCGTTCCGCTGGGGGCATCCTTTTTTTCCGTGTGGTGTATCTCCGTTATGCGGGGCTCATATTCGGGGCGGGGGGCCATCAGCGCGGCAAGCCGGCGGTTGACCTCGAAAAAGATATTGACGCCTATGCTGAAGTTACTGGCATACAAAAAAGCGCCATTCTTTTGCAGGCAGTAACTGCGGACCTTTTCCAGGTCGGCAAGCCAGCCGGTGGAGCCGGAGATAACGGGGACGCCTGCATCCATACAGCGAAGGATATTGTCGCGGGCGCTGTCGGGTCCCGTGAATTCGATGGCTACATCCGCGGGCCGGATGCGCTGGATGGTGTTGTCTTCCAGGTTGTCGATGGAAACCTTCAGCACGATGGAGTGACCGCGGGAAACGGCGATCTCCTCGATGGCCTTGCCCATTTTTCCATAACCGATAAGCGCGATCTTCATGGCGGGAAATTACGATAAATTCTTTTTGCCTTGTGGAAATCGACCACGAGGCTAAGACCCATGCCTGTGCCCATGGGGCCGGGTAATGTTGCCGGGGATGACGGCGGCTGGAGATGCAGGGTCAGTTGGTTGCTGACGTCGAAGCTCATCAGATGCGCGTCGACTGTCGCGTCCACGATGTTCAGGCCCCAGAAAAGCAGGAAGAAAAGGACCGAATAGTCCTGATCTTTCCGGAATTCGTTCCGGTAGGTGCGAAGCGACGCATCGTCTCCCGTCGCGAGGAAGCCCTGCAGCTTGGGGTCTACCAGCGCAACCGAGTCGGCGGGGATCGGTTTATTCAAAGGCTGATAGGTATCGATCATCGAGATGGCGAACTGACATTGCTGATACCAATGCTTGTTATAGAAGTAGGTATAGACCGGTATCCCGACCGCTGCCCACACAATGGGTACCTTCCAGTATTTCCGGTTATAGATCTGCCCAAGACCGGGGAAAAAGGTGGAAAAGAGAGTCGCCTTATGCGGATCGTGCACGGCCCTCGTCACCGAGTCCACTTTGTAAATGTTGAATCTATGCCGGCGCTGTTTGCCTTTTGCGGTCGCGGGAATGGTGTCGGTTTGCGCCTGGCAGACGCCATACAGGGAAAGACCGATCATAAAGGCCAATAGATAACGGACCATCTTCTTAGTTGATAGACACACCCAGCTGGTCTAACAATTTGTTCAATTCCTGAAGCGAGTAGTATTCGATGGAAATGCTGCCCTCTCCTTTCTTATTGTGATTGAGTCGGACCCGGGTGCTGAAATGCGAAGCTAAGTTATCTTCAATTCGTTTGAATGCCTCGGGTAGTCCGGGCTTTACCGAATTTTTAACAGCGGAATTCTCTTTGTAGAGTTTCCGGACCAGGTCCTCGGTCTGACGGACGGACAACCCCTTTTCCTTTATTTGGGCGAACAGGTATAATTGTTTATCTACCGTATCGACATTGATCAGCGCGCGCGCGTGACCCATCGAAAGCTGGTTGTTCCGGACGGCTACCTGAATATCGGGAGGCAGTTTCAGCAGACGGATATAGTTGGCGACGGTGCTTCTTTCTTTGCCCATTCTTTCGGCTACCTGTTCCTGTGTGTAGTTCAGCTCTTCCATCATCCGTTTGTAGCTGAGCGCGATCTCCATGGCGTTGAGGTCTTCGCGTTGCAGGTTCTCCAGCAGCGCCAGCTCAAGCAGTTGTTGATCGTCGGCCTGCCGTACATAGGCCGGGATGTCCCTCAGCTCCGCCATCTTCGCGGCCCGGTAGCGGCGTTCCCCGGATATCAGGCGGTATTTGCCGGTCGGGAGCCTCGAAACCGTTACGGGCTGGATGATATCGTGCATCCGGATCGAATGGGCCAGTTCCTGCAGGGCGATCTCGTCGAAGTCATGTCGCGGCTGGCGGGGATTGGTCTCGATCTGGTCGAGGGGGATGCGGAGCATATTGGTCACTGCCTCGACGACCGAGGACTTCAGCTCGCCCGATGTCGTCTTAAGGTCGGCATCGATGCTTTGCAGTAGGGACCTGATGCCTTTACCCAGGGCCTCCTTATCTTTTTTATGGGGCGTTGTCATGAGTCGTAGTGTGGGTGTGGTGTGTTATTGCAATATCCTGTCTTCCTGTCTGATCCGGGTCATGTTGTTTTTTTGCAGGATCTCTTTTGCCAGGTTGAGATAATTGACCGAACCCTTGCTCAGCGCATCATACAGGATGACGGGTTTGCCGACGCTGGGGGCTTCGCTGATCTTCGTATTGCGATGAATGATCGTATCGAAAACGATCTCGTCGAAATGTTTTCTCACCTCGCTGACCACCTGGTTGCACAGGCGGAGCCGTCCGTCGTACATCGTCATCAGGATGCCTTCGATCGCCAGCTGCGGGTTGAGACGGCTTTGAACGATCTTCACGGTATTCAGCAGCTTACCCAATCCTTCCAGGGCAAAGAACTCGGTCTGAACGGGAACGATTACCGAATTGGAGGCTGTAAGGGCATTCACCGTGATCAATCCAAGAGAGGGCGAGCAATCTATAATGATGAAATCGTATTCGGCCTTTACCGGCTCGAGGATGCCTTTGAGCACGCTTTCGCGGTTGGGATAATTGATCATTTCGATCTCGTATCCTACCAGGTCGATATGCGAAGGCACCACGTCCAGGTGGGGGATCTCCGATTTGAGTATGACATCCTTTACGGGGATATGGTTGACCATGCAATCGTAAAGGCTCTGGGTCACATTGTGCAGATCGAAGCCCACGCCGGTGGTACTGTTGGCCTGCGGGTCCGCGTCGACCAGCAGGGTTTTGAACTCCAATACGGCAAAACTGGCCGCCAGGTTGATGGCCGAAGTGGTTTTTCCCACTCCGCCTTTTTGATTTGCAACTCCGATAGTTTTTGCCATAGTAGTATGTCGCTGTGGACTTCGGCCCTGCCACCGGCAAGACCTCGTTCGCGCCCTTCGCTTTGATCGGGCGCGGTCCGGGCGAGGCAAATTTACATTCTTCGGCATAAATTCTCCGAACTTTCGGGAGTTTAGCGCAATTTTGCCTCCTAAACCGGTGCGGTCCGGGTCGTAAGAAATTCAAATTGCCGTTCAAATGCGTAGCCCCAGGTTCATCCTGATCTTTGTTGTTGTAGCATTAGTATTAGATGTTTATGTGTTCCAGGCGTTAAAGGCGATCTGCCAGGGGATGGCGCCAAGGTGGCGGATGGCCATATTCACCCTGCATTGGAGCCTGTCGGTCCTTTCGCTGCTGACCCTCATCGTGACGGTCCGATCGCATTTTGGGAACCGGGTGGGCAGCTATCTCGTTACCGTGGTGCTTGGATTGTATATTGCCAAACTGGTGGCCGCTGTTTTCCTGGTCATCGACGATATCCGCAGAGTGCTGCAATGGGCCGTAACCCGCGCCAGCCGCCGCGAAGAGACCGACGGCGAGGCGATCTCCCGTTCGACCTTCTTAAGCTGGCTAAGCGTGGGATTGGGCACCACGGTCTTTTCGTCTCTGCTATATGGGTTCTCCAACAAGTACAATTATAAGATCCATCGGGTGAAACTGGCGTTCGACAATCTCCCGGCCTCTTTCAAAGGTTTGAAAATCATACATATATCAGATATACATTCCGGCAGCCTGGCGAACCATCCCGCTGTGAACAGGGGCGTGGATATGATCCTGTCCGAAAAGCCCGATCTCATTCTCTTCACGGGCGATCTCGTCAACGATGAATCGGGAGAAATGGATCATTACAAGGATGTGTTCAGCAGGTTGCAGGCTCCCATGGGTGTCTTTTCGACCCTTGGCAATCACGATTATGGGGATTATATGTGGTGGGAGACCCTGGAATTGAAAAAAGCCAACCTGGATCGTCTCAAGCAGGTCGAGCGGGATATGGGTTGGCGGCTGCTGACCAACGAACACGTCGTGCTGGAAAAGGGAGGCGAGCAGATCGCGCTTATCGGCGTCGAAAACTGGAGCGCGAAGGCGCGGTTCCCCAAATACGGCAGAATGGACCTTGCCTATCACGGGGCGGAAAAATATCCTTTCAAGATCCTCATGAGCCATGACCCCAGCCACTGGGACGCGGAGATCCGTCCGGATTATCCGGATGTCGATCTCATGCTGTCCGGTCATACGCACGGTATGCAGTATGGTATCGAGATCCCGGGTCTGAAATGGAGTCCCGTACAATATTTGTACAAGCAATGGGCAGGGTTGTACGAAACAGGCCGTCAGAAATTATATGTCAACAGGGGATATGGTTTTATCGGCTACCCCGGACGTTTTGGAGTATTACCGGAAATAACGGTTATCGAACTGGCAGGAGGAGAAGGAGGATCGAAAGAATTTTAACAAACCGATAAACTATTCAAGCGTATTTTCATCAAATAATACAGGAACTATTAAAACAGCGTCATCAACAATGAAATCGAGCATGAACAAATTGGCTTTACTGAAATTGACCGGCAAGCTCGCCTTTTGCCTACTACTGCTGACTGCATCCGTCGTACACACACAGGCCCAATCCTCGCTGCAGCTGGGGATCAAAGCGGGTGGCGATCTGATGAAGATAGGTGGCAGATCGTTCGATCAGAAACACTATCCGGGTTTTGTCGCCGGGGTGTACGGACAGTTGAACTTTACGTCCAAATGGTCGCTGCAGCCCGAGCTGCTCTGGAATCAAACCGTTGCCAGGACCACGCCGGATTTCAACCAGATCTATCGTGGCGTAAGCGATCAATTGGTGATCCTGAACTATGTCGCGCTGCCCGTGCTGGTAGTGTACAAACCGGTGCCCGAGCTGTCGGTAATGCTGGGACCGCAATATGGTTACCTCGTGCAGCAGACGCAAGACCTGTTGCCGCAGGAACTGGGTACCAACGCCTTTTCGAAAAGCGATCTTTCGATCGTATTCGGCGGGCAGCTGAACGTGGGCAAGTTCATCTTCGGTATCCGGTATTCGGCGGGTCTGAACAACATCAGCTTCCGCACCACCGATCCGTGGCGGCAGTATGGCTTCAATGCCTATCTCGGCTATCAGCTGAAAGACATCAAACTAAAGAAGAAATAAAGAAGTGGCATATGAATTGAATAATACATGCAATCCATTCCATCATTAAAACGAATCCATCATGAAAAGGAAAGCATTTGTATTATTCGTTCCCTTGCTGCTGGCTATGCTGCAGTCGCAAGCGCAGGGCTTTCATCTCGGCATCAAGGCCGGCGCCAATCTGTTCAAGGTTGACGGGCAGTCCTTCAGCCAGGAATTCCAGTTCGGGTATGCCGTAGGAGCGTTTTCCGAGATCAACTTCACGCCCAATCTCGGGATACAGCCCGAGGTAATGTTCAATCAGACCAATTACCGCACTGCTTCATCATTCAGCCAGGTATACCAGATAGGCGGCTACGACGATATAAAAGGAAAGCTGAACTATCTCAGCATTCCGGTCCTGTTGAATCTCCGGCCTATCCCGTTCCTCAGTCTGCTGGTCGGCCCGCAATTCGGTATCCTGCTCAACCCGGACGAACACCTGGTCGACAACGCGAGGGATGCTTTCAAAAAAGGAGAGATATCCGCAGTCGGCGGAGCGCAGCTGAACCTCGCTTCGCTGAAGCTCGGAGCACGGTATGTGATCGGGTTGAGTAATATCAACAACATTCAGGGCAGCGATGTGAACTGGAGGAACCAGGGATGGCAGATCTATGCAGGGTTCCGGATATTCTGATTTCGGCAAAACCGGATAGTTTGTACGCCCCTTCCGCCGTCGCGGAAGGGGTTTGTTTTTAGAAAAACAATAGGTTTTTTCCCTTACAGGTGGTAATTTGGCAATGATTATGAAAGAGAATCTATTCTTGCGTGCGGAAGATGACCTGGACTTTATGCCCATCATACCATTGAATGAGACTGACAATGACGGTTTGAATGACATCGAGATACCCAAAGAGCTGCCGGTATTGCCTTTAAGAAACACCGTCCTTTTTCCAGGCGTGGTGCTGCCGATCACCGTCGGGCGTGATAAAAGTATCAAAGCCGTTAATGACGCTTATAAAACGGACAGACTGATAGGCGTCCTCGCGCAAAAGGAAAGCACCGTCGAGGATCCTACCGTAACGGATCTCGAGGACGTTGGTACTGTGGCCAGGATCATCAAGCTGATCAAGATGCCAGATGGCGGGACTACGGTCATCCTGCAAGGGAGACGCCGGTTCAAAGTTGGGGCAGTGACCTCAGAGGATCCTTATTTCAAAGCGCAGGTGGTGCTCCTGGCGGAAGAAGAGGCGCCTAAAGAGCAGGACTTCGAAGCATACGTATCCAATATCAAAGACCTGGCTGCGCAGATCATCCAGCTGTCTCCCAACATCCCGTCGGAGGCCTCGATCATCCTGAAGAACATCGAGAACCCTTCTTTCCTCATCCATTTCATATCGAGCAATCTCAATACCGAATTGCACGAGAAGCAGCAACTGCTCGAGATCCACCACATCAAATCGCGTGCAGACCTGCTGATGCAACTGTTGCAGCGGGAGCTTCAGTTCGCCGAGCTGAAAAATAAGCTGACCAACAGGACGAAGACCGAGCTCGACAAACAGCAGCGGGAATATTTTCTTCAGCAGCAGCTGAAAAGCATCAAGGACGAACTGGGCGGCGACACGAATGAGAGGGAAGTAAAGGAGATGCAGAAAAAAGCGGAGAGCAAGAAATGGCCCGCGGCCGCGAAAGATCTTTTTCGCAAGGGGATCGAACGGCTGGAGCGGATGCATCCCAGCACGCCGGATTATTCTGTAGTGTACAACCATCTTGATCTGATGTTGGAGCTTCCATGGCAGGATTATACCGAGGATTCCTATGACCTGAGGAAGGCCAAGAAGATACTCGATCACGATCATTACGGAATGGATAAGGTAAAGGAGCGCGTACTGGAATATTTGGCGGTGTTGAAGCTCAAGGGGGACATGAAAAGCCCGATCCTTTGTTTCGTCGGGCCTCCCGGCATCGGCAAGACATCGCTGGGACGCAGTATCGCGAATGCCATCGGCCGCAAATACGTGCGTATATCGCTGGGCGGTCTTCATGACGAGAGCGAGATCAGGGGTCACCGGAAGACTTACATCGGCGCGATGCCGGGCAGGATACTGCAATCGCTGCGGAAGATCAAATCGTCGAACCCCGTGATGATCCTCGACGAGATCGACAAGACGGGAAGCGATTTTCGCGGAGACCCGTCATCGGCGCTGCTGGAGGTGCTGGACCCCGAGCAGAACCATACGTTCTATGACAATTATCTCGAGCTGGAATACGACCTCAGTAAAGTGCTGTTCGTGGCCACGGCCAACGATATAAACGCTATTCAACCGGCCCTTCGGGACCGGTTGGAGATCATCGATCTCAGCGGCTATGCCGTAGAGGAAAAGGTGGAGATCGCGCGCCGGCACCTGGTGCCCAAGCAAAAAGAGCTGCACGGTCTGAAACCCATGAACTTCAGGATCGGCGATAAAGTGCTGGAGAAAGTGATCCAGGACTATACCCGCGAAAGCGGTGTCCGTGAGCTGGACCGTCAACTGGCGTCCATCATGCGCTACCTGGCGAAGGAGTATGCCATGAAGGGCAGGCTAAAGGCTCAGGTTACACAGGTCGATATCGATAAGATACTCGGAAAGTCGAGGTACAGCAACGATCTCTATAAAGTAGCGAATATGCCCGGTGTGGCCGTCGGACTCGCCTGGACCTATGTGGGCGGCGATATCCTTTTTGTGGAGACCTCGCTCAGCGACGGCAAGGGCGATCTGAAACTGACCGGCAACCTTGGGAACGTCATGAAGGAGAGCGCCGCTACCGCGCTGACTTACCTGCAGTCGAATGCGCGCAAATACGATATCGATCCGGATATCTTCAATAAAAAGACCATTCATGTGCATGTGCCCGAGGGAGCGGTTCCCAAGGACGGCCCCAGCGCGGGGGTAACGATGATGAGCTCGATTGCGTCCGCCTTCACGGGGCGACGGGTCAAACCCTACCTGGCTATGACCGGGGAGATCACATTGAGGGGACAGGTCCTGCCCGTGGGAGGCATCAAGGAAAAGATACTGGCTGCAAGGCGGGCGGGGTTAAAGGAAGTGGTCCTCTGCTGGCAGAATGAAAAAGACGTGCAGGAGATCGATTCCGCCTTTATCAGGGGTCTCAAGTTCAACTTCGTCAAAACCATGCAGCAGGTGCTCGAACTGAGCCTGGTACAGTAAATTTTGGCAGTCTGTACTGAACCTTCCGAACCGGCTGCTGTTGATATAGAAGATTTTCATGTTGGTTGTTTTAAGGAAAGGGCTGAGCGCTTCGCGCTCAGCCTTTGGTGTTGTAAGGTTAAACGCTTAATGGAAAATGGGTAATCGTCCCGGGATTCGCGGGTTTTCCTTTTTTTTAATGGTGTAAATAGTAAATTTGGGAGGATCAGAAAAAACCTTCCATGATCAGATTAGTTATCGTCGATGATCATATGCATGTCCGCGAAGCATGGAGCTGGGTATTGAGCCAGGTGCCGGGTCTCCATGTCATAGCACAGTGCGCCAATGGCCAGGAGGCTATCGATGCCGCCAAGGAGCTGGCGCCGGATGTCATGCTGATGGATATCCATATGAACCCGGTGAATGGGTTGGAGGCCACGCGGACGATACGCGGATTCGCGCCGGATATCAAGATCATCGGAGTTTCGGTGCAGGCGGAGCGCTCGTATGTCGCCGAGATGTTGCGCAGCGGCGCCAACGGCTATGTGACCAAGAATTCTCCCAGCGAAGAGATGGTGACCGCCATCGACGAAGTATTGGCCGGCAAGACCTACATCTGCGAGGAGATCGGTCAGATGCGTCCCGTGGCCCGCTTTTAGCGCGTTTGCAGCTGCCTTTCTTCTTTAAATGCCAGTCTCGGTTTTAGCCCCAGCAATTGGAACAATTGATTGTCTTCCTCGAAGGAGGGATTCGGCGTGGTCAGCAACTTTTCGCCGGCGAAGATCGAATTGGCCCCGGCCATGAAACACAAGGCCTGATCTGACTGGCTCATCTCTGTCCTTCCTGCGCTGAGACGGACCATGGTGGACGGCATGAGGATCCGTGCCGTGGCGATCATCCGGACCATGTCCCATACATCGACCTTCGGGTTATTTTCCAGCGGCGTCCCTTTGACACGGACGAGGGCGTTGACAGGCACGCTTTCGGGGTGCCGGGGCAGGGTAGCGAGCGTATGCAGCATCTTGATCCGGTCCTCATGGGATTCGCCGAGACCGATGATACCGCCGCAGCAAACGGTCACGCCTGCTTTACGCACATTGTCGAGCGTATTCAGCCGGTCGTCGTAGGTGCGCGTAGAGATGATCTCGCCGTAATATTCGGATGAAGTGTCCAGGTTATGATTGTAGGCATAGAGACCCGCGTCGGCGAGACGTTTGGCCTGCTCCTCATTCAACATGCCGAGGGTGCAGCAGACCTCCATCCCCAATTCGTTGACGCCCTTTACCATGTCCAGCACGCGATCGAAATCCTTGTTATCTCTCACCTCCCGCCATGCGGCACCCATGCAGAAACGGGTAGAGCCGGCGGCCTTTGCCCTCGAAGCATATTCGAGCACTTCTTCTTTTTTCATCAGCGCCTGAACGTCTACGCCCGTATTATAGCGCGCTGCCTGCGGGCAGTATGCGCAGTCTTCAGGGCAACCTCCGGTCTTGATGGACAGGAGCGTGCAAACCTGCACTTCCCCGGTATCCTGGAATTGGCGATGGATGGTAGCGGCGCGATAGATCAGTTCCAGCAACGGCAGGTCATAGGTGTCCTGTACTTCGGAAAGCGTCCAGTTATTACGATGCATGTTCTCTGAATTATAGGTAACGCAGATCGGTTTTCGGCGTCAAGGTAAGTAAAGTTTCGTACATGAGCCGGATCGTCTGCTCGACGTCGGATTTGTGGAGCATCTCTACCGTCGTATGCATATATCGCAACGGGATCGAGATGAGCACGGAAGGGCATCCGTCGTTGGCATAAGCAAAGGAATCGGTATCCGTGCCCGTGCTGCGTGATACGGCCCTCAGCTGAACGGGGATGTTGTGTTTTTCCGAAGTGGCCTGCACGACATTCAATAATTTGTTGTGCACCGCCGGGCCGAAAGCGAGCGACGGTCCTTTTCCGCAAGAGATATCGCCTTCGATGATCTTGTTGATCATCGGGGTGGTGGTATCATGGGTGACATCGGTGATGATCGCGATATCGGGACGAAGACGCCTGGCGATCATTTCCGCGCCTCTCAGTCCCACTTCTTCCTGAACGGCATTGACGACATAGAGGCCATAGGGCAGCTTCTTTTTATTCTCTTTCAGCAGCCGCGCCACCTCTGCGATCATGAACCCCCCGATACGGTTGTCGAAAGCCCGCCCGACAAGGTAGCCGTTGGCCAGCTCGGCATAGCCATCCTGGTAAGTGACGACCGCGCCGATATGGACACCCAGCTCTTCCAGCTCTTTCTTGTTGCGTGCGCCGCAATCGAGGAAAAGATTGTCGAGCTTGGGTTGCGGTTCTTTGGCGTCCGGATTACCGAGACGAGTATGGATGGCCGGCCAGCCGAAGACGGCGGGCACGGGGCCTTTTTTACCATGGATGAAAACGCGTTGCGCGGGAGCGATCTGCTGGTCGACGCCGCCGTTACGTTTCAGGTACAGGAGACCTTCCGGTGTGATATAGTTGACGAACCAGCTGATCTCGTCTGCATGGGCTTCGATCACCACCTTAAAAGGAGCGTCGGAGTTGACGATGCCGACCGCCGTGCCGTATGGGTCGGCGAAATGAGTGTCCACAAACGGTTTAAGGTATTCGAGCCAGAGCTTTTGACCGCTGCTTTCAAAACCTACGGGAGATGGATTGTTGATGTATCGCTTCAGAAAATCCCAGGACTTGTTGTTGAGAACGGAGGGTGATGCAGGTGCGCTTTTCGTGCTTTTAGCCATGATTCATATATACTTTCTGGTGCAAAGGTAATTAAATCCTGAAGATCAGCATCAGCAGACCCGAAAACGCCATCAGTCCGTCCAGCACGATATAGTAGAGGTCGTCGGAGAAATTTCGTTTAGCCCGCGGGTAGATACCGGCGAGGATCAGGCCCGGAATGATGAGCAGGAAAATATAGAAAGCGGGAAAATGCCAGGCAGAGAGCGCGAAATTGCAACCGAAGAACAGGACGAGGGAGATCCGGAACAGCCGCCCGATGCCTTTCTCGTTCAGGATGGTGATCATGCTTCGGATGCCCTGCATCTTGTCGTCTTCGCGGTCGCGGTAGTCGAAGAGGATGCAGATGGCATAGATGAGAAAAAAGCGGCTGGCGGTGAACAGCACGAATGAAAAATTCCAGCGGGCACCCGCTACGATGACGGGCAGGACTGTCGTCACATAGACCCAGACGAAAGTGAGGAAGAGCGTTTTGCCGACGGCGATCTCGCGTAGACGTTTGAAAAGTGGATGCGGCACCTTGGGAGCCGAATAAAGAAAAGTGAGAAAGCCGGCGAAACAGATGGCGAAAAACCAATGCAGCAGGTAAAAGAAGTAAACGGCCGCGCCGACCAGGCCGGTTAGGTAGAGGACGAAATGCAGCGCTTTATGATGATGGGTCCAGAGAACGCGGCGGGAAGGAGCGCTGGACTTCGGGGTGAGGTACCAGTGAAAATTATAGCTGCAGATGGTGGCAAAAAAAACGAATCCCACCAGTCGCACCGGCGGGGGAGATCCCAGCAGCAACTGGCTCGTCTGCCAGGTCATCAGGACGGCGCAAAAGGCAATATAGAGGCTGCTGAAAACAAAATAATCGGCTATTTTTCTGACCACGCTGTACCGGTTAAATCGTATGGCAAGTTAAGGATTCAAAACGATGATCTGAGGGGACGTGATCGTGTCGGTGGACACGCTGTCCGGCGTGATGGCAAAGAATTTGAACTGCAGGGTATCGTTCGTGTGACCGCTTGCGCTGAGGTAGTCATTCCAGTCCAGCACGTACCGGAACTCCCCTTGCCCCGCACCACCGAAATCGGGGATGTAGGTGGAAAGCGTATCGGGTCCTGCCAGGATGAAGGGCGGAGTCTGATTCAGCCGTATGCGGATGGAATAGAAAGTACCGGTGCCGAGGGTGCCGCCGCTGTTGTCGAATTTGAGCACGGCGATCATCGAATCGTTGGGTTGTATTTTCGTATTGATAGACTCCAGGCTGATCTTGGGATGTGTGCCGGTGTTGTTTTTCTTACAACTCCACACACCCAGGAGGACGAACACTACGGGTAGCAGGAAATAACCAGGCTTCATGTAGCTGATTTGATGCCTACAAACCTACCTAATTTTAACTAAAAGGTGGTAATTTCACAGGAGTTTTTGCAATTCATTGGCTAAATATACAGGCGCACCTGCCACAGACGATCTTTTTTCCCTTTCCGCGGAAGCTTTTTTCCCCCGGGCCCTGGAGCTTTTCCGTTTCCAGTATGCGCAAAACGCGTTGTATCGCCGGTATACCGATGCATTGGGGGTCGACCCCGCGGCGGTCGCGGCCATTGACGCCATCCCGTTTCTGCCGGTCGGTTTTTTCAAGACGCAGCGGGTCCGGACAACGGACTACGTTCCGGAAGCCGTTTTTGCCAGCAGCGGCACGACGGGAATGGCGACCAGCCGGCACGAGATCAGGGATCTCGGATTGTACCGGGCGAGTTTCACCGCGGGTTTTCGGCATTTCTACGGTGAGCCGGGGGAGTGGTGTATCATCGGGTTGCTGCCGTCCTACCTGGAAAGAACCGATTCGTCGCTGGTCGTTATGGTCGATGCGCTCATCGGTCTGAGCGGACATCCCGACAGCGGTTTTTATCTGCACGAATATGCGGCCCTGCATGACGTGTTGCAGCGGTTGGAGGAACAGGGGCAGAAGACACTGCTCATCGGCGTCACCTTTGCGTTGCTGGATTTCGCCGAACGTTATGGGATGACGCTGCGTCATACGGTGGTCATGGAAACAGGAGGGATGAAGGGCAGACGGCGGGAGCTGACACGCCCCGAGCTGCATGCTTTTCTGACCGGCCGGCTCGGAGTGGATGTCATCCATGCCGAGTATGGAATGACCGAGTTGATGTCGCAGGCCTGGTCGCCGGGACATGGCGTATTTTCCTGTCCGCCCTGGATGCGGGTGCTGGTGCGTGCTGAAGACGATCCCCTGGATGTCCGGACGGCAGGCGAGGGGATCCTCAATATCATCGATCTGGCCAATTGCTGGTCCTGTAGTTTCCTGGCGGTGGAAGATGTGGGCCGGGTGCTGCCCGACGGCCGTTTCGAGGTGAACGGCCGTGTAGACAATAGCGATATCCGGGGATGCAGCTTGCTCGTGGCATCTCAATGATGTAACACAAGCATCAGCGCCTTCCACAGCGTGCTGCAGCTGGTCAGAACGACCAGCGAGCCAACGGCGATGAACATGGCCTTGACGGGCAGCTTGCCTACGAGCCGGGCCGCGAGAGGGGCGGCGAGCATTCCGCCCAGGATCATGCCCGCTACGTCCAGCAGGGGAATGCTTTTCAGCAGGATGAAAAAAGTGATGGCGCTGGAAAGCACAACAAAGAACTCCGCCAGGCAGACCGAGCCGATGACATAGCGGGGATGCTTACGTTTGGCAATAAGGGTGCTGGTCACCAGCGTGCCCCAGCCACCGCCGGCGAACGCATCCATGAAACCGCCCGCGGAAGCCAGCCAGCCTGCGCGCTTCACTTTTTCCTTCGGATCGCGCCGTTTGAAGGCTTTGCGAAGGATATACCAGCCGAGATAGATGGTATAAAAAGACAGCGGTATCCGGACATATTGCGAATATTCCTTACCGAAATATGCGAGCGTGGCGCCCAAAATGGCGCCGACGATGCCCGGTATGACGAGGGCCCGGAATAGTTTGCGGTTGATATTGCCGAACCGGTGATGGCTGTACCCCGAGACGCCGCTGGAAAAAACGCGGGCGGAGTGTACGCGGCTGCTGACGATCGCCGGGCTTACGCCGTAAGCGAGCAGAAAAACGGTGGAGATGGTCCCGTAGCCCATGCCCATCGAGCCGTCGACCATCTGGGCCAGGAAGCCCGCCAGGGTCATGACGCCGAAGGTTTCGATATCGAACTCGCGCGGAAGGCCCCGGAAGAAATCGGTGATCCCGCCGAAGGGTACGAGCGACAGCAGGCCGTGTCCCAGTATCATGAAGAAGAACGCGAAGAGACACCACTTGACCACCTGCTGCCATTTGCTGTGACGCGAGCGGGCCGGTAATTCGGGTGTGGCCTGTTTGGCCACGAGGACCTTGGTGAGATCGTTGAGCTTGCGAACTTTTTCGGAGAAGTCACCGTTCAATTGTTCGCGGATGGTCTGCATGTTGTCGAGTACGCTTTCCATTTCGTCGGGGATCATCCCGTTGATCTGTTCTTTCAGCCGTTTGGCTATCGTCGGCGATTTACCGTTGGTCGAGATCGCGATCTTCAGGCTGCCTCTGCGGACGATAGAGCTCAGGTAGAAATCGCAAAGGTCGGGCGTGTCGGCCACATTGACCAGGATGCTTTTTTCTTTGGCGTCGTGTGCGACCCGCTCGCTGACGGTCCGGTCGTTGACCGCTACGATCGCGATGTCGGCGTAGGCGAGGTCGCCGGGATGATAGCAGCGTTCGACAAGAAGGACATTGGGATGCCGGCCGGCGAGATCCCTTACATCGGCGCTGATCGACGGTGCTACGACGGTGATTTGCGTCGCCGGTGAGTTTTGCAGCACTGCATGCAGCTTTTCAAGGCACACGTTGCCGCCTCCTACGATCAGCAGCCGCAGGCGTTCCAGCTTTATGAATACCGGGAAAAGATTGTTGCCGGTGGGAGAGTCGCTTGTAGCATTCCTGGTTTCCATCGATGATTGCATAAAATTACTCTTTTTTGTCAAAAGGCCAGTTGAAGCTGCGCCTCGAACAAGTTGTTATTTTGCGAGGGGCTGTCACCTTTCCGCAGCGAATAATAGACCTGCACTTTCGTCCACACGTTGAAAAAGTAGTTCAGTCCTAAATCGTAATAGGTGCTCCTGGCGCCGTCCTTTGCCTTATCCGGATCATAGTAGTCGTATCGAACCACTGCCTGCAAACGCCGCGGCAGGAGGAAGTAAGCCAGCTGTCCATACCAGCCCTCGTGGGTGGTGAGACTGTGATCGTCCGGATGACCGTCGGCAGGTGCGCTGCCGTCCCGGCCGCGGATGTATTCTCCCTTCAGCATAATGCCCGAATAGTTGAGCGCCATTTCGGCTCCCCAACGGATGCGTTTCTGATCCCGCGAAGGTGAAGAGATGAAACGGTCGAGGCCGTTATACCAGGAGCCCCCGATACTAAGGAATTTCAGCGGGTGAAGGACCAGCCGGGCGTCGATGTCTTTGGAGGGGTTGTTGTCAGGAGTATTGACGCCCGCGCCGTTGAGCAGCTGGACCGCATAATCGAGCAGCCACGCATCTTTAACCCGGATAAGACTGCCGCCGGCCTGGATACCGATGTCCCTGCCGTTCTGGTTTCCGATGGAATCCACCCGCCCACCCGCCGCATCGCCTTTGCGTCCGACCAGCGCGTTGATCACCTGCGAGCGATCGATCAGGTCGAGATTTCTGTCCTGTGTCATATTTTCCTGCGAGAAGGCGACGATCATTTGTCCGGCCCTGATCTGCAAAAAATGAAAGGGTTTGTACGTGATGTTGGCCTCGATCAGGCTGGGTGAGACCAGGGCTCCGCCGCTGGGGGCCGTGCCGGACGGGCCGCTGCTGCCTACGAAATCGACGAGCAGGCGGTAATCGAACTGCGAAGCGAAATGGCCCTGGAAGTCCAGGCGCGCCCTTTTGATGCTGAAACCGTCATAATACTTTCCCGGGTGTTCGAAATCCTGATAAACGGCCTGCGTATAGCCGCTGAGATCCAGCGACCGGCCCAGCCGCAATGGAAAGGAATCCGCCGTTTGGTCCGCCCTCCGTTGCCGGGCGTTATAGTCTTTCCGGATGGAGTCCGCTTCTTTTTCGGTAATGGTGCCTTTGACGGCGAGCAGCTTTAACAGGTCATCCGTCGTTTGTGCATGCGAGACGAGCGTTATCATTATCATCGGTGCGGCGAGCAGGAGTCTGGTCGATTTCATTAGTCTACTAAATTTGTAGAGTAAAAATAGATAAAGAAAGGATCGCCGCCACCCGGGACGATCCCCGGTTCAATTGGTCTTATACCAGCGTTGGCGCAGGGCGAAATCGCCGAACCGCTCGCCGGTGATGCGTTCTTTTTTGTACAGCCAGAAAAGGAGGTCCAGTTCCCTTAGGATGGCGGCCTCGTCCAGGTTTTCCTTGTAGAGCCGATTGAGCCGCGTGCCTTCGTGGTCTCCTGCGAGATAGAGGTTATAGCGTCCCGGGGCCGTTCCGACCAAGCCGATCTCCGCTGCATAGGGCCGGCCGCAGCCGTTGGGGCAGCCGGTCATCCGGATGATGATCTCTTCTCCCGGGAGATCGTGACCTGCAAGCAGCCTCTCGATGTGTCCGATCAGCGTGGGCAGATAGCGCTGCGACTCGGCCAGTGCCAGCGGGCAGGTAGGCAGGGCGACGCAGGCGATCGAGTTCTTGCGGATCGCAGAGGCGGCTTCGGTGTGCTGGAGGATGCCGTATTTTTCGAGGATCTCGTTGATCTGGGTCTTGTCCTTTTTGCGGATGTCGGCCAGTATCAGGTTCTGGTTGGTGGTGAACCGGAAATTGGCCTTACCGGTCTGTGCGATCTCGAAAAGCGCTGTTTTCAACGGCAGCCGATCTTCGTCAAGGACCCTTCCATTTTCAATGAAGGGCGTATAATACCATAGACCCTGGTGGTTTTGCTGCCAGCCGTAATAGTCTTTCCGTTCGTTGAAGAAATAGGGGCGAGGTTGTTCGAGCCCGAAACCCGTGCGCCGGGCCAGTTCCTGTATGTACCAGTCCACGCCGAGACGGTCGAGGGTATATTTGAGACGGGCCTGCCGCCGGTCGCTTCGGTCGCCGTAATCCCGCTGGATGGTGACGATCTCATAAATGGCCTTGAAAAGGCGGTCGTCGGCGGGAACGAAACCGATGACGGTCGCCAATCTCGGATAGGTGGCCGCATTCCCGTGCGTGGTGCCAAGACCGCCGCCTATGGCAAGGTTAAAACCTTCCAGGCTATTATCATTGATAATGGCGATCAGCCCCAGGTCGTTTGTCAATACATCGACCTCGTTATTCGGCGGGATGCCGATACCTATCTTAAACTTGCGGGGGAGATAGCGATCCTGGTACAGCGGGTCCTCTTCCTCTTTTTTATCGGTCAATTTTTCGTTGTCCAGCCATATCTCGTAATAGGCTCTTGTTTTGGGCAGGAGCATCCGGCTGATCCGGGCGGCGTACCCGTGTACCTGTTCATGGATAGCCGATTGGAGGGGATGCGCCGCGCAGGTGACGTTCCGGTTGACATCGCCGCAGGCGGAGATGGAATCGAGCCCGGCAGCATTGAAAGCGCTGATGGTGGGTTTGACCCTGTTCTTCAGGAGGCCGTGCAGCTGGATGGTTTGACGGGTCGTGATCTTGATGGTGCCGGTGGAGTTTTCGCCGGCGATGTGGTGCAGTGCGATATATTGTTGGGGGGTCAGGAAACCGCCGGGTATCCGCAGACGGATCATGAAGGACCACAAGCGTTCCAGCTTTTTCGCCGCGCGTTCTTCGCGGCGGTCGCGGTCGTCCTGCTGGTACATGCCGTGGAACTTCACCAGCGACTTATCGTCTTCCCCGATGGCGCCGGTGAGCTCGTCGAGCAGGGTTTCGGCCAGGGTGCCGCGGAGGCCATCGCTGCTTTGCTTGATCCGTTCGGTGTCGGACAAGTTCTTGTTTTGGATCATATGTTTCGCTTCAGTAGACATCTTTTACATAACGGCCTGTTTCCTTCAGCTCGTCGAGATAGGCTTCCGCCTGTGCCGAATTTTTATTTCCTACCTGACGGATGATGGAGAGGAGGGCATTTTCCACGTCAACGCTCATCGGCTGTTTGGCGCCGCAAACATAAATGTGCGCGCCGGATTGGAGCCAGTCGAACAGTTCGCCCGCATGCCGGTGCATTTTATGCTGGACATAGACCTTCTCCTGCTGGTCGCGGGAAAACGCGGTGTTGACGCGCGTGAGCACTCCCGTCTGCACCCAGTCCTGGATTTCGGTCTGATAGAGGAAGTCGGTAGTAAAATGCCGGTCGCCGAAGAACAGCCAGTTCTTACCCTGCGATCCGCGGCTGTCCCTTTCCGCGAGAAAGGACCGGAAGGGTGCGATACCCGTGCCCGGACCGATCATGATGATATCCGTATCCGGTGCGGGAAGCCTGAATTGCGCATTATGGTGGATATAGAATTCGACGGTCTGCCCGGGCGTCGATTGCGACAGCCCGTCGGAACACAGGCCGTATTTCGTCTCGCCGTTGACGATAAAGCAATCCCTGGCCACGGTGAGATGGATCTCGCCGGGATGCGCGCCGGGCGAAGAGGAAATGGAATAAAGCCGGGGGGCTATGGGTTCGAGGATGGCGACGACGGAGTGGAACTGCCGGGCGTCCTTCACCGGATAGATCTTGAGCAGATCGAGCAGACCGATCTTCGTTTCGGGGATATCCTGCTGTACGATACCTGCATATTTTTTGACGACGCGGTCGGGGAGGTAAACGATATTGGCCCTTCGGCGTAAAATGTGCGACAAAGGCCATTCCTCCGAACGATGGGCGATGATCTGGTCCGCATCCGCGCCGGCGATCGCGATGATCGCTTCCACGAGTGTGGCCGGGTTTTCAGGAACTATCCCCAGGCTATCGCCCGGTTGGTATTCGAGGTCTTCAGCTACAATCTCGATATGATGGGTTTGCTTGCCGGAACCGCGGTCGTTGAGATTGGTATTGGTGAGGATCGAACCCGAGTATATCTTTTTCCCCGTGGATTTTGCGGTAACGGTAGGCGCAGCGCCGGGGGAGTGTTTGCCAACGACGGCTGGTGCGCCGCCATGCGCGGGTGCCAGGCTCAGCCGCTGAAGGACGGTCTCGAACCAGCTGCCGGCCTCGGCCTCATAGTCTGTATCGCATTTCTGGAGCGGTGACAACCGCTGACCTCCTATCTTTTGCAATTGCTGATCGACGTCTTCGCCGGCCTTGCAGAACATCGGGTAGGCGGTATCTCCCAGCGCCAGGACGCTGTATTTGAGCCGTTCGAGCCGCAGGCCGCCCTGGTGGATATGGTCATAGAATTTTTTTGCAGCGGCTGGTGGTTCGCCGTCGCCCTGGGTACTGATGACGGTCAATAGATATTCTTCTTTGGGAAGATCGTTCAGCCGGTATTGTTCGAGACCGACGAGTTTAGCCTGGATGCCTTTCTTTTTGGCTTTGGCCGCAAAGTCCGTTGCCAGCCGTTTGGCATTGCCTGTCTCGGTGCCATAGGCGATAGTGATCTTCAGCGGGGTTGCGGCCGTTTCAGGTACCGCGGCAGCGGGGGCAGCGACGGCGGTGGAAACGGCGGAAGGATTCTGCGCTACGACCCCGGCCAGATAGCCGCTCAGCCAGATCAGCTCTTCACGGGAAGAGCCTGCGATCAGTTCCTTCATCAGATTCATTTGCGGTGTCGTCAGCATAGTGCAATTTTTTTTGCGGATAAGAGTTGGGGAAAATATCCTTCGTCGCTGTTGCTGTTCGTCAGCCATCGGAAGTCGGCATGTAGCGCCGCTACGCGGCCGATGATGACGAGCGCCGGGGAAACATAGCAGTTTCCCCCCGCGGCCGCCGGATACGCATGCACCGGCCAGGCGGTTACCCGTTGCAGCGGTGTAGTCGCCTGTTCGATCACCGCCACCCACCGGTCTTCGGCGATGCCGAACTGAAGCAGTCGATCGACCAATCGATCGAGCGGTGCGGAGGACATATAGAACACGAGCGTGTCGCTCGTCTGCGCCAGATCGCGGTACCACTCTTCGCCCGCGGTATCCGGGTTATAGCCCGTGAGGAACCGCACGGCGGCGGAATATCCGCGTGCCGTCAGGGGAATTCCGGCATAGGCGGCGGCGCCCAATGCGGCGGTGACGCCCGGCACCAGCTCATAAGGTATATCATGGTCCGTCAACGTCTGCAGTTCATCCAGGATATTGGAGAAGATGGATATATCGCCGCCTTTCAGCCGGACCACGAGCTTTCCTTGCAGCGCGTGTTCGACCAACAGCCGGTTGATAACGGACTGGGGAGTGGAGGCGGAATGGTTCGATTGCTTCCCGACGGGTACGATCATTGCATCGGTGCGGGTGTATTCGCGGAGGATGTCCGGGCTCACCAGCCGGTCGGCGATGATGACGTCCGCGCGGTTCAGCCAGCGGAGGGCCTTGACCGTGAGCAGCTCGGGATCGCCCGGGCCGGCTCCCGCGAAAATTACTTTGCCGATATTGTTCGATACTTGTCGCACGTTGTCTCTTTTACTGGACCATGCAGGCCCCCACGGTTACAAAACTGGTTTCATCGATCAGGATGGCTCCGCCTCCGGCCGGCAGATCGCCATAGGCATCGAACGGAAGCGGCGCGGCGGTGCGGATCGTCGCCCTGACGATATCGTTCAGTCCTGCCTGTCCGGGCGCCGGCAGTTTTTCCAGGGTGTTCACATCCAGGCGGTATCCGATCTCTTTTACCAGCCCCCGGACGGTACGGCTGCCGACCTGCACCAGGTATTTATTGCCCGGCAGCAACGGCTTGCTATCCATCCAGCAGAGCAGGACCTCGAACTCCTGTCCAACCTGGGGCGGGTGAATGCCATTCGTGATCAGGTCGCCGCGGCTGATATCGATATCGTCTTCCAGGCGAAGGACGACGCTTTGCGGGGCGTAGGCTTCTTCAACTTCCCTGCCGCCGCTTTCGATCGCCAGGATGCGGCTGGTCAGGCCCGCGGGAAGGACGGACACGGTGTCTCCCTTGCGGTAGGTGCCGCTGGATATCTTGCCCGCATAACCGCGATAGTCATGGTATTCCTCCGTTTGAGGGCGGATGACGTATTGTACGCTGAACCGGCCGCGTTCCAGATCGGTGTCGATGCTGATCGGGGTCGTTTCCAGCAGACCAAGCAGGGTAGGGCCGTCATACCAGGACAGGTTGGGGCTGCGCTCCACGATATTGTCGCCTTTCAGCGCGCTGATGGGGAGGTAGCTGACGTCTTTCAGCTGGAGGGTCTTCGCTATTTCCGCGTAATCGATAAGGATGTTGTTATACCGGTCCTGCGAATAATTCACGAGGTCCATCTTGTTGACGGCGACCACAACGTGCGGTATGTTGAGCAGCGATGCGATGATGGAATGCCGGCGCGTCTGTTCCGCGACGCCGTTTCGGGCATCGATGAGGATGATGATCAGATCGGCATTGCTGGCGCCGGTGACCATGTTGCGGGTATATTGGATATGGCCCGGCGCATCGGCGATGATGAACTTGCGCCGCGGCGTCGAGAAATATTTGTAGGCCACGTCGATGGTGATACCCTGCTCGCGCTCGGCGCGAAGACCGTCGGTCAGCAGCGCCAGATCGATCTCTCCCGCCTCCTTATTCCTGCTCTGCTTTTCGAGTGCCGCCAGCTGGTCGGTCAGGATGCTCTTGCTGTCGTATAGCAACCGGCCGATGAGGGTGCTTTTCCCGTCGTCGACGCTGCCTGCCGTTATGAATCGTAGTAAGTCCATATTAAAATTAAAAGTAACCGTTCTTTTTTCTGTCTTCCATGGCGGCTTCGGACACCTTGTCGTCTATGCGCGTCTCGCCGCGTTCGCTGGTGCGTGTAGCCGTTATTTCACGGATGATATCTTCGATGGCCGAAGCCGAAGACTCCACCGCCGCAGTGCATGTCATGTCCCCGACGGTACGATACCGGACCTTTTTTCGCTGGATACGGTCGCCGGCATCGAGCCGTATGAAGGGTGAAACGGCCACCCATTGGCCTTCGTAATCGATGACCTCCCTGTCGTGTGCGAAATAGATCGAGGGCAGCGCAATGTTCTCGCGGCGGATATAATTCCAGATATCCAGTTCGGTCCAGTTGCTGATCGGGAATGCCCGGACGTTCTCGCCCTTGCGGATCCGACCGTTGTATATATTCCATAGCTCGGGCCTTTGCCGTTTGGGATCCCACCCTCCGAACTCGTCCCGGACCGAGAAGATCCTTTCCTTTGCCCGTGCCTTCTCTTCATCCCGGCGGGCGCCGCCGATGCAGGCGTCGAATCCGAACTCCTCGATGGTCTCCAGCAGGGTGAAGGATTGCAGGGTGTTGCGGCTGGAGAATTTTCCGCCCGGTTCGCTCAGGTGACGCCGCCGGATCGTGTCTTCCACTTTGCGTACCACCAGCCGTTCGCCTATGCTCGCGACGAGCCGGTCGCGGAAATCCAGCGCCTCGGGGAAATTATGACCCGTATCGATATGCACGAGGGGGAAAGGAAACTTTCCCGGCCGAAAGGCCTTCAATGCCAGATGGACCAGGGTGATGGAATCCTTGCCGCCGCTGAATAATAGTGCCGGGCGCTCGAACTGCCCCGCCACCTCCCGCAGGATATGGATCGCCTCCGATTCCAACTGATCGAGATAGTCCGGCCGATAGTTCAAGTCATTGTTCATAATCGAATTTTATCTATGATACGTGCAAACCGCATTCTTTTTTACTGTTGTCCTCCCACCACCATCTTCCGGCCCGGAGATCTTCGCCAGGACGGACGGCGCGCGTGCAGGGCGCGCAACCGATGCTGACGAAGCCCTTATCGTGCAGCGGATTGTAGGGTATATCGTACCGATCGATGTATTCCCTGACCGCCGCCGTATCCCAATGCAGCAGCGGGTTGTATTTGACGACCCGGTTGCCCTCGTCGAATTCTATGACCTGGTGCTCCCCGCGCTCGGGCGAGTGTTCGGCCCGCAGACCGGTGACCCAGACCGCCTGACCCGCCAGCGCCCGTTTCAGCGGCTCTACCTTGCGGATGTAGCAGCACTCCTTCCGGTTGGCCACGGATTCGTAAAAGGCATTGGGGCCCTTCTCGTGCAAATACCGTTCGAGCAGCAGCCGGTCGGGATAATAGGCTTTCACCTTTGTCCCATACTTGTCGTTAGTGGCGCTCCACACCGAATAGGTCTCGGCGAAGAGCCTTCCCGTATCGAGGGTAAAGATCGAAACCGGCAGGTTGGAGGCGAGGATATGGTGCGCGATGACCTGGTCTTCGACGCTGAAGCTGGTAGAGAACGTAACCTTATCCGGAAAGCGGGACGTCAGCAGCAATAGCGCTTCGCCGATGGATAATCCACTAATTAAGTAGAGTAATTCGGCAGCCGATTGTCTTGTATCTGTTGTATGGTCCATGATCCGTGAAGTGGTTAAAGAAATGCTAAAAGGCCTGAGGCGTAGTAGGCAGACGAAGGATCAACAGCAACAACAACATCCATTGCTGCTGGAGGAGGAAAGAGAACACCGGGTGGAGAAGAAATGTGTTTGCATGCTATTGTCTACCATTATTGTGGACAAAGATAATAGCCGGCCGCCGGATAAACAAAAAAACTTTTGGACCCGGGCGGGCCGGGTACAGGAGCCGTGGATAGCGGGGCAGACTACCAGATGAGGATTTTCCGCACTGTGGACACCGTATCCGTTTCCACCTGGATGAAATAGATGCCCGGCGCGAGCATATCCACCGGCAGGGTATTGAGGTTGCCGCTGACGGATCTCTGCAGGACGGTCCTGCCGGATACATCGATCAGCCGGATGAGCCGGGCATTGGCGGCGGTGCTGATGAAGACGGGGGTCCGGTGCGCGGGGTTGGGATAGATGTCGATGTCCTTCGTGTCCGGACCCACTACCTTGCGGACAGGCGACCAGGTGGAATTGCCGGACTGGTCTACCATGCGCAGCCGGTAATAATTGGCGCCCGTATCCAGGTGTGCATCGGTATACCGGTAATTATCCATACCGCGGCCGTCCGATGCCGCCGTGACGGAGTCGAGCGGAGAGAAGTGGATACTGTCGGTACTTTTCTCGATGACATAGCGGTCGATGCCGAAGGCGTTCACGGTGCTCCACTGCAGCAGCGCTGTATTGGCGGCCCTTGTTGCGGTGAAGGAAAGCAGGGTCAACGTGGGGGACGCGGTCTCGGGCGGCGTGGTATCGCATATCCAGAACTCGGAGAAACCGCCTACCTGGTATTCCGCATAATAGCCGTTGTCGTTCGGAACGATCGCGACATCCCGGTGCGGAGCATGGAACCGGAAGACGCCGGTGCTGTCGTTCAGCAGGGTACTGTCTTCCTCCGCGGCTGCCGGGCTGCTGAACTGGGCTACGCCGGACTGGTAAGCGTCGGGGAGCGTTTTGCAGGAGGGACATCCCGTTGCGCTGATCAGCCGGACGGCCTCGCTGTCGAGGAAATACATGCGTACCCCTACCTTTTCGTTGAGAGGATTGGAGGGCTGGATGACAATGTTGCGATCGAGGTAATACTGCACCGAATCATGGCGCACCGTCCCCGTATGGTTGAAGAATACTTTTACGGTGGTGGATCCCAAATCCTGGCCGTTGGGATTGACCGCGGCGATGCGGCGTCCCCCGATGTCGAAATTGACCCAGTTGGCGCCGCTGACCGGCTGGACAAGACTGTCGTCCGCGCCGTTGTAGACGGATGCTTTGTCGAAGATGTGGACGTCGTCGATGCCCACGCCCTCATAAGTAGTCGCAGGATCGCTGTTCATCACGATGCGGAACCGGACCTTGGACGATCTGACGGGAATATCGTAGCTCGAAACGTGCCATTTCGTATAGGATGCCTGCCATGCCTGCCTGCCGGTGTTGTCGTACCAGTTGGTGCCATTGCCGACGGCGCCGAGCGTGACCCAGTTGACATCATCGGTGGAGTATTCGACCCAATGGTAATCGCAGTCGCAGTCGTCTTCGGTCTGGAAAATATGACTGAAGGACAGGACCGGGCTGCTCAGGCCACTCAGATCGAAACAGGGAGAATAGAGATAGGACAGCTCGAGGTTGTTGTAATCGCCAGTCAGGCTGGTCACCCAGCAATTGGCGCCGCTGGCGGCCTTGTCGATAACGGTCTTGCGCGGCGAGCCCCATTGCCAGCTGCTGTTGATCCCACCGGTGTACCAGTATCCATCGGTGCTGTCGAAGCTCTCGAGGTAGGGGAAGGTCGAGATGAGCGGCGAGGTCCGCAAAGTCACCGGTGAAAGCGTGTCATTCTTAGCATATGTATCACCGGTATAATGAACCCAGGCGCCGATATGCCAGGCCTGGTAGGCGGTCATGTTCGCGGTGTGCGAGAACGTATATACGACGGAGTCGCCGGCGGCTATGGATGGGATCGTCTCGGTGACGGTATCCCCGTTGATGGCATAGCCCACCTGGATATTGCTTGCGGGCGTATTGGAATAATTCCGTACACCGATAGCGATGGGAGTGGCTGCGGAAAGGTTGCAGAGATCGATGCCGGAGGGCGAGGTAAGTCCCAGCACCCCGATATCGTTCATTCCCCGGGTAAGCGTGATATCGTCGAAGATGTAGCCGTTGTCCAGCGTCGCGTCGGTGACCACGTCGTTGCCGGACGTATTGCCTTCCTCGCCGAATTTGATCTGGAAGCTGCTGCCGGTGGTTTGCGACGCCGTTTTCAGCAGCTGGGTGAGATTGATATGCGGGGAAGGCTGATAAATGCCGGTGTTTGACAGCGCGGTATCGAGCGTATAGGCCTCTATCCAGGGCGACAGGTCGTTGCCCCTGATCCAGACCTTATTCCCGCCGAGGCTTGTCACATTACCCTGGTTGCGGTACCAGAAGTCCAGCCAAAGCTGATCGCTTACGGAATAACCCGACAGGTTGAAGGTGGTGATCAGACTATCGCCGGTGGTCGACATAGAATAGTGCACCTGGTCCAGGGCTGCATACCGGTCACCGGAATGTGCCATTCCGGTATTGATGAAGGTGCGGGCCCGGCCGTTGGCATCGCTGGTGAAGAAATCGCAGCGGTCCAGTCCCGTAAAGCCCATCGTGGGCGAACCATAGGTGGCGGCCGCCGCCGATTCGAAATCTTCGGTATAAGAAGGGTTGAGCGTGACCGGGTCGTTCGGCAGCTGTTTGATCACCATCGTGATCGTATCGTTGCCGGATTGCGGATCGCCGGGATAGGATACCCATACCTGTAACCTATAGCTGCCCGGGGCGGAAAGATCGGCCGGCGTGGAAAAGGTATAATTGAAGGTCCCACCATTGGGTGGGATCACGGCATTGCTTGTCTCGGTGACGGGCGCTGAGCCGTTGATGCTATAGGCGACGGTGAATGGGGAGCCGGTTGGAACCGTTCCGAGGTTCCGGAGCTCGACTTCGACCGGGGTGGCGGATGTCAGCTGCGTGGACGTACTTATGCGGCCCGAGCGAAGACCGATCAGCGAATCGGCGGAATAGTCGTTGTCCAGCGCGGTGAGGGTACACGCCCCTCCGGAAGGGGTCATCTGGCGGGAGATCGACCGTCGTCCGGGGGTAGTGCCGTTAAGCGCTCTTACGCCAAGCCAGTAGTTGGTGTCCCTGCTGAGTTGACCCACTAAATAGCTGGTTGCCGTGGTATTGGCGATCCTGACCATCGTATCGCCCACGAGTTGAAGGATATCGTAGCTGGTCGCCGAAGCGACGGCGGTCCAGTTCATCTGTACATATCCCTGGCAGGGATTGGTCAGCGTGAGCGTCGGCTGATCGAGGATCGTGAACGGATAAGTGCTGACGCTGCTGTAGGCCGTACCGTTGCGGGTGATGCGCATGAGCGCCTGGTTGGTAGGTGTATTGGGCGTCGTCCAGGAGTACATGCGGCTGGCGGAAGGGATCGCATTATTGATCGTCGTCCAGGTGGCGCCGTTATCGATCGAATAGTCGAGCGTGAACGTATTCGAACTCCCGTCGGTAGCGTTCCAGCGGATGTATTCGCTATAGGTAGGCACCCAGGTCTCTTTACCATAGGGATATTGCAGCTCGACGCCGGGCTGGATGAACTGGTATACGAGCACATAGGACTGAGGTCCTTCAGGTATGCTGGCGCCATGGATCGCGATATTGCAGGTGCCGCCGGAGGGATGATCGAGCACTACCTGTTCGATATTGTTGAGACTGTCGACGCCTTCCACCGCATTGTCATTGACATGCCCCGGGTTTGGATCGAGGACCAGCGGATGGTGGAGGACCGATGAGGGATCGGTCACTGTCAGATCGAGGTTGTTGACGAGCGCTGCAGGGGCGAATGGGGCGGCGGGATAGTCTGCCCAATAGATCATAATGCGTACCTGAGCCAGACCCGATGGGATGACGAGATTGGCGCTGGCAGTGCCTCCGTTGGCGAGCGTGCCGAAAGAATATTGGCCCGCCTCCATGGCATCCGCGGCGGCCTTGCCGTTGAGGCTTCCGTATCCGAAGGAATAATCCGGACCCGGGTTGCCGAGATCGGTAGCCGTATTGCAGACCAGCGCTTTCAGAAGGGCTGCCGGGGGATCGGCGCCTCCATGCAGCTGCCGGTACCGTTGTACCAGGAGTGCAAGCGTGCCCGCAACGGTGGGAGAGGACAGGCTGGTTCCGAAACCATAACCATACGAGTCATTAGGTAGTGTTGAAACGACGTCCGATCCGCCTGCGACAAGATCTGGTTTTATCCGCCCGTCACCGGTGGGTCCGAAGCTCGATCCGTTGTCGATGATATAGGTATTGCTGTTGCTCGTGTTGGCGTTGTTGACATTTCCGACGCTGATGTCATTCTTGGCGCATTGGAAACCCGACTTGACGGTCGCAAACTGATGAGGGAAAGGGGCACAGGTATAGCCGCCGTCATTACCGGCCGCGAAGACGTGCATCAAATTCGGGTATTGGTACAGCTGCGCATCGGTTAAATTGGCGAGCGCATCGTATACTCCGTCGTATTCGCAGCCGCCGTTGTAATCCGTATAGGAATTATTGGTCAGCGTCATGTCGTAATCGGTGACATAGGACGGTGTATTGGCGAGAATGTCGCTGAAGAACTGGCTCAGGATGACAGCATGCGGCGCCATCCCCTGGTATTGGGGGATCAGGATGCCGCCGCCGCCGACGATGCCGGAGGTCTCCACGCCATGACCCGAACCTGGAGGGGCGTCGAACCGGTCGATCAGTCTTCCGGTGAAATCCACATGCGTATAGGGATCGGTGTCGTCGCCGACACCGACGACCACGCCGTCTCCATAGAGGTTATGACTGGCGGCCAGCGCGTCAGGGCCATGTGTCGCGCGGTTGTTATAAACGAGCGCCCGCGGTTTGATGGGTTGGGAGGCGATCCAGCTGACAAAAGGCAGGGACGCGAGTCGTTCCAGGATCGCGGGGTTTGCTGCGCGGACAAAAAGGACACGGGGGGGCTGAAGCCGGTTGGGCAGGATGACCGCGCCTGTTGTGGTTATTTCGTGTCGCAGCCTGTCCGGACGCAAGGTGCCGAAATAGCCGACTGCGATCGCTACGTCCGGATCGCGAAGATCCTCGTCTGCGTGCTCCTGGAGACGGCGGCTGATCTTGTTGGGAGTCGGCAGTCCAAGAATGCCGGAGATCGAGAATGTTTTCAGCTGCGCAACGGAAAAGCTGTCACCCAACTCGGCGAGATAGGCGTTATCGGATACGTAGTCGAAAAGACGAAGCAGTCCGTGGGCCATTGCTGTCTTTAGCTGGGTATCCGGCAGGTGGTCAAACTGCGCCAGGACAAAGTAATGTTTTTCGAAATGCACGTTGACAAGGGAGTCCCGCCGGAGCGTTCCATCGGCGATATTCCGGCGAACGATGACGGCGCCGTTCCTCGTACGGACGATCCCGGGCTGCGATCTGCCTGCACGTTGGGCAAGCACCGGTGTCTGGATCAACAACAGGAATGCAAGTAACAGGGAAGAACAAAAACCAGTATGTAAAGTTTTGGTTATCAAAATTTTGAAATGGGTTTACAGAGGCAGGCCGGATCGGGTTCCTAACGTCTAAAACGTTGAAAGTAAGCAAATATTTTATTTTTAGTATCTTCCACCCAATGAATGACAAACCCCAAAGATCATTGGCCCTGGATGTATTCCGGGGAATGACCGTCTGCTTCATGATCATCGTCAATACCCCCGGCAGCGAAGATTATGCCTTTTCTCCGTTGAAGCATGCACACTGGCATGGATTCACCCCCACGGACCTGGTATTTCCGTCTTTCCTGTTTGCCGTGGGAAATGCGATGAGCTTTTCGATGAAGAAGTTTTCGACCATGGGTCAGGGCGCCGTATTGTGGAAGATCATACGTCGTACGCTGCTGATCTTTCTGCTTGGGTACCTGATGTACTGGTTCCCGTTCGTCCATCAGCAGCCGGATGGTCACTGGGGTTGGATCCCCTTTTCGCACACGCGGATCATGGGCGTGCTGGAGCGCATCGCGTTGTGTTATGGCATTGCGGCGCTGCTGATCTATTATATGAAGCCGCGCGCCGTGATCGTCATTTCCTGTTTGCTGCTGATCGGCTATTGGATCATCCTGCTCACCGCGGGGGTTCCGGGCGCCGACCCGTTCAGCATGACGGGTAATGCCGGGTTTCGTTTGGATATATTGGTGCTTGGGGAAAACCATATGTATCATGGCGAAGGCATCGCATTCGATCCGGAGGGATTGCTGAGCACGCTGCCGGCCATCGTCAATGTAGTTGCGGGTTATTTTGCCGGTGTCTTTATCAGCCGGAAAGGAAGGGAATATGAAGGTCTAACCTTGCTGCTGCTGTGGGGCTGTGGGTTGATTGCCCTGGCGCTGGCGTGGAACACGGTGTTCCCCATTAATAAAAAACTTTGGACGAGTTCCTTCGTGCTGCTGACGGTCGGTATCGATCTGGTATTGCTGCCCTTCCTCATCTACCTCATCGAGTTCAGGAAAAAGATCGCATGGACCTCTTTTTTCAATGTCTTCGGAAAGAACCCGCTGTTCATCTACCTCCTGTCCGAGCTGCTGGTCGTCGTGTTGTTCACCATTCCCGCGGGCAACGGCGGAAATGCGTTCGGATGGATCAACCGTGTCTTCTACCAGGCGCTGTTGCCCGGCGCCGTTGGATCGCTGCTGTTCGCGCTGACGTATATGATGGTGTGCTGGTGTGTCGGCAAATGGCTCGATTACAGGAAAATCTATATCAGAGTGTAGGTTCAAAAGTGTATCTTGCGCCGCATGTACAAAGCGGTATTCCTGGACATGGACGGTACCCTATTGCGGAGCGATCATTCTATAAGCGAAGATACGATCCGAAAAATAAGGACTCTCACTACAGAAGGCGTGCTCGTTGTTTTGGTCTCCGCGCGACCGGTGGACGCCGTCCTTCCTACTTTCCGGAATATCGGTTTACCGGAAGAAACGCCCCTCATCACGCTGAACGGAAGTTATATCGTGCAAAACGGAAAACCCATCCTGGATGTACGGATCGATCTGGATACCACGGCCCGGGTGACCCATGAAGTGAGACCTTATAAGGCTACCATTGCCTACTATCTGCAAAAGGAATGGTTTTCCGAAGTACGTGATGCCTGGACCGATCACGAACAGAAGATCGTGGACGTTCCGATAAAGGTGGAACCGATAAATAGACTGATCGAAGAGTGGAACGGCCGGAAGATTGCCCCGAATAAGATGATGGTCATGAGCGAACCCGCCAATATAACCGAAATACAGCAGCATCTTCGCTCTATTTTTAACGGCCGGCTGAATATCTATCCGTCCAAGGCCACCTATCTCGAAGTCATGGAAAGCCGCGGTTCCAAAGCGGGTGCGGTCCGTTTCGTGAGTGAGCGGTTGGGGATCGATCCCCGTGAGATCGTTGCGATGGGAGATAACTACAATGACATCGGGATGATCGAGTTCGCGGGGCTGGGTGTAGCGATGGGCAATGCTCCCGACGATATCAAGGCTGTCGCGGACGACGTTACCGATACCAACAACAATGATGGGGTTCGAAAAGCGCTTGAAAAGTATTTCCGGTAGAATGGCCCCTTTGGGCGAAAGGGCTCTGCCGTTTCCTCAAATGATCTCGTACAGGCGGGCCAGATTGATCAGCTCTACGGTATTGGATATCTTCAGTTTATCCAGGATTCGGGTCTTGTGGGTGCCTACCGTCGATTTGTGGAGACTAAGCGTGTTGGCGATCTCGGAAACCGAACTGCCCTTGAGCATTTGCAAAACGACCTCGAATTCGCGGTCGGATAGGTCTTCAAACGGATTGTCCTTATGCTTTTTGGTCAGCTCGCCGGACAGGATCTCGGCCAGGTTGTCGCTGATATATCGTTTTCCTCCCAACACCTTTTGGATCGCATATTTGATCTCCGATTCCTTGGAGTATTTGTTCAGGTAGCCGTGCGCCCCGATCTTCAAAAAGCGTTTGGCAAAGAAGAGTTCCTGGTTCATGGTGAAGATGATGATCTTCAGACCGGGGTATTCTTTGAGCAGGTAAGTGGTGAGGCTAAACGATTCCGTATGCGGCATATTGATATCCAGGATCAGCAGGTCGAACGGAGCCGACTTCATCTTCCCGATCACAGCCTCCCCATCTTCCGCTTCATCGGTCGTGACGTTTTGGATAGAACTACTGATCAATAATTTTAGTCCGGCCCGGACGATGGAGTGGTCATCTGCGATTAAGATATTCTGCATATGCTCGGATTGAGGGGAAGTTATCCCAAATATAGAGGATAATAGTTATATCGGAAATATAGTTCCGGGTCTTTATTTGTCGGTTGCTTTGGCGAGGATGCCGTCACGGTATTTTGTTACCGAAGCCTGCAGCCGTCGATACCGGGGAACGAGCGTATGCAGCAGGAGGATGTCCGAAGAGACCGAGAGAAAGATCAGGATCAACCATTTGTACCAGTCATTGCTGCTGACCGAGTCATAGGCGTTCCTGCTGAAGGCATATAACAGCGCTTCGATCCCTTTCAGCAGATAGAACCCCGCCATTGCGCTGATGAGCTTGAAGGAAATGATGTATTTATCCAGAATGGCCTCCAGTTTGGTCAGGAAATCGACGAGGGGAAGGGCGAGCAGGGTGGGGTAATCGGCGAAAAAGACAAGGCGCGTATGGAAATACAGCGAAAAGCTGAGCAGAAGGAAAAGCGCTGCGGTAACGTACAGATCGCTGCCATTCGTTTTCCATTGTCCGCGCAGCTGCCAGGAATTTACCAGCCACAACAAGGCGATCACGGCAATGCGCAGCAGCAGTTTCTTACGAACATAGAAAGCGTCGGACAAAGGGTTCTTGACGACGATCTTCTCCAGGTCAGAAGACAGCACGGGTCGTTCTTCCATGGAGACTTCGGGGAAGGTCTCCCAGAATTGAAGCAGCCGTTTCAATTCCATAGCAGCGTTGCCTTTAAATACGGGATCAGGGTTCTGCCCTGCGTCGTCTCCCTTTCTTTTCTGCGGCGGGCGTAAAGGTTGCCGGCATCCAGACCGGTGATACCGGACATATCCCCCGGAGCTACCCTTTCCAGCTGCATGAACAGACGGAACTTCTCAAGGTCGGAAATTTCGCCCATGGACTCCCTGAATTTCGTCATACTCTGATGATAGTCAGTAGACTTGAATTGTATGGTCCTGTCCTGGGCAGGGGCCATATCCAGGCTGATGGAATGCAGCGCGGCCATGTTGATGCAGGCCCTGAGCAGAAGGGTCTGTTTGTCGGCACTGTGATCTTTCCTGGACCGGATGTTTTGCGACGCGGCAGCGATGATGTTGACAAAAAGACGCTGATGTTCCTGGTAATTGTGAGCAAAGAAGCGGCAGATCGAATAGACCACCTTGTGCTGATTCTTCAGCAGCGAACGGAGATCGGGTTCACATCCGCGCTTGTGGGAGGAATTGTTCATAGTGGGTTTGGATTTTCGATAACATAGGTGTGGATCAGGCAGTAAATATTTCAAGAAATTTTCTTTTCCTATAACTGCAAACTTCTTTTCAGTAACGTAAAAGGACGGTGAAATGGTATGGCTCAGCGTTTTTTAGAGATCGGTATTCGTTAAAAAACTACGTTCAATTCAGTCTTTTACTATATTTTCAAGGGTGCCTAATTAATACCTTGTCGCCGAGTGGTGGCGTGGAAGAGTTTTGACAGGTGTATAAACTTAACGCAATGAGCTATGTATCTCTTGAAAATTCAGAGGCTTTTCTGAAGTGTTTTGAGGTGATCGCAGAAGACAAATCATGTATCGTATCGGACTCCGTACTTTATTTTTCCGGGAAAACGGGAAAGGGTTTTATTACGGTTGCAGGGATGGCCACCGGCATCGAAGTTTTGGCGGTGAATGTTTCGGCCCTGACGGAAGACCTGGTATTCAATTTTTTACCTTCCGCTGATGCTTCTTCGTACATTTTGAGCTTCGATGAGATCGAAATTCCGGGCAAAGAGGATAATGAAGTGTCTTTCAGCAGTTTGCCTACTGCCGGGCGATTGTTTTCCTCCGTATCCCTCTCCGATGCGGCGTTGGGTAGAGTGGTAAATTACCCCAGGGACAGGGTCATCCGGTCGATCCTGATCCGGGTGCGGAAGTCCTCGCTGGACCGGCTGATCCAGGATTTTGATGCCGGCACCATTGCGCGCATTTTGGAAACAGCAGGCGGCGGCGAAACGCTAACCTGGCCGATCACCTTCAAATACCGGTTGCTGCTCACCGACTTCATGACGGAGATCGTACAGCATCCTTTCCGGGAGCTGTTCACCATTCGGAATATCTCGATGCTGATCGAATACCTGCTTCAGCAATTCTTCGTTATGGATCGGTTGGGCAGGGAAGGGAATGCGCTGAGCGTGCAGGACACGCATAGTCTTTCCCGGGTAGAACAGCATTTGTGTCTGCATTACAAGACTGAGTTTCCCGGCATTGAACGGCTATCCCGGATATCGGCGATGAGCCCGACCAGTCTCAAGACCAAGTTCAAACGATATTATGGTGATACCCTGTTCGGGTATTACCAGAAGAATAAACTGGAACATGCGCGGCGGCTGCTGGATAATAAAGTGCCGGTAAAAGTAGTGGCAACGGAGGTCGGTTATTCGAACCCGTCGCATTTTACGCTGGCGTTCAAGAAAGAATATGGGTTTTCACCCTGGCATTATCTGAACCCGCATTGAGCCGGGTAGACCCGCTATCCGGCGGAACCCGCATTATTCTGGCCGAATTCAGAACGGGTTGTTTTACTTGCCCTTAACTCGAACCAAAATACATGACTATGAAATCCCATTATCCTGTCCATCCAAAGACTGTGGTGGCTTTGTCGTGGCAGGAGTTTCCGTTACCGGTCGGTCTCAGGATCGCCATGTTGAAGCAATCCGCCGAGTCGGTAGAGCTGCCTTTGCCGGATTTTGATGCAAAAGGGATCACACTGACCTTCTTCCATTATAAAGGCGATCTCCTGGTACGGTCGGGCCATGGAGAGACCGAACATGCGGCCAGCACCGGTTCGGGTTTGATGACGCGGTCCGGAAGACCGTTGGTCTTTGTATCGGCGAATCCTATTGCGATCTCGGCGCTATCGATATTCATCCCTGCCGGGTGGGCGGAGCTTTTTTTTGGCGATAATGCGCAGTTCCGGGAGATCGAGCAGGTGCTGGAAGAAGAAACCAATATCATTACGTGCCGTCTCGGTCGCCGGCAACTGACTGTTCTTACGGCTGTCTTCGCTGTGCTGGAGGAGCAGCAGGGATCCCGGCTGGTCAGCATGCAGAACGTCGTTTTGACCCTGCTCGAATATTTTTTGTGCAATCGTCATCGGAGCCTGCTGGGCGTCAATCCCATTTCGGATATCGATAACGAGGACGATCTCAGCCTGATCCGGGAAGTGGAAACCTATATTTCCGAGTACTATTGCTCCGACACTTTTACGGTCGATTCGATTCTGAAAAAAACCTATACCAGCTACCATCGGCTGAATTTCCTGTTCAAATCGATACACGGCATGACGATCTCGGAATACATCCGGAACAAGCGGATCGAAAAATCGAAGGAGATGATCGCGGACAATGTAAAATCGATCAGCCAGATCGCCTATGAGATCGGGTATTCCAGCATCAGCAATTATATCCTGGCGTTCAAGAAGGTCTACCAGATCACTCCGGGAAAATATAAAAAGCAGATCGATAATCTGGCCGGATGAGGCCGGGTGAGTGGCAGATCGATGATCTAGCCGGATGAGGCCGGGAGATGGAGGCTTACTGTCGTGCCTTTCCCTACTGCGCTTTCCACCGATAACCTGCCGTCCAGCCGCTGGGTCAGGTCGAAAACGAATTGATGCCCCAGCTGGCTGCCGCTGCTGACCCTATCCAGACTCCCCTTGCCGAGGAACGCTTCGACCTGTTGCGGCGTCATCCCTTTTCCTGTATCAGTCACGGTGACCTGCCAGCCGCCTGGTTCTTCCGCAGCCGAGATAAGGATAGTCCCACGATCGGTATATTTATTGGCGTTGTCCGTTAGATTGCGGATAATGGTGATCAGGAGGTGGGGGTCTGAATAGACCTGCAGATCTTCATTAGCGGCATATTCGATACGGTTGCCCTTCTGCTGCACCTGCTCGAGATAGAAATCATGGATCTCGCGCAATAGCGGCCGGATAAGGAAGAATTGTTTGCTCAGCCGGAAATTGTCTTTCTGGCTGGTGACCCAAAGGAGGAAGTCGTCTGAGAAATTGTAGATGTCCTGGGCGCCTTTTTTTATCCACCAGGCGCGGTCCTTTAGCTCATCCGGGGAAAGAGCCGCCCGGTTGTCATGCAGATCGGCGGCGAGCATGGTCAGGAAGCGCAATGGCGAACGCAGATCGTGGATCACCAGGGAAATGAGCTTCTCGCGTTGTCTGCTGGTCTTCAGCAACGCCTGTTCGGACAACTGTAGTTTCGAAACGGTCTCTTCGAGACGCGCAACGGTGCCCCGGAGCACATCCGCTTTCACCCGCACCTCCTCCTTTTTTTCGATGAGCTGCGCGCTCAGCCTGACCAGCAGGACAAGCAGGCCCAGGAACAGGACGCCCATTATTAAAAGAAAACCTTTGGACCGATAAAAATTGGGCGGAGTCGTCTGAGCAAGGGCGGGATTTACAGTAAAGGAAAGGGTAAGAACGATCAAAAACCAGATAAACTTCTTTATCATGCCTTAACCTTGAGCGCTAAAATTAGCGGAAATAAAAGGATTCAAGCGCCGGCCCTTTCGATTTTTCATATACTTTTTTTATTAAATATGTAAGCCGGTGGCTAAGGATTGATTTAACCCGATTGTCTCATTTCGCTACTCTTTTGAAGCAAACGAGTAAAGGAGGGTATCCGTGCTGGGTAATTTTATAGAAGTAAAATCAATACCCTATGCACAAAATCTACACGCCCGGCGACAATCGCCATTCCTTTCATTTACGGCATACGACCCCGTGTTGAATTGATCAGCAGTCCGATCATTTCTAACCCTCTTTGCTCACTAAATGATCCTATATGCCGACGTTCGAAATAAGTCTGAACATCCTGCTGCTGGTACTCCTGCTGATCGTCTCCGGTCTGGCTGGTTATTTACCGCGAAGTTATCAGCTGATGCGGAAGAATCGCCAGATCGCCAAATTGGAAGGAGAGATGGTGCAGGCGCATGCCGAGCTGTTGGATAGCCAGCGGGAGTTTTGTCAGCTGGAAGCGAAAATGAAAGACATCACCAACCCGGTGATCACCATGAACAGTAAGAATCCGGACGATTCTCCGCAAACGCCTCTGCCTGAAAGGGAAGGGGTGCGTCAACACCGGCCTACCGGTTCGCGTTGACGGAAGGGGGACCAAACCTTGCCTCTATGCCGTATCCCATACGAGCCGCCTTTAGCGGCCTGCCAAAACGATTGTTTCCAGGCGTAATTTGCCTGTCGATAGCGGCCCACGCGGTTGCCCTTGACCCCGCTCAAGATTATTCCATCTTCTGCCCGTCACCGAGTCATATTTCTACAAAATATGCGTTATATAAACGGGATACGTCGCGGTCGAAACGTATGCCCGGTATCGTCCGTTGCTCAAAGAATGGCGATGTCCGCATATCCGTTCCCGGGGACGCCCCCGGGCGCTACAGGGTCCGGTTCTATGACCAGGAAAATGTCTTCCTGTTCGAAGTCCGCCAGATCCGGGATCCGCTGCTGATCGTAGAGAAATTCAATTTTCGTCGTGCGGGCGTATTTCAATACGAAGTGTTCCGGGATAGCGTGCTGATAGAAAAAGATCGTTTTCGCATCAATCGCTGACCGGTCTGACGAAACACAAACTGAAGCCTTATGTCTTGTACCCATAAATCGAAATCCAATGCGCCTATTCACCAACCTTTGTTTCAAGGTTACCTTATCGTCCATGGTCCTGACTGCGCCCGCTATGAGAACGGGTAATACGGATTATGGCAGCATACGTAACCCCTTGCATGAAAAGGAGAGAACCGAAATTTTCTATGCTTCCGCCGTCATCCGGAACTTTGTCGATCATCCTTCTGTAAAGGCCGTAAGGGCTGTCGTGCCGAATGCGTCCGCGGCCGTCAGCGGCACTGTGTCCAGGGCTATCGCATCCGCCGTTGTGAAAGTGGATCGGGAATTGCCGGTTGCCGCTGCCGCTCTGTTTACAGCCAAATCTGCTGCCAAAAGCGCCGAGGTGAAGCTGGTCACCAACCAGGCGATACTGCTTTACGCCAACATGGACCTGGACAGCATGGGTCTGGATGAGAAAGCCTTCGAATACGCCTGGCGGGGATACCACAATCTGCTGAAGAAACGGATGATCCGTAAAAGGGCGGTCCTATCCATCTGTGATTTCAGTCAACCGTCCACCAGCAAGAGGATGTATGTGATCGATGTGTTGCACCGGCGGCTGTTGTACCGGACGTATGTCGCACACGGCCAGAACTCCGGTGATGAATATGCCACCAGCTTTTCCAATGAGATGGACTCCTATAAGAGCAGCCTGGGTTTTTATGTAACCCAATGGACCTATATGGGACGCAACGGGCTCTCGTTGCGGTTGAACGGGGTGGATTCCGGCTACAATGACATGGCTGCCAAAAGAAGGATCGTGCTCCACGGTTCCTCTTATGTCAGCGACAAATACATGCGGGAATTCGGTACGCTCGGGACGTCGCTGGGTTGCCCGGCAATTCCGTCAGCCGTCAGTGGCCGCATTATCCGGCTTGTGAAGGGGGGCAGCTGTTTGTTCATTTATCATCCGACTGCTCAATACCTGGATAATTCTTCGATCATCAACGGTTGATTGATCAATAACGAGATACCAGGCGAGGGACCCACAGGGTCCCTCGCTTTTTTTTGTAGAAGTAATTCTACATGGCGTCACCGGAAAGCGCTTAAATTGGCGTATGTCAGGCTTTCGATTAAGACTCAACAGGTTGAAAAATATCGCGTACGCCACTTCCATCCAGGCTAATCTGCCTTTCGAGCGCTCTTTCGAGCTGGAGTATTTTATTGGGGGATCCGGGAGTATGGTTGTCGTTCAGCCGATGCTGGTCAATAACGTCGTGATCTTTCTTGTCCATTTCCCTGACGGAGAGTCCGAACCTATGGCGCTGGTCTATAACAAAAAGGACACCTGGGCAGATATCGAGAAGGAATCGACGGGTTTGACGGAAGCAGTCGGACAGGCCATCGAGGATTATTATTCCGATTGTTACTTACCCTGGAGGGCCTGCGGCACGGGCGCGTCACATCCTTTAAGGGATAGTCATCTGCTGAATTGAGGCCCGCCGCCTGATGCGCGAACTTCCTATCTTTGTAAACAGAGGACCCTTCCGATGTTATTGCAAGACGCCACTCCCATGCAATTGCAGCAGGCCGCCGCGCTGAATCATGCCACGTTGTTCAGACAGGAGGCTGTCGCGCTCGGTGGTACCGTCTTCACGAGAGAAGGACTTCAATGGACAAGCGGCAGCGCGTCCTGCTCATCCATGATCGCGTTTCCCGAACTTCAGCCCGATCTGGCTGGTTCCCGGCTGGATGAGCTGATGGATTTTTACCTGCGTCGACCGCCGAAAGCCGCCGGTTGCTGGTCGCTCGATCCGTCCCGGCCTGCCGATCTGGGTGTACGGTTACTGGCACGGGGTTTTCAGCCGGGCTGGCGTCCACGTTGGATGGCGCTCGATCTCGGGCAGCTGAAAAACCATCCTTCGCCCAGGGGCCTGATCATTAGCCGCGACAATAGCAGCTCTCTCGAAAGCATTCAACAGCTACCTTACGCGCAGGTGATAATACCGTTGCCGCACATGGCCGAGCGGCCGGATCAGTGGACACGTTTCGTCGCCCGATGGCAGGGGAAGGTGGTAGCGCACAGTGTCGTTTTTCTGACGACCGGGCCGTTTGGCGCAGCCGGCATCTATCATGTAGGCGTGGTGCCCCGCGCGCGTCACATGGGTTTCGGGCAGGCCGTGACGGTCGCGGCCTGTCTTCATGCACGGGATCGCGGCTATCGTTATGCGGTGCTGAATTCCACCGATGCCGGCAGGCGGACATACGAGCAGCTGGGTTTTAAGACGGTTGGCGAAGGCTGGACCTGGTGGCTGATCACCCAAAGACTACTGTCTCGTCCCCCGTCACGGCAGGAAGTACAGCTGGCCGAGGCGGTCGGACGCGGAGACCTGGAGGACCTGCGTCGGTTGCGGTCTGTGTATAACTCGTTAGGTTTCGATCACTCGTTGACCAATGGAATGACGCTGATGGAGCTGGCCGTGCACTGTCGTCAATCCGCATCAGCGGAATGGCTGGTGAATGGCGGTGCGGGTTATTCGGTGCTGGACGCCTGGGACCTGGGGTGGAAAGACCGCGCGCTGCAACGGCTCCGGGAAGATCCGAAGACCGTCAATCAGTTGTACGGAGAATGGGATAAAACGCTGCTGCATTTTGCCGCAGAACGGAATGATGAAGAGCTGACCCGGCTGGCCCTTTCCGCGGCTCCCGATCTGCGGCTGCGTGACAGGGCCTATCGAGGCACTTCGCTGGATTGGGCGAAGCATTTCGGACACAGCGTTATTGCAGATATGATCGAGGGGTACCGTTCCTAAGCGGGACCACTTTACCGGACGACGATTTCACCGACAAAAAAAAGTTGATGGGCGGACATGGCCGAATGCGATTATGTTGTACTTTTTGTCGGCTTTCAACACACTGCACATGAAAAAACTGATTGGCTCCCTTCACCGGCGGGGCATCTTCTTCCTTTTCGTTCTGGCCTGCGTCATTTCACGGGCACAAACACCCGATACGGCCTTGTTCGGCAACCTTCGCTGGCGGATGATCGGTCCGCATCGCGGGGGCCGGACCGTGGGAGGTTGCGGAGTGCCCCAGCAACCCAATGTGTTTTATATCGGCGTCAACAATGGCGGGGTATGGAAGACTACCGATTTCGGACGGACGTGGAGTCCCATTTTCGATGCCGAACCGACAGGTTCGATTGGCGATGTGGCCGTGGCGCCCTCCGACCCGAATATCGTGTATGTTGCGAGCGGGGAGGGTATCCAGCGGCCGGATCTTTCCGTCGGTGATGGTATTTACCGGAGCGATGACGCAGGAAAGACCTGGAAGCATCTTGGCCTGGCGGAAGGACAACAGATGGGGGGGCTTGCTATCGATCCGCGCGACCCCAACCGTGTCTTTGTTGCGGTGCTGGGGCATCCCTACGGCCCCAACCCCGAGCGCGGCGTATACAGGAGCACCGACGGCGGACAGCACTGGGAAAAGGTGTTGTTTAAGGACGACAACACCGGCGCCGTCCAGGTTACCATCGATCCGGTGAATCCGCAGACCGTGTATGCCGATCTGTGGGCCGGACGACAAGGACCATGGGAAAATGGCGCCTGGAATGGCCCCAATAGCGGTTTATTTAAATCTACGGACGGTGGAACTACCTGGCATCAACTAACGCAGGGGTTGCCTACCACCGCGCAGGGTCTCGGCCGTATCGGGTTTTGTATCGCGCCTTCGGATCCGTCGCGATTGTATGCGACTGTGGACGCGGGCGCGCACGGCGGAATCTATCGCAGCGACGACGGGGGAGAGTCCTGGAAGAAATTGAACAGCGATCAGCGGTTCTGGGGCCGGGGCGACGATTTTGCCGAGGTCAAGGCCGACCCCAAAAATAAGGACATCGTTTACACCGCGGATGTCGTGGTATGGAAATCTACGGACGGCGGGGCATCCTGGAATGCCTTTAAGGGCGCGCCGGGAGGCGACGACTATCACCGCATCTGGATCAATGCCGATCACCCGGACATCCTGCTTATTGCCTGTGACCAGGGCGCCATCGTCACGGTCAACGGTGGAAAGACCTTTTCTTCCTGGTACAATCAGCCCACGGCTCAATTTTATCACGTGAGCACGGACAATGCCTTTCCATATAACGTCTATGGAGGACAGCAAGAGAGCGGTTCGGTCGGAATCGCTTCCAGGGGCAATGACGGCGAGATCACCTTCCGTGAATGGCATCCCGTAGGTGTAGAAGAATATGGCTATATCGCAGCCGATCCGCTGGACCCCAACATTATTTACGGAGGAAAGATCACGCGGTATGACAAAAGAACAGGACAGGTTCAAAATATTGCGCCCGAAGTTGTCCGCAGCGGTAAATACAGGTTCCTTCGGACGGCACCCGTGCTTTTTTCGCCGACCGATCCGCATACGCTTTATTTCGCAGGGAATGTGTTGTTCAAGACCGTCAACGGCGGACATTCGTGGGAGGTCATCAGTCCCGACCTCAGCCGCGCCACCTGGAAAATCCCTGCCAGTGTAGGTATCTATAATACGGAATCGCTGAAGAATATGGCGCGGCGCGGTGTCATTTATACCGTGGCTCCGTCGCCGGTAGATGGCGCCACCATCTGGGCAGGCACGGACGATGGGTTGATCCACGTCACTCATGACGGAGGAAAGACCTGGGCAAATGTAACGCCGCCGGAAATTAGCGACTGGCAAAAGGTATCGCTTATCGACGCGGGTCATTTCGATGCGGGTACGGCTTACGCTGCCGTCAATGGCATCCGGCTGGACGACATGCATCCGCATATCTACAGGACGCATAACGGCGGAAAGACGTGGACGGCCATCACGGATGGGCTTCCGGACGATCCCATCAATGTCGTGCGGGAAGACCCGCATCATAAGGGCTTGCTGCTGGCCGGTTCCGAACGCTGTGTGTATGTATCCCTCGATGATGGAGGGCACTGGGAGCCCCTGCGTTTGAATATGCCTGCGACATCCATCCGGGACCTCGTCCTTAAAGACGCCGACGTAGTGGTGGGTACCCATGGACGGTCGTTCTGGATACTCGACGATATCGAACCCCTTCGTCAGCTGGGGGCTGTTGCCATGCCGGCAGACGCGGTACTATACAAACCCGAACCGGCCATCCGTGTCCGCTGGGATATGAATACCGACACGCCGTTGCCGCCGGATGAGCCGGCGGGAGAGAATCCGCCTGACGGCGCCATCATCGATTACTATCTCAAAACGGATGCGAACACGCCGGTGACGCTCGATATCGTCGACGCTGCCGGAAAACTCGTGCGTCATTATTCCAGCACGGACACGTTCTATACGGTCCCCGATGTGAATATTCCGACGTATTGGATCAGGCCGCAACAATTGCTGTCTGCGGCGGCCGGCCCGCACCGGTTCATCTGGGACCTCCATTATCAGCCGCTGAACGTGCCGGCGTCTTATCCGATCGCCGCGGTGTATGCAAATACGGCGCCCTCGGCCACCTCTCCCTGGGTGATGCCCGGAACCTATACCGTTAAGCTCACGGCAAACGGTAAGACCTATACGCAATCGCTGACCGTCCGGATGGACCCGCGGGTAAAGACGCCGGTCGCTGCACTGCAGCAACAGCATGATCTGGCGCTGGCCGCTTATCAGGGACGCGCAAGGGCCATGGAAACCATTGAAAAGATCAAAATGCTCCGCGCGAAGATAGCCGGATACCTGGCGCAGGCCTCCGGCAATGCGAAGACAGCCCTGCAACAGCTGGATACCCGGGCCGCGGCATTGGAAGGTCAGGGACGGCGCGGCGGAAGGGGAGGCCCGGTGCAGGCCGCAGCGGGACCGGCGTCCTTTTCACAGCTGAGCAACGATTATGCAACCATCTTCACCATCCTGGAAGAGGCCGACCTGGCTCCTACCGTACAGACCCAATCGGCGCTGCAGACGACCAGGCAGGCCGCGAATGCCAGCGGGACCGAATGGATCGCCCTCCAAAAAGAAGCTACAAAATTAAATATCGCACAATGAGATTAACCATCCTCTTTCTGCTTGCGCCGGGCCTATTGACCGCCCAGCGAAAATCCGCGCCCATCGCGCATGCGGGCAACACTGACTCGTCCTTTTTTGCCTCGCTGAAGTACCGGCTGATCGGGCCTTTCCGTGGCGGCCGGGCCGATGCCGTCTGTGGCAGCCTCACCAATAAGAACACCTTTTATTTCGGAGCTACCGGGGGAGGCCTCTGGAAGACTACCGATGGCGGAAGTAACTGGAAGAACGTCTCGGACGGATTCTTCGGCGGCGGCGTCGGGGCCGTAGCCATTGCGCCATCCGATGAGACCATCGTATATGCAGGTGAAGGAGAGAGCACATTGCGGAACAACGTCTCCGAAAACCTGGGTGGTATCTGGCGCAGCGACAATGGCGGACGCAGCTGGCACAACCTGGGATTGAAAGACAGCCGGCACATCGCCCGGATCGTCGTGCACCCGAGGAACCCGGACATCGTGTGGGTGGCCGTTATCGGGCATCTTTTCGGACCGAACAAGGAGCGGGGCGTGTACAAGACCACCGACGGCGGCAAGACCTGGCGCCGCGTGCTTTTCGTCAATGACCAAACGGCCTGTTCGGAAGTCGTCATGGAGCCGGGCAATCCTTCGGTCCTCTATGCCGGTATGTGGCATGTCATCCGGACGCCGTACAGTATGGAAAGCGGCGGCGAAGGCAGCGGACTCTACAAGAGTACCGACGGCGGCGAGACATGGGTGAACCTATCGGCCCGCAAGGGGCTCCCCAAAGGCACCTGGGGCGTGGTGAACATATCCGTGTCCGCCACCAATCCCGATAAGGTCTATGCGATGATAGAGAATGCGCATGGCGGTCTCTTTCTCAGCACGGACAGCGGGGCCAACTGGACACTCGTCAATAGTCAGAACGATATCAAGCAAAGAGCATGGTATTTTAACAGGGTGTACGTCGACCCCACGAATGAAAATACCATCTATTGTCCCAACGTCGAATTTATGCGTAGCACGGACGGAGGAAAAACGTTTACGCAGGTGCGTTCCCCGCACAGTGACCATCACGACCTCTGGATCGACCCGCAGGACGGTCATCGTCTCATCCTCGCCGATGACGGCGGCGCCCAGATCAGTTTTGACGGCTGCGAGAACTGGAGCTCGCTGGACAACCAGCCGACGGCCCAGATCTATAGGGTAACGACTGACAATGCCTTTCCTTATCATATCCTGGGCGCGCAGCAGGACAATTCCAGCGTGCGCATAAAAAGCAGGACTACGGGGCCGGGCATTACGCAACGCGACTGGGAGCCGACGGCCGGTTTCGAAGCGGGGTATATCGTGCCGGACCCGCTGAACCCCGACGTCGTATATGGCGGCAATTATGACGGTTATCTCGGCCGTCTCGATCACCGGACAGGGGAAAGCCGCGCCATCGATGTATGGCCGGACAATCCGACCGGCTATGGGGCCGATTCGCTCAAATACCGTTTCCAATGGAACTTCCCCATCTTTTTCTCACCGCATGATCCGCACCGTTTGTATTGCGCCGCCAATCAGCTGTTCATGACAGAGAATGAAGGCCGGAACTGGACGGCGATCAGCCCCGATCTGACGACGAACGATAAATCGAAACAGGGCGCCAGCGGCGGCCCTATCACAAAGGACAATACATCGGCGGAATATTACTGCACGATCTTCACTGCTACGGAATCTCCGCTGGAAAAAGATCTGTTGTGGGCCGGGAGTGATGACGGTCTTATCCATGTCAGCCGGGATGGCGGCGGTCACTGGGACCTCGTCACGCCACAAAGTGCGGGTAAATGGACGCTGTGGAACTGCATCGAGACCGATCCGTTCAAAAAAGGGACGGCCTTTGCGGTTGGTATGCGTTTCAGGCTCGACGACTTTACCCCGTACATCTTCCGGACGGAAGATTATGGCAAGACCTGGAAGCTGATCACCAAAGGGATCGCGGCCGATCATTTTGCACGGGTGGTGCGCGCCGATCACCGCCGCCCGGGGCTGCTGTATGCGGGAACGGAATATGGGATGTATATCAGCTACGACTATGGGGAGAACTGGGAGCCCTTCCAGCAGAACCTGCCGATCGTACCTGTAACCGATCTCACGATCAAAAATAACGACCTTATCGTTGCCACGCAGGGCAGGGCTTTTTGGTCGCTGGACGATCTCGGAGTCGTGCAGCAAAAAGCCGATGGGTTAACCGATCAGCGTCTGCATGTATTCGAACCGGCCGATGCCTTCCGGATGCCCGGCGGAGGAAGGGGGCGGAGAAGGGAAGGAGGCGTCGCCGTCCGCAATGCCGGGGAGAATCCGCCCAACGGGGTCGTATTCCGCTACTGGCTGAAAGACACACCGGACTCGCCGAAGGTGTCGGTCACTATCTTCGACAAACGGCATCAGCCGATCCGCACCTTCAGCACGCATCCGCGCCATGACGATCCCGACTCCCGGCTGGAGTGTCAATCGGGCATGAATACCTTTGCCTGGGATATGCTTTATGCACCCTCCGTCCGGATACCGGGAATGTTGTTATGGACCGGAGGCGCGGGAACACCGAAGGCCGCGCCGGGAAAATATTCGGCCAGGTTCCTTTATGGGCACGACTCGGCGGATGTGGCGTTCACTATACTTCCCGATCCCAACGACTCGATGACGGAGGCCGATTATGATGCACAGGTTGCGTTCCTGCTGAAAGTGAAAGGCAAGTATGACGAAGTTCAGAGAGCGATCCTCCGCATCCGCGACCTCCGCACGCAGCTGAACGATCTGAATGGTCGCCTCGATAGTTCAGGAAAACCGATCAGGCACCTTTCGGATAGTCTTGTCCGTGAGCTGACATCGATCGAGGAAGCATTGTACCAGACGAAATCGAAGAGCTCCGAAGACATGCTCAACTTCCCGATCCGCATCAACGACAAATTGTCCGGGTTATACGGGGTCGCGGCGGGTGGCAACGCGCCGCCCAGCCAGCAGGTGCAGGAAGTGTTTGCCGATCTGAGCGCGCGGGCCGACAGGCAGCTGGACCGGCTGAAGCAGGTGGTCGATAAGGGCCTCCCTGCCGTCAATAAGATGATCTACGAACGACAGGTGCCGGTGATCAGCGCGAAGAATGAACCTTCCTCTCCTGTCAACCCTGAAAGAAATGGAAACTAGCTGGCTGGATATTTCTTCCACGATCGGGCTTATCGCTACGGCGGTGCTCACGTTCAACCTGCTGCTCGGGATGCTGCTTAGCACCGCCTACCGGCGGTCGCATTTATGGAAAAGGATGCCGGCGATGGTCAGGCAGATCAGCCTCGATGACCTGCACAACTGGACGGCGTATGTAGCCCTTGGGCTGGCGCTGGCGCACCCCCTGCTGCTCCTGCCCGATGCGACGCTGAAGTACCGGGTTGCCGATATCGTATTGCCCATCGCCGCGCCGCACCAGGCTGTCTGGACGGTGCTCGGATCGGCATCGGCGTACGCAGTCATTATAGTGGTGATCACGACTCAAAAGGCGGTCAAGCGGCGGCTAGGATTCCGCACATGGAAGAATATACATCTGGTCTCTTATGCGACTGCGTTGTTATTCATCATTCATGGTATCGTTATGGACCCCGAACTGAAAGACAGACCGGTGGATTGGCTGGATGGGGAGAAGCTGTTGTCTGAAATTTGCGGACTGATCCTGGTCGTCGCAACGGTTATTCGCTGGCGATGGCATCGCCGCAAGGCGATTGTGGCCGGAGTGACGGTATCGTTGCTGCTGTTTACCGGACTTCGGGCATTCCCGCAGCGTTTCGACAGCAGTATTTTCCGGCAACTGCGTTTCCGGTTCATCGGACCCGACGGGAATCGGGCTATCTCGCTCGCCGGCGTACCGGGAGACCGGAATGTCGCGTATGTTGGCGCCGCCTCCGGCGGTATCTTCAAGACGGAGGACGCCGGCGTCACCTGGCATCCTATCTTCGACAGCACCGACAATTCATCCGTGGGCGCGCTGGCCATTGCGCCCTCCGATCCGAAACAAGTCTGGGCTGGAACCGGCGAGACCTTTCTTATCCGGCCCGCGGAAGCCATGGGCAATGGCGTTTATAAATCGGTCGACGGCGGACGGCGCTGGACCAATATGGGTTTGCAGGCCACCGGCCGCATCGGACGTGTCATTGTAGATCCCAGCGATGCGAACATTGTGTATGTGGCTGCTCTCGGTAACACGCATGCACCGCAACAGGAACGGGGCGTCTACAAGACGGTCGACGGCGGCAAGTCCTGGGAACGGGTTCTTTTTGTGGATTCGCTGACAGGGTGCGCCGATCTGGCGATCGATCCCCGGCATCCCGGCACTGTGTATGCGGCCATGTGGCAGATCAGCTTCAATACCTGGATGCTGAACAGCGGCGGCCCCGGCAGTGGTATCTTCAAGACCACGGATGGCGGCAAGACCTGGGCGCGGCTTGGCGGCGGGCTGCCTACTCACCCTGTCGGCAAAACGTCCGTGGATGTAGCTTACAGCAATCCCAACATCGTCTATGCCCTTGTTGAAGATAAAGACCCTGCGCTCTACCGCTCGGAAGACGCCGGAGTCACCTGGAAAAAAATGTTCACCAGTCACAGTATGGCACAGCGGGCCAGCTATTATACCCGGGTCCGGGTCTCCACGGGGAATCCGGATGACGTGTTCACGATGTGCGTAACGGTGATGGAATCCAAAAATGGCGGTAAATCGTTCAATGGAGTGGGAGAGAATGGCGATTACCGGCCGGGCGGCGATACTCACGACATGTGGTTCGATCCCAAAGACCCTTTACGCGCCATGGTCGCCCATGATGGCTGTTTGAACATGACCTTCACCGGGGGAAAGAGCTGGCAGAATGTGAATCTTCCCATCGCGCAGATGTATCATGTGGCTGTCGACAACCAGGTCCCTTATTATGTATACGGCAACCGGCAGGACGGCTATTCCTATCGCGGTCCAAGCAACAGCCTGCAGGGGGGCATTCCCACCGGTTTATGGACCTATGTCGGCGGCTGCGAAAGCGGATTTGCACAGCCCGATCCGGAAGACAACAATATCATTTGGTCCGGCTGTTATGACGGCGGTCTCGACCGCACCGATCTCCGTACGGGTGATGTCCGCGATGTACGGGCCTGGCCCGAAGCCGGGTATGGTTATCCGCCCGCCGAAATGCGGTACCGGTGGCATTGGAACTATCCCATGGCCGTTTCGCGGTACGTTCATGACAAGGTCTATATCGGCAGCCAGTATGTGCACGTCACCACGAATGGCGGGCAGACCTGGAAAGTGATCAGCCCCGATCTCACGACCAACGACAAATCGCATCAACAAAGCTCCGGTGGTATCAGCACCGATAACCTCTTCACCTTCGACGGCTGCACGTTATATGTGATAGCCGAATCGCCCGTTAAGGCAGGGGTGCTCTGGACGGGTAGCAACGATGGCCTGGTGCATGTTACGCGAGACGATGGCGCACACTGGGAGGATGTGACCGCCAATATACCCGGCCTGCCGAAATGGTCCACCATCCGGGCTATCGATCCCTCGCCTTTCGACGAGGGGACGGCCTATATCTCCGCCGATGCCCAGTTCATCGGTGATTTCAATCCGTACCTTTATAAGACGACGGATTACGGCAGGACCTGGACCCCGATCAGCCGAAGCTTCCCGAAAAGCAACTCGTCTTTCGTGCATCAGATCATCGAAGACCCTGGTAAGAAAGGACTGCTTTGGGCAGGAACGGACAATGCCCTGTATTTTTCGCCCGATGACGGCGTCAGCTGGATACACCTGCGTAATAACCTGCCCCCCGTCCCGATCTATGGGCTGACGATCCAGCGGAATTTCAGGGACCTGGTGATCGGCACCTATGGCCGCGGCTTTTATATTCTCGACGATATCACCCCGATCAGGGAATTCAGTGCAGAGGTCCAGCAATCGGAAGCCTTTCTGTTCCCCTTACGCAAGGCCTGGCGGTTCCGCTCCAGGCTCGCCATCCATGGTGAACGCTCTGCTTCTTCCGGGATGAACCCGCCTTATGGCGCAGATATCAACTATTATTTGCGCGATACCGTAAGAGATACCGTCAAGGTGCTCATCCTGGATAGTTCCGGCCATACCGTTCAGCAGATGTCCGGCTCGAACCGGAAGGGTGTCAACCGGGTATGGTGGGACCTTGGTTTGCAGCCTTACGTGTTACCGCCCCTGCGCACCCGGCCGGAGGATGCCGACTGGGTAAAGCTGGATTCGACCGGGGAACGGGCAATGGTGATCTACGACCTGGACATTGGACCGGGTCTGCCTGCAACCAAGGTATTGCCCGGCACCTATACGGTAGTGCTTAAGATAGGCAACAAAGAATACCGCCAGCCGCAGCAAGTGCTCCGGGACCCGCATACGGCCGGATCGGACGAGGATATCCGTGAGCAATACGTTTTTGGTGTTCAAATCTATGGCTCGATCCAAAGCATCCTGCATATGATCGACACGCTGGAGATCATCCGCAACCGTGCCGATTCCATCGGACGTTTCTATACCGATCGCCGGCAGAAGGCCAGGCTGCTGGCATGGAGCCATCGGCTCTATGAAGTGGAGGAACTCCTGCACGACGTGCACCAGACCGGCGCCCGGGAGGATATCTTCCGTAATCCGGCCCAGCTGCTCGAGCGGTTTCTCACGATCTCCAAGGAAAGCATTTCCGGCGGGGCGGACTTTCGGCCTACGGACCAGCACCGCGAAGTCTTTGCGTTGCTGAGCAACCGCCTGGCTGTCGCCCGGACAAAATATGAAGCGGTGCTTATGAGTTTTCCGCATCTGCAGCGACGCGGACTTCCGCCGGAAAAGTTGGATATTCGCAATAGTAAACACTGATTGCCCTGAAGAGACCGATCGCCATATTGCTGCTCCTTCCGTTGTGCTATATCCAATTCGGCTATTACGGGCAGTTCATTGTGCAGCGTTGGCGAATACAGGAGGCCGCCCGTACCTTCTGGCTCGCTTCTCTGCCCGATACCGCATTCGTCCGGCTGGACCTGGCTGCCGTCAATGCGACAGGCAAGTGGGAAGAGGAAGGGAAGGAATGCTGGTACAGGGGACATCTGTACGATGTAATTCGCCGGAAGGTCGTGCAGGGCACTACCTGGGTCTATTGCCTCGACGACGAACGCGAGGAACACCTCATCCGGGATGCGGGCGCCGTGACGAAGGCAAACCAGGACCAGCCCGCCAAACAAACCGGGCATATGGCGACCCTTTCCCTGGGAGACCTGCTGTGCCAAACGCCCGGGTGGGAGATCGGATCCCTCCCCGTTCCCGAACGTCAATACGCCCGATATTGCGGTTACCGGGTCCCCGCTCAATTCTCCGACATCGTTATCCCGCCTCCGAAAGCGGACGCCGTGCTTTTCGGATAACATCTCATTTCATTTAAAAATCATTCTCATGGCAGGAAGATCAGGCGTCTTTCTATTCTGTATATGTATCGCCTTATCCGCCGCGGCGCAACGCAATTCCAAAGAGACGGCCGACACGTTGAGAGGACAGACCCTCAACAGTGTGCAGGTCACCGGGTGGTCCGCCGGTAAAAAAGATAATCAATTGAACGTCGCACAGTCGATCGGGGTTCTTACGGCAGAGGATTTCCATCGCAATAACGGGTTGTCGCTCGAAAATTCGCTCAACCTGGTGCCCGGTGTCAGCATGGGCGCGCGTACCACCTTCGGCGGTCAGCGGATCATCATCAGGGGATACGGCAACAATACCAATTTCAACGGGCAGGGCGTCCAGGTGCTGCTCAACAACATGCCCGTAACGGATGCCACGGGTGCGACCATCCTGGACGACATCGATTTTTCCACGCTGGGAAAGGTGGAAGTGATCAAGGGACCCGCCTCGAGCCTTTATGGCAGCGGCATTGCCGGTGTCGTGAACCTGTTCACGCTGCGACCGCAACCGGGTCAGACGCGGATCGTAGAAGAGAATACCGTCGGTAGCCGTGGTCTCCGGCGTAACAACACACGGATCGAAACGGCCAATGATCATTCGGCCCTGGTATTCAACTATGGGCACCAGGAAGAGGAAGGCTGGAGGACGAATAGTGCGTCGCGCAAGGATTTTGCGCAGTTCAACGGCGATTTTTTCGTGAGCGACCGGAATACGATCACCGCGTTCTTCGCGTACGCGCATTCGCTGGAACAGCTGGCCGGCGAAATGACGGACAGTATTTTTTATCACCGCATTGTATGGAGTGATCCGGCGTACCTGGTCAACGGATCGAAGACCGGGATCGAGAGCGTGCGAGCGGGCTTGAGCGACAATTACCGGATTGACGGGCATTTCAGCAACCAGACGACCTTTTTCACCAATGCCTATACGCTGAACCAGCCGTTTGCACATGGGCTGATGGACAACCAGGCCTTTACCTTCGGCGGCCGCACCGGTTTCGTCTACACTTCCGACACGGGCAGTGTGACGGTGCATGGCATTGTCGGCGCTCAATTTCAGAAGACCATCGCCTTCAATAAATCCTATAATCTCACCAATGGAACGCCCGGAGGCATCCGGGGCGATCTGCAAAACGCCTCGCAGGTCTACTCGGCCTTTACCGAATGGAAGTTCTCGTTGCCCTCACAGGTCATTCTGACCGCGGGAGGCAGTCTAAATTTTACCGAGTACGGCATTACGGATATGCTGGCCAACTCCGCCAATCCCACGCATGCCAACCAGGGAGGGTATAAATCCTTTTCCCCCGTGTTCACGCCGAGGGTTTCCTTGCTCAGGATGCTCGGCAGGCATGTCTCGCTGTATGCCGATGTATCCGCGGGATATACGCCGCCGCCCACGTCCCAGGTCATCAACGCAGTGCTGGGCACGACCAATAAGGACCTGAAACCCGAATCGGGTATCCAGTATGAGGTCGGCACAAAGGGCGATCTTTTCGGATCGAAGCTGTCTTACCAGCTGGCCCTGTTCGATCTGGACGTACACAACAAGATCATCACAGAACAGGTGCCGGCATCGGGGAGCATGCCGGCTTACAGCACGTACGTGAATGCGGGAGAACAGCGGAACCTGGGCGCCGAGCTCGCGCTTGGCTATACCCTGATCGATAACCCGGCGAGCTGGCTTTCGTTGGTACGGCCCTTCGCGACCTATGCGCTGTCCGATTTCCGGTACAGCAGCTTCTTCAGCGATAACAACCACAATGCCGCCACGGTCGATTATTCGCACCGCCGCGTGGCCGGTGTGGCTCCGAATGTGGTCAATATCGGTATCGATGCCCAGACGCGGGCGGGTTTTTATCTGTACCTGACCTACCGGCATGTCGATGCCGTGCCTTATACCTTCGACAATCTGAATTATGCGAGGGCTTTCAATCTGCTGAACGGCAAGCTGGGATACCGGGGCCAGCTGGGCAGACATTTTTCGGTGGATCTGTATGCGGGCGCCGACAATGTGACGAATTGTACTTATTACAGCTTCCTTTTCTTTTCGGGCAACCTGGCCGGGACGACCGATCCGCATTTTTTGCCGATGCCGTACAATGCGGCTTTTTATGGAGGGGCCAGGCTGGCGTATATTTTTTGATCTAAAAACAACCGTATGAAGCGACGTTTCCACAATCCGCCAAACCGGTTAAATTCAAACGGGAAATAGCTAATATTCGAATAGGGTGGTCGTCCGGTGTTATGGAAATTTAGCGTATGAAACGATTTCTGTTTTTTTCGATCATACTGCTGGCTGCGGAGCAGGTCCGGTCGCAGACTTCGGGGCCCACGCTCACCGATATTCATAGCAATAAAGCAGTGCGACACGATGCCGGACAGCGGCTGAGCGCGGCTTCGGTGGAACAGACCTGGTTCGGGTCCCGGCCGGCGCCCGAACTGCTGAACAGTTTCGATGGATTGGGCGAAGGATTTTCGGGGCCGCAGGGCGCCGCCTTCTACCGGAACCCTTCGGACAATGCGCTGGCGGTGGGACCCGATCATATTTTCCAGATCGTCAATACGCGGATGGCGATCTTTACCAAGAAAGGAAAGAAATACGATACGACCGGCCGGGTATTGCTTGGACCTGCGGAGACGCGCAGCGTCTTCAAAGGATTCGGAGGCCCTTGTGAAAAAATGAACAATGGAGATGCGGTGGTTCGGTATGATCAGCTGGCCAACCGGTGGCTGATCGTCATGCCGACATTCCGGCGGGGCATCCCGCGTACGGAGGAGATCGACAGCGCTCACGGGATGAAGCCTTATTTCGCACAGCCGGGCCAGGCGGAAATGATGTACCAGGCGCCGCCTGCCTACCCGCAGGAACGGCCGTTCAACGGTCAGCGGCCGCCGCGGACGCGCGTCGATACGACAGGCACGTATTGCATGTGCTATGCGATCAGCACGGGTTCCGATCCCTTAGGCCCCTACTATCGGTATGAATTCGACCGTCCGCTGTTCCCGGACTATCCGCGGCCCACGATATGGCCGGACGGCTACTACACCACCAGCAGCACCAGCGACAACCTGATCCAGCGCCAGGCCTTTGTCGCCGACCGGGATAAAATGCTGAAAGGCGAGGATGCGACGGAACAGTCGTTCATCATCAACAATGTGAATTTTTTGCTGAACTCGGATGTCGAGGGACAACAGCTGCCGGATAAGGGCGCGCCGAACATCCTGATGACGAACGGGGGAACGCAGCTGCACAATGAATTCGAAGACGACAGCATCTACGTCTGGAAATTCCATGTCGATTGGAAGGACACGTCGAAGACACGGCTGACCGGTCCGGAAAAGATCGAAGTTGCGCCTTATCATTATGCCGGTGACGGTCAGCTGAAAAAATCGGTACCGCAGCCCGGAACCGATAATCGTCTCGACACCCAGGGCGACAAGCTGATGGGCCGTCTGATCTATCGTCGTATCGGGAAAGAGCGGTCCTATATCGTCGTCCATTCGGTCCGGTCGGCCGCTGGGGGCAGCGGGATACGGTGGTATGAGTTCCGCGCGGCCAAACACGGGAACCTGCGGCTCTACCAGCAGGACACCTACGCGCCGGACGGCGACTGGCGCTGGTTGCCGGGAGTGGCGACGGACAGGTACGGGAATCTCGGAATGGCCTATTCCTATGGCGGCGCGACGCATTTTCCCGGGCAGCGTTTCACGGGCCGTCTGGCAACCGACAGCCTGGGCGTGATGGGTTTCGGGGAGGGCATCCTCGTGGATGGGCAGGCGGCTCAAACCAATACCTTGCGTTGGGAAGATTATACCTATATGGCCGTCGATCCCTCCGACGACGAGACCTTCTGGTATGTCGGGGATTATTTGAAAAAAGATGCAAAGAATTATTCGACGCGGATCGGATCCTTCAAGCTGGCGACGGCCGGGACCGGCAAGGCCAGGGTGGGGAAATAGGCGGCTATGTATTCAACAACCTGACCGGGGGCCAATCATAAGGGGAATTCCCAGGCGCTGACGTAGGCGTCGTGGCGCTGCGCATATTCGATGAATCCTGCATAGAAGGGATATTGCGCCAGCGTAGCGCTATCACCGATGACCACCAGTTTTTTACGCGCGCGCGTCATGGCCACGTTCATCCTGCGGATCTCCGCCAGGAAGCCGATCCTGTTGTCGGCATTGCTCCTCGTCAAACCGATGTAGACGATATCTCTTTCCTGTCCCTGGAAGCTGTCGATCGTATTGACGGCGATGTTCCGGCGATAGCTGCCCAGACCGGTGGCGGACTGGACGAGCTCGTCCAGCAGACGGACCTGGTTCCGGTAGGGTGAAATAACGCCGATGGTCGGGACGGCCGTTTCTGAATTGCGGTTATCCAGCTGCGTTACCAAATTCGTGAGATGTCTTAGAAGGAAGGCGGCTTCTTCGGGATTGGTCATGCCCGTGCCTTCCTGGGATTCGTCGAAGCCGCAGCCCGCGGTATCGATGAAAAGGAGAGGGGCATCGTTTTCGAAAAGCGTATGGCCGGCTACGGAAGGGTGCGCCTTCAGCCGGTCTTCATAAAAAACTTCGGAGGAATAGCCCATGATCTGCGTATGCATCCGGTACTGTTCCTCCAGCAAGGTGATGGATTCGGGATGAAGAGCCGTGCATTTTTGCAGCAGCGTCGTGGCGAGACCGGGAAATCCGGCCTGGACGAAGGGCTCCGTCCCGCGGGCCGCTTCTTCGGACTTTACCGTGGGAGGTAGCTGGCAGTGGTCGCCTGCCAGTACCAGTCGCGAGGTTTTCAGCGCCGGTATCCAGCAGGCAGGTTCCAGCGCCTGCCCCGCCTCATCGATGACGGCGGTGGAATAACGCAAATGACGGATGGTATAGTGGTTGGCGCCGACCAGCGTGGCGGCGATCACTTGCGCACGCGCGAGGACGTCCCCGAGGATATATTGTTCCAGCCGTTCGACTTCCTTCAGGATAGCGCGCGCCTCCGCAAAGAGGGCTTTTCGCTGCTCACGTTCCGCCTGACCGAAATTCCGTTTATACTTATGGGCGAGATCATGGAACTCCGTGGCGCGCTTTTTCAGTTTTTTAATCTCTTTCATGGATGGGTGGTCCGCCATCCGGCTATCGAGTGTCAGCGACAGCAGGCGTTCGGAGACCCGGGCGGGGTTACCGATGCGAAGGGTGTTCACGCCGGCATCCGTCAGTTTCTCGCTGAGGAGATCGACGGCAGTATTGCTGGGCGCCGTGACGAGAATGGGGCCGCCGTCGCGTGCCAGCAGGGCCAGGATAGCGGCGATCAGCGTTGTCGTTTTTCCCGTGCCGGGCGGACCGTGCACGATGGCGAGGTCATTTGCGGAGAGGATCTTTTCGACTGCCGCCTGCTGCGAAGGGTTCAGGTAGGTCGGGGTGGCCAGCGTTTTCAGGCGCGGCGATCCGTCGACAGACGGGGACCCCTGGTTGCTTCCTGCGACAAACGAAGGCGACTCCTGCCCTGTCAAAATGCGGACCAGCCGGCCTTGGGGACCCTTGTCGGCGAGGGTGTCTGCCTGTCGGAGGGCGCCGAACATTTCTGCATAGGTGTTATCGTCAAAGAGCAGATCGATCCCCAGTTTGCCGTCCCGCGCCCAGTCGGGCAGCTCGTCGGTGCGCAGCGTCAGCCGCAGCCGGTCGCCGCTTTGGAAGGAGATGATCCCCTCGGCGCGATCGCCGGCGGGATCGTGATTCGAGAACAGCGCCGCCTGCGCTCCAAAACGCAGCTGATGCGCGATATCGCGGTGCGTGGTCCGCTCGAACTCGACGGTCAGGTAATCTCCTCTGCCCAATTCGCTGTCTCTAATGGCGACCGGGTACCAGGCCACCCCGGCCTCGCGCCGCATGGCTACGGAGGCGGATGCCGTTATTTCATTGAAAAGGCGCTTGTCTTCGTTCTCTTCGATCCTGAGCAAACGGGTAAGGTGCGCGAAATAGTCCATCCGGCAAATATAAAATTTGCGGATCACAAGCGGATACGCTATTTTGCAACCAAAAGGTTTCCTTTTATATGCGCAGAGACGTATTCCAGGCGATAGCAGATCCCACCCGCAGGGAGATCATAGCACTGATCGCTCACCGCCCGCTCAATGTCAATGCCGTCGCGGGCAATTTTGACGTCAGCCGGACCGCCGTGTACAAACACATGAAGATATTGACGGAATGCGGCCTGATCACGGTGCGGCAGCAGGGCAGGGAGCGGTTCTGCGAGGCCAGGCTGGAAGGGTTGCACGAAGTTTCGGATTGGGTGGAGCAGTACCGGACATTTTGGAATGCGCGTTTCGATGCGCTGGAGAAATACCTGAACGAGACGAAACCGAAACAAAAGAAAGGAAAGCGTTAGCTTTCCTTTCTGAAATAGATATTCCCGCTGATGGTCTCCAGATCGATGAATTTTCCACCGCCGCCGTTGAGTTCGGCCGAGATCGATCCGCCGCCTACCTGTTTGATATGACGGCTGGTAGGCAGATCGAAATTCGAATACATCGTACCGGTAATGGTGTGCATCTTCACATCGGCCTTCCGCTGGGGAGCGATGGCCAGATCGATGTAGCCGCTGATGCTTTTCGCCCTGATCTCCGCCGTATTCCCGTTGATGATGATATTGCCGTTGATGGTCTCGACGGAGAAGTCCGCATTTTCGGGGATATACACCTCGTGGAAGATCTTCGTATTGTAATTGCAGCAACAGCAACATTTGCCGGAATCGCGTTTCGAGCGGCGGATATTCTCCGTCTCCAGTTTGGCGGAGACATTGATGGTGCTGCCGGTCTCATCGAAGACCATCTTGTAGTCGTCGTTATCCTGGTTGTCGTTGACGTCGATCGAGCTCCTGATATAAACCTCGTCCTTTTTCCAGGTGACGATGTGAATGGAATCGGAGATCTGGAAATTCATCGAGACGAAATTCTTCGGCGAGAAAGCGATATGCTTCTCGATGATCTTTTGCGCCCGCGCGGGGATCAGACCGATGCATAGCAATGCAAGGATGAGACTATTTTTCATAAATGCTGTTTTGTATGATTAGCTTTTAGTTGGAAGAAAGTACCGGTGCGGGTGCGCCGGAATTCCTGGAGTGCAGCCGGGGCTATCCTTTTCGCAGGTAGACGTTGCCGCTGACGCTGTGGAGCCGGAGATCGATTCCGCCACCGTTAATTTTGGCGTGGATGCTGCTGCCGCCGACGCGTTCCATGTCGCCCTGCTTTGCCGCCGGGAAATCGAAGTCGGAAAACATGTTGCCTGACACCGTACCCATTTCCAGATCGAAGCCTGCCTTGGCGGGCATGGTCACGTCTACCTCTCCGCTGACCGAAGCAATGGAGATCGGTTTGTCCTTGCTGATATCGGTGAAGATGACGTTGACATTGCCGCTGATCGTCGAGATCACTAGCGGACCGGTGACATTCTTGAGCGTGATGTCGTGACAACCTTTGAACTCGATCTCGTTCTTTATGTTCGAAATCACCGTTTCTCCGCCCCTTGCGCAATCACGGGTGATCTCCAGCGCCAGGCTCTCCGGCACCCTGATCCTATAGTGGGCGCTTTGCGTGATGGGCAGGAGGCAACGCAGATAAATGCGGCTGCCTTCCTTTTCCATGGACACGCCGATGCCGGTATTGTCGGTGCCTGCCGGATAGATGGGTTTCAGGCCTTTTGAGCGGTCGGAAGATCCGTTGTTTTCGTGTCTGCCGCCGGTGACGACGATATCGCTGCCGGCATATCCTTCGATCTCCAGGTCTTCGGAAAAACCGGACAGGACCAGCTTGGCATCTTTCGAGTTGTCGGCGGTGACTTTGTATTCCTGTGCGCGGCACATGGCGGCTACACTCAGGGACGCGACGAGGAGGAAGCTATACTTCATTTTTTTCATGTCGATTTATATTTTAAGATTAGAATACTTTGAGACTTTGCTGAGCGGCGTCTTTTACCTCTTTGAGGGTCTTTTTATTGGTTATGATATTCCGGATGGGCGCGATAGCCCTTGTTTCCCGTTTCTCGGCCAGCAGATTGATGAGCACCACCTGGATGATCGGTTCCGTTTGTGTCGCCAGCGAGCTGACCAGCGAATCGCGGACCGACCGGCTGTCGGCGAAGCGGGCGAGCGAATACAGAGCAGCCAGGCGCACATTTGGGTTCTTATCGTGATTCAGCGTTTTGATCAGCACATCGATCACCCGCTGATCGGGATTGGTCATATCTTCGGAGTAGCTGACGGCCTTGATCCGCTGGCTCGCCGACTCATCGTCGATCATGTTGAGCATCACGACTTCCCTCATCTGCCTGACCTCGTTACGCAGGGAGTCGATCTTGACGACCGCCACCCCCTGGGGTTTGGTCGGCAGGTTCTTGCCGATGGCTATTCCGCCGGCCAGCAGGATCAGCGCCGCGGCAACCTTCCACACCGGCGACGAAGGGGGAAGAACGAAGGCCTTCTCCGGGCTTTTCGGGGCCGGCCCGAACTCTTCGATGATATTGGCCGTCGTCAGCATATTCAGCTCGGACTGCATCATCGTATTGAAACTCTCGCGCAAAGCGGCGGGAGGCGCTTCATCGACCGTATTTTTCATGGCGGTCAGCAGCAGCCCGAGATCGTCCGTCTCGTGTTTGCATTCCCCGCAGCCATCCAGGTGTTGCTCTACCCGCGCCGTTGTGGCGGCATCCAGTCGCTGGTCCAGGTAGTCGAGCAAAAGCGATTGTACTTCTTTACAATTCATGTTCACCGCTTAAAGTTGTTTAAAATAAAGGGCCCTCAGCTGTCGCAGCGCCCGAAAGACCTGGACTTTGACGGCGGCCACCGAACTCTCCCTGATCCTGGCGATCTCCTCGTATTTCAGACCCTGGTAACGGCTCAGCACCAGGACCTCGCGTTGATCGGGCGACAACTGCGCCATCGCTTCATCCAGACGCTGGTACTGGTCCTGCGTGAACCCTGTCGCCTCTTCCGCGATATGATCTTCAACCGCCGAAGGGTCGTTTCTGCTGCCCGGTACTTTTTGCTCCAGTTTGCAGAAATCGAAATGGACATTGCGTGCCATCCGGTAGATCCAGGCCCTGAAGCCGCCGTGCGCCGGGTCAAAACTTTTCCGGTACCGGATGACCCTGTAGAACAGGTTCTGCGTCAGGTCCTGGCTCGCGCCCCGGTCGAGCGTCAACCGGAAGAAAAAATTATAGAGATTCGCCTGGTATCGGTCGAATAATGTCGTCAGCTCGGACAGATGTCCTTCTTTTACCAGCAACATTATTTTTTCGTCAGATAGTTCCGGCACCGGGATGAATTTCAGTTGTGTACAATTGGAATACTTAGGAAAGGTAAAAAGGTTACACAAAATTCGCGGAAGATGGTTACTTTTAGTGTTCAATCAAACCCGGGCCAGCACAGCCCGCAGCAGTTGAATGAGCTACCCCTTCGGAACAGCTGGGGCGTTCAGCAGCTGCAGCCGGTTGCGCCAGGCACCAATGAGGGTCTCAACCTCTCTTTTTGAGAAATGGTTTTACCAATCGTGTCGCCCCGGACTGTAGGACGAGGAAGTAGGTGGCGGGGGCCAGCGTTCCCAATGGAACGGAGATCGTATTCAATCCCTTGAAAAGCGACACCTGGCGGGTGAGCAGCGCCTGGCCGAGCGAGCTCGAGATCGACAGCGTTGCAATTTCATTGCTGGTGGAAACCACCGTCAGGTTCACATAATTAGCCGCGGGATCGGGATAGAGACGGATGGAATTTTCATCGGGACCCGGTCTACCCGGCACGGAGACAATTCGTGAATAAAGCCATTCCCCGGCAGCATTCTGCCAGGCCAGGCGGTAATCCAGGGCCGCACTGCCGTTCGCATCATTATCGGTATAGCGATACGTTGTCGAATCCTTCGAAGAGGACAGTATACCCAACGTGACAAAATGAGAGAGATCGGAAGATCGCTGAACGGTGAAATTTCGGATATCCGTGACAGTTTCCGGCGAAACCAAAGCCCATGAGAGAAGGATGTCTTCTCCATTCCGAAACGCATTGAAATACTCCAATGCCGGGGAGGCCAGCGCGACGCATACCGGTCCGGAAGAGACGGGCAATGTATACCCGGTGAGCGCATTACCCGCGTTTCCGGCGGTGGCTCCATTCGAGGCCCCGGTACAGGACGCCTTGGTATTGCCGGAACTGACGACACCATTGGCGCCTCCATTGACCGTAGCGATGACGGCGCCGGGAAAGACTGCGCCTGCCGCCCAGACCGCACCGCCGCCGCCGCCACCGCCGGGCCCCGTACAGTCATTCACCCGATTGCTGGAATTCGAGCCGTTTGCTCCGCTGGCGTCTGCATTGATCGTTCCGGAAATGGTGGACGCATTCAGGACGATCGTTCCTCCCGCACCTCCGCCGCCCCCTCCATCACCTTCGGCCTGGTAGGGATCGGTACAGATTGGATTCGTGGGCCGCGCTCCCGTGGCCAGCAGCTGTCCACCGCCGCCGACGATCGTAGGCGCCGACAAAAAGATGATCCCGCCGCCGTTCCCGCCGGGTTCGCCATAGCCGTTATTTTCTTCGCCGCTGCCTCCGCCTCCTCCGAAAAAGATCCTGTTGGCCGATGTGGTATAACCATGCGTAGCAAGACTGGCGCCGCCGATGCCTGGATATGCGGCATGACAGTCGAAGGTCGCTTCACCGGACCGTTGACCGCCCGCGCCACCGGCACCATAATTGGCGCCGCCTCCGCCTCCTGAATTCGCATTATCTCCGCCTCCTCCGCCGCTGGCCAGCTTGCCGCGGCCAAATTCTTCACCCGAGACGTAGCCGGCGATCCCTTCGCCTTTCCTGCCGCCTGTCTGGTAGCCACTTGTCACATAAGGAAGATAGTAAGCTGTTACAGGGACGGCCCAGCTGCAGTTATAGGGAGGAATGGCCCAATTGATCAGCGTGCCGCCTTCGAGGCCCTGACCGGCGACATTGATGTCCGCATTGAGGGTGATGGCGGTGGTAGCCTCGAGCACAACGATGCCTCCCTTGCCGCTCAGGGAATCCCAGGGCTGGCTGGTGATGGCTCCGCTGACGGTTAAGGAAGAACTGTAAGGGACGGTCACCAATTGGACCATGCCGGTCGGGTCGTAGGAATTCTCCATCGCGTTCACCAGCCAGACAGTATTGCCGCTAATGCTGCAGATCGTATTGAATTCATATGCTCCGGCATTGTTGGCAGCGGAGATGTCGCCATAAGTCGCCGCATTGGAGGTGTTGATGGCTGCGCCTTTGGCCTGATAGAGAAATACCCGCTGGCCGACAGAAAGACCGGAGGCATTGTCGACTGTTACCGTATTGGTTGGAATACTCACTGCCGTGACGCCGTAATAAGCGTTTACCGTGCCCGAGAGGGTCTGACTGCCCGCAATGCCGCAATCGAATGCGACAAGAAGGAGGGATACGAAAAGGCGGGCGCCGTTCTTCATACTTATTGGATATCCAACAAGATACAAAAAATACCCGGTATGTGAAAGAGGTGTGGTTCTTAGGTAGTGGCGAGTCTTTCCTGCTGATTATCAGGTCGTTGGATTGGTCCGCCGTGTTTTTTTAAAAACTCTTTTTTGGAATCTTTGTACCAGGCGACCATGTTGAGCCGCCGCAGCGTATAAATGTATACCCAGGCAAGATCCAATTGTCCGGGCAGGAAGCCCGCGCGGGCGCTACCCGGGAAGAGGTGGTGATTGTTATGCCATTCGCCGGCCAGCAGTCCGGGTCTCGACTGATTGATGGATAAATTGCTTCGATCGAAATCGACCCCGTCGCGGTGTTTTTCTTTTCCGCCGCCATGCCCCGTATAATTAAAGGCCCTGATCAGTGCAAACCAAAGCATCGCCGCGGAGAAAAGCGCACAGGCCAGCCCGGGTCCGCCGATAAAAGAAAACACCAGGTACCAGAAGGTCCAGTTGAGCGCCCAGATCGCCACGGTATAGACAGGAGAGGCGATCGAGCCCCATTTTTGATATTGCCGGTAGGAATTCAGTTTCACGCCCGTGTGTTCCATGAAATGTACCACCTTTTTGTGGGCTTCTTCGCTCAGATCGGGCGATACCCTTTGGTGGTTGTATTCGGCCAGCATGCAGTACCAGAATCCTGCCTGCGGATTATAGGGATCGCCGGGCTCGTCCGATTTGGAATGATGCACATGATGCGAAACGACATAGATCTCTTCGGGTACCGTCTTGATCACCAGGTTTTGCGTCAGGACGCGCCAGATCGGATGGCTGAACCCATAGGACTTATGCGTACAATACCGATGCAACCAGATCGTGCCGTGCGTTCCCATGATCACCATGCTGTACACGACAATGGCAATCACCAGGTACCAGGAAAAATAGTGGAAGAGGAAAAGAAAAAAGAAAGGCAGCATCCCTGCCAGCATCAGAAAGCTGACAAAAGAGATCCAGTTCTTCCGCGTCCGGAATATGTTCATGCGGGAAAAGGCTTCGGACCAGAGTTGTTTTGACGTAGGAATAACCAGCGCGCCATGGTCGTCTTTCCATCCATAGGATGGGGTGTAAAGGAGGTCGTCGATAAAAGCCATAAGAGGTTACTATTGGATTTAGCGGAGTAGCGTTGTAATAACGTTACTATCGGGGTTTGTTGTATCCAGGACACAATATACGGGAAAAGCAGCCAATGATCATCGTGTGGGATCATTTCGTGAATAAATTGGTATATTAGGATATGCGAGCGATTGTTTCCAGTCTCCGGGCGATCGGGATGGCAGGTTTGCTGGCAGGCGTTTCTGTTGCCTATGCCCAGGATCCGAACCTGACCATGGCTACTTATGATCCGAATCATCCCGCCAACATATTGCCTACCTTTTTCCTGCATGACTCCGCCAAAGGAAGTCCCCTGCTGGTCCGGGGCTGGCTGCGCGGATCACTCGAACTGACCGGTCACCGGAGGCTGCCGGAACCGGGGCATGGTCTTTTTTTCAACTATGACAAGATGAATGAGCGGGTTTTCGCCACGAACGGGGTCGATAAACCATGGACGTATTCCAAAGACTCCATCAGCAGCCTTTCGCTGGGGGATAGCAACGTCGTGTACAATTTTGAAAAAATTCCGCTCATCAGCCGGTCCCATCTTCTCCAGGCGCTGACCCGGTCGGAGAGAGGCTATGCACTGTACAGGCGGATCATCACTAAATTCCATGCTGCGGATTATGTAAATCAGGGTTATCTGACAGCGGGGCGAAAATTCGATCTGTATGTGGATTCCTATGAATATTATCTTGTTTATCCCGGGCACGCCAGTTTCCGGAAGGTGAACCTGAAGGTGCGGGACGTCAAAAAAGCGCTGCGATCGGAATCTGCCCGGGTCAATGTCTTCTTCGGTAACTCCCGCGGCGGCTCAGTCGACCCGCAGGCGCTGCTGGTGCTGGTGCGACACCTGAATGAACAAAATGGATATTGAAGAGCTCACCCTATATGTCGGGGTGTGTTTGCCTTCGCAGTGATGGGAAAAATCCCCGACGAAGGGTGTGGAATAAGAATTGCTGACAGTACACAGATACCTAAAACCTGAGCCGTGATCCAAATCTATCTGTGTATGAAGAAGCCTCTACTCATTACCGTCATTTTATTATCATCGGTTACAGCGTTGTTTGGTTACGGACACCCATCTTTCTCCCCGGCGCTGGTCTTTTCCACAGTAACGATTCCGCATGGACAATACGGCGCGCCCTACAATAGTCAGACACTGAAGGTCACAGGCGGTAAGGGGCCCTATTCTTTCTCAGTTTCCAGGGGGCAACTGCCGTCGGGCATGTCCCTATCCGGTGACGGAAGCTTGTCCGGTACTCCCGCCGCTGCCGGCTCCTATTCGTTTACCGTCACTGCAGTGGATCTGTCCCAGCCGGGGAGCGGCGGCGGAAAAGGCAGCGGGAATGACAGCGATAGCAAGGGCGATAAGGGCGGAGATTCCCCTTCCGGAAAACAGGACTATACGCTGGTCGTCGACCGGGCTTCTCTGACGATCACAGCCAATAATGCAGCCATCGCCTACGGAGCAGCGATACCGACGCTGACGGCATCCTACAATGGTTTTGTCAATGGGGATAATGTCTCCAGTCTTTCCAGGCCACCCAGCATATCTACGCCGGCCACTTCGTCGTCTCCGGCAGGCGTCTATCCCATTACTGTGTCCGATGCGGCGGATCCGAACTACAATTTTACCTATAAGTCCGGAACGCTTAACATCAGCCTGGCTGCGCTGGTCGTCACCGCCGATGCGCAGCAAAAGGAATATGGCGCCCCGGACCCGGCTTTTACTTATTCAGCCAGCGGTTTCCTGAATGGGGACAATGCCGGGATATTTACCGGCAGCCTGAGCCGGACTGCCGGTGAGAATGCGGGCACCTATCGTATAACACAGGGCAGTTTAAGCGCAGGCAGCAAGTACGTGATCAGCTATACCGGCAATAACCTGACGATCGTAAAGGCTTCCCAACAGATAACATGGAAGCAAAGCCTGTCGGTAGGATGCAGCAGCACAACGCAGGTGTCCCTGTCCGCGACCGCCAGCAGCGGTCTGCCCGTGACCTATTCGGTCTCCGACGGCAACGTCGCCTCGGTATCGGGGAACGTATTGACAATACTGAACCCGGGCACTGCCGTCGTGACCGCTACGCAGAGCGGGGATGCCAACCATGCCCCCGCCCAGGCCGTCAGCGACACGTTGATCTATCAGCCGACTTCGCTCATCAGCCAGCACTGGAGCGACGTGCTCTTCTTCGACAACAGCAGCGGCGATTATACAGCCTGGCAATGGTATAAGAATGGGCAGGCGGTTCCCGGCGCTACCAATCCTTATTATAGCGATACGCCTGTGTTGAACGGACAATATTACGTGGTGGCGACGAATAATAACGGCCGGCAGGTGCAAACCTGCACGCTGACCATCACAGCTGGAGCAGACATGCCGGGAGGCATAAAGGTCTATCCCAACCCGGCCAAAGCAGGCGGGTCTGTCACGGTAACCGCCAATTATCCGAGGGCGGCATTGCAGGGGGCAATCCTGCAGATCATAGATATGACCGGGAAGCTGCGGCAGCAGGTGACAGCCGTTCAACCGACGACAATCATCAATGCGCCAACCGATACGGGAATATATATAGTCAACCTGGTACTGGCCGGCGGACAAAAAGCAAGCATTAACTTATTGGTGGAATAATATGAAAATCCAAACTCAGAAGACTCAACATGAACACGAAGAAAATTAACCTGGCCATCTGTTTCATCGCCATCTTTGCCCAGGCCGGCGCACAGGAGCCGGGCATCCAGTTGACCGGTGGTTTACAAGGCATGCGGTACAAGCTGCAAAATGGCCAAACCAAAGCGCTGCCGGGCGGATCCCTGGAGGTAAGCTGCGCTTTTCGGGTGAGCGACGGTTGGGATTTGCTCACCGGTATTGCGGCCGGCGTTTATCGCACACAAGCTACCCTTAAAGACGGGACTGTTTTTACGTACAATCAGGTAGACGATGCCGGCTCCGCGTTCCAGTACCAGGCGAAATTCACAGGATATAAAGAAACCCAGCAACTGGTTGCGGCAAATATCCCCCTTCTGCTGCAATTTCATACGACCGGCTCCGCAATAGAATGGTATGTGGATGCCGGGGGGAAAGTATTGCTTCCAATTACAAACAGCGAGCAGGTGTCTGCGCGCCAGTTGAACCTTTCCGCCTATTATCCCAATTATCATGTGGTGGTGTCGAATCTGCCTCGACATGGGTTTGGTACCGTTAATAACTGGAAAGGCAGCGCTTCCTCCAAATTCAAGCCTGCCGCGGCGTTGAGCGCTGCTACCGGGGCAGGTTTCAGACTGTCTTCCGGGGCCAGTCTCTATACAGGTGTATATGTCGACTATGGGCTGACCGATATCAGGGCCGGGAAAGGTAGCATGCCGCTTGTAACATACAGTCCGGCCGGCCTGGACGAGGCGCGGGCGAACAGCCTCCTGAACACGCAATATGCAGGCCCGGTAACACTGCTGGCATTTGGCCTGCAAGTGAGGATCGGTTTCGGAGGCGCGCGGGCAAAACCTGCCACACCAATGCCGGTTGCCCCTGTCACGCCCGATGCCCGGATAAGCATCGTCGTCCGGACAAAGCCGGATGCGGAAGTACAGGATATTCCCAGGCAAAAGGCCGAAGTTCAGGCAACGCCGCTGTACCGGCCAGCTACTGTTGTGGCGCGCAGGGATACGGCCCAGGCAAAGGAAGTCGCACAGCCAGAGGCAGTCGCCCAGGCAAAGCCTGCTCCTAAGCCGGACACCGTCGCTGCCGCAGTGGATACTGTCCAGGCGACGCCAGCCTCCCGGGCAGATACGGCTGCAACCGCTTTGACGGATACAGTTGCAACCGCTTTGACGGATACGGCAGCGGCGGCGCCGGATAGTACCCAGGAAAAACCCGCAGAGGATCCCAGAAAAGTAATGGTTCAGTTTGGAACGACGGTTATCAGTGAGTGGGACGCAGCGGTCATACAGCAACCGGTGGAATTCAAATCATTTGCGCAAACGGATATTCCCGATTGGCAGCGATCCGACCTGAACGAAGTGGCTGACCTTTTGAAGCGATACCCGAAACTCCGGATATCCATCGCCGGCCACCATTGCAATTGTGGAATGGAGACGGAAAAAGCAAAGACGGGGATCGCGCGCGCCAGGGCGGTCGCAGACTACCTGCACAATAAAGGCGTCGATCGCAGCAGGATGGTGGTTAGCCATTCCAGCGAAAGCGACCCGGTGCCGACCTATGACCCGGATGCCTATTCCCGGAGCCGGAGGGTAACGATAACAATCCAGTAAACCATCCGAAAGAGGAGTAAGCCTTATTCCCACCAGGGAGGTTAAAAATAATTGGCCATTTTGTACGGGAAAACCGGTTCCCGGTCGTCTTAGTATAAAATTGCTTATGAAACCAAGCTTAACCAATTCGGGCGCGCAGCGGGATGAACCGCGTTGTTCTATCCGGCCATTAAAAAATAAATGTGCACGGATAAAACTGATGTTACTGGCCATCGCGTTTTGCGGCATAGCTGTTGCCGGCAAAGCCCAAAACGCTGCAAAAATCATCAAGACCTATTTCTCCGGGTACGAAAAGAAAGATTGGGGTATTACTTCCGGCCAACTTGCCGACGGGTTTACGTTCACCAGTCCCACTCCCGACGACCACATCCCTCTCGGCGTGTACAAACAACGGTGCTGGCCGCAGTCGAAATTCATTAAAAAGGTCGATTTCATTAACATCGTCCAGGACGGTGACCATGCATTCGCTCTCTATAATCTCACTACCACCGGCAACAAGGTCATCCGGAACGCAGAATATTATACCTTCAGCAATGGCAAGATAAAATCCATCGAATGCTTTTTCGGTGGCTCAGGGGCGGGCTATCCCACTAATGCCAAGTAAATCAAGACATTATGGAAAAGTTCCTATTTATTATCCGGGAGGATCTAAGCAAGCTCAAGCGATGGAACGAAGAAGAACGGTATAATGCGATCCGCGAAATGGATAAATGGGTCAAGGCCCTCCTTGAAAAGGGCAACTACCTATCCGGCGATGCATTGCGGATCACCGGGAGCTACGTAAGTAAAAGCCAGGTGCTTTCCGACGGGCCGTTCATTGAAGCGAAGGAAGGGATCAGCGGCATTATATTTATGGAAGCGACCGATATACAGGACGCCGTGTCCCTGGCGCAAACCTGCTCCTTTGTTCAAAGCGGAGATATGGCCATCGAAGTCCGTCCCCTGATGGGCGTCAAAGATATAAGGGAATTAGGCGATGAAGGAAGAACAACAGGCAGTTGACCAGTTATACAAATCCCACTTCGGGAAAATGGTAACAGCCATGCTTCAGTTTTCAAGGGACCTGGATCTTGAAACGGCTGAGGACCTGGTGCAGGATGCTTTTTATTCGGCGCTATCCAGGTGGAAGCTGACAGGCATCCCGGACAATCCCGCTGGATGGGTGTATAAAGTCAGCAGGAACAACGCCCTCACCCTCCTGAAAAGGAATAAATCATTCAAAAATCCTTTCGGAGAGGATCATGCCGTTAGCGAGGGTGCAGAGCTGAACGAGGACCTCTTTGACGACCGGAAAATGTATTTATTGTTTGCCTGTGCACACCCGCGCCTTTCCTCGAAAATGCAGGTGGTAATTACGCTAAAGTATGTGGCTAACCTTCGGACGGAATCGCTTGCGAAGGCGTTGGGTATGACGGTTGACGGTATCGATAAGGTCCTGTCCCGGGCGAAAAGACTGATCAGGATGGAAAACATCTTTCTGAAAGAACCTACTCCCCAGCAATTGAAAACGAGATTGCCTGTGGTACATAAGATCATTTATTTGATATTCAATGAGGGTTACCGGGCAGGAAGCGGTAAGGAGATCATCCGGGAAGACCTGTGTGAAGAAAGCCTGATCATGACAAAATCTTTACTGGACAATCACATCTGCAATGCAGAAACGGCCGCATTATACTCTCTGCTGCTATTCAATGCAGCAAGGCTGGGCGCCCGGCTCACTACGTCGGGAGAATTACTGGATCTCACGGAGCAGGACAGGGCCCTGTGGGACGGCGACCTGATCGCCCTTGGCCACTATTACTTTTCCCGTTCACAAATCCCGGGGGAGATTTCTTCCTATCATTATGAAGCGGCGATTGCCTGCCTCCATAGTCATGCGAAAAGCTTTGCGGACACCGATTGGGCGACCATCACGCAATTATATGCGAAGTTGTTGCACGGCAAGCCGAACCCCTTTATCTCGCTCAACTACGGTATCGCGCTTTACTATAATGGCCAAAGGCTCTCTGCTTTTGAAGTGCTGGAAGGCTTACGGGAGACTTTTTTGGAACAGTATTATCTATTGCATGCTGCATTGGGGAAATTATATTTATTGGATGGGGAAAAGGGTAAGAGCGATTTTTATCTGAATAAGGCGCTATCACTTACCTCCTTTCCCGCGGAGAAGGATTTTGTGAGGAAGATGTTGTTGAAAAATTAAAAAGCTATGGACCAAGCTTTGATTCGGCGGATTAAGCGGTTGTACGAAGAGAAGACAGGGTGGGGCGACAGCGATCTTTGGAACAACCAGGATTTCCTGGAGCTAAGCGAGATGATCTTCGATCAGACAGGGACCGCGCTGAGCCATGTCACCCTGAAGCGGATTTGGGGGAAGGTGCGGTATGCAAGCCTGCCCCGTACCAATACCCTGAATACGATCGTGCAATTCCTGGGATACTGGAACTGGCGGGAATTCCGCGTCAGGAATGGGGGGTCTTAGGACCGGATACCGCAAAGTTGCTGTTTTACAGAATTGTCGGCTCTTTTGGAAATAAAGGTCTATCTTCACTGTGTTATTTTGAGCCTCGCATCCAGTAACGACAATTATCCTGCTCTGCATTTTAGACGTTATTACTTTTTGCTTTCCTCATTTATACAATTTCTTAATTGTTGCTGCAGGAGTGTTTATGGCATTCGTGCCCGGTTTAAACAGAAAGATTATGGCTAAACTCAAATCAGAAGGTGTTCATATGAGCGACTGGCAAAAGAATGAAGCTGAAGATCCGCTGAAAGTAGGCAAGATCGAATATTTTGAAAAGTTCAGCGGCACCGGGCGTATTCTTCAAAAGGACGTTACGACGATCCCGTTCCATACAGGGCGGACGACATATCCCGTCAAGGAAGGTGATGTAGTGAATTACCGGCTTGAAATGGGACCTTTAGGCTGGCAAGCCGTAGACATTACCAAAAAGCCGTAAATTAGCTCGTTCAAGCACATCCGGGGCAACCGTTGGTAACCGAAAAAGTCCGGCATGGACCGCAACGTCGAAGCCTCTGAAACGAGTTCCGGAGGCTTTTTGAATTTTGTATATGCATCGTTCAACAATCACTGGTTCCGGCTCCTGTATTCCTGACAAAATCGTACGCAACGG
>Ga0207695_10000130_pt1 | contig 224214 bp, 196 predicted proteins | sample KBSC54metaG_FD_184354 | JGI IMG/M metagenome (GOLD analysis project Ga0207695, IMG submission 184354) | Corn rhizosphere microbial communities from Kellogg Biological Station, Michigan, USA - KBS C5-4 metaG (SPAdes) (version 2) | ecosystem: Host-associated > Plants > Roots > Rhizosphere >...
ATCATTTACTTTTTTTAATAATAGTCACACTCATGAGCCCGACCACGACATCCCGCGCCGCAGCGCGCAGCACCAGGTGATCCAGCGTTTTGTCGGATTGCAGCGGCATATCGGCGACCGTGGCCGCGCCGCCATCGATGGCGGTATTGGTCAGGCCTTTTATAGCTATCCACTTGCCGGGTTTGTTGCTGACGATGCCTGTTTTCAGGTAGACGCGCCACGGATGGGGGGCTCCGGTTGTGAACGCCGGCGGAGCCTCCAGGTAATCTTCTTCGATAGGCCACCAGTTGGAAGGGTTGACCAGGTCCAGCCGGTCTCGGGTGCCGTCCTTGTAGTACACATCGATGATCCCATTGGCAATATGACTTTGCATCGGACCCGTCGAACCCGCCAGCAGGAACCACGCATGCGACGCATGCCCTTGCAGCGGTATCGCCATCGTATCCGGATAGTTATCCCAGCGCGATGTAAAGACGATATTGTGGCCGGCGGCGGGCGTAGCGAAGGCTATTCCATTTGGTAATCGGATCTCTCCCCCTGCTGCCCTTAGCCCCGCATCATCGATCGTCGCCGTCACCAGCGGATAACACCAGTTGCCGATACCCTGCGTAGGCAGCTGCAATGTCGGCGATTTCGGTCGGGGAGAGAGGTATTGTTGATGGAAAATATGCGTCACGTCATCGTTGAAAAACCCCGCGAGCGACACCTGTTCCGTCCGCTCTCCTTTTCCCGGTAAACCCGAGCCTGCTAATACAGGTCTATCCTTCCGCACGTCCGCGTTCACGCCAATTCCATGCACCTCGCCTTTATTCCACGATACAGTAATTTGATACTCCGCTGCCGCGGGAGCGTCCACTTCGATCATCGGCCAGCCAATTTCTTCTTCTACTTTCCTCCATACTCCCGGCCTGCCATTGACAACGACCGACAGGACGGCTGTCCCCCTGGCGCGCAATCGGAGCCGCAGGTTCATTCTCCGGGGGAACGCCGGTGTAATGTGATATTCCTCCGTCCTTCCATGAAGTCTATATTTCATCCCGATATCCGGGATATGCAATGAGGCCTCTCCCCACTTCGCCGGCCAGCCCGGCGTTATCGTCAGCATACCATGAATAGCATCCGGCGAAATGCCGAACAACCCTTCCACCAGGCTTCGCGCCGCCATACCGATGGGATCGGCAAAATCGCGATAGAGCTCCCCGCGTGCGACGTCATACGAGGACAGCTGCTCGAAATTCCCGGGGCTCGCGCCCATATACATGCTTTCGACGAGGGCGCTTTTCCAGAGGCGAAAACCTTCTTCCGGCCGGCCGCCCTGCCAGTAGGCCAGCGATGTATGCAGACATTCCGCCAGCGCTACATTGCTGAGCGACCAGGTATACGGCTGCCAGTTCGTTGTGCTAAGCAAATAGAGCGTCGTGTCGCTAAGCCCCGGCGCGCGGATAGGGATATGCGGTATATAATTGTCAATATAATGCAGCGACTCATAGGCCTTATATTCATCTGCAACCCCTTCATCGATGGTCGTATAGATCGTCCACAGACCCGCGGCAGGATGAAGCAATGCTTCCCCCCGCCCATCTGGCCAATCGATATATTCCGCATACCACCCTTTGTCGGCCATCCATAGCTTCGTATTGACAGCCTTCAAAATATGCGCAGCTTCGGCTTCATACGGGGTCGGATCCTCGCCGATCACCCGCGCCAGGTCCGCAGCCAGCCGGTTCGCCCGGTAATTGTAAGCGGATGAATGCGTCACGCCCCCTCCACCATATTCGAGCGCATCGCTGGCCCAGATGCAGGCATAGGCATCATAAAGACCGTCACCGTCGCTATCGAAATTTCTTTTCTCCCAGGCCAGGTGACGCTTCAACAGCGGCCACATCGCACGCACATAAGCCGTATCACCTGTCCAGTAGATGTGCGTCAGCAACTGGTCGATGAAGACGAGGTTCATGTCATAGTGGTTCGGCCGGAAATCACCGCCGGGATACCGACAGATATACCCGCTGCTAAAAAGAGAAGTGCCCACACGCTCCAGTTGACGGGCAACGTGCAGAGCAGTATCCGCAACGACGGGTCCGTCGGCCGGAGTTGTCAGTTGCGAAAGCGAATAGCTGGAAAAATGTTGTCGTGCCCGGTCATGCCAACCCAGCGGGTCCGCCGCATAGGGCCCCCGCCAACCGGGAAGACGTTGGCGCCAGGCGACAGCGCCATGAAGATAGGTAGGCGCTTCCCAAATGGCATCCGCAGCAATGGCCAAAGCGCCGCCGACCGTGTTGATCCATGGATCGGGCGTATGCACTACCACGCGGCCGGCCAGGCGCGCACGTGCGCATTCTCCGGAATCGAACACGGCCTGCAGCCGGGGATAGGACGGCAATGGCACCGGCGTCGAGGCTGGGTTACGGATCAGCAGATAATTTGTATCGTGCAGCGCGATCTGCCCATGCAGGATAGGCACCCCATCCGCCTCCAACCGCGAGCCGGGTGGAAACACACCTTCCAACTTTTTACCTCCGCCATACTCCAACTCCCAACTGTTGTCCCCTATCATATAGTGGTTATCACGACAACCCATGCTATCCAAATAAAAAGACGATTCGGGGTCGGCCCCGATGTCCCCGTCCCGCGAAAATTTTTTACCCGAGACGCCGCCAAACACTACACCCAGCCGCGTGCCCGCCCCGACATCCCTGCCGACAAAACGGATGATCATGCCTTCCGCATCCGCCAACGCCAGTACCACCATCGAGAGATTGCCATTGCCCAACGCCGGATCGCGAATCTCATAGATCATCGACCCCGGTCGATAGATAGCCTTGATGTTGCGGGCATGGATCAGCGGATGCCCATCCAGCTCGAAATGCAGATTGCCGCCCATCCCGGGCATATAAAGGGCAAACTCGGGCAGATCGCCGGCCTCGACGCGGAAGGCGGTGTGTGTGCCATAGAGCGCTCGGTTGAACCGTCGGGCGCCATTCACAATGACGAAATCCCCACCCTCTGGATGATAACGCAACTCGTGCTCCGCCCCCGCACCGCGCAAAGCCAATGCCCGCGCACCCCGCAAAGCCACCGCCCCCGCACCCTGCGCCGCCGCAAAATGAACCTGGGCCGGGACGAGACCCGGCATCAGCAACCAGGAGAGTACATACACCATATAAAGGACGATCCTGTTCATGGCAGAAGCCGTAAAGGCGTAAGGGTCACTGGTCCTGATAACCCCGAGTCCATCGGGCTCCATCGGGAGGTATCGAAAAGACCGTCCGCGCCACGGTTGGCCCGCTCGTGCGCAGGGAAATTGTAATTGTAGAACTTCTTCCAGTGGATATGGCGGCGGTCCATGTATTCGATGCGGTTGACCATGGAATTGGCCACTTTTATCTCGAGCGTATTACGCGCATGGATGACCGATGAGGGGATGACCACCTCGTACTCGGGCCCGAGCAGCGTGGCGATCTTTTGGCCGTTGAGAAAGACCTCCGCCGTCCTGTCCACCTTACCCAACCGGAGCAGCCAGGCCTGTGCGCCGGATCCGGGTCTGGCGAAATCGAGCGAATATTTTGCCACGCCGGAGAAATTTTGCATGTCCTCGTTACCCAGATCGGTCCAGGAGCCGAGACCCCGGATCGCCGTGTCGTGCGGGATGACAGGTCCGCCGGAGAGAAATTCGAGATGCCATTCACCCATCAGTCTTTTATTGCCCCCCAACGGGATGTAATACGGGAACAACGACGCCTGTCCTGCAGGATTGGTCCGCAGCAAACAGGTCTCCCCGGGCCGCAGCTGTATATACACCGAATCCCCTTCCCTTCGCGCCATCCCTTTTTTTCCCGTCATCGCGTCAAAGATCGCAGCAGTGCGGAATGACCTTGCCAGAGGCAAATAGCCGGCAAAAGGTTTACTGCCCTGGTTGACGAGGAAGTAGACCTCCCCGGAGCCCAGTTTCCGGCGCACAAAACCGACGCTATCGTCGATCATCGTTTCCCTGCGGACCCGGGCCGATGCCATCAAACTGTCGAGATCGCCGCCCACTGAAAACGCCATTCCCGACAACAATTCCTTGAATTGCGCCTCACGCTGCTGAACACCGCCCCACCCGGGAACCCCTTCCGGCAGACGCTTGTACACCAATACCTTTACCCCGCGACCCGCCAATTGGACCAGCTTCTTCAACGCATCCACCGACAGATACCGGCAATCGGGCAGCAGAATGGTCTTATAGGTAACACCGCCCGTAGCGATGCCGCCGCCCGGCGCGGCCGCGACCTGTTGCAATTGCCTGTCCGAAATATAGTCGAAAGTATACCCGCGGTTTTGAAGGAACTCCGCGCAGGTCTTGAATCCAGTTCCGGTGAACTCGGGGTCTGGGCGGTCATAGTGTTTGAGCAGGGCATTCCCCGGCTGCGACCAGCTGTCATACAGAGGATAATAAAGCAGGACATCGTTATCCGGCACCCCCTGTTGGAGGAACGACTGACATCGCGCCACGTACCGGTTCAGCGTGGAGAAGTCGGGCCAGGCGGGGTCGTTCGGAGTAAAATGTACCGAGGCATAGAAAAGCCATCCCGGCCACGGGTCTGCCATCGGCGTATAAGCGGTTCCGTGATAGAAAACATGATTTACACCGCCTAAAAAATATTTATCGAGCGCGGTCTTCACGTCGCCATAGCTGCTGAGGAAATGCTCGTTCAGCCAGGTGACGGTCTCGGCCGAAGCCAGCGATTTGCCCGTGACATGCGCGGCCGAGGTGGCAAACTTATAACGCAGGATCTCGCTCCCTTCGGTCTCCGGGATATCACTGGCCGCATAGAGATCGAGGATATTCGCTGGGGAACCGTGCGCCTGGTCGCGGATGCGCGCGCCTTTCGCATGCGCCCAGTCGTGCCAGGGTTTGGTGAACTGTTCGAGGAGCAGATCGGAGATGGTCTCTCGGTAATCGCAGATAACACGGCTATTGTTGTCCGGTGTATCCTTGCCGAACAGCGCGGGAAGGTGTTCGCGCAGATCGTAGCCGCGGCGCCGGCGGAAAAAATCAAAAAAGTCGGTAGTCCAGTTGCTTTGACCGCGCGAATCATCCACTTCGTAGCTGTCGTTGAAAAAACAGCGCAGCGGGGCCAGATCGTGGCCCTCGAAAGCCGTATCGAACCTGCTGAGGTATCTGCGCAAGGCCTTCGACGAAAAATGATCGATGACATTGCCTTCCGCCCCCGGCGCCGCGCGTTCCACCATTTTGCCGTGCCAGCCGAGGAACAGGCCATAAAGTGTCCAGTCGCTGCCGGAGGGCGCCGTCCAGTCGAGACGACCCGCTCTATCGACCCTGCCGGTCAGATCGAGCACCCGGCCATCGGCCGAATAGGCCATCAGGGAGAAGGGGGGCAGCGAATGCGGGAAACGTACCTGGAAAAGTGCCAGGGCCTGCAGATCCTTGTTTGCGTACACCGGTTCGACCAGCTGGCTGATGGTGGCCGGCCTGCCGTCGGTATGGACATATCCTTCCTGTTGATAGCGAATGCTGTCGCTCAACCCTTCACCTCCCTTTACAGACCATGTCTTATAAAAAAGCTCGCGACAGGCATATGCGGAGTCGATGAGCGGTCCTCCGCCGAACGGCCATCCCGTTCCGGTCGTCATGTCCAGACCCAGACCCAATCGTTTCGCCTCACCCAGGGTATAAGTGAACAAGTCCATCCATTTCGGTGAAAGATAATCGACGAACTGGTTCTCATAACCATGGACGCCATAGATGGGTGTAAGTTCGAGACCGCCGAGACCCGCAGCTGCATATTTTTCAATATTCGCCGCAAGGTCCGCCTTGTCGACCGCGCTGCCCATCCACCACCATCGGGTCCAGGGCTTCGTCTGCGCCGTAACCGCCGGCCATTCCAGCTGGGCGTGCACGGAAAACTGAGCGCCGATCGCTAGCAGGAGCAACAGCGATTTCATCAGGCGTTATGATTTTTTACATTCGACCGCATAAACCTCTTCCTTTCCCTCGAAGTTAGCACGGAAAATGACCCATTTGCCATCCGGGGAAAAATGAACATTCGGCTCCAGCTTGTAATACTGATCTTTCATATTCACGAGCCGCTCGGCAACCAAACTGTCCCCTTCGGGGTGGAAAAGATAGATCCACCGGCCGTCCTTCGCATGGGCGACCTGCCCGGCGTCTCCGCCGTCGCCGCAATACAACTTCTCATCAGGCGAAACATTGAAATGGATCGACCATTCATCACGCGTAAGCGCATACTTCCTTTCCGCGCCCGTCGCGACGTCAACGGCGCCCAGATAAAAAGTCTTTCCCTTCGGTATCTGCCAGTCGAAATAGATGGTTTTCCCATTCGGGCTGAAGAACTCGTGCCCCGCTATCTCGTTCTCTACAGTGCGTTTATGCATGAGACGCACCTCCCCGCTTTTCATACGGATCGTCCAGATGCGGTCCACCTTCTGCCACGGCCCTTCGTGGCAGAACATCAGCAGATCGGGATCGGTCGGCGAGAACTGCACATGGCCCAGCCAGGTATTCTCCTCGTGGATCACTTTGAGCTTCCCCGTGCGTAGATCCACCGTAAACAATTTGTTGGGCAGATGCGCATCGAAAATGCGATCGAAAAAATCATGCTTCTCCGGATACTTTCGCGAGATCTCCCGCTGCTCCGGGCTCGCCCAGGTCCCCGCCAGCAGGCCCTCATCCGCATTCAGCGTCGTTATGCTCCCCTTAAAGTCCGCGGGGAATACATACGCCAACCTGGTCTGGCCCGTCTCCAGGCTCGTATTGAAGACGCTGTCATGGCTCTGAAAATAGACGCTCTTGCTCCGCCGTCCTACGATCTCTCCGCCGCCGCCATGGGCAGCCGCCACCCGAGTCAGCTGCAGCGTCTTCAGATCCACCATATACAATGCCTTCCCATCCCCATCCGTGCTGTAGAATATCATCTTCTCCCCGATGAAGGGATTGTTGTGAAAATAAAAGCTTAGGTTATTCCCATCTTTCCTCGAAAGCCGCACCACCTTATGATGCGTGTCCTGATCGATCCACTCATCCGGCATCGCTTTCTGCGGACCGGTCGTCTCCAACGGCTGCGCCGAAGCAGCCAAACCCCGGCACAACAAGGCGACAACGCAAACAAAAATAGCTCTCATTGATATCCGGGATTTTGAGTGTACAAACCATTCACCGTAAGTATCTCTGCTTCCGGCACCGGATAGATCACGTATGCCGGGACGACCTGCTGATCCTTCGTTATCCCGTCCGATGCGATCCACGCATTCATCGTGGTCACTGCCATTCCTTCCCGTACCAGGTCATTCCAGCGCAACCCCTCACCCAGGAACTCCCGCCTCCGCTCCTCCATCAGCTGCGGCAGCGTGACATTGGTCATCTTTGCGACGCCGGCACGCGTCCTCACTAAATTGACGATGCTGTCCACCATCGACTGGCTGCCGAGACTCGGTTTGTTGAGGATAGCTTCCGCCTTCATCATCAACACATCGGTATAACGCATGACGATGAAATTGATAGGCCAGTCGTTGTAGCCTGTCCCGCGCTTGGAGATATTGATGTATTTCTTTTCGAAAGGATCGCTCGTATCCGTTACGATCGGGTTGGTGGTATTGGTGTTATACTTCCATTGGATATTGAAGGTGTCCCGTACATCCGTGGCGCTCCCCATGCTCGCGGCATAGGAAGCCCGCAGGTTCTTGCTCACATCGTACGTCGACGATCCATACCCGTTGCCATAGCTGCCGGAAATGCCCAGCCCGCCCCAATAACCGCTATTGACCAGCATACTGGGGAAATCGGCCCCGTTGTTTGTGCTCATATATTGTACGTCGAAAAGGACCTCGGTGTTATTTTCATTCGTATAAGAGAAAATGTTCGGATAGCTCGCGCTGAATTTGAATTGTCCGCTGTTGATGACATTATTGAAATGCGCTACTGCCGAATCCCATTCACCTGTCCCCAGCGTAGGTCCGTCGACGCCGGCATAAGTCGGCCCCGAACGCGTCAGATAGACCAGGCCAAGTAATCCCTCGGCAGCCCATTTAGTCGCCCGGCCGACATCCACCCCCGTATAACTGTTGGGTAACCCCACAATGGCGGTATCCAGGTCTCCGATGATCTGCTTGTACACATCCGCAACCGGGCTCCGCTTGATCTTCACCACATCCGCAGCGCTCATGACATGCGTTACGATTGGCACCCCTCCATATAAGCGCACCAGCTGAAAATAATAGAACGCCCGAAGAAAACGACACTCTGCGCCGAACCGGGCCCTCAGGTTCGGGTCGGTTACATTACTGCCCTTGGTGACGAGGTTGTCCAGCACACTGTTGGCATTGTATATCCCATTGAAGTTATTGTCCCAGCCGCTGGTGATAAAGCTCACCGTAGTGAGATTCGGCGAGAAATCGTTGATCCCCTGCCAATCCCTGTTACCGTCGGACGTGGCAACGATATTATCGCTGCGCATTTCCCCCATCCACAACACCTGGTCGGGATAATTGCGGAGTTGATTGTAAACCCCGTTGACGGCCTGCGTAAAATCGTTCGTGTTACTGTAGAAAAGCGAAGTGACTATGCTCGAAGGCGGCTTCTGGTCCAGCTGCTTGCTGCAACCTGCCAAAGCCAGACCCGCGACCAGGCAACCGTATATGCTGAATTTTACTGTTTTCATCTGAATAAACTTTTATTGGTTAGAACCCGACGTTTACACCGAGGATGATGGATTTGCTCAAAGGCATGGCGCCATAGTCCCCGGGAAGCGGATAGGTGCCGTTCGTAAGATTGGTATTCTGTGACTCCGGGTTGACGCCGCCCTTGTACTTATCCCAGCCGAACCAGTTCAGCGCGGAAGCGTAGACCCGCATGGTGCTGATCACGCCCGTCTTGGCGATATTCCTGAAATTGTACCCCACCGTGATATTCTGTATCCGCCAGAAATCCGTGGAATATAGCCAGTCCGTCGTCGTATAGGGAATCGAATAGGCATACCCGATGTTCCCACGCGGCGAATGCGGGCTCTGGTGATAAAAGGAATACCGGTTGCGCCATACCCCGAGATTGGTGGCCTTACCGTTACCGGGGTTGTCGATCGCCCTGGCCATATAGCTCAGGATCGCCCCGCCGTGCTGGCCATAAAGCTGGACGTTCAGGTCCCAACTCTTGTAGCGGAAGGTGTTGGTCAGGCCCCACGTATATTTCGGCGTCGGCTGCCCATCGATTATCCGGTCATTCGCATCGATCAGCCCGTCACCGTTCACGTCCTGGTATTTCTCATCCCCTACCGCCTGCTTCGGCAGCTTGGTCACCTTGGGATTGTTGATGTCGTCCTGGCTCAGGATACCCATGTTCCTGATGACGAAATAGCTGTACATCGGCTTGCCCGCCTGCAACAGGAACGGCGGATAGCCCGTGCCGAAAGCATTCGGGATATTGATCACGTCCCCCAGCCCGCCAAGGCTCAGCACCTTGTTGCGGTTAAAGGCCATGTTTCCATTCAGCGTCCAGGTGAGATCCCGTCCGCGCAGGATCGTGGCCCCTAAACCCAATTCGAGACCCTCGTTCTGCACGGCCCCCACATTCTCCAGGTTGGAGGTAGTACCGGTGGCCGCCGGGACCGGTACGGTCAGCAGCAGATTCGTATTCTTCTTACGGTAGGCATCGACAATGATATTGATCCGGCTCTTCCACACCGTAGCGTCGAAACCGACATCATAAGTGTTCGAAGTCTCCCACTGCAGAAAGGGATTTGGCAGACCGCTCGGACGCTGACCGGTAACGGCCGTTGCCGTATTCCCGCCGAAACTGTAATTGGCGCCCGTCAACGTCGGAATGGCGGAGTAGTCCCCGATATTGTTGTTACCCGATTTCCCCCAGCTGCCGCGTAGCTTCAGATCGTTGATGAAGTCGACATTCCTCATGAAACTTTCCTGTGAGATCCGCCAGCCCACCGACACCGACGGGAAGGTGCCGTACTGGTTGTCTTTGCCGAACCGCGAGGAGCCGTCCCGGCGGATCGATGCGCTTAACAGATATTTGCCCTGGTAGCTGTACTGGACCCGCGAATACATCGAGAAAAGCGCATTGTTGGATTCCGTCGTATTCCCCGTCACCGTGACGCCCGCCGTGCTCGGAATAGCATTGTTCAACGTGTTCAGCAGGTCATTGGCATAACCGCCCGCCGTCTTGATGGAAAAATTCTCTAGGTGTACATAGCTGTAGCTGACCCCCGCTACGGCCGAGATCGAGTGGTCCTCATGGAAGGTCCGGTTGAAGTTCAGCGTATTCTCATTCACATAATTCTGCTTCGTGTACCCGCTGTAGGAACCCGACGCGTCCTTGCCCGGGCTGTTCAGCCGGTCGGTGATGTTGCCGGCCACGAAGTCGGAGGTATATCCCTTGAGCGTTTGATTCATCTGGTCGTAATTGAACGTGCTGCGCGCCGTCAGACCATCGAGTATCGTAAATTCTCCGTAAACTGTATAAAGATTCCGGGTAGTCTTGTTCGTGGCGATCACGTTGTTCAGATAGGCAACGGGGCTGACGCTCGAACCTGCCCAGCCATAGACGTTATTCTTACCCGCTCCGCTGTTCATCCCCGCACTGTCTTCCACTACCGGGATCATGTTGTAGAGATGCGCCAGCTGATTGTCCTTGCCTTCCGCGCTGGGAGCCTGGGTAACCGAATAGGTGGGCGCGATATTGAAGCCGAGCTTCAGACGCTTGGCGACCGTCGCTTCTACATTGGCCCGCGCGCTGTAGTTGGTATAACCCGTATTCAGAAGCGTGCCGTCCTGGTTCAGATAGTTCCCGCTCACAAAATAGCGGATACCCTCGGTGCCACCGCTCACCGATACCTGGTAGTTCTGGAACGGCGCCGCCCGGAAAGCCGAGTCCTGCCAATTCACATATTCCAGCCCCGGATGGCCGGGCTCAAACCACCGCGGGTCCCACATGTAGTTGGTATTGTATGCATTCGGCCCCAATCCAAGGATCGACTGGCGTTGGGCAAGGCTCTGGTCCGCGGTACGCCCGGTACCGGAATTCACCCATTTGTAATTCGCCAGATCGGTCGCCAACAGGATCCAGTCTTTGGCATCCAGCAGATCCATCTTGCGGGCTACATTGCTTACCCCCGCATTCGCATTCACCGTAAGCCGAGGCTTGCCGATCTGCCCGCGTTTGGTGGTGATGAGGACGACGCCGTTTGCGGCACGCGATCCGTAGATAGCGCCCGCAGCCGCATCCTTCAACACCTGGATGCTCTCGATATCGTCCGGGTTGAGGTTGTTGAGCGGGTTGCCATTCGAGAAGCCACCCGCATTATTGACACTGTTGACATCCAAAGGAAACCCGTCGATCACATACAGCGGTTCCGTTCCGGCACTGATGGAACCCGTCCCACGCACCAATATGGAGAAGCCCGATCCGGGCATTCCCGTCTGCTGCCTTACCTGCACTCCCGGCATCTGACCGATCATCGCCTGATCGATCCGCGTGATCGGCCGCTCCTGTATGCTCTTCGTGTCCATCGTAGATACGGCCGCAGTGACGTTCTGGCGCTTTTGCGTGCCATAACCGATGACGACGACGTCTTCCATCGACTTATCGCCTTTTACCATGGATATGACGCCGAGATTTATTCCGGTCACCTTTACTTCCTTATCCTGGAAGCCTACATAGGAAATGACCAGGGTGGCGTTCCTGGCAGCCGCTATCGAAAAAGTGCCATCCGCACCCGCGGTGACAGCAGTCCTCGAACCTTTGATCGTTACGCTGGCGCCGGCTACAGGTTGACCCGCATCATCGAGCACTTTACCCGTGACAGTCAATTTGGGAGCAACCTGCCCCTGTGCGAGGACCGGACCTGCCAATAACAGGACCGCCAGCAACCACAATGGAGGATGAAAAAAGCATTCTTTGGGCGTAAAAAATTTCATGACGGCAAGTTATTTAGTTGAAGAAATGAAGTTGGGATGACCTGCCGGTCCTGATGGCAATGAGATGGGAAATAGGAAATTAGGAATGATGCGGAAAAGCAGTCAGTCATGGCAGGTAATCGTTTGATCCAACGATATAAAAGTAGAAAAACCGCAATGCGCAACTATCCTGCTGCATCCTGCTTTTCAGCTGAAATCTACGCAATCGTTGTCGGAAATGTATGATTGACAGTTATCCGCGGAGCGCGCGGGGCGCGCCTTACAAAAAGCCCAATTCCAATTTGGCTTCTTCGCTCATCATGTCCTTGTTCCAAGGCGGATCGAAGGTCAGTTGGACATGACAATCCAGGACGCCGGGAAGGGCTTCCACCTTCTCCTGCACTTCGCGGACGATGTCGCCGGCCACGGGGCAGGCAGGCGCGGTCAGCGTCATGGTGATCTTGATGGCGCCGTTATCCCCGACCTTTGTGTCGTACACGAGACCGAGATCGAAGATATTGACAGGTATCTCGGGATCGAAAACCGTGCGGAGCTGCGCTTCGATTTCATCCCGGAGCGTATGGGATGCGCGCTGCTCCACCGCTTGCGGCGGCGTGGGCTGCTGATCTTGCGGAGATGGTGTGGTTTCGCTCATGACTGCATGCTTTTGCTCTGAAAGGCCAGTGCGTATAGCTTGATTTGCTTCAGCATTGCCACCAACCCGTTCGAGCGGTTAGATGTCAGGTAACTCTGCAACCCGATCTTTTCCACGAAATAGACCGGCGCATCGAGCACTTCTTTAGGCGTGTGACCCGAAAAGACTTCTACAAACATGGCGACGACGCCCTTGATGATCTGCGTGTTGCTATCAGCGACGTAATATACTTTGCCGTTTTTGAATTCCGCGTCCAGCCATACGGTCGACTGACAACCTTTGATGATGTTCTGATCTACTTTCGACGTTGCAGGCATCGGAGGCATTTTTTTCCCGATGTCGATGATGTATTCATATCGCTGATCCCAATTCTCGAGAAATTCGAAATCGGCTATATATTCGTCCTGTTGCCCGCGGATAGTCATGTGCATAATAATTTTTTGCTGGGCTTTCAGCCCAGCAGGAGTTTGGCGGCCTTGCGGATGCCCGCGGCCAGCCTGTCGATGTCCTCCCGGTTGTTATAAATGGCCAGCGAGGCGCGAACGGTTCCCGGGATACAATAACGGTCCATTACAGGCTGCGCGCAGTGATGACCCGTCCGGACAGCAATGCCTTGTTTATCCAACACTTCGCCCATATCGAAGGGATGGATATCCCCTACCAGGAATGAAATGACTCCGGCCCGGTCCACCGCACCGGCATTGCCGATAAGTCGCAAACCTTCCACGCCTCGCAGGGTATCGAGGGCGTAGCTCATCAGGCTCATTTCGGCGGCATGGATATTGCCCAGACCGAGGGTCTGCACATAGTCGATCGCTGCGGCCAGACCGATGGCGCCGGCCATATCGGGCGTTCCTGCTTCGAATTTATAAGGAAGATCGTTGTACGTCGTTTTTTCGAAGGTGACCGTCTTGATCATCTCGCCCCCGCCCTGGTAAGGCGGCAGACGGTGAAGCCATTCTTCTTTGCCGTAAAGAATGCCGATGCCGGTCGGTCCATACAGCTTATGACTGGAGAACGCCAGAAAATCGACATCCAGGTCCTGCACGTCCACCTCCAGGTGTTGAACGGCCTGTGCCGCATCCAGCACAACGGGGATACCCCGGCTGTGCGCCGCCTGTATGATCTCGCGGACAGGATTGATCCCGCCAAGCGAGTTGGAAACATAGTTGAACGCAACGACCTTGACGCCCTCGAGCAACCGGTCGAGCCCTTCCAGTACCAGCACGCCGTTCTCGTCGACCGGGATGACCTTGAGTGTCGCCTCCCTTTCTTCGCAGGCCAGCTGCCATGGAACGATGTTCGAGTGATGTTCGACGGCAGAGACCAGGACGCTGTCGCCGGCCCGCAGAATTTTCCGGGCAAACCCGGCCGCCACCAGGTTGATCGCTTCGGTGGTACCGCGTGTATAGATGATCTCGTGGTTGTGACGGGCGTTGATGAAATCCGCTATCTTTTGCCGCGCTGCTTCATAAGCCTCCGTAGCCCGCTGGCTGAGGTAGTGGACGCCGCGATGGACATTGCTGTTGATGGTATGATAGTAGTCGTCCATGGCGCGTAGCACCTGTTCAGGCTTTTGCGTCGTAGCGGCATTGTCGAGGTAGACGAGGGGATATCCGTAAACGGTCCGGTGCAGGATGGGGAAATCCTTTCGAATGACCTCGATGTCCAGGGCTGGTGACATTATCGTAGAGCTGTCAGGCATGTTCGGCCGGTATATGATGACGGATCGACTGGTTGATATAGCTTTCCACGGCGCCGAGCTTCAGCTTCTCCGTGACGTCGAATGCGAAGGCGTTGATCAGGAGGGCCTTTGCCGTGGCTTCGCCTATCCCGCGCGCGCGCAGATAGAACAGCGCTTCCTCGCTGAATTGCCCGACGGTGGAACCATGGCTGCATTTCACGTCGTCGGCATAGATCTCGAGCTCGGGTTTGCTGTCGATGGTCGCCCGTTTGCCGATCACGAGATTGTTATTCTGCTGGAAAGCATTGGTCTTTTGCGCATCCTTATGCACATACACCTTGCCGTTGAATACGCCGGTGGACTGTTCGAGCAGCACGCCTTTATAGAGCTCGTTGCTGAAGCAGGAGGCTTTCTGATGATCGACGAGCGTATGGTTGTCCACCAACTGGTTGCCGGCGGCGAGATAGAGCCCGTACAGGTGGGTTTCCGTGTGATCTTCCTCCAGGCGGGCCTGCAGATCGTTGCGGACGAGGTCTGCGCCCGGAAGGGTGAAGGTATAACTGTTGTACAGGCTTTGCTTCTTTTGCCGGACGGTGGTATGCTGAACCAGCCGTGCGCCGGGGGACGCGGTCTGGATGACCGTATGATCCAATCTGGCATCTTTGTGCACGATTATCTCGGTCAGACTATTGACCCATATCTTAGCCTCGCCTGTTGCTGAAAGCGTAGATTCGATAACAGACAACCCGGCATTGGTGTTCACGACCCATACGTGACGGGGCTGGACCAGGAGGTTATGATCTGCGGTGAAAAGGTGAACGATATGCAACGGCTTGTCGCAATCGCCGTCTGCACCAATGAATAATCCGTCGGTATAAAGAGCCTCGTTGAGGTTGGCGAAGTGTTGATTTCCCCATTTCTTATCTTCAAATAAAACGGCGTTGCTGCGGGCTTTCAAGGCTTCCGCCACCCTAAAAACTTCGATACCTTTCGGCAGCTCTCCACCTTTGACCTTACCATCCCACACTCCATTGACCAATACCAGCTGGTAACAATCGAGAGCAGGAATGGCCGCCTTCTCCAACAGACCGGCGGGGATGCTGTGGACGGGAGATTCCAACGCATATCCGTCCTTCAGGAACCGCGTGATATTCGTATATTTCCAGTCCTCATTTTTGATGGAGGGGAAACCCAGGAGGCGAAAACGTTCGAACGCGGTCTGGCGCGCCTTGTCCGTCCTGCCAGCGGCCGTTAGCTTTCCGAATTCATTGACAACCTCCTCGTAGAGCGGGAAGCTTTGTTCTTGAGTAGTACTCATGATTTCTAAAGTTTGTCCTTCGGACTAGGCGCCAACGGCGCCCTGGGTAGTTGCTTCTTGTTCGCGGGATTCTTCCCTGAGCCAGTCATAGCCCTTCTCTTCGAGCTCGAGGGCCAGCTCCCTGGTCCCTGATTTGACGATACGTCCATTATAGAGGACATGGACAAAATCGGGAACGATATATTCGAGCAACCGTTGATAGTGCGTGATGATGATGAAGGCGTTGTCCTTCGAACGCAGCTTGTTTACCCCGGCGGCCACGATACGCAGGGCATCGATGTCCAGACCTGAATCCGTCTCGTCGAGGATGGCCAGCGAAGGTTCGAGCATGGCCAGCTGGAAGATCTCATTCCTCTTCTTCTCCCCCCCGGAAAACCCTTCGTTCAGGCTCCGGTTGACCAGCTGCGCGTCGAATTCGACGAGCTTTTGTTTTTCACGCGACAACCGTAGGAATTCTTTTGCATCCAACGGCGGCAGGTTCCGGTAAGCGCGTATCTCCGCCAGCGCCGTCTTCAAAAAATTGACGTTGGAAACACCGGGGATCTCGATCGGATATTGAAAAGCGAGAAACAAACCTTCACGAGCCCTGACCTCGGGATCCATTTCCAGGAGATCGTTACCGCGGAAGGTGACTTCGCCTTCCGTGACATGGAAACTCTCCCTCCCCGCCAGTACGGATGCCAGTGAACTCTTGCCGGAGCCGTTCGGACCCATGATCGCATGCACCTCGCCCGGATTGACCGTCAGATCGATGCCCTTCAGGATCTGCTTGTCTTCGACTTCGGCGTGTAAATTTTTAATGATCAGCATTTATTTTTGTTTTGGGCCCTCGGTCCCCAGTTTAAAATTTATCCTTCGGGGGCTTCCTCCCTGGCCTACACTCCCTGCAGCCTGGCCTACACTCCCCGCCAGCCTGGCCTTCGCCCCCTCCAGCCTAACCTACACTTCCCTCCAGCCTAACCTACACTCCCCTCCAGCGTAATTGATAATAATTTTTGCGCCTCTACAGCAAATTCCATCGGCAGTTGGTTCAGGACTTCCCGTGCATATCCGTTGATGATCAGCGCGACGGCTTTTTCCGAATCGATACCGCGCTGATTGAGATAGAAGATCTGGTCCTCGCCAATCTTCGAGGTGGTAGCCTCATGCTCCACGGTAGCGGTATTGTTCTTCGACTCGATATAGGGGAACGTATGCGCGCCGCACTGATCCCCGATGAGCAGCGAGTCGCATTGCGTGAAATTGCGCGCTTCGTCTGCCTTTGAGCCAATCTGTACGAGACCGCGGTAACTGTTCTGTCCCTGCCCGGCCGAAATGCCTTTCGAAATAATCCGGCTGCGGGTGTTGCGGCCGATATGATGCATCTTGGTCCCGGTGTCTGCAATCTGCTTATTACGGGTGACCGCCACCGAATAAAATTCTCCGGTGGAGTTATCGCCCTGCAGGATGACGCTGGGGTACTTCCAGGTGATCGCCGATCCGGTCTCGACCTGGGTCCAGGATATCTTGGCATTATCGCCCTTGCAGATGCCTCTTTTCGTGACGAAGTTGTAGATACCGCCGACGCCATTCTTGTCCCCTGGATACCAGTTCTGGACAGTCGAATATTTGATCTCGGCATCTTTCATCGCGATGAGCTCGACGACGGCGGCATGCAGCTGATTTTCGTCGCGCATGGGGGCGGTACATCCTTCGAGATAGCTGACATAGCTGCCTTCATCGGCAATGATCAGGGTCCTTTCGAACTGACCCGTATTCTCGGTATTGATCCGGAAATACGTGGACAGCTCCATCGGACAACGGACGCCTTTGGGGATATATACAAAGGAACCATCGGAGAAAACGGCTGCATTCAATGCTGCGAAGATGTTGTCGGAATACGGTACGACGGACCCTACATATTTTTTGACGAGATCGGGATGTTCCTGGACGGCCTCGCCGAACGAGCAGAAAATGATACCCAGCTCCTTCAACTTTTCCTTGTAGGTGGTTGCGACGGAGATACTGTCGAAAACGGCGTCCACGGCTACCCCTGCCAACGCTTTCTGCTCCGAAAGGGGGATGCCCAGTTTTTCGAAGGTGGCCAGCAGTTCCGGATCCACTTCGTCGAGGCTATTGTATTTCTTCTTGTTGCGCGGGGCGGCGTAATAGGATATCTTTTGAAAATCGATGGCAGGCAAGGTAAAGTTCTGCCACTCCGGCAATTTTTGTTTCCGAAATGCCTGGTAACCCTTCAGCCGCCATTCCAAAAGCCATTCGGGTTCCTTTTTCTTTTCGGAGATATAGCGGATGGTGTCTTCATTAAGGCCTGCCGGAAGGATATCCATTTCGATATCGGTGACGAACCCGAACTCATACTCCTTATTAGCTATATTGTCTATTATTTCGTTGTCGTTGGCCATAATTTTCGCCGCTTTATACTTTAATGTCCGCAGGATACCTTATCGATCATCAGACAGCAAAACTTTCTCCGCAGCTGCATGTCCGGGAAGCATTTGGATTATTGAAAGTCAATCCCTTACCATTTAACCCCCCCGAATAGTCCAACTCGGTCCCATACAGGTAGAGGAGACTTTTCATATCCACGACGACCTTGATGCCCTTGTCCTCGAATACCTGGTCGCCCTCTTTCTGCACCGTGTCGAAATCCAGCTGATACTCCAGACCCGAACAACCGCCGCTCTTTACGCCTACCCGGACAAAGGTGCCGGGCGCCGCCTTCTGGTTGCTCAGCAGGCGGTCAATGTATTCTTTGGCATTGGATGAAACGGTGATCATATCTATTCATTTATTGCTCCGGACCCGCGGTCCACTATCTAAGCCATCATTTATTGCCCCGGGACCACGGTCGGCTACCTAATTTTTCATTTATTGCCCCGGGACCACGGTCGGCTATCTATTAAACAACAAAGAAACGGAAGAGTTAAGGCTCCCGTTTGCGAGATCGGAAATATTCGAAAATATTGTATCCAACCCCCTGTCGGCCTGTCCCTGACCTCCTGCCGGCTGTCCCGACCCCTGTCGGCCTGTCCCCGACCCCACGGCCTGTGCCGACCCTGATTTTCAACCGCAAATTTCCGACAAATAGGGCTTATTTCCTAGTTTTTGTGCCCCAGGGACGCGCTTTTGCAAAAAATAGCGCATCACGGCATACCGCTAAGGAGCACTATAAAGGCGAAAAGGAAGGACCTCAACTTCATAATATCAGTTAATGCATGGCGCAATGTCGTTTCGGAAACTGGCGTAAATGCACTTCACCAGGCGGCACAAAAGTATTTGAATTGCAGCATCGCCAAATGCGTTATTTTTGCGCTAGTGTCAATAGTAATAATTCCTTAATATGGCAGATATATTTGACAAGTTAATCAAGCACAACGGACCGATCGGTCAGCATAGGGAGCGGGCGCATGGTTATTTCGCCTTCCCGAAGTTGGAAGGTGAGATCGGCAGCCGTATGCAGTTTCGTGGAAAAGAAAAAATAGTTTGGAGCCTTAACAATTATCTTGGCCTGGCCAATCACCCCGAGATCCGTAAAGTCGACGCCGACGCTGCGGCACGTTTTGGAATGGCAGCCCCGATGGGTGCCAGGATGATGAGCGGCAATACGATCTATCACGAACAGCTGGAAAGAGAGCTGGCCGCATTCGAAGGAAAAGAGGATGCCACCCTGTTCAACTATGGATACCAGGGCATCATGAGCGCCATCGACGCCGTTTGCGGTCGTCATGACGTGATCGTTTACGATGCCGAAAGCCATGCCTGTATCATCGACGGTTTGCGTCTTCACCCCGGCCATCGCTACGTATTCAAACACAATGATATGGAAGATTGCGAAAAACAGCTCCAACGTGCTACCGCCCTCATCGAAAAACAAAATGGCGGGGGTATCCTGGTCATCTCCGAAGGCGTTTTCGGAATGGCGGGGGACCAGGGTAGGCTGAAGGAGATCGTGGCATTGAAAGACAGCTATGAGTTCCGGCTTCTCGTGGATGATGCGCATGGATTCGGAACGCTGGGCAGGACCGGTGCGGGAGCCGGAGAGGAACAAGGGGTTCAGGATCAGATCGATCTGTATTTCGGTACGTTCGCCAAGTCGATGGCCTCCATCGGCGGTTTCATGGCGGGTGACCGGGCCATCATCGATTATATCCGGTACAATACCCGGTCTCAGATCTTCGCCAAGAGTCTTCCCCTGCCGGTGACGATCGGCAACCTGAAAAGACTGGAATTGCTGCGGACCCAGCCCGAGTTGCGCAAAAAGCTCTGGAACGTGGTGAACCGGCTTCAGAAAGGATTGAAAGACAGTGGGTTCGATATCGGCAAAACAAATTCGCCCGTGACGCCGGTATATATGAAGGGAGATGTTCCCGAAGCAACGGCGATGGTGATGGATCTGCGGGAAAATCATCATATCTTCTGCTCGATCGTTGTCTACCCGGTCATTCCCAAAGGACATATCATTTATCGTCTCGTTCCCACCGCGGTACACACCGATGAGGACATCGACAGGACGCTCGAGGCATTCAAGGCTACCAAAAAGAAGCTGGATGCCGGGGAATACAAGGTGCAGGCTATACCGGATATGGCGGAGGTATGAGACTAAAGACTCAAATTGCAAACCCCGACCTTCGGTCGGGGTTTTTTAATGTGGGCCGCGCCTCCGGCGCGGCCCATAAAACAAAGAGCCCCGCTTGCGCGGGGCTGCACTAATCAAATACCATTAACCATTAAACCTTATCCTATGAAAAATCAAAGATAATGTCTGGCTTCGGTATGCAACTACTGGCAAGCCAACTATTTCTCCTTGGAAACCATTAAATTGATCGAGATCAAGTGTAAAGTTTACACATAATCCGCTGAAGCTATTGCACAACCTTATTTAGATATCCCGGGGGATGCCAGGGGACGAGGAAGCGCCTCCTACCACGAAGCATGGAAATTCCGCTGGTATTCATCGAAGCCGCGCGTCTTGTAGGCGCCCTCACCGAAGTATTTGACCAGCATTTCCAGGTCCTTTGGCTCCATATAGCCGGGGATGGCCTGCGGCGCCCCGCCCGGAGCGATGATGACCGTGGTGGGGAATTCCAGCTGACCATGGGAGAGATAGACTGCAAACTCATTGCAACGGTATCGGGGATCGAACTGGTAGGTCCTCCCCTGCCAGGTGATCGCAGCATGCGTTTCTGCGTCTATCCGAACGGTATAGAACTTGTCGGCCAGATATTGGGCGACCTTCCTATTGGAATAGGTTTTCCGGTCCATTTGCCGGCACCAGCCGCACCAGGTGGTATAGAGATCGATAAGGATGGGCTTTTGCTGTTGCTGCAGCTTGCCCGCGGCCTCCTCGATGGTGATCCAGGGGATGGATTCTTTGGCGATCGGGGCCCTCCATCCGGTGAGTGCCGCCGCCAACAAGAAAGTGAATAGATAGGTGGTTTTGCGCCTTTCCATATACTTTTGTAGGATAACGTGTTTATCATGCGCAAAATTGTCGTCGCCATCACCGGCGCCAGCGGCAGCATCTATGCCCGGTTGCTGATGGAAAAATTGGCCGCCCTTCGCACGCAATGGAAGGAAGTCGCGGTCGTCATGACCGAAAACGCTAAAGAGGTATGGCGGACCGAGCTGGGGAATTCCACCTATGCCGACTGCGGGTTCCCTTTCTTTTCGCAACAGGATTTTATGGCGCCATTCGCGTCCGGTTCCGGTAAATACGATACGATGATCGTCGTTCCCTGCTCGATGGGGACGCTGGGACGCATCGCGACAGGCATTTCTTCCGACCTGATAACCCGCGCCGCCGATGTCGTTTTAAAAGAGAGACGGCGGCTCATTTGCGTTGTTCGCGATACCCCCTACAACCTCGTACATATCCGGAATATGGAGACGGTGACCCTGGCCGGCGGGATCATCTGCCCCGCAACGCCTTCCTTCTACAGCAGACCAAAGACGATCGAAGAAGCAGCCGCCACGGTCGTCGACCGGGTGCTGGACCTGGCAGGGTTCGACATCGATACGTTCAGGTGGGGGGAATAGCAGCGCCGAACGGGCCAGGCGCCGCGAAATGGGATGGGCTTAGTTCCTGAGATCAACTTCCTCCGCACCGGGATGTTTGGCCTTGTTGTAGGCCAGATCGGCATCGGTCAACGGGGCATTCCCGTTGAGCCTGCTGATCGTTAGCGTATACCGGTTACCACCTTTGTCGAATACTTTTGCGCTGACGAGCGTGTGGGTGGTTCTATCGATATAGAGTATGGCCTTGAAAAACGATTTCGTTTTATCGGTGGGCGTGAGCTCTACTTCCTGCACGGTTTTCGTGCCGATCTTGCTTTCGCCGTTCAGCTTGTACAAAAAATCCTTGTCGTAGAAATTGGTGAAGAATTTATCGGGGCTCAGGGTTTGCGTATTGGGGTCCGGTTTCGTAATGGTCACCTCATTGGAAGATTTGTCGAACGTCCACATGTCCTTTCCATCGCAATAGATGTCCTGGCCGCCCTGGATATTGATATGGTATTTGTTGCCTTTGAGATAGAGAGTACCGCTTTTGCTGCCCATCGGCGCTCCCTTGGAATCTTCCACCTTCAGCGTAAAGCCTGCCTGCACCGCCTTATAGGATTTCAATTTCGCGCTGAGCCCATCCAACACTTTTTTGGCATCGGGATCACTTTTACCGAGACTATTGTTTTGGGCATTCGCTAGGAAACAGAAGCACAGCAGCGTCAGACTGAGTAGGGCCGATTTAGTGTTCACGTTCATTGATTCGGTATTTTGAGCGCGACGCCAGGGGGCTTTGATTGCGCCGCGAGGCGCGAAGATAGTATATCCTTATGGATTTAAGTATCGCTCCAGCTCCATTTCGGTTTTTATTAGCACGTCCCGCGGTTTGCTTCCCATTCCGGGTCCTACGACGCCGGCGGCCTCCAGCTGATCCATCAGCCTGCCCGCCCGGTTATAACCCAGCTTCATCTTGCGCTGGATCAGCGAAGTGGAACCCAGCTGGTTGAGGACGATCAGACGGGCGGCCTCTTCGAAAAGCGGGTCGCGGTCGGCGAGATCGAAATCCTTCGACTCCATCTCTTTTTCATCCACATACTCGGGCAATTTATACGCCTCCGGGTAGCCGCGCTGCCGGCCGATGAATTGCGTGATGGCTTCGACTTCGGGGGTATCGACAAAGGCGCATTGCAGCCTCGTGATCTCGCCATTGTAGGAGATGAGCATATCGCCCTTACCGATCAGCTGGTCGGCGCCGCCGGAATCGAGGATCGTGCGCGAATCGATCTTCGAGGACACCTTGAACCCAATGCGGGCGGGGAAGTTGGCCTTGATCGTTCCGGTGATGATATTGACGGAGGGACGCTGCGTAGCAATGATCAGATGGATACCCACCGCGCGGGCCAGCTGCGCCAGTCGTGCAATGGGCATTTCCACTTCCTTGCCTGCAGTCATGATCAGATCGGCGAACTCGTCGACGACCAGCACGATGAAAGGCAGGTACTGATGTCCCTTCTGGGGGTTGAGTCTGCGTTTGATGAACTTCTCATTGTACTCCTTGATGTTGCGGGCATTGGCTTCCTTGAGCAGATCGTACCGGTTATCCATTTCGATGCACAGCGCATTCAGCGTATGGATAACTTTTTTGGTATCGGTAATGATCGCCTCTTCTTCGCCGGGCAGCTTAGCCAGAAAATGCCTTTCGATGGTGCGATAGATACTCAGCTCGACCTTTTTGGGATCCACCAGCACGAGCTTCAGCTGCGACGGATGTTTCTTATACAGCAATGAGACCAGGATCGCATTCACCCCGACCGATTTCCCCTGACCGGTAGCCCCCGCCATCAGCAGGTGCGGCATCGACGTCAGATCGACGATGAAGTTCTCATTATCGATCTTTTTCCCGATGGCGATGGGCAGGTTGAAATTGCTGTGCTGGAATTTATCGGACGCCAGCAAGGTGCGCATGCTCACCACCGTTTTTTTGACATTTGGCACTTCGATCCCAATAGTTCCCTTTCCGGGAATGGGTGCGATGATCCGTATGCCCAACGCGGCAAGGCTCAGTGCAATATCATCCTCCAGATTTTTGATCCGGGAAATGCGAACCCCCGCCGCCGGCACGATCTCGTAGAGGGTGACGGTCGGTCCCACCGTTGCGCTGATCTTCGATATGGAGATGTCGTAGTTCTTGAGCGTGTTCAGGATCTGGTTCTTGTTAGCTTCGAGTTCCGAAGGATCCTGGACGATCTTTTCGCTGCCATGCGCTTCCAGCAGATCGAGAGAGGGATATTTATAATCACGCAGATCGAGTGTCGGTTCGTAATCGGGCAGGTTCTCGGGAACCAGGGATTCCTCCGCAAGTGGTTCTTCGGTCTCCGGGGCAGCCGCTTTGATCTCGAGCTCCAGGCTGGCCGGGATGCTCTTTGGGATGGGCGGGATGATCAGGGGCGGCGGAGGCTCTTCCGCGGGCTCTTCTTCCACCTCCTCGCTTTCCTCCTCCGCCGGCCCGTTCAGCCGGGGGGTGAACGGCGGATCTTCATCGCGTTCCGTGACCGTAAATTCTATAGGCTCTTCAACAGGCTGCGGGGCTGGTCCGATGGCCACAATACCACCCTCCTCTTTCAGGATATTGCCTTTACCGGGGTTGAACGATTCGTCCACAAATAACTTAGCGCCTTTTTTGCCCTTTCCTTTGTCATCAGGCTCTTCTTCGGCTGCGATGGGTTCGGGAAAGGCGACCGCCGATCTATCTTTTGCCGGCAGGGCGGGCACTTTGAAAACAGGGTTGAACCGCCAGATGAAAAAGGCGAGACCCGCCACCAGCAGCAGGGCGGCCGTACCGATCCATCCAATACTGCGGGTCAGCCAGTCGCTGACCATATTCCCCACCGCCCCGCCCCAGGCAAAACCGCTGCCGTGAGTGATAAATGCAAGGCCGACGGAAAAGAAGAGCAGACCCGCCAGCACGTATCGCAGGTTGCGGGAAAGGGAAAACACCTTTTTGGCAAAAAGAAGGTTGACGCCAACGATAAAAAAGAAGGAACAAAAGAGGTAGGACGCAAGTCCGAAGCCATTGAAAAAGAATTCGTAAGAAACCAGCGCACCCACGTTCCCCAGTAGATTGGACGCCTTCAGGGTGCGGGACCAGAGGATGGACGCGCCATGAAAGACCTTGTCCTGATCGTCCTGCCAGGTAAAAAGAAAAGAAGTGAAAGCTATAAAAAGAAAAAGGGCCAGCAGAAGAAAAACCGCCCCCGTGATCTTGTGGGTACGTTCGTCTTTGACGAGCTGTTTGGCTGTTACCCGGGCTTCCTTCTCAGGCTTTAGTTTATCTGCAGCCGTCTTCTTGCTTTTCTTTGACTTTTTTGGGTTTGCCATGGATACAATGATAATGCGCGATCACAATATTAAAGTTTTTTAATTTACCTTTAAAAAAACTGCTTGATCCCGTGAAAGCACTAGCCCAGGTACTGCTGTTTTTGGTGCTTTATCCCGCCGTCCGGGCACAGGTTCCTGCCGACAGCGTGGCGGCCGATCTGGCCAAAACGGGTCTGCTGAAAGATCTTTCCTCCAACACCTGGTTGTATTTCTCCGATAACAAGGATCTCCCGCCCGGACAGTTGCCCTTCCTGCCGTATAAAAAAGGCACGGGAAAATATAAACATTTTCTCTCCCCCCGGCAGGTGAATCAGCTGGTCCTTCTTCGCTTCAGGCTTGCCAACAGCAGCGATTCCAGCCAAACCGTCTTCTTTTGCCCGGGTTTCCTGGTCGACGACATCCGTCTTTACCGGTTGACAGGCGGGGGCAGTACACCGCAGGTGGAAGCGGTGCCGCGTTTGCTCCCGGATGACGGCGACAGCCTCGGTTACCGCGGCATCACCCTGGCCGCGCGCGATACCGGAATATTCTTTGCGAGTCTGCATTTTATCAGGGCCGCTTCAAATTCCATCAATCCGGCCATAATGCAAAGCGCGATGGTCAGGGACGGCATCGTTCTGCAACGTCGCAATAAGACAAGCATCGACATCATCACCAATCTTTTCGCCGGGATCATGCTGATGATGATCTTCTACGCACTCAGCGAATACATCCAGAGCGGGAAGCTCGAGTTCCTGTATTATGCCGGCTATTCTCTCTGCATCAGCCTCCTTCTTTTCCTGAAATCCATCCTGCATGACAGGACCACGGCATTCAATTTTATTTTCGAGAGCTTCCTCGACAACCTGGTCTTTTCCACCGGTTATATCTTTTACATCGCCTTTCACCGGAATTTCCTCGAAACAAAGGTCCATTATAAGGATCTGGACCGGTACCTGTTCTGGGGGACCGTGGGGATTGCCGGCCTCACGGTAGCGTATGTCCTTTCCCGTTTCCTTTCGCCGGATTTCCGCATTGCCAACGGCCTGGAAGTGAGCACCAAGCTATTCCTGCTGCTGATATCGGTCATCTTCATCATCAAGGGCCTCGGGTATCGCAACCGGCTGATGAACTTCATCGTGATGGGGAATATATCCCTCTGTCTGCTGTCCATCGTGTCTCAGGCCATGATCTCACTGAACATCAAGGTAGTGGACGAGATATCAGTGCTCAATTCCGCCCTGTTCTATTATGAAGCGGGCATCACCATCGAACTGCTGTTCTTTCTTTTCGCACTGAGCTACAAGAACAAGATGGAGATCATCCTCAGTACGCAAAAAGAAGAAAAGCTCAAACTCGAGACGGAAAGGAAGGAGATGGAGAAGCAGGTAGCCGTACTGGCCGCCAAACAGGACGAGAGGAATCGTATTTCCGTCGATATGCACGACGAACTCGGCTCAGGCGTCACGGCGATCCGGCTGATGAGCGAGATCGTCAAGAGCAAAATGAAGGACCAGACGCTGCCCGAAATAGAGAAGATCTCTAACTCCGCCAACGAACTCCTCAATAAGATGAATACGATCATCTGGACCATGACCAGCAGCAACGACACCGTCGAGAACCTCGTCGCCTATATCCGCAGCTATGCCGTGGAATTCTTCGAAAATACGGCCATCGATTGCTATTTCACAATGCCGGCATCCATCCCGCAGCGCGAGATCAGCGGGGAAAAGCGGCGGAATATCTTTCTGTCCGTCAAGGAGGCGCTGAACAATGTGCTGAAACATTCCCAAAGTTCCGTCGTGAAGATCAATGTTTCCGTCACCGACCGGCTGGCCATCGAGATCCAGGACGACGGGGTAGGCATCAATCTCGACAAGCTTCGGAAATTCGGCAACGGGCTGAACAATATGAAGAAAAGAATGGCCTCGATAGACGGGGAATGCAATATCGAGAACTGGAAGGGAACCCGCACTACTTTCTACTTGCAGCTGTGACCGGAGCCAGCCACCCCAATCATTTGCCGTCCCGATGTCGTACTCCGATGTAGAGGAATATCCAGCCAACGATGAAGAAGACCCCGCCGATGGGTGTGGCTGCGCCCGCGAGCGTCTTATGCGTGCTCTCCGCAATGGTCAGGGCAGTGAGGATATACAGTGATCCGCAAAAAAAAACGATGCCCATGATAAAACAATTACCCGCCCAGATCATCCACCGGTTGTTGATCTTCTCGGACATGAAGCCGACGAAGAGGAGAGCGAAGACATGATAGAATTGGTAGCGCACCCCCGTTTCGAAGATGGCCACGGTATCGGGGCTGGTCATCGTCCGGAGCTTGTGAGCGGCGAAAGCGCCGAGGGCAACGGATAATGCCCCCAGGAAGGCGGCGACGGATAGAAAGTTTTTGTTCATGGTTTATATTATAATTCCTCCCGCATGCGATCGGGTTGCTGGTTCTGCAGAAGCAGACGGATCAGCTCATCCAACGTGGTGTTCTCTTCGGCTACGGTCACATCCGCCTGCTGATAATACATCCGCCGCTCGCTCAGGCGCCGAACGATGGTACGCCGGAGATCGCTGTCGGCCACATCGGCGATCAGGGGACGGCTGCTACGTTCCCTGCGGAGACGTTGCATAAGGGTATCGACCGAGGTATTGAGCCATACGACCTTCCCATGCTTTTTCATGAACTCGATGTTGTTGAAAAAACAAGGCGTGCCGCCGCCGCACGAAAGGATGAAGCTCTCGTTTTCACCCGAGATCGCTTCCAGCGTTTCCTTTTCGCAGAAACGAAAATATTCCTCGCTTTTTTCGGAAAAGATATCCGCCACCGAACGGCCTTCTTTTTCCGCGATCACCGTGTCCAGGTCATAGAAGGGCATGTTTAGCCGCGCCGACAGCTGCCGCCCCCAGTGCGTTTTCCCCGAACCCATGAAGCCGACGAGGAATATCTTCATTTGAATGCATTTATCCCGGTAATATCCATACCGGTGATCAGCAAATGGATATCATGCGTACCCTCGTACGTAATGACACTCTCGATATTCATCATGTGCCGCATGATAGGGTATTCGCCCGTAATGCCCATGCCTCCCAGCACCTGTCTGGCCTCTCTCGCAATCGCGGAGGCAATGGCGCAGCCGTTGCGTTTGGCCATCGACACCTGGGCCGGGGTAGCCTTCCCCTCGTTCATCAATACCCCGAGACGCCAGTTAAGCAATTGAGCCTTAGTTATTTCTGTCAACATTTCGGCCAGTTTTTTCTGTTGCAGCTGGAAACCGCCGATCGGACGCCCAAATTGTATCCTTTCCTTACTGTACCGCAGCGCCGTATCATAACAATCCATCGCCGCCCCGACGGCGCCCCAGGCAATCCCGTAACGCGCCTTGGTGAGACAGCTGAGCGGACCTTTCAACCCCTCTACGCCCGGCAGGACATTGGCCTTTGGAACCTTCACATTGTCGAAGACCAGCTCGCCGGTAGCGGATGCACGCAGGCTCCATTTGCCATGGGTGGTGGGCGTTGAAAAACCTTCCATTCCTCTTTCGACGATCACACCGCGGATCTTCCCTTCTTCGTCCTTGGCCCAGACGACGGCAATCTGCGAGAAGGGAGCATTGCTGATCCACATCTTGCTGCCATTGAGCAGGATATGATCTCCCGATTCCCTGAAATTTGTCAACATTCCGGCTGGATCGCTGCCATGGTCGGGCTCGGTGAGACCGAAACAGCCCAGCCATTCACCGCTGGCAAGCTTCGGGAGGTATTTCCGGCGCTGTTCTTCACTGCCGAATTCGAAAATGGGGAACATGACCAGCGAACCCTGCACGGAAGCGGTGCTGCGAACGCCGCTGTCGCCTCTTTCCAGTTCCTGCATCATCAGCCCGTAACTGATATAATCGAGCCCGCCGCCGCCATACTGCTCCGGGATGGTCGGGCCGAAACATCCCAGATGCCCCAGCTGGGTAACGATCTGCTGCGGGAATTCGGCCTTCTGGGCGTATTCCTCGATGATCGGCGATATTTCTTTTTTTACGTAGCTGCGCACGGATTCGCGTACCAGCCTGTGCTCTTCGGTCAGTAATTCATCGATCTGAAAATAATCCGGGCTCTGGAAAACATCCGTCTTAGCGGCCATGGCAGACAGTTTTGTGTATATTCGGGCCGCCAGCGGCGGCTCTGTATGCGAAAATAAGAAAATTAGCCGTTTTTTGGCCCACCGTGCAACATCGGGAAAAGCGGGGTGTACTTAATGGTACATGAACGCCTAGGATGAACGCAGTAAAACATGCCGAATTGGAACTGACCGAACCAATACTACACGACGATCTGGTGGAACGGTGCAAACAGGGTGACTCCCGCGCATTTGAAGCCATCTATCAGAAATATGCCAGGGCTATGTACAACACCAGCCTCCGTATCGTAAATCATACGGGTGATGCGGAGGATGTATTACAGGAAGCCTTCACGGATGCTTTCCGGTCGCTGGAGGATTTTCATTACAAATCCACGTTCGGCGCCTGGCTCAAACGGATTGTGATCAATAAATCCATCAACCAGCTGCGGCGGCGGAAGATGGACCTGATCGATATCGAAAAGACCAATATCTCCTCCAACCTGTCGGATGATGAGGGCCCGGACGAGCAGGATATCCGGATGAAAGTGGAGGACATCAGAAAGGCGGTTACGCTGTTGCCCAACGGCTACAGGACGGTCCTGACACTCTACCTTTTCGAAGGTTATGACCAGGAGGAGATCGCCGAGATCCTGCAGGTGTCGCATGCGACGGTGAGGACCCAGTACATGCGCGCGAAAATAAAATTGTTGCAATACATAAAACAAGGAGCATCATGAACAGTCGTCTGGAACAATTTGTCCGTGATCACCGCGAGGAGTTCGATTCGGAAGAACCGGACAACAAACTTTGGGAAAAGATCAATGCGGAGATCGCCACCCCTATGGGCACAATGACCGGCAAAGAACCAGGTCCTTTGCCGGGGGGGAAAAAGGGGGGACTGGTCCGGTTCAACCCGATCAGGTGGAGCGCCGCAGCAGCCGTCATCCTCGTAATGGCGGGAGCGGGCTGGTATTTTAGCACGAGGACCGGCAAGACGGACAATACGATCGCCCGGTCTAATGCATCCAATAACCTACCGAAACCCGTAACCGCACCATTGCCCGCCGGAAGCGAAGGGACGGCTACCAGTCCTGCCCAAACGGGAACGAATGGCTCCAATCCGGCCGCCGACTCGCAACTCGCCAGGATCCGGCCGCAGACGGCCCAGCCGGGAACAGAGAGCGACAATTCGATGGACGAGGAAATGTACCACTATGCAAGGCTCGTGGAAATCAAGCATAACCAATTGAAGGCAATAGAAAAAGACGAACCCCTTCTCTACAGTCAATTCGCATCGGACGTTAGCCGCCTGGACAGTGTATATCACAGCCTCCAGAGCCAACTGCCGAAAAACCCCAACCGGGAGCAATTGCTGGAGGCGATGTTACAGAATCTTCAGCTGCAGATGGGATTACTGAATCATCAATTGGACATCATCAAACAAATCAACCATTCAAAAAAGACAGAATATGAAAAGGCACATAAGACTATTTAGTTCCGTAACCATGCTCGCTGTCTTATCTGCATCGATGATCCCTTCGCCCGCCAATGCACAGGAACCAAGGAAGCAGCGGCTGATCAATAAATCCTACGACGTGTCTGCGGAAGATAAGCTGACCATCGACAACCAGTTCGGAAATGTGGTGGTCTCTACCTGGGATAAGCCACAGATCACGGTGGATATCGAGATCAGCGCACGGGCCTCGTCGGACGGCAAGGCACAGGACATCATGGATAAGATAGACGTACGCGAATCGCGCGAAGGACATGACATACGGTTCAAGACCAACGTGGATGAGATACACAACGGCAACGGCATGAAAGGCAATAAGGGCCGCGACGACAACGGCCGCGGTTTCTATATCGATTATGTCGTGCATATGCCGGCCCGCAACGGGTTGAGGATCGAGAACAGCTTCGGCAAGACCGAGGTACCTGCACTGAGCGGACCCGTATCGCTGACCAGCAAATTCGGCAGTCTCAATACCGGCAAGCTCGATAACGTGGAAGACATAGACGTGGAATTCGGCAAGGCCGACATCGGGGCGGTCAATAATGGGAAGATCACGCTCAAATTCGACAGGGAAGCACACATCGACAGAGTAGAAGGCAGCGCGAAGATCAACTGCGAATTCTCCCAAAATGTGATGATTCACCTGACGAACCATATCGACGAACTGTCCCTTTTCGAATCCTATTCGAACGTCCGTCTCGTCGTGGACAAGGATCTTTCGGCCAATTTCCAGGTGCACACCAGTTTTGGCAGATTCCACAACGAAAGCGATTTCAACATCAACGAAAAGGACGAGGCGGACGACATGGGACCGCATTTCGACAAAGATTATGCCGGGAAGGCCGGGGATGGAAAGGCGCGGATCAGGATCAAGAGCAGCTTTGGCTCGGTGCGGCTATCGCACGAAGGCGCCGGAGGGCCGGGATGACGGCTAATACGTATCTTGCATCAAAATCGCTTTGATGCTCAAAACAGCAGAACCGGCGTTGGCAGATGCACAACGCAGAGACCGGGAGGATGAGCTGCAAGGCTTTCGCTCCCGGTTTTATTTTCCATCCGCCACCCCTGTTTATTTCTGCGGGAATTCGCTCGGTCTGCAGCCGAGCGATACGGAAGCCTATATCCGGCAGGAGTTGACCGACTGGCGCGAGCTCGCCATCGGCGGCTACTGGCAGGCGCGCAATCCGTGGATGACCTATCCGCAGACGCTGCGCGGTCCGCTTTCCCGGCTCGCCGGTTGCGGCGAAGACGAGGTTACCGTCATGAACGCGCTGACCGTCAATCTGCACTTGCTACTGCTGACCTTTTATCGTCCTGCCGGGCATCGCCATAAGATCCTCATGGAAGGCGGGGCCTTTCCATCCGATCAGTATGCCGTCGAGACACAGGTAAAATGGCATGGTCACGATCCCGCCGATGCGATCGTCGAAGTGCGCCCGCGTCCCGGCGAATGGCATATCCGCGAGGAGGACATCGTAGCCTCCATCGGCGAACACAGTGACTCGCTGGCGCTGGTACTGCTGGGCGGAATCAACTACTATACGGGGCAGCTGTTCGATATGGCGACGATCACAGCTGCCGCACACGAAGCCGGCGCGCTGGCGGGTTTCGACCTCGCACATGCCATCGGTAACGCCAGGCTGAACCTCCACGACTGGGATGCCGACTTCGCCGTATGGTGCTCCTATAAGTATTTGAATGGCGGACCCGGCGCCGCCGGAGGCGCCTTTATCCATGAACGGCATATCCGCGACACGAGTCTCGCCAGGCTTGGCGGCTGGTGGGGCAACGACGAAATTAGCCGCTTTAAAACGGATAGTCAAAGTCTGCCCCCCGGGCGAACCGGCGCCGGCGGCTCAAGAGGTTTCATCCCCAAACCCACCGCGGAGGGTTGGAGCATGAGCACGGCCCAGGTCTTCAATATGGTGGCGTTGAAGGCGTCGCTGGCTGTCTTCGAAGAAGCCGGTTTCGCCAGGCTCTGCGCAAAAAGCAATGCGCTGACCGGCTACCTGGACGAGCTGCTGCGATCGCTGCGATCCGATGTCTTCCGCGTGATCACGCCCGAACGGCGCGCGGCGCAGCTGTCACTGTATTTCGGGGACCGGGCAAAGGCTGTTCAGCAGGCTCTGCTGCAGGCGGGCATCGTCACCGATTTTCGCGAACCGGGCGTGATCCGGGTCGCTCCCGCGCCGTTGTACAACTCCTTCGAAGACGTGTACCGGTTTTACCTTATCTTACGGGGACTATGACGGGCCGGAGGCCCGTCGGATCTTTCGCACAGAATATGATTAAGCTGCAGTCCCGTCTGTCTTCCTGGCTCTGGCGGCATCTGACCCTGCTGGTGGTCATCGCCCTGATCGCGGCCATATTGCTGGGACAGTTCGCGCCGCGTGTGGCCGTTCGGATGGAGCCGTTGGGCACCTGGTTCGTCTCCGTCATCAAATTCTTCATTCCCTTCATCATTTTCTTTACCATCACTACCGGCATCGCCGGCATGAGCAATCTCAGAAAGGTGGGACGCATCGGGGTGAAGGCGCTGCTCTATTTCGAAGCGGTGACCACCTTGTCGCTGGCCATCGGCATCGGTATGGCCTACCTGGTAAAACCGGGTCTGATCGATAAGCACGGCTTGCCGATACAGGATGCCTCCAAATACATTCAGCAGGGGGCCAGGGGCATCGACTGGGTCAAATTCTTCACCACCAACAGTACGCTGATCGTGCTTGTCGCGGCCATCATCGCCGGCATCGTTTTTAATCTCGCGAGGCAACGGGAGGTCATTCTCCGATGGTTGAACCGGGGTTCGAAACGGGTATTCCAGGCCTTGAAATTCGTCATGTTCCTTGCACCCGTAGGGGCTTTTGGCGGCATGGCCTTCACGATCGGCAAATACGGGATGCAGACCCTCATCCCGCTGGCAAAGCTGATGCTGACTGTTTATGCGACCTGCATTCTTTTTGTGCTGGTCGTATTGGGCCTGATCCTGCGATACTTCGGGATGAATGTCTTCACCTATCTGAAAAATATCAAAGAGGAGATCCTTATCGTCTTCGGCACCTCTTCCTCGGAATCGGCGCTGCCTTCCCTGATGGTGCGGCTGGAAAAGATGGGCTGCAGCCAGCCGGTCGTCGGGCTGGTCGTGCCGACAGGATATAGTTTCAATCTCGACGGCACCTCCATTTATCTTTCGATGTCGGTGATCTTCATTGCGCAATTGTACAACGTGCCGTTGACCTTTGGGCAGCTGATAACCATGCTGGGCATCCTCATGTTGACCTCGAAGGGCGCCGCCGGCGTCACCGGCAGCGGTTTTACCGTGCTTGCCGCCACTTTGACTTCGCTGCAAACGATCCCCGTCGAAGGTCTCGCTTTCCTGCTGGCCGTCGACAAGTTCATGAGTGAAGCGCGCGCGATCACCAATATCATCGGCAATGGTGCAGCGACGCTGGTCATCGCCAGGAGCGAAGGAGAATTCAAACCGGAAGCGGCGGTTTGTGACCGGTAGGCATGCCGCCCCCGTATAGAAAATAGCGCTTTCCCCAATGCGGTTTGTTGGAATAACTCGCGCTGGCAACACCGGGAGCCTGACATTCCCGGAGGAAATCAAAATGCGATCCGGCTGCCCACCGGTGTCTCGAGCGATTAGGGGTTGACTGCCAGCTAAAATAAAATATTCCCACCGGAAATCAAAACGGTGTCCCGAGCCAGGTCTTCATCTCCTGCGCGTATTGCGCAGCCCTCGCACCCGCCGCCTCCGCAAAGTCCTCGCCGCCGGATGCATAGATGATCTCCCGGCTGGAGTTCACCAACAAGCCGACATCCGCGTTCATAGCATGCCGGGAAATAGCCTCGAGACTGCCGCCCTGGGCGCCCACCCCTGGGACCAGGTAGAAATGTTGCGGCGTCAGCTGACGGATGCGGGTAAACGCCGAAGCCTGTGTCGCGCCAACCACATACATCAGGTTTTCGGGACTGCCCCAGCCCGCGGCGGTGGTAAGCACCTTCTCGTACAACAAACCGTCCCCGGCCTGCCGGAGCTCGAAATCGGCCGCTCCCGGATTGGAGGTTAGTCCAAGCAATATGGTCCATTTGCCGGTATACTCCAGGAAGGGGCGGACGCTGTCGTGACCCATATAAGGCGCCACTGTGATGGCGTCGAAGGTCAGGGTCTCGAAAAAAGCGCGCGCGTATTGCGTAGAGGTGTTGCCGATATCGCCGCGTTTGGCATCGGCTATTTTGAAATGACCGGCAGGGATGTGATCCACGGTCCTTTCCATGGTCTCCCAGCCTTTTGCGCCGGCCGCCTCATAGAAAGCCGTGTTGATCTTATATGCCACACAATAGTCTTTGGTGGCTTCGATAATGCGGCGGTTGAATTCGAAAACGGGATCCGCGGCGGAAAGAAGCGATGGTGGGATTTTAGCAACATCAGTGTCGAGACCGACGCAGAGATAGGAGCCTGTGGACCGGATGCGCGAGACTAGTTCCTGACGGGTCATGCGGTAAAGGTAGCTATATTTTCCTCTTCTTCATCTCATCGGCCACGGCTCTCGACACCTCGTCACCACTCTCCAGCCGCTCGATCACCTGGTGATAGCTTTGTTCATCGCGGTTCTGGCTCAGCTTCCACGCGGCCTGTATCTCGTCGATGACGATGCGAAAACCGACGATGCCCCGGAAATCGTCTTCGAGCACCTTTTCCGGTATCTCTTCCATCTTAACGGGATGCGGCAGCGGCTGCTCGTAGGTGTCGATGAGACGGGATAAGGCTTCGCGAAGCGCCTGGCCTTCCATCAACCGCACCGTGCCATATACATGGACGGAAATATAATTCCAGGTCGGAACATTCAGTTGTGTATACCAGCGGGGCGAGACATAAGCGTGCGGACCTTGAAAAATGGCCAGCACCGAAGCGCCGTCCGAAAGCGTATATTTCTGTTCGTTACCAATGGAGATGTGACCGAGAAGTGAATCTTTTCCGTCGTCGCCGGTTTCCAACTGCAGCGGGATATGCGTCCCGACAGGCCGCCCCTCCAGCACCGTGATGAGGATGGCGAAGGAATACTCCTTGATAAAGGCATGGATCTTATCCTTGTCCTTTTGTTCGTAGCGACGGGGGATGTACATACCCTAAGTTAGCGATAAAATGCTTACTTTTAGGAACTCCATAACTCATCTGATGAAATCCTGGATCACCGCCCTGATTGTCCTGTTCTTATCACTGGCTGTGACCGGCAGCCTGGCCCAAACGGGCCATTCGGTCGAAGATGAGGAGTTCAATCTCTTTCTTTTTACACTGGCCGCAGCGTTCTTTGCTGTCGTTCTGGGTGCAACGCTCATTGGCTCGTTGATCGCCACGCTGTTCCTGCTATGTGTATTCCTGCTCGTCTCGGCGGGAGTCCTTTCTGTCGGAGTGCTGGTTGGATTTTACCGGCGATCGGTGGCGGCCGGATTCCGGACCGTACTGATGATCGCGTGCATTGGCGGTGGCATGACAGCGGGGTCGCTGGCTTTCTGGCTGATCGATCGGGTTTTCGATATCCATCTGCAACCCCTGACCGCCTTGCTGGCCGGGGCATTCAGCGGACTCGTAGGAGGACTGCTGCTGGGAGTCATCCTATTCAATATTATCCGGGTCTTCCTCAATTATTTCAGAAAGAAGCTGGTCTTCTAGTTGAGCGCCGGCGAAGCCGGCGCCATATCATGACACTACTGCGGCCACTTTCTCCGCCTTCATGTTGGCATTCAGCATCGCGATACTTCTCGCCGCATTGCCCGCAAAATCGATGAAAGCCTTTTTCGTGACGGCATCGTCGCTCATCATGATAGGGATGCCGGTATCGCCTCCCTCACGAATGCTTTGCACCAGCGGTATCTGCCCAAGGAACGGGATATCGTATTCGTCTGCCAGGCGCTTGCCGCCTTCCTTTCCAAAAATATAGTACTTATGATCAGGCAGCTCGGCAGGCGTAAAATAGCTCATGTTCTCCACCAGACCGATGATGGGCACCTTCAGCTGAGCCTGGCCGAACATGGCGATCCCTTTTTTGGCATCCGCCAGCGCGACGTCCTGGGGTGTCGTTACCACGATCACACCCGTTACCGGCACCGTCTGAAGCAAAGTGAGATGAATATCTCCCGTGCCCGGCGGCATGTCGATGACCAGGTAGTCCAGCTCGTCCCAGAACACATCGGTTACAAACTGCTTGATGGCGCTGCTGGCCATCGGACCACGCCAGACCACCGCATTCTTCTCGTCCACCAGCAAACCGATGCTCATCAACTTGATACCGTAACGATCGAGCGGAACGATCAGCCCTTTACCGTTCTCGCCCCCCGCCATCATCATCGGCCGCTGGCCCCGAACGCCGAACATGATCGGCACGCTGGGACCATAGATATCGGCATCCATCAATCCGACGCTGGCACCGCCACGTGCCAGGGCAAGAGCGAAATTGGCGGCAACGGTACTCTTCCCTACCCCACCCTTGCCACTGACGACGGCAATAATGTTCTTTACTTTGGATAACACTTCGCGACGATCTTTACGATACGTGGTCGTATTGGCCGTGAATCGTACGTTCACCGTAGCGTCTTTATCGACAAGCAGCCGTACGGCATTTATACACGCATTCTTTATGTGATCCTTCATGGGACAGGCCGGGGTAGTCAATATTACTGTAAACGAAACATAATTGCCTTCTATTTCCAGATCTTTAACCATATTCAGCGTCACGATATCCTTTCCCAGATCGGGTTCCTGGACATTGCCGAGAGCCTCCAATACTTTTTCGCGAGTCATTTTCAATATTTTGTTAAAAACTTTAATTTGAGACAAAATTAACCACTGCCGGCCTTAATTTGTTTACGAATTTGGGGGTTAAAAGTTTAATTTTGAGACCGAATGAAAAAATTTGTACTATACTTTCTGCTACTCACCGTTCCCTTTGCCGTACATGCTCAATTTGACAAGTTAAAAGACTCAGTCGTAGAGCTTTATGGCGTGGTCATGACCGCCGACAGCCTGAAGGCGATCCCGTTGGTCAGCATCGTGGTGAAAGGGCGGAATCAGGGTACATATACCAACGATCAGGGAGTATTTTCGATCGTAGTGATGAAAGGAGAACAGATCGAATTTTCCAGTGTCGGCTACAAACCTTATACGCTGATCGTTCCGGATACTTTTCATGGTAACCAGTATAGTGTCGTTCAATTGATGGTCACCGATGCGCAATATCTGCCGGCTACGGTGATCCGCGCCCGGCCGACAAGGGAGCAGTTCGAACGCGATTTCGTCAATACGCCGGTCCCCGATGACGACATAGAAATTGCCCGACAGAACAACGATGCCGCCAAACGAAGAATATTGGCGAGGGGGCTCCCGGCCAGTTCGGGCGAGGCCGCAGCCACGTATCTGCGACAAAGCGCACAACGGTATTATTACCAGGGACAGGCTCCGCCGATGAATATCTTCAACCCGGTGGCATGGGCAGATTTCATACAGGCATGGAAGCGGGGGGATTTCCGGAACAACAACTAAGCGGACCACGGGTCCGCTGGCCGAAGGCCCATTTTTAGCCGTGCGCCGGAAAATGGGTAAATTTCGGAAATACATTTTCCGATGCTCAACATTATGCAACATATCTCCGTGATCGGCGCCGGTACCATGGGCAATGGGATCGCGCACATCTTCGCACAAAAGGGATTTACCGTCAGCCTCATCGATACGCAGCCACAGCAATTGGAGAAAGCGTTGAAAACCATCTCCGCCAATTTGGACCGTCAGATCGCAAAGGGCGTACTGACGGAAGAAGAAAAGAAGAGCACGCTGGGAAGCATCACTACATTCAACGAGATCGGACCGGGTACGGCTAACGCCGAGCTGGTCGTCGAGGCGGCTACCGAAAATACGGAGCTCAAATTAACCATCTTCAGACAGCTGGATGACCTGGCACCCGCCGGCTGCATTCTCGCAACCAATACTTCCTCCATTTCCATCACCAGGATCGCCGCCGCTACGCGGCGGCCTGCCTCGGTCATCGGTCTTCATTTCATGAACCCGGTCCCTGTGATGAAACTGATCGAAGTGATCAATGGGTATGCCACCGACGGAACCGTCACGCAGCAGATGGTGGCGCTCGCCGAACGACTGGGCAAAACGCCCTGCGTCGTCAACGACTATCCCGGGTTCATCGCCAACCGCATCCTGATGCCGATGATCAATGAAGCCATCCTAAGCCTGTACGAGGGCGTCGCCGGTGTCGAATCGATCGATACCATCATGAAGCTGGGAATGGCCCATCCGATGGGTCCGCTGCAACTGGCCGATTTTATCGGACTGGATGTTTGTTTGTCGATCCTCCGCGTGTTGCATGAGGGTTTCGGTCAGCCGAAATATGCCCCCTGTCCGCTGCTCGTGAATATGGTCACGGCCGGACGCCTGGGCGTCAAGAGCGGAGAAGGGTTCTATCGCTATACCCCCGGCAGCAAGGACCTCGTCGTCAGCCCACAGTTTAATCGCTCACCGGCGCAACTTCCACATTCCTGATCTCCCGCAACTTATAGCTGATCTCTTGTACCCTGTTCCTGGGGATGGCCAGTGTCATATTACAAAAAAGCTGCATTTCCTGTCTCAGGATACGGCAATTGTATTGTTTGGTCAGGGCCATGATCTCCCCGATGCTGGTATAATCGAACTGTACCAGGAATTCCTTTTCGACGGGTTTCTGGACCAGCGGGGTCAGTTGCAACGCCAGGGCGGCAGCAGATTTATAGGCATTGATCAACCCGGGCACGCCCAGCAGCGTGCCGCCGAAATAACGCACGACGACAATATGCACGTTGACCATCTGTTTGCTGTCTATCTGACCCAGGATGGGACGCCCCGCAGTACCAGAAGGCTCGCCGTCATCGCTGACCCGGAACAGGTGGCCATCCAACCCAAGACGGTATCCGAAACAGTGATGTGTCGCTTTCGGATGAACCTTCTTCATCCCAATGAGCTGGACTTTGCATTCTTGGACGGATGTTGCAGGGAACGTATGGCCAATGAACCGGCTGCCCCTGTCCTTGAATTCCGCGGTTGCACTCTTGTCTATTGTAAAATACATATCCGGGTCAGTCATGTTCATAAAAACGAATGGTGTCCGATAAAAGGGTTTCGTGCAAACAGCGATGCGCATTCAGCAGCCGCGGGGCCGGAAGACCGGCTGAGAGTTCCAACTGCTCGTTGGTGATCACCCTGGCCTCGTCCCAATAGCCTTCATCGATGAACGACTGTAACAAACGCGCTCCCCCTTCGATGAGGACGCTTTGGAGGCGTAATTGATGAAGAGCCATCGCCACCTGGTGGATGAGACTGGTGTCGGCGGCAAGCTGGTAATAATGCAAATGACCTTCGACCCCATGCTTTACGTTGTTGAACACGATGGTCTTTACTTTTCCATCGAACAGCTGCAGCGAAGAGGGCAGCTGCAGTTCCTTATCGATGACCAGTCTTACCGGGTCGGGACCCGTCCACAGTCGTGCGGTCAATGCAGGGTCGTCGAGAAGGGCGGTACGCGGTCCCACGAGAATAGAGGCCTCTTCGGACCGCCATTTGTGCACGAGACGGTTCGTGATATCGTTCGAAATACGAAGTCTTCCGCCATCGCGTGCGATGAGTCCGTTGGCAGTCTGCGCCCATTTCAGCACGATATAGGGACGGTGCTGCAAATGGAAGGTGAAGAAGCGTTTGTTGAGTTGGACGCATTCTTTTTCCAGTATACCCACCTGCACATTTATACCGGCCGCGCGCAGACGTTCGATGCCTTTACCGTTCACTTCCGGAAAAGGGTCGCGGCAGCCGATGACGACCCGGGGGATCCCCATTCGGACGATCAGGTCCGCGCAGGGCGGCGTCTTTCCATGATGTGCGCAGGGTTCGAGTGAAACATATAACGTGGATCGGGCGATGAGGTCTTTGTCGGCAGGCGATACCGAGTCGATGCAATCCGGTTCCGCATGAGGACCGCCATACCGGTGGTGATAGCCTTCGCCGATGATCCTGTCTTCGAATACGAGGACCGCGCCTACCATGGGATTGGGGGCGACGTGCCCTGCTCCCAAACGAGCCAGCTCCAGGCATCTGCGCATATATATTTCCGGAGAATGCAAGGTGTAAAAATAATGCAAATCAGGGTATCCATGCAAATGGGGTTATTTTTACATAATGGATTGGTCACAGGCACAAAAAGAGCTGACCGACTCGCTCGTCGCGTTGTATGGGGAACGTGAGGCCGCCGTCATCACCGATTGGGTAATGGAAGCCCTCAGCGGCCGGCGACGGCTGGAAAGACTGCTCATGAGGACAGAACCGTTATCGCCGGAAGTATTGGAAATGTATCATGAGTACAGGGACCAGCTGCTGGCGAATCGCCCCGTTCAATATGTGCTGGGCGAAAGCTGGTTTGCCGGGATGCGGTTCTTTGTCGATGAGCGGGTATTGATACCGAGACCCGAGACCGAAGAATTGGTAGAATGGGTGGTTAAGGATGTATCGCAGGCGGCCGGTGCGCCGGGTGGTCTGCTCGATGTCGGAACCGGCAGCGGGTGTATAGGTATCACGCTGGCCAGAAGACTGCCAGGGGTGGCCGTTCATGCGGCGGATTTGAGCAGCGATGCCCTGGATGTCGCGCGACGCAATGCGGTCGATCTGGAGGCTTCGGTTACGTTTCATCAGCTTGATTTCCTGGACAGCAAGTCCCGGGTGGGGGTGCCGGCGGTCAGGTGGCTGGTTAGCAATCCACCTTATGTACCACTCGCGGAAAAAGGCAGCATGGACCCTCATGTCGTCGGATCGGAACCGGCTCTGGCGCTGTTCGTGCCGGATGGGGACGCGCTGATATTCTACCGTGCGCTGGGAGAATTTGCGCGTGAGCGGCTGACGGGAGGGGGCGCCCTTTTCGCGGAGATCCATGAAGAAAGAGGGGCGGCGGTAAGGGAATTATTGTTGCAGCTGGGTGCGCGCGACGTCATCGTGCGGAAGGACCTGCAGGGGAAGGACCGGATGATAAAGGCTGTTTGGTGAAGTGTTGTGCGCCGGAAGACCCCAATTTCACCCCACTGCCGGAACACCCTTTATTTCACCCCATTTTTATCGACAGCGAGGACGGTCTTCGCGCCCAGGTCGCGTGCTACCCGCATGACGGCCACCACGTCGTCGATAGGCACCGTTTTGTCGGCATTGATCACGACCGAAGGCTGCTCTGTCTCCTTGGCGAGAAAAGGCTGGAGCTTGGCCTTTAGCTCATCGAGAGTAACGCGCATCGTACCGACATAGAATTGTTTGTTCGCATCTATCGAGACGACCACCGTTTGCTTGGCCTTGGTGTCGCCCTTGGACTTGGGCTGCGTCACCTTGACCACATTGGGGTTGGCCAGTGTCGAAACGATGAGGAAAAACATTAACAGGATGAACAGGATATCGTTCAGTGGTCCCGTATGCACTTCAGCGTCTTCTTTGAGTCGTCTTCTTAAATTCATGTTTATCAGTTGTCTTCCGAACGCGGAGCGGTGCTCGACACCGATCCGCATCCGCACTCCTATCCATTATTACTTCGTCGGCTCCTGCAGGATATCGATAAAATCGGCGCTGGCCACCTCCATTCGGTTGGTAGCCTTATCGATCTGCGCCATGCAGTAACGATACATCAGGTAGCCGATGATCCCGATGATCAGCCCCGTCGCAGAAGAGACCATTTTGACATAGATGCCCGCGGCGATATTCGAGATGCCGTAGTCGCCGGGAGAGTTGGCTATGTCGTAAAACAATTGCAACATCCCTGCTATCGTTCCCAAAAAGCCGAACAGCGGGCCGATGTATCCTACCATCGACAGGATCGACGTGTTCTTTTCCATCTTGTACAGTTCCAGCTTGCCGACGTTTTCCATGCTCCGTTCGATGGCCTCGATGGGCTTGCCTATCCGCTGGATGCCTTTATCGATCATCCGCGCCACGGCGTTATCGGTATTTTTTGACAGACTTCGCGCGGCCTGGATATTCCCATTGACGATATGATCACGGATGATGCTCATGAAGTTGTCGTCCATTTTCGACGCCTTCTTGATGGCGATGTACCGTTCGAAGAAGAAAAAGATGGCGATCACCAGGACAATGGCCAGTGGGACCATCAGGGGCCCCCCTTTGAGCAGAATATCCCATAAATTTTGTTTTTGCTGAGCTGCTGCCTGTGCCACCGTAGCCAGGCTGTCTTTGATCTTCGTAGAATCGATAAGAACCTGCAGGAAAAATAGATTCATGTCGTAAATGTAAAGATTTAGGCCTATAACGGCCTGCGGGCCGTTGTATTTTTTAACGAAATGCTAAAATCGCGCTACGGGCTCCCTATGGAAAATAGCCCTCCGCGCGATTTGTCAATGATGGGCCTTCGGCCTGGGACCCGTGATCCCCTTCGTTACGCTTCCGGTCTCCCTGCAAAAATCAGACCGACGCGCAACAGGTCCAATGATAGGCCTTTGGCCAGGGGACCCATGGCCCCCTCTTTCGTGCCGTCCCGGCCCTTCCCGTTGCCCATCCCCTATTTCAGCGATGCCGGCGGTGTCGCCTGTTGCATGATCAGGGCCTGTATCTGGTTCATCGTCTTTTCCATTCCCTCGCCGCTGCCATCGAGAAAGATGACATTCCCCTTTCCTACCTCGGCGAAATTTTTGATAGCCTCGGTCCACATGCTGAACAGGATCACATTGGTATCGAGATTGGCGCGCTTCATTTCTTCCGCCGCCTCGCTCATACCGTGAGCCACCTCCTGGCGGAAAAGGGCGACCCCCTGGCCCCGGAGACGCGCCGCCTCCTTCTCCGCCTCGGCAGAAATTTTGATGGCGTTGCCCTCGGCTTCGGCTGCCTTGGTCTTGGTGATCAGCAGCGCCTGCCCCTCATTCTCGGCGGCGGCCTTCAGATTATTGCTGGCCACTACCCTGCTCATGGAGTCCAGGATGGCCTTATCGAACGTGATATCATTGATCTGCAGATCCATCAGGTGATAACCCCATTCTTCCAGCGAATGATCGATCTGATCCTTGACGAACTCGACAATATCTTTACGCAACCCGAGTATCTCCGCCTGCTTTTTGGTGGCTACGAACGAACGGATGCTGCCTTCGATGGTGCGGGTCAGCGCCTGCATCAGATCGCGATCGCTGATGAATTTAAAGGCCACCTTTTGGATCGTTTCCGCATCCGCATTCTGAACGGCATACAGCAGCATGCTTTTAAAATAGACGTTCGCCTGGTCGGCCGTCACGGCCTGGAACTCCAGTTCCACCGAATGATTCTGGATGGATATCCTCTTGTACACCTGTTCGAGAAATGGTATCTTGAAATTCAGCCCCGGACGCATGATGCGCTGATATTTGCCGAACATGGTGATCACATTGATATAGCCCTGGTTGACCGTCACCCAGCAGCTGAAAATAATGGCCAGAATGATGATCGCTGTAATAATCAGAAACAGATTGGAGGACTCCATAACCCAAAAGATTTTTATGTGCGGAAAATCCGCTTCTGCCAAAACTAGCGTATTTTCCGCAAAGCGCTAATGATTGCTGAACTTCGGTCCGCCCCGCCGGAGCGGCCATCGCTTCGATTGCCCCTCTGGCAAGCCGACTCCGTCGGCTTCTGGGTGAATGTACATAAATTTGTGCCTTCCGGCAGCACCAAAATCAATAAATGCGTACGAATTACTCCCTTATCATCATCGGCGGCGGACCCATCGGCATCGCCTGCGCACTGGAAGCCCAAAAGGCAGGGATCGACTATCTTATCCTCGAAAGAGGATGCCTGGTCAACTCGCTGTATCGCTACCCGGTGAACATGACCTTTTTCTCCACTTCAGAGCGGATAGAGATCGGCGGCGTACCCTTTGTCAGTAACAACGTGAAGCCCAACCGAAGCGAAGCGCTCGAATACTACCGGAGGGTTGCCGTTAGCCACCAGTTGCGGATCCATCTGCAGGAAGGGGTGCGCGAGCTGCACCGGGCAGACGATGGTTTCGAGGTGATCAGCGAGCACCAGATCTACACCGCCGCCTACGTCATTCTTGCCACGGGTTTCTACGACATCCCCGTCCTGCTGGATGTCCCGGGTGAACAGCTGCCGAAAGTGACGCACTATTATAAGGAGCCGCATTTCTACGCCATGCAGAAAGTGATCGTCGTGGGAGCCAGCAATTCTGCGGTAGATGCCGCCCTGGAAACCTGGCGCAAGGGCGCGGAAGTGACCATGGTGATCCGCGGCGAAGGTATCGGCCCCCGGGTGAAGTACTGGGTGAAACCCGATATTGAAAACCGTATCAGGGAAGGCAGCATCAAGGCCTATACGCATGCCAGGCTTACAGATATCCGGCCGAACGAAGCAGACATCCAAACGCCGGAGGGAAAGGTGACGCTGGCCAATGATTATGTCATTGCGCTGACCGGGTACCGGCCCGATTTTGATTTCCTGCGCCGGACAGGCATCCGTTTGTCGGACGACACACGTCTGCAACCTTTCTATGACCCCGAGACCATGGAGACCAATGTGCCGAACCTTTTTCTTGCCGGGGTGATCTGCGGCGGCATGAACACACATTCCTGGTTCATCGAAAATTCGAGGGTGCATGCCGGGATGATCATGCGGCATATCATGCAACGGGCGTATTAACTTCTCTCCTCCCAGATACAGGCCAGGTGGACGATCGTCTCCACCGCTTTTTGCATATCCTGAACGCTGACATATTCGTGTTTGCCATGAAAAGCCATCTCCCCAGTGAACAAATTGGGACAGGGTAGACCCATGAAGGACAGACGCGAACCATCCGTTCCGCCGCGGGCGCTGCTTTTCCTCACTTCCATTCCGGCGCGCCCGATGGCCTCCATTGCATATTGCGTGATCTCCGGATGCAGGTCCAGCACCTCTTTCATATTCCGGTATTGTTCGGTGACGGTTATATCGGCAGTGGCGCCGGGAAAGACGGCAAGCGTATCGGCTACCTTTTCGCGAAGATGTTCTTCATAGGCGGCCAGCCGCGGGGTGATAAAATCGCGGATGATGAATTCGACCGTCGTTCGCTCGGCGATGCCCGATACGCGAACGGGATGGACGAACCCATAACGCCCTTCGGTCGTCTCGGGCGACCATTCATCTTTCGGAAGCGAGTCTACAAAATGCGCGGCCACCTTGATGGCGTTGACCAGTTTGCCCTTCGCATACCCGGGATGTGCGGAAATGCCGTGAAACGTGATGGACATCGCATCAGCGGAAAACGTCTCATCCTCGATCGTCCCGCGCTCGCCCGCATCCAGCGTATAAGCGACATCCGCGCCAAGCCGTGTCAGATCGGCCTTATCCACTCCCCTCCCGATCTCCTCATCGGGAGTGAACAATATCCTGATCCTGCCATGTTTCAGACCGGGGTTCGACACCAGGAATTGGACCATGTCCATGATGACGGCGACGCCGGCCTTGTCATCCGCTCCGAGAAGCGTCGTTCCACCCGCGGTAATGATATCGTCCCCTTTCCGTGCCAGGAGATACGGGTGTTCGCTGATGCGGATCACCTGCGAAGGGTCATCCGGCAGTACCACATCGGTTCCGTCATACTGATGATGCACGACGGGGTTCACTCCCTGCCCGCTGCAGTCGGGGGCGGTGTCCATATGCGCGCAAAAACAAAGGACCGGCACCTTTTTTTCCGTATTGGCCGGGATCGTCGCATATACATAGCCGAACTCGTCCAGCTGTGCGTCCGTCAGACCGGCCGTTTGCAATTCCTCCACCAGGAGACGGCCCAGGTCCTTTTGTTTTTCGGTAGATGGGTTGGATCTCGACTGTGGATCGCTCTGGGTGTCGATCCGGGCATAGCGGATAAATCTTTCCGCTACGGTAAAGGCATAGTTTTGGAACATGTTCAGTAAATTAGCTGATCTCCGGGACCGGGTCCGCCGGTTTGGGAACGAATATAGCATCTATGACCGAAGAGATTATAAAAAATCCGGTGATACGGCAGGGCTGGTTGCGCGTGCTGCTGTTCGGCGCCCTCTTCATCCTGCTGACGCTGCTGATCGCCATCCCGGCTGCAATACTGGTAGCGGGTGTCCCCGCCGACCAACTGAAACAACAGCCGGTCGCGGGTTTGTCGTCGCTTTTGACGGGGGACTATCTCTGGCTGCTGATCCTTGTGGAGCTGGTCATTTCCCTGATCTGTGTGGGAATTTTCCGGGTATGGATAGACCGCCGGCCGCTGGTGGGTCAGGGCTGGTCCGCGGACGGTTTCCTGAACGAAGCCCTCACCGGTTTCTTCATGGGACCCGCGATACTCGGCATCGTCGCGCTGGTGCTCGTGGTCACCGGTCATGTAGAATGGAGCGATGTCGTCTGGGCGCCCTCTTCGTTGTTCGTTTCGCTGGGGATGATGGCGCTGATCGCCTTCAGCGAAGAGATCGTATTCCGGGGCTATGTGCTCGGTCGTCTGATGGAATCGATTCCCAATAAATGGGTGGCGCTGGCGGTTTCGGCGGCCCTTTTCTCGGCTTTTCATTTTCCCAATCCAAGCATTTATGCGCTTGCCTTCGTCAACCTCTTCCTTGCCGGCCTGCTGCTGGGTATCAATTATATCTATACGAAGAACTTGTGGTTCTCCTTCCTGTTCCATCTGAGCTGGAATTTTTTCGCAGGACCCATCCTGGGTTTTCATGTCAGCGGTTTGTCGCAACCTTCGCTATTGCAAACAGAAACGAAAGGCGATCTGCTGATCACAGGCGGAGATTTCGGCCTGGAAGGCTCCATCCTCACGACGGTCGTTGCGGCGATCGCGTTTTTTTTACTCGCATGGGCTTTCGAAAGAAAGTATTCTTCTTCCGCCGCACCGGCGAAAGAACCTCCCCTGACGCCGCCGGCTAGGGCATGATAATGCAGGCTAGGGCATGATAATGCAGGCTAGGGCATGCTAATGCCGGCTAGGGCATGCTAATACCGGCTACGGCATGACGCCGCCGGCTAGGGCATGATGATGCGGGAAGGGCTTTTGATATCGACGAGCTCGAGATCGAAGATCAGGTCCTGACCTGCCAGCTGATGGTTCGCATCGAGGACGACCACATCGGGTCTGACCTCCACTATAACGACCGGTATCTGCTGACCGGAGCCATTGTTCATGACCAGCTGCATACCGACCTCGGGTTTCATGTCGGAGGGAAAGCGATCGATGGGGAATTCGACGATCGCCTGGGGGTCACGGGGGCCATAGGCATCTTCCACTGGGATCTCGATGGTCTTCTTCTGGCCGACGGTCATACCCATGACGCCGTCATCGAATCCTTTGATCACCATACCGCTGCCCACTTCGAATTCAAGGGGTGAGCGACCTTCGGATGAATCGAAAGTCGTTCCGTCGGTGAGACGGCCTTGATAGTGGACCTTAACGGTATCTCCGGTTCTGACTTCCTGTGCCATAGTTTATTTTTATCTGCCCGGACTCCGGACAGCCCGCAAGGTAGCATTAAATAATTAAATTGTGCCCAAATAGCTATGAGCATCACCAAAGCAAAAATCATGCGCAAGGCTTATCTCCTGCCTCTGATAATGTTAATTCTTCGGCTATCCGTGAACGCGCAGATCGTGACCGGCGCGCAGCAAATGGATCGCTATCTCCCGTTGTTAAAGGGCAGATCGGTGGCCATATTCGCCAACCCGACTTCAGTAGTGGGCAGCACGCATCTCGTGGACACCTTGTTGAAGAAAGGCATCCATGTCGTAAAGATCTTCTCCCCCGAGCACGGTTTTCGCGGCGAAGCCGATGCTGGAGCGAAAGTAGGCAACCAGGTAGATCCTAAGACCGGCGTACCCATCATATCGCTGTATGGCAGCAAGACGAAGCCTACTGCCGATGATCTTGCCGGCGTAGACGTGATGCTTTACGATATCCAGGATGTGGGCGTGCGGTATTACACGTATATCGGCTCGCTGCAGCGGTATATGGAAGCCGCAATCGAAAATAACCGTCCGCTGGTAATCCTCGACCGGCCCGATCCGCTCGGTTTCTACATCGATGGCCCGGTTCTCGATACGGGCTACCGGTCCTTTGTCGGGATGCAACCCGTTCCGGTTGTTTACGGAATGACCATAGGCGAATATGCCCGTATGCTGATCGGAGAAGGATGGGTACGCGCCGATACGGGCTTTCACCTCACCATTATACCCTGCCGGAACTATACGCACCGCAGCAGGTATGTATTACCGGTAAAACCTTCCCCCAACCTTCCCAACATGCAGTCCGTCTATCTGTATCCCTCGCTATGTCTTTTCGAGGGCACCGACGTCAGCCTGGGACGAGGGACGACAAAACCCTTCCAGCAGTTTGGCAACCCCGAATTTCCGAAGGACCTGTACAGCTTCACTCCCGAAAGCGTCCCCGGCGCCTCGAATCCTCCTCAGCTGGGGAAGAGATGTTACGGTTACGATCTCAGCGCCGTCGATGTAAAAGGGCTCACACTCAAATGGCTCCTGAAAGCCTGGTCGCTGACGCCCGAAAAGGATTCTTTTTTTCTTAGGGGCGGCCGCAGCTTTGACCGATTGGCGGGCGGCCCCGTCCTCCGGGAACAGGTGCAGCAAGGGTTGTCCGGGGAAGCTATCCGCAAGACCTGGCAACCCGGTTTGAAGAAGTTCAAAGCCATCCGGAAAAAATACCTGCTTTATGCCGACTGATCCGCGAATCGTCTTCATGGGCACGCCTGAATTCGCCGTCGCCAGCCTGGACGCCATCGTGGCGGCGGGGTATAATGTCGTCGGCGTGTTGACGGCCCCGGATAAACCGGCAGGCCGGGGGATGCAGCTGTCTGCCAGTGCGGTAAAAAAATATGCTTTGGACAAAGGGTTGCCGCTGCTGCAACCGGACCGGCTGAAGAACCCTGGATTCCTGGAGGAATTGCGCGGGCTGAAGGCCGATCTGCAGATCGTAGTCGCCTTCCGCATGCTGCCGGAAGTCGTTTGGTCCATGCCGCCGATGGGGACCGTCAATCTCCATGGATCGCTGCTGCCGCAATACCGTGGCGCCGCGCCCATCAACTGGGCCGTAATCAATGGAGAAGCCGTTACCGGTGTGACCACCTTCCGGTTGCAACACGCCATCGACACGGGTAATATCCTGCTGCGGGAAAGTTTTCCGATCGGGGAAGACGAGACGGCAGGGGAAGTGCACGACCGGATGAAGGTCATCGGCGCGAACCTGCTGGTGCGAACGATCGAAGGACTGGTTGCGGGGACGCTGGTTGGAAGACCGCAGGAGGATGTTGCCGATCTGAAACATGCCCCGAAGATCGTGACGGAAACCTGTCGCATCGATTGGAACCGGCCGGCCCGCGAGGTGCACAATCTCATCCGGGGTCTCTCGCCTTTTCCCACCGCCTTCACGACGCTGGATGACCGGCTGCTAAAGATCTACCGTTCGGAAAAAGAAATGCGCACGCCGCCACCGTCTATGGCCCCGGGCGCCTATGACACGGATGGCAGAACGTATCTTCGCTGGGCCACGCCCGATGGTTACATCCGGGTGACGGATTTGCAGCTGGAAGGAAAAAAGAGAATGGGAACGGCCGATTTTCTCAGAGGCTATAAATCTGCGTAAATGCGATACCTGTCCCGCACGATTTGGATACTCTCCATGATCAGCCTGCTGACCGATGTGGCCAGCGAAATGCTGTATCCCGTCATGCCGATCTATCTGCGCAGCATCGGCTTCACCGCGCTGCTGATCGGGATCCTCGAAGGCCTGGCCGAGGCAACGGCCGGTTTAAGCAAAGGATATTTCGGTAAGCTGTCGGATCATATCGGAAAACGCACTCCGTTCGTGCGGCTGGGGTATGGCCTCAGCGCGCTGTCCAAACCGATGTTGGCAGCCTTTGTCTATCCCCTCTGGATATTTCTTGCCCGGACCATGGACCGTCTTGGAAAAGGTATCCGCAGCGGCGCGAGGGACGCCCTGCTATCGGATGAAGCTACGCCCGGGACAAAGGGCCGTGTCTTCGGCTTCCACCGCGGAATGGATACCCTTGGCGCCGTCATCGGGCCGGCCTTTGCCCTGTTCTGGTTGAACAACCATCCGGGCCATTACCGATGGTTGTTCCTCATTGCATTCGTCCCGGGGCTGCTGGCGATCCTATTCACCTTTGCCCTGAAGGAGAAAAAGCGTTCGCCCCCGGAAGGGCGGCCAACCGGTGGCCTCTTTTCTTTTCTTCATTACCTGCCGGTAAGCCCTGTTCAATACCGAAAGCTTGCAGTCGGCCTATGGCTATTCACCCTTGTGAACAGTTCGGACGTATTCCTATTGTTGCGGATCAGGCAAACCGGTCACGGAGACACGGCAACTATCGGCGTGTATATTTTTTACAATCTCGTTTTTGCCCTGGCCGCCTTTCCCCTGGGCGGGCTGGCGGACCGCATCGGTCTAAAAAAAGTTTTTCTGGCAGGTCTGCTTCTGTTCGGTGCGGTCTATGCCGGCATGTCCGTTCCCGGTAGTATAGGCTGGTATCTTGTGTTGTTCTTTTTATACGGGCTGTATGCCGCCGCCACGGATGGCATCACCAAGGCGTGGATCAGCAATATCACCGATAGAAAAGACACGGCAACCGCCATTGGGACCTTCACCGGCATCCAAAGTATCTGCACCCTGCTCGCCAGCACACTGACCGGATGGATCTGGACCCATTATGGCGCCGCCCCCGCCTTTTTGATCACCTCCGGTGTGTCGCTGGCCGTATTGATCTACATCTGGATTACGGTACGGCCGGCTAATAATTGACCTGGACACTGAACCGCCCTTCGCCCTGGCCGAGCTCCGCAGCGGCGGCATTGCTGATGCGGATGGTGAGACCGGCGCTTTCCTTCATCTCGGGCAGCTGGCCCAGCACTTTCGTATAAACGCTTTTTCCTGTCGTCGGATCGGTGACCCTGACGACCGTGCCGACGGTGACATTGTTCATCAAGGCATAGTATTTTCCATCCTGCCAGCCGCTGGTGCTTTTGAAGATGCCGGCCTGGCCATTCGTCGAATGACCTTCATCGCTGAAATCCGGGCGGAACACGCCGCCGTCGAAATGAGGGGCGTTAGGAATGACGGATGGTGCAGCGGTCGCTGTCGGTGTGACCGATCTCGCGACGGGAGTCTGCGGCTCTTGCCGTGGGGCCTCCTGGCGTATCCGCGTGCCGGCGGGCGAATCGGTTTTTGGATAGGTCGCCGCCGCATCGTTACCGGGGGATGTGGGCGGATGCACTTCGGATGACGGAGTCGGGACCGGCGCACCGGCAACCGGGTTGCCAGCGGTTTTGGCGAGTGCGGAAAGAGCGGTCTTTACCTTGAGAAAACCTACGATCACATGCAAGCCGGGATGCAGCTGGTCACCGTTGATGTGGTTCCATTTTTCGATATTGGGAATGGGCACCTTATTGTGATTGACGCTGATGCGATACATCCATTCCTTTTCGCGGACGATATGGTATACGGGGACCAGCGTCTCGGACGAACCTTTTGTTCCCGTTTGCGAGAAATTCTCCGCAGTGAGGGGGATCTCGAGGACTTGTCCGATGGACAGGGGCTGACTCAGCTTGCGATGATTGTAGGGCGCCAGGACTTTCGGGCTGAGATTGTATAGCCGTCCGACACTGTACCAGTTCTCTTTGGCTACCACCGTATGTTCGAGGTATAATTTCCCGGTCTGTCCCTGTACGATGAGCTCGGGGGGCTGACAGTGGGCAATGCTTGTAAAAATCAGTGTTAAGAGTGAAAGTACGGTCGCCGGTAATCGCATAGTATGGAAGTTTCAGGGCAATGTTAACGATTTTTCACGTCCTTTTCAATATCCGCCATTCTTTGGGGTAATAGTTATTCCACCGGTTGGGCAGGATCTTTACCCAGCCGAGATTATGCCCCTCATATTGCACCAGCGTCCAACCGCGATGATCGCTCTCCATCCTCACTTCTTCTTTCCGCAGGTAATACAGCGCCTGTTCATGGCTCAGCCCGATGGCCGGAAGGTCCGGATGGACGATCGTGCTCATGGCCAGATCATGATCGGGGATGAACTCCTTTGGCGAAGGCGATCCCAGCCTGATGCCTGCCTTTTTCAAATAAAGGACGGATTGAAGAATGGGTAATTCCGGCGCGAGGTTCGAGGGAAGGGCATGTATCTGCTCCTCATGGCGGAAAAAAAACAGGTCCGTTTCCGGTCTCACCCAACCACCCAGCAGTTGCAGCTCTTTTTTGCCCGGACGCACGGTCCGGGCGGTCCGACGCGGCACACTATAGGAACCGCCTCCATTTTTACGCAGACAAGCGATGAAAAAACCTTCGCCGTTCAACCTGTCCGGGTAGAAGCGGTAGCCCCAGGTCTTTCGGTTGCCCCCGCTTTCGACGATATTCCACTCAGGGTTCAGTTCTAGGCGGCATCCGGTCGCGTCGAGCTCGTCGACCACCCAGTCGAGGATTTCCTCGTCTTCCTCGCGCGAATACGAACAGGTGGAATAGATGAGGATGCCATCCCGCCGCAGGGCCGGCCAGATATCGGACAGGATTCGTTGCTGGCGGCCGCTGCACAGCTGCACATGCGCGGGGCTCCATTCGCGGATCGCCCCGGGATCGCGGCGGAAAAGACCGCTGCCGCTACAGGGCGCATCGACGACGATCACATCGAAATAGTTCTCCAGCCGCGCCAGGTCACGGGGATCGTTGCCGGTCACTACTGTTTCCGCGGCGCCCCATTTGACCATATTCTCTTCGAGGATTGCTGCCCTGCTTTTGATGACCTCGTTGCTGACGAGCAGGCCGCCGGAAGGCAGTGCTGCCTGCAATAGCGTCGACTTACCACCCGGCGCAGCACACAGATCGAGAACCCGCAGCGGACCCGTGAGATCGGCCGTCTGCCGGAGCGCCTGTTCGAGGAACATGCTGGAGGCTTCCTGCACATAATAGACACCGGCATGTAACAAGGGATCGAAGGTGAAATAAGGACGAACAGGCAAATAACAGCCCCACGAGGACCAGGGGACGGGAGATGATCCGCTTGGGATCGAACCGCCGGTCTTGGCAGGATTGAGGCGGATGGAAGTGACCGGCTTCGGGTCGGCATGCGCGGCATCGAAGGCCGCGGCGTCATAACCCGGGAGGCCCTTCAGCGAGGCGAGGAACGATTTTGGTAAGAGGGAAGACACTGCCTGCGAAATTACTCAAAACCGGATGGTAAACTCCTGTTTCACTTTAAATTCCTCGCGAACAAAGACCAGGCCGATGAAGAACAGATCGACCGTCAACAGTACACGCGGATCTTTTTTGATGGCCGCCCAGGCCCGTTCCATGTCGCGGCTCCAGTGGATGTCGTCGAAGATCAGCACAGAGGAACGGGACGCATGAGGGAAGATGGCCTCGAAATAGCGCAGGGTCGGCTCGTAGCGGTGATTGCCGTCGATGAAGACGAGGTCCACCGGCGGAATGCGTTGGAGCAGGGGGCCGAGCTCGGTATCGAAATTACCCGTTATGATCCGGGCCTCGCATCCCAGCGACCGCAGGTTTTCGCGCGCAGCAGCTGCAAGGGCCGCTGAACCTTCGATGGTATAGGCCTGGGCTTGGGGAGCGCCCGCAGCCAGGTAGGCTGTGGAAAGACCAAGAGAGGTACCGAGTTCGAGGATCGCGCCGGGGCTGTAATGCCGGGCGATACGAAATAGTACGCGCCCCAGCCGCGGCGGTTTGGCCGATTTACGGGCGATCCCGGCGACAGTGCGGCGGGAACTTGCGCCCGTGGAGGAGCCGGCACCCATGTCTTCGATCTCGAGTAGCGTTGTGTCCCGGAGAAAACGATTGCGGAGGGCTTCGATCGGTTCGTATTCGGAATAGCGGCGCCGGTCGTTGAGCACGCAGGTCACGAAATCGAAGACGAAAGGCGAGTGGATACCGTGGCCCTTGCCATTGGCAGCGGTGAAATAATAGTAGAGATACTTTTGTCCGATCCTAAGGCGGGAATACATTTTGGGCAAATGTATGGAACGAAAGCGGCCAGGCCGAAAACTATTTGTATCAAAAACGGACAATGATCCGAATTGCCACCTCATCCAAACTTCATAATCAATTATTTATAAGCATGGCATGTTATTAGGTCTCACAATCGCTAAAAATGAACAATGTTTAAAAGTCTATTCGTCTCTGCATGGAGGAACCTGACCAAGAACAAGGTTTTCTCTCTGATCAATATTGCAGGCCTGTCGCTCGGCATGGCCGGATGCCTCTTCTTATTGCAATATGTGAGCTTCGAATTCAGCTTTGACCGATTCCATACGAACGCCGCAACTATTTACCACATCATTGATGACCGTTTTGCAAACGGAAAGATGATCGAACATAGCGCGGTTACTTATTCTGCGATCGGCAAAGCCATGCAGCAGGATTTTCCGGATGTGGTGGATCATGCTCGCATGGTTCATTACAGAGGCCAGGTCATCACTGCCAATGGAAAGCAGATCCCGGATGAGTCCGGCTTCGCCGTTGATCATTCATTTCTCTCGATGTTCAGTTTTCCCCTTGTCGCTGGCGACCGGAATACAGCGCTTCGGGAGGGCAACACCATTGTGATCTCAGAAACCCTGGCAAATAAGCTATTCGATTCCAGAGACTCGAGGGATATCGTTGGAAAAACCCTGCAAATTTCACGGGACTCAATACCCTATAAAATTATGGGAGTTATGAAAGACGTTCCCCATAATTCCAGTCTTCAGTTCAGCTATCTGGTCTCTTACCCCACAATCGTCAGGCTTTGGGGAATGCAGGATTATGGGTTCAACTTCCCCGATTCTTATCATTTTATCCAGCTCAGGAAAGGCGCGGATCCGAAGGAACTGGAAGCAAAGTTCCCGGCTTTCAGTCGCCGGCATCTGGCTGGAGTTATGGCTTCGGGGATTGAAGATAAATTCTACCTGCAACCGATGCTGAAGTCACATCTTTACTCCGATTTTCAATATGAGATCGGAGATACAGGAAGCGCCACGGTGGTTTGGAGCTTATTGATCATTGCGGTCCTCATCATTGTCATGGCATGGATCAATTACATCAATCTCACTACCGGTAGGTCAATAGAGAGGGCAAAGGAAGTAGGTGTAAGAAAGATCTCCGGAGCAAGCCGGCGGCAGTTGATAGCACAATTCCTTCTGGAATCTTTTCTTATCAACATGATCGCCCTCGGTATAGCCCTTCTACTGGTGATCCTGGTCCAGGATAAATTCAACACCCTGATCAACGCCCGTCTTTCGTTATGGAATATCTTCGAATTAGGCCTCGCCGGATATTCGATCCCTGCCGCACTCGGCATCCTGATCGCTGTCGGAATATTCCTTTCCGGCACCTATCCCGCCTTAGTGCTTTCATCCTTTAATCCTATCTCTGTTTTGAAAGGCAGGTTCATTTCCTCGAATAAAGGACTCTTCCTTCGGAAAGCCCTCGTCGTCGGCCAGTTTGCTGTTACCATAGCCCTATGCTTTGGTTCAGTGGTCGTCTACCGGCAAATCCGCTTTATGCAGGGAAAACAGCTTGGTATGAACATTGACCAGGTCCTGATAGTCAAGCCACCGAAGCAGACGAACATCGATTCTTCTTTTGTCAGTCGCGAGAATAGCTTCAAAAACGAAGTTAAAAAAATAGCGCATGTGAAAGATGCAGCTACTTCATGGCGAATTGCGGGTGATGACCTTCTGCGGGACCTGGAAGTGGAAAGAACGGAGTCGAAACAAAGTCCGCATTTCGTTATTTGCCGCAACGGTATCAGCAGCGAATACCTGGATACCTATCAGATCCATCTCCTTGCGGGCAGGGCCTTTACGCCTGTCGATTACTCCCCGAACCCGGAAAAAATATCCCCGAAGATCATACTGAATAATACCGCTGCCAGGCAATTAGGATTTCAAAGCCCTGCAGCTGCCATCGGCCAGGAGATTGTCAACACGAAAGGTCGGATGACAATTGTTGGAGTGGTTGCCGATTATCATCAGAGATCCCTTCATCATGCCATCGATCCGCTGGCTTTAATACCATCGTATACGAACTGGAGCCCTATATCCATCCGGATGGACGTTAAGGATGTGACTACCGCCATAAATGAAATCAAAGCCAGATATGAGTCCTTTTTCCCCGGAAATCCGTTCGGCTTTTATTTCCTGGACGAAAAGTTCAACGCACAATATAACAGCGATCGTCTTTTTAGCCTTCTCTTTGCCATTTTTTCCAGCTTCGCTATTTTCATCGCCTGTCTCGGCTTGCTGGGCCTTACCCTGCTCACCATATCCCAGCGGATAAAAGAGATTGGTATTCGTAAGGTGTTGGGGGCTTCCGTATTCGACATAGTACGGTTGCTTACATCGGATTTTATCGGGCTGATACTGTTATCTTTTGTGATCTCTTCACCCATCGCCTGGTGGGTAATGAACAACTGGTTACAGGATTTCGCATACCGGATCCAGATCAGGGGTTGGTTCTTTTTGTCTGCAGGCATGCTTTCGGTAACGCTCGGCCTGGTGATGATAGGATTCCATGCCACAAGGGCGGCCTTGATGAAGCCCGTAAAAAACCTGAGAATAGAATAATGGTCATTTCTTCCTGACCCACAGTTGGAAGCTATAGGGGTAGGCGTGTTTGTCATCGGCCGGAAGATCCAGGGTGCTGACCATCTGCCAGCCCTTTTCATCGATAACGGGAAAATAAGTATCTCCTTCGAGGACCGTATGGATACGCGTCATGTAGATCCTGTCCGCGATCGGCATCGCTTCCGCATAGATCTGTCCGCCGCCGATGACGAAGGCTTCTTTGCAATCTGTTCCCTCCGCCAACCGTAACGCCGAGCTAAGATCGTGCGCCACCTGCACCTTTTCCCGTTGGGGGCGCCATTCCTCCTGACGCGTGATCACAAAGTTGAACCGGCCCGGCAGCGGCTCGCCGGCCAACGCTTCGAAGGTCTTACGGCCCATGATCACCGGCATACCCCAGGTGGTATTCTTGAAGAACTTCATGTCATTGGGGAGATGCCACAGCAGCCGGTTGTCCTTACCGATGACATTATTCGTGGTCGCGGCGACGATGAGACTGATGATCATGAACGATTGGTTAAACGGCTACCGGCGCTTTTATCGCCGGATGGAATTGATAGTTTTCGAGGGAAAAGTCTTCGAAATGAAAACCGAAGATATCCTTTACCGCAGGATTCAAGCGCATCACCGGCGGCGGATAGGGCGTACGCATCAGTTGCAGCCTGGCCTGCTCCAGGTGGTTGCTATAGAGATGGACATCCCCGAAGGTATGAATGAATTCGCCGGGTTCGAGACCGCATACCTGCGCGACCATGAGCGTCAGCAACGCATAGGAAGCGATATTGAAGGGCACACCCAGAAAGACGTCGGCGCTGCGCTGGTAAAGCTGACAGCTCAGCCGTTGCCTGCCCTCCGCATCGGGCGCGACATAGAATTGAAAAAGGACATGGCACGGCATTAGCGCCATCTCCGGCAGATCGGTAACATTCCAGGCGCTGACGATGAGACGCCGGCTGTCAGGGGTCTTTCGTATCTGTTCGATCAGCTGGCTGATCTGATCGACCGTTTTTCCATCCGCGCCTTCCCAGCTGCGCCATTGTTTTCCGTACACGGGACCCAGCTCGCCGTCCGCATCCGCCCATTCATCCCAGATGCTGACGCCGTGTTCTTTGAGATACCGGATATTCGTTTCGCCGCGCAGGAACCACAGCAACTCGTAAACGATACTTTTGAGATGCAGTTTTTTTGTCGTCACGAGAGGGAATCCCTTTGCCAGATCGAAACGCAGCTGGTTGCCGAAACAACTGAGCGTGCCGGTACCGGTACGGTCCGTTTTCCGGACCCCTTTATCGAGGATATGCTGAAGGAGATCGAGGTATTGCTGCATGGGTGCAATTTACGTATTTTCGTAAACGCCCCAAGCGCCGGCGATGGCCGCCGGCCGCAACTCGTGATCATTCCGCCAGCAGGCGGTCCACAATGGAGTAGAACTCCTTTTTCTGTTCGTCATAATGCCCGCCCGTGCCCGGTCCGCTGAAGCCGGTGTGGATCTTTGCGATCCTGCCGTCCTTTCCGACGAAAATGGTCGTGGGGAAATCTACGATCGCCGGCAATTGGGGAAGCGTCTTTTCGGTGCGTTGAGGGTCGCCGACGGCCACCCCGGTGATCAGCATGGGATAGTGGACATGGAATCGTTGCTGGAACGTGCGAACACTGTTCTGGCTCCGGGCGAAGTCGGTGCTGCGTTCGTAAGCCAGGGCGACAACCTCTACGCCTTTATTATGATATTGATCATAGAAACCGCTCAGAAAACGGGTTTCGTCCATGCAGTTGGGGCACCAGGAGCCCATGATCTGTACGAGCACGACCTTGCCTTTGAAACGCTGATCGGACAGGGATACCTCATGTCCATCGAGATCCTTGAAAGAAAAGGTGAAGGGTAGGTCCTTGTTCCATTTGGTAATGGCGAACTGGTCCTCTATTCTTGCCTGGCTGTCTCTATGCGCCGTCCATGTTGCGAATGCGGTAGGCCCGGAAAACTCCATGCCCGAGAGTGTATTTCCATCGATCCTGGCGGCAAAATAATAAGCATGCGTTCCATCGAAACAGGATATTTTCATCGAGTCGCCGGTCACGGCGCCTTCGAGGTAACGGAGATCGCCGCCCGCATCCAGGAAAGTCCCGGTGACCCTTGAACCCTTCTGTTCGAATTCTCCAACCCGGAATGTCGTGTCACTGCCATGGGGATCGCGGAAAACCGCCGCCCACCGGCCCGAAACGCTCACGCCCGCAACAGGGGCCTGGCCTGCAAAACGGTAACCTTCACCATAAAAAGCCCTGAAAGGAATAGCCTGCCAGTCGGATGCAAGATGCCTTAGCCAGACGCCTTCCAGGTTACCCTCCGGTGTAACGCGCGCCCGCAACATCGATTCATAGAACGGCATCCGGATCAGCACCGAGTCGCCTTCCCGTTTGACATCGTCGACCAGCAGCCGCTCGCCGGCATTGCGGATATACATCACCTGTCTGCCGCCGCTATCCTTCACCTCGAAATTGAAAACGATATTGTTACCATCCCTTCGTTCGAGGATAGCGCGCCACTGGCCATTGCGGAAATTGGGCGCAGGAGCCGCCAGAACGGTAAACGCAAAAAAAAGCGGCATCACAATGCCGGTAATACGGAGCATAAACATTCACATTGAACCTGCAAGATAACGAAAAATCAGTCGACCGGAGAGGTAGGCTATCGCAGATTTTCAAGCATGTCGGCGGTCATGCGCGCGAGATCGTATTCCGGCCGCCAGTTCCATTCTGCCCGTGCGACGGAATCGTCAATGCTTTGCGGCCAGCTGTCGGCAATCTGCTGCCGGTAATCGGGAGCATAACGGATAGTGAATCCGGGGATCCGTTTTTGGATCTCTGCAGCGATCTCGCGCGGAGAGAAACTCAGGGCGGACACGTTATAGGAAGTGCGTACGGACAGCCGTTCGGCGGGGGCCTCCATGAGCTCGATCGTGGCGCGGATGGCGTCCGGCATATACATCATGGGCAGATAGGTATTCTCTTTCAGGAAGCAATCGTAATGGCCTTCTTCCAGCGCCTCGTGGAAGATCTCCACGGCATAGTCGGTCGTGCCCCCCCCGGGCGCCGATTTGTAGCTGATGAGCCCCGGGTAACGGATGCTGCGGACGTCTACCCCATACCGTTCGAAAAAGTAATTGCACCAGAACTCGCCGGCATATTTGCTGATGCCATAGACCGTACTGGGCTCGATGATCGTGCGCTGCGGGCAATTCTGCCGGGGCGAGGTAGGACCGAAAACGGCGATGCTGCTGGGCCAGTAAATCTTGTGCAACTTCTCTTCCCGGGCTATATCCAGGACGTTGAGCAAACCCTGCATATTCAGATGCCAGGCCAGGTTCGGGTTCTTTTCGCCCGTAGCGGAAAGGATGGCCGCAAGCAGATAGATCTGGGTGACGTTCTGCCGGATCACCTGGACATGCAGCATCTCCTTGTTCATGACGTCGAGCGAGACATAGGGCCCCGTGCCTTTGAGCAGCTCGTTCTCCTCACGGAGATCGGAGGCTACCACGTTGGAGTTCCCGTAGATGCGGCGGAGCGCCAGCGTCAGCTCCACTCCTATCTGTCCGCTCGCGCCGATGACCAGTACCTTTTCTTTAGCCATGTGATGCCGTTTGGGGTGCAATTTGATGCCGTCTGGGGTGCAAATATAACAGCTTTGCCAAAATACCGTTCTCCGTTCGCAGAATATGACCATCTCTGGCATATTTAGCTTTTTCCCGTAGGTTTGCACCATGCAATTTTTACCCGATCTCTTCCGGCATCAATCCTACGATAAGAACAATTTTTTTCTCATCGCCGGGCCATGTGTGGTGGAAAGCGAGGAACTCGTCATGGAGGTCGCCGATAAGGTATCGGGCATCTGCCGCGATCTTGCGATACCTTATGTTTTCAAGGCCTCGTATCGAAAGGCCAACCGCACCAGCGCGGGCAGCTTTACAGGACTTGGGGACGACACGGGGCTGGAACTCATCGGGAAAGTGGGGGCTACCTACAAGTTGCCGACGACTTCGGATATCCATGCGCATGACGAGGCTGCGCCCGCAGCGAAATATATCGATATCCTGCAGATACCCGCTTTTCTGTGCCGGCAAACCGATCTGCTCGTTGCAGCGGCGGACACGGGAAAGATCGTGAACGTCAAAAAAGGACAGTTCATCAGTGGACCCGCCATGAAGTTCGCGGTGGAAAAAATTAGAAAGGCCGGCAATGATAAGATCGTACTCACCGAACGGGGAACGACCTTCGGGTATCAGGACCTCGTGGTCGATTACCGCAACATTCCCTGGATGCAGGAGCATGGCACCCCGGTGGTGATGGACTGCACGCACTCGCTGCAGCAGCCCAACCAGGTCAGCGGAATCACCGGCGGCAATCCACAACTAATCGGTACTATCGCAAAAGCTGCCATTGCCGCCGGCGCCGACGGTATCTTCATAGAGACACATCCAAATCCTGCCGTTGCTAAAAGCGACGGCGCGAATATGCTGCGATTGGATCTTTTGCAAGGGTTGTTGGAGCAATTGGTAAGAGTACGTAAGGTAGTAACCGGATTCCAAAGGTGAGGATCGTGTTGGTCTTTCCTGGATCTACGAACCGGGCTGCGCCGGCCAACTGAGGAATTAAAAACGGGACAAATCAGAAACCCTGAATTCACCACAAAGTTACGCCCATTTGCATGCAAATGATTAACCGAAAAAGTTAAATGGCTGCCTGTAAAATCCACGGTTTTTCGACCGGCCAAACAATCAATTGGTTGACAGTAACTTACTGGGCAGGAGTCCGAATTCTTTTTTGAAGGCGATGGTAAAATTGCTGAGATTGGAGTACCCCAGCTCCATCGCCACCTCCTTTACTGAGTAATTTCCGCCCAGGAGCTTGTCCTTCGCAGCCTGCATGCGAACTTTCTGAAAATACTCGTAGACGGGCAAGCCATAGATGAGCTTGAAGTCCTTTTTCAGCTTGGATTGGCTGATCGATATCATCCGGGCCAGTTGGTTAATGGTCGGGGCGGGTTCGAAGATATCTTTCGTGAGCACGGCCTCGACCTGCATTACGCGATCGATATCGGCCCTGGACAGGGGGAGATGGAAATAATGATTCTTCCGACGCTCATACAGCCGCAGAAAGAACCGCTCGATCAGGAGCATCACCCTATTCTGTATGACCGCCAGGCGCAGCGGATTGCTGTCTTCGACATCCATGATCTCCTGCATCAACCTGCGGTATTCGGCGTCCAGGGGTTCGCGGTTGATATTCTCGATCTTCAGCGAGAGATAGGTCGACAGGACGTCGTCCATTTGCGTCACGCCCAGCTGATCCGCTAGCCAGATCGGGTTGAAAAGGATATTGATGCCTTTATAGACCGTGCCCTCTGCAGCAAAATAGCCCCATTCCGTGAGCGTATTGCTTAGATAGGCGATGGATCGGGAGGTCCGGGATTCTTTCAGCCGTTCGTCTCCGATCCGGATCTCGAACGTATCGGGAATGGTGAACTGGTGGAACCGGAGGATATAATACTGCTCGCTTGTCTTGCTGCGATTGATCAGGCAGTCCTGGTTGAAAGTGAAATTCGGGATACTGACATGCATGCCGTTGGGCAATATCACAAAACCAAACGTGCCGGATGCATAGACCTCCGGCAGGACGATCCGATCGTTCTCCACGCGGGCATGCAATCGCTGCGCAAGATCGTGCGTCAATTCTTCGAAATTCGTATGATCGATGTCGAACTGAAACATTCCACCCAACAATATCCGGAGGCCTACAAATACCGGAGGGGATTCCGCCGGGCCGAAAGAATATAGCGTCGGATATTCATCCAAAAGGCAAGGATAAAATAAATGATCAACGGGGATCCCATTGTGAGAAACGAAATGTAGATGAACCAGGTCCGGATCCTTGAAGTGGCGATACCCATTCTTTCACCGAAGGCCGTACAGACTCCAAATACCTGCCACTCGATGAAAAATTTCATTCTGTTCATGGGGCTAATTTATAAAAAAACGGCCACAGTGAAAACGCCTCCGGCGGTTTTTGTGGCCCCCGAAAGCAATTTTTAGGTAATTTTGCGCTCGCATACGGCGCCTTCTAATTTGTTGACATATTAAATAAATTCATCATGGTCTTCGATCTGGATCTAATCAAAAAAATTTACGGGGAAATGCCTTCTAAGGTGGATGCGGCCCGTAAAATGGTAGGTAAGCCTCTGACATTAGCCGAAAAAATACTCTATTCTCATCTTTTTGAAAAACCCACCCACGCTTATGCGCGGGGAAAAGACTATGTGGATTTTGCGCCGGATCGCGTGGCCATGCAGGATGCCACGGCGCAGATGGCCCTATTGCAGTTCATGACCTGCGGTCGCGAGAAGGTGGCCGTTCCTTCGACGGTCCATTGCGATCACCTCATCCAGGCCAAAACGGGCGCTGCGGCCGACCTGGCTACCGCGCTGGACGTGAACAAAGAAGTATACGATTTCCTTGCATCCATCTCCAATAAATATGGCATCGGTTTCTGGAAACCGGGCGCTGGTATCATCCACCAGGTGGTATTGGAAAATTATGCTTTCCCCGGCGGGATGATGATCGGCACCGATTCGCATACGCCGAACGCGGGCGGTTTGGGTATGGTTGCGATCGGAGTCGGCGGGGCTGACGCCGTCGATGTCATGGCAGGTTTGGCGTGGGAGCTCAAGATGCCCAAGCTCATCGGCGTGAAGCTGACCGGCAAGATGAGCGGCTGGACGAGCGCCAAGGATATCATCCTAAAAGTAGCCGGCATCCTGACGGTAAAAGGTGGCACAGGCGCGATCGTGGAGTATTTCGGCGAAGGAGCAGACAGTCTTAGCGCCACGGGCAAAGGGACCATTTGCAATATGGGTGCGGAGATCGGGGCCACCTGTTCATTGTTCGCCTATGACGCGAAGATGACGGACTATCTGAAAGCCACGGGCCGTGCCGAAGTGGCGGCGCTTGCCGACGGCATCCGCGACTATCTGCGTCCTGACAAAGAAGTCTATGCCGACCCCAAAAAATATTATGACCAGCTGATCGAGATCGATCTGGGCCGGCTGGAGCCGCATGTCAACGGACCCTTTACCCCCGATCTCGCCTGGCCCATCAGCAAATTCGCAGAAGCCGTGAAGGCCAATAACTGGCCCGAGCGGCTGGAGGTCGCACTCATCGGCAGCTGTACCAATTCCTCCTATGAGGACATCAGCCGAAGCGCCTCGCTCGCGCAACAGGCCATCGATAAGAACCTCAAGACCAAGGCCGAGTTCACGATCACACCCGGCTCGGAACAAGTACGATACACCATCGAGAAAGACGGTTTCCTGGACACTTTCGAACGTATCGGGGGGGTAGTCCTCGCCAATGCCTGCGGTCCCTGTATCGGTCAGTGGGCGCGTCATATCGACGATCCCAACCGTAAAAATTCCATCATCACCTCGTTCAACCGCAATTTTGCCAAACGCAATGACGGGCTGGCAAGCACACATGCCTTTGTCGCGAGCCCCGAGATCGTCACGGCCTTTGCCATTGCCGGACATCTTTCCTTCAACCCGCTGAAGGACAAATTGAAGAATGAAAAGGGCGAGGAAGTAATGCTGGACGAGCCCAAAGGCGTCGAGTTGCCCCCCAAAGGGTTCTCGGTAGACGACGCGGGATACCAGGCCCCGGCGAAAGACGGAAAGAATGTACAGGTGGTGGTCAAACCCGACAGCCGGCGGCTGCAGCTCCTCGCGCCGTTTGCAGCCTGGGAAGGCACCGACCTGAAGGGGCTGAAACTCCTGATCAAAGCCAAGGGCAAGTGTACCACCGATCATATCTCCATGGCGGGTCCGTGGCTGAAATTCCGCGGTCATCTCGACAATATCTCCAACAACATGCTGATCGGTGCCGTCAATTTTTTCAACGATAACACCGATTCCGTCAAGAATCAGCTCACGGGTCGATATGGCGCGGTCCCGGCCACCGCGAGGGACTATAAGGCTGCCCATATCGGATCGGTGGTCGTCGGCGATGAGAATTATGGCGAAGGCAGCAGCCGCGAGCATGCAGCTATGGAGCCCCGTCATCTCGGCGTGCGCGCGATAGTCGTCCGCAGCTTTGCCCGCATCCATGAGACCAATCTGAAAAAACAAGGCATGCTGGCGTTGACCTTTGCGAATAAAGAAGACTATGACAAGGTGCAGGAGGATGACGTCATCGATATCGATGGCCTGACATCGTTTGCCCCAGGCAAATCCCTGACCATGGTATTGCATCACAAGGATGGCGGCAAGGACGAGTTGAGCGTCAACCATACCTATAATGAACAACAGATAGGCTGGTTCAAGGCAGGCGGAGCGCTGAATGTGATCCGCAGCCAGTTCGCGAAATAGCACCATCGATATGACGCGACATTTATCCATGGCGCTGGTCCTGACGGTCCTCGTCCATAACGCCGATGCACAGTTTGCCGCAAACGCCAGACGGCTGGCCATCATCGGGTATTATGCGGGGCGGAATACGGCCATCGACAGCCTGCCTACCGGGGAGCTGACGCATATCATCTACTCTTTCTGCCATCTCAAGGGAAATAGGCTATGGGTCAACAATGCAAACGACAGCGACCGGATCCGGCATCTCGTCTCGCTGAAGGAACAGCATCCTGCACTGAAAGTGATCCTGTCCATGGGCGGGTGGGGCGGGTGCCGCAGTTGTTCGGATGTCTTTGCGACTGACAGTGGCCGCAGGGAATTTGCAGCAAGCGCCCGCGAGATCTCCGATTTTTTTCATACCGACGGCATCGATCTGGACTGGGAATACCCGTCGCTGGAAAATGTGCCCGGCTATCCCTATACCCCCGGGGACAAAGATCATTTTACAGAAGTGATCCGGCTCCTGCGGTCGTCGCTGGGCCGGAAGGCAGAGATAAGTTTTGCCGCCGGCGGCTTTACCAGCTACCTGGAGACTTCCATAGACTGGAAACAGGTGGCGCCAATGATCGATTACATCAACCTGATGACCTACGACCTGGTCGGCGGCTATAGCCGGCAGACGGGTCATCATACCCCGCTATACAGTACACCGCAACAAACCGAATCCGCCGATCACGCCATTCGCTGGCTGGACTCCGCCGGCGTGCCCTTGCGAAAACTGGTCATCGGGATGGCTTTTTATGCCCGGATCTATGAGGTCGAAGACACCGCGAATAACGGGCTCTATCAACCCGCGCATTTCTGGCGCGGTGTTTCCTACCGGGACCAGTCGACCTTTCTTTCGCCGGACAGCGGTTATGTCTATCATTGGGACAGCACGGCGGAAGCTCCCTATCTGTTCAATGCGCAACGGCATCAGTTCGTAACGCTGGACGATACGACGTCGATACGGCTCAAAACCGAATATGCCATCCGCAAAGGATTGGGGGGCGTGATGTTCTGGCAACTGGCTGACGACAAGTATTTCAGCGGCGGTTTGCTGGACGTGATCTATAATACCAGGGCATTAATGATCAAGCGGCGCAAGTCAACCACCACACCATAGTCCTATGCGCCACCACCCTGTCCTTTTCTTTACGGCGCTGGCTGTATTTATCGGAGCCTGTCATACTTCCAAAAACCTGACCGCCCCTGCGGTGACGCTGTCATTACCCGATACGCTTCCGGCCCTGCCGCCTGGCGAGATCCGGCAGTTAAAGCTGATCGGGCTCCTGGCGGGTGAAAAAGATTTGCAAGCGCAGTTGTTCATCCAGGCGGAGCTTTCCCTGACGAGTTCGGGACTGCCCAAATAACAAATTGACAACCAACCATGTACAATTCCATCCGGAGTCCGTCGCCAATTATCTCTTTTTTGATCGCAAAAAAGCAACCATTAACATTTCATTTGCGTATCATGTCAGTTAGGAAAACTAGTTTGTGCGTTCATATACTATCTACCACTTCAAATACCGCACATACGAATTGGTTGCAGGAAACACGGAAATACATGCTTTGATATCCGGTTGCCGATCGAATGATCGCGCCAGCCAGAAGGAGTTGTACAATCTGCTCAGGGATTATGCTGTAAAGATCTGCTACCGGTATCAAAATAACCTGGAACAAGTCGAAGAGATCATGAATGAAGGATTCATCAAGCTTTTCAAAAACATCCACCAATTCGAAGAAAACCGTCACCCGGATGTGCTGGCATCGCTGAAAGGGTGGTTCAAACGCATTCTCGTCAACACCTGTATAGACTTTTACCGCAAGAACGCCAGCTATATCAACGGGCAGGTATTGTCCGAAGACGCGGAGAATATTGCAGACAAACAGGAGACCGGGCTCGACATCCTGTCCTATAAAGAGATCATCGAAGCCATCCGGCAGCTGTCGCCTGCCTATCGCACCGTTTTCAATCTTTTTGTCATAGAGGGCCTGTCGCACGAAGAGATCGCCAATCACCTGGGGATATCCGTCGGCAGCAGCAAATCCAATCTGTCGAAAGCCAGGGAAAACCTACGAAAGATCCTAACAAAAAAAACTGACCAAAAAGCTTATGTTGAACCTATCCGATAAGGAGCTGGACCGCCTTAGCAAAGAGGCGGCTCAGGAATACGAACCCGGGGACGTCCTGGGTCCGAATGCCTGGGAGAAGCTGGAGATGCGCCTGGATAGCGATTTAGGCCGGGTCAGCCCGAATCCGCTTCGACACATCCGACGTTTCCCATTCTATTATGCACCGGCGCTGCTGGTGCTGCTGGGGGTGTCTTATTTTTACCTGAGCAAACATCCTCCGTCCGCCCACAGCCTCGTCAAAAATTCTTCCACCGATCAAACACAAAAATATCCAGCGAATTCTACACCACAACCCAATGCTTCCGACAACCGTACCGATGTTGCTGCAGCTCCTGTCCGAGGCGGTGCTCCAGCGCGGGTTGGTGCTTCGGCATCATCCGTGACAAACGGTGCAACGGCAGCGGGGGGCAATGCTTCGGGGTCATCCGGTGCAACCGGTGCAACGGCAGCCGCGGGCGGTATTTCGGCCTCATCCTATGCCGGCAGGTCCGCCGGTCCTTTCGGGAACCATGGGTCGGGGACCGGAAGGAACCATAGGTTAAAGGACCAGGGCAGGGATTGGGCGAGGGGCGCCGGGAATAATGGAACGTCCAGCGTGGAGAAAAATGGCGTGAGGGACGGGGGCAGCGATGGATCGGAGAGTACGGACAGCAATCGGTCGGGCGGTGCAGTGAAGGATGGCAGGACAGCTGCCACGAGCGATGAGCGGGAGTTGTTCCGGTCAACCCTTCCGGGACTGCGCCCAACCAAAGATCCGGGCATCATCAGCGATTCGGCGCTAAAGGCATTCACACTTAAATCTATGCCACCCGGCATCCGCCGCAATGCCTTATACATCAAACGGAACTGGCAATTCGGCATCGTGGCGGCACCTGATTTTGCCTCGGTGCACTCGCTTGCCGGCGATAAACCGGGCAGCACGATCGGTCTTACGGTCGACTACCAGTTCGCGCCGCGGTGGTACATCAGCTCCGGTCTGCTGCTCGACCGGCGGAACTATGCCGCAGACGCTCAAAGTTTCCAGGCGCCCATGTCCTGGTATAGCAGCGCCAATATCAATCCGGGCCATGTCGATTTCGTGAAAGGCTCGTTTGGGATGTTGGAGCTACCGCTGAACCTTCGGTATGATTTCAGCATTACCGGCAACACGCTCTTCTTCGCCAGCGCTGGCGTATCCTCCTATCTTTTCGCGCATGAAAACGGGAATTGCTATGTCAACTGGTACGGGCAGGAAGTACCAAAAGGCTTCAGTCCGCATACATCGGATAACTACCTGTTCTCGGCCGCTAACCTCTCGCTCGGAGTCGAGACCGGTCTCAGCAACAGCCTATCGATATTGATCGCGCCTTACATGAAAATGCCGTTGAAACCTATCGGGCTGGGGCAAGTGCAGATGAGCAGCGTTGGCATCTCGTTCTCCGTGAAATGGGCGCCCGTGACCAGCAGAAAGCGGCGATAGGAAGATAGGAAGATCGATGAAAATGCAGGGCCCCCAGCCTCCGCGATAGGCCGGTCGATAATGGTGCGGGGACTCAGCGACCGCGGTCGAACCAAACGGGCGTGGTGTTATTCCAGTCTCCATTATAGTTGATGAAGATCTCTTCCCCGGCCTCGATAAAGCGAACGGTTTTGATGGAGATCAGCTGCCTCTCGAAATCCATCACATACTCGCAATTGCTCCGGTACGAATGATTGTACAGGGGCACATAGCCAAGCGCCATGCAGCAGCTGTGCCTATCCTCACCCCATTCGAAAATATAGTCATGCAACAGGGTCTGGTCCAATAGGCGGCGCTCCGATCCGGAAAGCACGATCACCGGCGATATTTCGATGACCATATTCTTCTCGATGTCGGCGGAAGTGAATACTCCTCTTCCCATCTCGTCGGTCGGGGCAATGAACAAGTCTGGTAAGATCATGACGATAATGACAAACCGGCTACCGCGGTTTTTTGACGGTCAAGTTAGCATTTTTCGGGACTTTTGGCGTAGGTTCGCGTATGTCCTCAGAAGCAGAAAATATGGACCCGAAGGAGCAGTTCAGCGAGCTGATAGCGACCGAAGACGTACTCCATGTCCGGGAATTTCTGAATAACCGGAACATCAGTGAGGTCGCCGAACTCATCAGCGAATTCCCCGATTATGAGAGCCAGATCATAGGACATCTGAGCATCCACCGCGCCGCCAGCACCTTCAAGATATTGGACGTGCCCACTCAGAAGAGGATCATGCAGGAGCTGCCACCGATGAAAACGGCCGAGCTGCTGAACGATCTTTCCGCCGACGACCGCACCTCCTTCCTGGAAGAGCTGCCGAGCGAGGTCGTGAAGGAATTGATCAAGACGCTCGACCCGGAAGAGCGCAAGATAACCCTTTCGCTGCTGGGCTATCCCGAAGGCAGCGTCGGCCGGCTGATGACGCCGGATTATATCGCCGTTCAAAAAGACTGGACGGTAGCCGAAGTGATCGATCACATCCGGGAGGTAGGTAAAGACAGTGAAACCATCGATGTCATCTATGTCGTGGATGAGAAAGGCTATTTCATCGATGACGTCCGGATCCGCGAGATCATATTGGCGAATCCTGAAAAAAAGATCGAAGACGTCATCGACAACCGTTATATAGCCTTGAATGTCAATGACGCGCAGGAAACCGCCGGCGAAGCGTTCAAAATGAACAACCGCGTGGCGCTGCCTGTGCTCGATAACAACAATATTCTCCTGGGGATCGTCACGATCGATGACGTCCTTTGGATCACGTCGGAAGAATTCTCCGAGGACATCCAAAAGATCGGTGGTACCGAAGCACTCGACGAGCCCTATCTCGAAATGCCGCTGCTCAAGCTGTTCCGGAAACGGATCGTCTGGCTGGTGGTTCTCTTTCTCAGTGAAATGCTAACGGCCACCGCTATGGGCTATTTCGAGGACGAGATCGCCAAGGCCGTTGTCCTCGCGCTCTTCGTACCGCTGATCATTTCCAGCGGAGGCAACAGCGGATCGCAGGCATCGACACTGATCATCCAGGCCATGGCGCTGGGCGAACTGACCATCGCCGACTGGTGGCGGGTCATCCGGCGTGAACTGGTCTCCGGTCTGTTGCTGGGCGCCGTTCTCGGCGTCATCGGCTTTACCCGGGTGATCCTCTGGAACCGGGTCTTCCACACCTATGGCGCACATGGCATACTGATCGCCAGTACCGTAGGCGTTGCTTTGATAGGGGTCGTGCTATGGGGGACCATTGCCGGAAGCATGTTACCCATCGTGCTGAAGAAATTCGGCGCCGACCCCGCCACCTCCTCCGCCCCCTTCGTGGCCACCCTGGTGGACGTCACCGGTCTGGTGATCTATTTTTCCGTCGCCTTCCTGCTTATGCAAGGCGTTTTATTGTAATGCGTTGTGGATTTTTTTTTGTCAATTAAACCATGCCCGTGCCGGCGGGTCTAAGCAAGGTTACCGTAATCTATTCTGACTAAAATGTATGCTATGCAACCCAAACTGATAATGGGCGTTATGCTCCTGGCCCTGGTGGGCATGACCGGTTATGCGCAGCGCGGAGGCGGGCACTTTGGCGGCGGGGGACATGGCTTCTCGGGCGGCGGCCACAGCTTTTCCGGCGGCGCTCGTGGATTTTCCGGGAGCGGTTCCCGTGGATTTGTAGGTGGTGGCGCTCGCGTCGGCACAGGGTATTCGGGCGGCGCAAGGTACGGCGCGGGAAGGGGCTACATCGGAAGAGGCGGCCGGGGCTATGTAGGCGGCAGGTATGGAGGCTATTACGGCCATGGCAGTTATTATTCTGGAGGCCGTTATTACGGCGGTCGCCACTACTATGGCGGAAGATATTATTATGGCGGCTGGCCCTACTGGGGTATAGGCCTCGGGCTTGGTCTGGATTATGGCTGGCCTTATTATTACGGCTATCCTTATTATCCCTATGGTTACGGATACCCGTATTATTCCTATCCACCCAGCTATTACGATCCCGGTTATGACGACCCAGCGGACCCCTATGACGATGGTTCCGGTAATCAGCAGGCCCCGCCTCAGCAGAACTACCAGACGCCTCCTCCGCCTGCCAATAATTATCGCAATCCCGATTCGCTGCAAAACGTTCCGGGCACCGATCAGAACGCGCCGACCTCCTACTCCGGAGCTCAAGGCAACGGAGGAGCCGCAACCAGGATTTGGGTGAAAGCCCACTGGAAGTACACGAACAACGGTTGGATATGGATCGATGGGTACTGGAAGCCGCAACCGACGAACTACAATTAACCATACATGAGTCTGGCGAGCCCCCCGAAAGGGGGGCTTTTTATTTGACAATTATTCTCTAATATTGCTCAGCCAAAAATCTACCTATGTGCGGTATTGTTGCGTATATCGGACCCAGAGAAGCCTACCCTATTATCATGAAAGGATTGAAACGCCTGGAATACCGCGGATATGACAGCGCCGGGGTCGCACTGCTCAACAGTGACCTTCGCGTATACAAGAAGAAGGGAAAAGTGGCCGATCTGGAGGACAGCCTCGTGGGAAAAGACCTTCATGCGCATGCCGGCATGGGACATACCCGGTGGGCCACGCATGGCGAACCCAACGATCGCAACGCCCACCCGCACAGCTCGGCCAGCGGAAGACTGGCCATGATCCACAATGGCATCATCGAGAATTTCACCCAATTAAAGAACGAACTTATCCGAAAGGGATACCGGTTCAGCAGCGACACGGACACGGAAGTGCTGCTCAATTTCATCGAGGACATCCAGCGTAATAACGATTGCGTTCTGGAGGAAGCCGTACGCATCGCGCTCAGACGCGTGGTCGGCGCCTATGTGATCGTTTTGTTGGACAGGAATGCGCCGGATACGGTGATCGCCGCACGCAAAGGAAGCCCGCTGGTCATCGGGATCGGCAAGGGCGAACATTTCCTGGCCTCGGATGCGTCGCCGATCATCGAATACACCAAGGAAGTGGTCTATGTCAACGATTACGAACTGGCGATCCTCAAGTCCGACGAGCTGATCTTGAAAAATCTCGGGAACGAACAGATCACCCCGTATATACAAAAGCTGGATCTCGAACTGGCGAGCATCGAGAAAGGCGGTTTCGATCATTTCATGCTAAAGGAGATCTTCGAACAACCCGATACCATCTTCGATTGTCTCCGCGGCCGTCTCGATGCAGCAAAAGGCACCATTACCATGGCAGGCATCCAGCAGCATATCGACCGGCTGAAAGATGCCAACCGCATCATCATGATCGCCTGCGGCACGAGCTGGCATGCGGGGCTGGTGGCAGAATACGTATTCGAAGAGCTGTGCCGGATCCCAGTCGAAGTAGAATACGCTTCCGAGTTCCGTTATCGTAATCCCGTCATCCATCCCGGCGACGTGATCATCGCCATATCGCAAAGCGGCGAGACGGCCGATACCATCGTAGCCATCGAAAAGGCCAAAGAGAACGGCGCATTCATCCTGGGTGTCGTCAACGTGGTAGGTTCTTCGATCGCCCGTATCTCGCATGCCGGCGCCTATACCCATGCCGGACCCGAGATCGGGGTAGCCTCCACCAAGGCGTTCACCGCTCAACTGGCGGTCCTGACCATGATCGCGCTGAAGATCGCGCGGGAAAAAGGCACCATCGACACCACACGTTACATGCAGCTGCTGAGCGAGCTGCATGAGATACCCGAGAAAGCGAAGGAAGTGCTCCAGCTGAACGATGCCATCAAACGGCTGGCGGAGAAATACAAAGATGCGAAGGATGCCCTCTATCTCGGCCGGGGCTACAACTTCGCCGTAGCGCTGGAGGGCGCGTTGAAGCTGAAGGAGATCTCCTATATCCACGCGGAAGGTTACCCCGCCGCCGAAATGAAACATGGACCCATCGCGCTCGTAGAGGAAACGCTCCCGGTGATCTTCGTGGCAACCAGGGACAGCTATCATGAAAAAATAGTCAGCAACATCCAGGAGATAAAGGCCCGAAGAGGGAAAGTGATAGCGGTGATCACGCAGGGGGATAGTATCATCGCGTCGATGGCGGATGACTGCATCCCCATCCCGGAGACGGACGAGCTGATCGCCCCGATGCTGACCGTCATCCCGTTGCAACTGCTGGCCTATTATACCGGCGCCGCAAAAGGTTATGACGTCGACAAACCCAGGAACCTGGCCAAAAGCGTAACAGTGGAATAAGCTATGAACGAGATCAAAAAAAATCCCATCGATTCCCTTGGCTACGGCTTTATAGAGACCCGCTATCTGCCGAAGGGGAAAGACGAATACTATCTGCGGAACGTGCAGAACAGGAGCGGCATCCCGTACCGGCAGCTGACAGCCTATGAGATAGAGGTCCTGGTACGGAACCGCAACACCTCCGCCAACTGGAACGACATCCTGGTCTCACACGCGTTCACGCCCGAGCTGGTGCAGAACTGCAAGTTCTTCGGTCTCGTGCGGATCGGCAAGCTGGACCCCTGGTATCTCGAGTTCCACAACCTCCGCAGACCCGTCGGTCTCTACAACAGTACGATCATCAGCTGCGATCTCGGTGACAATGTCTGCATCGACAATACTAATTACCTGTCGCATTACGTCATCGGCAATGAGGTCATGATCGTCAATACCAACGAAATGGCAACCACCGATCATGCCAAATTCGGGAACGGTATCCTAAAAGAAGGGGAAGACGAATCCATCCGGATCTGGCTGGAGGTCTGCAATGAAAATGGAGGACGCAGTATTATTCCTTTCAATGGGATGCTACCGGGGGATGCCTGGCTTTGGAGCCGGTATCGTGACGACGGGGAATTACAGGAAAAGTTCAAGCAGTTCACCGCTTCGGCATTCGACAACCGCCGCGGCTATTATGGAAAGGTCGGCGATCGGACCGTTATCAAGAATTGCAAGATCATCAAGGACGTTTGGATCGGCAGCGACGCCTACCTGAAAGGCGCCAACAAACTGAAGAACCTGACCATCAACTCCGCGCCCCAGGCCATGTCCCAGATCGGCGAGGGATGCGAGCTGGTGAATGGTATCGTCGGCTTCGGATGCCGGGTATTTTATGGGGTGAAAGCGGTTCGTTTTGTCATGGCTTCGCACTCCCAGTTGAAATACGGGGCGAGATTGATCAACTCCTATTTGGGAAATAATGCGACAATCTCTTGTTGTGAGGTACTTAATTCGCTGATCTTTCCCGCGCACGAGCAGCACCACAATAACTCCTTTCTTTGTGCGGCATTGGTGATGGGTCAAAGTAATATGGCCGCCGGGGCGACCATCGGTTCCAATCACAATTCGAGGAGCCCGGATGGAGAGATCGTCGCGGGACGCGGTTTCTGGCCGGGGCTCTGTGTCAGTCTGAAACACAACTCGCGGTTTGCCTCCTTTGTCCTTCTGGCGAAAGGCGATTACCCCGCCGAACTGGATATTCCCATTCCTTTCGCCCTGGTCAGCAATGACCTTAGTAAGGACGAGCTGGTGGTCATGCCGGCCTATTGGTTCCTGCACAATATGTATGCGCTGGCGCGTAATTCGTGGAAATACATCGATCGCGACAAACGTACCGATAAGACCCAGCTGCTGGAATTCGATTATCTCGCTCCCGATACCGTTGGAGAAATGGTGCAGGCAATTGCCCTGTTCGAGCGTTTCACGGGTCAGGCGATCGTCCGTCAGTCGGGGACGGCACAAAAATATAACGACGAACAGCTGCGCGAAATGGGCGCAGCCTTGCTGCAGCATAGCCCCGGGGAGGCCGATGCGCTGGAGATTCTGGCCGAAGGAATGGAGAACAGCGACCGGAAGGTCAAATTGGTGAAGGTAGCCCCCGCCTGGTCGCTTTTCAGAGAGCTGATAGCGCATCATGCAGCGAACCAGTTGCTGCGTTCTGTCCGCGAACAACGGATCGGCAGCTATGCAGCCTTTCTCAAAGGTCTACCGTCCAATCCGGCGTTGCAGCCCTGGGTCAATGCCGGCGGTCAGCTGATCCGCGAATCCGAATTGAGCAAACTCATCGGGCAGATACACGCGGGCAGGATCAGGACCTGGGACCAGATGCACCAATGGTATGTGCGTCAGGGGGAGCAATATTTGGAGGACAAGCTGACACACGCGCTGGCCGCATTGAAGACGGTCACAGGGCTTTCGCTTCGTCGCGATGGCCCCCAGGCGCTGGGCCATTTGCTGCGGCAAAGCGTTGCGCTGAAGGAACAGCTGACGAAAGAGATCTATGAATCGCGTGCAAAAGATTATACCAATCCATTCCGGAAAATGGTCTACGAATCGACCGGGGAAATGAATGCGGTGATCGGACGTCTCCCCGATAACTCGTTCATCCGCCAGGAAAAAGAGGCGACCAAAAAATATCGCGCAGAGGCGGAGGGGCTGATCGCGAAGTGGAAGCTCGGGTAGCGGACGCGCGGCATGTCCGCCCGGCAAGCGTTACTTCTTCCGGAAGAATAATCGGACCGGCACTCCTTTGAAATTGAAATTCTCTCTCAGCTTATTTTCCAGGTAATTCTTGTAGGGCTGTTTCACGTCTTCCGGGAAATTGCAGAAAAAGGCAAAGGACGGCACAGGGGTTGGCAATTGCGTGATATATTTGATTTTTAACGGGTAGCCCCTGACCACCGGCGGGTGGTAGGCTTCCACGGCCTGCAGCATGACATCGTTGAGAACAGCGGTCGCCACTTTTCGCTGGCGGTTTTCATAGACCTCCAGTGCGACCTCGACGGTGCGGAAGATGCGGGTCTTGTCGGTAACCGAAATAAACAGGATAGGAACATCGGTAAACGGCGCGAGCCTTTGTTTCAATTCCTTTTCGTATTCTTTCGCGGTATTGGTCTCCTTTTCGAGAAGGTCCCATTTATTGACGAGGATGACGATGCCTTTCCCTTTTTTTACCGCCAGGCTGAAAATATTGAGGTCCTGCGCGGTGATCCCCTTCGATGCATCGAGCATCAACAGGCAGACATCCGATTCATCCATGGCCTTGATGGCACGGATTACCGAATAGAACTCGAGGTCTTCATGTACCTTGGTCTTACGCCGGATGCCGGCCGTATCGATCAGGATGAAATCTTTCCTGAACAGGTTGTATCGGGTATGGATCGTATCCCTTGTGGTGCCGGCGATATCGCTAACGATGGTACGTTCCTGTCCAACGAGCGCGTTTAACAGCGACGACTTGCCGACGTTAGGCTGCCCGATGATGGCAAATTTCGGAAGACCGATCTCTTCGGAACTCATCTGCTCTTCGTTGATCAGCGACGTAAGAGCATCCAGCAATTCCCCGGTGCCGCTGCCGGTCATAGAGGACAGGAAATAGATCTCATCGAAACCGAGGCTGTAGAATTCTGCCGCTTCGAACAACCGGTCGCTGTTGTCGACCTTGTTCACGGCCAGGAGAACGGGTTTGGTTGTGCGCCGGAGCACATCGGCCATGGCCTCGTCGAGGGCGGTGATACCCGTTGCCGCGTCAACCATGAATATAAGCGCATTTGCTTCTTCCAACGCGATAAGCACCTGTTTTTTGATCTCGATCTCGAAAACGTCCTCGCTGTCGGGGACGAAACCCCCGGTATCGATCAGGTTGAAACTTTTCCCCGCCCATTCGGCAATACCATATTGACGGTCGCGCGTCACGCCACTGACATCATCAACGATCGCCTTGCGCTGTTCGAGCAGGCGGTTGAAAAACGTACTTTTCCCCACATTTGGCCGTCCTACGATGGCAACTGTAAATCCACTCATATTAGTTGTACCCGTATTCCTTTAAATAGGTTTCCGTATCCCTCCATTTCGGCCGCACCTTGACGAACAGTTCCAGGAATACCTTTCGGCCGATAAATTTCTCGATATCCATTCGCGCATCCGAACCCAGCCGGCGGATCATCTTACCGCTTTCCCCGAGTATGATCCCCTTCTGCGTCTCGCGTGAGACGATGATATCCGCCCGCACTTTTGTCAGCGTGGTCTTCTCCTTGAATTCCTGGACCAGGACGGTGGCCTGGTAGGGTATCTCGTCGCCATATAACAAAAATATCTTCTCTCTTATCAATTCCCCGACAAAGAATTTCGTCGGAAGATCGGTGAGGTCGTCGCCTTCGAAAAAGGGTTGTCCTTCGGGCAGGAATCCGAGAACCGCGGCCAGGAGTCCATCGATATTTTCCTTGCTCAGCGCGGAAATGGCGATCACCTGACGTGCATAGGGTTTCGCCCCGAAAAACACCGTGGCCTCTTCGACCCTCCCGCGCGCGCGCGAGTCGGTCTTGTTCAGCACGACGATTGCGGGAGAGGTGAGCCGCAGCGCCGTGAAAAGCCGGTCATTCTCCTCCCAATCATCGCCGATATCCAGCAGCAGCAAAGCCAGATCGGCATCTTCCAGCGAATTCCGGACGGCCCGCATCATCTTTTCGTGCAGTTTATACTTCGGCTCGATGATCCCGGGAGTGTCGGAGAAAATGATCTGGTAATCCTTTTCGGTGAGGATACCCTTGATGCGATGGCGGGTCGTCTGGACCTTAGGCGATACAATGGCCAGCTTTTCGCCCATGAGGGCGTTCAGCAGGGTGCTTTTGCCCGCGTTGGGTTTACCGAATATGGAAACGAAACCGGATTTCATTTTGATCGCTGCAAATATATCATTTCAGCAACTCACTAAAAATAACAGGGACCTCACGCCGAGGTCCCTGCCTTGTTGCGAAGGGTGGGATCGAACCACCGACCTTCGGGTTATGAGCCCGACGAGCTACCGCTGCTCTACTTCGCGATGTGGAGGGCAAATTTACGGCTCTTTGTTTTCTCCGCCAAATAATAGAGCATCTTTTGCGGGGACCCTAACTTTTCCCGATCCGGCAGTTGGATTTTCCGATGTCGTAAAGCATTCCGGCGTTTGGTGCTTTGTTTTGCGGCATGAAAAAATTGATAGCCATTATCACCGTTACGGGGCTGACAATGACCCGGGTACACGCCCAGGAACAGCCCTACAAGACCCCCGCTCAGCAACTGATATTGACCAGCGAAGATTCATTGAACAGGAATGCGGCCACCGGCAAGACGGTCGTCTCCGGCTATGGAAACGCTTCTTATCAGCGCGATTTCAACGAGAAAGTGTCCACAGTTGCGCTCGACCGGGTCGTCCTGTTCGTCGGGCATAATTTCTCCGAAAAGATCAGCCTTTTTACCGAACTGGAAGTGGAAAATGCGATCGTAACCGGTCCTAAAAGCGATGATCCTTCGAGCGGGCGCGGCGATGTCTCCATGGAGCAGGCCTTTCTCAAATTCAATCTCAATTCGCATCAATACCTGGTGGCCGGTCTCTTTACCCCGCGGATCGGTATAACCAATGAGAACCACCTTCCGGTCAATTTCAACGGTGTGGAACGACCGATCGTGGAGCAACTGATCATACCGACCACCTGGCGGGAGATCGGTATCGGCCTGTACGGCAGCATGGACCGTCTTCCGGTCAATTACAGTATCGCATTGATCAACGGGCTCAATAGCGCAGGGTTCCATCATGACAGCGGCTTTGGCGAGGGGGAAGGGCTGGGAAGCAATGCGGGCGCCAACAATCTTGCCGTGACCGCTTCCCTGCAATACCGGCTCCGTGACCTCAAGTTCCAGCTGGCCGGTTATGCCGGTGGCACCGTCGGTCTGAGCAAACGCAGCGCGGACAGTCTGAATGTCGGTCTGGAAACAGGAGCATTCGGAACGCCGCTGTATCTGGGGGAGTTCGATATACAATATGCAAGCGCGGGCTGGGCCGTCAAGGCGTTGGGCACCTATGCCGCCTATCCCGGCGCCGGAAGGATCTATCAGGCTTATGCAACGAGCGTCGGATCGGGCATGTATGGCGCCTATCTCGAACTCGCCTATGACTGGCTGCATCGTAACGGCTCCGCGAAGCAATTCGTCACATTTGTCCGGGGCGAGGCGCTCGATATGAATGCACAGCTGACCGATCTGCAGAAAAGGGCCGGCCAGCTGGATGAAACGCTGAAGCAGACCCATCTCATAGCCGGCATCAGCTATTTCCCGATCCCGAGCGTGGTCCTCAAGGCGGATGTACAGCTGATGCATACCGGTCCTCAAAATCCCGCGCTGGTCATCAATCCGCCCAACGCACTGCCCTACCGGCAAAACGATCAATTCCTCCATATCGGTATCGGCTATTCCTTCTGAAGCCGCCACTCCAAAACGAATCATATGCAACGAAGAACCTTCCTCCAAAGTTCCTGTAACGCCTGCCTGCTGCTGGCCGCGGGCTGCGTCCTGCCCTTGCTGAGCGGGTGCGGTCCCGGCGCTTACCAGGTCTTCCACGCTACCGCGCTCAACGACCGGATAATGGTACCTGCCGACGCCTTTGACAGGGGCCCACTGGTATTGGTGCGGCCAAAGGGATGGTATTATTCCATCGCCCTGCGAAAAAAAGACGCGCGTTCATACACCGCCCTATTGTTGAAATGTACGCACCAGGACAACCAGCTCACCGCCGATTCGGACGGTTTCAGTTGCAGTCTGCATGGCAGCGCTTTCAACCGGGATGGCCAGGTCGTCAAAGGGCCCGCCGGGCGCGCGCTGAAATGCTATCCCGTAACGGTCGAGACCGGTACCGTCATCATACATACAAACAACTGAGCCGGGCCAAACGCGAGGCATTGTTGAGCTTCCCCGGATCACTATGAGGGTCGCGCCCCGGATCCGCCGCCCTCCGTTCAGGACACTTTTTTGATGTTGCTTGCGCCGCTGGAATGCGTTTGTCGGATGACGCCGGCGCCCTTATAATACACGTTGCTTGAGCCCGAGAGATCGGCGGACAGCTCCTTGTTGACGGTGATCCGGATATCCGCTGCACCACTGGCGTGGACGTCGCAGCTCTCGGTGACGAGATCATACCCCTTGATATTGCTGGCGCCGGAAGAGTGGATGCTGGCCAGGCCGGATACCGCCCCTGTAAGATGGGCGTCCGAAGCACCGCTTTGATCCATCCGGAGCTGCTTAACATTGACGGCTCCCTTGAAATCGCTGGCCCCGGACAGTGAAATGGACAACTGATCCCCCGCGATGACGCCATCGACGAAGACATCGCTGGCCCCGGAAGCCGTCAGCCGATCCAACGTGGTGAAAGAGACATAGGCCTTCAATTTCAGATTGCCCATCGACCAGCCATGTTTGGGAAGGCTGATCCGGAGAATGCCGTCGACAACTTCGGTCCTGATGCGGTCCCGCCATTTGATATCCCTTGCACTGACCACTACCGTCTCCTCGTCACCATGGCTCAGGTAGAGATCGATAGCATCGGATACCTCGATGCCGTGATACCCTTTCAGGGGTCGTATCTGTGCATTCTGATCGTGGACGACGGTCTTCTGTGCATTCGCGGCCAGGGCCAAAAAACCTGCTGCTAAAAAAAGAAGCGTTTTACGCATAGGGCAATATAAGGATTAATCCCGGTGTGAAATGCTTCCGGCGCCGCTGGCATGGGATTCCCGCACGACACCATTGCCTTTATAATGGATATCACTGCCTCCGCTGGCATTGGCCGTCAACTCTTTATTCACCGTAATATAGGCATCGCTACCGCCGCTGGCCTCGACATGACAATTGTCCGCGACGAGATCATAGCCATGAAAATCGCTGCCCCCGCTGGTATGCACATTCAGCGTAGTGGCGGAGCCGCTGATATAGGAGTCCGCGCCGCCCGACTGCCGGATGGTCAACTCGCCGATGACCATCTTTCCGTGCAGATCGCTGCCGCCGGACATTTCGAGCATGAGCCTGTCGGACCGGAGGGCGCTTTCGAAAAATACGTCCGAGCCACCGGAGGCGTGCAGCATATCGATGGCCTTACAGGAGACATAGGCTTTCATATGCTGGTTATTCCAGTGCCAGTGCCAGCCGTGATCCTCCATATAGATCTCCAAAACGCCGTCCTTTACTTCTGTGACGATCCTGTTGCGTACATCCGGGTCGGTGGCGCTGACGGCCACGGCTTCTTCATTGCCCTGGGTCAAATACAGATCGATGCCGCCGGAGATATGGATGGCATGGAAACCCTGGACATTGCGTTTTTGAGCATTCCTGTCGTTGATGACCTTCGTGTCCTGCGCGAAGGAATACTGGCAGACGGTTAGGAAAGCCGTCAGAATTAATATATTTCTCATAATCTGGTTTTTTTAAAGACAAAGCAATGAAATACATGTTGCATGGGGACGCCACACGGGGGTTTGACGGACAGGCTTTACAAAATGTTACACAGGGATGACCGAAAAAAGCCGCTTTGGCGCGGTCGAAAAAAAAGTCCTACATTTACAGCCAGTTCCTCGGGGTGCTGTCCCGCCTGCAAGGCGGATGGCTGAGAAATACCCGCAGAACCTGATCAGGGTAATGCCTGCGCAGGGAAGGTCTCCAATCTACTGTCTCCCCCTTCGCGGTATTCCCGTTTTTAGCCATCGAAAATAATTGCAAGATGAAACATCTGCTGGTATTGCTTTGTTTTTCGGGAATCGCCGCCATCTCTTACGCCCAAGGACCCGGAGAGATCCGGAGGAGCGGAACGGACACCACCCGGTACGAAAAGGATTCGCTGAAGCTATTCTTACAACCCGTTGAAGTACGGGCCCTGCGCGCCGGGGAAAAGGCGCCGTTCACCAAGACCGACATCGGTAAGAAACAAATAGAAGAGACCAATGTGGGCCAGGACCTCCCCTTTCTCCTCGACCAGACGCCTTCCGTCATGATCAACTCCGATGCCGGCAACGGCGTCGGCTATACGGGGATCCATATCCGCGGGACCGACGATTCGCGCATCAATATGACACTGAACGGCATCCCCTATAACGACCCGGAAGAACAAGCGCTTTTCTTCGTCGATATCCCCGATCTGGCATCATCGGTGAACAGCATCCAGATCCAGAGGGGCATCGGCACTTCTTCCAACGGGGCCGGCGCATTCGGCGCAACCCTGAACTTTTCCACCAACGAATTCAACGGGAAAGCCTATGCCGAATTCAACAATAGCTACGGGTCCTACAATACCTGGAAGAATACGTTGAAGGCCGGGTCGGGACTGATCGACGGGCATTTCACCGTGGACTTGCGGCTGTCGCATGTCACCAGCGACGGTTATATCGACCGGGCCGCCAGCGATCTGAGATCATTGTATTTCTCGGCTGCCTGGTACGATAAGCGGTCTTCCCTGCGATTCAATCTGCTGCAGGGCACCGAAAAGACTTACCAGGCCTGGAACGGCATCCCCCAAGCCAAATGGGAGGGCAACCAGGCCGCACTGGAACAACATTATCAGGATAATGTCGGATCGCTTTATTTCAATACGCAGGATTCGCTGAACCTCTTCCGGTCCGGCAATAATACCTACAATTATTTTACCTACCGGAATCAAACGGACAATTACTGGCAGAACCATTATCAATTGTTCTTTAACCACCGGTGGAGCGACGCGCTGGCACTGAACAGCGCCGTGTTCCTGACCCGCGGGTATGGTTACTATGAGGAATATCACGATCAGGGCGACTCCGCCAATGCAAAGTATACCGCCTATGGATTACCGCCCTTCGAAGCAGGCAATATCGTTTTTCAAAGTACCGACCTGGTCAGGCAACGCTGGCTGGACAATTATTTCTATGGTACCGTTTTGTCGCTGCAATACAAAAAGAACAATACCCAGTTGGTGGCCGGCGGCGGCTGGGACCGCTTTGACAACAAGCACTACGGGTATGTCACCTGGGCGGCGAACGGCGGGTTTCCCGATAATTACCGGTATTACTGGGAACCGGCGATCAAGATCGACTACAATGTATATGCGAAATGGCAGCAGCGTCTCAGTGAGCGCTGGTCGGGTTTTGTAGATGTGCAGTACCGTCATCTCGATTACGAGGTGGACGGGTTCGATGACAATCCTTCCATTTTGGTCCATCCGAAATACGATTTCATTAACCCCAAAGTGGGACTCACCTATACCCACCGGGACTGGGAAGCCTATTTCTCCTGGTCGATGGCCAGTCATGAACCCAACAGGGACGATTTCGAGGCGGGTCTCAACCAGCAGCCCCGTCCGGAGATGCTGCATGATTTCGAGCTGAGCCTGCAGAAGAAGGACCCTTTGTACAGCTGGGCCGTCACCGGTTATTATATGCTGTACCATGACCAGTTGGTACTGACCGGAAAGATCAATGACGTAGGAGGCTATACACGCACCAACATTCCCCGCAGTTATCGGTTAGGGATCGAGCTGCAGGGTAGCATTCATCCTTCACCATGGTTATCGGCCGACGCCAACCTCGCGCTTAGCCGGAATAAGGTGTTCGACTATACGGAGTACGACGATGATTATGACAATGGGGGCCAGGTAAGCCACACCTATAAAACATCGGATATCTCCTTTTCGCCTGCCGTGGTCGGCGCCGCCACGCTGAATTTCATGCCCGTGAAGTATCTCACGCTGAGCCTTCCTGCCAAGTATGTCAGCAAGATCTATCTCGACAATGCGCAGCAGGAGACCCGCAAACTCGACGGTTATTATATACAGCATTTCCGGGCCGCATATACGCTGATGCACCGGCTGGGAAAGGAAACGGATGTGATCTTCCAGCTGAACAATGTGTTCAACAAGCGATATACCGCAAATGGCTATACTTACAGCTATGTATACGGCGGGCAACTCGTAACGGAAAATTTCGTTTTCCCGATGGCGGGGACGAATTTCATGCTGGCAGTGAATATTAAATTGTAAATTGAAGGATGCTGAGATCCTTACTGCTCCTTAGCCTGACTGCTGGGTGCGTGCTGCTGCATGCCCAGTCTCCTGCGGGCCATGCGGCCACGACCCAAACGAAACGCCCCATGCGTCCCGCCGATATCTACCGCCTGCCGTCTATTAGTGATCCACAGGTCTCTCCCGACGGCAAATGGGTGTCATATACGATGACCACCATCGACTCGCTGAAGGATGGCCGTAATTCCGATGTCTGGATGATCAGTTGGGACGGGACCCAGGATATCCAGCTAACCAATAGTCCCGACGGCGAATCCAGGGCGCGCTGGTCGCCCGACGGCAAATGGGTGTCGTTCCTGTCTTCACGTACATCGTCGCCACAAGATCCGAAAGGCGCGCAGGTATGGCTGCTCGACCGCCGCGGCGGCGAAGGACGCCGGCTGACGACGCTGAAGGGAGGAGTAGGCGATTACGCCTGGAGCCCGGATTCAAAATGGCTGCTGTTGACGTTGACCGATCCCGATCCGGAGGATACCGGGAAGATCAAGACGACCAGGCCTTATGTCATCGACCGGTATCAATACAAAGAGGACGTCGAAGGCTACCGGTATAAGAAAACCCACACCCATCTATATCTCTTCGAGATCGCAACGAAAAAGCTGGATACCCTCACCCGCGGCGATCGCGACGAAGGGTCGGCGGTCTGGAGTCCCGACGGGTCAGCCATCGCCTTTGTCAGCAACCGGACGGAAGACCCGGACAGGAACGAGAACACAGATATCTATGTCATCGAAGCGCGTTCGGGAGCGCAGATGCGGCAGCTGACCTCCTGGAAAGGGAGCGACAATGGTCCGCGCTGGAGTCCGGACGGCAAGTGGATCGCTTATACGCGATCGGTTTCCGATGAGGACTATCATATGTACGACGAACCGGTGTTATGCGTGGTGGCCGCGGCGGGTGGCGAACCGCGGTTGCTTAGCCGGCAGCTCGACCGGCCGGTATTCAATCCACGGTGGTCTGCGGATGGAAAGACCATCCTGGCGCTGGTGTCGAGCGACCGGGAAGAATATGTGGCCCGTTTCCCCGCCGCCGGCGGTGGCATTACACCAGTAGCAGGCGGACAACGGGTATTCACCTCGCTGGAACCGGGTGGCGGTGCCTGGGTAAGCATGAGCAGCGACCCCCGAACGCCGTCGGAAGTCTATGTCCTGGAGAACAGCCGGGCGACGCGCCGGCTGACGCATCATGCGGATGAATTTCTGGCTACGCTGGAACTGGCCACGGTGGACAGCTTCCGGTCGACCAGCGCCGACGGCACACTTGTCTCGGGCATCTACTTTCTGCCGCCGGGTGTAACTCCGGGAAGGAGACTCCCGACCATACTCTTCATTCATGGCGGCCCCGTGGGTCAGGATGCTTATGACTTCGATCTGACCCGGCAGATGCTTGCAGGTTCAGGCTATGTGGTCGCTGCGGTGAACTATCGGGGCAGCAGCGGTCGCGGTGTCGAATTCAGCAAGACCATTTCAGGGGACTGGGGAAACAAAGAGGTCATGGATCTGCATGGGGCCGTTGACTGGCTGGTCAGACAGGGCATTGCCGACTCTTCGAGGCTTGGCGTAGGGGGATGGAGCTATGGAGGGATCCTGACCGACTACCTGATCGCCTCTGATACCCGGTTCAAGGCGGCCAGCAGCGGCGCCGGAACGGGGTTCACCTTATCGCTTTACGGGGTCGATCAGTACATCAATCAATACAATAATGAGATCGGTCCGCCCTGGAAGGCCATCGACCGTTATTTGAAGATCAGCTATCCATTATTGAAAGCGGACAGGATCAAGACTCCCACCCTGTTTATGAGCGGCGACAAGGACTTCAATGTCCCCACTGCAGGTAGCGAGCAGATGTACCAGGCATTGAGGACATTGGGCGTGCCGGCGGAGCTGATCATCTATCCGGGGCAGTTTCATGGGATCAGTATCCCCAGCTATCAGCGCGACAGGCTCGAACGGTGGATTGCCTGGTATAACAAATATTTGAAATAGGACCGGTCAAACGCCATATCTATCCATCCAGGCAAGCATGCCGCCGGTGAGGTTCCTGACATTGGTAAACCCGGCCGTTTCAAGGAACATACACGCCTGACCGCTGCGGTTTCCACTGCGGCAATAGCAGATGACCTCCTCTTCTTTCCAGCTATCGATCCTGTCGGTTTCCATCATCCGGATCTGCCCGAGCGGCAGGAGTTCGCCGCCGATGTTGAATTCGGCGTGTTCGACCGGTTCGCGGACATCCAGGAGATGCAGGGTCTCGCCGGCATCGAGCCTGGCCTTGACTTCCTCAACAGTGATAGTTTGCATATTCAGATTTTGAAAGTGATTTATAGCATTGCGCGCCCGGGCCGAGCCGGAGCCGGGCAGGCGCAGGGTCTCAATAGGCGCCGGGCGGTTGCCCTCCGAGGGTTGAATCCCTGGCCTGCAACTTACTCCTGAGGCCGAGCCTGATATCGATGGCCTGTCCGGGACGGATCCGGTTGATCTGCCCTTCGTCATTGAACTGCTTGGGATCCTGCCAATAAATATATGCTTCGGCCGTATCGCTGCGGACTTCCGGGTCAGGCATGACCGCAGAAAAGATCAGTCCCATGGAGTCCAGGCGCGCCTTGGCCTGCTGATAGGTCAACCCGGTAAGGTCGGGAACGATAAAACCGGGGCCGCCTCCGATGCCCGTACCCAGTACAAGGGTGATCGCACTGCCCTGCTGGATCGGGGAGCCGGGTTTGATGGTCGACCCGTTGTACTGCTGGTCGAGGACCGAATTCCGGGCAAAATCCGGGCGGTAAATCGTATCCCCCAGCTTAAGCCCGTACTGCCGCAATACAGTCTGGGCATTCCGGATGGTCATGCTCACCAAATTGGGCATCTGGATGATAGGAGCCTGCGATTGATTGATCGTCAGATAGATGGTGCGGTTGACCTTGACGAGATTGTCAGCCTCCGGGAATTGTTTGATTACCTGTAATGGACGGGCAGTATCATTGTACACCGAGTCCTGAATCTGGACATCGAACCCCGCCGATTCGAGGGACCTTTTCGCATCGGAATAAGACATGCCTGTCACAGACGGTATTTTCATCGTTTTGCCGTGCTGCGTCAGGAGGGCCAGTGAACCCAGGAATAGCAACAACAGCAGCAGCAATAGAACGATGCCTGCTACGACATTGACCCACAGCGGCTTGGAAGTAAGGAATCTAAACACTATTGATAGTTTTAATGCTATGGACGGACAGCCGAAGATAAAGAATTTTGAGGTATCGGCGCCAGTGACCGCCGATCAGCGGCTTTTCGCATTCAGCGCCTCTTCGATGAGGGCCGAATAGAACTCCTTCAGCGACCAGCCCGCGACCTTCAGTTGCTGCGGAACAATGCTGGCCTCGCTCTGACCCGGCACGGTATTGATCTCGAGCATGAATGGCTCTCCCTTTTCTTCATTGTAAATGAAATCTATCCGGATGATTCCCCGGCAGTTGAACACCTCGTAGATCCTTCTGGCGGCGGCGCGCACCTTGTCGGCTGTTTTTTCATCGACCTGCGCAGGCGTTGTCTCTTCGTTGAGGCCTGCCGTGTACTTGGCTTCGAAGTCGAAGAATTCCCTTTTGCTCTTGACCTCGGTGAACGGCAGCGTGATGATCTCGCCCTTCGAACGAAAGACCCCGATCGTGAATTCCCTACCGGCAATGAATTCCTCGACAAGCACCTCGCTGTCTTCGCGGAAGGCCTTCTCGATTGCGGCACCCAACTCTTCCGTGGGGGCATTGACCCTGGACATGCCGATGCTCGAACCGCCGTTGTTGGGTTTCACGAATACCGGGAACCGCAAATGACGGGTGATCTCGTCCGGGCTCACGGTCCTTCCCTTGATGAGATGAACGCTCCGGGCCACGTTGATACCGCTGAAGGCGGCGACCGCTACCGTAAAGCGTTTATTGAACGTGATCGCGGAGACGGCGGCATTGCAGCTGGAATAGGGCAGCCCCAGCATATCGAAATAGCCCTGGAGTTTCCCATCCTCGCCGGGTGTTCCGTGGATGCCGATGAGAACGGCGTCGAAACGGATCTTTTTTCCCTGAATGGTGATCGTGAAATCATTCCTGTCCACCGGGGCTTTCGTACCGTCGGCAAGCGGATGGAACCACGCCTCGGGGGTGATGTCGATCCGGTAAACGGTATACCGGTCATAGTCAAGATTTTTCTGGATGGTGATGGCGCTGTTGTAGGAGATGACCGATTCACCGGAATAGCCGCCGGTGACGAATGCGATGGTGGGCTTCATGAACGGAAAATAATTTGTGCAAGATAACGAAAACCTGGGCGAGTTATTGGCCGGGACGCGTTTTAGGCAGGGAGGGTACCGGGAGGCCCTCCTCCCGGTCGCGACGCATAAGACATTTTGTGCGCGGAGCGACACTTTCCCGCGGAAAGCGACGCACACAAAATAAGAAAGGTGAAGGAATGACCCCCTTCACCCTTTTATGACGGGAAATATCACCCGCCTATAATCAGTAGCGCGAAGGCTACATGTACAACAAAGTCTCTGCCCTAAGGTACCGATTTTACCGAAATTCACAAATTATTCGGCAGCGGGTTTTCCACTTTTTTCCCGCAGCCGGGCGACTATATGTGCAAACGCTCTTTCTTAGCCAGCAATTCTTCCACCGTCTCGCGGTACATTTCATCGGGTACACAGCAGTCGACGGGACAGACCGCCGCGCATTGCGGCTCTTCATGGAACCCCTGGCACTCGGTGCATTTATTCGGAACGATATAATACGTGTCTACGCTGATAGGCGCATTGCGCTGGGCTGCATCGACCGCCGTACCATCGAGCAGGGTAAAAGATCCTTTGACAGTAGTACCATCGGTGATCGCCCATTCTACGCCGCCTTCATAGATAGCATTATTAGGGCATTCCGGTTCACAGGCGCCGCAGTTGATGCATTCTTCCGTGATCTTAATAGCCATTTTTAAAAAAAATTAGGAGGTGATTAAAGTTACCTTTGTCCTTCGGACAACAGGCCTACGGCCTGTTCATTCTGCGGCTCCGGTTGGAACCAAAACTAACCTTCGCCGCCGAATAATCTTATGATTGTCCTTCGGACAACAGGCCTACGGCCTGTTAGCAAATATAAAGGATTTGATTTTATGATGTTGGAACAGCGCATTGAATTATTGACCGGTCTTGGGGTATATATGCTGTCGGACGCGCCTGCCTGGAAGGCCGCCCGCGCAAAGGCACATGCGGTTAACGGATGGTTCATACCGGAATTCATCCAGGCCGCCGTCGAACAGATTGCCAGGGGTTATTTACAGCCGGAGAAACTGCGCCGGTGGGCTGAAAGATACCGTCTTCCTGCCGAAAAAGCCGACCCGCGAACGGTAGGTCTGGTCATGGCCGGCAATATCCCGCTGGTAGGGTTTCATGACTTCCTTTCCGTATTTCTATCCGGCCACCGGCAGATGATCAAACCCTCGGCACATGACGAGGTACTGATCCGGCACCTGGCGGAATACCTGGAGGCAAAGGAGCCCGCTGTCGCCGATTGGGTGCGGTTTGCCGGGCGATTGAATGGATGCGATGCTTATGTTGCCACAGGAAGCAACAATTCTGCGCGGTATTTCGAATACTATTTCGGGAAATATCCGCATATCATCCGGCGCAACAGGACCTCGGTAGCAATACTGACCGGTCAGGAGACCGCCGCGGAACTGGAGGGGCTGGCCGATGACGTTTACCGGTATTTCGGTTTGGGATGCCGCAACGTGACCCAACTGATCGTACCGGAGCAGTACGATTTTCTGCCCGTGCTGGAGGCGTTCCGGAAATACAACTTTCTCTTCGATCTGGCCAAATACAAACACAATTACGATTACCGACTCACCCTGTTGCTCCTTAATAAAAAGTATTATATGACCAACGGGTCCATCCTGCTTACGGAAAATGAATCGCCGTTCAGTCCGATCAGCGTATTACATTACCGGTACTATCGGGGAGAGGCGCCGGTCCCCATGGTTCCGGCAGGCGAGCGCGGCGAGATCCAGTGCATCGTCGGGAGGGGCCATGTCGGGTTTGGCGCAGCGCAGCGGCCAGGACTGGAGGATTATGCCGACGGCGTAGATACGATGGCCTTCCTGCAAAGCCTGTAAATTTTGGCAGACGGCTCGAAAGACTGGCAGACGGCCTGCAATTTTGCCGGTTTTTTTCGTAACTTGAGGGGTGAAAGAAGCCTTATCTACGAAGGTCTTAGTAAATTATTTGTTAAACTGTCCCGATCGTAGAATGAGATCTGCGGTGTTACCGTTATTTTGTCGTCGCAGGCATATGATTTGAGAGAAGGTTACCCTTAACAAAAAAAGATTATTCAATGAGCGCAAAACAAGTTTTAGCCGTTATCCTGATCAGCGCTTCCACCGCGGTGGCGTCGGTATGGGGTTACAATCGACTGGCCACCGGAAAGACGTACTACTATTCCCAGGATTCCGGCAAGGTCCCGGCCAACTATGCAAAGTTCTTCGAAGGCAAATACAAGGATGCCGCGGGTCCGAACGATTTCGTGGATGCCGCCAGCGCCGCCATACCGGCGACCGTACACATCAAGACGAAGACCATCCGTACCGTCAGTAACAATCTGCCGAGGCATAATCCCTTCTCCGACTTGTTCGGTATCGATCCCGATGATTTCTTCGGCAACGGCAACGGGATGCGTTCGCTGCCGGAAATGGCTTCCGGCTCGGGAGTGATCATCAGCAACGACGGATATATCGTCACCAATAACCACGTCGTCGACGGGGCCGATGAAGTAACCGTCACCCTCAGCAACCGCAAGTCATTCAAGGCAAAAGTCATCGGCGCCGACCCCAGTAGCGATCTGGCGGTAGTGAAGATCGACGCGCAGAATCTGCCTTTCCTGCTCTATGGCAACAGCGACGACGTGAAGGTCGGGCAATGGGTGCTGGCCGTGGGTTATCCGCTGACCCTCGAGACCACCGTTACAGCGGGTATCGTCAGCGCGAAAGGCCGGACACTCGATATCAACCGGCGTCAAAGCCAGTCACCGGTGGAATCCTTCATCCAGACGGATGCAGCGGTAAACCCGGGTAACAGCGGCGGTCCGTTGATCAACACCGAAGGACAGCTGGTCGGCATCAATTCGGCCATTGCCTCGCCAACGGGCTCCTATGCGGGTTATTCCTTTACCATTCCAGTCAACATCGTCAAAAAGGTCGTCAACGATATCATCAAATTCGGTTCCTCGCAACGCGCCTATCTGGGTATTTCCTATCCGCGCGACGATATGAGCGAAGATCAGAAAAAAGAAAATGGCATCAAGGACGGCGACGGCGTGTATGTATGGACGATCAGCCCCGATGGTCCGGCGGCTCATGCCGGTCTTAAACAAGGCGATATCATCACGAAGATCAATGGGGAAGATGTCACCACAGGCGCGGAAATGGTGGGCAAGATCGCCACCTTCAGCCCCGGCGATAAGATCAACGTTACCTACCGGCGCGATGGGAAGGAAAACACGATCCCAGTGACCCTGAGCAACAGTTCCAGCAGCACATCCACCGCGGTGATCAAGTCCTCGGTACTGGACAAGCTGGGCGCCCAGCTGGAGAACCTCAGCAAGAAGGATGCGGCCAGTCTCGATGTAAAGGGAGGCGTGGTCGTCAAATCCATCACCGAGAACGGACTGATGGACAAATCCAGGATACAGGAAGGGTTCATTATCCTTAAAGCCAATGGCGAAGACGTCAAGAATGTCGACGATCTCCAGGCCGTATTGAACAAGGCCGGCAACGGCACCGTAAAGCTGGAGGGTGTCTTCCCCGGTTATGAGGGCGTTTATTCCTATCCGTTACGTTTATCCAACGGCGGTTAAGAGGCCGCCCGGCAAGTAATTCAAAAGGCTGATCATCGATCAGCCTTTTTGTTTGCTGACCTGTGGTCAGCCCTGTTTTTCCAAAACATTGTAACCCCAGGGCGGGATATATAGCTCAGCAACTTTCGAAAGGTCGAACCAGACTCCTGTGAACACTTCCCTATAGATGCCGCCGATCAGCAGCTCGGAAATGGGTAGCGACAACGGTTCCGCAGAAAAGTTGAGAACGACCACCACCTGGTTGTCTCCCGAACGGCGGGCGAAGACGAAAGATCGTTCATCGAATTGGGTGCGCAGCCGGTGGATCGTCACGGATGGATCACCGCTGCGAAGTGCTGGGTTGTTCTTTCTCAGGTGCAGCAGCGTCCGGAAAAAACCGTGCAGTTCATAGCGCCCCGTCCATTCGATAGGGTCCTTGTCGAAGAATTTGAGGCGTTTGTAGTTTGGCATTTCTTCTCCGCTGTAGATGAGCGGAATGCCATTCCAGGTGCAGGATAATACCGCAAAACAGCGGGCCATATCGCCCATCCGTTCGTATTCACTGCCGCTGTGTGAATTCTCGTCGTGATTGGTAGTGAAATACAGCCGGAGACCGTTAGGAGGGAACTGCATATCGTACTCGTCCAGGACTTCGTCGATCTCCGAAAGCGGCGACTCTTTCCGCCAAACGGCTTCCATCTTATGAAGCAACTTCCAGGTGTAGGTCGCGTCGAATACTTCGTGATAGGGGATCTCCTCGCATTCGGCCAGCCAGATCAGGGTTTTCAGCGGATCGAGCGCCGTGCGCGTCTGCCGCCAGAAATCCAGCGGCACCAGCATCGCCATATCGCAGCGGAAACCGTCGATATCGCAGCATTCGATCCAGAAGCGCATCACATCGATCATGGCCAGCCGGAGCGACGGGTTGTCATAATTCAGATCGATGACATCCGACCAGCCATGCGGGTCATAGAACTGGCCCTCGCCGTTACGCTTGTAATACTCGGGATGTTCCGTGGTCCAGCGGTGATCCCAGCCGGTGTGATTGGCGACGATATCGATGATGACGCGGAACCCGAGCGTATGTGCCTCCTTTACCAACCGGGTAAAATCATCCAGGGTGCCGTATTCAGGATTGATGGAAGTGTAATCAGAACAGGCATAGGGGCTGCCGAGGCTGCCCAGCCGCCGCTCCCTGCCGATGGGCGTGATGGGCATGAACCAGAGGATCTCGATACCCATATCTCTCAAACGCGGCAGCTCGCGGATAAAGGCCGCAATGGTTCCTTCGGGAGTATATTGGCGCAGGTTGACTTCAAAGACGTTAGAGTTGAGGAGATAGCCCGCAGGGCGAAAAGCTTGACTCATGGCGGCAAGATAGCAATATTCCGCTATCCCCGGCCCCGGCTCCAATAATACGTACCTGAAATGCCCATTCCATCAAAATAGAGCCTCGCTGATGTTCTGTCCTTCGGACATGGGCTTCGCCATTGCCGCTGGCAATCGCTCGCCCGCAGGCTTTCGCCTGCCTCCGTCGGCTTTTGTTTGTACCTTTGCGGCGTCATGAAAAGCTTCGACATTCCCATCATCTACCGGAGTCCTCTGATCACGGCCATAAAGGCCAGACGCCGGCAGCAGGACAAGATGAAAAAGGATTTCAGCCCTACCCTGCTGGATCTCGGAAGATTGCATATCTATCTGGCCAGGCATTTCGGGTTTTGTTATGGAGTCGAGAATGCCATCGAGATCTCTTTCCGGACGATCGATGAAAACCCCGGCCGGCGCATCTTCCTGCTGAGCGAGATGATCCATAATCCGCAGGTGAATGCCGACCTGCAGTCACGCGGGGTACGGTTCCTCCAGGACACACAAGGGAAACAACTGATGGATTTCGAAGAGCTTACTGCCAGGGATATCGTCATCATCCCCGCCTTTGGCACCACCCTGGAGATCGAACGCCGGCTGAAAGCGATCGGGATCCAAACGGAAAAATACAATACGACCTGCCCCTTTGTAGAGAAGGTATGGAACCGCAGCTCGCAGATAGCGGGGAATGATTATACGATCGTGGTCCATGGCAAGCCGGGACACGAAGAGACCAGGGCCACTTTTTCCCATGCGGCGGCTGAGACGCCTACCGTCGTGGTCAGGGATATGGGAGAGGCCGTTAGGCTGGCGGCCTATATCCGCGGCGAGCTGCCGGCGCAAGGCTTTGCGGCGGATTTCGAAGGACAATTCAGCGCCGGATTCGATGCGCAGCGCGATCTGCAGCGGATCGGGGTGGTGAATCAAACGACGATGCTGGCCAGCGACACGCAGGGCATTGCCGACTTCCTGAAGCATACGATGGCGGGAGTCTATGGGGAGGAACGCATCGACGAGCATTTTGCGGACACGCGGGATACGCTATGCTATGCGACGTTGGACAACCAAACCGCGGTCATGGGCCTTTTGGAGACGCCTGCCGATCTTGCCATTGTCGTCGGCGGCTATAATTCATCCAATACCTCGCATTTGGTGGAGCTCTGCGAAGAGCGGCTGCCCACCTATTTCATCTCATCGGAAGAAAAGATCTTTTCGCGCGAGGGGATTGCGCACTATGATTTTCATCAAAAGGAGGAGCGAAGAACGCATGACTGGTTGTCCGGCGGCGAACCTGTGCGGGTCCTGCTCAGCAGCGGAGCGTCCTGTCCGGATGCTTTGGTGGAGGCGGTGATAACAAAGCTCGCAGGCTTTTATGGGGCCAGCGATCGCATTGAGTCGCTGATAGCCGAACTGGCCGGCTGAGAGTGGGCAGCCCCAGGGCGCGTCGGATGGCTAGACCATCTTGAAACCTTCGAGGAATTTGGTGTTGAAATCGCCGCTGCGGAAGCGATCGTCTTTCATCAGCTGCAGATGGAAAGGGATGGTCGTCTTTATCCCTTCGATGATATACTCGCTCAGCGCTCGGTGCATGGTATTGATCGCCTCTTCCCTCGTGCGGGCTACGGCAATTATTTTCGCGATCATAGAATCATAATACGGCGGGATGGTATAACCGGCATACGCATGCGAATCGACGCGGATGCCGTGACCGCCCGGCTGGTGCATCACGCTGATCCTTCCGGGAGAAGGTCTGAAATCATTATAGGGATCCTCGGCATTGATACGGCATTCGATAGCATGCATCTGCGGTTCGTAGTTGAGACCGGTGATGGTGTCTCCCACCGCTATCTTTATCTGCTCCTTGATCAGATCGAAATTCACCACCTCTTCGGTCACGCAATGTTCCACCTGGATACGGGTGTTCATTTCCATGAAGTAGAAATTGCGATGTTTATCGACGAGGAACTCGATGGTGCCGACACTCTCATAATTGATGGCGGAAGCCGCCTTGATTGCAGCCTCACCCATGCGCCGGCGCAATTCTTCGGTCATGAAAGGTGAGGGGGATTCCTCGACCAGCTTTTGGTGACGGCGTTGGATCGAACAATCTCTTTCGCTGAGATGGCAGACCTTTCCGTATTGGTCGCCGGCGACCTGTATCTCGATGTGACGCGGCTCTTCGACGAATTTTTCCATGTAGATGCCGTCGTTCTTGAACGCGGCGCCCGCTTCGGCCTTTGCGGTATTATAGGCCCGTTCCATATCCCCCTCCTCCCAAACGACCCGCATGCCTTTGCCGCCGCCACCGGCGGTAGCCTTGAGGATGATGGGGTAGCCGATCTCTTTAGCCATGCCCTTCGCCTCATCCAGGCTTCCCAACAATCCTTCGCCTCCGGGTACAACGGGAACGCCGGCCTTGATCATGGTCTCCTTGGCCGTGATCTTGTCACCCATGGCGTTGATCATGGCGGGAGTGGGTCCGATGAATTTGATCTCATGTTCTCCGCAGATCTCCGCAAAACGCGCGTTCTCCGCGAGAAAGCCATATCCGGGATGGATAGCATCCGCATTGGTGATCTCTGCGGCAGCCATGATATGCGGTATATTCAAATAAGAATCGAAGCTGGCGGGTTTGCCGATACAAACGGCTTCGTCGGCAAATTTCACATGCAAACTTTCCTTGTCCGCCGTGGAATAGACTGCAACCGTCTTGATACCCATCTCACGACAGGTGCGTATGACCCTGAGCGCGATCTCACCGCGGTTGGCAATCAATATTTTTTTAAACATGCTTAATTGGGTTTATGTGCCGCAAGCCGCGCGGGCGGCGTCCGGGAAGACTATGGTTCTACCAGGAACAGGGGCTGATCGTATTCGACAGGTGAGGCGTCCTCGACCAGCACCTTCACGATCTTGCCCTGTACTTCGCTCTCGATCTCGTTGAAGAGTTTCATCGCTTCGATGATGCACACCACTTTGCCGGGCGTGATCTCGTCACCCACATTGACGAAGGATGGCTTGTCCGGGGAGGGGCTGCGATAGAATGTACCGATCATAGGGCTTTTTATCGTAACGGTATTTCCGGCGGGAACTTCCGGCGATTTGGCGGGTTTTTCTGCCGGCGCCGGGCCCTGGGGCGGGGGTGCCGCGATAGGAGCTACCGCCATCGCCGGCTGTGCGTGTACGGGAGCGGCGATCACCTGCTGCACCGCTGGTTCTTCCTTCTGTTTGATCGTCAATTTAAATCCTTTCTCTTCTATGCTGACCTCACCGATGTTCGACTTGTTGATCATTTTGATCAACTCCTGAATCTGTTTAAAATCCATGGTGATGAATTTACAGTGATATTTGGGTGGCTAAAATAGGGATTAAAGCTAAATACATGAAATAATATATTGAACCTCCGATAATTGACCGGAGGTTCACAGATTTTAGCAGTCGTTTATTTCACCCTCTCGACATATTCGCCGGTCTTGGTGTTGATCCGGATCAATTCTCCTTCGTTGACAAAAAGAGGTACATTGACGGTAGCGCCGGTCTCGACCTTGGCAGGCTTGAGCGTACGGGTGGCAGTGTCGCCCCTGAGGCCAGGCTCCGAATAGGTGACCTGTACGATGATCTTGTCGGGCAATTCGACGCTCATCGGTTGTTCGGTCTCGGTATTGATGAGAACGGAGACTTCCTGCGCCTCTTTCAGAAATTGCGGCGCGTCGATCAGATGCTCCTGCAGCGCAATCTGCTCGAACGTCTCGTTGTCCATGAAGTTGTAACCGGTGTCGTCCTTATAGAGATATTGGTAGGCTTTTCTTTCCACGCGCACAGGATAGATCGTATCGCCGCTGTTCCACACTTTTTCGATGGACCTGGTGTTGTCAAGCCCTTTCAGCTTGGCCCAGACTTTTGCCGCGGCCCGGGCTGTTTTGTTTTCCCCGAATTCTACGACGGTATAAAGGCTACCGTCCAATTTTATGATCATGCCACGACTGATGTCAGCAGTATTTGCCATATACGCGATAAAATTTTTGTAAAAGGGTAAATTTAAAGCCCTCCTCAGGGACCGGCCGCTAAAAATCATAGCATATCCTTTTTCCGCGAGGGAGGGGCAAATTTACATTAAAATCACTATGTGACAAACTTCCATTCAGGGTTTGAGTGGCCCGGTCTTTTTTAGATTGATCAGGATGACCCCATGCCTGCCCCTGGACCCGTATTTCGCCATGGCGGCACTATCCTTGAAGACCGAGATGGATTCATTCTCGTTGGGGTTCAGCCGGTTCAAATGGAGCGTATCGGTCTCGACCCCGTCGACCACGAACAGCGGAGGAGGTTGCGACGGCCAGGAAGAAAGACGAATCCCGCCGGCCTTGTCAAAACGGATCACGTTCTTGTCGCCCAGGGTATCTTTTTTTGCGTCGCCCGGCAAGGTATCTACCCGCACATTATGCCGGTGCAGGTTGGGATAATGATAGGCGGCCGGCACGCAATCGGGAAGTTTACCGAACTGCCGCTCGAAAGCCGGTCTTTCTTCAGGCGCGTCATTGTCCATATCATAGACGCTGGCCTTGCCCGAGCCATCCACAGCGATAACGCGGCTGTCACCCGGGAAGATGATCGCGCGGGCCGCCGGACTCGTAGTATGAAAATCCTTTTCGGCCTCAGCGGAGATAGCAGCCCAATTTGCCAGGTAGCCGGCACCCGCCCCGGGGTCGTCCTGTTTGAGCCATACCGGTATCGGCCCATATTTCTTTTCGAGGTCATCGATGGTCGGGCCGTCCGGGAACCCGAATTTTTCAACAGACCCGTCCGTATGGATCACCATTTCTTTATGCCTGCCTTCCAACGTATAAAACATCGCTACTTCAGGATGCGCCCTCTGCATGTCCATCGATCGCTGCGCGTCTTTGTTCTCCTGCAAACACTGTTTCAATGCTGCGACCGCATCCCTGTAAGTGGGGTCGGCCGGGAGCCGCTGGAGCGATGGAAACCCCATGAAGAAACCGTGAAAATCCCTGTTCTTACTCTCCATCGCCGTGATCTGGATGATCCCGACGGTTTCTTTCACCGAGGGAAGAGATCGTGCATAGGATTCATCCTTGTAGCCGTCCCGGATCAAATCCACGTGTACGGCTATAGCCGCACGTGTAACGGGTATCCTCAACTTGTAAAATCCATGCGCATCGGTAGTCGTTTCCAATCCCGAACCATTCTCGCGGACATTGACTCCTGCCAGGGGCATCTCGCCGGGAAGACCGATGACGATCCCTGTCGCGTTGACGAATACGGGACCGCCGGGTCGATTCCAGAATCCGCTGTACTGGTCGCGGAAAGCCACCAGGACCACGGCCAGCAGCGGCAGGATGAAAAGGAACTTGATGAGATGCAGACGCGCGCTGCGCAATTTGTTCATCATGACAATGCGCTTTTTCAGGGACGAAAAATTGAAATTATTGGCCAGCCGGTACCCGGGCCGCCCGATCACCTTCAGCAGATGATACTGGTATTCCTTTTTGTCGAAGCCGTTATCCAGCACCTTGCGGTCGGCGATGAACTCCAGGTTCTGACGAATGGAATGCCGGATCAGCCAGGCGAACGGGTTATACCAGTTGAAGACCGTCAGCCATTCGGCGAGGACGATATCGACGGTATGCCGCTGCCGGACGTGTACATATTCGTGCAGGATGATCTCTTCCCATTCTTTTTCGGTGTGCAGATCGCGGTTGATGTAGATCGCCTTTCCAAATGAGAACGGCGCGATCGCTTCATCCACCTGGTAGATCTCGCATTCGCCATCCCGGATCAATCTTGCCCGGCGCCGCAATTGCCGCAATGCGAGCCAGCGAAATACGAGGCGCAATAAAAGGAACAGGGCCCCCAGGAGAATTGCCGACAAAACGACATTCCATGCCGACCAGGCCGATGTATTCCTTAGAGGGGACGCAGCGATCGAGGGCGCATATTGTCCTATCGCGGGAATGAATTGGAGAACCAGCGGTTCGCCTCCTGCGTCACTTTCCAGGGCCGGTCCGATATCGATGAGGGGGATCAGCACGGACAGGACGGAATATCCCAGCAGGTACCAGCGGTTCATATCATAAAAGGTCAGGTTCCGCAAGACCAGGCGATAGAACAGCCACAGGACTGCCAGCGAACATGAGAGTTTTATCGAATAAAGGAACATAACATGCATAATGGGAAGTTTAATCTTTTTTGCCTTCGATGAGCCCGATGATCTCTTTCAACTCTTTTGCACTGAGTTTCTTTTCTTCGACGAAAAAATTGACCAATGCCTTATAGGAATCGGAAAAATAATCTTTCACGAAGCCGCTCATGAACCTTTTCTTATACTCGTCTTCGGAAATGATCGGCTTGTACAAATACGAATTGCCGATCAGGCGGCTGGATAAAAAACCCTTTTTTTCCAGGTTCTTGATGGTGGAGGCGAGCGTTGTATAAGGGGTGCCCGGAGAGGGCATATTGTCCAGGAAAAGCTTGACGTTGCCTTCCCCCGTTTTCCAGATGGATTGCATGGCCTCCTCTTCTTGCCGGCTTAATTTTTCCATGATGATTACGAAATTTTCGTAAATCTACGAAGTTTTCGTAAAAACAAATAAATAATCTTCGATTTCGTTAATCGACTAATTTTGCACGATGAAAAAACCATTTCTCGCCGTTTTGGCCCTCGTCTGCTGCCACTTCCTTTCCGCTCAGCCGACGGTACCCAACCAACCGGCCACCGATCCGGCCAATGCCCAGGCGCCATTTATGCGGTTTCCCACCATCCCGCCCTTTCATCTGCTCAAACTGGACAGCTCGACCTACCTGACCAAGGACGACGTCAAGAAGAACCGCCGCACCATCATCATGTATTTCAGTCCCGACTGCGAGCATTGCAAACACCAAACGGAAGCCATTCTCGGCGATTTCAGCAAATTCAGGGATATCGAGATCGTCATGGCCACCTATCAGCCTTTCGAGGAGATGAAACAATTCGACTCCCACTACCACATCACGGGGCACCCGAACATGCTGATCGGCCGGGATGAGAAATTCGTCCTGCCTCCCTTCTATAAGATCCGCAGCCTCCCCTACCTCGCCCTTTATGATAAGAAGGGCAAACTGATCACTACCTTCGAGGGAACCCAAAAAGCGGACACGATCCTCAATGCGTTCAAGGAAAAAAGTCGTTTCTAATTTTATCACTCAAATATTTACCAGATGAAAGTTACGGTTGTAGGCGCCGGCGCTGTAGGCGCCACCTGTGCCGATAATATCGCCCGCGCAGCGTTAGCCGAAGAATTGGTCTTATTGGACATCAAAGAAGGTTTGGCAGAAGGAAAAGCCCAGGACATGATGCAGACCGCCGCCCTGCTGGGTTTCGATACCCGCATCACGGGCAGCACCAACGATTATTCTAAAACGGCAGGCAGCGATGTCGTCGTCATTACCTCCGGCCTGCCGCGCAAACCGGGCATGACCCGCGAGGAGCTGATCGGCACGAATGCGGGTATCGTAAAAGGAGTCACAGAGAACATTTTAAAATACTCCCCCAACGCTATTCTGATCATCATCAGCAATCCGATGGATACCATGACCTATCTGGCCCTGTCTTCCACGGGTCTGCCGAAGAATAGGATCATCGGAATGGGCGGAGCGCTCGACAGCGCCCGCTTTCGCTACCAGTTGAGTCGTCATCTCGGATGCAGCCCTGCCGATCTGAATGCCGTAGTGGTAGGCGGCCATGGCGATACCACGATGATCCCCTTGATCCGCCTGGCAACCTGGAACAGCGTTCCCGTCACCAAATTCCTGAATGCCGAACAACAGAAGCAGATCGTTGCCGATACGATGGTAGGCGGGGCTACGCTGACCAAACTGATCGGCACCTCCGCATGGTATGCACCCGGCGCCGCCGGTGCTGCGCTGGTCGAAGCGATCGTTCGCGATGAGAAGAAGCTGTTCACGTGCTGTGTATCGCTTAACGGTGAGTACGGGCAGAAAGATATCTGTCTCGGCGTGCCCGTGGTCATCGGGCGCAACGGCTGGGAAAAGATCGTCGACTTCGGCCTTAATGCCGACGAACAGGCGCTGTTCAGCAAGAGCGCCGAAGCCGTTCGCAGCATGAACGATGTGTTGAAAACGCTATGATATGGAAATCCGGCCCCGCCATGCGGGGCCTTACTCTCTTACTGATTAAGTTGAATAGAACCATCGTTCATATCGAAAGAATGCATCTTCAACAGCCGCATTACCTCCGCACCGGCCAGTAATACGGGCCCGTAACCATGTGCAGCATACACGTTCGTCGGACGGTAATAATAAAAGGCGGGATCGAACGCCATCCCCGTCCCCACACAGGTACCTTCCACCTGCCCCCTGGCATTCACCCGGGTAGCGACGGCATTCCACCCCAACAGGCACATCGGTCCGTAAGCCCGGGCATCGATCCAGCCCCTGTTGATCGCCCGTGCGATACAGTATGTATAGATAGCCGTGGCGGAAGTCTCCAGGTAAGAATCATTCCTGTCCAGCAGCTGATGCCAAAGCCCATTGCCGGACTGATACGCCGCAAGCCCTGCCACATGATCCCGGAGTAGCTGCAACACAGCCTCCCGGCCGGGATGATCCGCGGGCAACACATCGAGCAGCTCTGTCATGGCCATCAACGCCCATCCATTGGCCCGCGCCCAGTGGAATTCCGGATGTACGGTCATCCCTTCCACCCAACCATGCATATAGAGATGCAGCTCCTTATTGAACATCCGCCGCGAGAACTGCAACACCTGCCGGACCGCATCGTCATAATATTTTCTGTCGCCGGTCAGCCGTCCCATTTGCGCCAGCGCCGGGACGCTCATGAAAAGGTCATCCAGCCACAAGGTGTTTTGCTGGGGCCGATTCCTGGCCAGGGTGCCGTCCGCCAGCCGGTACTCCTTGTTCGAGATATAGTCGATGTAGCGATCGATGACAGGACGGAGCACCGTCGCTCCGCCCGCCCGCAACATCTTGATCATCGCTGCACACATGGATCCCGCGTCGTCAAGGGCATGCGGATCGATCATCTGGCGCAGCGGATTAGACCTCAATGGCGTCCGCTGGTACAAAGCCCGGAACGCCGGCGCGGCGGCTGCCATCCATTCCAGCCGCTGCTGCGTATATTGCGTATAACGATGGTCCCCCGTTACGTCTCCCGCCAGTAACATGCCTGCATAGGTTACCCCCCATTCATAACTGGTAAGTCGAAAGTCCCCCTGCTTAAAGCCGATGGTCGTATCCGCCTTATCCCCGACATCCACTACCGTTCCCGTGACCCGGTTGGCAAACTGCGCCGGAGTAGCGGCATCCAGGTAGACCAACACCCTGTCGAGGGTGCCCTTGATAGCATCTGTAGCAGGTATGACATATGGCACCGGGTAATCCGGTCGTAAGGCGTGAAGGGGAGCCGTCACGTCGTTGCCCACGGCCGATTTCGTTTGTGCCAGGGCGATAGAGCAGGCCATCCATCCGCCCGCCAATAATAACAGGGATCTTTTATGCATGCTAATCGTTATTTAATGGCCCCTGCGATCCGCTCCATGGATTGTTCTTCCATACATTTAAAATGCCCCCTGGGGCATTTCCTGTATCCGATCTTCGAGCAAGGCCTGCATGACAACCCCTTCACTTCCATGATCGTATATGGCAAATCGCCGAATAACCCTCCACCCCCCGTCCTGGCATGATAAAGATAATTCTCGCCATAATAAGGATACATCCCGAATTCGGGTACCGTATTCCCCCAAATGGAGACGATGGGCCGTTTCAAAGCCGCCGCAATATGCATCAGCCCCGTATCATGCGTCACGATCAGTTTGGCCTGGCGGACCAGACCCGCCGATTCATTCAGGCTGAATTGCCCGCAGGCATTGTAGATCTTGACCGGATCGATGGCCGCGAGTCCGCGTGCAGCCTCCGCATCCTCGGGACCTCCGAGCAGGATCAGCGGATGTCTTGCTTCGCGGCAAAGGTTTTCCAGCTTGTGAACGGGCAGGCGCTTGGTCGCATGCGCGGCGCCGATGACCACGCCGATGTATCCGGCCTGGTGGGAAGTCGGAATATCCTGCGGTTTCAGCTCTTCTTCGGCCGGGATGAAATAGTCGAGGCCCGCGCCATCGTTGTGAACCCCAAACCCGGCGACAGTATCCATATACCTGTCCACAATATGACGCGCAGGCATCCGGTTGATCTTGAAATTCGTGTAAAGCCATTTCTCTACATTCAGCTTATCGAATGCAAATGCCTTTTTTCCAAGCGCGCGCTTCACTTTCCAGGTGCGCAGGTTATGATGAAGATCGATAATGTAGTCGAAGTCTTCTCTCCGGAGCGTATCGGTGAGTGCAGCGAAGTCGTCGCCGAGGACATGAATGCGATCGATGTAGGGGTTCGCCGCAAGGATCGGGCGGAAGGTCTTTTTGGTCAAATAATGCACCTCGGCCGTGACCACCTGCTTTTTCAAACAACGGACTACCGGGGTGGTCAATACGATATCCCCGATGGAGCTGAAACGTATGATGAGAAACTTCATGGTTCACCCCCCACCACAGCGCGCTCGGCCTCGATATAATTCAGATCCTTTCCAAATGTCTCCGGTGTTATCGCCAGCGCAATAAAGGAGATCGTAAATACGATCACGCCAGTCATCCATCCGCACGCGTAATGGTCCAAACCTAGCGCAGGCAAAAGATACTTGAATATGGGCACCACCACTACTGCCAGCGATCCTCTCGCCATATTCGGCACGGTAGTAGCCACCGTAGCGCGGATGTTGGTCCCGAACTGCTCGGCCGCCATCGTCACGAACATGGCCCAGAAACCCGTACCGAACCCAAGCACCACGCAGACCCAGTACAATGAATTGGACGACGCATTGTGCAAATTGAAAAAAGCGATCACGCCGAAAACGGTTATAATATTGAAGAGCCACAACGATTTCTTCCGGCTCCTCATCCATTGGCTGATGAACCCGATCAGCACGTCCCCCACCGAGATGGCGGCATACGCCACCATGATGCCCTTTCCCGGGTCGATCGAGCCCTGAACTTTCATATCCGCTCCGAATTTGTCGCAGAACGTGATGAGGATACCGATCACATACCAATTCGGCAACGCAATGAGGATCGCCGTCAGGTATTTCTTGAACCGTTGGCCGCTGGTGAACAGCATCAGGATATTTCCCCGGCTGATACCCGTACCCGCCATATTCTTATACATCCCCGACTCCAGCACCCCCACGCGTAACAGCAACAACAAAAAGCCGAGACCGCCGCCGATATAATAGCAGGTACGCCAGCCCGCGCCATCCGCCCCTACGAACCAATATTTGATGAGGTAGGCGAAGACTGCTCCGCTGAGCCCGATGCCGGCCACCCATGCGGTCGCAATCCCCCTCCGCTCTTTGGGCATCAGTTCGCTCACCAACGTGATGCCGGCGCCAAGCTCTCCGGCCAGGCCGAGCCCGGTAACGAACCGCGCCAGCGCATATTGACCGACCGTATGGACCATGCCGTTGGCGATGCTTCCCAGCGAATACAAAATAATGGAGGCAAACAGCACTTTCAACCGGCCTTTCTTATCTCCCAATATCCCCCAGATGATGCCGCCGATGAGCAGCCCGTACATCTGGATGGTCAGGATATTCAGGCCTCGCCCGTCGTCTGCGGATATACCCAGGCTTTTTAAAGAAGGCACCCTGATGATGCTGAATAATAGCAGGTCATAGACATCCACAAAATAACCCAACGCCCCTACGATCACAGCCAGATTGAAAAGAGAATGGATTTTTTTTTGCTCCATAAGGAATTACGGTTTTTTATAGGGATCGTCGGCGGGAGCGGTATTCTTCCGGCCGAAAAACAGCTTATAGAGGACAGGGGCGGTCGTAACGACGACGATACCTATCACAATGACCTCGAGATGTTCCTTAAGATCGAACTGAAATTTCCGCAGGATGATCTCCTCCAGGTAATGTCCCGCGAAGAGCATGGCGAAGACCCACGCGACGCAGCCGATGAAGTTGTAGAGCCAGAACTTGCGTTTGTCCATGGCGACGATGCCGGCGATGATAGGGGCAAAAGTCCGGACGATGGGTAGGAACCGGGCGAAAATGATGGCCTCTCCGCCGTGCTTGTCATAGAATTCCTTCGCCTGGTAGAGGTGGCGCTTTTTGAAAAGCCAGTTATCCTTCCGGTGGAACAGGAAAGGGCCGCTTTTGTTGCCGAACCAGTAGCCGGCGGCATTGCCAAGGATACCGCAGATGGAGACAAGGATCCAAAGGATCACCAGGTCGAGGAAAGGGCTTCGTGTGCCGCCATGGAAAAGACTATCGATGAGATTGCCGCTATACATGCCGGCTACAAACAAAAGGCTGTCACCCGGCAGAAAGAATCCGACCATGAGGCCGGTCTCCGCGAACACAATGAACAGCATTACCCATATTCCGCCATATTGAATATAGAACTTGGGATCGATAAGGTCGTGAAGAGAAATAGTCAGGAGTTCAAGCATACATTCATTTTATAGTGGCGGAAATGCGTTTCCAAAAATTTACCGCATTCCCGCCAAAGAGCTAATGTCTATAGAATTTCGGTCCCAACACTGTTGGGCCCTCATTCGCGGTCTTCGCTGGCGCTCGCCCGTGGACGAGCCGCCGGAGGCGGCTCCATGGCCGCTTCTTCCAGTTCGCCTTCCCATTTGCTGACCAGCACCGCGGCCAGGCTGTTACCCAAAACGTTCGTGGCGCTGCGGGCCATGTCGAATACCTGGTCGACCCCCAGAAGGAGGAGCAGACCCTCCTGTGGGATATTATATAGCGAGAGCGTGCCGGCGATGACGACCAGGGCCGCCCTCGGTACTCCGGCGATGCCTTTGCTGGTCAGCATCAGTACCAGCAGCATCGATATTTCCTGTCCGAAAGTGAGCGGAACTCCGTAAGCCTGAGCAATAAACAATGAAGCAAAGGTCATATAGAGCATGCTTCCATCCAGGTTGAACGAGTACCCCAGGGGCAGCACGAAACTGACGATCTTGGGCGGACAGCCGAAATTTTCCAGCTCGACGATCAGCCGCGGAAACGCCGCCTCGGAACTGGCCGTGCTGAAAGCCAGCAGGATCATGTCCTTGATCGTAAAGGCCAGACCGATGACCCGGCGCCCTATAAATATGGAGGCCATCAGCAGCAGGATCAGCCATAATCCAAGGATGGACAGGTAAAAGCTGAAGATGAGCTTACCATACGTCACGAGCAGCTCTGGACCCTTTACCGCCATGACCGCAGAGATGGCCGCAAGGGCAGCCACAGGGGCAAAATACATCACGTACCCGGTTACCCGAAGGATGATCAGCGAGACGGCATCGAGGGCGTTGATCACGACCTTTCCTTTTTCACCGATGGAGGCGGTGGCGATGCCGAAAAAAACGGCAAAAACGACGATCTGCAGTACCTCGTTACCCGCGAGGGCCTCGAAAATACTGCGGGGAATGACGTTGGTGATAAAACTTTTGAACGTGACGGTGGTGGTTGCGATACCGCTGGCGGCGCCCGATGAAGGAATGGGCAGATTGAGATCGCTGCCGAGCGAAAGCGCGTTCATGATGATCAGACCTAGCAGCAGCGATAACAGCGAGGCGCAGAGAAACCAGAGCAGCGCTTTGCCGCCGATCCTGCCCACGGCGCGGATATCACCCAGCTTCGCAATACCGACCACCAGGGTGGAAAAGACCAGGGGCGCGATGATCATTTTGATCATCCGGAGAAAGACATCGGTGATGACGCCCATGATGGAAGAAAATGTGTCGACCTGTGCGGGGCTGCCGCTATAATGCACCCATAGCCCAAGCAGGACGCCGGCCATCATGGCAATCATGATCCATCCCGTAAGACTGATTTTGGGCATAGGTAAATAGGTTGCAGGTCAGGACCAGCGGCCCGGCCCGGCCATTCCGGCCTGCAAAGAATCGAAAAATATTGATTTGGCAAAAATTTGTTTATTTTCGGCCCAATTCGTCACACAAAAGCATTTCCCAATTTATCTAAACGATCTTGCACATGAGTTTATTCAGAAAAAAGTCCTTAGCTACCCTTCTGGCTCAGGCTGATGAATCGGAAAAAGGTCTGAAACGGACCCTGGGTGTATGGAGCCTGATCGCGCTGGGTATCGGCGCCATCATTGGAGCCGGTCTCTTCGTACGCACGGCAGCCGCGGCGGGAGAGCATGCCGGACCCGCTGTCACCGTTTCCTTTATTATTGCAGCCGTAGGTTGCTGCTTTGCCGGTCTTTGCTATGCCGAATTCGCCTCGATCATCCCGATCGCCGGCAGCGCCTATACCTATGCTTATGCCACTATGGGCGAACTGGTCGCCTGGATCATCGGCTGGGCCCTGATCCTGGAATACGCGCTCGGTGCAGCCACCGTGGCCATCTCGTGGAGCGAATACCTCAACAATCTGCTATATAACCTCTTCCAATATAAGATACCGTTCGAATGGTGCCATTCCCCGATGCAGCATTTGAAAGACGCCGCCGGCGTCATGCACTCGGGGATCATCAACGTTCCGGCACTGTTCATCTTGCTGCTCCTTACCCTCTTGCTGATCAAGGGGATGCAGGAATCGGCCGTCGTCAACGGTATCATCGTTTTTCTGAAAGTGTCCATCGTCGTGATCTTCATTATCATCGGCTGGGCCTATATCAATCCGGCGAATCATCATCCCTATATCATTCCGGCCGATGCCGCACCGGCACTGCAGGCCGACGGAAAGTACTATTCCTATCTGCCCTTTCTGAACCACGGATGGGGAGGGGTGCTGCGGGGCGCAGCCGTCGTTTTCTTTGCATTTATCGGCTTCGACGCCGTCAGTACGGCCGCTCAGGAAGCAAAAAATCCGAAAAAAGACATGCCGATGGGTATCCTCGGATCGCTCGCCATTTGTACCTTATTGTATATCCTCTTCTCTTACGTACTTACCGGCGTGGCGCCGTTCACGGACTTCGTCAAGGCGGGAAAGGAGGCTTCGGTTGCCTACGCGATACAGGCCTATATGCCGGGTCACCAGTGGTTAGGGACGCTCGTGACGATCGCCATCCTGCTGGGGTTCTCCTCGGTGATCCTGGTGATGCTGATGGGTCAGAGCCGCGTTTTCTATACCATGTCCACGGACGGCCTGCTGCCAAAGGTTTTTAGCGACCTGCATCACAAATTCAGGACGCCCTATAAAAGCAATGTGCTGCTTTTCGTCTTCGTCGGTCTCTTTGCCGGTTTCCTCCCTGAAAGCGTGGCCGGGGACCTGACCTCCATCGGGACCCTGCTGGCCTTCGTGCTTGTTTGCGCGGGTATCATCATCCTGCGCAGAAGGGATCCCGACCTGCATCGTCCATTCAGGACACCGCTGGTGCCGCTGGTCCCCATTCTGGGAATGATCGTTTGCGCAGCCATGATCTTCAGCCTTTGGGGTACAACGCTGCTCAGCGCTTTTGTCTGGATGATCCTCGGTCTGCTCATCTATTTTGGTTATAGCAAAAACAACAGTAAGTTGATAGGCAGCGCGCCCGACGGCGTAAAATCCGTAACTTCGCACCCGCAAGAAAAAGTTTCATAGCATGGGTCGCATATTTGAAGTTCGCAAGGCCACGATGTTCGCCCGCTGGGACCGGATGGCCAAACAGTTTTCGCGTATCGGTAAGGAAATCGCCATTGCCGTGAAGGCGGGAGGCCCCGATCCCGCCACCAACCCCGCCCTGCGGCGGTGCATGCAGAACGCCAAAAGCGTGAACATGCCAAGGGACCGGGTCGAAGCCGCTATCAAGCGGGCGCAGGGCAAGGAAATGGAGAATTACGAGGAGATCCTTTATGAAGGTTACGGTCCGCATGGCGTAGCGATCCTCGTGGAGACGGCTACCGACAATCATGTTCGGACGGTGGCCAACGTCAAATCTCATTTCAATAAAGGCAATGGCACGCTCGGCAATAGCGGCAGCGTAAGCTTCCAGTTCAAAAAAATGGGTGTTTTCAAATTGAAACCCGAAGGGCTCAATGCCGAGGATCTCGAGTTGGAGCTGATCGACTTCGGTTTGGAGGAAATGGGCGAAGGCACGGGAGAGCATGGCGGATCCGTATTGGTGCTTCGCGTGATGTTCAATGATTTTGGAAAGATGCAGAAGGCGCTGGAAGAAAAACACATTACGCCGATCAGCGCCGAAACGGAGTGGATACCCGTGAGTACGGTCGAGTTATCGGAAGATATGGCGCAGGATGTCCTCAAACTGGTCGACCGGCTGGAGCAGGACGAAGACGTTCAAAAGGTATTTTACAACCTCAAATAGGCTGCGTGGCTCGTAGCCTGTTTATTCCGCCATCATAGCGATTACCGTATCGATGATGTCCTCCGCATTGGGCTTGCTGAAGTAATCTCCGTCCGATGCATAGGCCGGGCGATGCGCCTGACCGGTAAGCGTTCTCGGGGCCGTGTCCAGCCACCGGTATCCCCCCTGCTCTTCCATCACTTTATTGAAGATGTACCCCGCCGCGCCGCCCGGCACATCCTCATCCACGATAAGGATGCGGCTGGTCTTTTTCAGCGATTCGAGGATGCGATGATTTACGTCGAACGGCAAAAGCGTTTGTACATCCACGATCTCGCAGCTGACGCCGCGCGCTTCGAGGGCATCGGTCGCTTCCTGCACGATACGCAGCGTGGAGCCATAGGAGACGATAGTGATATCCTCTCCTTCCCTCAATACTTCGGGGATTCCCAGCGGAACCCTGAACTCGAGCAGGTTGGAAGGAAGTTTTTCTTTAAGACGGTACCCGTTCAGACATTCTACCATCAGTGCCGGGTCGACGCCCTCCAATAACGTATTGTACATTCCGGCTGCCTGGACCATATTCCGCGGTACGCAGATATGAAGCCCGCGAAGGGAATTGATGATCATCCCCATGGGAGACCCGCTATGCCAGATGCCTTCCAGGCGATGCCCGCGCGTGCGGACGATGACAGGAGCGGATTGCCTGCCGACGGTGCGATATTGCAGCGATGCCAGGTCATCGCTCAGGGGCTGAAGGCCATATAACAGGTAGTCGATGTATTGGATCTCGGCGATCGGCCGCAGACCGCGGATGGCCATGCCGATGCCCTGACCCATGATGGTCAGCTCGCGGATACCCGTATCGAAAATGCGATCGGCGCCATGCTTTGCCTGGAGACCCGCAAATCCTTGATTCACGTCCCCTATCTTTCCCAGGTCCTCGCCGAAGGCCAGTACCCGGGGATCGCGCTCGAACAGCGCATCGAAATAACGGTTCAAAACTTCATAACCGTTCAGAACGGGCGCATTGAAAGCATATTCGGCCTTTATTTCGGGCACCTGCGAGATCCGCCGGTCGCCCTGGTGATAGAGATGGGAATTGTACAGCGCGGCATTTTCGGTCCTGAGCTGGCGGTAGTACTCGGTCGCGTTCCTGGCAGCATCCGTCTTGCCGGCCAAACCTATCGCCGAATGAAGGGTCTGCAGGACTTCCTTGCGGCCTGGCTCCCGGTTGGCAGCCAGGGATGAAGCCATTTTTGTGAGCGGTTCGATCTGTTCGGGAGCCTGGTTGGCCATCTCACGGATCAGGTCGGCGGAGCGGTTCACCTGTACGCGGATGGGAGCCTGATATTTTTCCCACGCCAGGTTGCGGCTGTTGCGGGTGAACTCCTTGGCCGCGGTCTCTATGTCCGCCAATTCATCTTCGCCAGCCAGCGCGTTTTCGATGATCCACTCCTTCATTTTCTTTATTCCGTCCCATTCCCTTTCCCATTCCAGGCGTTCGGGAGATTTGTACCGCTCGTGGCTTCCGGAAGTGGAATGTCCCTGCGGCTGGGTTACCTCTTCGACATGGAACAATACCGGCGTATGCGTTTGCCGGACGGAACGGAGCGCTGTCTCGAAGACCTCGCACATACCCGCATAGTCCCAGGCCTTCACCTTATAGATATCGATGCCGTTGGTGCCCTCTCTTTTCTGAAACCCTTCCAGCACTTCCGAGATAGAACCCTTCGTAGTTTGATATTGACGCGGGACCGAGATGCCATAGCCGTCGTCCCAAACGAAAATGGCCAGCGGCACCTGCAATACACCCGCCGCATTCAGGGTCTCCCAGAAATGGCCTTCGCTCGTGGATGCATCCCCGATCGTGCAAAAACAAACTTCATTACCATTATTGGATAATTCAGTCATGTCACGGAGGACACTCACTTCGCGGAAGGCCTTGGATGCGCAGGCCAATCCCAGCGCCCTGGGCATCTGGGCAGCCGTCGGCGCCAGCCCGGCCGTCAGATTTTTCCGGTTGACGAGATCCAGCGGCGACCCGTCGGTATCGACAAACGGGGAGGCGAAATGCGAATTCATCTGGCGTCCGGCACTATGCGGGTCATGGCGGGGATCGGGGTCGGCATACAACTGTGAGAAGAACTCCTCGATCGTGGCGGCCCCGGTGGCGAAGGAAAAAGTTTGGTCGCGGTAATATCCCGCGTAAAAATCTCCCGGTTTGAAGAATTTCGCCATTGCTACCTGCGGAACCTCTTTCCCATCGCCGAAAATGCCGAATTTCGCTTTACCGGTCAGGACCTCTTTCCGGCCGAGCAGGCTGGCCTCCCGGCTTTCGCAGGCCAGCCGGTAATCGTTCAAAACTTCTTCCCGGAACTTATCGAAGGACAGCTTTTCGGGATCGAGGACTTCACTGTGCGCCAAATTTTCCATCGGATCGACTATTTTTACCGGTTAAAAGCAGTAGGGCCACCAACGCAAAAATACCTGTATCTGATTGATTGTTAAAAAAATAAAATTAGGGGTAAATTATTGGTAAAGCTGACGGCCAATGCTTAATTTTAGGTTCTACTTGATGCAGCCAAACTATGAAAAAATTAGCAATTGCCGCCGTTCTTTTTATCACAGTGCACGGTGTCCGGGCACAGACGGCCAACTCGGGCGAAGCTACTCCTCCCCGTCTCTCTGTCAACACCGGTGGAACGGCCCTTCCCCGTCCGGCAGAGGTGCTTCAGCTGAAAGAAAATATGCACAATTTCGGCAAGATCCCACAGGGACGTCCTGCCACCTATACTTTCGAGATCGTCAATACGGGAAGCGTCCCGCTGCGGTTGGACAACGTACAGGCCTCCTGCGGCTGTACTACGCCGGTCTGGAGCCGCGAGCCGATCGAAGCAGGGGCCACGGCAAAGATCCTTGTCGGATACAACGCTTACGCCGAAGGTCCTTTCACCAAGACCGTCACGATCGTATACAATACCAATCAGACCAGGACGCTCACCATAACCGGCGAGGTCTACAAGGCCCCGGCATCCTCGGCGCCTGAAAACGCTTCCGTGCAATTACTAAAACAAATAAACTGATCAAAAATGAAGAGAGTATTCCTGTTTGCCAGCGCTGTCATTCTTTCGGCTACCGTATTCGCACAGGCAAAAAAAGCGGAGGATGTGATAAAGTTCAAGGAACTTTCGTATGATTTCGGGAAGATCAAGCAAGGCACTCCCGTCAAGCATGATTTCGTCTTTACCAATATCAGCAATTCCCCGGTGATCATCGAGTCGGCCGTCCCTTCCTGCGGTTGCACTACGCCTTTCAAACCCGAAGGGGCCATCCAAAAAGGAAAGGACGATAAGATCACCGCGGAATACAATGCAGCCGCTGTAGGGACCTTCAATAAAAATATTACCATTAAGGTAGCAGGAGTCGACGAGCCGCTGCAACTGAAGATCACGGGAGAAGTGCTCACGCCCGATGCCTATGCAAAATACGAGGCTTCCAAAGGCCGGTCCGGCCGTTGATCGCACGCCGCTCAATTAACTGAAAAACCGTCCATGACGGTTTTTTTTATTGTGACCTGGGGAACGAACCCGTCATCCGTTTTATATATTTTTGCCAAATGTTAACCATTAGTCAACGCGGACAACAAATGCCGGCCTCGCCGATCAGGAAACTCGTGCCCTTCGCCGAGACGGCCAAAAAGAAAGGCATCAGGGTTTTTCATCTCAATATCGGGCAACCGGACATCGAAACACCCAAAATGGCGCTCGACGCAGTCCGGCATTTCGACTTCAAGGTCCTCGAATACAGCCATAGCGCAGGCAATGAAAGCTACCGGCGAAAGCTGGCTGCCTATTACCGCCGCATGGGTATCGACGTGGATCACCAGCAGATAATCATCACGACCGGAGGATCCGAAGCGATCCTTTTCGGGTTTATGAGCTGCCTGGACGCGGGCGACGAGGTCATCATCCCCGAGCCGTTCTATGCCAATTACAATGGGTTTGCGGTCGAGGCGGGGGTCGTGATAAAGCCGCTGACCTCCTCTATAGGAAACGGGTTTGCCCTTCCGTCTGCAACGGCATTTGAAAACCTGATCACCCCGCGGACCAGGGCGATCGTCATCTGCAACCCCAACAACCCGACGGGATACCTATACGGCCGGGAGGAAATGGAGACACTGAGAGACATCGTCATCCGCCATGGACTTTATCTGATGTCCGACGAGGCCTATCGCGATTTCTGCTACAGCGGGGTACATACAAGCGCCATGAACCTGAAAGGAGCGGAAGAGAATGTGCTGATGATGGATACCATCTCCAAGCGTTACAGCGCCTGCGGAGGACGCATCGGCGCGCTGGTGACGCGTAACCAGGCGGTACTGGATTCGGTCATTAAATTCGCACAAGCACGGTTGAGTCCCCCGTCGTTTGCCCAAATACTCGGAGAGGCGGCTACCGATCTTCCCGCAGATTATTTTGACGCTACAAGACAAGAATATCTCCAGCGCAGAGATTTGCTGGTCAGCCGGCTAAACCGGATGCCCGGCGTCTGCTGTCCGAATCCCGGGGGCGCTTTTTATGCGATGGCGAGCCTGCCGGTGGATGATACGGATGTCTTTTGCCAGTGGCTGCTGGAATCATTCTCCTACCGGGAACAGACCGTAATGCTGGCGCCCGCAGCCGGCTTCTATGGTACCAAAGGCCTGGGGAAGAAAGAGGTGCGATTGGCGTATGTACTGAATACCGGAGATCTTTCGCTCGCGATGGATTGCCTGGAAAAAGCATTGCAAGAATACCCCGGCAGAACAAATTAGTTTTAATTTATATTTATTATGTAGTTTGTTAAAATTACCGTAAATAGTATTATTTAATACAACATAGGTATCAATATATTTAAAATTTAACATTACCATTAATTACATATATATTATTCTCCGATAAAATTTCATTTTACCAATTGAATGCCCGATCTTGTATGGGTATCACGGGCACAGTTTTAACGTTTTGATATTGTTTGATGGCATCTGGGGAAGTTTCGGGAAGCTTATATTTGTGCGCGCAACACCGATCTTTTATAAATTTTCATATGGCAAGCAATCGTTAGCCGGCCTTCTGTTTCCACGGAGGGCCTTTTTTATTTATCCGGCGCTTCCGCCGCTGCCGGGTTTTCTTCAAAATAGACTACATTAGTGAAAAGTCTTGCCATGGTCAACCGCAGAAAATTCCTTCAGCAGACCGGTCAGCTGGGTCTTGCCGGTTTATTGTTACCGCAACTGGGAAGCGCCCACTCCCTTTTCGAAAAATGGGCCCCCCGGCCTATCGGGCTCCAACTTTATACGCTGGGTAAACTAATGATCACCGACCCGAAAGGGACGCTGGAGAAACTGGCGGCTATCGGGTATAAAGAAGTGGAAAGTGCAGGTTCGGAAAAGGGTAATTTTTACGGGTTCACACCAAAGGAATTTTCCGCCATGGTAAAAGCGGCAGGAATGCATTGGCGTTCGGCGCATGTCGGCGGCGCTCCCTTCACCCCGGCGCAGTTGATGCGCATGGCCAAAACCGCCGGGGATTCCGCCAGGATCCAAAAATATGCGGACCAGATGAAGAACAGACCCAAAACACCCAACCTCAAGGAAAATTATCAGGAACTGGCCGACCAGGCGGCCGAAGGCGGGCTTAGCTATCTCGTCTGTTCGAGCATCCCCGTTCATACCTTCGATGAAATAAAGACCGCCGTCGACGTGTTCAGCAAGGCGGGCGAGGCCTGCAAAAAGAATGGCGTGCAATTCGCCTATCACAATCATACTACCGAATTCGACGAAGTGGAAGGCCATCGTCCCTTCGATTATATCCTCAACAACACCGATAAAGACCTCGTAAAAATGGAGCTCGATCTGGCCTGGGCGACGAAAGCCAAACAGGATCCGGTCGAACTCTTCAAGCTACATCCCGGCCGGTATCCGTTGTGGCACGTCAAGGACCTCGACAAGGTCAAACAGCAACCCGCCGAAGTGGGTACGGGCATCGTCGACTTCAAACGCATTTTCGATAATGCGAAAGAATCGGGGATGAAATACTTTTTCGTAGAACAGGACGGAGCGCCGCAGCCGCTGGAAAATGTGACGCATAGCTTCAACTATTTGAAAAGTATGCTGGCCTGATCATTTGATACCGACGCGCCGGCGCCGGACGCCCATGCCAACCACCGAGAGCAATCCAAGGATGCCCATGCCTGCGATCAGCACGTTGTTTTCGCCTGCGTGACGTTTCCCGATCTCGAGAGAAGCGGCGGCATACGAATCCGTAAAGGGAATGTATTTCTCTCCCTCGTTGTTCATGACCACATCCCAATCGTTGTATCCCTTTCCCGTTAGCCAGGAGAGCATCTTCAACTCATCCTTACGTCTTTCTTTCAGGTCTTGCAGGTATTTCTTCCCTTCGGGGCAATTGAACTCGCCCGTGGCCGGATGCGTGATGATATAACGGGCCTGAAAATTGTTCGCGTTTGCCGTCTCCTGGAAGAACAGGTCCTGCGGGAACGCCTTCCGGTTGTACCGCACATGCAGACGCGTGAAGTAAACTTTTGCCGGACGGTCGGCGTCGTCGTTATCGGGATCACCCGAACTCTTACGATGAGCCGCCCATGTAACCCCTGCCTGCGCCAGGTCCTGTCTCGAAGGCGCGCTGGCCACACAGGGATCGCACTTGACAAAATTAGAGGGGCTCAAGTCCCAGGCATATTCGAGCATGGCCACAGACCTGCCGGCGCCGAACCATTGATACTGGAACAGGTTGGAATAAAAATTCCCGAAATTGTTCTGTACGAACAGGGGTACATTCTTTCCGGTCGGCATGGCAACGGTCGGATAATTGGTGCATTCGACCCGTCCCGTTTTGCTGAAAGCATATACGATCATATCCTGGTCGCCTTCGGAATTGGCCATCCCCAGGCGGATCGGCAGCATGAACCTCGGGGAATCGAATGAGATCTGGATGGGCCTAAGGAAATCTCCCGGCAGCCGCTTCTTTTCTTCTTCGTTCACTTTCACAACAAAGAACTTCATATTGCTGCGGATGTAGGGTTCGAGGACCTCATCGGCTCCGGCGGGGATCTTATAACCGTTATCCGTCAGCCACGATCTCAACCCTGTGGACTCTTTGGCGCTGAGGATAAGGATATCGTATTCGCCAACAAGGTATTTAGCCTCGATGGTTACGCCACTTTTTTTGGCGGCGCCATATCCGATAACGACCACATCGTTCAGCGCTATGCCCACGGCCCTGCCCTCCAACTTGTCATAAAGGCGCGCTTCACAGGGATTCTCGTCGTAATATTCCACCAGCCTGGGTTTGCTGTATTCGTTCAGGGTCGTAAAGATCGACTGATCGACGACCTTGATATCGCTTTTTTTCAGTACTACGGGTACGGGCACCACCATGGCAAAATCCTTCATATCGCCCTTGAAATCGTTGTACATCGTAACCGTATTCCTGTCTCCATCCCGTACCAGGATGACCTGCGATGTCTTATTCTTCAGCGTCCCGTCTGCTTTACTGACATAAAATCCGCAAAACGCCATGGTCTGATTGGTGAACACCGCCATCAGGATCGCCAGGGCGGCAAATTTTCTGCCGGCGCGCACCGAAGGCCATTCGAAACGCCGGGCCCGGAAGAGCTTATCCATCACCGGTACCACCGGTGCCGCCGCCACCAGCACCAGGATCGGTGTATTGTACATCCATTGAAATGCCGACAGGTAGAACGAGACCGCTGCGATACCCATGGCCCAGAGCACTCTTGCCAGGGGATGATCCGGCGATGTCTTAGGGTCGCTGATCATGAACCAGCTGAAAAGAAGCAGACTACCGCTGCTGATCGAATGCCAGAAATAATCCTGCGGCCATCCCAATACGAGCACCTGGCGCCAGTACAACAGAGCCCCGAACGTCACGACAAATGCAAGAGAAGTATCTAGCTTCTGCACCCGTGTAACCACGATAGTTCCCAGCGTCAGGACCAGGAAGAACAGCACCACGCCATTACCCCATTGCCCCGGCGAAAGCCAAGCGTCTCCGCTGACAAATAAGGTCGCAGCGATGCCAAAGGCCGAAGGATTGAAAATATGTTTCCGGCCAAAACGAAAAACATATTTAGAGATGACGGTAAAGAATGCAGCCATCAGGCTGGTATGAACATGGCCAGTCCTGAGCAGCAGGCAAATGCTTAGCGCGCTGATGAGAATACTGAGTCCCCAGGACCTCCAGCCGGTCTGCCCCCGCAGAGGGGCGAATTTTTTGCGGCGGATACTTTCTGCCATATAACTAAAAGCCAGGCAACCACCGATGGTGGCCACATAATGGGGGAGGTCCGCATTCCAATGGAGAAAAACAAGACCATACCCAAGGAAAAAAGCCTGGAAAATAACCTGGAACCAACGGGGATCCGTTGTAATCGATCTGCTTATCATATAGGGCGTTTACCCTCATGATGCATGGCCCGCGGAAATTACATAAAGAGCTTTTATTTTATTTAGATCGTAGATGAGCCACTAGTTGGCCTTATAAACCTTCCGTTCCTTCGTCCGCATAGAGCGTATATGCGATACTTTAATCCTCGCACCGGCATACCAGAGATCATAATTGCGCTGCATATTTAGCCAAAGTTCAGGAGTTGTATTAAAAGCCTTTCCAAGCCTTAGAGCCATTTCTGCACTTACGCCCATATGACCATTGACTAACTGAGAGACGGTCTTGCGGGCCACGCCTAAATTATCTGCCAACGTAGTAATGCTGATCCCAAGCGGGTCAAGGTACATTTCTTTAAGAACTTCCCCTGGATGAACGGGGGGCATTTTTTGTTGTAACATTGCTTGGAAACCTCCTTTTTAGTGATAATCGAGATAATCTATTAAATGCGCATTACCATTTTCGAATCTAAAAATTATCCTGTAGTTACCTGTGACTGTCAAAGACCAATATCCTTTTAAATCTCCCTTTAAAGGATGCAGGCCCCCACCGGGGTAATTCAAATCCTCTACTTTTTCTGCCGCGTGCAACATCATAAGGATGTTCCTGATCTTTTTGACCTGCTCTGCCGGCAGTCTCGATGCGTCATTCCTTGTCCAGAGAAGCCTCAAACCCTTATGCTGTATGCTGGCAATCATCCTTCAAATGTAACCTATTACGTTACAAGTTACAACTAATTTCCTGACTAATGAAAAATATAAATTTCCACCCGCCTGTTGAGGTACCTGGTCGGGTATTGCCTGGAAATGCCGCGGCCTTCCGGCTGAATTAGCGCAGGGGCGATGTCGAATTTCGAGGACAGCACGCGGGCGACCTCGCGGGCCCTTTTTTGCGAAAGATCCAGGTTGTACGTGTCCGAGCCGACATCATCGGTAAAACCAACCACCTGTATCCTGGATATACCCGGTCTTGTCAGGAGGCTGCGGTAACGGAGCAGGGTATCCGGATTTTGCATCAGGTATTTGTCGAAATCGAACTGGATGTTGTGGATGACGATGGTGTCGGGCTTGGCCGTCGCCGGCATCGCCGGAGGAGGAGGCGTTTCCGGTTTCGGCGTGTCGATCACCCGGCGCGGTTCGGGGCCGAACAGCGGATCTTTGACAGGACCATAGCCGGGATGCCAGTTACTATCGGCGGAGCGATCCGGGTTCTGTTGCGGGGGCGATGCGTCAGCGAGACCCGGGTCTCCCGGTTGTGGATCGGAATGCCGCCGAAGGATCGAATATAACGAGTCTTTTATCCTCTGGCAGTTTGCGCAGAGGCCTCCTCTTATACGAACGATGGAGATGTCGTCCACCAGGACTTCGATAGTTGAAGCCGTTGAGCTGCGTTGGTCGAAAATGTCGGCATTTGCGACCCTGTTGAAATTACCGACGACGAGAATGGTGGAGTTGGATGTTGCAACATACTCCTTTCTGAGTTCGAACCAGCCGTTCCGCAGGTCCCTGACCGTAGCATCGGTGAACGAAAGATAGCTGCGGGGCTGCAGGATGGAATCTCCCTGTACGAAAACAAAACGGTTCGTCAACCAAAACCCTATGTCACGCCGATTGGGGCAAGTGGCGCTCAACCGCGTTTGACTGGCCGGGCCGGCGATCTTCAACGTGACGGCATACCTTTCGCCCGCCTGCAGCGGACACAACAGCATGGTTTCCCAATATTGACGATTGACCGACGCCCGGCTGGCGGCTACGATCTGCAGGTGCCTGCTGCCCGTGGCGGAAGGATATCTGGGAAAATAGCCTGTCGTAAATTTCCGGCTCAGATAGAACCAGGCGGAAGGGCTACAAGGTTGATCGAATTCCAGGCAGGTGTTCACGTCTTCAAACGAGGGATTAGGCACAAGATTCTGTCCCTGAATCCTTTGGCATAGCAAGAGTAGGAAAAGGACCGGGCATGCTGCAAAGCAAAATAGAGGTCGGCTTATCGGGCGCATAACGATATTGGACCGAATTTAGCAATTCTGGCGGATTCGCTGCGACTATGGGTTGTTGAGCGGAAAGTTTAACAAAAAGGACCACCGTTAAGTGATCCTTTTGCCGCGTAGCGAGATCGGGAGTTGAACCCGAGACCTCCGGGTTATGAATCCGACGCTCTAACCATCTGAGCTATCTCGCCGAATCGTCTGGGGGCGCGCGGATGGTGCGTGTCCGCGACCGCAGTCAAACGGGTGGCAAAAATAGAAAAAATTCCTCAAAAAACGCAAGCCCGCCGTACTATTTGACCCGCAGGTACTTCTCGATGATCACCCTGTCGACGCCCTCGCTTTCCACCCTTTCCAGTCCTTTTTGGACCAGGGTGTCTCCATCGATGGAAACGGTAAAGGTGAACGGTTTGCCTTCCCAGTTCTTGTCCCCATAATAATCCAGGTGCTCGGTATACTGATCGCCGTTGAGGATATAGCTGCCGCCGCCGCCATCGAATTGATTGGAAGAGTCTTTGGGCTCATTCAACCGGTGTTTCAGGAACGCAAAATGCGTGTCATTGATGATCTTGATCATACTCTGATCTTTGGTATAATCGGTGACCGTCGTACCGCTTTTTGCGATAGTCGTCCCGGATAAAAGCCGCCAGGTACCGTTAAGCCGGACGGAGGGATGGGTTTCGTTGCAGGTCGTCAGCAGGACAGCGAACAACAAGGGAGTTAAGCTGTTTTTCATATATTAAAAATACGTAGTTTCGATTATGCTTCTCAAAGATTTCATCGAAGGAGCCATCCCTGTCAAAAGCTTTCAAAAAGGGGATCTCATTTACCGGCAGGATGCTCATGCCCGCTATTTCTATGAGGTCAAAGTGGGTGAAGTCATCGTCCGGAACAGCAACAGCGAAGGCAGGGAGTTCGTGCAGGCATTGTATACCGCCGGAGAATGTTTCGGCATCGCGGCCCTCATCAACGATAAGCCTTACCCTTCGGCCGCCATCGCCAACACTTCGTGCGAGGTATATCTCATAACGAAGGAACACTTTTTCCGCCTGCTTAAAGAGAGTTTCGCCTTTCATCTCAATATCACCCGGATCGTATGCCGGCAACTGCAATATAAGACGATGATGCTGGAAGAGATCGCCAATGAAGAAGGCGAACACCGGCTCCTGACGCTGATCCACTACCTGATGGCCCGGACGACCGCCGATAATAATGTCCTCGATATTACGAAACAGCAGCTGGCCGATATGACCGGGTTACGCGTCGAAACGGTGATAAAAACATTGAAAAAGATCGAGAATCAAGGCAGGATCGCCACCCGGCGCGGCAAGATCGTTTGTCTTAGCAACCATCGTCCGCCTATATGATCCAGGTCATATTCGTTGTCTGCTGCAGCTGGTAATTTTGTGGTAGAAAATTATCAGTCATGAAAACGAATATAACCGGATTGCGTGTTCCGGAGATGCCTGTATCCGGCGGGCATTGCGAAAAAAGAACCGGCTTTCTCCAATTGCTCAACACATGGGTGCAGACACAGGAGCCCATTTGGGAATACAATCGCCTGGGCATCTCTGCAACGGGGATACTCTTGCAGGTGACGGCTGCGGGCGCTATGATCCTCATCCTGGGTGCAGCCGGCGCCAATCCGTTCATCTACACCTTCGGTATCTTTCTGGCTTTTATGGCCGACAGCCTTGCGTTCGCCCAGGCGCGCATGCGCTGGGTATTGGCTACCTTTGTAATAAGCATTGTCCTTAACCTTGTCCTGGCGGTAGCTTATCTGCTGGTATTGCTTTGAAACGAAACAAACATATCGTATCGCTTTCTCATGATCATCATGACGGGTTGCTTTTCTGCTGGAAAATAAGGCAGGGCATAAAAAATCGCGTCGACCCCTTACGCATCGTGCGCTATGTCCGCTATTTCTGGCAGGACCACCTGCTGTCACATTTCCGGGAAGAAGAACAATTGCTGTTCATCCTGCCGGGCGATGAAAAGGTTGCCAGGGCGCTCGATGAACATCGCCAGGTGGCCGTCCTGGTCAATGGGTTATTGAATGGCCCCGCGGCGGATGCCTATCCCTTGTTGTCGGTATTGGCCGATACGGTCGACAACCACATCCGTTTTGAGGAGCGTATACTGTTCCCCTATCTGGAAAAAAGGCTCCCGGAAGCTCAGTTGGAGAACATCGGCCGCCAACTGAATAAAAATCCCCATTTACCCGATGCCTGGCCCGACGCATACTGGAAGGACACAACCCCTTCAAATCCATCCAGATAGACGCACGGCCGGATTTCTTCAACCGCGCCCATCGCGCAGGCGTACCAAACCGGTCCTTTTAACGTTTTATTATTGTGATTTTAACAGTTATTAAGCAGCGGCCGTTTCTGTGGCGGCGTATCTTTGTATTACATAAAGCAGTCAATTTTCTCATAAGCAGTTAGTTTTGGTTACGACCCCTGTTTCTACAGGGGTTTATTTTTTTTCATCTTCGAAAACCAGCGCGGCGGCGCCGAGAAAACCGGCTTTGTTCCCCAGGCTGGCCGCTTCGATGGCGGTATATTCCGAGGTTTCTTTCATAGCCAGTGCCAATGCCTTTTCACGGATGCTTTCCACGTAGAAATCGCCTGCCTCGGAGATGCCTCCGCCAATGATCAATTTTTGTGGTGAAAAAATATTGATGAGGCTTGCAATGCCGGATGCCATGTAATTGAAATGACGGTTCATGGCTGTCACCGCCGCGGGCTGCCCTTCCAGGTAGCGCATCACGATCATTTTACCGTCTATGGATTCGCCGGCGTGCGGCAAAAGCCCTTTATACTCTTCCACCAGCGCCGGTACCGATGCCTGCGCTTCGAGACAACCAACAGCGCCACAGGTACAAGGGCGATTACCGCCGGCAACATGGATATGTCCCAACTCGGTGCCCCTGTTCCGATAGCCACCGTATAATTTGCCATCGAGGATCAGCGCACCTCCGACGCCGGTGCCGATGGTAAGGAATACGACATGTTTCGCATTCCGCGCGGATCCCCACCTGGCTTCAGCCAACCCCATCAGGTTAGCGTCATTCTCTACGACCACCTTTCCGCCAAATGAGATGGCTAACATGGGCCCGGGTGCGAGATCTTCCAGTTCCGGCAGATTGCCGCCACAGCCTATGACGCGATGACCATCCAGGATGCCGGGGACGCCCAGGCCGATCCCTTCGATCTTCCGATCCCCCGCCTTTTGCCGCACCTCCCTTACCGTGTCATGGATCGATTCCATGAGGAATGTGTCCGGATGCCGGGTTCTGCGGATGGATTCGTATAGAATATTGCCCTCGCGGTCGACAAGGCCGTATTTGATATGCGTTCCTCCCAGATCGATCCCGATTGCGTATGGCATGCAGTGATTCGTTTATTTTTTCAATAAGGCGGCAGCGCCTGGATCGAGCCATATCTCCAGACCAGGATGATTGCGCAGCAGGCTGGCCGGCACTTCACGCGTAACGGGTCCGTCCAGCGCTTGCAGGATGACTGCTGCCTTGTGCTGCCCGATGGCCAGCAGGAATAAATGGCGCGCCTCCATCAACGTCCCCAGGCCGAGCGTGATCCCCCGCTCGAGCTGCACGCTGCGTCTGAAATATTTCTGTCCCGTCGCCCGGGTAGCGGGATGAAGGTCCGCAACGTGCGAGCGTCCTGCAGGGTCGGCGCCCGGTTCATTCATGGCTATATGACCATTCGGACCAATGCCCAGGATCGCCACATCGATGCGTTGCCGTTTGGCGATGAAACGTTCGACATCGTCGCATTCTTTTTCCAGATCCGTAGCCCGTCCATCGAAAAAACAGATCCTGCCGGGGGTGACATGCAAGGGATGAAAAAGTCCTTTGTCCAGGTGGTAACGGCAGGAGCCTTCATCCTCTCCGTTCATGCCTACCCATTCGTCCAGTCCGACAAAATACCAATGGCTCATATCGAGGGCATGATCCGCGGTCCTTCGGAGCAGCTCGGCATACAATGCCGCCGGCGTATCTCCCGAGGCCGGGCAAAAAAGAGGTTGCGGGATGGAACGCAAACATTCGACCAACCTGTCAGCCACGCGCGCGGCCATCATTTCCGGGTTATCGACGATAGAGAATTGCATAGCTCAATAAAAGTAAGGTACTGCGTCATTCGACTGCCCGTCCTTCTGTTGCCAGTAGGCCAGGGTGACGACATGCCCATCGCGTGTCCGGAGAAGCCGGCCGAAGATGGCGTTCACGGGGTTGAAGGTTACGTCTGTCACGCCGACGGTGAAGGTCGCGGGCGGCGCGGGCGGCGGGGGTGGCGGAGGCGGCGCGGGCGGCGGAGGCACGGTGGTCTGAACTGGAGCGGCCGATGTTACACCTCCAGCAGATGCAGCGGGATTGGCTGCGAGAACCGTAGCCGGGGCCACGGGCGCGGCAGCTGGACCTGGAGGCACCGACGCCACTTTGGGCGGCGGGCTGGGTATGACCATCACGGTGTAGCGGTTATATTCGAGTATCTCCCGAAGAAAACCGGCGCGCGCGGCCGACACATTCTTCTCGACGATAGCGCATTTGACGCCATTCAGCTCTTCGAAAAGGTGATTTTGGTTAATAGCCATACTCGGATCTAAAGTCCTATGCTCAATGAATAAATATAATCATAGACCCATCCTATCAGACCCGTCACCAGGGTGCCCACCAGGCAAAGGATAAAAGCGATGTTCGGCATCAGGGGTATCTTCAACCTCGCGATGGGTTGCGGCTGAGTCTCCATAAAGATAACCTTTATCACGCGGAGATAGTAATACAACGAAATGACCATATTCAGCGCCGCGATAACGATAAAGGTGTAATTACCTTTCCCGGCCCCCGCCATCAGCAAAAAGAATTTACCGAAAAAACCGGCGGTAGGCGGAATTCCTGCGAGCGAGAACAGCGAGATGGCCATTACCCAGGAAAGCAGCGGGTTGGTGGAATACAAGCCCTTATAATCGTCGATTTCTTCTTTTCCCGTCGCCGCACTGACGAGTGAAACGACTCCGAATGCCCCCAGGTTGGAAAAGACATAGATGAGGATAAAATAGATGACGGAGGCGTCGCCCGAACGGCTGCTGCCAGTGATACCTGCGAGGATAAAACCCGACTGGGCGATGGAAGAAAAAGCCAGCAGGCGTTTGAAGTTGCTTTGGCGCAATGCGAACAGGTTGCCCGTCAGCATGGTCAACACAGACAGCAGGACCACGATCCGGTACCAGCTGTCCGCCATCGGTCGAAACACGGTGTACAGGGTCTGTACGAATATAAAAAATACCGCTCCCTTGGAGATCACGGACAGATAAGCCGTCACGGAGACAGGTGAACCTTCGTACACATCGGCCGTCCACAGGTGGAAAGGCACCACCGAGATCTTGAATGCAAAGCCGGATAAGATCAGAATGAACGCAAACAGCTGGAAGGCGCTCCCGTCGAGATGTCGTGCGATCGCATCGAAACCCAGCGTGCCCGTGGCCCCATACAGAAGCGAGATCCCAAACAACAGCAGGGCGGATGAGAAGGCCGATGAAATGATGAATTTCATGCCTGCCTCGGAGGAGCGGCGTTTTTCGAGGTCAAAGCTGGAAAGTGCCGTCAGGGGGATCGTGGACAGCTCGAGTCCCAAATAGAAAAGGAGCAGATGCCCCGACGAGATCATGAAGAAAAAGCCCGTCAGGGTGGCCAGCAGCAACACATAGAATTCCAGCGCCTGCGGGTGATCCTTTAGCCAGTCATATGCCAGCAATGAAACGATCAGCGTACCCAGGTTGAGGATGTTCTTTTCCAGCACGATCATCCCGTTGGTGTGAAACATACCGCTGAAAAGGACCGAGTCGGAGACCGGGAAAAATCCCAGCACCAGGTTGACCGCGAGCAATGCATTGACGAGGCGCAGCAGGCTTTCGGTCCGGTACTCCCTGGCGCCTATCTTGATGAACAGGAGCAAAAAGATGATGACCGTGATAGCCAGCTCCTGCCGCAATGAAAGAATAATGCCAGTCCACATAGCTTGTTATTTAGCGATAAGTTCATTCAGCCAGAAAGGCGCAACACCCATGGCTATTATACCCGATATCAGTACGATGCCTGCCAGCCGTTCGTTCCATGTCGCATCGGTGAGCACGTTGTGTTGCGGGTCTTTCAGCGGTCCCATCACTACCTGTCCCGTAGCCCGAAGGATATACACCGCCGTGATCACGATCGAAGCGCAAGCCAGGATCGTCGCCAGATGATAGGCGCCTCCCGGGCGTTCCCATGACCCCATGAATACGGTCGCCTCGGCTACAAATCCGCTGAGGCCGGGCAAGCCGAGCGAACAAAGACCCGCTACCACAAACACGGTGGAGATAAAAGGCATTACCTTCAAAAGTCCACCCAACTTTTCCACTGCCCTGGTATGCGTCCGGTCGTAGATCATGCCGATCGCGGCAAAGAAAAGGGCCGTCATCAAACCATGCGAGATCATTTGAAGGACCGCGCCCCGGATGGCCGTCGATGTCAGCATGCCGATACCCAGCAGGATGAAACCGCAATGGCTGATCGAAGAATAAGCATTGATATATTTAAGGTCTTTCTGCATCATGGTGGCGAGCGCGCCGTATACGATCGCAATCACTGCCAGCGTAACGATATAAGGTGAATACGCTCGGGCGGCCTCCGGCATCAGCAGCGCCATCCGTATGCAGCCATAGCCTCCCAGTTTCATGGAAATGCCGGCCAGGAACATCGACCCGGCGGTCGGAGCCGAAGAGTGTCCATCGGGCACCCAGGTGTGGAAAGGAAACAACGCGGTAAAAATACCGAACCCGATGAATAGAAAGGGGAAGAAGGTCCGCTGGACCGCCAGCGGAAGATGGGTGGACGCGACGTCCGCCAAATCAAAGCTGTGCCAGCCTCCGTGCCCGAAAACCGCGGTGTGATAGTAAAGCCCCAATAAACCCACGAATACCAGCGCGGATCCGCCCATCAGCATCAACGCGAGCTTCATGGCGCTGTATTCCTTCCTGCCCGAACCCCACACGCCGATGAGCAGGAACTTCGGGATCACCGACACTTCCAAAAAGAAGAAGAGTGTGAAGAGGTCCAGTGAGATGAAGAACCCATAGGCGCCCGCACTGAGCACCAGCAACAGCACAAAGAATTCTTTCCCCATCGATACGATGCGCCAGGACACCAGCACCGCCGCCAGCATGACAAAGGCCGTCAGCAGGATCATCGCTACCGAGATGCCATCCACGCCGATATGATAGTCGATATGCAGGACGGAGAACCAGGAGTGACGGTCCTGGAACAGCATCGGGGTAAGATCCCCTGCGGCGCGTCGTCGCATATAGAGTACCGTTAGCACAATCGACAGCAGCAATTGTACCGTCACGCCGGACAGGGATATGCGGCGCACCGTCGCGACGCCCGGGCTCAGCAGGGCGATGATCGCGGTCAGGATGGGTACTACTATGAATAATGATAGGTTCATGTGTATATATAGATAAAGAAGATCGCCAATCCTGCAATACCGATAAAAAAGAACCAGGCATAGTCCTGCACTTTACCGGATTGCAAACCTTTTATGCATGCGGAGATCCGGGCCGTCGTCGTCGCAAGGGCATTCATCAGGCCGTCCACGATATGTCTGTCGATCCATGCCGCGGGTCGGCCGATCAGATGAAATATGATCTTTTTAGTGACGAAAAGGTAGATCTCATCGATATAGAACTTGTTCCGGGCGAGGCTATACAGTCCGCGCAGGGCCGCCGCGGCGCGTCCGGGCCGGTCGCTTTCCTCTTTATACAGCCAGGCGGCGATGCCGATGCCAAGGAGTGCGATCGTCACCGGCGGGATCGAAAAAACAGGGCTGGCATGCGCCGGCTCCGTCTCACTGAAAAGGAGCAGGAAACGTGGAATGGGGACGAACCCGGCAAAAGCCGCTCCAATGGTCAATAGTGCGAGGGGTATCGACTGCACCAGCGGCATGGGATGAGCATGATCCGCCCGCTGCGGCTTCTTCCAGAATACGGAAAAGTATAGCCGGAACATGTAAAAGGCGGTCAGACCAGAGGTAAATAACCCAATGGAATAAATGAATTTATCTGCACGGAAGGCGGCGAGCAGGATCTCCTCCTTGCTGAAAAAGCCCGAGAAAGGCGGGATCCCCGCGATGGCCAGACAGGCCACCAGGAAACAGAAATGCGTGAACGGCATTGTCTTGCGAAGGCCGCCCATGTCCTTCATTTCATTGCTATGCACCCGGTGAATGATCACGCCGGCGCAAAGAAAGAGCAGGGCCTTGAAAAAGGCATGTGTAAAAAGATGGAAGATCGATCCCGTGTAGGCGGTCGGGTCGCCCCCTGGCCGGACGGCCCCAAGCGAGAACATCATGTAGCCGATCTGCGACATCGTCGAATAGGCCAGGACCCGTTTGATATCCGTTTGGGTGCAGGCCACGATAGCCGCCAGCAAAGCGGAGATCGCGCCGACGTAAAGAATGATCTCCAGTACGCCGGGATATAACGCATACAGAAAGATCAGGCGGGCAACGAGATATACGCCGGCCACCACCATCGTTGCGGCATGGATCAGGGCAGACACGGGAGTAGGCCCCTCCATGGCGTCCGGCAGCCAGATATGCAGCGGGAACAGGGCCGATTTGCCGGCGCCACCGGTGAACACCAGGGCAAGGCCCCAGGACAAAACAGAAAATCCCAGGAAGAGCGTCGAAGCGCCCGCGGGCTGTGGCTGGTTGGACAATAGAGAAAGATCGTCGATGTTGAGCGTACCGCTGTGGAAGGACAGGATCAATATACCGATAAGGAAACCCAGATCGGCAAAGCGGGTGACGATGAAGGCTTTTTTGGACGCTGCAACGGCGCTCGGCCGGTCGTAATAGAACCCGATGAGCAGATAGGAGGAGCACCCCACCAGTTCCCAGAATACATAGGTCTCGAAAAGATTGCCCGCCAGCACGAGACCGAGCATGGAGAAGGTGAATAGGCCGAGGAAGGCGTAGTAAGTTGCGAACCTCGGTTCGCCCTTCATATATCCAAGGCTGAACAAATGCACCATCAGCGAGATCAGGCTGACCACGACGATCATGATCACCGTCAACGGTTCGAGGACGATGCTCATATCGATGGAAAGTCCTTTATAAAAGACCAGCCATGGCGCATCGAGGACGGTCACGGAAAAGGAGGGATGGTCTCCCCTGCCGAAGAAAAAACCATAGGCGGCCCATAAGGCCAGTACCGCCGAAACAAAGACGAGTGCCGTCCCGATCACGCCGGAGAAGGAACGAAAAACTTTCCTTCCGAACAACCCGAGCACGGCAAAACCGATCAGCGGCAGAAGCGGGATGAGCAGGATACAAGCAGCGTTTGGCATAATAAAGGTTTCAGAATTTCAGTTCACCGGCATCTTCCACATCGATGGAACGAAAATTCCGGTACAAATTGATGATGATGGCGATCGCCACGGCAGCTTCCGCGGCAGCGATCGCGATGATGAACAGGGTAAAGAACACTCCCTCCAGCGCCTCCGGGTACAGGTATTTATTGAAGACGACGAAATTGATGTTCACGCTGTTCAGGATCAGCTCGACCGACATCAGCATCGTGATCATATTCCTTCGCGTGAACAAGCCATAGGTTCCGATGAAGAACAGTGCCGTGCTGACGAAAAGGATATGGGTCAATGGTACCTGGCTCATTTCTCACCCGGTTTTATTTTTATGGCAATGACGATACACGCGATCATGGCCGCCAGCAGCAGGATGCTGATCACCTCGAACGGTAAGGCATATCCATGTTCCGAGATACTGAGCAATTGCGACCCGATGGCGCCTACCGACATGTCCGGAACGTTACCGTTATAGCGGGGGGATGATGGAAACCCATATTGCCGGATCAGGATACAGGTGAGAATGAACCCGAAACAAACGGCCAAGACGGAAAAAAGGGTCCTGCTTCGGACGGGTGGCGGCAATTCCCTACCGGTCTGCTGGGTCAGGAAGATGGAAAAAATGATCAGTACGACAATGCCGCCCACATACACGACGATCTGCACCGCCGCGATGAATTCCATGCCCAGCCAGAAATACAGACCGGCGATGCCGGTCAGGGAGAACAAAAGCCAGATGGCGGATCGGAATATTCGACGGGAGGTGACCGCCAGCAATCCCGAGACCAGGATAAACGCAGAAATAAGATAGAAAACGAAAGGAACCCAGCCCATTATTCGACGCCCTCTCTGATTTTAGAACCCGGTTTATTTAATTTTTTTGTCAGCTGGCTGCGGTCGTAAACACTGTGCTCGAAATTCTGGGCCATTTTGATCGCGTCGGTCGGACATGCTTCGATACACAGATTGCACATCGTGCATAGTTCCAGGTGATAGATGAAGGTATCCAGCGCCTTTTTCTTCTTGCCTTCCGGCGTCGTATCGAATTTGGTAATGATCTTGATGGTCCCATTGGGGCAGGCCAGTTCGCAGGCGGTGCAGCCCGTGCAGGCATGCTCGTTGTTCTGGTCGTGCGGCATGACCACTTCGCCGCGAAACCTTTCCGGCAATTTCAGCCTGTTGTCCGGGTATTGCTGGGTAATGATCTCCTTGCGATGGGTGAAATAATAACCCGTCAGCTTCATCCCCTTGAGGAGCGATCGCGCACCCTGGTAGACGTCCGATATGTATTTTTTTAAAAATGCCATCCTTTTATTGCAATAAGTGTCATGATTAATAGGTTGATCATGCTGATCGGCAGCAGGTATTTCCATTCCAGGTTGAGCAGTTGGTCGATGCGCAGCCGCGGGAAGGTCCAGCGGAACCACATGATCACGAAAATGAGGAAAAAGGTCTTGCCGATGAACCAGATCGACGAGGGGATATAGTCCATCACATGATTGAAACCCGTCCAGGCGCCGATATGCAGGGGCATCCAGCCGCCCAGGAACAAGGTGGCAGCGATCGAGCAGACGATAAAGATGTTGACGTATTCGGCCAGGAAGAACAATGCGAATTTCATCCCCGAATATTCGGTATGGAAGCCGGCTGTCAGCTCGGATTCCGCCTCGGCCAGATCGAAGGGCGCGCGGTTGGTCTCGGCCGTCACCGCGATGATGAAAATGATAAAGGCTATGATGGCTGGGATATGCCCCTTGAACAACCACCAGCCGTCGCGCTGGGACTCGATGATATCCGAGATCCGGAGACTGCCGGTAAGTACGACGATCGAGAGTACGGCGAACCCCGCGGACAATTCGTAGCTGACGATCTGCGCGCCGCTGCGCATCGCCCCCAGCAGCGAATATTTATTATTGCTGGCCCAGCCCGCCATCAGGATACCGATGACGGAAAGCGAGCTGACGGCGGAGACATACAATACCCCGATGTTGAGGTCCCAGAGCGAGACGTTTCTTGCAAAGGCGATCGGGGCGAGGACCAGCATAGCGGTCACAATGACAAGGAAGGGCGCGAGGTTGAACAGGAATTTATCGGCGCCATCTGGCGTGAGCCCTTCTTTCATCGCAAGCTTGAGCGTGTCCGCCAGCGTTTGGAGGCTGCCTCCGGGGCCGACCCGGTTGGGCCCAAGCCGAATCTGCATATAGGCGGAGACCTTTCGCTCCATCAGCACCAGGACCAGTCCCAATATGGCAAAGAGACCGATCATGCACAAGCCGGCGATCAGGCCTTCGATCACGATCGCCACGTTGGGATTGAAGGTCCCGAACAGCCATTTGTCGATCGCCTGCGTTATATGTTCAAAGCTCAGCATCGTTAGTTGTCTTGCGGCCGCGCGTCTCCGACGCGCGGCCGCGTTGCATTCACCGGTCTATATCCGGTATCACCAGATCGAGCGTCCCCATGATCGCCACAAGATCTCCGATCTTATGGCCGCGGGCCATATGGTCCAGGGCGGACAGATTGGAAAAACCAGGCGACCGGAATTTGATCCGGTAGGGTGTGGTCCCGCCCTCGCTGATGATATAAACCCCGAACTCGCCCCTGGCAGTCTCGACCCTCGAATAGAACTCACCTTTCGGGAGCTTGAGCACCGCCTTGGTCTTGGCCTGGAACTCGCCCCCGGGAATATTGTCGATCAGCTGTTCGATGATCGACAGCGACTGCCGCATTTCCTGCATGCGGACGAGATAGCGGGCAAAACAATCCCCGCCGTTTTCCATTACTTCTTCAAACTGCACCTGGTCGTACACCTCATAGGGGCTTATCTTACGGAGATCGCAGCTGACGCCGCTACCCCGCGCCGTAGGTCCTGTGCAACCGAAGGATACAGCGTCTTCCGGCGAAATATAGCCGACGCCCTCCATACGGCTCTTAAAGATAACATTCTCCGTAACAAGCTCGTCATACTCATCGATCTTACCTTTGAAGAACCGGATGAATTCCTTTACTTTTTGTTGAAAATCGGGATGGATATCCACCATTACGCCGCCGGGTACCATATAGTTCATCGTGAGCCGCGCGCCGCAGGTTTGTTCCATGATATCGTTGATCGCCTCTCTCTCGCGGAATGCATGGAAGAAAGGCGTCAGTGCCCCGACATCCATTGCCATCGCACCCCACCACAGCTGATGAGAGGCCAGCCGGGTCAGCTCATCCATCAGTACCCGGATCACTCTCCCGCGCGGCGGCACTTCGATCTGCATTCCTTTTTCCACGCAAAGGGCACAACCGTGATTATTGATATGTGAAGAAAGGTAATCCATACGGCTCGTTACATAAATGAACTGCCGGTACGAAAGGCTCTCGCACATTTTTTCGATGCTGCGATGGATATATCCCAGGTGAGGCTCGACCTTTTTTATCGTCTCCCCGTTAAGCGTCACGACAAGATGCAGCACCCCATGCGTGGAGGGATGTTGCGGGCCCAGGTTGACCACCAGTTCCCCTTGTTCTGTCGTGCCTAAGTCTTCAATCATTTTTGGACTCCTTCAATCATTTTTTTTACTCCTTCGATCATAGTTTGACTCCCCCGATCATAATTTTATCATATTGACCGGGTCTTCATAATCCTTGCGCAACGGCCATCCGATCCATTCGTCGGTCATGAACAGCCTCCGCAGATCGGGGTGTTCCGTAAACACGATTCCCATGAGATCGTAGGCCTCGCGCTCATGGAATTCCGCTGTCCGCCATATATCGGAAACCGTCGGGACCTCGGGCCGTTCGCGGTCGAGCCTGATCTTCACTACCAATGTATGACGATGAACGGTCGAAGTCAGATGGTAGACCACGGTGAAATGCGTTTTCCAGTCGACGGCCGTCAGGCAGAACAGGTAGTCGAAATCCAGCCCGATGCCGGACCGGATATGGCGGGCGAGGTCCGTCCAGACACGCGGATCGATCAGGATCGTCGGCCATTCGGCGCCCTCTTCGAAGGCCGCGGACGGAAGCAGCTCGCTCAATTTTATTTTCAGCTCATCTTTCTGCATGATTATTCCTGATTTTTTCCTGCAGGGTGATCAATGCGTGGAGCAGGGCCTCCGGCCGCGGCGGGCAGCCGGCCACATAGACATCCACGGGGATCACGTGATCAGCGCCTTTCACCACCGAATAAGTATTGTAGAAGAAAGGCCCCCCGCTGGTAGCGCAGGCGCCCATGGCAATGACATATTTGGGGTCTGCCATCTGGTCGTAAAGACGCCTAAGCACGGGAGCCATCTTGTTGACGATGGTTCCTGCAATGATGATGACGTCGGCCTGTCTGGGAGTGGCCCTTGCCACCTCGAAGCCAAAACGCGACCAGTCGTATTTTGCGGCGGCGGTCGACATCATTTCGATGGCGCAGCAGGAAGTGCCGAAGACCAGCGGCCATAGCGAGTTCGAGCGCGCCCAATTGATCACCTCGTCCAGTTTGGTCACCAGGATACCGCCACCCGCCGTGGGATGGACCTCGCCGGGAAAAGGCTGGCTTACATCCATTTCAATGCCCCCTTTTTATGCGCGTACAAAAATCCCATGAACAGAATGAAAAGGAAGATGACGATCTCCACGAGCGAAGCCATCCCTGTCTTCTTTACGGCGATGGCCCAGGGATACAGGAAGACGAGCTCCACGTCGAAGATGAGGAAGATCAATGCATACAAATAGTATCCGACATTGAACTGGTTCCAGGGCGTACCGGATGACGGGATACCGCATTCATAGGCCTGCCCTTTTGCCGGATTGGTGCTCCCTTTTACGAAGAACCGTGCGATGGCTATGCCCCCCGCAGCAAAGGCGACCCCGGCAGTGAAAAGAACGATAAGCGAAAAGCTTCCCATGGGTAGAGGGTTTTGACCCGTACTAATATAGCGATTTTTTGGTAAATCGACGGTTTACCGCACCCACCTTGTGCTCCTCGACGTTTCCCCCGCGCTCTCTCCTTCGTCAGTCTTTCGAGGTTTTTTGGGTTGGGAAATAATTCGTGCCCGGATGATCGAAATGCCGGATGTCGATCGGGATCGTCCAGCTGATCTGGCTGCGGACGGGATGCCCGTTAAGGATGGCTGCGGCAAACTCACAGGCCTCATGGGGCAGTCCTTTGACCGATTTGGGAATAGAGATATCGGTGAAACCTTCGCCGCTGAAAAGGATCCTGTATCCTTCGAGGGTGCCCATTTCGGAGATCGTCAGCACATAGGTCATCTGCGCCATGGAAGTCGATTTCCTGACCTCGGTCGGAATATCCCTTTCGTCATACAGCAAATAAAAGCCATATTCGGAGCCGCCAATCTTATAGGGTGGCCGGATGTTACCCGAATCGTCGACCATACCCGGTATCCGGAAATCATTGTGTACGACGGAAAGCGAATCCTTGTCCCGGAACAGGAGGCTATCGCCGCTGAAATCGAATTGCTGGACCATTCTTCCGTTGTTGTCATAGTAGCTCCACACTCCCGTTTTCCGGCCTTTGGTATAAGCGCCTTTCACGATAACTTCGCCATCGTCATTGATAACGGTATAGCTGCCGTCCTTCATCTTCCAGTCGGATTTCAGGACATTATATACTTCCCGAAGATGCCGGGAGAGCGTCTTTCTGTTTGTTTGGTGATCCTGTGCCAAAAGGCAGCAGGGCGCCAGGACTATCAAAAAGCCAAGGAACAATGGTTTCATAATCTATTTCATTTTCAGGAGCTTTGCAGCCGACAGGACGCCTATCAGCGAATCGGCGGGTATGGCCCTTGCCAGGATGCGGCCGTCCGGCCCCACAAGATAATTAAAAGGAATACTATCGAACCGGAATGTTCGGGCAGCCTGTCCGGCCCACATTTTCTCATCGATGACCTGCGTCCACGGATACCGTTCAAACCGGACCACCTCTTTCCAGCTATCTTTCTCCGCATCGACCGCGACACTGATCATCGCCAGCCGGCTGCTGTCTGCCAGCGACCATGCCCGTTTTTTGGCGTCCGAAAAGATGCGGCATCGATCGCACCAGGTGGACCAGAAATCAATAAGGACATATTTGCCGCGTTCGGGTCCGATGGCGACCTCAAGCCCTGCGGTATCCGGTAAACTAAGGTGCGGCATCGGGTTGCCCCGTTGAAGGGGCGTCCGGAAGGTCCTGACAAAATCCAGGGTATTCCTTACGAGCGTCTGCACGCCGCTGTGCCCCGGGAACCGTGTGCCCGCGCGCCGGATGAACTGCTCCAGGCCGGCATAGTCCCGGCCAAAATCCACCAGGTTATACGCAAGCAGGAAAAGCGCGGGGTTGCGTACGGAATCGGCGAAATTAAAATTACGCCGGTAGGCGAGGGTCATCAGGCTGTCTATCGCCCTGCGGGATGAATCGTCGGGCCTCGCCGCAAGCGCCCTTTCCTGCTGGGCGATCGCCAGCTGCCCCCGCTGAAACTGCTGCCATTCTTCGCTGGCGGGCGAATTTTCGTAGTGGTAAGCCCCTGTTGTATAATTATAGTAGATGCCGATATCCGAAGAATCATAAATAAAAGGCACCTGGAACGCTCGCTCCTGGAGCCGGATCCGGTAAGCGACAGGTTCCGAAGCCGGGAGAGTATAGACGAACGAATCGCGACCGCTCCGCCCCATGCCCGAATCGAGGACAACGGACCGGTCTCCGTTGAGCCCCGCGCGTTCGATCACAAAATGCCGGTTGAAAGCTCCCGTCAAATGAAATACGACGCGGTGTTCCTTCCTGCCATTGCAGGCTGCCATCAGCAGGACCAGGCCGGAGCCGATCATCCAAGAAAAGAGCTGCCCCGGAGGACAGCTCTTATTAATACAGTTCACAAAGCAAATGATTTATTGCTTGACCAGCTTCTCATAAAACTGTCTGGTATACCCCGTCTGATCGCCGGCACCGCCTCCATAGCCATAATGAAACCAGTAGGTACTCTTCGTGGCATCGAAGGTGTTGTTGTAGATGGAGGAAAGCCAGGGAGACTGGCCGGGTACATTCGGCGCGGCCTTTGCATAATTGGTCCCGCCCGGGTTGTCGAGGGTCATGAAACCCGAGGCAGGAGCCGCAGGTGCTGCGCCGACTGGGATCCAGTTCGTGACAGCGCCGCCCGCCGCGGGCGTGGTGGCCACAAAATAATAACCGCTGGGCCCCAGATCGCCTATCGGGAAGTAATTGGTGAATTGCCCGGCCGTCGTGACGGAATAGTTATCACCGATAGCGCGCGGCGAACTGGGGTGGAATACATAGCCGGTTGCCGTGTATGTGCCCGCAAAAGCGTTATTGGCGATGAACGAATAAACGGCCGTTCCGAAATTGCTGCTGATGACCCCGTATGATGCCTGGGTGATGGTCAACGGCAAAGCATAGCTCGCGGTAAAATCATAGTCGGGCGCCGCCGTATTGAGGTGGACCTGGACGGTGACCTGACGGGTCCCTTTGGCAATGGTCGCCGAAGTGGAAAAACTGTACGTATCGGAAGGAGGGATCACATAGCCGGTCCCCTGGTCGTTATTGAAGGAGTCCAGGGCTTGCTGGTTCAATGCCAGCGTGATCTTGATGTCCTGCGGAGCGACGCTGATCGCACCGGTGTAGTTGAGGTTCACCGGGAAACTTCCGGTATCATTCTTCACATTGACCCCGTTGTCATATTGCGGATAAACGCTGGTATAGGACACGGGTATGGAGCTGTTCTGAAATTCCACGACATTGTTCGAGCCCGCCGAAGGAGAGGCATTGTTGGGCGAATCCTTCAAACAGGACATCTGCGCCAGGGTAAAGGATGCCAGCAGTAGGAGACCTATTCTTTTATTTAGCTGCATATTGAATGAATTTTGAATAAAGAGTTGATTTCATTAATGGGCCCAAAAGATGAGTGACGTATAGGGACTGATTCCCGTGGGAACATTTTCCGCGTTATACGAATACTCCGAAGCCGGATACAGGATACGCGTCGGCAGATGATCCGGTCGCGAACTCTGCGACAACGTCGATGCAAAAGACGCGGTTGGATCGGAAGTCAGGTTTGCACTTCTCGGATAACCTGTACGGCGGTATTCGTTCCAGCCCTCCTGGCTGTTGATGAAGTTCAGCGCGATGTATTTCTGCGTGATGATCGCCTCGGTCTTCATGGCTGCGGTAGTTGCCAGACTGTAGTTCACAAGCGGGCTGCTCGAATTATCCGACTGATACTGTGCAGCATCCGCGACGGGGTCCCAGCCCGGTGCCAGCGTGGCGTCATCGGGAAGAAGGTATAGATAATGGAAGGACGCCTCGATACCCTTCATAAAATTTGCGCTGTCGGAGCCCGCAGGATCGCTCAGGATACCCCGCACATCGGCCTCGGCCTGCAGGAAATAGCTTTCCGATGCCATCATCAGGGGTTCGCCCATATTGAGACCTTTCATGATACCAGGACAGTTGCCCAAAGAGGAAGTGCTGCCCGAATACCATGCATTGGCGGTGGACGGCGCGAAAGGTATGCCGGTTGCTCCATCCCCCAGCTGGTTGTTCGGCGTATTGGGAAACTGGAAATAAATGGCATACCCGCGGCCGTTGTCGAGCAGATTGGCGCCGTCATAGAACGAGAACGCATAGGTACAAGGCATCCACGCCCTGTTGGCGGCCGAACCCGCATAGTCCTGCACCCAGGAGTTCCAGGACGGGTTCTGTTGTCCGCTGACCTTCGCATAGCCCGGATTGACAATGGCATCGGTAGCCAGGAAGCCGGCGGGATCAAAAGTCTTATTCGGAAAACTGATCACCGACGAAGCGCGGATAATGAGCCGGAGCTTGAGCGTATTGGCGAACTGGATCCAATGGGTCATATCGCCGCCGAACATCGGGTCGGTGCCTTTTCCAAGGCCGATAACGCTGGCATTGCTGCTTGCGCCGTTGATGATCGCGATAGCCGAATCCAGCTGCAAGGCCAGGGACGGGTAGATGGTCTTTGCATCATCGTATTTTGGCGTCAGCCCCCCGGTGCCCTTCAGCGCATTAGTATAGGGAATATTGTTATACGTGTCGACCAGCAGCTGGAAATCGTACACCTTCATGATCCGGGCGATCGCATTGAAATAGTCATGGTTGCCCGTTTTGTCCGCGACGGCGAAATTCTGTACGGCCTGCAAGTCATTCAGCGCGTCATAGGTGGATGACCAAAGTCCCGAGTAGTCGTTGGGTCCGAAATCATACGTCCAGTTGGACCCGAACCCGCCATAGCCCCCGGCATTAGCCGCATAGCCCGCGAGCTCAGCGCCATAATTATTGAAGCTGGAAGTGATCGAGGCCGAATAGACGATGGCCTGCGGTAAGATCGCCTCCGGGGTTGCCGTGGTGGCGCTGTTAGGGTTCGTGTTAATGGCCAGATATTTTTTACACGATGAGGTGGAAAGCAGAAAGATCGCTGATATGGATAATATTGATAGTTTTTTCATGTTACCCGATTAAAAAGTGATAGAAAGGGTGCCGCCATAATACCGGGAGGGAGGAGCCTGCAGGTTCGTAAGACCGATGCCATTGCTGGCCTGGCCTGCATCGCTGTACTCCGGATCGGTGTAGATGTTCGATTTCGGCAGCCACTCGAAAAGATTCCTGCCCTGCACCTGGATCACCATGTTCTTGATGACCTTGTTATTGCCAAGCATCTTCGCGGGGAAGGTATAGGAGAGACTCATCTGACGCAATTTCCAGAAAGCGCCGGAAGTGATATAGTTGGAAGATACACCCATGTTCTCCGTCTGGTCCGTCCAGAAACCATCGTTTCCGTTTCCGTTCTGGATGACGGCCGAAGTATTCGGTATGTATTTGCCGTTACCCAGGTCGATGACCGAATTGGGGAAGATGAAGCGCTGACGGTGGAAGGCTACGGTGCGGATGCTGGTTCCGGACCAGTCGTAGGTCGGACCACCCGCATTGAAGATCTTGTTGCCACCGCGATATTCGAACAGGACGTAGAAGTTCCAATGCTTATACCGTACGGTTGCATCGAGACCCAGGTTGTCCTTCACGGCTGCGCTGCCCAATACCTGCAATGACTGGTTGACTTCGGGCAGACCGCTGATGGGGTCGACAATGACATGTCCCTGATAACGCATATAGTCGGTCCCCATTAGTACGGGGAACTGAAGACCCGGGACCGCGTAGGAACCTTCACCGCCGCCGTAAGAGGCAAGCGCCAGTCTCGGCAGGGCGGGGTTGATCGAAATGACCTTGTTGTTGAGATTGGAATAGCGGCCGCCGATGGTCGCGGTCCAGTCTTTCTTCTGCAGGACGGTCAGATCGAGTTTTGTCTCAAGACCCTGGTCGCTGACCTCGCCGGAGTTCAGCAGGTAGCTGGAATAACCGCTTGCCCACGAAATGCTCGCCGGAACGGTCTGGCTGGTCGTACGGTTCGAGTAGTACGTGATGCTACCGCTGACGCGACTGTGGTAGAACGAGAAATCGATACCACCCTCATAACTCTTGGTCATCTCAGGCAGTAAGGTCGGTTGCACCAGCTGGTTGCCTACGCTGTAGCCGGCGACTCCGTTGTAAGGATAACCATTGGCCTGCCCGTAGGTCGGCGTCAGCATATAGGCGCCAAAGGTCACCGAGTTGGGATCAGACGTCAGGTTCACCTGGCCTACCTTCGACCAGCTGGCCCTCAGTTTCAGGTAATCGAGGTTCCGCATATCCTTCAGGGCCTGGATAGCGTCGGAGGCAACGAAGGACAAGCCTACGGAAGGATAGAAGAAAGAATTATGCGGCGGGTTAAGGATGGAAACCCAGTCGTTCCTTCCGGTCACTTCGAGGAACAGGTAGTTGTTGAAGCTTACCCTGAAATTGCCGTATGCGCCGATCAACCGCGACTCGTAGGTCTGGTCGTTGGCAGTGGGCAGGTTGGAGGAATTGCTCAGGTTGAACAAACCCGGAACGACCAGACCCGAAACGGAGGCCGACGTGTTCTGCGAATTGTTCTGGCGGAGCGACCAGCCTGCCGTTAGATTGAAACCGAATTTATTGTAATTCTTTTTCCAGGTGCCATAGATATTGCTCTCGAGCCGGGTGTAATAGTTGTTATCGGACGTCACCGAGCCGGGGATATTCGATTTGGAGCCCCCGCTTTCGGAAATGGCATAGGAGGTATAGTTAAACTTATCGGTCCAGGCCAGCGACGAAGCGTTGTTCGTGGTCATGCCCACGCGCGCCGTAAAATTCAGCGAGGGGGTGGGTGCATAATCGATCTGGACGTTGCCGATCAGGTAGTCATTCCTGACCTTTTCGCGGTTGTTGTCCGCTTCGAAATAAGGATTCTGGTACCAGGGGTTCTCGAACCCATTGGGGTTGGCGTATTCGTTGGTCCGCCAGTCCTTGAACATCGTAATCGGAACGTTGGCCGGGATGTTCAGCAGGTTGTTGTAGATGTCCCCGCCGCCGGTAGTGATATTGTACCTGTTCTGTGTCCAGCCGAGTGAATAGGTGGCGTTGATCTGGTCGGTCACCTTGCGGGTACCGTTCAGCCGTAGCGTAGCCCTGTTGTAGCGGTCGCCGGGCATCACGCCGGAGATGGTTGCATATTGTCCGGACATATACATCGTCGAATTATCGCTGCCGCTGCTGATGCTGAAATCCGTTTGATTGGTATAGCTTTTTTGCCAGAATGCGTTACGGTCATTGTTAGCCTTGTAAGGGACCTTCAGCTGATCGCCGTTTTGCAGCGGGTAACCGAGGTTGACCAATTTCCCGTCGAATGCCGGGCCGTAGGATTGGTTCTCGATCGGCGAGAAGAACGGCGTACCGTCGGGGTTGACGCCATACCCGTTCCCGCCGCCGCCAAATTCGGTCTGCAGCTTGGGAAACGAAGATATCTGCTGGAACGTGGAGGTGTTCGAGAGTTTTACCTGCGGGGCGCCTTTTTTCCCCTTCTTCGTAGTAATGATCAGAGCGCCGTTGGAAGCCTCCGAACCGTACAGCGCTACAGCGCTGGCGCCATTCAGGACTTCGATATTGTCGATATCGTCCGGGTTGAGGTTGCCCAGAACGGAGTTCGGGACGACGACGTTGTCCAGCACGATGAGGGCCTGGTTGTTACCCAGCAGCGAGCGCTGACCGCGAAGGACAACACGATAGCTCGGATTGACGCCGCCGCCGACGTCGGAGATCTGGAGACCGGCAACCTTACCGGCCAGGCTGGAGGTGACATCCACCGGCGCGGTGTTGGTGAGCGCTTCCGCCTTGATGGTGGTGGCCGCATATCCCTGTTCCTTGATGCGCGATTTAAGACCGCCGGCGCTGACGACTACCTCATCCATGAACTTGGCGCTTTCGGACAGGGCTATGTTGTAGCTGTCCCTTCCATCAGTGATGGTCACACGCTCCGGGGCATAAGAAATCGCGGAAATAATAAGCACGCTACCCGGGCGCGCGTTGATCCTGAATTCGCCTTTTGCATTCGTGGCGGTACCGGTTTTCGTCCCATCAACGCGTACTGTGGCATCCGGGATAGGCTGCCCGTCTTTGCTCAGTACACGACCAGTGTAGGTTCTTGTTTGGGAGAAGGCTGCTGAGGATAGAAATAGCAACCACATTAACAGTGACAGACATCTTCTCATGTGTAGTAGTTTTGTGTTAATCAGTTTTTAGGCGTAACCCTTAAAAAAACGTTAAAATGAAATTAGGAGAATTCATCGAACCAAAATCAGCGGAGAACATATTTGCTTATTTACGTATTAAATAACATTATTATGCAACATGCCATTTAGCAATACAAGTCACTGACAATGCGTTTTTTAAATCTTTATGCTAAAATTGTTAAAATTAAGTTAATTAGTTTAAATTTTAATATCTCCATGGCAAAAACAATCGTTTGCATAAGATTTATTCGTTTTTTAAAAAGTCGGCCGGGCTTTTGAAATTAATGAATCAACCTGAAAAGACGATTCCACCGGATACCCTTGTCCCAGCTCATCCAAATCAGATCGGCCCGACCTACGATATGGTCTTCGGGGACGAAGCCCCAGAACCGTGAATCAAGCGACCCATGACGGTTGTCACCCATCATCCAGTAATAATCCATTTTAAACGTATACCGGTCCGACTGCCGTCCGTTGAGATAGATCGTCCCGTTCCTTTTCTCCAATTCATTCCCTTCATAAACGCGGATCGCACGTTCATATAGTGCATAACTTTCCGGATTGAGGAGGACGGTCGACCCTTTTCGCGGAATGAACAAGGGCCCATAATTATCCTCGGTCCAGGAGAAGCCGGCCGAATAAGGAAATACTTTCCATGCGGTGTCCGGCTGTGGTTGAATGTCCGAGGCCAGACCACTGATCAGCATTTTGTCATAAGAGCGGCGCGCGAGCAACATCGAATATTCGCCGGGCCTGCCGGTGAGTCTGCATTCGTCGATGCTGGCGACATCCACGCCGTATTCCTCTTTCATTACGGTCTCGTCAAGAGGCTGCCCCTTTGTTTTCACCGTATACCAGGTCTCCGATCCGGGAGGTAACGGTTGCGGCTGCCCGTCGATGTAAATGATTCCCTCCCTGATCGTGAGCGTATCGCCGGGAAGCGCCACACATCGTTTGATGAAATTCTCTTCCTTGTCAACCGGGCGTATCACCAGCGGGTATTGATCGGGATCGCCCAGTACGAGGAGCCGACCGGAATCGGTGTTGCCATGTCCCAATTCTCTGCAAACATCATAATAGGGCCGCTGCGAGCGGTAATCCGGCAGATCGATCACCGTATCGCCGGCCGGGAAATTGAAGACCACGTCGTCGCCGCGCCGGACCGGTTTAGGGAACCACCGGGTATAGGGTATCCGGATCCATTCCAGGTAAGACCTTCCGCCGATGGCCGGTAGCGTATTGTGTACAAACGGGACCGACAGGGGCGTCATCGGAAGACGGGGACCGTATGCGAATTTGCTGACGAAAAGGTAGTCGTTGGTCAGCAGCGTTTTTTCCATCGAGGGCGTAGGTATGACATAGGCTTCGAAAACGAAAGTACGGATAAGGGTAGCCGCGACTACCGCAAAGACGGCCGCATCGACCCATTCCCGCAACCCGCTCTTCCGGTGCCGACGCGCTGCCTCCGCACCCTTGAATTTCACGCCGGGATCCCATCCGAGCCATGCGAAATACGCCACCGGCAGCAGCGCGGCCAGCGCATGCTCGTAAAATTGGAATTTACCGAAGGTCTTGACGAACTCGATATAGATGCCCATGGAAACAAACCATCCTACCACCGGGATCAGCTGCCAGAACACCCAATGGCGGGGCCGCCGGCCAAGACCCAGCATGATCCACGTATTGTACAACGGAATGAACGCCTTCCATCCTTCGACGCCGGCTTTTTCGAACAGCCGGTACGCCCCAAGTGAAGGCAGCAGCAGGATAAGCAATTGTATCAAGACCAAAACCGAGATCTGGTTCATCGTTTTCCTTTTTTGTTTTGGTCGCAGTTTCCCGGAAAATATTACTTAAAATAATTCTAATTTTATAGCAACTATTAGCCCTCCGGCGGCCTATGCTACAAAAACAGTTTCCAAACAGTCCGCGCAGTATGGTGGAGACCATTTTGGTCGTGATGTTGCTGCTCACTCTCATGCTGGCGCTGTACGACGTGCTGCGCGTCTTTTTCGGTGTACTGACTTTTGCGCTCATCTTTTCCGTCAGCTTTGCCACGCCTTTCGAATGGCTCTCCCGGCTCCTGGGCAATCGCCGGAAACTGGCATCCGTCATTTACGTCATCCTACTCGTGGCCATCGTCGCCTTGCCGCTCGTGTTTATCATTTCGGCCCTGAGGAACCATATCAAGGATGCCATCGCCTGGATGAATGCGGTCCGGACCAACGGCCTCCCACCCCTCCCTCACTGGATATCCAATCTGCCGCTGGTCGGAGAAGACATCAGCGATTTCTGGCAACAGCTGCAAAACAGTCCGAGAGAAGCCATCGCATCGCACGCAGAACCCATCCGGGCGGCGATGCGGAATATCCTCACCAGCGGAGCAGGCGTCGTAGGGACGGCGTTGCAGTTCATCATCGGTATCGTTATCTCCGCTTTCTTTCTTGTTGCAGGCGAGGCGGCGCTGGCGCCCATCAAATCCGCCATGCAACACCTGCTCGGTCGACGAGATGGTCTTTCGCTGCTGAAGGCGACAACGGATGCGATCCGAAGCGTATCCATCGGCGTCATGGGAACCGCCTTTATCGCGTCGACCTTGTCGTGGCTGGGACTGATCATCGCCGGCATTCATTTCGCCGTGCTCCTCTCCGCCCTGGTCTTCTTCCTGGTGTTGATCCAACTGGGACCGCTGCTGGTGTGGGTGCCGCTGGTCATCTGGACGGCCAGCCAGGGCCTAACGGGAACGACTATCTTTCTCATCATCTACGGTATCATCCTGCTGATCATCGATGGATTGCTAAAACCGGTGCTCATCGCGAAAAGCGGGAGAATGCCTTTTCTCGTCCTTTTCCTGGGAGTCATTGGCGGCCTCGCCGCATGGGGTTTCACCGGGATGTTCAAAGGCGCGATCATCCTGTCGGTGTTCTATACCTTATTCAATTCCTGGCTGGAAAAACGAACTGCCCCTGCGCGACCGGTGAGTCATCGCTGAGCGGGAGGGGCACGGCGGAAGGATGTCAATCGACATCGATAGGCCAGTCGTCCGTTCGGAAGGGCGCCAGCGGCAGACCATCTTTCCCGGAGATGTTTCCGATGCCCGCATTGTCGAACTGATAACGGACAGCAACCGGCTTTTTTATCCCCGCGGCGGAGACCACGAGCCTATTTCCCTCGATGCGGGCGGTTGCCGGTTTGAAAACCCTGTCCTCGCCGGCCATAAAGAGCTCTTTCACTTGGCCGCCTTTGACCGTCAGTCCATCCGCGGCGTCCGAACACGTGATAACGATGTTATCGTTTCGGATCTCCATACCGGAATAAGCCGGACTCCTGTGAACGACGCAGGGCCGGTGATACGTATTGGCCAGCGCCCAGGCCGCCAGCCGCGCACCCACGTCATGTTTGTTTTTGGGATGGATATTCGTGGTATCGTCGACCAGGTCGCTGATGACCACCATCCCGGTATTTTCGACATGCTGCACAAGGCTCTCCTGTTCGCGGAGCACGGCGGCCTGGTCTTTCACCCCATAGGTGAACGGGGCTATCTGAACATAGTAAAAGGGCAACGGCATTCCCCAGGCCTGCCGCCAGGAGGCGATCATCGTGGTCAGCAGCCGTCCGTAGCCGGATGGAGCGGACACATTGGCCTCACCCTGGTACCAGATGGCCCCGGCAATGGAAAAGGATGTCAGCGGCGCGATCATGGCGTTGTAACAATAACCGGGTTTGTATGGCCAGCCATCATAGGGTTTTTGTTTTCCGGCGGCCGTCCGCAGGATGTCATCGCCTTCGATGAGACCGGCCGGGGTCCAGACCTCCGCCGGCGTGCCTCCCCAGGCCACTTCGATCAATCCAATGGGAACATTCATTTCTTTATTCAACCGCTTCCCAAAGAAATAGGCCACCGCGCTGAATTGTTTCAGCGTATTGGAATCGCACCCGGTCCACTGGCCCGGGCAATTGTCCTGCGGCGCCATCGACGTCGTCCTCGGCACATGAAAGAAACGGATATCCGGGTTATAACAGGCCGGCAGATCCTGCCGCACATCGGGCAATCCCCAGGTCTCGTTCATTTCCATGTTCGACTGACCCGAGCAGACCCACACTTCGCCGATGAGGATATTGTCGAGAAAGATGGTATTCCATCCTTTGATCGTGATCGTATAAGGACCTCCGGCCGATGGTGTGGCAACAAGCAATTTCCAGCGGCCATCCCGATCGCCTTTCGCCGAATCCGCCTGCCCGTCCCAGGACACCGTCACCCTGACTTTCTCTCCCGGGTCGCACCAGCCCCACAGGCTGACACGGCTTTGCTGCTGCAAGACCATATTGTTCGACAGGACGGAGGGAAGACGGACTTCGGAGCAACTGACCGATACCGTTATAGCAGACAGAAATAGCAGTAGGACTCTTCTCATGCGTCTAATTTAATTTTTTTTCCTTAAATTACTTCCATGAAACCGAAATTAACTACCCTTGTCGTCCTGCTCATTTTGTCCGGCCGGGGATTCGGCCAACTACAGGACCCCGTTATCACGGATATCGTCAGGGAAGAAACGGAGCATTCACAGCTGAGACAGCTGGCGCATGAACTCTTCGATCGCATAGGTCCGCGTCTTGTCGGATCGCCGGAAATGGACTCGGCAAATGCATGGGCCATCGCCAAATATACGGGCTGGGGTATACCTGCAAGGAACGAGAAGTGGGGTGAATGGCGGGGTTGGGAACGGGGCGTCTCGCATATCGATATGGTTTCTCCGAGAGTCAAATCGCTCGAAGCGACGCAGTTGGCCTGGAGCCCTTCCATGGGCAACAAAACCATCACGGCGGAGTTGGTGATCCTGCCCGACCTGCAGGACTCGGCCGCTTTCGCGCGGTGGCTGCCGGCCGTCAAAGGCAAATTCGTCATGATCTCGATGTTGCAGCCCACGGGCCGTCCCGATTACAACTGGGAAGAATTCGCGACAAAGGAATCGTTCGAAAAAATGAAAAAAGAAAGGAACGAAGAAAGGGAGGCCTGGGTCAACCGCATTAAAAAAACAGGATACACCAACAGGACGCTGCCCGTGGCGCTCGAGAATGCAGGGGCGGCAGGCGTCGTCATCAACAACTGGTCCAACGGTTTCGGCGTGGACAAGATCTTTGGCGCCTACACGAAGAAGATACCCACTATCGATATCGCGCTGGAAGACTATGGGATGCTCTACCGGCTCGCCGAATCGGGCGACAGGCCGCGGATCAGTGTTCATACGGAATCGAAAGAGCGCGGCGTGGTCCCGACGTTCAATACCATTGCCGAGATCAAAGGCAGCGAAAAACCAGGCGAATACGTCATCCTTTCGGCGCATTTCGACAGCTGGGACGGAGGTACGGGAGCTACGGACAACGGCACGGGAACCCTTACGATGATGGAAGCAATGCGTATCCTCAGGCTGGTGTATCCGCATCCCAAACGCACGATCCTCGTCGGACATTGGGGCAGCGAGGAAGAAGGGCTCAACGGTTCGCGCGCTTTTGTCGAAGACCACCCGGAGATCGTTTCGCATATCCAGGCCGTTTTCAACCAGGACAACGGAACGGGAAGGGTCGTGAACCTGTCCGGTCAGGGCTTTCTTAATTCCTACGATTATCTCCAACGGTGGCTGTCAAAAGTGCCTTCCTATATCCGCGACAGCATCAAAACGACCTTCCCCGGTACACCCGGCGGAGGCGGTTCGGATTTTGCTTCTTTCGTAGCGATGGGCGCACCGGCGTTCTCCCTCGGCAGCCTCAACTGGTCTTATGGCGTCTATACCTGGCATACCAACCGCGACACCTATGACAAGATCGTTTTCGACGATCTGCAAAACAATGCCATACTGGTTGCGGCACTTGCCTATATGGCGAGCGAAGACCCGGTGACCACCTCGCGCGAGAAAAGCGTATTGCCCATCAACACCCGCACGGGCCAGCAGATGAAATGGCCGGAGCCCGTCAAGCCGGTCCGGAAAGGGGGATTGGATTGAACTTCCCCCCCGCCCAATGTCGCCAGCCGATTGACTGTGCCCCCCCGCCCAATGTCGCCAGCCGGTTGACGCCGCCGCCGCCCCGCCCCCTGCCCAACTTTTTCCGCAAGGTCCGATAGACCATAGTAAATTTGCCCCTTTCTATGGCTTTCGACACCCATAATCCGGAATTCCAGCTCGCGATGCAATTCGTTCATCAAACTTCGCGTTCCGTCTTCCTTACCGGCCGAGCGGGAACGGGAAAGACTACCTTTCTGCGCCATATCCGCGACAACGGAAGAAAGAAAATGGCGGTGTTGGCGCCGACCGGTGTCGCGGCCATCAATGCGGGGGGATCGACATTACATTCATTTTTCCAGCTGCCCTTCGGCGTCTTTGTCCCCACACCATCCTATGGATGGCAGGACGAGCGGTCCGATATTTCCGATCCGCACACGCTGCTGCGAAAAATAAGGTTCAACTCGGCCAAACGCGAGCTGCTCCGGGAGTTGGAACTGCTGATCATCGACGAGAGCAGCATGGTCCGCGCAGACACCCTCGACGCAGTAGATCTCATCCTTCGTCACTTCCGTGAACAGCCGCTGATACCCTTCGGAGGTCTTCAACTGCTGTATATCGGTGATCTGTATCAATTGCCGCCGGTGGTCACAGACACAGAGCGCCGCCTCCTGGAAGCCCACTATCCCAGCCCATTCTTTTTCGATTCCAGGGTGATCCGCGAATCGCCTCCCGTATACATCGAATTGCAGGAAATATACCGGCAAAAGGATAACGTCTTCATCGACGTGCTCAACAAGATTCGCAATAACAGGACGGACTGGGAGACCCTCGAACGTTTGAACGACTATTACCAGCCGGAATTCATTCCGTCCAAAAAGGATAACTATATCACGCTGACCTCGCACAATGCCAGGGCCGAGGCCATCAACAGGGACCATCTTGCAGCCCTACGGGGGCCCCTATACCGTTTCGCCGCGGTCGTCACCGGGGAATTCAATGAAAAGACCTATCCCGCGGACGAGATCCTGGTCCTCAGGGAAGGAGCCCAGATCATGCTCATCCGCAACGACAAGGGAGAAACCAGGAGGTACTACAACGGCAAACTGGGTATCGTCCGCGAGGTCCGGGATGACCGGCTGATCCTTTCTTTCCCGGATGAGACCGACCTTCTGGAATTGGAAAAGGAAAACTGGAAGAATATCCGCTACTCCTATAACCGCGAGACCGACAGGATCGAGGAAGAGGAATTGGGAACCTTCACGCAATACCCTATTCGCCTCGCCTGGGCCATCACCATCCACAAGAGCCAGGGGCTCACTTTTACGAAGGCGGTCATCGATGCGGGTGCTTCCTTCGCACCCGGACAGGTATATGTGGCCCTGAGCCGGTTGACCACGCTGGAAGGACTCGTGTTGCGATCCCGCATCACCCCTTCCTCGATCATCACGGATGCCAGGGTCGTAGCGTTTACTGAAGAGCAGCTGCCTGCCGGCGCTGTCGGCCAGCACCTGGAGCATGACCAGATGGCATTCATAGCAGACTCGATGCGCGGGGCCTTTCAATGGTCACGGCTCCTCCACCGGTTCCGGGAGCATTGCGAAGTATTGGCCCGGAGAAAAATACCCGAAAAAGGAACAGCATTGGCACTGACCGAAAAATGGTTGGCCTGTCTCGCGCAGCAGGAAGAAACCGCCGATAAGTTCTCGCGGCAACTGGAACAGTTGCTCAATGAGGCGGAAAGTGACGGATATCTCCGATTACAGGAGCGCATGTCGGCGGCAGTCCGATACTTCATCCTTGCCCTTGCAACCGACATCATTGGGCCGCTGGAACTACATGCCAGGGACCACCGTTCCAAAAAGTATCTGTATGAACTGAACACGCTGAATGACCTATGCGCCCGCAAACAACAACAGCTGGAATACGCCCTCCGACTGGTGGAGGGCCTTCGACACGGCACGGATACCGGTTCATTGCTTTCGGCCCTCGATGAGAAAATTCCATCGCCTGCGACACCGCTTCCAGTCGTGTCAAAACGCAAACCACATAAAGGCGATACTTACCGCCTCACCCTCCAGCTCTACAAGGACGGCCTGTCTGTCGAACAGATTGCCGCCCAACGCGACATGGCCATGTCCACCATCGAAGGCCACCTGGCCGGGTTTATTCTCACCGGCGATATTGCGCTATGCGAACTTGTCCCTGAACATAAGATCGCTCCCATAACGGCTGCTATCCAATCCATCGGCGGAACAGCACTTTCCCCGATATGGACCCTGCTGGGCCACGACTATTCTTTCGGTGAAATAAGAGCAGTCCTCAATTACCTGAAAATACAGCCCGAACCGACCTCACCATCCACTCCGCCCACGCCATCTATTCCGTCCTGAGGCTCTTGACCGGATTGGCCATCGCCACCCGCACCGCCTGGAAGCTGACCGTGATGAGCGCGATCAGCAGCGCCATGATTCCCGCCAGCAGAAAGACCCACCATTCGAGCCCGACATGATAAGCGAAATTTTCCAACCAGTGGTGCATGGCCCACCACGCCACGGGGGTCGCGAGCAGGAAGGCTAGCAACACGAGGATAAGGAAGTCCCGCGACAACAACGAGAACAGCGTTCCCGACTTAGCTCCCAACACCTTGCGGATGCCGAATTCCTTTGTCCGCTGTTCGGCGGTAAACATCGCCAGACCCAAAAGCCCCAGACAACAGATGCAGATCGCCAAACCGGCAAAACAGTTGGAAAGACGATGGATGAGCGCTTCGCTCTTATACAGATTGCGGTATTCGTCGTCCGCAAACCGGTACGTGAACGGGAATTTAGGGTTCAGCTGATGCGACAGCGCTTCCAGCCGGCTTAGCGTTTCCCTCATCTGGCCGCCCTTTATCCGCACGACAATGGCGCCATAATTGTTATCCTTGCCGTCTTCTCCATAACGGATGACCAGCGGCCGCATAGGTTCATGCAGCGAATTGAAATGGAAATTTTTGACGATGCCGATGATGGTGCCCTTCTTCCCCCAGAAAGTGAGCCTCCGCCCGATGGGATCCTTGTACCCGATACGACGTAGTGCCTCTTCGTTCAGCATATAGGCGGCGGTATCCGTACCATACGCCGGCGAATATTCCCGTCCCTTTACGAGCTGCAATTTCATTGTCTTTACGAAATCATACCCTACCGACACATTGGTAAACATAACCATGTTATTAGGGTTCTTTCCATCCCAGTCGACCCCCCCGGTGCCGTTCTCTATATCCGTCGGCTCCTGTGAGACTTTGGTAATGCCTGTCACGCCAGGCAGCTGCAATGCCTGCTCTTTGAATGTTTTGTATTTATCAGGCATACTGCCCTCCAAAGGCAGGTACACTACGTTGTCGCGATCGAAACCCAGGTTGACCGACTGGATATAGTCCACCTGGCCGGAAACAACGAGCGTACCGATTATGAGCGCGATGGAAAGGACGAACTGGAATACGACCAGCCCCTTTCTAAACCATGTTGCTCGGGTACTGAATTTCATCGTCCCCTTGAGTACGCGGATCGGCTGGAAGGCGGAGAGGAACAGGGCGGGATAGCTGCCGGAGACAATGCCCGTGACCAGCGTCAAACCGGCCATGCTCAACCAGAACCTGCCATCCCCGAAAGGGAATGAAATGGCCTTTTCGGTCATGCGATTGAATGCCGGCAGCAACAACAGGACCATGCCCAACGCCAGCAATACGGAAAAACAGCTGATCAGAACGGCCTCGCCTATGAATTGCCGGATAAGTGCGGGACGAATGGCGCCAACCACCTTGCGGATGCCGATCTCCCTGGCTCGTTTGACCGAACGGGCCGTCGTTAGGTTCATAAAATTGATACAGGCGATCAGCAGGATAAAAATAGCTACAACACTGAACAGCCGTACATATTCGATGCGCCCTCCATTGATCTGACCGTTGTCGTCGAAATTGGAATTGAGGTAGCTGTCTTTGAATTTCTGCATACCGAGCTGGATTCGAAAGGTCTTGCTCTGCTCCTTATTGTAGGCATCGAGATAATGAGTGATCTTCCGTCTGAAGGCAGCCGGATCGGCATCCTTCCGCAACAGCAAGCAGGTCTGCGGGCCATTGTTGCCCCATTCTTTGGCCCACCCGTTCTCGTCGAGAAAGGCGGTCCAGTTGATGATATAATCGAATTTGTCGCTGGAGTTTTCGGGAACATTTTCGAACACACCCATGATCTTGTACTCTTTGCGATTCTCGAAACGGATAGCCTGACCGATCGCCGCCCCGGGACTCCCAAAAAAATCATCGGCCATTTTGCGCGAGATGGCGATGCCGGCCGGCGTTGCCAGGCAGGTCGACGGGCTGCCCTGTAAAAAAGGGTAAGTGAACATGCGGAAGAAATCGGCGCCGGCAAAACGGCCCTTCTCCTTGAGTATCTTATCCCCCACCTGGAAAGTGTATTCGTTCAGCCAGCCGAACCCGGTGAAACCCGCTGACAGCTCCACTTCCGGGAGGTCCTTTTTCATCTGATCGGCAAGAATGCCTGGAGTATAATATCCGGAAGATACCTTTCCATCATAATACTGGCGCTCATAGACGAGGTAAAGCCTGTCGCCGTTCGCGTGAAATCCGTCCATGCTTCTCTCATCCCTGATCCAAAGCAGGATCAGCAGACTGCAAGCCATTCCAAGGGCCAGTCCAAAAATATTGAGAAAACTGTATCCTTTCTGCTTCCACAGATTGCGGATAGCGACCTTGAAAAAGTTTTTAAACATGCCGGAGGTTTAAAAATATAGGACGGGTAGACAGGTCCAAATGTTGCAGGCTTTAACATTTCTATAACACTTATTTTTCCCAGCCGACTGAACTATTTTGCACCCGGGCGGTCAAACGAACCACAAATAATGACATTTATGAGAAGGATCCTCGCCCTTTTCCTGGGTTTCACCTCGCTAATCTCGCTATACAGTTGCGGCAGCAGTAACAAACTATCCAATTACACTCCATTTACCCGCGATCTGAAACAAAAGCTGGAAGTGCAGAACATCGACTTGAAACAGGTGCAGTTCTACGTCGACCAAAAATTGATCCTCAACAGGAGCCTGGGCGCGCAGGACCTGTCCGTCAGGAACGGAGTGGTCAAATTGAGCGATGGGAAGTATATCAACGAAGTGGTCATCCCGTCGCTGACACCCGGCGTCTGCGTGGGCACCGACAATGACAAGGTGTTGGTCAGCTTCGAAAAAGGGAACAGCTATCTTGCCTTTGGTCCCGGCAGCGGCTACACTGCGAACGAGTTCGTATTATATGGTACGGAATGGAGACTGGGCACCACCATGGTGACCTATGATTCGGAGAAATTCAGGGCCCGTTGCGGCACCTGTTCCGATGTTGCTTCTGCCACCCTGGTCATCAGGAAAAAAGAGCTGAAGGAACTGAAACGTAGATCGCGTACGGCTAGCGGTCGGATCGTTTCGAAATAAGCGGTATGCCCTTATCTTTACATCCTCTAACGATCTATGGCAAGGAAAAGGGTTCCCCGGCACCTCGCGGGTTATACATACCATAATACAGTACGTCTCGTTCACGGAGGGCGGGATTATTTCACTACTATTGTACGTCTGATCGATGACGCCAGGACCATCATCCATCTGCAGACCTATATTTTCGACGCGGACGTGACCGGGCGGATAGTTTCGGATGCGTTGCTCCGCGCCGCCGGCCGGGGGGTGCAACTATTCATCCTGCTCGACGGCTATGCATCCCAGCATCTGTCGAAACAAATGATCGGCGACTGGAAGGCGGCAGGTATCCATTTCCGGTGGTTCGCCCCTTTGTTCAGAAGCCGGCATTTTTACCTGGGCAGGCGCATGCATCACAAGGTCATCGTCGCCGATGCGGCGCGGGGTATGGCCGGGGGCATCAATATCAGCGACCGTTACAACGACATCGGCGAACAAAAGGCCTGGCTCGACAGGGCGCTACTCGTCGAAGGAGAAGCCGCCATGCGATTGCACCTCATCTGCCGGGATATGTGGACAAAGGCTTATTGGAAAACACCCAATCCCAAAAAGGACAAGTTCCCCTGGTTACCGGTGTACAGTCCGAAGAATGAATGCCTGGTCCGGGTACGCCAAAATGACTGGGTACAGGCAAAGTACCAGATCTCACGAAGCTATACGGAGATGTTCCGGAACGCCCACTCGCGGATCACCGTCCTTTCTTCCTATTTCCTGCCGGGCAAACTCCTCCGAAAATACATGGCCTCAGCAGCTAAAAGGGGTGTCGTCATCAAGATCATCGTCGGCGGCGTGTCGGATGTTAAGATTTCCCGTCTTGCGGAACAGTTCATGTACCGCTGGCTCTTTTCAAACAACATGCAGGTGTTTGAGTACCAGGACTCCGTCCTGCATGGCAAGATGGCCACCTATGACGGGATCTGGATGACCGACGGCTCTTATAACGTCAACCGCATCAGCGCTTATGCCAGTGTCGAGCTGAATATCGATGTCCGAAACGAGGCCTTCGTTTCGACGGTAGAGGCCGAACTGGAGGACATCATCCGCGACCATTGCGTAAGGGTCACGCCGAAAGAATATTTCAACAGGGTCGGCCCCTGGCAGCGATTGCGGCAACGATTGGCCTATGAAACCATCCGGGTGCTTTTTTTTCTTTTCACCTTCTATTTCAGACAGGAAAAGGAATGACGTTCTAGTTCCCCCTGATACGGCGGACAAAGACCCGAAGCGTGTGCCGGTCCCAGCCGGCGAAGCGTCCCCGTTGCACTACTACACGGTTGCCATAGGGATAATGCAGGAAATAATGGAAAACGAAGCGGGCCGTCGGGTCTTCCCAGCCTTTCATCTCGCCGAACCGAAGATCATTGAAAACAGTGGTATCGCCCCACCTTTCGACCGTGTAGAAGCCCTGGCAAAAACGCAGGAGATAATGCACATCCCGGTCATGGAGAAAAGGCCGCAGCAACCGGGCATTCTTAGGTTGGAAACGGAAACTCATCGGTTGCCGGTCGAACATCGAACGATATCCGGTATAAAAACCGCCGGTATCTTCTGCAACCACGTACCATAGCCATGTATTGAGCGGCGTAGGTGTGGAGAGATAGCGTGAATAATGTATATGCTGCCGCTGCAGATCGGTCTTCGCATGTGCGTCGGTGATCAGTTTGTTCGTGATACCATAACAAAGATAAAGACCGCTGAGCAAGAGCCCGGCGGCGGCCCATTTCCTGCGGGCGGAATGGGTGTTTTTAAGGATCAGCAACGCAAGGAAGGCGATACCCAGCCATATCGAGAAGAGGGGATCCGCGACGAACAGGACATGAAAGGCGATGCGGTGGTGGTCGAACGGCTCGAACCAGCCCGTGCCATAGGCATTGAACGCATCGATAAAAATATGTACGAAAAGCTGGAGGCTGAAAAACGCGGCCCAGTCTCTCGTGGTCATCGCGCTCCGGGGAAAAAGCCTTCGCGCGCCCCAGACCAGCAGGGGCGTGATCACCACTATGAAAAGAAAGGAATGCGTGATCCCCCGATGCGCCCATACATCGCGGGCCGGGGGAAGCCAGAACGCCGCAGCGAAATCGATATCAGGCAGGTTTTGAGCTATTGCGCCGATCAGCAAGGCCTTTTTCCCCAAACGGCGGCCGGCCTGCAATTCGCCGATGGCGGCGCCAAGGACGATATGCGTAAGGGTGTCCATTCCTAATAAGTTCAGCAATCATCAGGCCAGTGGTACCGCGGCGCCGGCGGTCATCCCGCAAAAGACGGCGGCTTATTCCAAAGTCGTTACCCCTCTGACCGAAGCAGCCTGCCGTTGTTGAAGATCGAGGATGACCACTTCATTGTCTCCCTTCTTTAACCAGGAGGCCGGACAATAGAGATGCCGCTGCGGCCCCACGTACCAGTAACGGCCAAGATTATGCCCATTGACCCAGATGACCCCTTTTTTAAAAGCGCCGACATCGAAATAGGTGTCCGCGGTGCTATCCAGGCGGAAGCTGCCCTTGAAGAATATTCCCCGGTTGAGCGGTCCGCCGGTAGCGGTTGCCGGAGGGGCCTTCAGCGGGAAGTTGAAGGTTTCCCAATCCATGAGGGTCATCCCGTCCAGGGTAACGCGATCGGTAATGCCTTTACGATCGATGAGATATTGCGCGAAATTGATATGACCCATGCCTTCCACCAGGATCTCGAGGAGAGGGTCTTTTACATCCGTCTTTGGCAGCCGGACGGTCCAGTTACCGCCATCGCGGTAAACGGTGTCGATGAATTTACCATCGAGATAGACCATGGCAAAATCGTGCGGCTCGGTAATGGTCAGCTTGCCGCTCTTATGCCCGATGAGACGGGTGCGATAGAGGATCATGCCGCTGCCCTGGTCAAAATGTTCCATGGGCTCAGGTTGTGCGGTATGTTTGGCGGGAGGAAGATGATCCCAGAGCGAGGTATAAGGTTGGCAGAGGAAGGCAGGGATCTCCATCACAGGAACAGGAGACGGCACGGGCGGCAGCGGGCGGCCGGCGTATTCACCGATCAGGCGGCGCAGCGCAAAGAATTTCGGCGTAGCCCGGCCCTGTTCGTCGATGGGCGCGTCGTAGTCGTAGCTGGTGACATCCGGCTGGAATTGCACGGGTGTAAAGGCATTGGCCCCGGCGGTGAATCCGAAATTGGTGCCGCCGTGCACGACATACAGATTGAAAGACCGGTGATGCGACAACAGGTATCTCACTTCTTTCAGGATACCTGTCGTATCGGGATGTTGCCAGGGTTCTTTCCAATGCGTCAGCCACCCGGGATAGGTCTCGCTGCTGAAGGCAGGCACCTCGGGATTGTGGCGGGAGGCTACCGCGAAATCGTCATCACCGGTGCCGCTGTCGAGACCTATGGCGCAGCCGTCCAGGCTACCCGCATCCAACATGAAATCCGTCGGCCCGTCGGCAGTATAGAAGGGTACCGTTATGCCGCTGCGGCGCCAGGATTCGCGCAGTTCCATCAGGTATCCCCTGTCATTGCCATAGCTGCCATATTCATTTTCCAGCTGTACCATCAGTATATTGCCGCCGTGATCGCATTGCAGGGGGACGACCGCCTGCGAGAGCCGGGTCACATACCGTCTTACGGCGCTCATATAACGGGCGTCGCTGCAGCGGACCCTGATATCCGGTATCTTCAGCAAATAAGTGGGGAGACCTCCCCAATCCCATTCTGCGCACACATAAGGCCCGGGCCGCAGCAGGACCCAGAGTCCTTCGGTTTTGCAGAGCCGGATAAAGGCGGCAATATCGCGGTTGCCGGTGGTGAGATCCCAAATGCCGGGTGCAGTCTCCAGGTAGTTCCAGAATACATACACCGCGATGGTATTGCAACCCATGGCCTTTGCCATCCGGATACGCTGCAGCCAGTATTCGCGGGGGATCCGCGCCGGATGCATCTCGCCGCTGATGATCTGGAAGGGGCGGCCGTCGAGCAGGAAGTCTGTTTTACCCAGCGTGAATCGGTGGATGCCGCCGGAAGGGACTGCGGCCGACGACTGAACACGCTGCACGGGTGACGGGTTGGGTCCGTGCAATTTGTACAAGCCTATTCTTCCAATGACCGGTTGCAGCCTCGACGACAAGATACGCAACCGGACCTTGCCGGTTGTCACCGGAGGAAAGCGCAGCAGACGTTTGTACCCGATGGTCGTCCCTTCGGCGGCCGTTTTCCATTCACCTCCGTCCTTGTATTCGAAGACCCATTTTTCCACCCGTTGTCCTACCCGGATATTTTCCTGCAGCATCAATACATCGAATGTCTTTGGTCCGTGAAGCTGCAGTTCGATCGTTGCAGTGGTGTCGCCGGACCTGCCTGTGTTGAGGATGGTGGCATTCGTCGTGAGATCATGCGTGAAGGTCGCCTCCCAATCCTTCCTCCAGGCGCGGAGGCTGCGGATATCGGCATCGCTGATCAGCCCGTCTTTGTCGGGCGGGATATTCAGGAGCAGTACGCTGTTCCGGCCGACACTGCTGAAATAGATATCCATCAGACGCGAGGGGGTCATCACTTTCGCATCTTCCGCGGGATGATAGAACCAGCCTGGCCGGATTGACACATCCGTTTCGGCGGGATACCAGATGAGGCCGCTGGCAGTCATCAATTTCGCCCGGCTGCCCAGGTCGTCGTTCATGAGATCACCAAGGGGTGGAAAGGTCTCGTCTTTTTGCGAATTGCCGGCGATACTGGCCTGCGTCCCTGCGTTTACGGGCATGACGCTCCATTCGGTCAGCCTTCCTTCACCGCTTTCGGTGCCGACCCAGCGCACGTCGGGCCCCATGACGGCGATAACGGCCTGCGGCTGTAATTTTCTTATCAGATGATACCAGGCTTCGAAAGCATACACCTGCTTTTTACCATTCGGTCCTTCACCATTGGCGCCATCGAACCACACCTCATCCACCTTGCCATAGTGGGTGAGCAGTTCCGTCAGCCAATTCAGGAATAATTCGTTGTACCGTGCCGAATCCCCATAAGCGGGCGAATTCCTGTCCCAGGGCGAAAGATAGACCCCGAAACCCATTCCATATTCTTTGCAGGCGTCGGATACCTCTTTTACGATGTCTCCGTGACCGTTCTTATACGGAGTGTTTTTTATTGTGTGCTCCGTGTATTTGCTTGGCCAAAGACAAAAACCGTCGTGGTGTTTGGCCGTAAGGATAACCTGTTTGAAACCTGCAGCCTTGACTACTCTCACCCATTGCCGGGCGTCCAGCTTCGCGGGATTGAACTGCGAAAGATCCTCCTTCCCGTCGCCCCATTCCTTGTTGGTGAACGTGTTGATCCCGAAATGAAAGAACGCCGTCAGCTCCAGTTCCTGCCAGCGCAGCTGTCGCGGCGCTGGAACGACATGCGCCGCCTTCCGGATGATGTCGGGTTCCCGGTCTGTCGGGAGAATGGGCACATAGGGTTGTGCGGAAAGCCGCACGCACAAGAAGAAACTCGCGAGAGCAAAAACGATCTTTTTCATTACCTCAGCTGGGTTTTGACAATATCCGCGCATCGCCGTTGGCTGATCCGGCAATAACGACATTGGCCATGTTGATAAAGAAACCATCTTCCATCACGCCGGTGATCGCGCTCACCTCCTGGTGAAGACCGGCCGGGTCCGCGATGGGTCCAAAAAGGCAATCGAGGATAAAATGCTGGTTGTCCGTGAGAAATGGCGTATCGCCGGACATCCGTCTGTGCGGAGTGCAGCCCAGGTGACTGAGCCGGCGCATGGTCAGCTCCCATCCGAATGGGGCCACTTCAACGGGGAGGGGGAACCGGCCGAGCCTGTCGACCAGCTTGCTTTCATCTACGATAATTATGTAGAACCGGGTGATGGACGCCACTATCTTTTCCCGTAAAAGCGCCCCGCCGCCACCCTTGATCAGATTGAGGTGCGGGTCGACCTCATCCGCGCCATCGATGGTAATATCGAGATGATCGATCTCTGAAAAAGGCAGGAGTGGGATATCCAGCTCGCGCGCGAGGGCCTCCGACTGGATAGAGGTCGCTATGGCCTGTACCGTCAATCCCTGTTTTACCCGTTCGCCGATGCCCTGGATAGCCCAGTAGGCCGTCGAGCCTGTTCCCAATCCAAGGGTCATGCCGTTGTGAATATAATCTATTGCCTTTCCGGCTGCAATCTTTTTACCAGCGAGGGCGGGATTGTCCATTCCTGTTCGTTAAAATTCCCTCAAAAATACAAATTACCATGTATCTCGTAGGAAATACCCGCGGTTTATCCTACTTTTGTCCCATCATCCATTCAATGATCAGGTTCTGTCATACGCTAACGTCTCTCTCCGAAACCACCAATTTCGAGGCGAGGGTCTGTTGTTGTTGCTGTTGTCGGCAAGCCACGGTTATTAGGGTGGAGGATGACCTCTTATAGGCTGATCGAACTATTATAAAATAATATACGAAGCTCCACCACAAGTGGGGCTTTTTTTATTTCATTCAAAGGATATGTCAACAACAACCATTCCTTCCGCCGATGTTTCGCTGGTCTCCGCCGTTAGGGCGTTGGATAAGGAGATCGGTCACACGCCGCTGCATCGCATTACCCGTCTTTTTCAGCATCCGAAGGTGCAGGTATATGCCAAAAAAGAATGGATGCAGCTTTCGGGCAGCGTGAAAGCCCGCGGCGCCTACAACATTATCCGAAGGGCTATCGAGGAAGGCAGGCTGACGCGGAAAAAGATCCTCCTCGATGCCACCAGCGGCAACACGGGCATCGCATACGCACATATTGCGCAACGGCTGAATATCCCCGTCGCGCTTTGTCTGCCCGAAAACGCCACCCGGGAGCGCAAGGAGATCCTCCGGTCACTGGGCGTCCGGTTGATACTGACCTCGAAGATGGAGGGCACGGACGGCGCGCAGCAGGTAGCAAGGGCAATGGCGGAGAAAGACCCGGCCGGTTATTTTTATGCCGACCAGTATAAGAACGACAACAACTGGAAGGCTCACTATCATACTACGGCACCGGAGATCTTCACCGCGTTGCCCGGCATCACCCATTTTGTCGCCGGTCTGGGAACGACCGGCACCTTTATCGGCACGGGCCGGCGGTTGCGGGAACTGAGGCCCTCCATCCGGCTCGTCTCGCTGCAGCCGGATGCCGCATTGCATGGTCTCGAAGGCTGGAAACACCTGGAGACGGCGCTCGTGCCGGGTATTTATGATCCGGATGTGGCCGATGAAAATGAAGAAGTAAGCACAGAGGAAGCGCATGCGATGATACGGGAAGCTTACCAAAAAGAGGGATTGCTGCTGAGTCCTTCCTCCGCTGCCAACCTGGCGGGGACTATCCGTATCGCCCGGCGTCTCCAAGAAGGGGCACTGGTCACAGTACTGCCCGATAACGCAGATAAATATAGTGAGATCACCCAAAAACTGTTAGCATGATCATCATCGAACCAAGGGTCAGACAACTGCTGATCGAAGACGCGCTGAACACCTTTCCCGACGAATGCTGCGGGTTCCTGTTCGGCAGGGAAGAGCATGACGGCACCCGGCTTGTCGTCGACATACTCGTCGTGGACAACTCGAAACCGGGCGATAAGACGAGACGTTTCGAGATCTCGCCGCAGGATTATATGGAGGCCGAACGGCATGCCTTTCTGCATGACTGGACCCTCCTGGGAGTCTATCATTCGCATCCCAAACATCCCGCCATTCCCTCGGAACACGACCGTGAGGCGGCGCAGCCCTATTTTTCCTATGTGATCATTTCCGTTATGGAGGAAATGGGGGAAAAAGCGATCCATTTGCGTTCGTGGTTGTTAAATGATGAAGCGCGATTTGAAGAAGAGCAGGTCTTAGATTATCAATACTCATAAAAGCAAACCAACTATGGCAACGGTCATTATCCCAACGCCTCTTCGGAAGTTCACCAACAACGCGGCCAGACTGCAGGTCAGACCCGGCACGATACAAGACACCGTCGAGGAACTGACAAGCAATTTTCCGGATCTGAAAAAACACCTCCTTGACGAACAGGGCAGGATCCGCAGCTATCTGAACATTTTTATCGGCAACGACGATATCCGCGATCTCCAGCAGGAGCGATCAGCCGTGAACGAGGGAGCCGTGGTCAGTATCATTCCCGCGATAGCCGGCGGCTCGCCCGACTTCACCAAAGAAGAGCTCGCCCGCTACAACCGCCATATCATCATCCCGGGTTTCGGGATGGAGGCGCAGCTCAAACTCAAAGCGGCCAGGGTCCTCGTCATCGGCTCGGGTGGTCTCGGTAGCCCGGTCCTCCTCTATCTTGCCGCCGCAGGCGTGGGGACCATCGGCATCGTCGATTTCGACGTCGTGGACGACAGCAACCTGCAACGTCAGGTCCTCTTTGGGGTCGATGCCATCGGCCAGCCAAAGGTCGAAGCCGCCCGCCGGCGGCTGGAGGCGCTGAATCCCCATATCTCGATCAACCTGTACAATACCCATCTCAACTCGCATAACGCGCTGGATATCTTGCAAGATTATGACGTCATCGCGGACGGCACGGACAATTTTCCCACGCGGTACCTGGTGAACGATGCGTCGGTCCTGCTGGGTAAACCCAATGTGTATGCATCCATTTTCCAATTCGAAGGACAGGTATCCGTTTTCAATTACCGGGATGCCGCCGGCAATCCCGGTCCCAATTACCGGGACCTCTATCCTACCCCGCCACCGCCGGGTCTGGTGCCAAGCTGTGCCGAAGGCGGCGTCCTTGGCGTATTACCGGGGATCATCGGCAGTCTCCAGGCGCTGGAGGTCATCAAGGTCATCACCGGCACTGGCGAACCGCTGTCCGGGCGTTTTTATATTTTCGATGCGTTGAATTTCGAGAGCCGGACGTTCACCATCCGCCCGAGGGAAGACAACCCGCTCAACGGGAAAAACCCGACCATCACGACGCTGATCGATTACGAGCAGTTTTGCGGCATGCGCGCCGTAGAAGAGCGTGCGCTCAAGGAGGTAACGGTAAAAGAGCTGTACGACCTGCAGATAAAAGGCGAGCCGTTCCAGTTGATAGATGTGCGCGAGCCGCATGAATACGATATCGTCAATATCGGCGGGGAGTTGATACCTCTTGCATCCGTGTCGGCCAATAGCGACCGGATCGGCAGGGATGGCAAAGTGATCGTGCACTGCAAGGGAGGTACCCGCAGCGCCAAAGCCATCCGGGAGCTGGAAGAGAAATTCGGGTTCACCAATCTTTACAATCTGAAAGGCGGGATCATCGCTTATATCGATGAGGTGCAGCCGGAGCTGACGAAATACTAGTATCCCAACAGACGCTCCAGCATGCGCGCTACCTTTTCGGGGCCCGGCAGCATCGCGTTTTCCAGACCCATATTCATCGGGACCGCTGGCAGATCGAGCGCCCCTAACACTTCGACCGGCGCGTCCAGCGAAGTAAAACACCCGCGGGTGATACGCCAGGCCAACGCTTCGGCAAAGGAATTGTTTTGCTGCTCTTCCGTCAGGACCAGGCATTTCCCATGGCGGCGTACCGTCCGGAATACGAGCTCTTCATCGAGGGGGAACAGCGTGCGCAGATCGATGATCTCGATGCGGCCGGGAAACCGGGTGGCCGCGGCCTTCGCCCAATAGACGCCCATCCCGTAAGTGACGATACAACAGGTTTCGCCGGAGTCGGTAAGCCGTTCGTCCGCAGCCTGGATACGACGTCCCTTACCCAGGGGCAGGATATAATCACGGGAAGGCTCCGGTGATTTGGCTTCTTCCGTACCCGGTACCTTGCTCCAGTATAGACCTTTGTGTTCCAGCATGATCACCGGATTGGGATCGAGGAAGGCCGCCTTCATCAGCCCCTTCATATCGGCAGCGTTGGACGGATAGGCGAGCTTGATGCCCTTAATGGAAAGCAGGGTCGTCTCGATGCAGCCGCTGTGATACGGACCACCGCCGCCATACGCGCCCACGGGCACGCGGATCAGCGTCTGGACGGGGAACTTCCCCATGCTGAGATAACAGGATTTGGATATTTCCGTGACCAGCTGATTAAACCCCGGGTAGACGTAATCCGCAAATTGTATTTCGACGATGGGCTTCACGCCCACGGCACTCATCCCCACGGTGGAACCGACGATATAGGCCTCCTGTATGGCGGTGTTGAACACGCGGTGATCGCCGAACTGTTCGCCCAGTGTAGCCGCTTCACGAAATACGCCGCCGAGCCGTCTGCCCACGTCCTGGCCATAGAGTACGGCCTCCGGGTATTGCTCCATTATTTCACGGATCGCAAAAAGAGCCGCGTCGACCATGATCACTTTGGCCGCACCTTCGGGTTCGCGTGTTCCCTTTTCTTCCGTTACGGGCGTGGGCGCGAAGACAAAGTCGGTCACCGTGGCGGGGTCGGGCTCGGGCGCCGCTACCGCCGCGGCAAATTGCCGCGCCACGAGTTCTGCGGCCTCCCTTTGTATCCCGGTCAGCACCTCTTCGCCGACGCCCAGGGCAAGCAGCCGCGTCCTGAGCTTTGGCAGCGGGTCCTGCGCAGCATGCGCAGCCATATCGTCGCCACCGCGATAGGTCTCCTTGCGGACCCCGCTGGTATGATGACCCAGCAACGGAGTGGTGGCCTGCACGAGCCACGGTTGCCGGCCGTTGCGAACGGCTTCAATCACCTCTCCCATCCTTTCATAGCTGGTGACGAAGTCGCTGCCGTCGACACGTGTCCGTTCCATTCCCTTGAAGCCCGAAACATATTCGAAGGCATCCATGGCCCGCGATTCATCCGACCGGACGCTGATGCCCCATCCGTTGTCCTGGACCAGGTAGACGATCGGCAGTTTTTTCAGGACTGCGAACTGGAAAGCTTCGCTGATCTCGCCTTCCGTGACGCTGGCATCGCCGAGCGAACAGACTACGACAGGATACCCGTCCGACGCTTCGAGCGCACCGTTTTCCGATCCTTTCCCAGGTCCCGGCGCGCCGTTTTCCGATCCTTTCCCGCGTCCCAGCGCGCCGATGGACCGCAGGTACGACAGCCCCTGTGCGATCCCGGTAGCAGGTATGGCCTGCATGCCTGTAGCGCTGCTTTGATGGATCATGCCCGGGCGGTCGTCGCCGCGATAATTAGGATGGGAATAGTATTCGCGTCCGCCGGTGAAAGGGTCCTCTGCTTTTGCGAGCAATTGCAGCATCAGCTGGTAAGGTTCGAAGCCAAGACCGAGCAATATGCTCTCGTCGCGGTAATAGGGGCTCACCCAGTCGTGGGGACGCAGATGGAAGGCCGTGGCCAGCTGTATGGCTTCATGCCCACGGGAGGTCGAATGGACGTATTTGCAGAGGGATCGGTTGCTTTCATATGTGGAAGCCATCTCGGCAGCAGTGGACATCAGCCGCCAGGCTTTTAGCAAGATATCGATAGTGATCATGGGAGGCGCTGATGATTGTCGGCCGCCGCAGGTGGCCCTGGCCTATTTTATTTCGACTGTGAATAAGCTTTCGTCTTCGATAAAGCCTTCCAGCTCGTCTCCCACTACACACTCTCCTACCCCTGCCGGAGTACCCGTAAAAACGAGGTCGCCGATATTCACGGAGAAATAATTGGAGATATAGGCGACGACCTTGTCGAAGCCGTTGATCATGAGACCGGAATTACCCTGCTGTACCAGTTCCTTGTTCTTGTACATGCAGAAATTGATGTCCTTTTTATTCTTCACGTTCTGCAGTGGTATCCATTTGCCGATCGCCGCAGAATTGTCCCAGGCCTTGGCCTTTTCCCAGGGGAGCCCTTTTTCCTTCAGCTCGTTCTGGATGTCACGTGCGGTGAAGTCGACGCCTACCGTGACCGCGTCATAGTATTTGCTGGCGAACCTGTCCTGTATATATTTACCGTTTTTGGATATACGAAGGACCAGCTCGCACTCATAGTGCAGCTCATTGGTGAACTCCGGATAATAGAACGGTGTGTGAGCTTGCAGCAAAGCACTTTTGGGCTTCATAAATATGATCGGCTCATCCGGAACCTCGTTGTTCAGTTCTTTGGCATGAGCCACATAGTTACGGCCAACACAAAATATTTTCATATTCAATAAGGGTTTTAAATAGAAAATGCTTACTTAGTCGTCAAACGGGCCTGAAGAGGCCGGGTACGGCCATAGGCATATTGAATATCAAAATAGTTACTCATTAAGGATGAATGCAATATTTATACGAAAATAAAGATTCCCCTCAATAAATCATAGTTCGAACTCCAAATTATTGTACTGGTTCATGGTCCTCTCGATCCCAATGGCAACAAAGCTTTCGACCAGTTCAACCGATCTTTCGATCTTCAGACGGACCAGCGGGAGCTCGTCTTCCTGCCATTCTCCCAGTACGAATCCCACTTGTTTTCCCTTGGCATACGCATTGCCGGTACCAAACCTTAGCCTCGGATAAAGCTCCGTACCCAGCGCAGCCTGTATGCTCTTCAGACCGTTGTGGCCGCCCGCGCTACCTCCCGGTCTCAACCTCAGCTTGGAGAGGGGAAGGGCCAGGTCGTCCAGGATCACTAGCACATGTTCCAATGCGATCCTTTCTCGGTCCATCCAGTATCGCACTGCCTGACCGCTGAGATTCATATAGGTCGCCGGTTTGATGCAGACCAGGATATGGCCCTTCCATTTCACTTCCACTATCTCGGCTAACCGCCCCGACTTGAACCAGCCGCCCAACCGGTCCACCAGTGCATCCACTATGTCGAACCCTATGTTGTGACGGGTGCCGGCATATTCGGCGCCGATATTTCCCAGCCCGGCTATCAGGAATTTTCCCATAAAATACCAAAAACCCGGTTATTATTTAACCGGGTCCCAACCAACAATAATAGTTATTTCTTCGCTGACGCGGGTTTAGCAGCGGCCGGAGCAGCAGCAGCCGGTTTAGCACCGGCAGCGGCAGCAGGAGCACCAGCGGCAGCGGCAACAGGTGCGCCGGCAGCAGGCGTAGCAGTGGCTTCCTCTTGTTTCAACTGACGGGTCAGCACGATCGAAGCGATGGGTATCCGGGGAGAATTGAGTATCTCATAATTCTCCGCCTTCACATCTTCCACGCGCACATTGCCGTTCAACTCGAGCTCGGTAAGATCCACTTCGATATTTTCTTTCAGGAATTTCGGATAGGTCTTTACTTTCAGCGCTTTCATCTTGGTGATGAGCTTGCCGCCATCCTTAACGCCCTTGGCGGCGCCGGTGAACTTCAGCGGAATAGTCGCGATGACCTGTTTGTCCTCGACCAACTCGAGGAGGTCCACATGGATCAGCTCGTCCGTCACTTTGTCGAACTGCAGGTCTTTCAGGATGCATTTGTACGTTTTACCATCCACCTTGACCTCGGCCAGCTGGAAATCGGGTGTATACACCAGTGTCTTGTACGACGTCGCCAGAGCTGAAAAATTCACCTCTTTTGCACCCCCGTAAATTACACCGGGCACTTTACCCTCAGAGCGCAATTGGCGGGTGGCTTGTTTGCCAATTTCGGTCCTGAGTTGTCCTTCGATTGTAATTGTCTTCATTTTTATGATTGTTTATGTATTACCGTTATTCCTGCACCGGCTATTTGTTCCGCAGCTGCGAATGGATGAACAGGCCGGTGATACTTCTGTTCTCGTGCGCATTACGTATCGCCACTGCGAACAATTCCGCGACGCTAAGCACCTTTATCTTCTTACTGGGCTGTTTCAGGGGTATGGTATCGCAAACCACCAGCTCTTCCAGCACGCTGTTCTCTATGTTCGCATAGGCATGACCGCTGAGCACCGGGTGCGTACACAAAGCCCTGACGCTTCTGGCCCCTTTTTCCTTCAACAACCCCGCAGATTTTACCAGCGTGCCGCCCGTATCGCAGATGTCGTCGATCAGCACGATATCCTTGTCCGTAACATCCCCTATCACTACCATGCTGGCTATCTCATTGGCCCTTTTGCGATGTTTGTCGCAGATGACCATTTCGGCATTGAAATAGGAAGCGATCTCCCGGATGCGGTTGGCGCTTCCCACATCGGGGGCCGCAAAGGTAAGATTTTCCATGTTCAGTCGCTCAATATAAGGGATAAAAATGGCCGAGCTGTCGAGATGGTCGACGGGAATGTCAAAATAGCCCTGAATTTGGGGAGCATGCAGATCCATGGTGATCACCCGATCCGCACCGGCTGAAACCAACATATTGGCTATCAATTTACTACCGATCGCCACGCGAGGCTTGTCCTTGCGGTCCTGCCGGGCATAGCCATAATAGGGAATAACGGCCACCACCTTGTAGGCCGACGCTCTGCGGGCGGCGTCGATCATCAGTAACAGCTCGAGGAGGTTTTCAGCAGGAGAACAGGTACTTTGGACCAAAAACACCATGTCTCCGCGGATGCTTTCATTGAAAATGGGCTGGATCTCGCCGTCGCTGAAATGCTGGATCGTGATCTTTCCTGTTCGGGTGCCGAACTGCTGGGTAATTTTCTCGGCCAGGTACTGGGAACCTGTACCGGAAAAGATCTTAGCTTGATGCTGCATGGTCTACGGGTAAAATATGGGGCGAAGATACAGTATGCCTGCTAGAGCCGGCTCCTGCCGAATAAAAAAATAAAAGGCCGATCCGTCGGTGGACAGAATGAGCCTTTTTCAATTATGTCGTGTAGCCTAAGGGTTGATCGCTACCAGCTGCTGTTTCGCAGAGGTGGTTAACGCGGTTTTCTCAGCCGTTTTAGCGGCAGATTTCGAATTGAACGCATAAAAGATAGAGGAACAAACAAAAATCGAGAAGAACAGGGCTACGATGTACATGCCGGCGCAGAACAGAAAGGGCTGCCATCCGCCGATGGCGTAGAACTTTGAACGTTTCATTGGATTTTAGATTAGTTTTCAAAAGATTACGGTAAAGGGTATGAATAATATAACGGAGGATGGAAATCCTTATTTCGCACCTCCAAAATAATTTACAAAATAGTCCTTTTTGAGGAAATTTGCAAGTGGAGGTCGCAATTTTTATGGAGGGTAAACGACGGAAAATCAAGGACTGGGCGGAGGATGAAAAGCCACGGGAAAAGATGATCCGGCTGAAACCGGCCGCATTGAGCGTTTCCGAACTGCTGACCCTGGTGATCCGTAGCGGAAGACCAACGCGCAATGCCTACGAGATGGCACAGGAGATCTCCGCTCTTTATCATGACAGCGTCGTAGAGCTGGGCACCTGTACGGTCCGCGAGCTGATGAAGGTGGAAGGCGTCGGTTTGGCGACTGCGTCCGCTATCGTTGCGGCCTTCGAGCTGGGACGCAGAAGGCTTTCCAGGGAATCGCTCCGAAGGGGCTATATCCGAAATAGCCGCGAAGCCGCCGAGCATATCCGCCCCCTGCTGGCGGATTTTCAATACGAAGTCTTCGGAGTTCTCTATTTGATGCAGGCCGGCTGGGTAAAGAGTTTCGAGATCATCAGCGAGGGCGGGATCACGAGTACCGTCGTCGACCCGCGTCTGATCTTTAGAAAGGCCATCGAGATCGGGGCCGTTAGTATCATGGTGTTCCATAACCATCCGTCCGGCAGCATCCGGCCGAGCAAGGCCGACGAAGCCCTTACCCAAAAGCTGGCTCATGGAGCTAAATATTTGGACATCAAACTATTAGATCACATAGTCGTGGGAGAAAAAGGCTATTTCAGTTTTGCCGATTCTGGTTTGTTGAATTAGGCGGGCGGTGTCTCCCCGCATGACAGGTTAAGCTTGCGCCGTGGGGCCGCCGAAATTCAGGGGTAATTGCACCTCTTCCAGGTCCTGGATCTTACCATTGTTGGCTTCAAAGCGAACGACATTTTCGGTGAGCGCCTTCATGAAGCGCTTGGCATGCTGGGGCGTGAGGATCAGCCTCGATTTGACTTTGCTTTTGGGTGTGCCGGGCATGACGTTGACGAAGTCGATCACGAATTCCGCGTGGGAATGGGTGATGATCACCAGGTTGGCGTACTGTCCTTCGGCGATCTCTTCACTGATCTCGATATTCAATTGATTGTTGGCAGCGGGTTGTTCGGGCATGCGTCAGATTTGCATAAAAGTAGCTTAAATTAGCATAACACAAACCGCTGTCACATGAAACCTGCACTATTTCTATTTACCTCTCTCCTCGCCTGCTCGGTTACGTATTCACAGGTCGTCAACGATGAAATGGGCCAGGACTTCAAGGATGTCTCCAAATTCGGGTCGCGCCAATCGGGCTTCGAAGGCCTTCAAACCTATCATTCCGGGAACGTGGAAGGAAGCCAGTTCTTCAGCCCTGACTGGACCACGGGGACGGTCACGATGATCACCAATGAACAATTCGGCAAGAACTATCTTTTTCTCTATGATAAAGTACGTCAGGAATTGTTCATAAAACCAAAGGATTCATCGGTAGTCCTGCTGGCCGATAAGGACCGGATCGGCGCCTTTACGCTGAACACGGATAAGGTCCACAGCTTTGTCCCGGCAAGCGCCTACGATCCTTCCAACACCGGCAATTTCTTCGAAGTCCTCGTAAAAAGCGATAAGGGCTACTCGCTGTTCAAGTTGATCAGGACCAGGTTCGTCAAGGCGGACCAGCACCGGGATATGATGAGTCAGGCCACGGGCGAAGTTAACGACGCCTTCCAGGATCAGATCACCTATTATATCATCAAGGATGGCGTAGTGCATGCCGTCGCGCTGCGCAAGAACAGTATCCTGAAGGCGTTGCCGTCGGTTAAGGGTAAGGCATCGGAATATTTCGACAATCATCCCGACAGCCCCGTCGACGAGTCCTTGCTGATCGGCACGATCCTATATGCAAACAGTTAAATAAAAAAGAGGCCGAACGGCCTCTTTTTCGTTATCGGTATCATCCGATCATTTGCTATACGTATCGATAAGAGTCCTCGGATTACCGCCCGAGCTAACGGTATAGGTGAATTGATAGAACCCATGTACCGGATCGGCCGCCATGATGGTCGGTCCGCTGGTAAGAGAAATACCATTCGGCACGAATTGGCTCTTGACGTCATCGGGATTAAGTGAAACGCTGAAATTACTCAATACGCCCCCATTATTGGTAAACGTTATAACGTACCGGGCGCCTTCGAAATAACCGCTGGGCACTTCTACCGTGGTCGGGTCATCGGGCGAGAACGCAATGGGTCCCTCCTGAACATCATTATTGGGTGCGCCCGAACTATCGGGGGCATTCCACCTGCGCCATCTCCAGTTGTATGTCCCCGCGATGGGGTTGCCGATCACGTGATAATAGATCGTTCCAAAATTGCCGCTGATAGTGGAGCCGGCGGGGCCGCCTTTGATGGAGATCGGCAGCATATAGCTTTGGGTCGGATCGATCTTGTCGGGAAAAACCACCACCGGAATATTATCGGTGTAATTATTCCCCTTCTTTACCGTGACCGTGGTCGATTTGAAAGAATAGATGCTGTCGGGGAACAGAGAATACTGAACAGCACTCGTGGTGTTGTAAGCCTGCATTGCAGCCTGGTCAACCGAAAGGGTGATCGTTTCGTCGGCAGGAGCCACATTCGTCGCGGCATAGTTGACGTGGAAAAAAGCCGTGTCTGAAGGGTCAGCTCCCGGAAACGTCAATGCCGAGGCACCGAATGCATTCAATCCGCCTTCGGGTATCAGTACAACCGGCTTCAATCCGCTGAAATCGGTATCCCCGCTGCGACTCTTGACACAGGAGTTCAGCAGGAAACCCATGAGGAACAGACCGGCTCCCGTCGTCAAAACTTTATATTTATATACTCTTTTCATGTATCTTTTTTTAAAGTTAAACACAAATGTTTATTGATTCCAGAAGACCTTGGTCGCATGGTAATCGATCGTGCCCTGTGAGCTGACGTTGGCGCTATTGGTATTATACTCGCTGGTCGGATACAATAACCTGACCGGAATAGAAGCAGGCGACTGATCGAGGAAAGGCGAAATGGACAACGGCAGATCGGCTGGCAGATGAAGCCGGCGATAATTGCACCAGGTCTCGAACGGATCGATCTGGTTATTGGCGATCCATTCCTGCCGCATGATACACGCGAGTTGACCGTTTGTACCGACAGCATCCGCGAAGTTGGTCTGCGGATCGCTCTGTGCTACGTAATTGGCGCTGCTGCCCGCACCCAAATAGTTGAAGGAAGCCTGGACACCGTTATTGTAAGAAGTCTGAGGACTTCCGCTCAGCCACCCGCGTACCTGGGCTTCCGCCTGTAGGAAGTAGCTTTCGGCCGCACTGATCAAAATTGTGGGCTGGCTGACGCTTTTCAGGATACCTGGTCCGGGAGTAGCGGCCTGCGAACCCGGGGGATTGGTCACACCGCCGAGTACACTGCCATCGTATCCACCGCTGCCCGGCGCATAGATTTGCGCCAACCGGTTGGTGTCGTTGTGATTCGTCAGCCAGTTGATGGAATATTGCTGAGCTTTCCAGAAGTCGGCGCCGCCGCCCGAGGTCGGCAGACCGGTCAGCGTCACGAAGAAACCCCACTGCGGGTTCTGCTGACCCGAGTTGTTGGCATAACCGGGGTTAACTCCGGCATCCTTGGCAAGGAACCCTCCGCTAATTTTGCCGATCTCGGTCGTAATAAAGCTGGCATTGGAAGTCACTTGCGACTGCCGCAACAGGATCCGCAGTTTCAGCGTATTGGCGAATTGGACCCAGGAGGCATTATTTCCGTGGAACATAACGTCTGCGGTGGAGGATCCTACTACATTCCCTCCCTGCAATAGCGCGACGGCCGAATCGAGTTGGAGCGTGATCGCATTGTAAACAGTCTGCGCGTCATCGTATTTCGGAGTGATAATGTTCGTCCCCTGCAGCGCCTGCGTATAAGGCACATTGTTGAACATATCGACCAATTGCTGAAAAACAAAGGCCTTCATGATCTTCGCCGTTGCCACATAAAAAGGCAGGTTCTGCGCTTTACCGGATTGTTCTACGTAATTGTAATCCGACAGGTTATGATACCTCGACTGCCACAGGCCGTCCCCGAAATTGGTGGTCTGTTTGTAAGATGCGATATCGCCGGCACCCGTAGCATAGCTGCCGCTCTGCCCCAGATAGCCGAGCCAGGCATTGAGAAAATTGAAAGGTATTTCCTGGTTGGCCGCCGTGACCGTCAGCGCATTGGACAGCACGAGCTGCGGGCTGGCATTGGTGGCAGCATTCGGGTTGTTGTTGATGTCGAAATAGTTCTTGCTGCATCCTCCCAGCCCAATGACCAGGATAGCAGTAGAAAATATGGTGAATTGCTTTTTCATCATTGCTTAATTTTAATCAATAGCTGATGTTGCCTCGATATTAGAAGGTGATGGAAATACTGCCTCCGATGAACTTAGTGGGCGGCAGCTGGTTGATATCCGTATTACCGCTGGCGTTGCCGCTGGTATTGCTGAACTCGGGATCCGACCAGACATTATCCTTCGCCCTCCAGGTGATCAGGTTCCTCGCCTGGACGCCAATATTGATAGCGCTGACCACTTTCAGGCGATCGACCGTTTTCTTTGGGATGTTGTAGCTGAGCGTTATCTCGCGCAGTTTCCAGAAATCGGCGCTGTTGACATAGTTGCTGCCGACCGAATTCCAGACCCCGGCCCAGAATGCCTGCGCCCCCTGGTTGGGGTTGCCTGTATTCACGTTGGTATTCGGTGTGTATTTGCCATTCCCTTCATCAATGACGGAATTGGGAATGATAAAAGGTTGCCTGCCGGAAGAAGTCGAATAAGCCGAAACACCCGTAAAGTCGAGGCTGGGTCCGATGCCATTGAAGATGACGGCGCCGAAACGACCGTCAGCCACGGCATGCAGCACGAAGCCTTTGTAGCTGATGGTGGTATTCAGACCGATCTTGGTGGGCGGCACCGTTGTTCCAAACAGATGCAGCTTGGAGTCCGCCGTTGGAAGACCGGTTTCAGCATTGACGATGATATGTCCCTGCGGGTCGCGTTTCCAGTCGCTGGTCTTGGCCTGCGCATACGGCAATCCCACGACGGCGTCCGATGAGAAAGTAACCGCATTTTGTGCCTGGCCGTTGGGTATACTAATGTCCGACAGACCATAACCCAGCGATTCGACCGTATTCTTGTTATAGGCGAAGTTGGCGCCGATGTCCCAACGGAAACCGCTTGCGGTACTGACCACCGGAGTAAATTTCAGATCCAGCTCGATACCCTGGTTCTTCATCACGCCCGAGTTGACATACGCCGATGTATAGCCGGTAGTCGAAGAAATGGAAATGGGGATCGTCTGGTTTTTTGTAGTGGTGTTATATACGGCCGCCGAGAAGTTGATCCGGTTGTTCAGGAAACCGAGGTCCAGTCCTATTTCATCATCCGTGCTTAGCTCAGGTTTGATGTTCGGGTTGGCAAATGACGAATTAAGTGTAAAGCCGGCCGTGGAGCCGAACGGAAACCCGGGTCCATTATTAAACGTGTTTTGCAGGGCGTAAGCGCCGATAGAGACCTGCGCTGTTCTCGAATGCGCCAGCCGCAATTTGCCAAAGCTAAGGACCTTATTGTTCTGCAGCGAATTGATCGCGTCGGTAAACACGAAGGCGAGGTCAACCGCAGGATAGAGATAGGACCTGTTGGATGCGGAAAGCAGCGAGTTCCAGTCGTTACGCAACGAACCGTGTAGGAACAGGTAGTTATTGAAGCCAAGCGAAAGGTCGCCGAATACGCCGAATACCCTTGTATGCTCTTCATATTCGCTGACGGTTGGCTGGCCCAATCTGTTGCTGATGTTGTAGAAATCGGGGATCACCAACGCATTGGCGGACCCGCTGAACAAACGGATCTGGTTATCGATCAGCGAAGTACCGACGATCAGTTTGGCGTTGATCTTGCCGATATCGCGATGGAAACTTGCGAGGAAATCGTCGGTGAGACGCTGGCTCAGGCTGATGCCGTCCCCTTCGGAGGGGGAGAACTGCTTAACGCTGGATGGGATGTTGCCCGAACCAAGCGTATCGGCGATCGCCCATGGGGCAAACGTATAGCCGGCCTGGGTATATTTGTTGGAATATTCGTCCCTTGCGATACCGCCTCTTTCCAGCAGATCGAGCCAGGGGGTGGGCTTCAGGACGAGCTGCAGGGTGCCCAGGAGGTCGTTGCTCTTTTCATCGAGTCGAGTCTGATCGATCTGCCACCACGGATTACCATAGTAGGCATCATAAAAACCGTCGGGAGATGCAAAGGGATCGGTCTGCCAATTCCTATAGTTCCTCAGGTTGACGTCGGCAGGCTGGTTGATGATGGTCCAGTACAGCGGCCTGTTCTGGAAATAGGAACCGCCGCCCGCGTAGCCACCTGTAAAGCCGGTATTACCCCAGGAGAACGGGACGCCGGACCCGGCCGTGGTGTTGGTATGTGTGATCGTATACCCGAGATTGTAATCGATCTGGAGCATCCCGGTCGTCCTCGATCCGTTTAGACGGACGGCGTCTCTGCGACTGACGTCCTTGGGAATGATACCGGAGTGATTTACGTCCTGGAAGGAAACATAGAATCGGCTCTTGTCGTCACCCGTGGAATACGACACTTCATTCTGCCACTGGATGCCGTTATTGAAGAAACCTTTTTTGGCGTTGGGGTCGGCCGAATAATTGATGGAGTCCTGTTTGATGATGAAACTGCCATCGGGAGCGAAAATACGGATGGGAGGCCCAAGCGGGACCCGCTGGCCATTGAAACGCGGGCCGTAGTTCTGGTTCTCGTATGGTACATACCAGATATAGGGGTTGTCACCGACATGGACGACACCCGCGTAGGCAGGAGCGGTTTCGCCGCCGTTCTGTCCGAATTGATTTTGAAAATCGGGCGTGTAGGCAATGGATTCTACCTGCACATCGCTGGTCACCCTGATCTGTGGTCTGCCGCGGGTACCCCTTCTCGTCGTCACGATGATGACACCGTTGGAGGCGGCCGATCCATACAGCGCAGAAGCCGAAGCGCCTTTCAGAACCGAAACATCCTGCACATCATCCGGGTTAATTTGGTTCAAATAACTGATAGGCAGTTGGATATCGTCTACTACCAGCAGGGCCTGGTTATTACCCAGGATCGAGCGGTTGCCCCGTAAGGTGATCCTTACATCCGGGTGGACGCCGTTATTAACGAGGTTGACCTGCAGACCGGAAACCTTTGCCGCCAGACCGGTGCCGATGTTGGTCACTTTGGCCTGTGTCAACTCTTCCGTGTTGATCTTCGCGGTCGAGTATCCCAGCTCTTTTGACTGTCTCTGCACGCCAAGTGCGGTGACCACCACTTCGGAAAGACTGTTCTCCTTACGGGTAACTTTGATCGATAGCGGACCGGTGCCGGCAACCGTTGCCTCGCTTGCGTTAAATCCGGTACCGGTGATGACGAGCACATCCCCGTCCTTTGCCTTGATGGAAAAATTCCCATCGGCATCCGCGCTCGAGCCGGATTTACTTCCTTTGATCTTCACCGTGGCAAAAGGGACCGGTTGCCCTTGCTGGTCGACGACCTTGCCGGAAATGGTTTTGATTTGACCAAAAGCCAATGCTGCAGTCAGTAGGAACACTGTCAGCAGCGACAGACATTTTCTCATGTGATCTGTTTTAGATTGCAAGACAGGCATCCCTGTCTTTTTTCAAGTAATTGTTTTACAACAGGAATTGAGGGGCCGTCGGCCCCGCTTTGGAGGGAAAATTTTAAAAAGGCAGCTATCCCGATAAATAATATATCGCTAATGGAAATTTTCTCATGTGACTCTGTTTGGTTATTGGTGAGGACAAAAAAACTTTAACATTTGCTGCAACAGGGCCCAGACATTTTTCCATCCGGAAACCTTAAAACACTTAAACCGATGGAAATGCCGCAAAAAAGGCCGGGAAAGTCAATCGGGAGAATGCGGCGCATGGATGAGCAGTACGGCCGATGAAGATAATTTTCTCATTGTGACTCGTTTTAACGATTAATGTTGACTCAATACGAATTTAACAAATTCATATTAAAAAAAATCATTTCGGAAAAAAATTAAAAGACGGTCTACCTTTGCGCGATGGAATTATTAGACGGTAGACTGGCTTCCCAGGCCATCAGGGATTCGCTCAAACTAAAGGTAGCACAATCGATTACAGAAGGGAGAAAGGTGCCGCATCTGGCCGCGGTGCTGGTAGGCAACAATGGCGCCAGCGAGACCTATGTGGGGGCAAAGGTCAAAGCTTGCGCCGAGATCGGTTACCGGTCGACGCTTATCCGGCTGGAAGACAGTATCAGTGAGAACCGGCTGCTTGGCGTCATCGACGAGCTGAACAACGACATGGATGTGGACGGTATACTGGTGCAATTGCCGCTACCCGGGCATATCTCCGATGAAAAGATCATCACCGCGGTCCATCCGTCCAAAGACGTGGACGGGTTTCACCCGGAAAATGTCGGAAAACTGGTGCTGGGACAGCAGGCTTTCATTTCCGCAACGCCGCACGGCATCCTGCTTTTGCTGGAACATTATAAAATAAATACGGCAGGAATGCATGCGGTTGTGGTGGGGCGAAGCAATATTGTGGGAAGGCCCATGAGCATCCTACTGAGCGCCAATACCAATCCGGGCAATTGCACAGTAACGCTCTGTCATTCGAGGACACGCAATTTGGCGGAAGTATGTCAGCAGGCCGATATCATCGTGGCCGCGCTGGGCCGGCCGGAATTTGTGACCGCTTCCATGGTTAAAAAGGACACTATCGTCATCGACGTGGGTATCACCAGGGTTCCCGATGCCAATAAAAAAAGCGGGTTTGCGCTGAAGGGAGACGTCAAATTCGATGAGGTCGCGCCGCATTGCAGCTTTATAACGCCGGTGCCGGGTGGCGTAGGGCCGATGACCATTGCCGCCCTGATGAAGAACACATACAACGCCTGCAAAGAAAGAAATGGTAACGCCTGATACAGCCGCCGGCCTGCCGGTTATGGAATCTTTCTATACGCTCCAGGGAGAAGGTTTTCACCAGGGGAAGGCTGCTTTTTTTATACGGCTGGCCGGTTGCGACGTTGGTTGCGTCTGGTGTGATGTCAGGGACAGCTGGGACGCGGGCAAACATCCCCGGCGCTCTGTCGACGAGCTGGTAGCCCAGGCTGCCGCCCAGCCGGGAAGGATCGTCGTCGTTACGGGGGGAGAGCCGCTGATGCACGACTGTTCCGAACTTACCGAAGCCCTGAAAAGTGCGGGGTTCGCCACGCATATCGAAACCTCCGGCGCCTGGCCGCTGACGGGCCGTTGGGATTGGATCTGCCTCTCACCGAAAAAATTCAAGGCGCCGCTGCCCGGCATTGCAGCGCTGGCGAGCGAATTGAAGATCGTCATCTTCAACACCTCGGACTTCGCCTGGGCCGAACAATGGGCCGCCCTGACCGGCCCGGACTGCCGTCTCTTCCTCCAACCGGAATGGGGCCGTTCGCAGGTGGTCACACCATTGATCATCGATTACATCAAGACCCATCCGAAATGGGAATTCTCGCTTCAATTGCATAAATATATCCATGTGCCATAGCTTTCCCGCCCCTGAACAGTTCCATGCCCCGATCCCCATCCCGTCGGACGGTTCCAGGTGCCTGATCCCCGCGCCTCTGGACGGTACTATCTCCCCTGACCCGCTGGCTTCCGCCGGTGCCCTGCTCCCCGCCCCCTTCCACCGGTGCCGGAAATTCAGTAATTTCCGGGTATGAAATGCCCTCTTAAAATCCAGGATATCCTATTTTTTTTCCTTGGCTTGCTGGCCTTTTTCCCTTCGCAGGCCCAATACGACCCGGACAAGGTGAATAAAAAAGCGGTAGCACTGTACAACAAGGCCTTGTCACAGGCGCAGGACGACGATCTCAAAGGAGGCATCTCCACGTTGGAACGGGCTATAAAGGTTGATCCTCGGTATGAGGAAGCCTATCTTTCCATGGCCGGCATGTACGCGGAAATGAAGAACTACCGTGCGGCCGTCGACAACTATGAAAAGGCCATGGTCATCGACAGCGGTTTCTTCCTGGATTATAACCTTCCCTACTCGATCGACCTGGCCGGTACGGGAAATTTTGAAAAGGCGCTGGAGGCTATCGGCCGGTTCCTTACCATCCCCAACCTCAACGAGACCAGCAGGAAGGCGGGAGAATACCGTCAGCGATGCTATCGTTTTGCGATCGGGTATGCGGCTTCACATCCCTCCGCAGGTTATAAATTCGAGCCGGAGAACCTGGGCGACAGCGTCAACACCGGCGATTCCGAATATTACCCGAGCATCAGCCTGGACGGCGACACCTTGTTTTTTACGAGAAGGGTCCATCATACCAACGAAGACCTCTTCGAGGCCTACCGTCTTCCGGGCGGCGGATGGAGCAAGGCCCGTGGGCTCCCCGGCAACATCAATACCAATGAGAACGAGGGCGCGCAAACCGTATCGATCGACGGTCAGTGGATGATCCTGGACATCTGCAATTCCGCCGAGGGTTTCGGCGGCTGCGATCTTTATATCTCTTATCGTACTCCCGATGGATGGAGTACGCCGGAGAACCTGGGAGACAGCATCAATACCGAGTTCCGCGAAACCGGCGCATCGATCTCACCCGACAGAAAGGACCTGTATTTTTCCAGCAACAGACCGGGCGGGTACGGCGGCAGCGATCTTTATGTGAGCCACCATCTGCTCAACGGCCATTGGAGCGCGGCCGAAAACCTCGGACCGGTGATCAATACCGTCGGAGACGAGTCCACTCCATTTATCCATGTCGATAATCAAACCCTTTATTTCAATTCCACCGGGCATCCCGGTTATGGGAATAACGACCTCTTCGTCACCCGGAAAATGGCGGACGGGAATTGGAGCAAACCGGAAAACCTGGGTTATCCGATCAATACGATCGACGACGAAGGCAGCCTGGTCATCGCATCGGATGGCAAGACGGCCTACTATGCCAGCGACAGGTCCGACAGCCGGGGAGGCATGGATCTCTATTCCTACATTATGCGCGAAGACCTCCGGCCGGCGCAAACGCTTTGGGTAAAAGGACGTGTCTTCGATCGCAAGACCGGCAAAGGACTGCCTTCCAGCGTGATCCTCACCGATCTGTCCACGCGTAGGGTGATCAGCAGCCTGCAGACGGACGAGACAGGCAATTACCTGACGACGCTTCCGAAAGGAAAGAATTATGCCTTTGACGTCAGACGGCGCGGCTATCTGTTCTATTCGGAGAACTTTGCGCTGAACAATGCACCCGGCGACAGCACGAATAAGGCGCCCGAAGACAGCGCCTATCATATCGACATCGGATTGCAGCCCATCGAAACCAATGCCGCCATCGTCCTGAAGAATATCTTTTTCGAGACCAACCGCTATGACATCAAACCAGAATCGGAACCCGAGCTCAATGAGGTGGTTCAATTGATGAAAGACAATCCCAGCCTGCGGATCCAGATCAGCGGTCATACCGATAATTCAGGGAAGACGGCCGATAACCGGGCCTTATCCGAAAACAGGGCAAAAGCAGTCACCAACTATTTGATCGCCAAAGGTGTTGCCGCCAGTCGTTTGACGTTTAAGGGTTTCGGGGATACCCAGCCCGTCGCCGATAATGCTACTCCGGAAGGGCGCGCCCGCAACAGAAGAACAGAACTTACTGTCATCGGAAACTAACGGCCTCCGGCCGTTCAACCGACAGGTCAATTATCAGGCAGCATAAAGGCGAAAGAATGTTTTGCTAATTTTTTTAGTCTTCGTACATTTACGGATGCCGGAAAACGACCTCCTCTACCGTCTTGCCCTTTCCCGCGTCCCTGGTATCGGCCCCGTCTATGCGAAGAAATTGCTGGGCCGGTTCGGGGATGCAAAAGCCATTTTTCAGGCAAACGAGACCGCATTGGCCGACCTCAGTGGTGTCGGACAAATACGAGCTAAAGCCATCGCACGCTTTGACAACTGGGCAGGCATGGAAAGCGAACTGGCTTTTATGGAAAGGTATAGTATCCGAAGCCTTTTTTTCACCGACCAGGACTATCCTCAACGCCTTTTGCATTGTAAAGATGCGCCGATCCTGCTGTTCTATAAAGGGAAGGCAGAGCTGAATGCCCCCCGTATCCTATCCGTGGTGGGAACAAGGACTCCTTCCGAATATGGAAAGCAGGCGATCGCCCGATTAATAAGGGACCTGGAAGTTTGCGGCCCACTTATCATAAGCGGACTTGCTTTTGGCATCGATGTCGCAGCACACAAAGCTGCGCTCGATCATTCTTTACCGACCGTTGCGGTGCTGGCCCATGGTCTGGACCGGTTGTATCCGCCCCAGCATAAGCATGTCGCTGCTGAAATGATAAAACAGCAGGGCGGCCTGCTGACGAACTTTGGTATGGATACGGAGCCGGCTTCTTATAATTTTGTCCTTCGCAACCGGATTGTGGCCGGAATGAGCGACGCAGTCATCGTGATGGAGACCGACACCAATGGCGGAAGCATGCTTACCGCAAAAAAAGCATTCGCTTATAAGAAGAAGATATTCGCAGTTCCGGGCCGGATCAGTGATAAAACAAGCAGGGGCTGTAATCAATTGATTCAGCAGCGCCGCGCTCAAATGCTGCTCAATGCATCTCAATTAATAACGGAAATGGGCTGGGACTCTTCCGCAAATGAAACCATGCAACAAGGCTCGCTGTTTCCAACCGAAGAGCCCAAAGGCCTATCCGAAAATGAAAAGACGGTATTTTCCCTGTTGCGGGAAAAAGAAAAACTATCAATTGATGAATTATCCCGCCAGACGAAGCTGAACAGCTCAGCCGTCGCTATGGCCCTCCTCAAGCTGGAATTGCAGGGAATAGTCCTGGCTTTACCCGGTAAACAATATCGGCTGGCTGCATGAACGATTTGCACGCTCTGTCAAGTGCATAGTACCGTTTTGACTACCTGGAATAATGCCCAAATTAAAAGCCTAAAAATCAATGATTTAATTTTAGTATTATTCTTATACTGGTTTTGAACACTGCATAGGGGGAAAAATTTGGCGCGAACTTACCCGCTGCCCTATCTTTGCACATGGCAAGACTAATTACCCCGGCCGGAAAGGCAAATACAAAGTATTCCCCTGCACTCGCCCCCTCAAAATTTTTCGGAGACGGTCTCACCTTTGATGATGTATTATTATTACCTGCTTTTTCGCAGGTGCTACCTCGCGAAGTCAATATCCGGAGCCAGTTGACCAGGAACATCACGCTCAATACACCCATCCTGTCGGCGGCCATGGACACGGTCACAGAAGCGACGTTGGCGATCGCGCTGGCCAGGGAAGGCGGCATCGGCATCCTCCACAAGAACATGACCATCGAGAAACAGGTGGAGCAGGCGCGCAGGGTCAAACGAAGCGAGAGCGGCCTGATCATCGACCCCATTACGCTCCATGAAGATGCGACGATCAGCGATGCCCAACGTTTGATGAAAGAGAACAAGATCGGCGGCATCCCCGTCACCGACCACAACAAGGTGCTGGTAGGCATCCTCACCAATCGGGATCTCCGGTTTGAAGACAACAAACGCCGAAAGGTAAGCGAAGTGATGACGCCCAAGGAGAAGCTCGTAACCGCACCGGAGGGCACCGATCTCAAAAAGGCCGAGAAGATCTTACAGAAATACAAGATCGAAAAGCTGCCTGTCGTCAACAGACAGGGCAAACTGATCGGACTGATCACCTACCGCGACATCCTGCAATTATCCAGCTATCCCAATGCCGTAAAGGACAGTTATGGCCGGCTGCTCGTCGGCGCCGCGCTGGGCATTACCAAAGACCTGCTGGACAGAGCGGGCGCGTTGCAACAGATCGGCGTGGACATCGTCACCCTGGACAGCGCGCATGGGCATCATATCGGGGTCATCAACGCGTTGAAATCGCTAAAAAAGAATTATAAGAACCTGCAGGTGATCGCGGGCAATGTCGGAACGGCGTCGGGAGCAAAGGCGCTTGCCGATGCAGGCGCCGATGCGGTAAAGGTCGGCATCGGACCCGGTTCCATCTGTACCACCCGTATCGTGGCGGGCGCAGGCGTGCCGCAGATCACTGCCGTCATGGAGGCCGCCGCAGCGTTATCCGGCAGGAAGATACCTGTCATCGCCGATGGCGGCATCCGCTATACCGGTGACATGGTGAAAGCGCTGGCCGCAGGAGCAGCCGCGGTCATGATGGGTAATGTTTTTGCCGGAGTAGAAGAAAGCCCGGGAGAAACGATCATCTATGAAGGAAGGAAATTCAAACAATACCGTGGCATGGGTTCCATTGGCGCCATGACGCAGGGCAGCAGCGACCGTTATTTCCAGGATGTAGAAGACGATATCAAAAAGCTGGTACCGGAAGGGATCGAAGGCCGCGTCGCTTTCAAAGGCAACCTGTCGGAAGTAGTGCAGCAATACATCGGCGGTCTCCGTGCGGGCATGGGCTATTGCGGCGCAAAGGATATCCTCACCCTGCAACAACAATCACAATTCATCCGAATCACCAATGCCGGCATGAAAGAAAGCCATGCACACGATGTAGAGATCACGAGGGAAGCGCCGAACTACAGCCGATGAACCTATCGCTGCCGGCGGCAGCCTAAACCGACCAGTTTTGAAAAACGTACATCCCTTTTTTCTTTCGGCGCTCAGCGGCCTGTTACTTTTTGCCGCATGGCCGATGTCTCCACTGACCTTCCTGATCTTTATCGCTTTCATTCCTCTGTTATGGATCGAAAGCCGGGGGATCCGGCGCCGAAAATTCTTCGGATGGGTCTATATCGCGATGCTGGTCTGGAATGTGGCCGCCACATGGTGGGTATGGAATGCCACCGGACCCGGCGCCATCGCAGCGTTCCTGGCCAACAGCCTGCTCATGTGTCTGCCCTGGATAGGTTTTCATTGGGTGAAGGCTCGCCTGGGCGAACGTCCGGGGTACTTGTCATTGATCGTATTCTGGTTAAGCTTTGAATATTTCCATCTGCAGAACTGGGGGTTGAGCTGGCCATGGCTCACCATCGGGAATGCCTTCGCCGCGCGCCCGGGTTGGGTGCAATGGTATGCCTTCACCGGGACCAGCGGAGGCAGCCTGTGGGTCCTGATCGTGAATATCCTCTTGTTCCGTCTATTGTTGTCCATCATGCGCAAAAGAAATCCTGCCGGCATGACTGCAAAATGGGCATCGGCCGCACTGCTTATTCCGATCGTGTTGTCCCTGCTGCTTAAACCCAGCCGCGAAGACAGGACACCGGCTACCAACGTGGTCATCATTCAACCCAACATCGATCCGTACGAAAAGATCACGACCGGCAGCTTTGACGCGCAGTTGCATCGCCTCATCAGGCTGAGCGACTCGGCGATCGACGACAGCACCGTTCTGGTGGTATGGCCGGAGACAGCATTGTATGAAGAACATGGTTTCGAGGAAGCCCGTCTCAAACAGAATTATTTCCTGAACCCCCTCTGGGATTTCCTGCGCCGTCATCCGCGCATCAATCTCCTGACAGGAATAGAAAGCTATGAAGTGTTCAATGAAAAACACTCCCCAACTGCCGCAAAGCTCCCGAACACGGACCAATACTATGAGAGCTACAATGCAGCCGCGATCATGGACAGCTTGGGACCCGCGGCCTTCTATCACAAAACCAGGCTCGTACCGGGCGCCGAGACCCTGCCGCCTTTTCTGCGTTTTCTGACCCCCTGGTTCGAGAAATTCGGCGGCACCGACCAGGGCTATACGGGACAGGATGATCGGTCCCCGCTCAATAGCACCAATCATTCCTATCAAATCGCTCCCGCAGTTTGTTATGAAAGCATCTATGGCGAATTCCTGTCGCGGTATGTCCGTAACGGCGCCGACCTGGTTGCCATCATCACCAATGACGGATGGTGGGGTAATACTCCCGGTTATCATCAGCATGAGAATTATGCGCGGCTGCGGGCCATAGAGACGAGGAGGTGGGTTGTCCGAAGCGCCAATACCGGCGTTTCCTGTGTCATCGATCCGTCGGGCGAGATCCTCGAATCGCGTCCATGGGCGACGGAAGCGTTTATCCGGCGTCCGGTGCCTGCCGAAGAAGGAATGACCTTTTATGTCCGGTATGGCGATTGCATCTCGAAGATTGCGTTGATCCTGGCTGCGCTAACCCTTGTATATACGATCGCGATGATCATCAAAACAAGAACAAATCGTGGATAATACGATCACAGAAGAAGGCCGGAAATTGTTTTACCGTGACGAAGGAGAGGGTATACCCGTGATGCTGGTACATGGGTTTGCCGAAGACGGGGCGGTATGGGATGCCGTGGCGGACAGGCTCAGGGCCGGTTGCCGTCTGCTGATCCCCGATCTGCCGGGCAGCGGACGTTCCGACCTGCTGCAGGCGAAGATGACCATCGACTCGCTTGCGACGATGCTGGTGAACCTTCTCGACGCGGCGCGCATCGCGCAGTGCGTGCTGATCGGTCATAGTATGGGCGGCTATATCACGCTCGCGATCGCGGAGCAATATCCCGATCGGGTCAGGGCATTTGGTTTTTTTCACTCGACGGCTTATCCCGACAGCGAGGAAAAGCGGGCAAATCGCCGAAAGAGCATTGAATTTATCCGGCAGCATGGCGCAGCACCCTATATCCGTCAGTCGACACCGAATCTGTTTGCCCCGGAGACCAGGAAAGACCGGCCGTCGCTGGTCGAAGAAATGATCCGGCGCTATTCCGGCTTTGCCACAAGATCCCTTACCGCCTACCTGGAAGCCATGATGGAGCGGCCGGATCGGGTGAGTGTGCTCGAACGGTTTGCGGGACCCGTCCTCTTCATCATCGGGGAAAAAGACCAGGTGGTCCCCCTCGACCAGAGCCTGAAGCAAGCGCATATCCCGTCAACCGCCCAGATCTGTATATTGCCGAAAGCGGGACATATGGGAATGCTGGAAGAACCGGACGCAGGCAGCGAGGCCATCCGCTCATTTTTAAACTTCATCAATCAGTCATGAACAGGACCATTTTGATCACAGGAGCCACATCGGGTTTCGGCGAGGCCTGCGCCAGAAAATTCGCCGCTGACGGCGACCGTCTCATCCTAACCGGCCGCAGAAAAGAAAGGCTGGAGGGCTTACAAAGGGAACTGGAAGGCAAGGCCCGCGTATTGCCGCTGGTTTTCGATGTCCAGGACCGAAAGGCCGTATTCGCTGCCGTCGCCGGTATCCCGGAGTCGTGGAAAAGGATCGATATCCTGATCAATAATGCCGGGCTCGCATTGGGCAGGGATTTTTTCGAGGACGCCGATCTGGATGACTGGGAGACGATGATGCAGACGAACGTAATGGGGTTGTTGTATGTAACCAGGGCCGTCCTGCCGCTGATGATCCCTACAGGCAAAGGCCATATCATCAATATGGGAAGCGTGGCCGGCAAAGAGGTTTACGAAAAGGGCAATGCCTATTGCGGAAGCAAGTTCGCGGTCGATGCGCTATCCAGGGGGATGCGTATCGATCTGTTGAGACACGGGATAAAAGTGACGGCCATTCACCCCGGCGCTGCGGAGACCGAATTTTCCCTCGTACGCTTCAAAGGCGATGCGGAGCAGGCCAAAAAAATTTACCAGGGATTTCAGCCGCTCAGCGCGGAGGATGTGGCGGATGTCGTATACTATTGCGCATCGATGCCGGCGCATGTGTGTATCAACGACCTGGTAGTCACGCCCGTCGCGCAGGCCGATGGGATCTATTTTTACAAGAAGGGCTAAGGCCCCCATCCGCTGGACGCGCCGGCTACGGCGCCAGCGCGATCCGGATCTGCAGACCACCCTTTGTGGTCACGATCGGCGGCGTGGTGGAGATCTTGGGCGTGGTCCGTGTCTGGTCGAAATACAATTTCAGATTGATCCGGTTGTTCAGCACATAATCGATGGATGGCTCGATGCGAATGACGCGCTGGCCGCCCGTGGGCAGGGCCGCACCCTGATCCAGATAGCTGCTTGACATCGCATCGTCCCGTATATCGATCTGGAGGTTGAGGCTGAGGTCATTGGAGCCCTTCTGTGCGTTGATGCTGCCGGGCGGCCCGCTGGGCGGCGTTTTGCCATTGCCCGGCACCTTCCATCCGAAAGGCAGCCCCACATTCCGTTTGCGATAGCCCAGTGCGATGGAAAATTCCGAAGAATGCGATTCGCTAAGCTGGTAGTCGATGAGGCTAAGGCTCAGCGTCCGGCTGCGGCTATATCCCAGCTTGCCCGTCATGAGATTGACGAACTGCATGTCCAGATCGATCAGCGGGGCGAATTGTTCCGATATGGTGATATTGGGCACCATGAAATACGGTACATAATTGCCGGTGAGCGTATCGATAAAACCGGGTTGCCCATACCCCAGCGGATCGTAATAGTTCAGATTGGTGTTGAAGCTGTTCATGCTGAGACTGCTCGTATAAGCATTGCTGATATTGAAGTTCGTAAAGATCTTCGAGAACAGCGGTACACGGCTCAAGCCATTGTACGTAATGTGCCAGTTGGGTTTCGGGAGATAGCCGGCGAATGGATTGGTCGTCACGTTGCCGCCTTTGTCATTGACCAGCGGTATCGTATAGGGGCTCTTGCCGGTGTAGGCGGCGATGAAGGCAGGGATCAGCACGTCCTGCGCATACCGGCCATATCCTACCGCATATCCGTCGGAGCCCCTCAAACCGCCGGTGTAAGGGTTGACGGTGCCCACGCGGTCGGAGATGATCGCCCGGTAATTCTCGAAATTCTGGAAGGTCTTCGATATCTGGTTCGGCTGATACTTCGCAAACAGCGTGTTGAAGGAGATGAAGCTGACGCTGAAGGTACCCGCCATGTAGGGGCTCAGTCTCGAATAACCCAACCCCCCTGAGGTATCCTTGTACAGCTCGGAATAGTTCATGCCGAACGTCTTGTCGAAATTGATCGTCAGGCGCAGATCGCGGACGGGCTCCAGAGACGCCGATGCCGATATCTTCTGGACATAGCTGATGAGATTCTGGTTATTGAGCGTATCGTTCTTCGTGATCAGGTTCTTTTGTCCGAGGCGATTGATGTAATTGGTATCGGCCCGTTTACCGAAGACATAACCCCAGCCCGGTTCCATGGAATGCAGGTTCATCCCCAGCGCCCGCGTGCTGTCGAGGAACCCGTAAATGGTGGAGCCGCTGTTATCGGCATAGTTGAACGTGATGTGTTTGACCGATGTGAGCAACTTCGCCAGCGCCTTTGGCAGACCGGTGAGACGGGATGCCTGCGTTGCCGGGTTAGGCCGGCGGTTCCTGGCCGTATCCTGACCGCGGGCATTCGCCCTTGGCGGCGGCTGATCGAGGCCGCGGAGCAATTTCCATTTACTGTACAGACGGGTAAAATCCAGATCGGCTATCAGTGTCCGTTGGTTGCTGTTCTGGATATAGTTGCCGAGACCCGGGTCCAGCCGCGACGCCGCCGTCCAGCTGTAGGTGGCAGAATAACCGGCCTTCACCGATGTCCAGTCGAGGGCGGGTATCTTGGCGGTGGGCACATTATACGTGATGTTGGTGTTCTGCGAATAAAGCACGTTGCGGCCACCTTTCCAGAAATGCTGCCACATCTGTTTGCGGCCTTCCTTGGTCAGGCGCCCGGTATCTTCATCCACCCATGCCCTGTTCGTTGCCGTGAAATCCAGCGCAAGCGATTTGGTGAGCTCCCATCGCAGGGTGTACAGCCGGTCGAACGTAAAGAATTTATTGAATGTTTCGGGAAGGATATCCGGACCGCCGATGTTGCGCGACCGGTAGGCGCCGAACTGCCGGTTGAAATTGGCCTGGAAACCCAGGACCGTAGGCATGGGATTGAAATTGAAATCCCTGATCAGGCTGAGCCAGGGGGATTTGGATTTGATCAGCTTTTTAAAGGGTTCGATATACCTGGCCGTATGCGTGTAGTTATACGCAAAAATGGCCTTGTGCGTGATCAGCTCGTCTTCGGTAGCCAGCGGGCTGTGGTGTTCGGACCGGATATAGGAATAGCTGAGGTTGACGTTCTCGATGCTCCATGGCTTCAGCTTCTTTCCCGTGTTGTTGTTCTTGTGGACATTGGTGAAATTGAGCGTCTCGATGGTCGTAGCATCCACGGCTTGCTTCCGGATGGAATCCTGCTGCGCTTTGGGTGCGGCCTTGGTCTTATCGGCCAGCTTGATATCCAGGTCGTAGGGATCGAACTCCGGCGTACTCGTGGTCTTGGTCAGACCCGCATATATGGGCACGGTGATCGCGGCCTTTTTAGGCAGCAGTTTGCCCGCATCGAGCGTAGTGGCGACATCGATCTCTTTGTCGTCCTCCAGCGACCGTTGGTTGGTACTCTGATCGATGCTTCCCCATCCGGCAGATCGGTTGCTCCCGGCGACCGTAACGGTACCCAGATCGGCCAGTTTCAAGTCCACCTTGCCCACAGCGGCCCAGCCCCCCTTCTCGCTGATATCGGTCAGACGCAGTTCGTTGAACCACACTTCGGTGCAAACAACGGGTCGCCGGACATTTTGAACACCCAAAAAGAAGGCCTGTATCGCCCCGAGATTGGGGTTACCCAATATCGCATACGATCGCCCGTTAGCATCCACCTCCCGGTAATAGGCACTGCTCGTGCCCCTGTTGTTCCTATCGACTTTCAGCTGCGTAAGACGTGTGAGGTTAAGATCGAGGTTATTGGCTGCCGGCCAGATGGTATCGGCTGAAATCGATCCCCAGGGCGTGATCTTTATGGGCACACGTATCTCATAGTAGTTGCTGACGAAGTCGCTGCCGAGACGAACGACATACGACAAATCGTTATCGTTGATCGAACCGTTGGTGGCCTCCGCGTGCACGAACATATCCATGGTGCCGTAGCGCCGGAGGTCCAGGTTCGTTGTTTTATACACGCCGCGCACGTCATTCTGGACCAGGTTGCAGATCTGCAGGCTCATCGCCTGTTCATTGAGGAGGAGGTTGACATTATTGCTGCTCAGCTCCTGCTGACGGAGCACCCCGGGCGGGCTGACATAGCGTATCGGCTGACGCGAATTGTTTTGTTCGATGTTCACGGCCGTCACGTTGAAGCTGGTGTTGCTGTTGGGCAGCAGGGTCATGTTGCTGGTGGTGTCGATGATATAGCTGAAGCTCCTCCAGGAGTTGCGCACCAGCTGTAGCTGTGCAAAACGGAGGACGACCGAATCGCTCCATCCCGTCAGGTACATGCGGATGAACTGGATAGACCGGAAGTCCGGCGTATTGCCCACATTCTGGTAGTATTCGGCAAGCGGGATGGTGAACTGGTACCAGGTCTGCTGGATGCCACCGGCGGGCTTGAGCGGCGTCGAATCCGTAATGTACGGGTTCGTCTTCATGCTATCGGCATTGAAGTTCACCCTGTATTCGAAATATTGCTCCAGGGTGTTCATCGTATTGTCATGGTTGAGGTCTTCCTGGTCGGGGTAAAGCGTAAAAGCGGAGATCGTAGTCTGGCCCGCATTGGCGATCGGCGAATTGCCCTGGGGGTTGTTGACGTTCTTGTAACGTCCAAGCACACCCGTTTTGGACGCGTCATAGGAGGCGTCGCGGTAATTGACGAAGTTGTCGTTGGAGGGATCGTTATGCGCGTTCTTCCAGGCGTTGGAGCCGGTAGTGAATTCCGCAGCCAGGGTATTGAGATAATTGCTGAATTTGCCCTGTTCGGCGCTGTCATTCATCCCGTCCAGACCGACGTCCTGGAAGGGACGATCGGCTGCATTGTTGCTGAACGCCGTAGTGATCTGGATAGGGTTGGCCGGCACCCTGCCCCAGGCCGAGGAATTGTCGATCTCGGCATTGATGTTCGGCGTGTTGAGCCCGTTCTCGAACTCTTTCTTGCCGTCCTTGAGGATGTCTTCGGAAACGCTGCCCAGATCAATGTACAATTGTCCGCCGGTGGTATTACCGTAGCGTTCGCCGCGCGACGTGGTCCCCGAAACGAAGGGGTTCATTACCCAGAACTGGAGGACTTCGATATTGGCCGTCTCGAAATCGGTCTGGTCCAGCGCGCGCATGATCCCGCCCCAGCGTGTCTTTGGGTTGAGCAGCTTGCCATTGTTGTCGACGCTGCCGGGACGGGCATCGAAGTTATAGGGACCCTTATCGGTAGGATAGTAGGCCAGGTCGAAAGTAACCAGTTGCGCCTGACCCGTCTGTACGGTCTGTTCGGGGAACAGCTGTTGCACTTGGATAGGTCCTATCCGCGCATCCTGCAGCGAATTCTCATAACTGACCGGGTTATCCGTATTGCTGTTATCCTGCAGCGTCGGTTCGATATTGTACCACGCGAGTTTTGCCCGGTTGAAACCATAGTCGAGCGAGTCGTTTAACGCGGCCTCGGGGAAAAGAGGCGGATAGGTGCCCTTCGCGCCGGAAGGCGTGGACGCAAGCGCCCAGCTAGTCAGGGGGAAACGCAGATCGATGGCGCTGGTGGATCCTTCGAAATCGTCGATGTATACGGCGCCGCTGCTGCCTTTGCCTATCTGTGGCGGATGTCCCGGACGAAGGATGGCACCTTCTCCATATGCATTGATCGTACTCATCTCTTTGGTCGTGTAGAGATGGTTCAGCAAACTGGTCACCTGTGGCAGCTGTCCACGGTAATTCACGTCCGCGCCGTACATGGTGTTGCGGATGGGATCCTCGCCATAATCGGTCTTGCTGAAGAACGGCCGCTCGTTCAGCCTTTCGATCGTAGCCCCGAAATTGAGCGTCTGGGTGGCCGTACTCTTCGCCAAATAATCGAAACGAGCGCCCAGGAAGCTGCGTTGCTGTAGCCCGAAGCTCGCATTGTTCTCGAAAGAGACGTTCACCGGAACGCCCGACTGAACGATAGCCTGGTTGATGATCTGCACCTGACCGAGGTTGTAGTCTACGACATAGTCGACATTCTCTCTCAGCGTTTGACCGCCGGCGGTGACGACCACCGAACCCGGCGGAACGTTGTATGCGTTCAGCGAAAGGCTGGAGGTCGATTGCCCCTTGGCGCTGCCGCTGAGCACATAACGATCGACGTTGGCAAAGGTCTGGGCCACGGCCTTTATCGTATCGTACAGCTGATAGAACACATATTTGTTCTTGAGCGACTGCGGCTGTCCCGCAAAAGCCAGGGTGTCCAGGTCCCTGCCGAAAGGTTCCAATACGGGGAAGATGATCCGTCCCTGGCTGGAATTGACCGTCAGGCCCTCGATATAGTCGAAGATGCCATCGGGACCGGGATCGTTATGGGCATTCAGCCGGTCGAGACCCAGGACGGTGATCAGGGGCAGGTCCGCCCTCGGTCCCTCCGGGAGGTAGCGTTTGACACCCAGGCTGGGCTGATCGTAATTGACGTTGAACTGGAAACCCTGCTGCTGGATATTGCTCAAAAAACCGCCGGTAGCAGTTTTCAGGGTATAGATGTTCTTCATCATCAGGTTCCAGATCGGCAGGTTGGTCCGTTGCGAAGTGGCTTTCAGCAGCTTGAGATACAGCACCTTGGAAGCGCCCCCAAAAGTTCCGGAGGTTGTGTCGGGCGGGACGTCGGTGGAGAATTCGCCCACCTTGTAGACGTGGCCGTTATAGCTGTATTGATAGGCTACGGCCAGCACATCGTTGGCCTGCAGCGTTTGATTCAGCGAAATGAATCCCACCTGGGGGTTAAAGGTATAATCCGTCGGGTTCAATTTCCGGGCATACACCATCTCGAAATCCTGCACCTGCGTCAGACCCAGCGAATTCAGTTTGGCAGCCGCCGTGGTGGGACTGCGGCTGGCCTGGTCGTTGATGATGCTGCGGTATTCGGTATTGTTGTCATTATCGGGATAGGCCTGGCTCGTTTGCGGTCTGATCCGGTTGTTGTAGGGATTGGTTTCGCCCAGATCCATCAGACCCACGATCTGCCGGGACCCGGTGTCGATCCCATTGCGGTTGGTCACCCAAACTTCGATGCGGAGGATCTGCACCTGCGAGGTGACCAAGGGGATCCGGGACATGGCCGCTTTGTAGTTATCGTGGAAGTATTGAGCCAGGAGGAAGTGACGATTCTCGTCATAATCATCCGCCTTGAACGAAAAAGTGGTGACGGAAGCGCCGCCGGATGAATTAACAGATTGTTTCTGAGAGCGTTGGTTTGCCAGAACGGCCGTAACGGTCAACTTGCCGAACTGCAATTTGGTCTTGATCCCGAATAGGGACTGCGCCCCGGTCATGAGAGTGCTCGGGGTGGTGAACGATACATTTCCCGCCTCGATCTTCTTGATGATCTCATCCGAACTGCCTGTATAGTCCAGCTTCAGCTGGTTCTCGAAATCGAAATTCGCGAGCGTATTATAGCTGATGGGCAGCTTGAGCTTGTCGCCGATCTGGCCGACCACCTGCACGTTGGCGTTCATGTTGAAATCGAAACCGCCTGTCCGTCGGGCGCTTTCGGGGAGCGTCGGGTTTTGGATATTCTGGCCCTGGTAGCCTGCCATGATATCCACCGTTCCCTGGGGCTTGATATCGATCTTCCCATTGCCGAAAATACGGTTGAAGAGATTGTTGCCGACGGACAATTTCGGACGCAGCGAACGGTTGAGAGCGCTCATCGCATCGGCCCGTTTCCGGAAATAATCGGTTTCGGCCGAATCCCCCTGCATCTTCATCATTTCGTCATAGGTGAGGTAGGTCGGCTTTCTATAATATTGATTCCCAATTTTTTCAATGATATAGAATCGGTTGGTGGCAGGGTCGTAGACGACCGAATCGCGTAGGTTGGGCGGGTCTTTGAGGTACCAGGGATTCCTGTTGGGGAAAGTGAACCGGTCGCCGCGTCTGTCCTCGATGGGCCACCGGAGGCTGTCCTTTTTGGAAGTGTCTTTGGCAGCAGCGGGGATGGTATCGTTCAGCAGATGCCTGAACGGGTGAGCAGCCGCAGTCGTGCAAAGAACAACTGAGACGGCCGTAAGCGCTACCGTTGCCAGGATCAACAAAAACGAATGGCGGGTCAAACTTTCCTCAAGAATTAGTTAGATAGAGTTGTGCCGATAAGCTATAAGATTTTTAAAGCATTCTTAATTATATCCTCAATCTTCTCTGCCCCGGCCCCCTCGTGCAGGACTTTTTTGATAGCATTTTCTGCGGCAGGTCTGGCTATACCCAGCGTGATCAGTGCATTTAACGCGTCCTGTTCTATGGTATTGTTGGTGATAGATGAAATATTTGGGGTTTGTTCCTTGCCTTTTCCGAGCCGATCGCGCAGCTCGAGAATGATCCTTTCGGCCGATTTTTTGCCTATGCCTTTGATGCTTTCCAGCTGCCGCGCGTTACCCTGCAAAATGGCCCTGGAAATTTCTTCTGGCTTCATCGAGGACAGCATCATTCTGGCGGTAGTGGCGCCTACACCGGAGATGCTGATCAGCTGAATGAACATCTCCTTTTCGGCCTTGTCGAAGAACCCATAGAGGACGTGTGCATCTTCTCGGATATGCAGGTAGGTGAGTAAGGTCCCGCGATCCAGCGGCTGGATCCTGGAATAAGTGTGCAGGCTTATCTGTAGCTCGTATCCCACGCCGGCAACATCCATCTGTACCAACGTCGGGGTCTTGTAGGCGAACTCGCCACGCAGGAAAGCGATCATGGCCGCGAAAATCAATATTTTTCCCCACCTTTGCAAAAAACTTTTCTTAACCTGATTGGAAATTTAATGAGCAATAAAATGACCGCCGCGATCACAGCGATCGGAGGATATGTACCCGAAGACCGGTTGACCAATGCCGATCTGGAGAAAATGGTCGATACCAATGACGAGTGGATCCGGACCCGGACGGGAATAGAGGAAAGAAGGATATTGAAAGAGCCGGGCAAGGCCACCTCTGATCTTTGCGTGCCGGTCGTACAGGAGATATGCAGGAAGCGCGGTATCTCTCCCGAAGAGATCGATTGTGTAATTGTCGCGACCGTTACGGCGGATATGCTGTTTCCTGCAACGGCCAATATCGTTTGCGATAAGGCAGGCGCAAAGAATGCCTGGGGCTTCGATATGAGCGCCGCCTGTTCGGGTTTTTTGTATGCGCTGACCAGTGGCGCCATGTATATCGAAAGCGGCCGTTTCAAAAAGGTGGTCGTGCTGGGAGCAGATAAAATGAGCGCCATCGTGGATTACAGCGACCGTGCCACCTGTATCATCTTCGGAGACGGCGCAGGCGGGGTATTGCTCGAACCCAATTACAAAGGCTATGGCGTGCTCGATAGCCTTCTCAGGAGCGACGGCAGCGGCCGGAACCATCTCCACATGAAAGGCGGGGGATCGCTGCATCCGTCCTCTTTCGAAACTGTCGCCGCCAAAGAGCATTACATCTATCAGGAAGGTCAGGCCGTTTTTAAATTTGCAGTGAAAGGCATGGCCGACATCAGTGCAGAACTGATGGAGCGCAACCACCTGAAGGCAGACGATATCGCCTGGCTGGTACCGCATCAGGCCAATAAACGGATCATCGATGCCACCGCTCACCGGATGGGCCTTTCGCAGGAAAAGGTAATGATCAACATCCAACGCTATGGGAACACGACCGCCGGGACAATCCCATTGTGTCTCTGGGACTGGGAAGACAAGCTCCGCAAAGGTGACAATCTCGTTCTGGCTGCGTTCGGCGGAGGGTTCACCTGGGGTGCTACCTGGGTAAAATGGGGGCATTGATCATGGAAAATATCGCAATCCGCAGGGCCGTTCGGGAAGATTGTCCGCGGCTGCTGGAACTGATCCGCGAACTGGCGGAATACGAGCGCGCCCCGCAGGAAGTGACGGTGACGCCACAACATTTCGAAGACAGCGGTTTCGGGCAGCATCCCGTCTGGTGGGCCTTTGTCGCCACTGTTGGAGGAAGAGTTGAAGGATTCGCCCTTTACTATATCCGTTACAGCACCTGGAAAGGCCAGCGGCTCTATCTCGAAGACATCATCGTGACCGAAGAAATGCGTGGGATGGGTCTGGGGAAAATGCTTTTCGACCGGCTGTTGCAGGAGGTGAAAGACCGCGGGTTCAGCGGAATGGTCTGGCAGGTGCTCGACTGGAACGAGCCGGCTATCAATTTCTACAAAAAATACGACGCGCAATTCGACGCGGGCTGGATCAATTGTTCGACGAAACCTGAGTTGCCGGCGGCAACTCGTCCGAAGCATTAGCGCTAGCTGGCTCCATCCACCTGCACATTCTTATCTATTTTCTGGATCAACCCCTGCAGTACCTTACCGGGACCTATCTCGGTAAAGTGGGATGCTCCGTCGGCGATCATTGCCTCAACGGATTGGGTCCAGCGTACCGCCCCGGTAAGCTGGTCGATGAGGTTCTTTTTGATCTCGTCCTTAGCGACGACTGCCTTCGCCGCCACATTCTGATAAACGGGACAGTTGGGGTTATAGAAGGTCGTTTTTTCGATCGCTCCGTTCAGCTCTTCCGCTGCCGGAGCCATATACGGCGAATGAAAGGCTCCGTGCACGGGTAGTATCAGGGCGCGTTTGGCGCCTGCAGCCTTCATTTGCTGGCAAGCGTTCTCCACTGCCTTCACCGATCCGCTGATGACCAACTGACCAGGACAGTTGTAGTTGGCGGGAACGACGGTTTCGCCCGTCTGCCTGCTCACCAGCACGCATAATTCTTCGACCTTTTCATCTTCCAGGCCGAGAATGGCTGCCATGGATGAACGTTCTTTTTCACAGGCATGCTGCATGGCGCCGGCACGAGCCGATACGAGCCGCAATCCATCCTCGAAGCTGAGTACCCCACAGGCCACCAGCGCCGAGAATTCACCCAGCGAATGACCGGCCACCATCTCGGGTCTGCTGTTCTCAATTCCTTTAAAGGCGATCACCGAATGCAGGAAGATGGCCGGTTGCGTCACTTTCGTCTGACGGAGGTCGTCTTCGCTCCCGGAGAACATAATGTCTGAAATGCGGAAACCCAGGATATCGTTAGCCTGCTCGAATAGCTTCTTGGCAAAAGCGCTGTTGTCGTAAAGATTTTTCCCCATGCCCGGGAACTGCGACCCCTGCCCCGGGAAAACATATGCGTGCTTCATGTGCGCAAATATGCCACAAAGCGCGGATTCAGCAAAGAAAATCATGAATTCTGCGCAAGCCGGAGGGCTGGAGCGGAAAATAAAAAAGCCGGTCTCGCACCGGGCTTACTAGTGAAGATTCGACGAGATCAGCTTGGTGAACTCGCTGCGCGTCTCGTTCTTTTCGAATTCACCCCAAAAAGCCGAAGTGGTCGTGACGGAATTTTGTTTTTGCACGCCGCGCATCATCATGCAAAGATGAGACGCCTCGATGACGACGGCAACGCCCAGCGGGTTGAGCGTTTCCTTAATGGCATGCAGGATCTGGGTGGTCAGTCTTTCCTGCACCTGCAGCCGTCTGGCGTATACATCCACCACCCTTGCGATCTTGCTCAGGCCCGTGATCCATCCATTGGGGATATAGGCGATATGCGCCTTGCCGAAAAAGGGCAGAATGTGATGCTCGCAAAGACTGTACAGCTCGATATCTTTTACAAGGATCATCTCGCTGACCTCTTCGTGGAATTTGGCCGAATTGAGAATGGCGCGCGCGTCCAGGTTATACCCCTGCGTCATGAACTGCATAGCTTTCGCCACCCGCTCGGGAGTCTTGAGGAGTCCTTCCCTTTTCGCGTCCTCGCCCAGCAGATCGAGCGAATCCCTGTAATTTTTTGTCAGTGCCGAGGTGATCTGTTCGTCGTAATGTTCTATTTTCGAATAGGCCATGCAACCATATTTGATTTAGTGATGGGTGGTCCCCGCTCAGGCAGGGTATTCTACAAAATTTCTTTCCGTTTCGTATAGCCTCACCTGGAGCTCGAGGTTTATGTCGATCCGCGCCCTCAGGAGATCGTAGATCACGATGGCGATATGCTCCGCCGTGGGATTCAGCTCGCGGAAAAACTCGGTGTCCAGATTGAGATTCTTATGATCGAACCGGGCCAGCACCTCCTCCGATGTTATGACCGACAATACCTTCATATCCATGACATAACCGGTGTCCGGGTCGGGTACGCCCGTGACCTTCACCACCAGCTCGTAATTGTGGCCATGATAATGCGGATTGCTGCATTTGCCAAACACCTCGGCATTTCTCCCGTCATCCCAGGCCGGATTGAAAAGGCGGTGAGCCGCATTGAAATGTTCTCTCCGGAAAACGGCAACTTTTTTCATTGGCTTTCTTTTTATTGATGCCAAAACGTACTCTTCAAAAATCCGGTGCATTTTGGCAATGACGCTTATTATTTGGCCTTCGGACGAGTTATTGTCCCTCGGGCGAGGCCCTTCCACGGTCTCAGCGGCCCGGGCCGAAATATTCCACATAGATCCTCGGCGTTTCATGGAGACGGATACCATGGAGACGGATCTCCGCCGGCAAATGCTGCTGCAGCTGCTGCCAGATGGCGATGACCAGGTTCTCCGTCGAGCACATCTTGCCCCTCATGAAATCCACGTCCAGGTTGAGGTTCTTGTGATCCAGCTTTTCGATGACGTGTTCACGTATGATCTCGCCCAATCGCTTGACGTCAAAGACGAAACCGGTATCCGGATCTGGCTCCCCCTTGATGGTCACATAAAGCTCATAGTTATGCCCATGCCAGTTCTCGTTGGCGCATTTGCCAAAGACCTCTTCATTCCGCTCCCTGCTCCAGCCCGGGTTGTAGAGTTTATGTGCCGCATTAAAATGTTCCAGACGCGTCAGGAATACCAACGTAAAAATTTCCGCAAAGGTAATGCATAGGAACGGATATTTGTGGTATGCATATCCTGCTGGCCGCCGCGACTACATTTGAAATTCAGCCTACTATCGATGCCCTGGACAAGACGGGCAATTCGGAGGCCAAACCGCAGGTGCTGATAACAGGCGTCGGCGGGATCGCTACAACATGGGCGCTCATGCGACAGATTGGCAGCAGGCGCCCTGACCTTGTTATACAGGCCGGTATTGCCGGATGCTTCACCGGTCATCCGCCCGGAGCCGTATTCGTGGTCGTCGATGACCGGCCGGCTGACATGGGAGTATGGGAAAAAGGGAACTTTCACACCCCGTTCGACATGGGTCTGGCCGATGCGGACGCCCCGCCTTTCTCGGGCGGCAGGCTGATCAATCCATATGGCAGGCTGCTGGCCTATACGGGCGCGCCGTCTGCAACAGGATTGACCGTCAATGAAATAACCACAGACCCGGCAAGGATCGCCTGGTATCAACAAAATACGAATGCGGTTGTTGAGAGCATGGAAGGCGCGCCGATGCATTATGTTTGTCTCCGTGAAGGCATTCCCTTTTTACAGCTGAGATCCGTTTCGAATGCCGTAGGTGTGCGGGACAAGGCGAAGTGGGATATCGGAACGGCTATCACCCGGCTGAACGAGCGACTGATCCGGATCGTCGAAAACCTGGGATCGGCCGGGACTTCCATCCTTGAACCGACAAAACACTAACCATGCAGTTTTCACTGGGGTTCAGCCCCTGCCCTAACGATACCTTCATCTTCGATGCTTTGGTCAACAAAAAGATCGATACGGAAGGGCTCGACTTCGAGGTCTTCCTGGAAGATGTCGAAACCCTCAACCAATGGGCACTGGAAGGCAGGTTGGACATCTCCAAGATCAGCTATGGGGTATTGCCGTTAGTGCTCGACCGGTATCGACTGCTCGACGCCGGCGGCGCGCTGGGTAAGGGTGTTGGTCCTCTCCTGGTCGCGAGGGAGGCCATATCGGCGGAGGTCATCCACGACTGCAGGGTCGCGGTACCGGGACTGCGAACTACTGCACATCTTTTATTTTCGATGGCCTTTCCCCAAGCCCGGAATAAGCAGTTCATGGTCTTTTCCGCTATCGAGGAAGCCGTGCTTTCCGGCGTCGTCGACTGTGGAGTCATCATCCATGAAAACAGGTTCACTTATCAGCAGAAGGGTCTCGTGAAGCTGATGGACCTCGGAGAATTCTGGGAAACCAGGATGGGCGTGCCGATCCCATTGGGAGGTATCGTGCAGCGAAAGGAAAAAGGTGCGGCGCTCGGGGGAAGGATCGACCGGCTCATCCGGAAAAGCCTGCAATATTCGCTCGGCCGCCTCCCGCACCTATCCGATTACGTCAGAAGTCATGCACAGGAGATGGACGACAAGGTGATGCGGCAACATATCGATCTGTACGTCAATGATTATTCGCTGGGGCTTGGCAAGGAAGGCCGCAATGCGGTGCAAACGCTGTTAAAAACCTATGCCGCCGTGCATGAGGTGCCTAAGCCTCTTTTGTGATCATGTGGTACAGATCCCGGGCTGTTGCCGTTTTATATGACTTCCCCAAGAACGAGCCGACCCATTGTACACCCCTCACCGCATTGGTTAGAAATATCTCATCTGCTTCGCGCAGATCTTCCACGGTTACCGGCCTTTCCCCGGTTGGGACCCCCTTCCCGGCCAGGCGCTCCAGCAGGAACCGGCGCATTACCCCGCCGACGCAACCCTCGGACAAAGGTGGTGTATAGAGGGTCCCCCGGAGGGTGTAAAAAAGATTGGCGATACAGGTGTCTGCGACCCGGGCGTGCGTGTTGAGAACAGCGCAATCGTCCCATTGGTGACTACGGGCGTACCGGGCGGCTACGGTATAGAGGAGGAAATTGTTCGACTTTATGGAGGCGAACGGATCGCAGGCCTTGCATCCATCCGGATAGACACCGATCCGCAGCCCGGAATGATTAAAAGCGAGCTGTTCGGGGGTCAGCGGCGAAGATTCGATGACAAAATTTGGAGCATTCGAAGCAGCCTCGAAAACGGTCCCCTCGCCGCGAAAAACGGTCAGTCTTACCCTGGCAAGCCCGGAATGATCGTTCCTACCACATAAATCCAGGATTTCCTGTCGCAGATATTCTCCGGTAAAGTGCGGGAGCGGTTCAAATTGAAGCAATCGCATGCCGCCAAAAAGACGAGCAAGATGGTAACTCTCCAGGCGAATACGGCCTTTGGTAACCAGCATTGTCTCGAAGAGGCCATCTCCATAGCGGAATCCACGATTGGAGACAGTCAGGACCTGGCTCCCGGCGGAATACTGTTCACCGTTATAATTGATCCGGAGGGAACCAGCAGGGCTCATTGTTGTTCAATGATGCCGTTCTTTACGGCATACATGACCAGACCCGCCATGGACTTGGCGCCCGTCTTGGTTTTCAGCTTGTCCCGAATAGCTTCTACCGTGCGCGGGCTGATGTCAACGATGTCTGCGATCTCCTTGGTTGTTTTTTCTTCGCACATCAATTTGAGGACGGTCAGCTCTTTTTCGGTGAGGTTGATATCCTGGGGGGTGCCGATCTCGGGTCTTTTTGTCCGGAGACCTGTCAATAATGCCTTGTTAGTCAACTCATTGAAAAAGAATTCCTGTTCGTAACAGGTCTTTATCGCCTGATAGATGGTTTCGGAATCCGAGTTCTTGGTCAGATAGGAATTCGCCCCTATTTCCATCAGTTTGGAGATCATTGAATGGTCATTGTGCATCGATAGAATGATGACCTTTACGTGGGGATGATCCTTCCTTATCTCTGGAAGGGTTTGGATGCCATCCATGATCGGCATTTGAATATCCAGCAAAATAACGTCAGGCTCAATATGTTTGAGGAGATGGAGTAACTGCTGGCCGTTGTCGGCCTCGCCAATCAGCTCGACGTCTTTTTTCACCGCAAGGGCGGTTTTGACCCCCGCGCGGAAAAGGGCATGGTCATCGGCAATAGCTACTTTAATGGCCCCGTTAGGCTCTGGTCTTTTCATACGATTTAGAATTTAGTTGTCTGACGTTGGCTCTGCAAATTGAAACAAAAAATGTGATACTTACTATAGGAAATTTACGTGACAACTCGTTTTCGGAATATACCGTCCTACTAAGATAAGGCGTTTTTTTCCTATATGGAAATGTGCCGGAAATACGCCATCCGCGGAAATTAGCCTATTTCCGGCAAAACCCTAATAATTGTAGAACTTCGGCCGCACCACCGGTGCGGCCTTGTTCGCGGCCTTCGCTTCGCTCGGCCGTGGACGGAGCCCCTTCAAGGGGCTCTTACGTGATTTTATACGAGCCTGTCTATCGGTAATTTACGTATGCAAACGTAAAAGCCGAAAAGTTAAAATTGGGGATTTGTGCGCTTGTCCACGTAGTTATGCACAAGTATTTTTGGTATGAGTTGATTGACGAGGGATTAGCATCCTCAAACCGTCCAATGTCCTAGAAACCGTCCAGAATGTTTTTCAATATTCTATGAAATCCGCAAAATCCAATTGTCAATCAACTTCCTTTCGAAACCCGTTCAATATCCTATAAAGTGCACCGAAGCCTGTGGGCCGCCAACAAAGTTGGCGGCCTTTTTTTTGAGGGCCGCGCCCGGGCGCGGCCCTCTAATCGATGATCTTATTGCGCATCGCATACATGATGAGACCGGCGATCGTCTTGGCGCCTATTTTGGTCTTCATGTTCTGCCGGATAGTTTCGATCGTGCGGGTACTGAGGAACACCTCTTTGGATATCTCTTCGGTAGTTTTATCCTCGGCCAGTAATTTCAGTATCCGTATCTCTTTTTCGGAGAATTTAATCGGGCTGGGGTAGAACTGCCGGACCTGCCGTTTGGTCTGCAGCTTGGAAAGTACCGCTTTATTAACCAGATCGTTGAAATAGAAATCGTCGTTCATACAGGTGAGGATGGCCTGGTAGATCTCATCCGGATCGGTAGTCTTGGTGAGATAGGCGTTGGCACCCATTTCCATCATTTTGGAGATCATCTCCTGGTCATCGTACATGGTGAGAACGATGATCTTGACGTCCTCGTATTCTTTGCGCAGCAATCCGATGGCATTGATACCATCCACTTCGGGCATACGGATATCCATCAATAATACATCCGGCCTTTTGATTTGCATTTTGTGTACCAGATCCTTCCCGTCTTCGGCTTCCCACAGTATCCTCAAATAATCCTTATTCTTCAGCGCCATCTTTATACCGTCGCGGAAAATCTTATGATCGTCAGCGATCGATACTTTGATTACTAATTCAGCAGTCATACCGGAGGGTTTGTAGAATTAATAGGTATAGGTGTTAATTTGTATTGTTAACGAAGAAGTACCATTGCTCCCAAGGGTTTTTGCGATCCCAAATGTATTTTCCGTAATTGTCAAAATGGGCAGTTCTGCTCTTGCCCATCCGGTTACAGCCGGTTATTTTTGTTACGGAAGTTGATTGATAGGATCGAGCTTCAAACCATCCAATGTCCCGTTTACCGTCCAGTAAAAGACTTCAATATCCTAGAAAGCCAATCCGCAAAATCCAATTTCAGTCAACTTCTTTTTTTCTCCTAACCCTCACTATTCCACGGTTGTAAAAAGGTAAGATACCTCTTATTTCGGATGGGAGGAACGATATAACGAAAAAATCAAGGATTAAATTACTCCCCCTGCCACCCCGGAACTGCCTCCCGGTTATCCACATTTTTGACCGCATTGTGAATATCTCCAGAACTGAGTATTTTTCCTAGCCCTTTTTACTAAACTTGCGATAGTAAAAATACTAAGTTTTCTGCGTGAAACTACTCTATTTTTGCCTCGTAAACCTCCTCGTAAAACCCCGTCAAATGCAGTACAGACTTGAATTACAGGCAATTTAAAGCATTTTACCATAAATTTTGGCCGTTGCCCAGATTTTTTTTTAGGGGTTATTTAGCCTTACAAACTAACATTTTACAACCTCTAAAAACGCATCAGTATGTTACAAAAAGAGTCAATAGCCAGAAAAGACTATTCCGCTATTGGAGAAGAGATCAGCCATGAAATGGCCGCCGATTTCATTCGGAATTTCGACAGGGAATGTCCCAATGAAACCAAGGGTTTTACGATGGGAAAAAACATCCTGATGCAGATCCTTTCTCAGCCTGGCTGCACCGGCATGCGTTTTTATAACGGTATCAACGAGTTTGGCAAGAAAACGCTCGTTTATGTAGGCATCGACGCCGACGGAAAAGACCTCGTTAAGAAAACGGTCGTTCTGGAAGATGGAACCCTCGCTAGTGTCCGGGCAACTATCGCCGACAGAAATGGGAACACAGATGATAGCCTGACTTTCGGGGATATCCTGACCTTAATTTTTGGTTACTAATCACTTGGATTATAGCTAAATGCCTTTTATATTTGAGTAAATTTTAAAAGGTATTGCCTTATAATCGAATAAGCTTCATATCGGGAATATTACCCATTATCTTCTATCTGATATTCTTTAAAAGAAATAGGGAGGGGGGATATTGGGTAATATTCGTTTATTGTATTCTCTCTTTTTTCGCCGATACGGCCTTTCATGTCCACAGCATCAGAAGATACTCCTATTACGTTTATAGCGGTCTGACTGTTATCGAATACTCTCTCTTTAGCTTCTTTCTGTATCAATCCTATAAGGAAAAGATATTCAAGGTTATTTTAGTAATCTGTTCCTTATTGTTTTATGTCATCGCTGTAATAAACATCCTGGAAAAAAAATCCAACAGTTTCGACTCACTCTCAGCCAGCCTGGAGGCCAGCCTGCTGATCCTTTTCAGCATTTTCTTCCTATACGAGCAGATCAACGACCCGACAATATTTTATGTTTACACTACTAAGAAATTTTGGATAATTATCGCGTTTTTGCTCTATTTTTCCTCTATTCTTTTCCTGTTCATCTACGCTGTCACCTTTACAAGCCAGCAATTTAATAGCTATTGGCGTATTAATAATATATTTGATACGTTGAAGAACCTTCTTTTTACCATTGCATTTGCCATGAAAAAAAATAAACAACACGAACCGTCGTTAGAAAATTTTTACCCGGAGGATTATTAACCTGACTGAATGAAAACCCCCTACCTTAACCTAATCGGCCGTCGCACGTGAGAACGATGACGCAATAAATGATACTATTAGAAGTCACTAACCCCGGTAGCAGCGTTTCGCTGGTGCTATTCTTTGGCACTATCGGGATGTTGGCTTTAACTATCGGGTTAATCGTTTTCATCATCTTCCACCAACGCAAGGTTATCCGGTACCAGTTGAGGCTTCAGCGTATGGAGCAGGATCAGCAAAAGCTGTTGCTCAACGCCTCTATTCGCCTCCAGGAAGAGGAACGCCAGCGGATCGCAGCCGACCTGCACGACGACGCCGGCCCATTGCTGGCTACCGCGCGGTTATACCTCAACGAGAACCTGGTCAATCTCGACAAGACTACCCAGCTGCAGAGCATTTATAACGCCAAGCAAATCATTGACGACACCATCCAGTTGATCAGGAATATCTCGCATAGCCTCATGCCCCCTACGCTAAAAAATTTCGGATTGGAGTCAGCCGTCAACGACCTGTTCCAGAAGATCAGCGGATCGGGCAGTATGAACGCCAGTTCCCGTTTTCACGATTACCGGGAACGCCTCCAGGCTGAAAACGAGCTCATCATTTTCCGTGTGATACAGGAACTGGTGAATAATATCCTGAAGCACAGCAACGCCAGCTTTATTCATCTGACGCAAAATACCAGCGGCAGCAAGTTCTTCATACGGCTGCATCACGACGGTCGCGGTATCACTCAAAACGATTTCAACAAGCTAAATAAGAGTAATGTAGGTCTCGGTCTGAAGAACATCCAAAGCCGGCTGAAAGTACTCCACGGCAAGATATTCTTCGAGAAGGACATGTCCCAGACCTACTACAAAGTGACTATAGAACTCGTTAAGGACGAAGAAGATAAGGTTCCAGCACAGGTATAGAATTTATCTGTATCTTTAGGATAAATCTATCCCTGAAGACGAAAAACCGGAGCATACAATAGCCTATGGGAGTTATTAAAGTTGCAATAGCCGATGACCACAAGATATTCCGAAAGGGTGTCATTTTGTCTTTGCGTCCCTACAGTGCGATCAAGTTCGTTCAGGAGGCGGAGAACGGACAGGAACTGCTCGACGGTCTGGCGGCTTCGCAACCCGACGTGGTGCTGATGGACCTCCGGATGCCCCAAAAAGACGGCATCGAGACGACGAAGATCATTGCCAAACAATACCCCTCGATACATATCATCGCCCTGACAATGTATGAAGACGAGCGCTTCGTGAGCCACATGATGGAGATCGGCGCCAATGGGTATTTGCTGAAAAGCGCGGATCCATCGGAGATCAAACGCGCCATTATCGAGGTAGCTACCAAGGGATACTATCTTAACAACTTCGTCAACCGCATCCTTCTCAAGAAGTCGCATGTTCGCACCAAGACCATCCCCAGTCTGAATACGGAAATTACGCTCAACGACAGGGAAAGGGAGGTCGTCCGGTATATCTGTATGGAATTCACGGCCCAGGAGATCGCACAAAAGATAGATGTCAGCCCCCGCACCGTCGAGGCCATCAAAGACCGTCTGATGGAGCGTTTCGGCGCGAAGAATACGGCGGGACTGGTGTTTTTCGCCGTTAAGAATAACCTGATCGACTAGCGCCGCATTACATCGTCATCGCAGGTACCTCTCCCTTGATCACCAGCCTGCCGGCTGTCTTACGCTTTATCTCCTCCACCGTCACTCCCGGCGCCCGTTCCAGCAGCAGGAATCCGTCGGGCGTAATATCCAGCACAGCCAGATCCGTGACCACCTTTTTTACGCATTTGACGCCCGTCAGCGGCAGCGTACAGGCAGACAGCAGCTTGGGCCCTCCTTTCGGGTCGGTATGCTGCATGGCCACGATGATATTCCGCGCACTGGCCACGAGGTCCATTGCGCCTCCCATACCCTTCACCATTTTTCCGGGGATCTTCCAGTTGGCAATATCCCCCATGTCAGAGAGTTCCATGGCCCCCAGGACGGTCAGATCCACCTTTCCGGCCCGGATCATCCCGAAGCTCTCCGCGCTGTCAAAAAAGGCGCCTCCCGGCAAGATGGTGACGGTTTCCTTGCCCGCGTTGATGAGGTCCGGATCGACCTCCTGATCTGTCGGGTAAGGCCCCATACCGAGCATCCCGTTCTCGGATTGCAACATGATAGTAATACCCGGCGGGATATAGTTCGACACGAGCGTAGGTATACCAATGCCCAGGTTGACATACATCCCATCCCGCAGCTCGCGTGCGATCCGTTTGGCGATACCGAATTTATCCAAAGCCATAGTGTCAGAATTTTTTATTGTAATCGCACCGTCCGTCGCTCGATCCGTTTCGTATACTGCCGTCCCTGGAAGATGCGATGCACATAGATACCCGCTACATGCACGTGGTCCGGGTCCAGCTCACCCGGCTGTACGAGATGCTCTACCTCCGCAATCGTGATATTGCCGGCTTTAGCCATAGACGTGGAGAAATTGCGGGTGGTTTTCCGGAACAAGAGGTTCCCGAGCGTGTCCCCTTTCCAGGCCTTCACGATCGCAAAGTCGGCATGCAATGCGTGTTCCATCAGGTAGGGCTTTCCGTCGAATTCCCGTATCTCCTTTCCGACCGCTATTTCGGTTCCATAACCGGCGCGTGTAAAAAAGGCAGGGATACCCATGGCGGCCATCTGGATACGCGTAGCAAGCGTGCCCTGGGGAACAAGGTCCACTTCCAGTTCACCCGCCAGTAGCTGGCGTTCGAATTCGGCGTTCTCACCGACGTACGAACTGATCATCTTTCGTATCTGTCTCGTTTTGAGTAAAAGCCCAAGGCCGAAATCATCGACACCCGCGTTATTGGAAATACACGTCAACCGGCGGATACCACTGCGGGTCAGGGCATCGATACAATTTTCGGGTATGCCGCATAACCCAAAACCGCCGAGCATGAGGGTGGCGTCATCGGGGATATCACGAACGGCCTCATCGGCATCGGCAACGACTTTTTTCATGGCAGGAGATTTTTGCGGCCGGGCGTCACCGATGTGGTGGAAATCCCATACCGCTTCGCACCCTAAAAATACGACGAAGAATGTTTCATCGAGCATGGGCGCAGCGCAAAACCCTTATGGGATGGGAGGCTTTACCCGCCTGGGCGCCGTTTTATGCGTTGTATCCCGCGACTGCGCAGGGGTTGGGGGCCTCGACACAGCGGGACGGCTGTAGGCTTCTCCGCGCAGCCGGTTGCCTTTGGAAAGCAGGCTATCGAAAAGCGTCTGGGTCAAGTCGGGGCGCGCCATGTAAAAATCGTAACTTTTCCTGAACTGATCGCGCGACACCCCATGAAGAAGGAAAACCTGCTGGTATAGCCGAAGCCGCTCGAGTTTGAGATTAATGTGCGCGGAGTCTTTCGTCAGATAGGAAGAATACTGGTCGGCCTGGATCATATCCCACATAAGGTCCTGCATCTTTTCCCGGGAAAGGATACCGGAAGGAATGCGATCCTTGTCCGAGCAGCCGCCGAGGGCCGTTGCGAGCGCTAACCCCAGCCACACGATCATGCGTCGGTTCATTGCAGGTCCTGTTTATACCTGTTGATATTGGAAATATCCAGCCGGGACAGGAGATCGAGCGCCCGCGCCTTCTCCTCAGGGGCGGCTTTCTGGAAGGTCCGGCTAAGCTCGGTATACCTCCCCTGAAAAAAGAACTGGATGATCATCGTATTCGGCGTCTCGGTATTGATGGTATTGAGCATATTGAGCGCATTGAGAAGCCCCGTGCGCGCTTCTGCCTCCTTGTCGTATAGCTGGTCGAGCCCCGACCGGTAATAGCTGTAGTAAGCGTCGTGTATCAGCGTATACTTGCTGTTCGTGAGGTTTTCGATCAGCCAATAACGGTTACGAAGACCGTCGAACGGCTTCCAGCCGTTGATATTCTGCCCCTCCGGTGCATTATTGACGATATTCAGCGCTTTTTGAAAATAGGGATCCCCGCCGCGCAGCGAAAAGGTATCGAAGTCCAGACCAAGGATGATGTAAACGTAGTAGGCGATCTCGGCCGTCAGATTGGCGGCATAGGGCTCGGAACCCTGCACCCGGTTCTCATTAAAATCCAGGTTCTGGTACTCCACATAACGAAAGCCGAAACTCTCGTCCTGGAAATTGATGAGAGGACTCTGATAGGAAGTATTGTAGACGGGGCGGCCGGCCTGAACGGTCAGCGTAGCCTGGAATGTATTGTTATCGCCGGCGGAGCTAAGGTTGATCAGGAAATTGCATTTAATCCTTTCATTGTCCCTGAACGTCTCGTTGGACCATTGCCGGTTGTTGATGAAGTTATAAAGGGCATTTTGCAGCGTCTGGAATTGTTTGTGATCGACCGTCGAAGGTATCCTGTTGGCCAGAACCGAGACATTTGCGAGTAGTTCCTGGGCCCGGAGGCCAGGTGCGAAAACCAGGAATCCTGCAACCAATATGAGAAGACATCTACGCATAAAACCTGTTTACTACAGTATCAACGATATCACGGGCCACTTGTTGCTTCGGCTTTTTCTCATAAGAGCGTTCGAAACCATCTTTTCCGAATATGGTGATCTTGTTGGTATCCAGACCGAAACCCGCGCCTTCATCCCGAAGGGAATTGAGCACGATGAGATCGGCATTCTTCGCCTGCAATTTGGTCAGGGCGGCCTCGTGGCCGTCGGTCGATTCCAGGGCGAAACCCACCAGCAGCTGTCCCTGTTTTTTCATGGCCCCAAGGGCTTTCAGGATATCCTGCGTCGGCTTTAGCTGAAGGGTCAGCGTATGATCGCTTTTTTTGATCTTTTCCTGCGAAGGCTCGGCGGGCATATAATCGGCAACGGCCGCCGAAAGGATGGCTATATCAATACCGGGAAATTCATTCAGGCAGGCATCATACATTTCCGCTGCCGAAGTCACCTGTCGAACAGTTATCCCGGGTCTTTCAATCGTCAGCGGAGAGGGGCCCAGCACCAGGTGCACCTGCGCTCCGCGCGCAGCCAACTCTCCGGCGAGCGCGACACCCATCTTGCCTGAGGAATGATTCCCGATGAACCGGACCGGGTCGATTGCCTCATAGGTGGGTCCGGCAGTCACCAGGACCTTTTTTCCGGCGAGCGAAGACTGCCGGGCAAGATCTTCCCGAAGAAACTCCAGAATGGTTTCCGGTTCTGCCATTCTTCCGTCCCCATAAAGGCCGCTGGCCAGTTCGCCTTTTTCCACCGGGATGACGGAATGACCGAAAGACCGCAGCCGTGCCAGATTGGATTGGGAGGCAGGATGTCTCCACATATCCTCATCCATGGCCGGCACCAGGATAACGGGACAGGTGGCGGATAAATAGGTTGCCATCAGGAGATTATCGCAGACACCGGATACCATCTTGGCCATGGTGTTGCAGCTGAGCGGAGCGATGACCAGGCGGTCGGCCCAACGGCCGAGCTCCACATGGTTGGCCCAGGTGTCACCGGTAAAAAGATCGGAAAGAACCGGGTTTTTGGAGAGCGTAGCCAGTGACAGGGGAGTAACGAAATCACGGGCGGCAGGTGTCTGTACAACCTTTACGGAAGCCCCTTCCCTGACCAGGAGCCTGATCAGCAGCAGGGCCTTATAGGCCGCGATGCTTCCGGTTACACCGAGCAGGATCTTTTTTCCCTGGAACATGGGAAGTGGATAAAAAAAACGCTTATTTAAAGAGATCGTCGTCGTTACGGCGATAGTAGATCTTTTCGTCCATGAATTCCTGGGTCGCCAGCAGGGCCGGGTTCGGCATGCGCTCATATGCCTTGGAGATTTCGATCTGTTCCTTGTTCTCGTGTATCTCTTCCAGGCTGTCGGTGTGACTGGCAAATTCCTCCAGCTTGTTATGCAGCTCCTCTTTTAGGGAGATGTTGATCTGGTTGGCTCTTTTAGCGATAATGGCGATGGACTCATACAGATTGCCTGTCCTTGCCTTGATATCGGTAAGGTTCTTCGTCTCCACCACGTTGGCGGTGTTTGCATTAACTTGCCTTCTTAACCTGCTCATTTTTAAGCGATTTAATGTTATTTTGGGATATAGTAAGGTATTCCTGAACGCTTTTGCTCAACTTACTATCCGGAAAACGATCGATGAACTCGTTGCATTGTGTGATCACCGTCTCAAAACGGTCTCCTTTCTTCTCTTCGACACTCTGCAAAGCGTATTGATAATCAGCTTTGATAATCAATAATTTATACTCATCGCTTTTTTCCGAATCCGGGTAGCTGGTCATCAGGCTGGTGAGCGCGACGCCAGCCGCTTTATAATACCCCAGGTCGTAATATAGCTGCGCATTCTTAAAATCCTTCAGCTCCAGCTTCGCTCTGCATTTGTCGATGATCTCATTTGCCTCTTTGAGCTTATCCGAACCGGGATGTGTATTGATGAAGGCTTGCATGAATCCGATCGTCTTGGTCGTATTGGTCTGATCCAGGTCGACTTTGGGCGATTGCTTATAAAACGTGTAAGCCCGCATATAATCCATTTCCTCGGCCTTGTTGCTGTTCGGGAATACCTCTACAAAGCCTTTGAACAGATTTTCAGCATTGGCGTAGTCTCTCAGGTAATACGAACAGTAGGCGAACTTATAATAAATGTCCTCGAAATGTTCGCTTCCCTTGAATACGCGGAAAAGCTCTTCGAACAATTGCTGGGCATGGGTATAATCCTTGGCGGCGTAGTATTTGTCGGCCATTCGCAACTTATAGTCGTAATCGTTGCTTTTCATCACTTTAGAAAAACCAGAGCACGAGGCCAATCCGATGACGATGCTTATGGATAAAACAGTGAATAACCGCATAAGGGCTGCAAAGTTAATGATTTTATGACGCTGGAGCAAATATGCCGGTAATTGCGCGATAAGCCAAAAAAAGCGAGCCGGAGGGGCTCGCTTTTAACAGTTTATAAAGACCGGGAACGCTGGAACATTCCATCCGGTGGACGATCATGCGCGTTATCTTCTGCGCAGGTTGGGGTGCGGAGCGGGAACCGTATTCGGTCCTTCCTCGCCCGTGCCGTCGCGCAGATCGACCGTATTCTCGTCACCATTGCTCTGACCATAACGGAAGATGAAGCGATCCAGGCTAATACCTTCTTTTTCAACCAGGTAATTAATAACTGCGTTCACGCGGTCCCAGCTGAGCTGCTGAGCGGACTTGCTGGATTCGCCATAACCGATAACGGCAACCTTACAATTGGGGTTATCGCGCATTTTCTGCGCTGCGCTGGCGAGGAGAGCTTTCTGGTCTTTCGTCAGCGTAACCGTGCGGCCTTTGAAGGTGATGCTGGGCAGGTCGCCGATATGGCATTTTCCGGGTCCTCCGCCGTATGCGCCGCTGGCCAGCGAATCCCTGAGATCCTTACAGCATTGCGGATCCGGGCACTTGCCTACGCCGTCTGCGTCAACGGGCTGACACTGCGTGGGAGTAATGAGCTCCTTATCCTTGCAATCCGGTACGCCGTCACCGTCGGTATCACGGCTTACGCCATGCGTGTCGACCGGGCAGCCTTTGGGCGTGTTGGGTTCCAGGTCGAATTGATCCGTCACGCCGTCGCCGTCGGTATCATCCAATACCGGTTTGGGCAGCTTCATATGACGGGGGGCATTGATCTCGTTGTACGCATAATCCAATGGGTTGATCCACCAGAGCGGCTCGACGGCATGTTTGCGGAAGATGTTCACGTTGATACCCAGGGATACGAAATTATAGCGATCCTTGGAATTGGTCGTGGCAATGCTGTTCTGCGCACCCAGCGTCCAGTTGTTCTGCCATTGCTGGCCGTCGAGAAGATTGGTGGCGGTGAACGTGAACTTGTCTTCCAGCGACAGGTTGACCTGATCGCTCAGTTTGAATTGGAAGCCCATACCAAGGACGCCTACGACGGTAAGCGGAACTCCGCCCAGGGTCGCGCTATTGTTTGGCCGTTCGGCAATATGGTTCCATTTCCCCGACAATACGTTCTTCAGCGCGTCTCTGATCTGTTTACGGTGCGCGTAATCCATCTGTGGGAATTGGGCAATGATGTTGTTATAACCTGTCAGGTAGCTGTCGTCCTGTTTGTACAGCGTTCCATAGGTCATCAGGCCCGGACCGCCGAAGAAATACATGTTCCAGCCGATCTTCGCTTTGTGGAAATTGATGTTGTTGATCGTAAATACGCCCTGTAACGAAAGTTCGTGAACGGTGGAACGGTAGTTGTAGAAGATGGGGTCATAGCTGCCGCTGGCCAGCTGCGGGAAGAGAACGGGTTCAATCAGCGCAGGGTTGCGGCCATACGATTGCGAATATTGATAATTCAAACCTCTGAGCCGGATCCAATCGTATTCGGCGCGTATCGAAACCAGGTAGCCCAGCGCTTTCCGTATGTGGAAGCCGAAGCCGCCCGTAGGTCCCCAGTTGTGAACGGAGGTGAATCCGTTGGTATATCCTCCTTTTACGCCGATCTCCCACTCATTTCTAGGCTTGGCAGGAAAAGGGTAAGCGTTATTCAGGAATTCATTGTGCTGGGCAAGACGTTTTGTAGGAATAAGGGAAGAGTCCCGGATATCATAACTGTAGCCCACCGTCTGGGCCTGTGCGAATGACATAAAAAGGCAGAGTAACCCAAATAAAAGAGTCAATTTTCTACTTGCCATAGCTGAAGTTTGTGTATATGAATGAATTAAACCCTGAGAAGAATATGGTGCAAAAATAGATATTGGGCAGCAATAACCAAATTTTTTTAACAATACGTATGAAATAAAAATTGTATTGCAACCACCGTTAGACCGGCAAAATTTAAAAATGGATGCATTCCACCCGAAAATATTTTCAAAGTAGTAATATTGTCTTTCCGTTCATATTTCACGGGGCCGTCCTGTATAACATTTTCATTACCATGTAAGAGCCGTTGGAAACGGCTATTCACACACAGATACCTATAAATGAAATTAGCGCAATCCATACTACGCGAGGAGCTGCTCATTTTCGAAAGAACGTTCAAAGAGGCGGTCAAGAGCCAGACCCCGTTGCTGGACAGGATCATGCAATTCATCGTCAACAGAAAGGGAAAACAGTTGAGGCCGATGTTCGTACTGTTGTCTGCTAAGCTATGCGGCCCCGTTAATGATGCCGCCTACCGGGCGGCTTCGCTTGTGGAGCTCCTCCACACTGCAACGCTCGTGCATGACGATGTTGTGGACGAATCGCTGGAAAGAAGGGGGTTCTTTTCCACCTATGCCCTATGGAAAACGAAGATCTCGGTGCTGGTAGGGGATTATCTCTTGTCGAAGGGGCTGCTGCTATCGCTGGGTCACAGCGATTTCAGGGTATTGCAATTGCTATCGGATGCTGTTCGCGAAATGAGCGAAGGCGAGCTGCTGCAGATCGAGAAATCCAGGTCGCTCAATCTGAATGAAACCGTTTATTTCGATATTATCCGCAGAAAGACGGCGTCGTTGCTGGCCTCTTCCTGTGCCGCCGGCGCCTATGCGGCATCGCAAGAGGAAGTGCTGACCGAAAAATTGCGGCAATTCGGCGAAAAGGTGGGCATCGCCTTCCAGATCAAGGACGATCTCTTCGATTATGGGACAGAAGATGTCGGGAAGCCTACGGGCAATGACATAAAGGAAAAGAAGCTGACCCTGCCGTTGATCTATACCCTTAGTCATCTCGACAAGGCCACCCGGAGGGAGGTCATCTATATCATCAGAAACCAGAACAGGGATCGGGGAAAGGTACAGTATGTCATCAGAAAGGTAGCCGAAACAGGGGGCATCGATTATGCCATCCGTTGCATGAATGTCTACCGGGATGAAGCACTGGCCATTCTCCACGAATTCGAAGACAACGAGGTTCGCAGGGCGCTCGAAGAGCTCGTCCGCTATACCACCGACAGAAAATATTAATATCCAACCATTCCGGAACTTTGCCATCGATGGAGAAACGCTGGAACATAGTACAGGCTGATGCTGCAAAGATCGGGGCTCTACGGGCCGCCCTCCGGATCAACGAGACCCTTTGCCGGATACTGGTCCAGCGAGGTATCGAAACTTTCGAACAGGCTAAGGGTTTTTTCCGTCCACGGCTTAGCGATATGCACGATCCCTGGCTGATGAAGGACATGGGGAAAGCGGTGGACCGGGTCGTGCGGGCCGTTGCGATGAAAGAGAAGATATTGGTCTATGGAGACTATGACGTCGATGGGACGACGGCGGTGGCCTGTCTCTACCAATTCCTGCGCGGGTACTGCCCGGACGACCGCCTGGATTTTTATATCCCTCACCGGTATAAGGAGGGATATGGCATCTCGAGTATGGGCATCGACTATGCGCATGCGGGAGGGTTCACGCTTGTGATCTCGCTGGATTGCGGTATCAAATCCGCCGATAAGATCGGCGACGCCCGCCGGCGGGGTATCGATTTCATCGTTTGCGATCACCATCTTCCCGATCCCGAGCTGCCACCGGCCGTCGCTATCCTCAATCCCAAACAGGCCGATTGCGGTTATCCATATAAGGAATTGTGCGGTTGCGGGGTCGGCTTCAAGCTGATCACCGCGCTTTCCGAACGTTTGGGTCAGGGCAGAGAAGCAGCGCTGGAATATCTCGATCTCGTGGCCACGGCCATTGCCGCGGATATCGTCCCCGTGGATGGCGAGAACAGGATCATCTCCTATTACGGATTAAAAAAGGCAAATGAAAATCCTAACAACGGCATCAGAGCGCTGATCCGGGTGAGCGATCTGCAAAAAGAATTGAAGATGACCAACCTGGTCTTCATGATCGCCCCCAGGGTGAATGCCGCGGGACGGATGGACCATGCACGCAAAGTGGTCCATCTGTTCACTACTTCCAGTCTGGACGAGGCCCTCTCATATGCAGACCAGCTGCACGCTGACAATACGGACCGAAAAGAACACGACCTCCATACAACCGAGGAGGCGCTGTCGATACTGGAGAAGGACACCGATCATGCCGGCCGCCGATCGACGGTCGTCTTTCAACCGCACTGGCACAAAGGAGTCGTCGGCATCGTGGCTTCCCGGCTCATCGAAAGATACTATCGGCCAACCGTAGTGCTAACGAGCAGCGGCGAAGTAGTATCGGGCAGCGCCCGGAGCGTAACCGGCTTCAATGTGTATGAGGCTATCCATGCCTGCCGGGAACATCTGCTGGGATACGGGGGACATTTCGCAGCCGCGGGGATCACTCTTCGGTCCGACCAGGTAGCCGCCTTCGCGCGCCGATTCGAAGCGACGGTCGCCGCCACCATACAACCGCATTCGCTGTTCCCCGAGCTTACCATCGACGCCGAGATTTCACTGGATACCATCCGGGCTTCCTTCTTCAACATCATCGAACAAATGCAGCCCTTCGGCCCCGGGAATACGCAACCGGTATTCATCGCGCGCGGCGTGTGGGATAAGGGTTCGCGCATCGTAAAGGAGAACCATATCCGCTTTTGCCTGCAGCAGGGGGCGGTGCAGATGGACGGCATCGGTTTCGGATTAGCAGGCAAATTCGAGCTTCTTCAAAAGGGGGTGTCCATCGACGTCGTTTTCACGCTGGATGAGAACGAATGGAATAACCGGAAGACACTGCAGCTGCACGTTATCGATTTCAGGCTTCCAGAATAATTTTACTTTTCGTCGTGCCAACCATAAGATCGACGCTTCTTTCGATAAAGCTGGTAAGGCTGCCGCCTTTCAGCAGGCCCTGGGACAGCAGTGCCAGATCGGATAAATTATGGACGAGCTTTTCCTGTCTGGTCCTATCGTCTTCTTTGAGAATGTTCTGATAGATCGGGTGATTGCCATTGACCGTCAACGTGACCTCGTCGGGCATGTTGGCATAGAATCCACCCATCGAACCGTTCATCGCCGCCATATCTTTCATACGGCGCATGAACTCGGGCCGCGTGGCTATGACTGGCGGCGCCTCCGGGCTAAGGCCTTTGACTTCCACCTGTACATGCAGATCGGCCATCTGCCGGTCGAATAATTTCTTCAGCGTGGATTCTTCTTCACCGCTGAGAACGCTATTTGTTATTTCTGCTTTATCGATCAGGTTGTCGACGATGTCGGCGTCCACACGCGTGAAATGCACTTTCTCCCATTTGACCTCCATTTGATTGATAAAGGCCGCATCGATCAGGGTCTCCAATTTGACGACGATATAGCCTTTGGACTGTGCCTGCCGGATATAGCTATCCTGCTGCACGGGATTGGTGGTATAGAGGATGATCAATTGGCCGTCCTTATTTTTTTGCAGACCTTCGGCGGCGGCGCGGTATTCCTCGAGCGTATAGAACTTGCCGCCTTTGACGTCCTCCATGATGTGAAACTTCACCGCTTTTTCGAGGAACTTGTCATCGGTCATCATGCCGTATTTCACGAACAGGCCCAGGCTCTCCCATTTTTCTTCGAATTCCGTTCGTTCTTTCGTGAAGATCTCGTCCAGCTTGTCCGCTACTTTTTTGGTGATGTGGTTGTTGATCTTCTTTACATTCGGATCGCCCTGGAGATAGCTGCGGCTGACGTTCAGAGGGATATCCGGGCTATCTATGACGCCGTGGAGGAGCATCAGAAATTCGGGAACGATATCTTTCACCTCATCGGTGACAAAGACCTGGTTGCTGTATAACTGGATCTTGTCCTTTTGTAACTCGTAACTTTGCCTGATCTTCGGAAAATAGAGGATACCGGTCAGGCTGAACGGGTAATCCACGTTGAGATGTATCCAAAATAAGGGGGCTTCGCTGAAAGGATACAGCTCTTTATAAAAGTCCTGGTAATCCTGGGTCGCGAGCTCGCCGGGTTTTTTCGTCCAGGCGGGCTGGGTATTATTGATCTGCTGTCCTTCGAACCGGATGGCAACGGGCAGGAAGCGGCAGAATTTTTTAAGGATGGTGCGGATGCGTTCCGCGTCGAGAAACTCCTGGCTTTCATCATTGATATGCAAGACAATATCGGTACCGCGTTCGTGCTTTTCGAATTCTTCCAGGCTGAATTCAGGACTACCGTCGCATTCCCATTTGACGGCTGCGGCATTTTCCCGGTAGCTTTTGGTAATGATATCTACACGTTCGCTGACCATAAAAGAGGAATAGAACCCGAGGCCGAAATGCCCGATGATGTTGGTCTCGTTCTGCCCCTTGTATTTGTTCAGGAACTCTTCCGCACCGCTGAAGGCCACCTGGTTGATGTATTTATCGACCTCTTCCGCAGTCATCCCGACCCCTTTATCCGAGATCGTAATGGTCTTTGCCTCTTTATCTAGTTGAATATCAATGGTCGATTCGCCAAGGTCGCCTTTGACCTCGCCGAGGGACGACAGGGTTTTCAGCTTCTGGGTGGCGTCCACCGCATTGCTGACGAGCTCCCGGATAAAGATATCGTGATCGCTATATAGGAACTTCTTGATGATGGGAAAGATGTTCTCCGTCTGGACGCGTATATTACCTTTTTGCATGGAAAAAGAGTTTTTTGCAAAAAGACAAAGAAAATGCCATTTATAGGCGGCCTGCCAGACTGTCAAATTATGAGTATGTGACGAATTATTGCATGCGCACTAAAAAGAGCAGTCGTTTAAACTGTGGCTTTTGCTATTTCCGGTTAAAAGCGTTACTTTTGCAGCCCAATTATTAATTCGCGGGTTCTATTATGTGACCCGCACAAAAACCAAACAGGGATCATGAACAATTATGAATTGATGGTGATTTTTACCCCTGTGCTATCTGAGGAGGACTATCGGGCCGCCCAGAAAAAATACGCTTCTTTCGTAAAAGACAATGGCGGAGAAGTGTTGCACGAAAATCCCTGGGGTCTGAAATCACTGGCGTATGCCATCCAGAAGAAAACTACAGGCTTGTACTGGGTTCTGGAATACAATGCGCCATCCGACTTCAATGAGAAGCTGAAGATCCAGCTCCTCCGCGACGAAACCGTGCTACGTTTCATGGTAACCAAACTCGATAAATACGCCGTCGAGTACAATACCAAAAAGAGAAGCGGCGTACCTACCGGAACTGAAAAAGTGGGGGCATAACCATGGCAAAAGCAAACGAGATCAAGTATCTGACGGCGATAAAGCCGGAGAAACGTGCCAAAAAGTTCTGCCGTTTCAAGAAATACGGTATCAAGTATATCGACTACAAGGATGCCGAGTTCCTTAAGAAATTCCTGAATGAGCAGGGTAAGCTGTTACCCCGTCGTATTACGGGCAATTCGCTGAAATACCAGCGGAAAGTATCCGATGCGGTGAAAAAAGCCCGTCAGATGGCACTATTGCCGTATGTAACAGACCTTTTAAAGTAACCAGTATGGAAGTCATTTTAATTCAAGACGTTGACAACCTGGGTTCCGCGCACGAAAAAGTGAGCGTGAAACATGGGTATGCGCGTAACTACCTGATACCCCGCAAATTGGCGGTAGAGGCCAACCCTTCCAATCTGAAACAACTGGAAGAAAGACTGAAACAATTGCAAAAAAAGGAAGTGAAGATGATGGCAGAGGTCAATAAGGTGATCGAAGTGCTCAAGGCTTCCCCTCTAAAGATCGGTGCCAAGACCGGGACCAGCGGAAAGATCTTCGGAAGCGTCACTTCCGTGCAGTTGGCCCGGGCTATCCGCGATCAGAAAGGTTATGAGATCGACCGCCGCAGGATCCATATCCTCGATGAGGTGAAGGAACTTGGCACTTATAAAGCCAGGGTTGACTTCGGCAATAGCAACGAAGCTGAGGTGGAGTTCGAGGTCGCTGCAGAATAGTCCGAATTTGCTAAAGTTTGCTAATAATTTAGCTGTTTCTTTCGAAGCCCGTGAATAAATCACGGGCTTTTTTATGTTTTTTCAAAACAACAATGTACAAAATCGTTTTTTCAATTATATGAGACCCGTTAAAAGCCTGACCAACGCCATATTAGCGGGTTTTAGCGCAAAATTTCAATAAGTAATAAAAATTGCTATCTTTACAATAGCTCTATTTTTCAGTGTTATCGTAGGCTGTCGTAACTTTCTGTTCAGCGAGATTCCTCAGTCATTATTGTCTAACAACGGTTGGTAGAGTAAGTTTTTTTCATTTTTTAATTTTTTGTACAATGAACATTTATGTAGGCAACCTCTCATGGCAGATGACCGATGAGGATCTCAGAAACCTTTTTGAGCAGCACGGTACTGTAGCAAGCGCCAAGATCGTGAAAGACAAAGTTTCCGGTCGCAGCAAGGGCTTTGGTTTCGTCGAAATGGAAGACGATGCCGAGGCTCAGCAGGCTATTACCAACCTGTACGACTCGGAGGTTATGGGTCGTAAGATCATCGTGAACGAGTCCCAGCCTAAACAGCAAGGCGGCGGTGGCGGTGGCTTCAAGAAAAGAAGTTTCGGCGGCGGCGGCAGTGGCGGCGGAGGAGGTTACAAAAAGGGTGGCTATAACCGCGGTGGCGGTGGAGGTTACGACAGGGATTATTAATCTTACCATTCATACATCTTTGTTAGAAATCCTTTCCTTTACGGAAGGGATTTTTTCTTTAAATTCAATCCATGCAACGCAGAACATTCATTCGAAACACTTCACTGGCTTCTGCCGGAGTGACAATCCTGCCTTTCTCCATTCGTGGCAAAATGGCACCCAGCAATAAGGTAGTGATCTCCGTTATGGGAGTCAACAGCCGCGGCGCCTACCTGGCGAAATCTTTTTCACAGTTGCCCAATGTAGAAGTCGCATACATCTGCGACGTAGAGGCCAAAGCCATCCAGAACGGTCTCGCTGCATTGAAAGATGCACCCCGGCAACCCGTGGTCGTCCATGACATCCGGAAGCTGGTCACACAAAAAGACTTCGATGCATTGGTGATCGCCACACCGGATCATTGGCATGCTCCGGCAGCCATACTCGGCGTCGCACATGGCAAACATGTGTATGTCGAAAAACCGTGCGGGCACAATCCTTATGAAGGGGAACTGCTTACACAAGCGCTTCACAAATATCAGCGGCATATCCAGATGGGCAGCCAGCGAAGATCGTTCCCTTCGCTGATCGAAGCGGCCCGACAGATAAAAGAAGGCGTCATCGGCAACGCATATTTCGCGAAAGCCTGGTATGCCAACAACCGAAAATCTATTGGTCATGGCAAGCAAGTGCCTGTTCCCCCCACCCTGGACTTCGAATTATGGCAGGGACCCGCACCGCGAAAGCCTTATCAGGATAACCTGGTACCTTACAACTGGCACTGGTTCTGGAATTGGGGCACCGGTGAGGCTTGCAACAACGGGACGCATGAGATAGATTGCTGTCGCTGGTTCCTGGGGCTGAACTATCCGACAAAAGTGGTTTCCGCAGGCGGGCGATATGCGTTCAACGATGACTGGCAGACGCCGGATACCCAGGTGGCCAGTTTCGAATTCAAAGAAAAAAAGGCGATCAGCTGGGAAAGCCGCAGCTGTAGCCACTTCCCGGTGGAAGGCAGCGATCGGGGTTTCATCATCTATGGCGATGGCGGCACCCTGGTGAACTTGGGAGGCGGCGATTACAAGATCTACGACGACAAGAACAAATTGATAAAAGAGGTCAAATCGGAAGTAGTGGCCGACCCGACGAACCCCGTAGCGGCCAGCGGCAATATGGACTTATACCACTTCGATAATTTCGTGAAGGCCGTCCGCGGAGAAGCACAGCTGACCCAACCCGTCGACGAAGGCGCCAAAAGCGTGCTGCTTTGTCACCTGGCCAATATCGCGCAGCGGACTTCGTCTACACTTCACTGTGACCCTTCCAACGGGCACATCCTGAACAATCCTGCCGCTGAAGCGCTCTGGCGCCGCACGTATGAAAAGGGTTGGGCGCCGATGGTGTGATCAATGCAGCACCTTTATCTTGATGTTGCGGAAACTCACCTCGTTACCATGGTCCTGCAGCAAGATATGTCCCTTGGGAGCCTCGCCGAAATTCTTCCATACTTTGTATTTGCTGATGGCGACAAGATCCCTGAAGGCTTTCGAACCCCGCTCGTATTCCAGCAGCTTCACCCCGTTTAGCCAATGCTCAACATGATTATTCGGGTAGACGACGATGCGGCCGGTATTCCATTCCCCGATAGGCCGCAGGATCTTCCTCGGTTTGTTGGAGGGGATCAGATCGTACAGACTGCCAAGCGTTCGGTCGCCGTTCCTTCCCAGCTTGGCATCCGGATGGAGCGAATCATCGAGCAGCTGATACTCGAGACCGATGGCGGACCCCGACGTCTTTTCCTCCGGCGCCAGACGGACAAAGTATTTTATGCCGCTGTTGGCGCCGGGGGTCAGCTTGAAATCGAACTTCAGATCGAATGCACTGTATTCGCCCACGGTCACGATATCTCCGCCAACGCCACCTTCTCTACCTTGTGAAGCCAGAACCGTCAGGACGCCATCGTGGATCTGCCAGCCTTTATCGGGGAAATGGTCTTTGTAGGCGCCGACCCAGCCATTGGTGGTCTTGCCGTCCCAGAGGAGCCGCCAGCCCTCCTGTTTTTCTTTTGCAGTCAATGTATTCGACGGCGTCTGCTGAAATAACAGCAGGAAAGAAAGGATGAATAACGCTTTTGCCATAGTTGGCAAGATACAAAAAAAGCGCCACAGGCCCTCTGGCCTCCCATCACAAATGAAAAAGCCCCGTCACATAGTGACGGGGCTTCATAAAAAATATGGCAGCTACCTACTCTCCCGCATTGTGGTGCAGTACCATCGGCCATGAGGGGCTTAACTTCTCTGTTCGGTATGGGAAGAGGTGAACACCCTCGGCAAAACCACCATAAGACAATCCAGCTTGCGCCAAATAATGTGACATATCGGGAGTTGTAAACTTTGCAACTTTTAAAAAAAATTAAAGCATACGGGCAATTAGTACTACTCGGCTTTACTGTTACCAGTTTTACACCTGTAGCCTATCAACGTCATAGTCTATGACGACCCTTAAAAGAAAACTCATCTCGTGGAAGGTTTCACGCTTAGATGCTTTCAGCGTTTATCCTGTCCGTACATAGCTACTCAGCACTGCACCTGGCGGCACAACTGATACACCAGCGGTACGTACGACCCGGTCCTCTCGTACTAAGGTCATGTCCACTCAATTTTCTAACGCCCATCACAGATAGGGACCGAACTGTCTTGCGACGTTCTGAACCCAGTTCACGTGCCACTTTAATCGGCGAACAGCCGAACCCTTGGGACCTTCTCCAGCCCCAGGATGTGACGAACCGACATCGAGGTGCCAAACCTCCCCGTCGATATGAGCTCTTGGGGGAGATCAGCCTGTTATCCCCGGAGTACCTTTTATCCTTTGAGCGACGGCCCTTCCATACAGAACCGCCGGATCACTTTAGCCAGCTTTCGCTCCTGCTCGGCATGTATGCCTCACAGTCAAGCACCCTTCTACTAATGCGCTCTGCGTACGATTACCAACCGTACTGAGGGTACCTTTGCAAGCCTCCGTTACACTTTAGGAGGCGACCACCCCAGTCAAACTACCCACCATGCACTGTTCCCCGCAAGGGGTTAGACTCTAAATCAAAGAAGGTTGGTATTTCAACGACCTCTCCACAATGGCTGGCGCCACTGCTTCATAGAGTCCCAACTATTCTACACATCCGTAATTCAAAATCAATGCAAAGTTGTAGTGAAGGTTCACGGGGTCTTTCCGTCCCGTGACGGGTAACCGGCATCTTCACCGATACTACAATTTCACCGGGCTCGTGGAGGAGACAGTGTTCAACTCATTAGACCATTCGTGCAGGTCGGAACTTACCCGACAAGGAATTTCGCTACCTTAGGACCGTTATAGTTACGGCCGCCGTTTACTGGGGCTTCAGTCAGAAGCTTTGGCTTGCGCCGAACATCCTTCCTTAACCTTCCAGCACCGGGCAGGTATCAGGCTCTATACGTCATCTTACGATTTTGCAGGGCCCTGTGTTTTTGTTAAACAGTTGGTTGAACCATTTTACTGAGGCCTACCGAAGTAGGCTGGCTTTATCCCGAAGTTACAGCCACAATTTGCCTAGTTCCTTCTCCACGGCTCACCCGAGCGCCTTAGAATATTCTTCTCGTCTACCTGTGTCGGTTTGCGGTACGGGCCGCTTTAGCCTAACCTTAGAGGTTTTTCTCGGCAGCTATTACCTCACTCAATCGAGCCGAAGCTCTCATATACTTTCGTATTTCGTCAAGA